>BNJS01003780.1_pt1 | contig 637992 bp, 647 predicted proteins | sample 8540461 | NCBI WGS metagenome assembly BNJS01 (sample SAMD00202454, study PRJDB9452) | human saliva metagenome | isolation source: human saliva | place: Japan
CAGATGAGCGAACAACCCATGAAGTTTGCCACTAAAAGACCATTGCACGCGTGATAAATGTGCAATGGTCTTGACAATATACTGACAGTTGTGCTTCCTCTTTTGGGGGATATTGAGTCTTTGTGTCGATTTATCACCTCATAATTCAAGAGACGAGTAAAGCCCTTCCACATCTTCCACTTGAGTGCAGCTGCTTCGTACCAGACCTTGTTTCATTGCGATAGTTCATGAATCACGGTGAAAGGATTATGCTGAAATGTTGCTGTTCGCAAAACTTCAAATTATCACGTTTCCCCTATCCGCATTGCCCATCAATAGGGGGCGGATTTCCTTTTCAGATGGTAATCCCTCTAATCAATAGTAAAGGAACAGCGGGTATATTATCGTGGGTATCGTGAGTCGAAGTGCTTGACGTAGGGTTCTCTATCATTTTCTTGACTGATAACAAAGGTAGACCCAAAGGCTGTAATTTTTCCGAAACTAAATCTTTACACAGCTGGCGCAAATTTTCTTCTGAAAGTTTGAGGTTTTCAAACTCTTTTATTACCTTTGCAGCACGAGAAAGGTTTTTCTTATCTATTTCCTGCTGAGAATTATATGACGCTGAGGAGAGATAAGAAAAACCTCTTTCTTTGTCTACAGCTACTCGCAGGCTGTCTTTATTTATCCAGTCCAAAATTTTCCCTGCACGTTGTCTTTTAGATAAATAGATTGTACGCCATTTATATCTACAATTAAAGCTTGACTGTCCTCGCTCTTGGCTACTCGAAATACCACCACGACGTAATAGAGTTGTTTGATACCTTCACAGGGTGGACTTGCTCCATTTGGGGCGTTTCCGCAGAAGTATCAAGCAGCTCTATTTTTGTTGCCTGATAGCTGTGTACGTGTGGTGTCTCTGTCTTATTCATATTATCTCGTATAGTTGAATTCATACGATAGGTCTCGCCGTCCATTTGGATAGCACCATACAAACGAGAAATCAACACATCTTCATTTATATCAGATGGCTGTTCGAGGGAAATGGCTATTTTTCTTGCTCGCTAGCGTAAGATGGTGTATCTTTGCTGTGAGAATTTCTTTGGTTTGAAGCGCTGCCCCCAGTCATTCCGCCTTGTGTGGCTGATGGGGTGGGAACATTTACAGAGGCGGTCTCTGTAGCAGGAGCCACACTCGCGCCCTCCTCCCAAAGTAATTCTCGTCTTACTCATACAATACGGCTGAAGTCCATCGTTGGATTTCAGCCGTATTCTTGTTTGGATGAGAATTGCTTTTGTTGTATAGCAATAATTTTGAAATGTTTGCGTTGTGAAATGTCGAATTTAACGCGGTCTATGAAGTTTTTTTCTCTTTGTGGGCGATTATGCGATTCTCAGGGCATTGATTTTAATGGTATGAGGGAGGAAAAAGCTGTTTATCGCATTGGGATGAAATTATGTCGGACGTATTGGAAAAAACTTCCCACGAAATCAAAATTATGTCGGACGTTTTTGGGAAAAAGTTCAACGTTTTTGGGTGAAACTCTGACGAAACTAACACAAAATGCCATGAAAATAGAGATTTACTCCCCTAAAATTAGGGAATCGGGTAGATTTGTGCTTAAAACGGGGAATCTTTTCATCGTTTTTCTCGGAGATGTTTCGATTTCTCTTTCCTAGATCGCTCCCAATGATGGTCGTTTTTGAGTCGCGATTTTAACTAAGTAAATGTGAAAAAAGAAGGTCTTGGTGGAATACTAATACAACTGACCTTCTTCTTAGGAAAGAGAAAGCCAGTTGTCTATAATTTCTGCTCCGAAAGGTGTGAGAATACTCTCAGGATGAAACTGTACTCCACGAATATTCAGGCTTAGATGTCGAAAAGCCATAACCGTGCCATCGTCAGCGCGGGCAGTGACTTCTAAAACATGGGGAAGAGGTTCGCGCACAGACCAAGAATGGTAACGACCCACTGATATTTCATCTGGAAGATTTGCCCACAAGCCATCCTCTGTGAGAAGATGACAGCGGCTTTCTATACCATGCAGTGGCTGTTCGTGTTGAAAAAGCGTGCCACCATAGCATTGGGCAATGGCTTGATGCCTAGACAGACACCGAGTATGGGGATTTGTCCTGCGGCACGACGAATGAGGGGCAACAAATCGCCTGCTTCTTCTGGTAAACCTGGACCGGGAGACAGCAGAAGATGGGAGTATTCTGATAAATCGACCTGCGCCACTTCGTCATTGCGCAAGATGGTGACTTCTGCCCCCAACGCTTGCACCAGATGTGCAAGGTTATGGACAAAAGAGTCGTAATTGTCGATGAGCAAAACGTGCTGCATATCAATAGGTCTAGAGATGAGATGAGTTTTAAACAAAGAGACAAACCAAAAATGCTACTTATTCTCCTAAAATCTCAGCTTTGTGAGCGAGATAAGTCGAGATGTCTTTATCACCTCTGCCACTCACATTGACCACCACCACATCTTCTGGTTGGAAGTTGAGATGAGGCAGAAGTGCCAGTGCGTGGCTACTTTCGAGAGCGGGGATAATGCCTTCAAGACGTGTGAGTTCAAAAGCAGCACGAAGTGCTTCGTCATCGTTGATAGACAATACTTGAGCACGATTTTGGTCGGCAAGATGAGAAATGAGCGGACCGATGCCAGGATAGTCCAAACCTGCTGAAATGGAATAAGGTTCTTGTACTTCGCCTTCAGGAGTTTGTATGACAAGTGTTCTGCTGCCATGCAATACACCTTCTGAACCAATGTTGATGGTTGCGGCAGTAGATCCGCTATCTTTACCAAGTCCTCCGGCTTCACCCAATACAATTTTGACGTGCTCGTCGTCGAGATAGTGATACATGGCTCCTGCTGCATTAGAACCTCCGCCGATGCACGCCAACAAATAGTCTGGGTAGTCGCGACCTTCCTTTTCCATCAGTTGCCCTTTGATTTCTTTGCTAATGACACTTTGAAGTCGTGCTACCATGTCGGGATAAGGATGAGGACCCACAGCAGAACCGATGAGATAGAACGTATCTTCGGGGCGTTCGCACCATGCCATTAAGGCTTCGTTTACGGCGTCTTTCAAGGTTTTGTTGCCACTCTCAGCAGGCACGACGGTGGCTCCAAGCATGCGCATGCGTTCCACATTGACGTGTTGACGTTCCACATCGATGGCTCCCATGTAGATGCAGCATTCCATGCCCATGAGAGCGCAAGCCGTAGCTGTGGCAACACCATGTTGTCCAGCACCAGTTTCAGCAATGATGCGCTTTTTGCCCATACGTTTGGCAAGCAAGATTTGCCCCAAAGCATTATTGATCTTATGCGCCCCAGTGTGGTTGAGATCTTCGCGCTTGAGATAAATCTTTGCTCCATATTTCTCACTGAGGCGACGAGCAAAATAGAGGGGACTTGGACGACCCACATAGTCTCTCAAGAGTTCGTGAAACTCGCGTTGGAAGTCTTCGCTTTCGATGATGGGAAGATAGGCTTCTTGCAGAGCCTGGATGTTGGGTTGCAAGACATCGGGCACGAAGGCACCGCCAAACTTGCCGTAAAAACCATTGGAATCAATATGGAAAGAAGTCATAAGTCGTTGTTGTTGAAGAGATATATGATACTCGGAAAGCAGGGCTGCAACAGTTGACGTCGGGACTGTTGCGCGCAACTCACGACAAAAAGGCTTGCCGTGAGTAACGACAAGCCTCTGCATTTCGACGATGATGGACGAACAATTAGGGTGTGCGATGTCTAACTCACGATATTACTATCTTGAGTGCGCCACCAACCCTTATTGTTGTTTTGTTGCATCATTGTTGTTTACGATTGAATTGATATTTGATGTTGCAAATGTAGTGCAAAACTGCGAAAGAACCAAGGAATTCTGAGTTTTTTGTCCCAAAAAGTAGGAGATTTCAGAGAAAATAGCTGATTTTAGTGCGTATTTGCCGTCATTTTATCCATGTAGGTCATGGCAAAAATCTGCGATGATTAACTTTATAGTTGGGCTAAGGACAAACCATTTGTTCACTATCAAATGAAATCTGTTCAGATTCTAATGACATTTGGGGTTAGGTTGTGGGCTCGTTTTCTTTTGAGTAGGGTGTAACAACAAGGTCTCCACTTAAGAAATCCACGAGAAAAAGTTTGGAACTATCGTTATATCCTTTCTCGTTGAGGCGTGTGCGCAACCAATCTTCGTCTTTGTCTATGGCTGCCAAAACATCTTTTTGTATTGTGCCGTCTGTGATGAGGGGGTATTTTAAATTTTCTTCGCCAGAAAGCACTGTGAGGAGTTGTCCGTTTTGTTCCAAAACAGCGCGTTTCACTTTGCGAATGTCAAAAATACTGTGCATACGAAGTTTAAATGTAAGTTCCTGAGCCGTAATCTTTGCTGAGCGACAAGCCTCTACGTCTATTTCACCATTGACAATCAGCACAGTGGGTTTTCCATCAAGGACGCGCTGCAAGAAATGATTGCGTGACTTGAGTTTGCGTAGGCCAAACACCAAGAGAAACCAAATGCCAAGGACAACGGCAAATTGAATGAGATGGAGATCTTTGCTATAAATGACACCGCCAATGATGCCACCAAGAACATAGTTTTGAATTTGTTCCATCGCTGTGGTAGGAGCTAGATTGCCTTTGCCTGTGAGGTTGATGACCATCACGAGAGCCAGCAATCCCATGGTGAGTTTGAGTGCAACTTCAAGATAGTAATGCATAGTGTATAGAAAAAGTGATAGTGAGGATGCACAAAAAATAAATAGGAAAGGTCGGTGACATGACGAATCTTTGTGAGAATCCAATGATTAAGCCATTTTCGTGGAACTAGTCTACTGATTTCAATGCTATTTTGAAGATGAGTGTAGAATAAGGAGGGATGTTTCCTGTGCCATTCTCGCCATATCCCAGATATTGTGGGATGTAGACTTCCCACTCATCGCCCACATGCATTGCCTTTAGGGCAATTTGCCATCCTGCAACGACGCCACTGACTGGGAAACTAGCGGGTTCTCCGCGTTGGTAACTGCTGTCGAAGATAGTGCCATCGATGAGTTTGCCTTCATAGTCCACGGTCACCATACTGGTGGAAGTGGGTTGTGCACCATTTCCAGCGCGAAGCACCTTATAAAGGAGGCCACCACCGAGCGATTGTACACCGGTTTCTTTGGCTTTCTGGGCTAGAAAGGTTTCCTCTTTTGCCATTTGGCGGGCTTCGATGCTATCGTTTCTGCTGTAGCTGCGGCAGCGTCATGAGCTTTGTTCTGATTGGAGCAACTCGTGATTGTTGCTGCTGCGGTGAGTATGGAGCCAGCTAAAAGAAGATTACGGTTGAAGTGGAAGACGGATTGAGTCAAATGTGCAATGAATGTGAGCATAATAAGAGTTTAGAATGCGGTGACAGCAGCTACGAGTCCGAAGATGATGCCAGGAGCATTAGCGAGAGCTACGGGCCAATCGCGACGTTCTTTGAAAAGACCATAGCTGACCCAAATGATACAGTTGATGCATGCCATCAAAGGTTGAACCCAGTCACCTTTTTGTCCATTGAGGTTGTTGAGAATCGTGTTGATGTAGAACACGTACATGAGAACTGCAGTAATGGTGCCAATGACACCCATCACTTTTTCAAATTTAGCTTATCCATATCTAACAAGTTTTGTGATTGTGTACGCATAGGGTCTAAAATCCATTGCACACAGAGTTGAAGAGAATTGTAAGTGTTGTAATAAAGTACGCTTTTTCGATTGCAAAGGTAAAAGAAAGCGATGAAAACACCAAAGAATTGTAGATGTTTTCAAGCCTATTGCAGTAAAAAACATCTCAACCTCTCTGCTGAAAGTCCAAGTCTTTAACAAAAAAGGTGGAGCTACTGCAGAGAAGTTGAGGACAGATCTATCTTCTATTAGTTAGCTGAGCGAAGTACTATCTAACCGCTGTTTGTTATTGTTCATTTTGACGAATCTCGACACGGCGAATTTTTCCACTAATTGTCTTGGGGAGCGCATCGACAAACTCGATGAGACGAGGATACTTGTAGGGAGCTGTTACGCGTTTGACGTGCTGTTGGATTTCGCGTACAAGATCTGGACCAGCTTTTTCCTTATATTCTGGGGCTAAAACAATGGTAGCTTTCACCACCATGCCACGAATGTCATCAGGCACGCCAGTGATGGCGCATTCCACTACAGAGGGGTGAGTCATAACAGCACTTTCCACTTCAAATGGTCCGATGCGGTAGCCCGAACTCTTGATAATATCGTCGGTGCGGCCCACAAACCAGCAATAGCCATCCTCGTCGCGATAAGCCACATCACAAGTGTGATATAGTCCGTCGTGAAGCACTTGTTGGGTCATGGCTTCGTCACGATAGTATCCACGGAAAAGACCGAGGGGATGACTATCATCTTCGGGCATACGAATGACAATCTCTCCCTTTTCGCCGACTCCAGCAGAACTACCATCGGGGCGAATGATGTCGAGGTTGTAGATGGGATTAGGGATACCCATCGAGCCTGGACGTGGTTCTACCCATGGGAAGGTGACAATGAGCGGAGTCGTCTCTGTCTGCCCGAAGGCTTCGGTCATCTTCAAGCCTGTGCCTTTTTGGAAAGCCTCAAAAACAGAAGGATTTAAGGCTTCGCCAGCTGTAGTCGCGTGTTCGAGTGCGGAGAGATCGTAGGAAGACAGGTCCTCGCGCACCATGAAGCGATAGACCGTTGGGGGAGCGCAGAAAGAGGTGATGCGATAGTCTTGAATGAGTCGTAGCATGGTGGCTGCATCAAAACGTTCGTGGTCGTAGACAAAGATGGCAGCCCCGATGATCCACTGCCCATAGAGTTTGCCCCACGCTACCTTAGCCCAGCCTGTGTCTGCTACGGTGAGGTGCAAACTGTCTTCGTGCAACTGCTGCCAATACTTGGCGGTAACGATATGTCCGAGGGGATAAGCGAAATTATGCGTCACCATCTTAGGGTTGCCTGTTGTACCTGAGGTGAAATAGAGGAGCATGATATCGTCGTTGCTATTGACGGGCGTAGAAGGTCGCATAAAAGGAGCAGCTTCTTGCAAACCACGATGGAAGTCGTGCCAGCCATCTTCTGGAGCATCAATGGCGATGCGATACTTCACGGTAGGGCATAGTGGCAGGGCAGCATTTATTTTGTCTTGCATCTCGTGCTCTTCCGTGCAGATGATAGCACAGATGTCAGCAGCATTGCAACGATATTCAATATCCTTGGGGGTGAGCAAGTGGGTGGCTGGGATGGCTACGGCACCAATCTTGTGAAGTCCTAGAATGGCAATCCAAAATTCGTAGCGACGTTTGAGCATGAGCATTACCATGTCACCACGACCGATGCCGATGGATTGGAAGAAAGAGGCTGCGGCATCGGAGAGTTGTTTCATCTCTCCAAAGGTGAAGTCATGATGACGACCATGTTCGTTGACCCAGCAAAGCGCGCGTTTGTTGGGAGCTTGGGTAGCCCATTCGTCTACAATATCGTAGGCGAAGTTGAAATTATCGGGGACGTGTATGTGGAAACCTTTGGCAAACTCCTCAGTGTTAGAGAAGTTTGTGGCATTGAAATACTTTCTATCATAGTTGTAGTAATAAAAAAGGCACTATCCAAGTCATCGACGAGGATATTGCCATGAATATGTTCGGAAGTATGAAAAAACAGCCGCAGTAATGCGATAAGTTTAGGGGGAGAGAAGCTAGTCGTTTGTCATTGGACAATTCTAGCTAGGGAAGTATTTGTTGTCCTGTGGAACTACAAATAGTTTAGTGCTAGTTGCTGCGGAAACATGGCTAGATGTTTCAGTAGCAAATATACGAAGAAATGGAGGCCCTACCAAGAAAATCATACTAAAAGTTGATGAATTGTGTCCTTTTGGTGGATTGTGTGCTGTGAAAGTAGAAATCTTCTATTCGAATGCGCGCCAAATACTCAGACTTTGTGGGTAGGGTGCTGAGATGCTAATCAGCTGTTTTGACACGGGATGTACGAACTCTATGTGATGCGCATGAAGACAGATACTACCATCGGGATTGGAACGTGGAGCCCCATATTTCAAGTCACCACGAATGGGGTAGCCCACTGCGGCTAATTGACAGCGAATTTGATGATGACGCCCTGTGTGGAGATTGACTTCTATGAGTTGAGTGCGGTCACCAACTTTTAAGATGGTGGCATCAAGACTGGCACGCTTTGAGGAAGGGACTTCGTGAAGATGCGCATACGCCTTGTTTTGTCGCTCATTGCGCGTGAGGAAATGAACCAAATTGGTGGGATTGCCAATAGATAATTGCGGCTGACCACTTCGTGCTAATGGTTCCTTGGAGGTGATGGCATGATAGGTCTTGTGTACTTGTCCCAGACGAAACATGTCATTGAGACGCGAAAGTGCTTTGGAAGTGCGTGCATAGACTACAACACCGCTGACAGGGCGGTCGAGACGATGCACTGTGCCCAAGAATACTTCACCAGGCTTCGCATACTTCTCTTTGATGTACGCCTTTACGGCATCTGCCAATGTGGCATCGCCCGTCTTGTCGCCTTGCACGATTTCGCCAGCGGCTTTGTTTACAATGATAATATGATTGTCTTCGTAAAGTACTTCCATGAGAGTGTGAGTGGGCTGTCTGATGGTTGATAAGTTTGCCTTGATGCGGCATAGAGGTTGGCTTGTTGTAAGCGTGCACTTCAAAGGATACCAATAAGAAAGTGCCGAGTAGCTCCGAAGGAAGCCACTCGGCACTATTAACTTTTTGGGGGATGAAATTAGGTGTTCATACCACCGTCTACCTGGATCACTTGACCAGTGACATAGGAAGAAAGGTCAGATGCGAGGAATACAGCTACATTAGCCACGTCTTCTGCTTGACCGCCACGACGGAGAGGGATTTGCTTCATCCACTCCTTGCGCACCTCTTCAGAAAGTTGGTGAGTCATTGCTGTTTCGATGAAACCAGGAGCAATAGCGTTAGCACGAACACCGCGGCTACCCATTTCTTGAGCTACACTCTTGGCAAGGGCAATCATACCAGCCTTAGAAGCTGAATAGTTGGCTTGACCAGCATTGCCGTGTACACCTACGACACTTGACATGTTGATGATAGAACCGCCACGTTGACGCATCATGATGGGAAGACAAGCGTGAACGAAATTGAAAGCAGACTTCAAGTTTACGTTGATTACAGCATCCCATTGAGCTTCTGTCATGCGGAGCATCAAACCATCTTTAGTGATACCTGCATTGTTGACCAATACGTCGATGGTGCCAAAATCTTCGTGAATCTTCTTCACAACTTCTGCAGTTTCTTCAAAGTTAGCAGCGTTGCTGGCATAAGCCAAGCACTTCACGCCTTTTGCTTCGATTTCTTTGCGAGTTTCTTCGCCGCTTTCGTCAATAACGAGGTCGGTGAATGCGATGTTTGCACCTTCTTCTGCAAACTTGAGAGCGAGAGCCTTACCAATGCCGCGAGCTGCACCAGTGATCAAGGCTGTTTTTCCTGTTAAGAGTCCCATATTTTGATTGGATATTTATGGAGATAATGATTATACGATTATTGGGTTACACCGACACCTAGGGCTCGACTGATGAGACGTTCTACTACCACTACACTTTCTTCCATGGAAAGCCCTTGACCTAAACGATCGAACATGAAAGGCACTTCAATACCTTTAATGGCGTAATGGATGACGTCGGCAGTGAGATTGACATGATCTATTTTGAAAATGCCTTTTGCCACACCTTCTCGCAATATGCTACGCAGTGCGTGAAGTTCTTCGAGGTCAAACTTACGTCGCACGCGTTCTACTTTGTGAATGTCGCTGAAGAACTCTGCGCGAAGTGAACCGTTGCGCTTTACCACATCTTCGATGAGATGAAGGTGGGTGTAAATGATCTTCACGATTTTCTCCTGTGGATTGATGGAGAGGTTCACCACTTTGTCCATCTCTTCGGAGAGATGCTCCAGTTCGTCTTCGATGACAGCATAGTAGATGTCTTCCTTACTACTAAAGTAGGTGTACATCGTGCGTCGCCCTTTTTGAGAAGCTTGAGCAATATCGTTCATTGTGATACCATCAAATCCTTGCTTGGCAAAGAGTTCACGAGCAACGGTAATGAGTTTCTGACGAGTTTTACTGATAGACATGGCTGGGTGTCAATGAATTTCTGGTGCAAAGTTACGCATTTTTTCTAGAAGTGTGCAGTTTTTGTCTTGTTTTTCCTCGATGGCGATAAATTACTTGCGAGATGCAAGGAGGGATGGCGTTCTTCTGAAGGATAAATGGGTTAAGATGGTGGGGATTTCGTTAGGCTGACGCTTGATGGTAAGACTTTTCTACAGCGTTGTTGCTGGAAACAGAAAGCTCCCATGGATGTGAAAGGGAAAGAAAAGCATTGCACCTTTTGCGGAGGCTTTTGCGAAAGCTGCCAACAAGAGGTGCAATGCTTGAGCAGGAGAATGTGAAAACAAGAAGATTAACAGCTTCGTTTGATCATTTCACGCATGAGATCTGCCATGATGGGTTGCACGGCATTTGCTGCAATTTGTACTTCTTCGTGGCTTACCTCTACAATCTTGCCTTCTACACCAAGGTCGGTGATGATGGAGATGCCGAAGACACGGATGCCAGTGTGGTGAGCCACGATAACTTCGGGCACAGTGGACATGCCGACTGCGTCGCCACCCAATCGATGATACATACGATATTCTGCGGGTGTCTCAAAAGTGGGGCCTTGAGTGCCTACGTACACTCCCTCGACGTGGCGGATGCCCTTTTCTTGGGCAATGGTGCGAGCCAACTGGAGTAATTCTGGATTGTAGGCTGCACTCATGTCGGGGAAACGGGGACCTGTGGGGAAGTTCTTGCCACGAAGTGGGTGCTCGGGGAAGAAGTTAATGTGGTCGGTGATAAACATAAGGTCGCCAATGGCAAAATCTGGGTTGACACCTCCTGACGCATTGGAAACAAAAAGGGTTTTTATGCCAAGTTCGTGCATCACACGAATGGGAAAAGTGACCTGCTTCATGTCGTAGCCTTCGTAGTAGTGGAAACGCCCTTGCATGGCAAGTACTTCTTTGTTGCCTAAACGTCCGAAGATGAGGCAACCAGAGTGTCCTTCTACAGTGGAAACAGGGAAGTTGGGAATATCGGCATAGGGGAATTTTTCAATGACTTCGATTTCTTCTGCCAAACGTCCAAGACCGGTGCCTAAGACAATGGCTGTGTTGGGACGAAGCGAGGTGTGGGCTTTAATCCACTGTGCGGTTTCTTGAATTCGAGCTAACATAACGCTGAATAATCTGTCGCAATGCTTCCGATTGTTCGAAAGCACTTGCACGGTTATGGGAATAGGTTTTATTTTTTTTCGTATGTTTTGGGGCAAGTTGAGCTGCTCCAATCGTACGGCATCCTTTTCGGTAGTGAAAATGGTAGAGTAGTGTGTGCTTTGCTCAATGATGTGAGCGCAATCAGCTGCAGAGAAATGATGATGATCGGCAAATGCGAGGTGTTTCACACGAACGCCTTGTGCTTTTAGATGCCTCACCAATGGGCTGGGGTTGGCAATACCTGTGATGAGGAGGGCTTCTTTTACAGTATCAAGGGGAGGGTAGCCAATGGTGGTGAAGAAGATGGGAAGTTCTTCTTCGGTCGGCTTCAGAGGATGTATGGATCGCAGCGCAGCGGATTTTGCATTTTGCTGAGTGACCGACAATGTCTGAGGACACTTTGTGACAATAATCACGTCGGCTCTAACAGCCCCTCTAGCATTTTCACGCAAGCGACCTGCTGGTAATAAGCTGTCGTTGTCGTAGGTATGCGAATAGTCAGTGAGCAGAAGGTTCAGACCAGGCGATACGTAACGATGTTGGAAAGCATCGTCAAGAACGATAACCTCGGGCGGAACATCGAGTTGTAGCAAGGTTTGTATGCCGATGGCACGCTTCTCGCAAACTGCCCCTATGAAATTCCGTTCGGCGAAGTGGCGAAAGAGCTGAAGAGGCTCATCCCCAACGTCAGCTGCGGTGCTGGTGGGGGTGATGAGACGAAAACCCCGCGTCTTTCGCCCGTAACCACGAGACAAACGGCAACACGCTTGTCCATTTGCAGTAATTGCTCCACAATCCACTGCGTGTGTGGTGTTTTTCCCGTACCACCTACAGCGAGATTGCCAACTCCGATAATGGGGATGTTAAATCGCTGTGTCGGGAGATGTCCATTGTCAAACGCCCAATTACGCAGTCGCGTCGCCCCATCATAGCACCAAGCTAGGGGGAGGAGGAGCGTGCGCAATAGTTGTTGGGCGAATGTGGCTGACATAAAAAGGGAAAAAGGGTAGTCTTACTGAAGAACCTCTGAGAAGGGGGGAAAGTAGGTATAAAGAGAGGGACTACTTATCTGAAACTGATGGTGAAGGGTAAGCGAGCTTGCATATAATTGTGTTGATTCACTTGGTGGAGCATCTGCAAGGGTTCGTAGTATTCTCCAAGTGCTGTGCGAATCTTACGTTCCATATAGTCGTCAGTGTTCGCGTTAGCTTTGAGATTCTCCAGCCAACTGGGTGCAACTGGATAGCTGTCTACTGAGTAGTCTTTCGTTTTAGCCAGTTTTGCGGCATAATCAATGGCTTGGTCGAGATTGCCGAGTTGGTCCACGAGACCAATCTTAAGGGCTTTACGACCTGTCCATACACGACCTTGTCCAATCTTGTCAACTTCTTCGACAGTCATTTTGCGCCCTGCTGCCGTACGACCATCAGCAACGCGCTTGAGGAAGAGGGCATATCCATGGTTTACGTGTTTCTGAAGGGCTGCTCCTCCCATTTCATCGATGCGAAGCCCACGACCGCCGAAGTCTGAGGCACGGTTCGTTTTAACAACATCGAAATTCAAACCAAGTTTTTGGGTGAGCAACTCGCTTGCCTCAGGAATCATAGCGAAGATGCCGATGGAGCCTGTGACAGTTGTGGGATCGGCAAAGATGCGTTGTGCCCCACAAGCCATGTAGTAGCCACCAGAAGCGGCAACACCGCCCATGGAAACGACTACGGGTTTCTTTTGTTTGAGGAGTTGGATGGCGCGCCACATTTGTTCGCTAGCATAAGCAGAGCCACCTCCGGAGTTGATGCGAATGACTACAGCTTTTACGTCCTCATCCTTGGCAAGAAGGTCGAGATCATTGACTACTTTGTCTCCAACAATTTCTTCACTTCCGCCCATCAAGGCGCCAGTTCCTGCTACGTCAACGATGTTTCCGCTTGCATAATACACTGCAATGTGGTCTTTGCCTTCTTGTTGCACCAATGCAGCAAGTGTACTAGGCTCAACCATGGTCAAGTCGTTGCCCACGCGTTGTTGAAGTTGTGCGCGTACTTGATCAATATAGGTGAGGTCATCAACGAGCTTGAGCTTTTTATAGTCCTTCGCATCGGTAAGCATGATATAACGATCTGCATAAGCGTTGAGGCTATCAGGAGATAGTTTGCGTGAAGCTCCTACGGTAGCACACATGTCTTTCCACAAACCTCCTATTAACTCTGCCATTTGCAACCGATTAGCTTCACTCATCTGCTTTAAAGTGAAGGGTTCTACCGCACTTTTGAAGGTGCCGACTTTGAAGACTTGGGCTTTGATGCCAAGTTTTTCCATAAGTCCTGTGTAGAAGGTGGTTTGTTGTGCAATACCGTGCCAATCTAGCATACCACTAGGATTGAGTAACACTTTGTCTGCTACAGAAGCTATGTAGTAAGCTCCTTGGGTGTAGCTATCAGCGTAGGCAATAATCCATTTCCCACTCTTTTTGAAATCAACTAATGCTTGCCGCAATTCTTCGTTGGATGCAAAGTCGGACTGCAATGCTCCACCTTCAAGGTAAATCCCTTTGATTTCTTCGCTTTCTTTTGCCACTTGAATCGCATCGAGTAGCACGTCTAAGCCTTGAGTGCCTGTAGCACTATTGTTGCCCAACAAAGAGGCTAGTGGATTCTCTGCTGGTGCTTGGTCGACGAGTGTACCGCTAAGCGATATCTTTAAGACTGAATTGTCAACCACTTGGGGCTGTTCATCACCCGAAGCGATGATGGCACCCAACATGACAAAGAACATGATGCAGCTGAACAAGCTGACCACCATAAAACCAACGATGGTGGCGAGAACGTATTGCAAAAACTGTTTCATAGAAAAGGTGTAAAGGATAGATATGTGGGATAATCCTAGATAATTATCAGAATATTATCTTGATTTTATTCGATAACTAGTTCTACGGGGCAGTGATCACTGCCAAAGATTTCTTGATGGATGCCTGCAGATACCAATTTGTCATTGAGCCGTTGCGAGGTGACAAAGTAGTCGATGCGCCATCCTGCGTTTTTCTCACGTGCTTTGAAACGATAGCTCCACCAAGAATAACTATCTGTGAGTTCGGGGTAGAAGAAACGATAGGTGTCTGTGAAGCCTGCCTGCAGAAGTTGGGTAAACTGATTGCGCTCTTCGTCGGTAAAACCAGCGTTTTTACGATTGGTCTTGGGATTTTTCAAGTCAATCTCTTGGTGCGCTACATTGAGGTCGCCGCAAATCACAACGGGTTTGTGTTCATCTAGCTTTTGAACGAAAGCGCGGAAAGCATCATCCCACGTCATGCGGTAGTCCAAACGGCGCAAACCATCTTGAGAGTTAGGTGTGTAGACTGTGACCAGATAAAGATTTTCAAACTCAAGTGTGATGACACGTCCTTCATGGTCGTGTTCTTCAATACCAAGTCCGTATTGTACGCTCAGAGGTTTGATACGCGTGAAGATACAAGTGCCGGAGTAACCTTTCTTTTCTGCGTAGTTCCAATAGCTTTCGTACCCATCAAAGGCGATATCTATTTGACCTTCTTGCAATTTTGTCTCTTGAAGGCAAAAGCAATCTGCATCTAGTTTGGCAAAACTCTCTTCAAAACCTTTTTCGCGACAGGCACGAAGTCCATTGACATTCCAAGATATAAATTTCATTATAGAGTTTTTCTGTGTACCTATGTATATAGGGAAAGGGTGAGTATTAAGAGGATTTATAATACGAGGCAGAAGTTTTTAGAGGAACATGACCTCTGGATTTAGCGAAATGCCGAATTTCTGCTCTACATCTTGCTGAATCGTTTGTGCCAGATGGGCGACTTCTGCTCCTGTGGCTCCTCCTTTGTTGATGAGCACTAGGGCTTGTTGGGGGTGTACTCCTGCATTGCCTAATGATTTTCCCTTCCATTCTGCTTGTTCGATGAGCCATCCTGCTGGAATCTTCACACCATTAGGCATCGAGTAGTGTGGCATATTGGGAAATCTCTCCAATAAGTTTGCAGCAACTTCAGGAGACACAATGGGGTTCATAAAGAAGGAGCCGGCACTTCCTATGACTTGGGGTCAGGGAGTTTAGCACTTCTGATGTCAATAATGGCTTGTCGCAAGTCTGTTGCTCGAGCCTTTTCCAGAGCAATGCCCAAATCTGCCAATTTTTGTGGGACGGATTTGTGAGAAAGAATAGGAGTAAAGACTTTCTTCAAGCGAAAGGTAACGTGTGTGATGATGTATTTGCCACGCCATTCCCCTTTGAATTCACTGAAACGATAGGCATAGTGGCACTCATCGTGGAGGAGGGTGACTATTTGTTGTGTTGCAACTTCTATTGCTTCGACTTTGGTGATTAAATCTCCAGCTTCTACACCATAAGCTCCTACATTTTGGACTGCCGATGCCCCAACTTCGCCAGGGATGTGAGATAGATTTTCAAGTCCATAATAGCTATGGTCAATCATGGTTGCAATGAATGCATCCATATCCTCTCCAGCCCCCACGCAAATGTCTACTGTCGCATCAGTTTCACTGACTTTTTCCCAGCCTTTGATGCCGCTATGCAGAATAATCCCTTCAAAATGTGGATGAACAAAGAGAAGATTACTTCCAGCTCCAATATGCAACCAGTGTTGTCGGTTGATTTTGGGGAGTAACCGTTGAATTTCTTCTACAGAAGTGTACTCAATAAATTCATCGCAGGTAGCAGCAATGCCGAAAGTGTTGTGAGCTGTGAGAGAATAAGCCATATCTCAAGCAAGTTGAGGGAAAAATGTAAAGAATGTGTGAGAAGGACCTGGTAATGACGCTAGGCTAATCGGATTAGTTTTCGATTTGTGTGAGCATCCATTCACCATTTTTCTTTTTGAAAGTTAGTGAGCTTGCCATACCTCCAGAGAGGGAAGAGATGGAAAGGATGCGCAGCTTCGAATTCTTGTAGGTTTGTCCGTAGAGAATGTTGGTGAGCTGAGAATGGGGAAGCTCAGGAGCAAAGTCTTTCCATTGAGCTGAAGAGATAGTTCCACTAATGCGTTGGAAATTATCTTCATCGTAGGTCGAGAACTTTATAGGTTCCGCTACGTGTGTCTTTTGAAAATCGTCGTCAGTAGCAAAGTGATGATAGAAATTATAGAAATCGCTATTCACACTCTCCTCCATCGGTTGTTCATTGAGGGAGGTGAGCATCCATTCTCCAGATTTTCGCTCAAAACGATAGCTCTTGACACGCTGAAGCTCCAAGTTTAATTCTTCCACAACCACATTACGAACAGACGTGTCCTTAGACATCTTCGTACCCTTATGGCTATCGAAAATAAGTGTGTAAACCTCATGAGCAGAATACATGCGATCGAATCTCCAAGCATTACGAGAGATATGCTTCAATTGTCCGTCTATAGTGTAGGGGAGTGGGAAGCTGATGCGTGAACGTTGGAATTTACGATTCTTCATAAAGGCAAATGCGAAGTCGTCAAAAAACTCATCGGCCTTTTTGGGGGGAGCAATGGTGTCTTGCTCCTCCGCAATGGAATCGTTTTCGGTAGTTGTCGTGTCAATCTGGCTGGTATCTGCAGTCGCAACGACTTCGGTAGGGACGTCATTACGGTGCTTACATCCCCCCATCAGAAGGATAGTACCTGTGGCTGCCAAGAAGAGCGAATGAAACTTCATAATCGTTTTTATATATGGTGACAAAGATACACAAATCCTAGAAATATACAAAAAGAAAAGCGAGGCTTTTTAGCCTCGCTTCTCGTTTTCAATATAGTCAATCATACCTATTAGATACGGATAAAGTAACGGCAGACGCTGAATTTAAGCGTCTAATGGGATATACAACACAAGAAAAGACCAGGAAGGAGGGGGAAGATAATCAACGATCCGAGAAGTACTCCACCCAAAACGGATTCTCTGCGTCAAAGACAGCTTTTTTTCGTCTTTACTCAGTGCGTGTGGATAATCTTGGTAGAGATTGTAGACCTTCTTCTTGTCGAAAGAGAACAAGAATAAGCCAATCTTGGGAGTTCTCACCCACCAGACCTTATCGGTATCATTTTCTTTGTAAAAATTCATACTGCATACTACGACTACTGTTGTGCGTTTTTTTGTTGTTGTGATGCAGACCGCTAGTGCGTTTTGTGGAAGAAAAGTCTGCTACAATGGGTTATTCAAATCCTAGATGCTTCCACCAAGTATCGTTGCCTTGGAGATATTTTTTTCAAACCATGCCATGATGGCGTCTTGCCATTCATTGCGCTGTTTGTAGTCTGTGACAAAGTGGTTGGCATCTTTGATTTGGATGTAGCTCACAGGGCGCCCCAAGATGCGAAGTGCAGTGAAAAGTTGCTGACTTTCATTAGTCGGCACATTGGTATCGGCTGTTCCGTGGAGCAGCAATAGGGGAGTGTGGATTTTTGTCTGCATTAAACAAAGCCGACTGTTTGGTGTAAAGATCAGGATTGTTCCAAGGATAAGAACCATATTGCGCTGTTTCACCATAGGTGTGTCCCCAGTATCCACCGCCCCAATAGGACGCAATGTTAGAAATTCCTGCGTGACTGATGGCCGCAGCAAAGATGTTGGTGCGGGTTTGCAGATGTTCTGTCATAAAACCACCATAACTCGCTCCCATACAACCCACTTTTGTGGCATCAACATAGGGATGTTCTTTCAAGAAAGCCTTGGTACCTTCTATAATATCGTCGGCAGACATTTTTCCCCAAGTGTTGATGTGGCGCGCTGCGAACTCTTCTCCAAATCCGATGCTACCAGAAGGCTCAACGACCAATACCACGTAGCCCATATTAGCCAATACTGAGAGAGGATAGTGCGATTCTAAAGCGCGCGTGACGGGCATGCAACCGCCATAATAATAAACAATCATGGGGTATTTGCGAGTGGCATCAAAGTTGTTGGGAAGGTGATAGAATCCTTCTACAACATCTCCGCGAGAAGTTGTGAATTTCCAAGGAGTGCAACTTGCAACAGCTCGTTTGCCAAAGTTTTTTTGGAAAGATACTTCGCCAAAAGGTTTACAGTTAGGGGCTGTATTGGTGAGTTCTGCCAAATAACCATTTCGCGAGGTTGTTCCTGTTTGTCCGAAAAACGCAATGCGTGGTTTGCGCGTTTGCGACATTGTAAAACCTTCTACAATGGTAACAGGCAACTTCAAGCGTGTGCGTTGTCCATTCTTGGGATTGATGCGCCAAATTGTTTCGTCATATCCGTCGGCACATTTTGCATAAATGAAGCCATCTCCTGGATTCCAATCAGCTCGGCTCACAGAAGGTTTGAAGTCTTTGAGCAAGGCCGTTGCTTTGCGCGTGGCGCGATCAAACAAAAACAAGCGTTGGTCGAACGATTGCGCCACTTGTCCTTTGGGAAGGCTACTGCCAATGCCATCAAAGGCGGAAGGAGAGCCTTCAAACAGAATTTGTTTGTCGTCGGGGCTATATTGCCCGTTACCCAACCAAGGTTGATCTACGAGCAAGGTATCTATTGTGCCCTTTTCGAGCCAAATCTCATAAACATTCTTGTGGTTGAAAGGCTTTCGAGTCAAATCGTGGATATTTTGACTCACGAGAATGCGTTGTCCATCGTGAGAAATGTCGTTGAGGTGTACATCTTCTTTGGTGAAGGTCAAACGTCGTGTAGCGCCTGTACTCAAGTCCACGTAGTAGAGTGCACTTCGACTGCGCCAACCTGCCTGACGGTCATCGGGGGCTTTGAGTTGTTTGAGCATCCCTTCGGACTCTTGAACATCTTCGTCGATAAGGTAAATGGCAAATTTACCATTGGGAGACAATGCCATCGTTCCTTCTGGTAGATTTGTTGCTAAAACTTTCGTTTCCAGGGTGGCTGGATCAAGCGACATGAGTTGATTGTCGCCGTCCTCCTGTGTTTCGTAATAGAGTTTGTCTTGCCCGTCTATCCATGTCCACCTTTCATACTTATCGCTGCGATAGATGGTATGTTGGGTATGGAGGTCGGTAAGAACAGTGCGATAATCGTTCTTTCCTTCGTGATTGGTTGTATAGTAATAAGTGAGAAGGTAGCGACCAGAAGGCGACATCTTCATACTATAGAAGCGTTCACCGTGAAGCATATCATCAAAGAGAATGCTTTGGGCTTAGAACTGTTCAATTCTGCTTTTGCCAAATCCTTACCGACAAGACAAACGTCAAATGTGTCGCGTGCACTAGCTGGAGAATAGGTGAGTAAAGCGATTTCTGTACGACCAGGGCGCAAGAAAATAGTATTACCACTCTGGGGAACGCCGTTGACGTAAGTGTCAAAATCTTTCAGCTTCTTTGTTGAAACCTGTGCTTGCGTCCATCGTTGTACATCTACCGTAAAACGAATGCCATTGACACTGTTGGAATCGATGGCTTCTCCTTGTTGTACAGTGCGCGTGGGACGAAGATTTTTGTTTTTTACGAGATGAGTATTCAAATCCTTTACCTCATCTTCTTCATAACTTTTACCGTCAGAGTTTACAGAATCTTCCCACACTGGTTCCTGCAATTGAACAGGGCCATAGAGTTGCGCGGAGGGTATGCGAAGGGTGTCATTGATATGGGTAGAGTCCACTTTCGTTTCTACCTTTTTCTTCTGAGAAGAGTCTGCTGACTCTGCGATAGCTACATGGCTGTTTGTAGCAGCCGTCGAGACAGCATTAGAGGTGGTGCGTGTGCCTATAGCGCAGAGTGGTGCAGTGCACAGAGCTAACACAAAGAGAGGTAAGATAGGTTTCATTTGGTATTATGTATGAATCATTTTCCTTCGCGTTGTTCAGCGATAAGTTGGAAATTCTTTTTGCGGAGTTTGAAAGAGTGGGTCAAATAGCGATCGCGCACAATCTCGTTGGCTGCCAGTTCTTCGGGGCTACCATGAAAGAGGATTTTCCCTTCAAAGAGCAAGTAGGCGCGGTCGGTGATGCTCAAAGTTTCTTCAACATTGTGGTCGGTGATGAGAATACCAATGTTGCGGTCCTTGAGTTTCCAGACAATATATTGAATGTCTTCTACCGCAATGGGGTCGACTCCTGCAAAAGGTTCGTCAAGCATAATGAATTTGGGGTCGATGGCCAAGCAGCGAGCAATCTCTGTACGGCGACGTTCACCACCAGAAAGTTGGTCACCCAGGTTTTTGCGCACTTTTTGCAAGCGAAACTCTGAAATGAGCGACTCTAGCATCTCACGTTGTTCCTCGCGTGACTTGTTAGTCATCTCAAGTACTGAGGAGATGTTGTCTTCCACGCTCATCTTGCGAAACACGGAGGCTTCCTGTGCCAAATAACCAATGCCAGCTTTGGCACGCTTGTAAACGGGAGCTTTGGTGATTTCCTTTTCTCCCAAATAAATCTTTCCTCCGTTGGGAACGACCAATCCGGTTGTCATATAGAAAGAAGTCGTTTTGCCTGCTCCGTTGGGGCCAAGCAATCCTACGATTTCTCCTTGGTGCACTTCGAATGAAACGTCATTAACAACGGTGCGCTTACCATAGCGTTTCACCAAACCTTCTGTGCGCAATACGAGTTTTTCGGTCGCGATTTCGGGAATTAAATCATCAGAATGTTCCACCTCATTCAAATCTGTGATGAGGTCTATGCTGTTGTTTGACTCAAGATTTCCGTTATCCTCGAGGAGTATATCCTCTTGCACGGGGTCAAAGGATAAATCTTGTGGTGCGGTGATGGACTTTTCTTCCATGGTGTGCGTGATTGATGAGAGAAAAAGGGGCAGCAACTCTTGGGATTCTCGGTTGAGAGAAGTGAGTGTTGTGCTACGATGGAAACAACCAAAGAAAAAAGGAGCAACTCATTGCGAGGTGCTCCTTGGATTGAGGTACCAAGCAGATTCGAACTGCTGTAGCAGGTTTTGCAGACCTGTGCCTAGCCACTCGGCCATGGTACCCTGTTTTTCGTTTTTCGAGTGCAAAGGTACAGCTTTTTTTCTGAAACTGGCAAATGTTTTTGCCCACTTTTTTTGCGACTTTAATCGAGAATTTTGTAGAATCCTACTGATTGCGCTGCAAAACCTTATCGATACCTTGAGTTGGGAGAGAGACACTATGCTTTTGCCTAAGAACAGCAACTGCTCATTACATATAGAAAAATATGAATTATATTTGGCAGTTTCAAAATAAATAGATAACTTTGCTCATACAAACAACAAGAGATTGAGACAGCGCAGGCTGTCCTTTACATAACAATAGCATAGGCTGTACTGGTCAGATTGGGATACTCATCAATTTTATCTGAATCACCGAGACAAGTCGTTCGTCTAATGGCGTGCCGATACTGCGCTTTCAATGCAGCGTGGGGGTCGGATTACAGAGGGCGTGGGACACTCAAATCCTTATTTACTCGGAGTTTCATCATCTTCACCGGTACAGCCTTCTTTTTATCCTTTTCGTAGCATCGCGCCTGCCGCTTTTGTTGTCTGTTTTCTCTCTCTTTATAGATTATCCCTACATTGCACTCAATTATGAAGCTCAATCCCATGCAGCTTGCAGCTGGAAACGCCATTCAGCAAAATCAGAATGTTCTGCTCCTCTCTCCCACGGGCAGTGGCAAAACCTTGGCTTATCTTTTGCCGCTTATCGCACGCGTTGATGCTACCCTTGACACGGTGCAGGCTGTTGTCGTGGTGCCTAGTCGAGAACTTGCAGCCCAAGTGGAGCAAGTGTTCAAGGCTCAAGTAGGCACTTCGATTCGAGGATTAGCTCTCTACGGTGGACGTCCTACGATGGAAGAGCATCGACGCATCAAAGAGGTACACCCACAGGTGATCTTTGCAACCCCTGGACGATTGCTAGACCACATCGGTAAAGATAATCTCAACGTATTAGGCGCTAGAATCCTCGTACTCGACGAATATGATAAATGTCTTGAGTTGGGATTTCGCGAGGAAATGTATCGTATCGGGGAGTCCATGCATTTCGTATCGCAAGTAGTTGTGGCTTCTGCTACTGCTTTTGAAGAAGAAAAGCGTGATGTGTGGGGAGAACGTGTGCCGGAAACTAATGCAGAGGGGAAGTCTAAGAAAGTTCTTCCTGTGCCAGCACTTGTAGCTCAGCGAAAATTTGTTGCAATTAACTATCTGGATACTGTAGATGACTTGGCAAGTCGCTTGAAAGTTTGTCAAATTTCTTCTCCTCAGAAAGATAAACTGGAAACACTTGCACAGTTGCTCACCCACATTGGAGGGGCAAGCACCATCGTCTTTGTGGCGCATCGTGAGAGTGTAGATAGAGTAGGGCAATATCTTCGAGAAAAAGGATTTCCCACCAGCCTTTATCATGGAGGACAAGACCAAGAAGTGCGAGAACGCTCACTCTATCGTTTTCGTTCGGGCGCAGCTTCTGTGATGGTCAGCACTGATTTGGCAGCTCGTGGATTGGATATTCCCGAAGTACGTGCCATTGTCCATTATCATCTGCCTATGGATGCTGCTACTTTTGCACATCGTTCTGGGCGCACCGCTCGTTGGGATGCAGAAGGAACGGCCTATTTATTAGTGGGTCCCGAGGAGCATCTCCCTGATTTCATTGAAGCTGATGAGTCTTACTCTGTGTCTGACGTAGCTATCAAAGCACAACCTTCACAGTGGGCGGTACTTTACATCGGTCGTGGCAAGAAAGATAAGCTTTCAAAAGCCGATATTCTAGGTTTCTTGTGCAAAAAAGGAGGTTTGACCTCTGCACAAATAGGGCGTATTGATATAAATCCCCACGTATCCTATGTGGCAGTACAGCGAAATGCTTTGAAGCGTTTGCTCCAACAAGTGAGTGGTGAGAAGATTAAAGGGATGAAGACCTTGATTGAAGAGATGCGCGCGAAGTAATCTCTCAGAGAAGTTGTATCACCCTGGACAGATATAAACAATCGGGGCTGTTCCGTATATGGAACAGCCCCGATTGTTTTTGGGTTATACCTATATATTAACCAACGCTTTTGAGATGTTTCTCCAAGAAACGCTCCATGGCACGATAGAAGTCAAAGCGATTTTCTTGATTCGCAAAACCGTGGCCTTCATTGTCTTTGACCATATATTCCACTTCCACACCGCGTTGGCGCAGAGCTTCCACCATTTGATCACTTTCTGCCTTGTTCACACGTGGATCATTAGCACCTTGCGCCACAAATAGCGGGCAAACTATCTTGTCTGCGTGGAGTGCTGGAGAAGTAGCCGCCAGTTGTGCTTCATCTTCTTCGGGATGTCCCACTTGTTCGTACATCATTTCTAGCATGGGTCGCCAATATGGAGGGATGGTCTGCATGAAAGTGAAGAGATTAGACACACCGACGTAGTCAATGGCGCAACGGTAGAGCTGCGGAGTGAAGCATGCACCTGCCAAAGCAGCGTAACCTCCATAGGAACCTCCATAGATAGCGATACGCTTGGGATCTGCAATGCCTTGGTTTACCAAGTGTTGCACGCCTTCTGTAATATCGTCTTGCATCTTGAGCCCCCATTGCTTGTAGCTAGATTCGAGGAACTCTCTGCCATATCCCGTACTACCACGGAAATTCATTTGGAACACAGCGTAACCACGCGAACAAAGGAATTGTACTTCTGAGGAAAATCCCCAACTGTCGCGAGCCCACGGACCACCGTGAGGATTCACAACTAGTGGAAGCGGAGCGTGATTGTCTGCCAAAGACAGTTGTTCTATCGCAGTTGGTAGAGCCGCATCAATAGTGTTGGACGCAGAGCAACAAGAGGCTGAAGTGCTATCAGATTGGGCGGAGGATTTCACTAACTTTGCGCCTTTCGGTAAACTCAAATAACCTTCAATCGTGAGGCCATCGCTGGTGGTGTAGGTCACTGCATGCATTTCCACCATATCGTCTGCAGAGAGCCAAGGAGCAGCATCTGCCAAATGGGTCACAGTGTCTGTGTCGAGATTGTAGAAATAGTAAGAACCGCGAGTGCGATCTCCGCCAACGTAAAGCAACTTTTTGCGTTCAGACTTGTCACTACCCATAGCTCCCACACGTTGTTGAGGGAAATGAGCTTGTATGCGCTCGCGTTCTTGTGCTGCTTCTTCGTCAAAGTAATGGCGAATGGGCTCACGATGTCCCGAACAGAAGGCACCGAGCAATTGTTTCCGTTTGCGTGAATAGCTCAAAGTTGTTACATCGTAGCGATCATTTTCGTATAGCACTTCCAATTCTCGCCCGTACGAGGGTCAATGAGCACAAGCGCTGCCTTGTCGCGATGGAGATTGCTAATCGCCCAAACGTGGCGATTATCGGGTGTAAAGAGGCAAATGTTTACCTCTTCCTTAAAGTTCGTGGTGAGAATAGGGCGGAATTCCTCCTCTTCATGATCGCGATAGAGCAACTGTGTGTTTACACCGTCTACCACTGCCGTTGCCATTCGGAGCTTACCCTCATGATCTGTCATCCATCCCATGTAGTTGCCTGGATTTTCTGCCAACATCGTGAGTTCACCCGTGGCAAGATTCAAACGATAAGGGTCAAAGACTTCCGGATTGCGTTGGTTGAGACCTATGATCACTTCGTCGCGAATGTCTTCAAGTTCGTCAATGATAGAAGTGCGCACATCCGGAAAGTTCGTGTAAGCGCGTTCGTCAGTGCCGTCTACACAGACACCATAGAGTTGATAATTCTCATCTCCTCCAGAGTCTTTGACAAACAAGAGGCGTTCATTGTCTGCCCATAAATAGCCACCCACACTGCGTTCCGTTTCGTAGGTCAGTTGTTTCATTTCACCCAAATTACCAGCATCATCAACGGAGCGCACAAAGATGTTCATGCGATCCTCATAGGGAGCCATAAACGAAATGTGCAGACCATCGGGCGAAATTTGATAACCATTCGTGTCGGAGTTGCGGAAAAAGTCTTCTATTGGAATCATTGAGTCGAAAGGAGAGGGATGATAATGGGAAGTAAAGGAATGATATTAAGCTGAATTGGACAAAATCTCCAAGGGAAAGACAATGCTCGAAGCAGAAAAGTGAAATATTCTCATTGATGCAAATGTCCTTGCTAGTAATCATGCGCAAAAATACGTGATTTTTCTTGTTTCTCGGGAGCATGTCGCGATAAATTTGTATTTTTGCTCACTAAAGACGGCAAAAGGTATCTGTTTCTTCGTTAGAAACGGCTATGCTGTGCTTCTCATACTTAAAAACGTCACACATCAATAGCTTCATCACATGAATTGGCATTGGATTAAATCCCTCTTTTCTGCAAGTTCTGCTTTATCTCCTTCTGCACTCGCGCCAGTGAAAGTGCATAAAACGGTGAAGCTGTTGCTAAAAAGTCTGCAAGTGCAGTGGGAAGTACAAGAGAATGAGCAAGTGCCAGGTGAAGCAGATTATGTATTCTCTTTTCAGCAAGGTCGATTTCGCCTAGTGGCAAATGCGCATCACACCTTTGTCCACATTCATTTCCCTTATTTTTCGGAAGTGCCTCTCACGCAAATCGACAATTTGCGTTTTGCTTGCAATGACTTCAACTTGAAACAAGGCGATTTCAAAGCCTATTACACGATTAATCCTAAGGAGGAAGCAATCAATACACACCTAGTTTTCAATTTCCGTTTGGCAGACCATGATAAGCGACAAAGCTATGAATTGGGAAGTATGTTGCAGCACACCTTTGAGATGTCACGTCTCTTTCGACAAATCTTCCACTCAATTAGCGAAAGTGGCAATTCCGACCTTGAAGAGAATAGTGCACTCTCTTTGCGTGAGCGTTATCTTTCGAGCGAACTCGAATTATGGCATCAACATCCCAAGCTAACTTGGCGCGACAATTCGACTGCACAGCATACGATTGCTCAGCTCTTTCATACCTTCTATGAAGACGAAAGCCAAATCAGGTTCCACGGTTTGCAAACGATGCAGACCCAATGGAGCAAAACCATATATGATGCCTCAGACGATGCCACTTCCACAGAAATAGCGGCTTCGATTTCTAGTCGTCCTAGAGAGATTGCCCTCTCCTCCCACGAAGAGATTTCCAATTTTGTTTTGTTGGATGCGTTAAGGGATAGAGCAGATGTCGAAGGGGACGCTGTCTTATCTCCCGTGACGCTACAAGTTTTAGCAACAGTAGGTGAGTTGGAGAGAAAAACATTTGTGATTCATCTCGATGTAGAAAGCCACATGGAAGGCAGTGACTATGTGAGTGTGCTCTTTATCGAACCAACTTCGCCCTTGTCGCCTGTCAATTCTGAAACGAGCATGGCGGAGATGCGCAATAACCTTACGCATCGTTTTCTGATGGTGCGTGACCATGTAGAGCATGAACAACGTGAAGCCGAGTTTCGTTATCAATGGCAAGAAGCACAAGATGCGCTGCGTCGCGGAGATAAGCTCACCGAAGAGCAGCGTTTCATGGGCATGAGCGTTGTACCCAATGTAGGGTTCAATCTCTATTGGGGACGTCGTTACTTCAATGCAAAGCGTTTCTACGAGGCACTCCAACATTTGGAAAATGCTTACCGTGTGCTCAATGTCAATTTCGAGGGATTGAACAAGGCGGCTCGTGAGCATTTCTATGAAATCTGCTATTTTATCGGTTTCTGTTATGCAGAACTCAAACTTTACGAGCGCGCATATTTCTATCTCGACATCGTTTATCCTCAGAATTCGGTGCGCTATGCTTCGGAATATGTGAACCTTTTGGTCAACACCAAGGACTTCCGAGCTTTGGCTACCATCGAACGTCTCATTAAGAACATCGAACAAGAATTGGCTCGCCTTGAAGCCGATGAAAAAGAAGAAGACGGGTTGCAAGCCTTCTTTAGATTCTTGCAGCGCCGAAAGGGATATGTGCTGATTGATCAACACAAACTCGATGATGCTGAGGCGATTTTCCAAGCACTCTTAGACTTTCCCGACAGCGAAAAGCAAGCCATCGATGAACTGATGTATATCGAACAATTACGTGCTGAAGAAAATAATAGAAAAGACTCCTAAATACATTACTCCACTATGACTATGGTTTCCCCCTCTTTGCTGAGTGCCGATTTCGGTAACTTGCAGCGCGATATTGAAATGCTCAACGCCAGTGAATGTGACTGGTACCATCTTGATGTGATGGACGGCGTTTTTGTACCTAACATCAGCTTTGGTTTCCCCGTGATGCAAGCCATGGCAAAGCATGCCACAAAACCTCTCGACGTTCATCTGATGATTGTGCAGCCCGAAAAGTTCATCAAAGAGGTAAAAGCCCTGGGCGCTCGCGTGATGAATGTACATTATGAAGCGTGCACTCACTTGCACCGTGTCATTCAGGCTATTAAGGCTGAAGGTATGATGGCTGGTGTGACGCTCAATCCTCACACCCCCGTGAGCGTGTTGGAGGAAATTGCTCCAGACCTTGATTTGGTGATGCTCATGAGTGTGAATCCTGGTTTTGGCGGTCAGAAGTTTATTCCCTCAATGGTGGAGAAAACTCGCAAACTTCGCGAACTCCTAGACCGTACTGGCTCAAAGGCTTTGATTGAAATCGATGGTGGAGTGAATCGCGAAACGGGAAAACTTCTCGTTGACGCTGGAGCCGATGTGCTCGTAGCCGGTAGTGCTGTGTTTGGTGCTCCCGATCCCGTGGCTGAAGTTGCTGCCCTCAAGGCGCTCTAGTGCTCGGCTTTAATAGGAAGAAAAGACAGCTTGCTGTGACGACTGCGGATACCAACTCACAACAAGCCCCTTTCTCATTCCTCCTCTCTTAATCAATAGAAAGGAGTGGAGCACCATCATGGTGTTTTACTCCTACTTCTTTTGTCCGCCTTCGGACAATATCCACATATCTCCTCCTTTTATGGAAATTTCTCCTCTTCTTTCGCCTGCCGAATTGTTCAAATTGATGAGCATTCTCAAAGATGCGCGCAATGTGGTCATTACTGCCCATCGTGGTCCTGATGGTGATGCCATGGGATCTACGCTCGCTTGGGCAGACTATCTCATGCAGTTGGGCAAGCGTGTCACCGTGGTGCTCCCTACACCTTGTCCTGATTTCCTTCGTTGGTTGCCTGGGGCTAAAAATGTGCTCTACTATTCCAAAGATGATATGCGCGTTGCAGCCACTCAAGCTGTGCAAAACGCAGATCTCATTTGCTTACTCGATTTCAATGCGCTCCATCGTCTGCAAGATTTCGCGCCTGTGGTGGAGAGGAGTAAAGCTAAGCGCATCATGATTGACCATCATGAGCACCCTGACACTTCATGTGCAGAGTTCATTGTCTCAGAACCTAAGGCGTGCAGCACGTGCGAATTGGTGTTCAAACTCATCTATCAGTTGGGGGGCTTTGAGAAAATGACGCGTAGCACAGCAGCTTGCATCTACTGTGGCATGATGACTGACACTGGAGGCTTCTCTTATGCGTCGAATGATCCTGAGATTTTTATCATTATAGCGCATCTGCTCACCAAAGGTATTGACAAGGATAAAATTAACCGCAATGTCAACAACACTTGGTCGGAAAATCGTCTCCGCTTCTTCTCTTACATTCTCACTGAAAAACTCAAGTTCTATGAGGATAGTCGTGCAAGCATTTTCACGATAACGCGCGATGAGATGAAGCGTTTCCACTACATTCGTGGGGATGCTGAAGGATTGGTCAATGAACCTCTAAAAGTTAAGGGAATGCGTCTGAGCATTAGCTTGAGAGAAGACACGGAGAAGGAGGTTATTCGTATTTCGGTGCGCAGTGTTGATGACTTTCCTGCGAATGCCCTTGCTGCAGAGTTTTTCAATGGCGGCGGACACTTCAACGCTGCAGGTGGAGAACTGCCTTTCCCCTTGGATGAGGCTATCAAAACAGCCGAGCGTGCCATCGCTGCTTACGCAGATAAGTTGTAGACAAAGACGGTATATTCCTACTGTGGGGGACTCCAATCTGAATGTTCCACAAGTTACGAGCCAGTAACCTCGAAATCTATCGATGTTGTTGGCTCGTTTTGTGTATAAATCGACGATGATAATGTTAAAATCTAACGGAGAATTGAGATGAGTTTTCTTACCTTCTAGAAATGAACATGCGTTGATGATGGGTAAAAATAGGATAGTGGGGAGAAGTTCTCAATGATATTGGAAAAAACGTTGGAGATAATTTGAAAAAACTCCGACGTTTTCTATTTTTTGTGGGAGATTTTCCTTTAAAACATCGGAGATTTTAGTCAGACTATCGTAATGGAAGAGGAGAAAAGTTCAAATTTGAACGTTCATACCTAGGATTTTCGTGATTTTTGCCCTAGAAAGTATGATTTTTAATTCCATTTACTCTGCCGTAAGCGTGGTGAGATTAGCGTAAATGGAAGCTAGTCCACTGGAGAACAAAATGAAATGTTAAAATGAGGGTCTGATTTTCGTTAGGTTTCCTAAACTTTCTCCTGTGAACGATGCGTACTTGTAACTTATAGTAGTCCACCTAAAGCACAAATCCCTCGTGGGTCTGAAAAGACCTGCGAGGGATTTGTGAATAAAAGAGTGTGATGCTTAGAAGCGGAAACCAGCAGTCAGCGTAACTGTGCTGCGACGCAAATTGAGTTGCTGTGCAGGGAGTTCGTTTTCTGTAGCGCGGCTGTTGCTATTGTAGTGGAAAGCATACATGTCAGCCGATTGAGTTTGGTAGAGGAAAGCGGCGTCAAGATAGAAGTTTCCAGAGCGATAGCCTAAACCAAAGGTGGCACGATGCGTGTTGCCGTAGTTGATATAGTCAGTTGCTGTGGAATAGCGACGTGATTGTCCATTTACGAGCATATTCAAGTAGGCATTCTTGGCAAAGGGACTTGACACAAAGTTGTAACCTGCTCTAACGGAGAAATTGGGAGTTGCAAGCACTTCCATGCCCAAGCGGAGGGTGTGGATGTCTCTCAAGTGATTGTCGATTTCGTTTTGGAGTGCTTCGTCTTGGTGTCCGAAACTCCTTTCAAATTCTCCGTTATAATCGTCAATCAGACGCGCTTGAGCTGTGGTGTGATCCACAATTTCATATTCTGCTCCCAAAGCTACGCGACGTCCTATTGTAGTACCGAGACTGAAGTTGACCTTCCAAGGGGCTACAATGCGATAGTCGTTGCTCACAGATACTTGGTTCTCTGTGTATTCGTATTTGGTATTGGACGTCGTCTCTGTGTGTCCGTAGGGGGAAGACATGTGAAGACGGCTGTTGGTTTCCAGCGAATAGAGCGTGGGTGTGGTGACACTGAGTCCAAGTCGGAAGTTGCTTTCAGCCAATGGGCGAACGATGACCCCAAACTTTGCATCAACACCAGAACCTGTCATTGTTCATAGTGCTTCATGATGAAAGTTTTGCGTTCGCCAGAAGCACTAGTGAAATAACTGCCATCTTCACGTAGGTTTTGCTCTTCGTAGTTGCCCCACGATTCGTAATTCACGCTGTAAACTCCGAGGTTTGCGCCAAAATAGAAGCGATCGTTGAAGTTGAAAGCCAAGTTGAAGTCGTAGGCTTGGATGCCTCCTTCGGTTTGTCGGCTTTGATGGTAAGCGTCAGCCTGTCCATGTTTGTAGTCTGTGACGCGCTTGTTGCTATCATAGACAGGATCAATCATAAAGACGTCGTAGCCCAAGTTGGCATAGGGAGAAGTGCTGGCGCGTGCCCCAGAGTTGTTGAGGTCAAGCCATCCATTTCCATTTTGTGCCAATTGTCGCATGAGCAACGATTGAGAGAGGTTGTTTCCACTTGGCATAGGTACGATGTTGAGTAGTCCGTTGGTGGAGAAGTTCTTGGACTTTTTATAGTTGAAGCCCATGTTCACAAAACGGAGATTGCCACCATCAAGATAGAGGGAATAGACAAATCCCATCTGGTCTAAGCTCGCTTTGGTGTTACGCACCGAAGAGTTGCTGAGGTTGTTTGCACGGTTGTTTTGATTGAGCAAACTAGCTGTGGCAGAAAAGTCTGATTTTCGATAAAGTGCCGAGGAAGCAGGGTTGGTGCTTATGGCAGAAAGGTTGGCGCCTAGAGCACTCATGGCACCACCCATGCCGATGTAGCGAGCATCGCCATTGAGGTCGGTGCTCGAAAGTTGTTCAATTTGTAGATATCTTGGGCAGCGGTTGGTAATGCAACAAAGGCACTAGCAAGAACTGCTGAAATATAGAGCTTCTTCATGGAATCTGCTTATTGTGCACCTTGGTGCCGTTACTGACACCAAGGTGAGAATTGTCAAAAGAGTAGGGATGATGGGCGCTCAAAAGTAAAAAAACTACAGAAGAAACACCTGAAGGATGGGAGGGTATTAGCGACGTCCGCCAACGATGGTTCCACCTTGTCGGGTGCTACCTCCGCTGTTTCCACCAGAATAGCTACCACCACCGGAATAACCTCCACCAGAAGAATAGCTACCTCCGGAGCGTGTGCTGCCAGAGTTGCTGTTGCTGTTGTAGCTTCCACTACCAAACACGCTACCACTGCGTTGGTAGCTGCCTTGGTAGGTGTTGGTGCTACCAGAACCACCGGAGCGACCGTAGTCGTAATCGCGAGTAGAGTTGTTGTAGCGAGCGTTTTCTTCACGACTCATGCGGTCTGTGTTGACACGGCTACCACGATAGGAGGCTCCAGCTCCGTAGTTATGCTGCGCGTTATCGCGGTTGTAGTATACATTGGAGCGAGTGTTGCCATAAACTACACCACGTCCCCAATCATTTGTCGCACTGTTGAAGACGCCACCCCGTGAGTCGCGACCTGTAGTTGTGCCATAACTGATGCTATGCGCAGGACGTGAATAGCTGTACCAGCGAGGAGAATCGTAGTAGAAGGGAGAGTACCAGCCACCATAGTAGTAGGGAGAACCCCAACCATAGTTCCAGTAGCTGTCGTACCAGCCATAGCGCCAAGGACTTCCCCAATAGTTGTAGGAGAAACTCCAAGGGGAGTACCATCCGCCCCAACGATTATAATAGAAGGGGTCGAAGCTCGTGCGCCAACCGCCCCATGCCCAGTCATCAATCCAGGGGTCGTAGCTTACGAAGTCGTAGTAGTCGTAATAATAAGGTGATGTGACGATGGTGATGCCTGGAGAACGAAAGCGCACAATGCGACTCGTAGCTGTGTATGGGGCGTCATCTTCGTAGCGTGAACGTGAGTTACGAAGGGAATCCTTGCCACGACCATAGCGAGAGGTGCGACGATTGTATTCGTCGATGCCACGATTTCCGTTGCTACGTCCTTCCGCCCAGTCGTCGTGTTCGAATGCTTCTGCAGGGACTTCGTAAGTTCGACTTTGGCTGTAGCCCAAATTCTCCTCACGTTCCTTTTGAATGGCCTTCTTGGTAGGCACGAAGTAGACATCGTCTTGAGCCATTGCGGCTAAACTAGCGCAAAGAGCAATGCAAGTAAGGGCTATCTTGTTCATAATTATCGATGTTTAATGTGGATGTATAAGGCAAAGATATAGAAAACTTGGAAGAATAGGTAGACAAACGACAGGAATAATGAGTGTAAACGTGCATTTTTAACACTCATCGGGGAATGGTACTCATTTTATTTGTCGTTTCCAACAGCAAATTGTATCTTTGCTTTCTAAACACTAGCTCAATACGAACATGTTCAATCCACGAAAGCCCAAATATACCTTCTTCAAAGTGCGTGAAGCCTCGGAGCTTCTGCCTTATGTCATGCAATGTCTCGACGGCATTAGCCGCTCAAAAGCCAAAGCCATCCTTGCTGGAGGTGGAGTAAGAGTGGATAAGAAAAACGTGTCGCAGCATGATTTTATGCTCCAACCTGGGATGATGGTAGAGATTTCTAAGCAGAAACCTCGCACGCAGTTCCAAAGCAAGTTCTTGAAAATCGTCTATGAAGATGCGCAAATCATAGTTATCGAGAAAAATATCGGTATATTGTCGATGGCATCTACACAAGGACAGTTTTGCGTGAAGACCGTTTTAGATGATTACTTTCGTAAGTCGCGCCAAAAATGCACTGCTCACGTGGTACATCGCTTAGACCGTGACACTTCTGGCCTTTTGGTGTACGCTAAAACCATAGAAGCTGAGCAGATTCTCGAACATAACTGGCGACAAATCGTAACGGATCGTCGTTATTACGCTTTGGCTTCTGGAGAAATGCAACAAAAGAAGGGAGTTGTTGAGAGTTGGCTCAAAGACAATAAGGCTTATATCACGTATTCTTCGCCAACTGACAATGGCGGTAAGTATGCTCTTACCCACTTTCGCACATTACGCACCGGAAATGGTTATTCTTTGGTTGAACTCAAACTAGAGACTGGTCGAAAGAACCAAATTCGTGTGCATCTTCAAGACTTAGGACACCCTGTTTGTGGAGATATTAAATACGGAAATGGAGATGATCCTATAGGTCGCTTGTGTCTCCATGCCTATCGCTTGGATTTTTATCACCCCATCACCAACGAGCGTCTTCATTTTGAAACACCTACGCCGAAGGCTTTCCTTTCGGTGTTCAAAGAAAAGGGACAAAAAACAGAGCAATAGCCGGAGTGTAGCATTGCATTGCTGTACAATGTCGTGAAACCTCAAACTTTTAATTAGACATGCCACATATATCAGAACGCGCCATCGAGATGCCGCAGTCGCCCATCCGTAAATTGGCACCATTAGCCACGGAAGCAGAAGCACGTGGCACCAAGATTTATCATCTCAACATCGGACAGCCCGACCTTAAAACTCCTGAGGTGGGTCTGGAAGTGTTACGTCATATCGACCGTAGTGTCCTAGAGTATTCCCCTTCTCAAGGATTTCTTTCCTATCGTGAGAAGTTAGTGAAGTACTATGCTCATTACGATATCGAACTTTCTGTGGATGATATTATCATCACTACGGGAGGGTCAGAAGCGGTGCTCTTTGCTTTTCTCTCCTGTCTCAATCCTGGTGATGAAATAATCGTACCTGAGCCCGCGTATGCCAATTATATGGCGTTTGCTATTTCGGCTGGCGCAAAGATTCGTACGATTTCCACCACCATTGAAGACGGTTTTGCTTTGCCAGCCGTGGAAAAGTTTGAAGAACTCATCAACGAGCACACGCGCGCTATCTTAATTTGCAACCCCAATAACCCAACGGGGTATCTTTACACGCGTAGAGAAATGAATCAGATTAGAGATTTAGTCAAGAAATATGATTTGTATCTCTTTTCGGATGAAGTGTATCGCGACTTTATCTACACAGGCTCACCCTATATCAGTGCTTGCCATTTGGAAGGAGTGGAGCAAACGTGGTGCTCATTGATTCGGTGTCGAAACGCTATTCAGAATGTGGCATCAGAGTGGGAGCTTTAATCTCAAAGAACGAAGAAGTGCGCAATGCCGTAATGAAGTTTTGCCAAGCTCGATTGTCTCCTCCGCTTCTTGGACAGTTAGTGGCAGAGGCTTCCATCGATACCCCCAAAGAGTATATGCGCGAAATGTATGATGAATATGTGGAGCGTCGAAATTGCTTGATTGATGGCTTAAACATAATCCCTGGTGTGTACAGCCCAATTCCTATGGGCGCGTTCTATACAGTCGCTCGCCTTCCTGTGGATGATGCAGAAAAGTTCTGTGCGTGGTGCTTAAGTGACTTCGATTATGAGGGAGAAACTGTAATGCTCGCCCCAGCGGCAGGCTTCTACACCACACCTGGCGCAGGAAAAGACCAAGTGCGCATTGCTTACGTACTCAATAAGGAGGATTTAGCTCGAGCACTTGTTGTGTTAAAACATGCTTTGGAGGCTTATCCTGGCAGAGTAGAGGAGTAAGTCTTCAAAGATCTGGCAGATTATATGGAAGCGTTCTATATATAAATAGGAGGGTTTTCATATATAAATGGAAGTATTCTTATGTAAATGAGAATTTTCTCTCTATATACTGCCACGTACTATCCAAAATAGAAGCATTTTCTGATAAGAAATAGGAACTCATGAATTTTCCTTTCTTTGTTGCACGGCGATTCTTTAGCAACGTTGGTTCTGAACAACGCCGTGCCTCTCATCTTACTACCACGATAGCCACAACAGGTGTGGCTATTGGGCTCATCGTGATGCTACTTTCTGTTGGCATCATCCTAGGGTTTAAGCAAGAAATTACCAAAAAAGTAGAGGGCTTTGGCAGTCACATCGAGATTCTTGATGTGAGTTCATTAGCAGCCCCCGATGCTTATCCTGTCCATGCCGATACGCAGCTCATAAATAGTCTAAAGCGCATCCCAGAAGTGCGCGGAGTTGCTCCGATTGCTCAGAAGATGGGTATCCTAAAGACGAAGAATGACTACATGGGTATAACGCTTAAGGGCATTCCTGCTGACTATGATACCACTTTTCTGGCGAATAGTCTGGTGGAAGGTCGCTTGCCCAAGCGGAGCGCTGCTGAGGGGGCGGTAGCTACTCCCGAAGATGGCGTCACATCTTCTGCTAGCAATGAGATTCTTCTCTCACGTAGGCAAGCCGATGAGCTTAATTTGAAGGTGGGTGACAGAGTTTTTGCTTATTTCTTTGAAGAGACCATCAAGATGCGTCGTTTCAAAGTCTGTGGTATCTATCAGTCCAACATGGCCATCTTTGACAAAACTTTTGTCATCACAGACCTCAACACCGTGCGTAAGCTCAATCATTGGGAAGGGGACGAGGCTACAGTCATAGAAGTGCGCCTAAAAGGGATGGATGCTATTGAGCAGACGTTGCCACAAGTTGAACGACTCTGCGCGCAACTCAATGATGAGACCTCGCACTCTCGAAAGGCATTCAGCATTGTCGATCATTATGCTTCCATCTTCTCATGGTTGCAGTTGTTAGACTTTAATATGATGGTAATCCTTGTACTGATGCTCTGCGTTTCTGGCTTCACGATGGTGAGTGGTTTGTTTATTCTCATCCTCGAACGTACACAAACCATTGGTGTGCTCAAAGCTATGGGAGCTACCAACACGAAATCCGCAATGTCTTTTTGCATTTTGCTGGATTTATCATCGTTCGCGGCTTGCTCATTGGCGACGTAGTGGCGATTGGTCTCTTGTTGATTCAGCAGAAATACGGCTTGATTCATCTAGATCCTGCCAACTATTATGTAGAAACTGTGCCAGTCGAGATCAATCTCTGGGCAATAGTCTTGGTAAATGTCGGCACTTTAGTGCTTACCACGCTTGCTTTGGTGCTCCCTAGTTACATGGTTTCTCGTATTCAGCCATCAAAAGCCATCAAATTTGAGTAGTTTTTGAAAGAAAGTTGTTCGAAAATTTGGAAGGTTCAAATAAAGTGCGTAATTTTGCACTCGGTTAAACGATAACCGCGGGGCGTAGCGCAGTTGGTAGCGCACCTGGTTTGGGACCAGGGGGTCGCAGGTTCGAATCCTGTCGCCCCGACGCATTTATCTTAATCGAAGGACATAGGCAGACAGCAATAGACTTCTAGAAAGTTCTACTGCGACATTGTCTCCATCGATTTTCTATCTCATACTAAAGGCGACTGAGGCAACTCAGTCGCCTTTGTTGTTTGCCTGAAAAACTCCTAACCTGCTATCTTTCGAAGGTTTGTAGACTTCTATCTTCGTTATCGCACATTCTAAAACCATAAATTATGGAATATCGCATTGAGAAAGACACCCTTGGCGAGGTGAAAGTACCTGCCGACAAACTTTGGGGTGCACAAACAGAACGCTCTCGCAACAATTTCAAAATTGGTGTTCCCGCTTCTATGCCGCACGAAATCATTGAAGGTTTTGCCTATCTCAAAAAAGGTGCTGCTTATGCTAATCACGCTTTGGGCGTTCTCCCTCTTGAAAAACGTGATCTCATCGCGCAGGTTTGCGATGAAATTCTTGCAGGAAAGTTGAACGAACAGTTCCCTCTGGTAATTTGGCAAACGGGCTCTGGCACGCAAAGCAATATGAATGTCAATGAAGTGATTGCAAATCGTGCTCATCAATTGGCTGGAAAAGTCATTGGTGAAGGAGAGAAGACATTGCAGCCCAACGATGACGTAAACAAATCACAGTCTTCTAACGACACTTTCCCTACCGGAATGCATATTGCCTGCTACAAAAAAGTGGTTGAAGTGACACTTCCTGGCTTACGCAAACTGCAAACTGCGCTTGCTGCCAAAGCAGAAGCAATGAAGGACGTGGTGAAGATTGGTAGAACGCATTTAATGGATGCTACTCCTTTGACTTTGGGACAAGAGTTCAGTGGATATGCAGCGCAAGTAGCTCATGGCATTCGCGCCATCGAACACACTTTGCCACATCTCTCAGAGTTGGCTTTGGGAGGTACAGCAGTGGGAACGGGGCTCAATACGCCTAAAGATTATGATGTAACCGTTGCGCGTTTCATTGCAGAATTTACTGGTCTTCCTTTTGTAACGGCTGAAAATAAGTTTGAAGCTCTTGCAGCACACGATGCTGTGGTAGAAACTCACGGGGCTTTGAAACAAGTGGCTGTTTCTCTGAATAAGATTGCCAACGACATTCGTTTGCTTGCTTCTGGTCCACGCAGTGGAATCGGCGAAATAATTATCCCAGCAAATGAACCCGGCTCTTCAATAATGCCTGGTAAGGTAAATCCAACGCAAGCTGAGGCTTTGACAATGGTGTGCGCGCAAGTAATTGGCAATGATACAGCAATAGCTGTTGGCGGTATGCAAGGACATTTCGAATTAAATGTCTTCAAACCTGTGATGGCGGCTAACTTCCTACACAGTGCTCAACTTTTGGGGGATGTAGCAGTTTCATTTACAGAGCATCTCGTAGAAGGTATTGAGCCTAATCATCCTCGTATTAAGGAATTGCTCAATAATAGTTTGATGCTTGTCACTGCTCTCAACACGAAAATCGGCTATTACAAGGCTGCAGAGATTGCTCAAACTGCGCATAAGAATGGAACCACATTGAAAGAAGAAGCTGTGCGTTTGGGCTACGTTACGGCTGAAGATTTCGATAAATGGGTACGTCCTGAAGATATGACGCATCCGCTCAACTAGTTCTTCGTTTCTCTAGGCGGTTTATCACGCGTACTCTTTTTACTTTGCTTTCCCAGAAGACGACTGCAGACATTCATATAATATCTCAGACAAAGTCGCCTTTTGGGGAAGCTATTTTTGTTTGCACTGCAATTTGAGTGAAGTTCGGTCTCATTTCATTGCATAAACCCCAATCGGTCATTAGACCGTTATAGTGCAATTCATTATAGAGAAGATAACTTCCTGCCATCTTCCTTTTTCTTGTTGGCATCTTGTTGCTTGTTCGTTCTCGACGTAGCCCGCTACGCCTTCGAACTCACAACCAACCATCTGCTCAACGATCCAATGAAAACTGTTCAGAATCTAATGACCAATTTGGGTTAAAGTGCTTGCTTTGCATATTTTACCAGCAAGAGTTCGTTCAGCTTCTTCGAAAAATCGTAACTTTGTAGCAAAAGAGTTATTGTATGCATCGATTTCTATTATCTTGCGCTTTATTTTGTCTGACTACCTTTTCCATATTTGCTCAGACTGAGGCCTATCGACAGTATATTGAAACTTATAAATCAATGGCTATTGACCAGATGTTGCGTTATCGCATTCCTGCGAGCATCACTTTGGCGCAAGGCCTTTTGGAGAGTAGTGCAGGCCGTTCCATGTTAGCCACAACAGCTAACAACCATTTCGGTATCAAAACAGGCGGAACTTGGACCGGACCTTTTGTATTGCGTTCCGATGATGCGCCTAACGAGCAGTTTAGAAAGTACAATTCTGCTGCTGAAAGCTATGAAGATCATTCTCTCTTTTTGGCAGGGCGCAAGAGATATAGTCCGCTCTTTTCCCTCGATTTCTACGACTATCGAGCCTGGGCACGAGGCTTGAAAGAGTGTGGTTATGCCACAAATCCCAGATATGCAGAGTTGTTAATTGGAGTCATTGAGCGATATGATCTTGCACAATATGACCGTTACCAACGAAGTCAAGAGACACCTCGCCAGCGTGAGGCAGAGCGCAGAGCGGAATTGGCGGCACGCCGTCTTTATCTTTGCAATGATCTTGTTTATGTGGTGGTGGGACCAGGCGATACCTTCGAGAGTATAGCACGCGACATGGGACTTTCCGAACGCAAGCTCCGCAATTATAATGAAGTAGACAAGCATTATCAATTATCTCGTGGAGAGGTTGTATATCTAACGAAGAAGAAAAGTCGTGTAGCAAAGCCTATTCGCGACACATACCACGTAGTTGTTTCAGGTGAGTCTATGTATAGCATAGCCCAACGCTATGGTATCAAGCTCCACAAGTTATACAAATGGAATAACCTTCCACCCACTTACTCCCCCGAAGTAGGAACAGCGCTCCTGCTTAAATGATGAAATAGCAAAAGCCTTGAAGAAGTCAGCGAACTTCTTCAAGGCTTTCTGTATATGAAGGGATAGAGTGGTGTAGAACAAGTAGGCGATTACTCTACAAACTTTGCAAGTGCAAAGGCACAATCCTCAAATGTTCCAATTTCTATGCTTGCTGTGCGCTGTAAGGTCGGCAATTCCATCAAGAGTTGTTCTTCTTTTGTGTATAGTCTCATTTGTTCTAAGAAAAGAAGACCAGGTTCGTTGCAGAGTTTATAAGTAGCTTCTTTAGCACACCATAGAGCTGTAGGTGAGAGAGTGGGAGAAATAAGCAGCTGTTCCTCTTGTGTCAAAAACTTATGTTGCACTCTTCCTGCTTTCTCACTTACAATTTCCAAATCAAGACCAATAGAGTGTTTAGAGGTGGCTAAAGCAATGGCGACCCATTGATGAGAATGCGAGATACTTATTGCAGGGGGGCCTTGCTCATCATCTTGCATATAGGAAGAGTCTAGGGAAATCTGCTCTTGGTTTATGTTTACGAGTCGTGGTGCTCCATCTTTGTCATAGGCAATTCGTATGTCATCTCCCAGCACATCATGCAATAAGGCGCGCGTGGCTAGCCATTCGCGCTGGCGTTGTGTCGAGCGAAAGGATTGTGCTTGGGGAGCGTAATCGGGGTGAGTAGCCAACAATGCCAACAATTGTTCGGGCGACTCTGTGAGTTGCCACAACCAAATGTTGGCATTGTCGGAAGATAGAGTTGCGAATTTGGGCATAAACCTCAATCAGTCCATAAAGAGTGATACCGATGCTTGATATTCTAGAGCACTAAGCCCTATTAGCATCGAATTAAAATGGCGCTTCTGTTTTGGGTGTTTCAGGAGCAGAAGTAGCCGTATTGTTTTGGTTGGACTGCTGTTTAGGAGTGAGCATCTCCATGTTGTTCACCCAAATTTCAGTGATATAGCGTACCACACCTTGATGGTCGGTGTAGTTGCGGGTGCGGAGTTCGCCTTCAACGTAGAGCTTGTCTCCTTTGCGCACATAGCGTTCCACCACTTCTGCTAATTTTCTCCAGAAGAGAAGATTGTGCCATTCAGCGCGATCAGGCACTTGTGTGCCGTTAGGGAGCGTGTAACCAGGAGTGTTGGTGGCTAAAGCCACTTTTGCGGTGCAAATTCCATTGTCGATGTAACGCACTTCTGGGTCTTTTCCCACGTTACCAATGAGCATTACTTTATTCATAGCGTAAGGTTTTTAATGAAACAAAGCCTTTCCTAGATTGTCATGTAGAGAGTTTGCTCAACACCTAGGGAAGTGTGATTTGCGTCTATCGAGAGGTCAGTTTTAGCGTAAGCGATCAGCAGAGCGAAGCAAGGCTTGGTCGCGACGGATGGCGCGGAGCGCCATAACACCCTGTACAAAGGCTATGGCAGGGAAAATGGTGCCTAGTTGTGGAATGTTGCCCGATAGTTGTTGGGTTGTACTCATGTCGTAGACAATGAACCCTAGACAAGTCAAATAACCAAGGGTGCTGAAGAGTGCAACGAGCACAAGTTTCACCGCCTTACTCAAGTTTTTGAAAGAGAAAAATGCCCAACCGTAAAGCACAACGGAGAGTGCTGCAAAGAAACTCAGTACAGCAGGGTAGAGCAGTGGAGCTGAGTAACCAGGCTGTGTGGTCATAATGCCATAATTATAGAGTAAATAGCTCGTTTGTACATCTGAACCAACAGTCCATGCCCACACGGGGAGGAAGAATGACAGAACCATTAGAACGATAGCCATGAAAAGATAGAGAGATTGGATGCGTTGAATCATGGTGAATGGGGATAAGTCTGTATGAAAACTAAGAAGATAATTGAGTTCAGTCTTGGGAAAACTGGTAAAAGTTCCACAGTCGTTGCTTGCTTCTCTATGAGGACCTTCACTTTTTATTGTAACTGTGTCGAGACTTTTTTGCTAGAATACAGGGAAACCAAGAGGTGCAGGAGACAGAGCAAAAAAGTTTGAGCACTATAACTAAAGCGTGAAGGAGCCATTGTGCTATACAAGACAATAGAACTCATAAAATGAAAGGTCTTTCAGGTCAATTACGACGCAGAAAGACCTTCATTTTGATAGGACAGTAGGAACTACTGTTTAGTCTTAGTGAGATGCTGGTTACGATCCTTGTTAGGGTTTTTGAAGTAAACCTTACCGCGGAGGAATTCGTCAGCAGCAATCAATGTAGCCTTAGGGAGGCGTTCGTAGTAACGTGAGATTTCGATTTGCTCACGGTTCTCGAAAGTCTCTTCGAGGTTGTCGTTGCTAGAGGCAAACTCTTTGAGTTTTTTGTTGAGATCCTCTTTCATTTGTGCCGAAATTTGGTTGGCACGTTTAGCTATGATTACCAAACTTTCATAGAGATTGCCTGTTTCTTCGGCCAAATCCATGAGGTTGTGAGTCACAGTGTTGGTGGGAGCTTTCGACTTCTTGTAGTCCATGATGTGTATAGAGTATTTTTTAGATGCAATGGTGAGAGGGGATGCCCATAAAAGGGCGTGTCATTTACGACTGTGCTGCATTTTGAGGCTTAGCAAGAAAGGCTTTTGCGCGATTGTAAAGCGAAGTTGCTTTGGGCAAGAACTTTGATTTCGGATATTCGTTCACGAAACCGTGATACTCGTCAATGGCATTTTGGAATCGCTCCACTTTTTTAGATTCTACACTCTGTTCGGCAAGTTCAAACTTGGCACGAACAATAAGAATGGCAAAGTCTTCTCGGCGTTCACTATAGGGGAAATCGCTAATCGCATTCTGAGCTGTTACGACGCAAGCTTCGTAGTTGTTACCACTACTGCTGCTACTGCTCGTTCCAAAATAGGTGCCGAGGTCAAAGTAAAGCTTAGCTGCGGCATATTCTTTTTCGATGAGCTTGTCTTGCATCACAAAGATGAGGCGAGTAGCTTCTTTGCGATAACGGCTATCAGGATAATCCTCAGTAAACTTCTGGAATTCGGTGATGGCTTTGTACGTATCGCTTTGGTCCAATTCTGGCTCAGGAGTATTCTCGTATAGGGCAACACCAGCATAAAAATGGGCTTCTTCCACATAATATCCACGAGGATATGTCTCATAATACTTTGAAATAGCCAGCCGCAGCGTCGTATTCTTTGTCGCGATAGGCAGACATGCCCAATAAGAACAGGGCTTCTTCTGCGCGGTCCGTACCTTTAGCTCCAGCTATGAGGTCGGTAAGCAGCGTACTTGCTTTGGTGTAGCTACCTGCGTAGTAGTATTGCTTCGCTGCTTCGTATCTTTGGGTATAATCGCTTGACTGCAGCAACTTTTCGTAGTTAGAGCATGAAGCGAAAACCGCAACCATGAGAAGCAGCAGGAGGAGAGTCTTCTTCATGATACACTATTTAGGGTGCAAATTTACGCATTTCTGCTGAGGGTGCAAAACATTTTCGAGCGTATTTTGGGTTGTTTGTGGATTTCTGTACTGAGGTTTGAGTGAATTTATGTGCACTTATAGAGAGAATCATCGTTGGTTGCATGAGATATGTGCCTATCTTGTGTGGGCGTCTTATGTTAAAATCGCGAATCATAAAGACAAAATTTAGTAGAGAAATGGAAAGCTTATGATGCTCTTTCGTGGTTTCTATTTCTACTTAAAAGCAATTCTAGGGCATTTGTCAGAGAGTCCAAGAGAAAACGTAGGAGATATTCTGAAAAATGTCCGAGAAAATTTTGAAAATCACGGAGCTTTTTCTCTATTTAGAGGAGTTTTTGGGAGAAAACGTGGGAGAAAACGTACTGAAATCTCTGATGAATTCGGCAATTTCTTCAAATGTAGGTGTAAAACCGAACTATTTAAAGCTCTGAGAAGTCGATAGATTCTATCTTAAGTATAGAGTGCTCGAAAAAACGCCGGATTTTGTGTTAAATTCAAAAATGAAAGAGAGAAACTCACTGGGAATTTCTCTCTTTTTGTTCCTCGAATTGGAGGGTCGTATTTGTGGTGATAAAGAAGGTTACTTCTTTTTCTTGATAGAAGTTTTGGCATCACCCAGTTCAACAGTGTAAGAACGATTGAGGCCGCTTTGAGTTTTTGCGCGAATCCAAAGTACGCGATCGCTGCTCATATTGGCTGCCTTCACGGCTTCTTCAAAGTCTGCAACAGAGTTTATCACTTTGTCGTTCACTTGCGTGATGATGATACCCTTGCTGAGTCCTGCATCTTGAAGTTTTCCTGCCTTGATACTGCTCACAATGATGCCATTTTTCAATCCAAGTTCAGCTTTTTCTGCATCAGAAAGCGCACGAAGAGCAGCACCCATGGACTCTTGATCCACACTCTCTATCTTAGAAGTTGTGCCTTGGACATTGCGCAGTGTGAGTGTGGCGGTGTATGTCTTTTTCTTGCGCACATAGGTGACACGAACTTTGTCACCAGGACGGTGACTAGCCAAGAGCTCTTGCAAATTGCCGTACTTTTCAATCTTCTTTCCGTCAATTTCTGTGATGACATCCCCGCGTTTCAAACCAGCTTCCTCCGCAGCTCCATCGGCAGTTACCTCTTCAATATAGAAGCCTGTAAGTACACTAAATCAGTTTCTTTACCTTTTTCTTTTTGAGCATCGATATAAGTTGATACGTCGGTACCTGCTACACCAAGAAGTGCGCGTTGCACTGCGCCAAACTCGCGGAGGTCCTTTACCACTTTGTTCATGATGGTAGTAGGAATGGCGAAGCCGTATCCTGAGTATGAGCCTGTTTGTGAATAGAGCATCGCATTGATTCCCACCAATTCACCCTTCACATTGACAAGCGCACCACCTGAGTTTCCAGGGTTGATGGCTGCATCAGTTTGGATGAAACTTTCGATGGTGTTACTACCTTGGAGTGAGCGTGCCTTAGCACTGACGATACCGGCTGTCACTGTGGAAGTAAAGCCATAAGGGTTGCCAATGGCAAGCACCCATTCGCCAACTTTCAAGTTGTCACTGCTTCCTACGGTGATAGGTTTCAAATCTTTTGCTTCTATCTTGAGGAGTGCGAGGTCAGAACTCTTGTCTAGTCCGATGATTCGTCCTTTATATTCACGATTGTCATTGAGCTTTACGAGGATTTCGTCAGCATCTTCCACCACGTGATTATTGGTGACAATGTAGCCGTCTGCTGTGAGAATAACTCCAGAACCTGCTCCACTGCGCTTGGGGGGTTGGCGTTGTTGTGGACTGCTTTGACCACGTCCAAAGAAATCTCCGAAGAAATCAGAAAATGGATCGAATTCTTGCACCTGCGATTGGCGACTGGTGCTAGACACCTTGATATAGACTACAGACTGCGTAGCAGTTTCTGCTGCAGTGGTCAAATCAACAGGTTGAGCCACTGAAGCCATGCCTTCGGCTGGTATTGTGGGTTGTGGGAAACCTGCTACATTGCTGGCCTTACCTTGGGCAAGGAAAGCTGATAAAAAGAGGGCTAGAACTATTTTCTTTTCCATTTGTATAGCTTTTGATGGTGATATATTCGCAAAAGTAAGCCATTCTGACTATCCTTGCAAGTCTTTTCTAAGTGATGAGGAATGGATTTACCACAATTTTGCAGTAGCACCGTACTATATTGTTTATTGAAATAACTACGGCCACATAAGTTCTCCCATGATGTCATCGGACACAAAGACACCTGCGTGTGTGAGTTGCAAGCGGTTGTCGGATGTGAGCATTAGAAGTCCGCGACTGAGGAAGGTTTGTGCTGTACGTAGGAGATAGGATTTGCGATGTTCGCTTAGTTCGTTCAGAGATATTCCCTCGCGGGTGCGGAGACGTGTGAGAATCAATTCGTCGTAAAGTTCGTCGGGGGTGAGCATTTCGAGCTGATGGGGCACATCGGCAAATGGAGTGTCTACTATACTTGCTGCATTGTAGGCACGAAGTTTATGCTCATTGAAGCGTCGAGTGGAAGAACCGTCGTAGGAATGGGCACCAGGTCCGAAGCCTAAATACGGAATTCCTTGCCAATAGCTTGCATTATGCCGAGAGCGGAATCCAGGACGTGCGAAGTTGGAGATTTCATATTGTTCAAATCCAACTTCTTGTGCCGACTCCGTTAATAAGCGGAACATAGCAAGTGAAGTTTCCTCGTCGCATTCCTTGACTTTGCCCTTAGCACGATCGTAATAGAGTGGAGTGCCTTCTTCGTAAGTTAGGGCATAGGCTGACAAATGTTGGATGTCGAGAGAAAAGGCTTGTTGTAGTTCCCACTGCCAATCGGAGAGTGTCTGCTGTGGCAACCCAAACATTAAGTCGATGCTGAGATTGTCAATGCCAGCTTGGTGCACTATGTCAATGGCTTCTCGCGCTTGTAGGGCTGTATGTCGTCGGTTGATGGTGAGAAGTTGTGCATCATTGAAGCTCTGTACCCCAAGGCTCACACGATTTATACCAAGTTGTGCAAGATGTTGCGCTTTTTCTGCGGTGATGTCATCTGGGTTTGCTTCAAAAGTAAATTCCGCTTCTGGGGATATTTGGAAAATACGATGAAGAGCTTTAAAGCATTGTTCCAGTTCTTCGGCATCCAACTGCGAAGGAGTGCCCCCCCCAAAATAGACTGTGTGGATGGTTTCATCTGTTTTGCGGTGTTGCATCTCCGCAACGAGACTGCGGACAAAGGCGTCTCGCTCCTGTTTGCCGTGAATGGTGCTGTAAAAACTACAATAGCTGCAGCGTTTTTCGCAAAATGGGACATGAATGTAGATGCCTGCCATAGAAATGGGGAGTATAAAAAATCGCTTCAATCTCGACTAATTATGGAAATGAACCTTAGAGAAGATGGAAGCGATGAGAGATAAGCAAAGAGGGAACAGGAGATTATTCGGCAATGTGCCCTGGTAAACGGCGGCAGTTGTATTGGGAAGCCATAATTTCACCATAAGCACCTGCAGAACGGAATGCTAGGAGGTCGCCTCGCTTAGGAGTGGGTAACTTGTAGTCGCTAGCAAAAACATCACTGCTTTCGCAGATGGGTCCCACCACGTCAAACTGTGCTTGAGGAGCTTCGGGGTGTGAGAGATTGTCAATTTGATGGAGGCTGCCATACATAGCAGGGCGCACTAAGTCGGTCATGCCAGCATCTACGATGACAAATCGCTTCGCGTGGCCTTCTTTGACATAGAGAACGCGTGAGATGAGACTGCCGCATTGGGCAACAATGGAGCGTCCTAATTCAAAATGTACGGATTGTCCTTCGCGTAATTGGAGTTCTTGCTTGAAAATAGTAAAATAGGCTGCAAAATTGGGAATCGCATCGGCATCGGGTTGTTCGTAATTCACACCAAGACCGCCTCCCACATTGAGAGTTGGCACTGTAATGCCTGCTTCTTCGAGTTGCACTTGGAGTTCATTGATGCGAGTGCACAATTCGCTGAAAGGAGTAAGGTCAGTGATTTGGCTTCCGATATGGAAGTGTAGCCCCACAAATTCGATATTGGACAACGCTTGTGCTCTGCGAATGGCTGGAATTGTGTCGTCGATTGCTAGACCAAACTTGTTTTCGTTGAGTCCTGTAGTGATTTTAGCATGGGTGTGAGCATCCACGTTGGGATTGATGCGGAAAGCCACTTTTGCCACTTTCTTCTGGGCAGTTGCCAGCTCGTTGATAATCTCCAGTTCGGGCAGACTTTCGACATTGAAGCACTGGATGTCTAATTCGAGGGCACGATTGATTTCCCAATCTGCTTTGCCAACTCCTGCAAAAACAATGTTGCTTGCATCAAAACCATGTTGGTGTGCTACTTCTACTTCGCCACCACTGACGCAGTCAGCGCCAAGACCGTGCTGTGAAATTGTGCGCAAAACCTCTGGCGCTACGCAGGCTTTGAGGGCATAATGCACATGAAAGTGAGGGGTATCGGCTGTAGCAGCTGTGATGGCTTCGAGTGTTTGACGAAGAAGAGGGAGGTTATAATAGTAGAATGGAGTTTCGCGCTGGGCAAAGCGGGATATATTCATTGGGTGGCAAGTATAAAACGTCGGAAAACTCTGCGGACTTTTAATAAAGGTGGGAGCCTAGAAAGGCATTTGTCCTTGAGAGCAACAGATTGCTCAGAAGGACAAATGTAGATTCTCTATATGAGATATTGAAGTGCCCTAGAAAAGGTGCTTTTGGAGGGCTTGAAGTGCGGCTTGTTTGTGCTCCATGCTCACAAGGAAGGAGATGTTGTGATCGGAACCACCATAACTAATCATGCGCACAGGGACGTTCTTTAGGGCAAGCGTGGCGTCACTCTCAAAACCGCGGTTAGTCCAGCGCAAGTCGCCGACTACGCAAACAATGCACATGTCTTCATCTACCACGACGGTACCTACTTCCTTGAGTTCGTCTACGATGGATGCCAAGTGACTGGTGTTGTCGATGCTGAGAGATACACCCACCTCACTGGTGGTTATCATGTCGATGCTCGTCTTGTATTTGTCAAATACGTTGAAGACTTTGCACATAAATCCTGTTGCCAAGAGCATTCGGGAACTAACAATCTTGATAACTGTGATATTGTCCTTTGCAGCTACAGCTTTGATACGACCTTCCTCGCAGTCATTGTTGATAAGTGTTCCAGGAGCTTGGGGATCCAAAGTGTTCTTCAGGCGAACAGGCACTCCTGCATAACGAGCTGGTTGCACGCAGGTGGGGTGAAGAATCTTTGCACCAAAGTAGGCAAGTTCTGCTGCTTCCTCAAAGTTAAGTTGACGCACAGGGGTAGTGCCTTCAACAAAGCGAGGGTCGTTGTTGTGCATACCATCGATATCGGTCCAAATCTGAATTTCGTTGGCACGAATGGCAGCACCAATGAGGGATGCTGTGTAGTCAGAACCACCACGTTGGAGGTTGTCGATTTGACCATCGGCATTACGACAGATGAATCCTTGCGTGATATAGATGTCGTAATCGGGATTCTTGTCAAGAAGATAAGCCAAGCGCTCGCGGATGTAAGGGAGGTCGGGCTCACCATTGACATCTAGACGCATATAATCAAGCGCGGGAAGGAGAATGGCTTTAACACCGCACTCCTTCAAGTACTCAGTCACCATGTTGGTGCTCATGATTTCGCCCTGCGCCAAAATCGCCTTTTCGTCAGCTTCACTGAATTCACGTGTGCGGAATTCGTGGAGTTGCAAGAATAGGTTGTCGAGTCGCTCGCGTACCTTGGCGGCTGTCTCCTCTTTGCTATAGAGTAGGGGGAGATGTTGCTTATAAAGGTTGTGAAGTCTATTGACCATGTTGCTTGCGCCTTCAGGGTTTCCTTTGCGCAAATAGTCGGCAATCTCGACAAGGCTATTGGTGGTGCCGCTCATCGCTGAGAGAACCACAATCTTGGGCTCACCATCTTCTGTTATGAGTCGAGACACTTCTTTCATTCTTTCGGGCGAACCAACGGAGGTTCCGCCAAATTTGTAGACTTTCATATTGAGAAGCAATATCTTTTGTGGAGCTGTATGATGGATATCTGATGAATAGAGTTGAGAAATAGGGCGGGTAAGATCTAGATGATGCACAAAATGAAGATTCCGTGCTGAGTTTACTGTAGTTGCCTGGGCTCTTTGAATTCTATTTCTCGGAAGTAACGAACTGTTTGGTCACATTGATGAGGTGACCTTCTGCACATTGGTACACTGTGCCAGGGTAGGCTGTGAGGTAAGAACGATTATGGGTCACTATAACCACGGCAGTATTTTCGTTCGTAAGGGATCGGAGAAGTTCGAGAATGCGTTGTCCTGTCTCCATGTCGAGGTTGCCTGTTGGCTCATCTGCCAAGATTAGAGCTGGCTTGTTGAGTATGGCACGAGCAATGGAGACACGTTGCTGTTCACCTCCCGAAAGTTCGTGGGGAAAATTGTTGATTTTATGTGACAGTTCAACTTGGTCGAGCACTTCGCGAATGCGTGATTCTCTTTCTGACTTTACTTTCCAGCCTGTAGCACTAAGCACAAAGTCGAGGTTTTGCCCGACTGTGCGGTGTTGCAAAAGAGAAAAGTCTTGAAACACGATGCCAAGATGACGGCGCAACTCTGGGAGATGCTTGTTGCGAAGTTGGAGTAAATTGAAGTCTAAGACCTTAGCTTCTCCCTCTTCTACGTAGCACTCGGCATAAAGTGCACGAAGAAGCGAGCTTTTACCGCTTCCTACGCGACCAATAACGTAGACAAACTCGCCATTGTTGACATGAAAATCTACATTTTCAAGTATCTTTCGGTCGTCAATACTGATGTTTGCGCCTTTAATATCGATGAGCATAGAAGATAAATATCAAGAGGGTGAATGTGCGATGGACTTTCCTTCTGGTAATCCCGAAAGATTGCCCAACGAGAATGGGGACATCTCGAAATTCGCTTTGACTGCAAAAATACTCTTTTTTTTTGAGATATCGTGTTTTTATCCTAGATTATCTACCGTTTGCTGTGATTTGCTGATTTTTGTGGGCGAGTATGACTGGGATTCAGAGAGGGGACAGGTTGAAGAAGAACATGGGGATAGAGAACTATGCGGCGTGAAGGTCGAGTGTAGGGGGGCGTGTTGTAAGAGTAGAGTGATATTAAGGTTACAATAAAAAAAGACATCCAGCATATTTGCTGGATGTCTTGGTGAGCCTCTTGTCGGATTCGAACCAACGACCCCGAGATTACAAATCACGTGCTCTGGCCAACTGAGCTAAAGAGGCGGGTGGGAAAGCTAACCACATCGCGCTGCTACAACTAACTACCTTTGCTGCGATCAAGCCCTGGAGGATTTGAAAGGAGCTAGCCGTGTAGCACTTTCCCGTGTGGTGCATTCCTTATCGGTTTGCGATTGCAAAGGAACAACATTTTCTTCAAACCTCCAAATGTTTTGGCGTTTTTTTTCGAGAAAAGTGCATTTTTCTTTGTTTTTCCCCTTAAAATGGGGCGTTCTTAGGCGAAAATAGTCTGAAAAAGTAGTTTTAGAGCGAGAATGTCGTCTAAGTTTTTGGTGGATGTTGAGGTGAAAATTGGAAGTTGTTCCAGAGATTTTTTCTGATTTTTTTCTTCCATGAGGTCACTTTGGGGAGTCGTTAAGTGAGCTTTGGGTAGAGGTAAAAAGAAAATCTTCCCTTATTGGAAGAAAAATCCAACAAGGGAAAATCGGAAAAGATATTAAATGTGCGATTAGAATTGTGCTTTTGCCAAGATGTTCGCCATTTGTTGTTGCACTTCTTGTGCTGCGTGTCTTGCAGCTTGAGCGAATTGTTCGCTACTATCGGCATAGATGATGGCTCGGCTGGAGTTCACCAACAAACCACAGTCTTTATTCATACCATACTTGCATACGTCTTCCAGAGAACCTCCTTGGGCACCTACACCAGGAACCAGGAGGAAATGCTCTGGAACAATGCGGCGAATGTCCTCAAAAAGTTTACCTTGGGTAGCACCTACTACGTACATTAGTTGATCGGCATTGCCCCATTGTTGACTGGTACGAAGCACTTTTTCAAAAAGACGTTCGCCATGCTCGTCAGTGGTGAGTTGGAAATCGTGGCTACCTTTGTTGGAAGTGAGGGCCAAAAGAATAACCCATTTGCCTTCATATTGCAGGAAAGGAGTCACAGAGTCTTCACCCATATAAGGAGCTACTGTGAGAGAGTCTACTCCTGTTTCTTCAAAGAAGCAACGTGCATACATGGCAGAGGTGTTACCAATGTCACCGCGTTTTGCATCTGCAATAATGAATTGGTCGGGGTAGTGTGTTTTGATGTAGTTGATAGTTTTGTCAAAAGCTTTCCAACCTTCGAGACCGAAGCATTCGTAGAAAGCCAAATTGGGCTTGTAGGCTACGCAATAAGGTGCAGTGGCATCAATGATGGCTTTGTTGAAAGCAAAGATAGGGTCTTCCTCTTGCAAGAGGTGTTGAGGAATCTTTTTGAGGTCGGTGTCTAGACCTACGCAGAGAAAGCTCTGCTTGCGACGAATGTTGTCAATGAGTTCTTGGCGTGTCATGATGACTTGGGAGTTATGTTCTGCTGCAAAGGTACACAAAATTTTGCGGTTTAGCACTTGTCTTTAGCAGAGAATCCATGGAAAAGACGAAAATGAGCAAAAGGTGAGGGAATGTGTAGGATGCTTTGGCACTATGAAGGTTGCTTGTCTTGTTTAGGTGGCATATAAAAAGAGGAAAGCATTAGAATTTCTAATGCTTTCCTCAGTGATTCCGTTGGGGTTCGAACCCAAGACCCACAGCTTAGAAGGCTGTTGCTCTAATCCAACTGAGCTACGGAACCTCAGGAGCAAGTTACTAATAATGATAGGTAACTTGATTTCGGCTGCAAAGTTAGTGATTTTCTATGATTTGAACAAATCTAGCCTCGTTTATTCTACATATAGCACCAAACCTTTGAGATATTCTCCTTCGGGGTGGTAGATGTTGATGGGGTGGTCAGCTGGTTGGTGAAGCTGATGCAAGATGCGTACGTGGCGTTTGCTTTGAGCTGCAGCTGTGAAGACGGCTAGACGGAACTGGTCTTTGTTGACTGCTTGAGAACAAGAAAAAGTAAAGACGATGCCTCCAGGACGAATTTTTGCAAATGCTGCTGCATTAAGGCGCGTATAGCCCTTCAAGGCATTGCGAAGAGCGTCTTTGTGCTTAGCAAAGGCGGGAGGGTCAAGAACGATGAGGTCATAGTCGCTGCCTGCTCGTTGGAGATATTTGAAAGCATCTTCGGCAAAGGCATCGTGACGTGCATCGTTGGGGAAGTTGAGTTCGATGTTTTGACGTGTAAGTTCGATAGCTTTGGCACTTACATCTACGCTGTGCACGAGATTGGCTGCCCCACGCATAGCATATACTGAGAATCCGCCCGTGTAGCAGAACATGTTGAGCACATTTCTCCCACGGCTATAGTGCTCTAATAGGGCACGATTGTCTCGTTGATCGATAAAGAAACCTGTTTTTGCCCGTGAAGCCAGTCGATGTGAAATTTAAGTCCGTTTTCAAGGGCGATATTTTCGGAAGTTTCTCCACGCAGAAAACCATTTTCTTGACCGAGCTCTGCTTTGTAGGGAAGGGTAGTCTCGCTCTTGTAGTAAACATTGCGCACTTGACCTTCCGTGGCTTTGATAAGTGCGTCGGCAATGATTTCACGACACACGTGCATACCTACAGAATGGGCTTGCATCACAGCGGTTTCTCCAAATATGTCGATGATTAGTCCGGGTAGTTGATCGCCTTCTCCGTGAACTAGGCGATAAATACTATGTTCCTTGCCTCGATTGGTGTATCCCAAGGCAGTACGCATGCGAAAAGCTTGGCGCAGTCGAGAGGTCCAAAAGTTTTCATCTATGTTTACTTCCTCAAAGCTAAGGATGCGTACTGCGATTGAGCCAATTTGATAGTGTCCAAGTGCAATGAACGCTCCCTCGTGATCTACCACGCGAACGATTTCTCCTTCTTCAATGTGTTGGTTACGGGGATGAGTACCTTGAATTGCCCAGAGAAAATCCAAGGGTGGAAACGTTTGATGCTTTCTGCTTTACCTCTGCGTAGTTGTATGGTTATCATTGAGCGAATGTTTGGAGATTAGGAGACTGAAATAAGTTTGTACTGCTGATTGCTGGTGAGTTCTTGCATTTTAGCGTAAAGCAATAGACAGGCACTAGCATCGGTGGCAGCATAAATGCGTTGTTTTTCATCGAGAGCATCTGCTTCCCAGTTGGAAAGCTGGGCATTCTTAGAAATGCGCTGGCGAAAGAAGTTAGCAAAGAGCTTAGCTAAGCTCATGTCTTCAATACCCATTTGCGAAGCCATCTGTTGCAAGTCGATGAAATGCTTGGGGGTAAATCCAGGATGACGTTGCGTCAACTGGTGGGTGTCGTCTTTAAGCGATAATCCCACTTTGGCAATTTGAGCATCTTCTAATAGGTTGACAAGACTTTCAGGAAATCCCATGTAGTTGAGACGGAAAAGAAAACAAATGTCGGAAGTTGCAATCTGGATTAACGCAACTTTATGTTGTTGCCCCCGACGAAAAGAAGGACGTGTTTCGGTGTCGATGCCAACTATTTTTTGTGTACGTAGATAGGCAACCGCGCGGTTGGCTTCGCTTTCGCTTTGCACCACGATAATACGCCCGCCAAATGTATAGCGAGGGAGGGTGGAAATAAGTTTCTTATCGGTACGAACAAAAAGTTCTTGCATGATTTTTGAAATAATGATTGTGCTGCTAGCACTAAAGTTCATCGGTTTGACCAGACGCGATGAGTTCATGAATGGCGCGCGTGGCTCCTAAAAGTTGTTGTCCCCAACGAAGTTTGAAATCTTCGAGACAATCGAAGAGGGCAACTTCCATGGCTTCGTCAATTTCACTGCGAAAGGTTTCTACCATATTGCGCAGTGCTTGGTAGACATCTGCCAAACTTTCGCTCACGGTGCAGACTACAGGGGCGTCTGAGTAGCGAAAACTTTCCACAAAAACGTCCAGATAGTCGTCTGCATCACGCATGATTGCGGCTATTTGCGTGCGGACATATTCGTAGTCTTCCTCTGTGACTACTGAATCTACGTAGCCGATACCTTCTTCTACCTCTTCTACCATAGAGGCTTTGAGGTATATCATGGGAAGTAGGCGCTGCATAACGCTTACAAATTCGCTGCGTTCGCTGCCTGCGCATTGTTCAACTTGTTTACAAAACTCTGTGGCGATGGTGACAAAATCGAGAACATCGCGGCGGTAGATATGATCCATTTGTGGTGGTTTTGAAAGTGCGTGAAAAATGAGCTGCTAAAACTACTTATTGATGAGGTATCTCATAGAAAAAGTAGTACCAATAGGTGTTGCCGTAGAAGAAACCCATCTTATTTTTCTCGGCTATACTGTAAGTTTCTTGGGCAGTAGGTGGATATTGAAGTCGCAGTTTGCGCTGTTGTTCTAGGAAGTCTCTGTAGTTAGCTTCGGTAGCATCGTCAGCATAATTGAGGATAGGATGCGTATTTAGGCGCATATATAGCAGCAATGCTTGACGATAGTAAAGCGGAATTTGAGAGACTTTCAACTGTTTAGTGAAGTGACTTGGCAGTGTCTTGGCAAAAAGGGGCAAATTACCATCAAGAAGAGCGGAAATGTGTCGCGGTTCTGGGTGTATGTGAGTTGTTTTTGACGAATAATTCAAACCGCCTTGGCTGACTGGAGTAGAAAGTTGTTGTAAAGATGCTCGTCTTTGTCGAATACTATAGTAGTGCTGCGGTTTTGAAAAGAGGAAATTGCCTAAACTATCGTTGGAGGCAAGGGCTTGGATACGTAGCGATTGTAAGTTTGCCGTTGTAAATGGATAATTACGTCCCACTTCAAAGCTTTATCTCTCAGACCTATGGAGAGAAGACGCGCTGTTTGATGCTCTAAAGTCTTTAATTCATCCGAAGGAACTATAATCCCAATGAGAAAGAAGGATAGAAATATAGCAGCAAACTGACGTAAAGTATCTCCTATGCGAGCTATCCATTGCCAGTATTCGTTTGTGACAATGAGAATAGGGAGAATAACGAGTGTTGTAAGGCTACCAATAGATTGGGGATGGGCTAGAAGATGTTGGGTGGTTAGCGCAGGAAAATATCGCATGCTTAGGATGAGCAAATCCTCTGCATGCAACACAGCTGTGAAGTGGAAGATAAACACTCCGAAGAGTGCATATTGGATAATACGCACTCTTCGGTTGTAAGTAAATAAAGACTTCATGAGTTATTTCTTGCGAAGCACCACTGCGGAACGCGCTGGAATGTAGAGTTGTAACCAGCCTTTACCGTCAGCTTCCAAGATTGGGTCATCATTGGTGAAGTGAGTGATGGTGTCGTCTGTGAGACCATAACCACCGAAATCGGGGTTGTCTGTATTAAGTACCACAGAGTAAGCTCCTTTTTTCACCATGAAACCGTAATCCGTATAGGAGGTGGTAGGGGGAGAAGTTGAAGACGAATAGGAGATCGCCACGTTGGAATGCTAGAATCTGGTCGCCATCGTTGTGCCAAATTTCAATAACTGGTAATTTCTGGATGTTGCGTTCCGATTTGAGGGTGCTAAGCATAGCCTTGTCAAAATCGCCTAAGAAGTGATAGCACAATTCTTTGTCATCCACCAAATGCCATTGGCGACGTGCATATTTATGGCTCCATCCGTTGCCTTCTCGTGGGAAATCAATCCATTCAGGATGCCCAAATTCATTACCCATAAAGTTAAGATAACCGCCATTAATAGTAGAAGCTGTTACCAAACGAATCATTTTGTGTAGGGCAATGCCACGAGTAGCACGATCGTTTCGTCTCCCTTGCGGAAATGCCAATACATATCGGCATCAATCAGGCGGAAGATAATTGTTTTATCGCCTACAAGGGCTTGGTCGTGGCTCTCTGTATATGAGATATTATGTTCGTCTGCTCGACGATTGGTCAATTCCCAGAATATGGAGGATGGCTTCCAATCTTCATCCTTGAGTTCTTTAATGGTTTTAATCCAATAGTCAGGGATGTTCATTGCCATACGGTAGTCAAAACCATAGCCTCCATCCTTGAAGGGTAGGGCAAGACCAGGCATACCGCTTACTTCTTCTGCAATGGTAATTGCGTTAGGATTAACCTGGTGAATCACTTCATTTGCCAAAGTCAAATAGCAAATAGCATTGTCGTCTTGACGTCCATTAAAATAGTCACCATAACCTCCGAAAGATTCTCCTAAACCATGACTATAATAAAGCATAGAAGTTACTCCGTCGAATCGGAAACCATCAAATTGGAACTCTTCGAGCCAGTAGCGACAGTTGGGAGAGAAGGAAGTGTAAAACCTCGTTTTTACCATAGTCGAAGCAGAGAGAATCCCAAGCTGGATGTTCACGTCTATCGCCTGTATAGAAGTATTGGTGCGGATCTCCAGCAAAATTGCCAAGACCTTCTACTTCGTTCTTTACTGCATGGCTATGCACTAAGTCCATGATGACTGCAATGCCGTGCTGGTGGGCTTCGTCAATGAGCTGTTTTAACTCTTCAGGAGTTCCACAGCGGGAAGAAGCAGCAAAGAAATTGGAGATATGGTAGCCAAAAGACCCGTAATAAGGATGCTCTTGTATCGCCATTATTTGGATACAATTGTACCCATCAGCGATGATGCGGGGAAGAATGTTTTCACGAAACTCGTTATATGTGCCCACCTTCTCGGCATCTTGTGCCATACCAATGTGGCATTCGTAGATAAGAAGGGGATTTCTGTTGGGCTTGAAATTTATTTTCTTGAAAACATAGGGATTAGCAGGCGCCCAAACTTGTGCTGAAAAAATCTTTGTTTGTTCGTCTTGTACCACACGTGTGGCATAAGAAGGAATGCGCTCCCCTTTTCCTCCTTCCCAATATACATGAAGTTTGTAAAGATCTCCGTGGTGGATGGATTTTGCAGGGAGTTTAATTTCCCAGTTTCCATTTTCTCCTACACGCGTGAGTTCATATTCTGAAGACTCTTCCCAGTTGTTGAAATCACCTACAAGGAAGATTTGGGTTGCATTAGGTGCCCATTCGCGGAATATCCATTGTTTGCCTGAGCGATGAAGTCCGAAGAAGTGATGACCCATAGCAAACTCTGCCAAACTCTGTTGGCTTTGTGTAAGCTCCTCTATTTTTGTAAGAGCGTGTTGATGTCTTCCGACGATAGCTTCCTGATAAGGAACAAGCCATTCGTCGTTCTTCACAATCTTAGGAAGGGGCATTTTCTTGCTCGCTTCCTTTTTGCTAACCGCAGCCTTGGTTGGGGCTGGCTTTTTAGAGGTAGCTTTCATATTAGATACGCGTTGTTGTAGGATAGGCTTATAGTAGAAACTGCAACGGAAGGGGCTTCTGTTGTTTACATAACACTAGAATGGTCCATGCAAATTGTTTTCTTATATCTAATGAAGTGGATAGAAGAAATATAAAAAGCCCAATAACAATCTGTTATTTGCGGAATGTTTCCGTTCGTCTTCCGTGGTTATATGAACCTGCTGCTATTTTATTGCCGTTTTTGTCATATTCCGTAAAGTTGCCATGGCGCTCTCCTCGGTCATAACTTCCTTCAAATCGAGTACCATCTGCGGTAATCTCAATGCAGGAGCCATGCTTTTGGTTATCTTTGAACTGTCCTTTATAGCGTTCACCTTGCGCGGTGTGGAGCACACCTTCCCCGTCCATCATGCCGTTTTTCCAAGTACCATCGTAGTTGTCGCCTGCTTTAGTCTTGTACACGCCTCTGCCATCAGGTTTATCAGCTTTCCATTGTCCCGTGTAGGTGGCTTTACCTTTCCAAATATAGGTGCCTTGTCCACTTTGTTCGCCATTGAGGAAACGTCCAGTGTATTTGTCACCATTGGCAAAATTGGTTACACCTTCGCCTGTGCGTTCGCCATTTTGATATTGACCTTCGTAAACATCACCATTTTTTTGAACCGATATATGCCTTTTTCCGTGTTGGTTATCGTCTTTCCAATCACCGACATACATGTCTCCATCAGCGTAATAATAGGTGCCGAATCCATTGCGTTGGTTGTTAAACCAATTGCCTTCGTATTTTGTGCCATCAAACCAATCAAAAGAACCTTTTCCTTGTTTTTTATCATTGACCCAATGACCCTTGTAAGAAGCACCACTTACGTATGTGTAGGTGCCTTCACCATTACGTTTGTCGTCTTTCCAATCGCCTGAATAAACGTCGCCATTGTAATAGTACATCGTGCCTTTTCCTTCTTTGTAGTCACGATACCAAAGTCCGTCGTAGCGATTGTTATTGATGTAATAATATACTCCTCGGCCATGTTGTTCGTTGTTGAACCATTGACCTTCGTACTTTTCTCCTGATTTCAGGGTTAGAATGCCGTATCCTTGGCGCTTTCCTTTGACAAAGTCCCCTTCGTATATATCACCATTTCCCATAATGAGACGCCCTTTTCCATTAGGAACGTTTTTGGTAGCATCGCCGACATAGTCTCCATCCTTCCAACGGAAAGATTTTACCGACAAACCATCATCTGCACTGGCTGACAATGCAAAGAAAGCTGCGGCAAGGGTGGTGAAAATAAATTTACGCATAGAGAAAAAGATTGAGAGAATCTTAAACACTTGAGGAAAAACCTCGGTGGTTATATGCGCAAAGATAGCTTTTCTTCTTGACACTACAAAGTTTTCATTTGTTTTTTTTGTGCTTGTTGTACCAAGAAATCAGCTGCTAGTTGCAAGTCTTCAGGAGTATCTATACCGATTGTTTCAATATCTGTTTTACCCACTCGGATACAATATCCGTTTTCTAACCAACGAAGTTGTTCCAAACTCTCAGCTTGCTCTAGAATTCCTGGAGATAATTGTGTAATCTCACTAAGTACAGAGCGGCTATAGGCATATAAACCGATATGCTTGTAGAAGGTGTGGTGTGTAAGCCATTCCTTTTCATCTACTCCTCGGAGATATGGAATAACAGAACGAGAGAAATAGAGGGCACATTGTTGTTGGTTCAGCACCACTTTGGGAGAATTGGGATTCTTCAAGGCTTCAATTCCCATGTCGGCAGTGAAGGGTTTTACCAACGTAGCGATGTCTGTATTGGGGTGTTCAAAGCATTGGCACAATACTCGATTTGTGATGCAGCAATGAAGGGCTCATCTCCTTGTACATTGACCACAACATCAGCTGCAATCCCTGATTTCTGAACTGCTTCTTCGCAACGATCAGTCCCACTACGATGATGAGTTGAAGTCATGATATACTTACCTCCAAATTTCTCTACAGCTTGTGCTATTCTTTCGTCATCAGTTGCTACGAATGTGTCGGAGATAACTTTCGAAACTCGCTCATATACATGCTGTATAATGGGTTTTCCTGCAAGAATCGCTAAAGGTTTTGCGGGAAAGCGTGTCGAAGCGTATCGAGCAGGGATAATAGCGATGAATTTCATAAACAAACGATTAAGAGAGATGTGAGAATTTCTTGAAAATATGAGAATGTATTCGATTAATTATCGCTCATTGGGTGCAACTTCTTTATCGAAATATATTATCCCCTCCATTATTCTTTTCTTTATTAGTTGTAGCTGCTTTGGGCTGTTGGATGTTGCCTTCGCTTGTGGGGGAGTCTTTCTTCTTGGAAGGCTCACTTTCCGTCTGGGATGGTGTTTGCGAACTATTGGAGTTATCAGTATAGAACTCTGCTTTGGGGTCGTATCCTAGTGCCTTGTCCCGATAAACTTTCGTCATATAGAAGGCCCAAATTGGTAGAGCGGTTGAGGCTCCTTGTCCCATAGCGGTGGAGTTGAAGTGAATGTCGCGATCCTCTCCACCTACCCAGCAGACTGTAACGAGATCTGGAACGCAACCCACAAACCATCCGTCTGAGTTGTTGTTGGTCGTACCAGTTTTACCGGCTATTGGTCCTGACAAGTTGTATTTGAATCTCAAACGTTTGGCAGTGCCTTGGTCTACTACAGCTCGCATCATGTCGATAATATATCGACTTGATTGTTCTGTTACGACTTCTGTCATGCGAGGAGTGAATTCTGCAATTACATTTCCCTCGCTATCTTCAATTTTGCTCACAAGAATAGGAGCGCATCTCAGGCCGCTATTCACAAAAGCGGTGTATGCTGAAGCCATTTCGCTCACTGTAACATCGCAAGGTCCTAAGCATAAGGCCATAGAGGGGTGAATATCTGGGTTGGCAATGCCAAAACTATGCAACAAGCGAACAAGGCGGTTACCACTTTGGTCCACTTGGTTCATGAGATTTGCGGTAGCCCAGTTACTAGATTGCGATAACCCCCATTTAAGAGATACCATCTGCCCCGCACGTGAGTGGTTGGCGTTGCGTGGAGTCCAAGAAGCACCTGCCACGCGATAAGTACGCTGACCATTAGAAACCAGACTTTCAGGAGTGTATCCATCTTCCATTGCAAGGGCAAAGACAAAAGGTTTCATTGTCGAACCGATTTGTCGACGACCTACCATTGCCATATCATATTGGAATTGCGAATAACGTAAACCTCCTACGTAGGCTTTCACGTAACCGTTATGCGGGTCAATGGAAACAAGTCCAGAACGAAGGAATGATTTGTAGTAGCGAATAGAATCCATGGGCGACATGACGGTGTCAACGTCTCCATGATAGCTATATACCGTCATCGGTATTTTTGTCTTAAATGCAGATTCTATCTCATCCTCGCTTGCTCCTGCTTGTTTCATCATACGATAACGATCACTCTGTCGCATGGCACGATTGAAAATCTGCTTTATTTGATTTGCGCTCAGATTATTAGAGTAGGGGAAGTTTGGGAAAGAACTTCGCTTTTTGTTAAATTCAGGCTGTAAACCAAACGCAACATGATTGAACACTGATGATTCTGCGTAGCTCTGCATTCTAGAATCGATAGTGGTATATACCTTTAGTCCATCGGTATATATGTCATAATTACTACCATCACGTTTCTTGTTTCTTGCACCAGCCATATAGTGGGTCAGTCTCCCAGGAGAGCGAGTCGGTGTAGAATTGTTGCAACTGCCATTCTCTGTAGTTCTCGCGTTTGGGCTTGTCTGCCATTAAGATTTGACGAAGATATTCGCGAAGGTATGCTGCTTTTCCCTCTTTGTGGTCGATGCGATGGAAATTAAGTGTGATAGGTTCCGCACTTAATTGGGCGCAACTATCTGCACTTAAGTAGCCTGCTTTAACCATTTGTCCAAGCACTACATTGCGACGTTGGCGACAACGCTCCAAGTCTCGCACTGGATTGAAGTAAGAAGGATTTTTGCACATACCAATGAGCGTAGCTGCCTCATTGATAGACAAGTTGTAAGCTGATTTTCCGAAGTAAACGTTGGCAGCTGTTTTGATTCCCACAGCGTTGTGTAGGAAGTCGAAGTAGTTGAGATACAGGGTGATTATCTCTTCTTTGGTATAGTAACGCTCTATTTCTACTGCAATCACCCATTCGATGGGCTTTTGCAATAAGCGTTCTATTGTAGTTTTAGCGGTGGCAGAATATAATTGCTTTGCTAGCTGTTGTGTAATGGTTGAACCACCTCCGGCATTATGTTGCCCCATAATTCCGCGTTTAATTACGGCACGCCCTAAAGCTTTGGCGTCAACACCCGAGTGTTCATAGAATCGCTCGTCTTCTGTGGCTACAAGCGCTTTGATGAGGTGTGGAGAAATGCTGTCTTGGGCAACGAAAACACGATTTTCTTTGCGCGACCATGTACCTAGAAGTACACTGTCTGAGGTAAATGCTTGCGATGCAAATTTGTTGATAGGACTTTGGATTTGCTCCAAGTCGGGCATATAACCTATCCACCCGCGTTCAATTCCAACGAAAGCGAGTGAAGTAAGCAGTAAACCGCTAATGAGTAGTGTCCAAAGCGTAAGTATGAATTTGCGACGCATAGTCGAAACTTTTATTTATAGGATGGATGAATCTTAGCTACAATATTCTAAGATAAAGACCTTTAAACTAAATGATTTCGGTGGAACTCTCTACCGCTACCATTGAGATGAGAGAAGAATAAAGCAATACTTTAGAAAAGTATGCTGAAAGCCTCTGTTTCAATTGAGTGCTGTACAAAGTTCCACCGAAATTCTTATGGTGATTAGAAAGAATTAGATGAGATATTGGCTGCTAATGCTTTCATTTTCGAGGACGCGACGAATAGTCTCTGCAAAGAGAGGTCCTACACTGAGTTGCTTCACCTTAGAAGAAGTGCCATTGTAGGGGATGGAATCGGTAAATACGATTTCTTCCAATGCACTAGCTTCCACGCGTTCATCAGCGGGACCAGACATAATGCAGTGAGATGCCATTGCGCGTACAGAGTTTGCGCCTTTAGATTTGAGCAAGTCTGCTGCCTTAGTAATGGTACCTGCTGTATCGACCATGTCGTCTACAAGAACTACGTCCATGCCAGCTACGTCGCCAATTACTTCCATTGAGTCTACCTCATTGGCGCGTTTACGAGTCTTATTGCAGATTACGATGGGGCAATCCAAGTACTTAGCGTAGGTGCTAGCACGCTTTGAACCACCAACATCAGGAGTTGCGATACAAATGTTTTTGAGGTTAAGGCTCTTTACGTAGGGGAGCAAAATGGTTGATGCGAACAAATGGTCTACAGGAACTTCAAAGAAGCCTTGTTCTTGGTCTGCATGGAGATCCATTGTCATGATGCGGTCGATACCAGCAACGCTAAGCATGTTGGCAACGAGCTTGCGGCAATAGAAACGCGGGGCTTGCTCTTGCGGTCTTGTCTAGCCCATCCGTAGTAAGGCACTACGGCTTGGATAGAGCGTGCTGAAGCACGTTTTGCAGCATCAACCATGAGGAGCAACTCCATGAGATTGTCAGTGGAGGGGAAAGTGCTTTGCACGAGGAAAACATCGCATCCACGGATAGATTCTTCGTAGCAAACCTCAAATTCGCCATCGGCAAAGTAGGTGATACTTACATTGCCAAGTGAGCAACCAAGGTTTTCGCAAATTTTCTCGGCCAAGTAGCGCGATTTAGTGCCCGAGAAGACTTTCATTTTACTGTTCATTACGTTGTGAGTGTGTATTGGTTTGGAATGAATTGGGTCGATGAAGAAAAGGTGTACTTTAGCTTCTTTGTTGTGCTTGAGATACGTGTTCTAAATGAACTTTAGAGGCAACTTAGAATTGCCTTTCTGGCGTATCTATAATGAACTCGTGGGATATTCGATTAGTCCACAATTTTACGAAGCTTTCGAAAGTGGTGAATCACTTCTTTGTAGTCGCTGCTTGTATGGATGTTAAATCTATTCCAAATATCGCCTAGGATAACAAAACCACCGAAACCTAGGTCTTTCAGTTCTGGGATATTGTTTAGGCCGATACCACCAAAGGCCATCACTTTTTTGTTGATGACCTTCTTTTGTGCCATTTGGCGAAGCATTTGTAGGGAGAAAGTGGGATTGAGATTATCTTGGTCTAAAGCGTCAAAGAGTGGTCCCAATAGCATATAGTCGCAAAAGCTAGCGCAATTGCTGAGTTCTTGTGTGTTATGACAAGAACAAGAAATATGTCCTTTGTAGTTTTGCGTCACCTCTGTGTTACGGTTGCTCAGGTGAATACCTTTGAGTCCATATTCCTGCTTGAGGTAGAAGTGATCATGCACCACAATCTTCTTTCGATATCCATCGGGGATGAGTGAAAGAATACGTTCGGAATAAACCGGTTCGGAGTTCGGCTTGCGTAGGTGAAGCGTATCAAGTCCTTCGTCGAAGAGAGCAGTTAGAATTTGGTGCTCTTCCACGAAAAATTCGGGACGCGTCATCAAAATAAGTTTCATTATCGCGAAATGAATAGGTGAGGGTGCTGAAAACTTGTGGTTCTAATCCTAAATGCGCGTGGAGGAGTTGCACTCTAATTGTCGCATCTTTAGGACTAATCCTCTGCAAAGATAGCAAAAAACATTGACTACATAGCAAGCTCTATAGGAAAAAGACCATAACACATGCTTAAGCGTTGAGAGTATGTTCTTAGTACACTGTAAAATGACGTATGCAGTTAGCATTTTTGAGGAATAGACTATACAAGGACTCGAAAATATTAGTGTACTCAAAGTCGGGAAGGATGGAGTGAACGAAGGTGATGGTTTTATTTTTTGAGAAGATAGAAAGAGAAGTTCAATGAGTATAAAACATATTTCAAATAAAATTCCCCACACTTCTATCTGAAGTGTGGGGAATTGATATGACTTGGCGTCCGTGAGTCTTATTTGCGGCTCTTGCCGTAGCGGCTCATGAACTTATCTACGCGACCAGCAGTGTCGACGAGCTTAGACTTACCTGTGTAGAAGGGGTGAGAAGTTGAAGAGATTTCAAGCTTCACGAGAGGGTAAGTTTCACCTTCGAATTCGATAGTGTCAGAAGTCTTGCAAGTAGAGCGAGACAAGAACATATCGCCGTTTGACATGTCTTTGAAGACAACGGGACGATAGTTTTCGGGATGCAAATCCTTTTTCATTGTGGTTAGGAGTTTGTTGTTCGTTTATTAGTAAATAAACATGGAATTGTCCTGAGTGCCACCGAGCGAACACGGCTACAATTCATTGGATGATGAACAAAACCATGTGGCATTCCATTCGGAAATATGCCGAAGTTGGTCTAAATCGGTGCAAAGATACGATATTTCAGAGAGTTGACCAAATGTCTATGCTATATTTTCCTTCTATCGAAAGAAAATCTCCGATATTTTTTTGACTTATCTCGGAGATTTTTGTGAAGATTTTTGGCGATTTTGATTGAACCTTTGAATCTCTCTGCAAGATTATCTAAGGGGGATGATTAGAACACTGTTTTTATACCATTGTTCTGCGTTAATGCCTTCAATATCGGTTTACCTCTTAAGAGGAGTGTTGGTGATTATGGTAGGGATAACGCTTTTAGAGCCATTTCTTTGGCAACAGCACGAGCCGGTTTTCCTGTCTCTGTGCGTGGAAGACTATTTACACCAACAAAATGACGAGGTTGTTCGTGCTTGGTGAGCACCTTTTGGCAGTGCTCTTTGACGTGTTGTTCGTTGTATGTGGAGATATATAAGCAGACCAATGCTTCTCCGAGAGCTTCATCTGAGACCGCGGTAAGAAGTAGCCCATTTTGCTCAGCTTGCAACTTGGTCTCAAGTGTTTCCAAATGCAGTTTTAGACCTCCCGAGCAGACTACGTTGTCCCGTCGTCCTAGAATGCGAAATTGTCCGACAGCATTTATTTCTGCTAAGTCGTTGGTCGTGAGCCAGGAGTTGTTGGTTGTCGGATCTAAAATCATCAAGCACCCCTCTGTGTTGAGTGCCACCTGCACACCAGCTAATGGCGTGTACCAACCAGAACGATGCGCACCATTGATGCGGCGAAGAGCAATATGAGAGAGCGTCTCCGTCATTCCATACGTACTATATACACTGCCCTTGCAGGATTGAAGGTTCTCTTCTAGAGTCGGGCTAACACTGCCTCCTCCGAGAATGACGCATTCGGTGGATGCTAAAAGTCTTTTTTCCTTGGGGACTTCAAGGGTTGCTGCTGCTTGTAGTGGAGTTAAGGCTACAAATTGCGGAGCACCTGTAAGATGCTCATAAGGGTGCAAACTAGGAACGGCTGTAATCAGTCGTAAGTCGCCGACAAGTGCGCGTACGACCATCATTTTACCAGCCACATATTGAAGAGGAAGGCAGAGGAGGGCGGTAGATCCAGGAGTGATGTGTAAAGTGTCAAGGGTGCGTTGAGCACTAGCACGCATGGCACTTTTAGTGGCTTGCATCACTTGGGGATTGCCCGTGCTGCCACTCGTTTGTAGTTCTATGACATCTTTGGTGTTATCATTCCATTCTTCGGTGAAGGTGCGGAGTTCTTGCTGAAAAAAAAACGCTCTTTCTCTGTACCATTCCACAGCTCATCTCCTTTGATTTCTAAAGAAATAGCCGTATAATTATCTGTAAATAGCTGACCAGTGCCCAGTCCTTGTGGCATCAATTCTCCATCTTGCTTAGTTTGGTCTTGCTGTCTGCGTGCTGTCCAATGCGCAATAGCATTCAAGCCTACGTTGCTCTCAAGTGCTGAGGTAGCCCAGTGGGCAATTCCCCGTGCATCAGCAAGCTCTTCCCATTCCTCTGCTCCTGAGAATCCCCCATGTAAAGAAGGTTTCAATATGATATAGTGTGGACGAATTGTGTCCAGCAGACGTTCCTTATCTTGCCTTGTATGAATCCCTATAAGTTCTTCGTCTAAGGCTATGGGAATTGGGCTTTTTCGACAGAGTTCAGCCATTGTCTCCCATTGACCAGCGCGAATAGGTTGCTCAATGCTATGAATATCGAACGCTGCAAGTTGTTGTAGCTTCTCCATAGCTTCACTAGGAGAAAAGGCTCCATTGGCATCGAGTCGAAGTTCTACCTCGGCTTTTTGAATATTGTTGTCGCAAGATACGCAAAAGATTCAGTTCTGCAGCAAAGTCAATAGCGCCAATTTTTTTATTTTCACACACCGATAACCAGCCGACAATTTGCTTTCCATGCGTGTCAACATCTTTTCTGCGTTGCCCATCCACACAAGGCCGTTAATGGAAATTCCTTTTTCTCCACGAGCAAATGGGGTAGAGGAAAGTTGAAAAAGGATTACCATTTTTGGGCGCAAGAGCGAAGTGAGAGCTCTGCTGTTTCAAATCCCATCAAAATAGAGGGATAGATTTGTAAAAACTCACGAGGTAGTTGTCCTGATTTTTCCCATAATTGACAGGCTTCTGCAAGAATCTCAACATAATTAGGGACATCATCGCAACTCAGCTGGGGAAGTGGGGCACACTCTCCAATGCCATAAATGGTGCGTCCGCAATAACGTGCGCGTGCTTCTACAAACCAAACTTTGCGCTCGTGATAAACACCGCGAGAAGTCCCTGCAGGTTGGAGGAAATGCAAGGACTTCTCGGAATAAGTTATTGTAAGTTGCTCGAAATCGTGCGACATAAGATGACGATTTACAAAAGTGTTTCAGTAGAAGAGGGAGAAAACTTAAGGAAGTTTTGGGAATTTGCTCCAGTCAGGCTTTCGCTTTTCAAGAAAAGCTTGACCACCTTCGTGCGCTTCATCGAGAAGGTAGTAGAGCATCGTGGCATCACCCGCCAACTCTTGGATACCAGCTTGACCATCGAGCTCAGCATTCAAGCCTGCTTTAATCATGCGTAGGGCAAGAGGAGAGTGTTCCATCATGCGTTTTGCCCATGCCACCACTTCATCTTCGAGTTGTTCAAAAGGAACGACCTTGTTGACCATGCCCATGCGTTCTGCTTCTTCGGCAGAATAAAGGTTGCAAAGGAACCAAATCTCACGTGCTTTTTTCTGTCCTACGATGCGTGCCATGTAGCTTGCGCCAAATCCGGCATCGAACGAACCAACTTTAGGTCCGGTTTGTCCAAATTTTGCATTTTCGGAGGCTATAGTCAGGTCACACATAAGGTGCAACACGTGGCCACCGCCCACAGCAAAACCATTGACCATGGCAATAACGGGCTTAGGTAGTGAGCGGATTTGCTTCTGTACCTCCAAAACGTTCAAGCGTGGCACGCCGTCTCCTCCAACGTAACCACCGCGACCTTTTACGTGCATATCGCCACCAGCGCAAAATGCTTCGGTGCGTAAACGCTCTTCTTCCGTTTGTCCTTCTTGCAAAGGCGAGTGAGCACCAGTTAAGACAACCACATTAATGTCTGGATTCTCGCGGCAAGTGCGTAGCGCGTCAGAGATTTCCATGATGGTTGTTGGCGTAAACGCGTTGCGGTATCGGGGGCGATTGATGGTGATACGAGCGATGCCTTCGAAGAAGTCGAAGAGTATTTCTTGATAGGTGTGGAGGGAAGTCCAAGTTCTCATAAGAAGGAGTGAATTATAGGGGTGTATATGCTGATTAAATCGGAGTAAACACTTCTAGTATAACGGGGCGTGTACTCTCTCAATGTTCAATAGTTTGATGAGGAGATGATGAGCATCTTCCGCTAAACACGAACTTTCAGCAGAAAGATATGTGCAATGATAGCTTTCGGCTATACCTTTGGCGGAGTTTTGATGAGCTGCTGCAACAAATTGTGGTAGGGCTGGGGTTTGATTTAAGCCTGGAAGGTGATGGAATATCGCACCGCACTGATTGTTGATGAGTAAAATGCGAAGTTTACCGTCCAGATGCTGATTCCAAAGTCCATTTGCATCATAGAAAAAGGAGAGATCTCCGATGATACATAGCACCTTACCCTCTGCTGCAAGCGAGTATCCCGCTGCTGTGGACAATGAACCTTCAATACCATTTGTACCTCGATTACAATATACGGGTACATGTAAGACTTGCCATTGTCGATTTGTCCAACGAACTGCTGTGCTATTGCCTACAAACATAGCTTCGATAGGGTAGTCGAAGGTATGTTCTGGAGGGGATAGTTGAGAATAAGCCGCAGCTACTTTTGGTTTTTTGTGGGAAGGGTATCTACAAGCTGTTGCAAAATTTCCGCAGGATTGCAGGTGAGCTTCTCTGCCTTTTGAAAAAAGGTGTCCGGGCACTCATCTGTTTCATCGATACGGAGTACTGGAAGTTGGTTTATCGTGCGTAGATGCTGCTTGAAAAACTTATTAACTAAACAGCCGCCTATGTGAATCACAGCGTCTGGAGACAGCTTTTGCTCATCAAGCCACAATGCCATGCGCGCATCCTGCTGGTTGCTGATGTTTTCAGCGTAAACTAGCAACTGATTGTTGGCGCGTAATTGCTGAATGGCAGGTATAAATGGCTCTTCATATTGCCCGACAATCAGGAGGGGAAGACGCGCATTGCAAAGAAGTTCTTGCCAATGTTTAGGGAGTTTTGCTACAGGTTTGTTTACTCTTGCGGAAATCTCCACTTGGGGCAACTCCTTAGTCGTAAACTCAAATAGTGGTTCGCTGATAGGGACATTCAAATGTATCGGTTGCCCACCATTATCTGACAAAGCAGCGAATGCTGTTTGCAAGTAGAGGTTTACTTCCCTGGCTTGAGAATCCTCTGTAATTTCATCTACTTGCCAGCATTTTGCATAGGGAGTGCATGCACCTTGCTGAGGAATTGTCTGTCCGTCTAATTGTCCCTGCAAGGACAAAGGACGGTCGGCAGAAATCATCACAAGAGGAATATGGCGAAAAGCCGCCTCTGCTATACCTGGCAGACAGTTTAACAAGGCGCTACCAGAGGTGACACAGATGGCAATAGGTCTTTTTTTCTTAATCCATAGACCAATGGCTACGAAAGCTGCACTACGCTCGTCGGTGATGGGATGTAGCTGAAATTTACTGCCTGCTTCGTACAAATTATGTACGATGGGAGCATTGCGCGAACCTGGACATACGACAATATCTCGAATGTCATGTGCAATGAGGTGCGCTGTGAGTAAATTTATATTAGCCTTATTGGAATACATATATAGCGTTGGAGCCTAGTCTAGTCTTCATTTATGAGCAGAGAACAAACGTAACATCGTATTGAGCTTACGTTCTGTCTCTTGCCATTCGCTGTTCTCGTTGCTTTCTGGCAACAGTCCACCACCTGCATAGAGAGTTGCGGTGTCATTATTCAGATTCATACAGCGTAATGTCACGAATAGGTGTGCCGAATTGGGATCAATCGGACCGGAATATCCTGAATAATAACTGCGATCGTGCGATTCTACTTTAGAAATTAGCGCTTGGGCTGTAGAAGTCTCCCAACCACAGACAGCAGGAGTGGGGTGAAGTGCTTCAATGACGCAAGCTATGCTTTTTTCCTTGGGGGGAATTACAGAGAAGTCCGTACAAAGATGCAGCAAATGCGCTGCGGGTCGCACGTAGGTTGGACTCTTCTGATAGTCACAGCCGAGTTTCTAATTGTCGACTGATATAATCCACCACCCATTGTTGTTCCTTGCGATTTTTCTCTGACCAAACTTCTAGACTGAGAGAGGAGTCTGAAGTCTTTTCCATTGTTCCTGCCAAAGCCATCGTATGCCACAAGTTATCTTTCGCAGAAATGAGGATTTCTGGCGTAGCCATCAACCAGGTTCCCCAAGGAGCTGGTAATGAGATTAGGCTGACAAAGCTATTAGGATAGGCGATGCAGGCTTGTTCGAACAAGCGATAATAATCGTCTGTAGTAAGGTTTTGGTCAAAATGAACAGAGAGAGTGCGAGAAAGCACTACTTTCTGTAGTTCGCTTTGTTGAAATGCAGCTTGACATGCTTCGAAGGCACGCATATATTCCGTACGATGGGCTTCTTCTACTTCATAAGCTAGCGAAAAACTTGGCACTTCTGTGGGTTGTGTCCAAGTGCGCTGCTCATCTGCTGGGAAGAACCAGAGTGGGTGCGCGTCGTTTTCCTGAAATGGTGCAAAGAGATACCCTTTTTGAGGGGGTATCTCAGCTAATGATGTGCATCTTTTAGGAGGATGCTTTGTGCCAATTTCATGCACTAGGGTTTCCCCTGGAAGACGATAGCGTACGGATGCAAGCATTACTGCGTTATTCTTGTTCTAGACGTTTGGCTTCTTCCCAGTATTTGTCCATTTCTTCTAGGGACATCTCGGTGAGCTTGCGTCCTTTCTTGAGGGTTTGAGATTCTAAATAGTTGAATCGGCGGATAAACTTCTGATTGGTGCGCTCTAATGCGTTGTCTGGATTGATTTGTACAGACGGGCTGCGTTGATTAACGAGAACATGAGATCGCCAAATTCGGCTTCTGCTTTGTCCTTGTCCATGTTTTCCACCTCAGCCTCGAATTCCGCCAGTTCTTCTTTGACTTTCTCCCACACTTGTGAGCGTTCTTCCCAATCAAAACCGACATTGCGCGCTTTATCCTGCACCCGATAGGCTTTGATCAAGGCGGGAAGAGAATTCGGAACGCCACTCAATACCGTTTCATTGCCATCTTTTTCGAGTTGCTTGAGTTGTTCCCATTGCATACTCACGTCAGATGCGGTCTCTATTTTGATGCCTTGACGCAAACCTGCTGCAGCGATATCGGAAGGTGGGTAAACATGAGGATGACGAAAGATGAGTTTGTCGCAAAGTCTATTGCAAACATCGGCAATGTCAAATTGTTTTTTTTCATCTGCCAGCTTAGCATAGAAACAAACATGGAGAAGCACATCACCTAATTCTTTGCAAATCTCTTTTTCGTCCGACTTCATGAGGGCATCACAGAGTTCGTATACCTCTTCGATTGTGTTTGGGCGCAAGCTTTCGTTGGTTTGTTTGCGATCCCATGGACATTTCTCACGCAGTTCGTTGAGCACGTCGAGCATGCGACTGAAGGCTTCTAATTGTTCTTGTCGAGTATGCATAGTTATGGTTGGATAATCCTATTGGTGGAGGAGGGTTGAGAATACTATTCTCAAATGTGTGGAAGCACCTTTAATTATGTTGTAATAAAGCCTCCATAGAAGGAATGAGAATGTGTCGTCGGCGCAATTCGATGAGCCCACGATCATTGAGTTCATTGAGCATTTGTGAAACGCGCAATCGTGTGGCAGTGAGTTCTCCTGCGAGAGCCACCATGTCTATCACGAGTTCTTTTTGACCTGCAGGGCGCGAGGACCGTGTATAGAGGAAATGCAAGAAGCGTCCTTCCAAAGAGTCTGGAAGAGCTCGCCAAACTCTGCTATCTTGCAACTGTTGAGTGGTGCAGATAAGGTTGAGATAGTTGAGGTGGAAAGGGGTGAGTGTGAACAATACATCTCTCACTTCTCGTTTGGGCACAGAGAAGTATTGTACTTCTGTCTCTGCTAAGAAAGTGGCACTATAACGCGGACGCAAGCCAAAAAGACGTTCTGGCTGAATCACTGTGTTGGTGGTGATGAATTCGCGGAAAGTATAGTGGCGTAAGTCGCTTACTTCTTCTTTGCAAACCGTGCCAGAGAGGGTACAGATGAGACTATCGCAAGGATCGTCGGCATGTACGATTGTGTGCCCTGGAGCTATCGTATGGAAATCAAAGGTACGCGCTCTGCAATCTGTTCAAAGTCATCTACGCTCAGTCCTTGAAAGAGCGGATTTCCGACGAATCGGTGGAAAATGTGGCTGCTCATGGTTGTAAGTCAATCAAAGGTTTCATGCCGTCGGACATCCACACTTGGTAGTTGCCTTTTGCGTCAGCATAGATAAAGTAGACATGGACATCCTTGTGGGTTTGCACATAGGCTTTAGCCTTATCTAAGCCCATCACCATGAAAGCAGTGGCAAGTGCATCGCTTTTAGCGCAGGAATTACTGACAACCGTAGCCGAAAGTAAAGAGTGCTGTACAGGGTAGCCCGTCTTGGGATCGATAGAATGGGCGTATTTCTTCCCATCTTTAATATAAAAGTTGCGGTAGTTGCCAGAGGTTGCGATACCACAATTCGTGAGACTTAGAAGTGTCTCGAGTTCTTCGTCAGAAGTATTGGCATTTTCTGTGGGTTTGTTGATTCCAATCTTCCATTTCTCGCCTTTATCGTTCTTGCCTTTCACAACGACTTCCCCACCAATTTCAATCATATAGTTTGGCATCCCTTTTCGCTGAGCAATTTTGCTATACGATCTACGGCATATCCTTTTGCAACTGCTCCACAATCGATTTGTAGGTTGGGGATATCCTTAGTGAGTTGTTTACCATCAAATGAAAGATGCTGATACCCTACGAGTTTGCGCAATGAATCTACCTGATTATCAGTAAGAGGTTGCTTGTTTTTGAAACCAAATCCCCAAGCATTGACCAATGGAGCAACCGTGATGTCAAATGCCCCCTCAGTGTCGTTAGAAATCTCAAGAGATAGCTTAATGACTTCTGTAAATAGAGGATTGCCTATTCCCTTATCTTCTCCACGATTGAAGCGAGAGAGTAGACTATTCTCTTTAAAGAGAGAGAATATAGTGTCCACGCGATTGAGTTCTTCTGCAATTTCCTTATCATAACTGTGTGTTGCATTGTAACGCACATGGTAAGTAGTGCCGAAAATCTGCCCTTCACTAGTCTGATACTTACTTCTAGAAAGTATAAATACAGTGCCAGCAACTAAGAGTATGAGGAAGATGAGAGAAAGGATACGTTTCATTTGCTAGAGTTTATAGAAGGGGCTTTTGCTTTCTTAAAGTGAGTGAGATCAAAAATTAGTTGGAACGTTCCAGAAAAGTGACTATTTTCTGAGTTTCGTCCAAAACCAGGCACGTGCCAAGCTCTTCCGATGTTGGTGTTGTGCTCATAAAGACGCACTTGGTAGCGTAATGACCAACCAAGGTGAATGAATTTCCATATTGAAGTTTCCAATCCGAACACCAGTTCACCCCAGTGGGCATTGTCGCTGATGTTATTGAATTGGAAGGGAGCTTTCCGTTTTCCAATGTGTATCTTGGACAGGAGTCCCACTTAGGGCATAGTTGAAGGCCGAAAATCCATAGCGTGCTCCCACAAAAACGCGATTTGTACTTCGTTTATCGCGCTTTAGATTGTAGTCAAGCCCAATTCGTCCAAATGGTGCGCGAGTAGTGTAGTGTAATTGCGTAGTTTCACTCGTTTGATTCGCTGCACCGATACCCAATTCTACAATGGGAAAGTATTTATTGCGGAAATTTAGGCGCAAAGCTCCTTCGTAAGTACCCGAAGAAGTGAAGGTGTTGAGAAAAGCACCAGCTAGATTGACCGAGACGCTCACACCTGCCAAGAGGGGGACACTGCGATTACCCAATAGACGATTGAGGGCTTCACGTTTACTGTCGTTAAACTCCACACCTTGTGGGGCGCGAGTGATAGTGGTGCTGTCGTCCTGCAGTGATAGAGGAGAGTTTGCTAATCGACCTTCAGTGTTTTGCGGTGAAAGAGCTACTACAGACTCATTAGAGTGTCCTTGTTCTTCTAAAGAACAGACAGGCGTAGAAGCCGAAGATTGTACTTTCGCAGCCTTTGCATTAATCATCGAACCCAGTGAGGCTAGACTACTGAGCAACAGGACGAAGGAAAACTTTGAGATGTTCCACATTTTCGTATGCTACATTGGGGTTGGTGATGAGTACTTCCTGCACAGTTAGGAGATTGGATGTGTTTTGGTGCGCGCGCCAGTTCACTTTGGTAAGCGTGTGGAACACAGAAGCTGGGCAGTCCAGCGATTCAAAATGAGACTTTGGTTGATGCGACACAATCAACGTATCTGTTGCAGTTTCGGTGCTAGAAGAAACGGAGCAACAGCGTATCGCGTTCGGATGCAACATTCAAAGGTACTTGAATGGTGCGTTGTCCTATCGCACGATTGAACAGTAATTGTGTTGTATCGCCTTTAACTCCATAGATGCTTAAAGTATCTGAGAGGGATAGTTCTTTTTTTGTCTCATAATGGTAGAAATTGAGCACCATTTCCACTTGATTGTCGAGTGGACAATCAATATTGGTGCAACTTGCCATTCCCATTATGATGCCAGATGCCGCAAGACCAAGAAAACTATGTAGGAGGTTTTTTGCCATATTATGGTAGAGCGAGTGCAGGGCAAACGGTGTCTGAGGCTTACCCTATGTCTTAAAATTCTTCTTCGATGTGATAGTCGTTGCGTCCCTGCGCGTTGCGACTGATGAGTTCTCCCAAAAATCCAGCAACAAAAAGCTGAGTTCCTAGAACCATCATGGTGAGTGAGATGTAGAAATAGGGAGAGTTGGTGACGAGTGGCGCAGGAATACCAGCAAAAAGATGATAGAGCTTCACACCGCCGACTACAATTGTAGCTAAGAAACCGAAGACAAACATCACTGTACCCAAGAAACCAAAGACGTGCATGGGCTTGAGTCCAAAACTGTTGAGGAACCACAAAGAAAGGAGGTCAAGATAACCGTTGACAAAGCGATTCAGTCCCATAAACTTGGAAGTGCCAAATTTGCGTGCTTGGTGTTGTACTACCTTCTCTCCAATTTTTGAAAAACCAGCATTTTTTGCTAAGTAAGGAATATAGCGGTGCATTTCGCCATATACCTCGATGTTTTTCACCACTTCTAGGCGGTAAGCTTTGAGTCCACAGTTGAAGTCGTGAAGATTAGGGATACCACTCACTTTTCGTGCTGTAGCATTGAAAAGTTTGGTAGGAATTGTTTTAGAGATAGGATCGTATCTTTTCTGCTTATAACCGCTGACGAGATCATATCCGTCTTCGGTAATCATGCGATACAATTCGGGGATCTCATCGGGACTATCTTGTAAATCAGCATCCATGGTGATGACCACTCGCCCTTTTGCGCTGCGGAATCCACAAAACAAGGCTGGACTCTTGCCATAATTACGGCGAAATTTGATGCCGTGCACTGCTTCTTCCTCTTCCGACAATTTTTGGATGATATTCCATGATTGATCTGTAGATCCATCATCTACAAAAAGTACTTCATAACTGAAATTATGCTCGTGCATGACGCGTTTGATCCATGCATAGAGTTCGGGAAGACTTTCATCTTCATTGAAGAGAGGAACGACAACAGTGATGTCGCAGGGGTAAGTGGTGGGTGTATTCATTGTGTAAATGCCTATTTGCTTGGGCTATCAAGCGGTGGTTGGGCAGAGGCTTTGCGACTGATTGCAGTGTCTCCGCTTTACTTTACCGTTTTAGGGCTAGTATATACTTTGCAAAGTTAGCAAATTATCTTTGGTTTCACAAGCGATTGAGGAAAGAGATTAGAGGTTGAAAGTTAGGTATATTTGCTCTGGGCTAGTTAGTCTGTTTGTCTAAGCTAGTTACTTGCCTTATCGGAAGGATAACTTCAGTGGACTTTATGGGGGAAAACTTTGAAGGCCAACGGAATGTTTGACCTTGTGTCTTACTTGGTGGAGAGTCCATCTTTCACCTGAAAGAAACATTAGGTATTTGTGGAGTCTTTACGGTTTTCCACTCCCCAATTTCTATTAGTTTGTTAGGGAAACTTTACAGGAATAAAGTGCTAATTTAACTTTTAATCCTGTGTTTGGTACTCTTCCTAGGTGGCTATGGAAATTTTGAACGGAGCTTCAGGGGAAAATCTGCGGGATATTAGTGTGGAGCAAAGGAGGGAATTCAGATTTTCTCCGAGAAAACTCAGAAAACGTGGGAGATTTCTAAAATTATCTCCGATAAAATAGAAGAAAGATGACCACGAAAATAGTAAAACTTCGCAAGATGCAGTTCATAAGTGTGCTGCAAATCGATGAAAACTTGTGAGAATGGGTGTAAATGTGCCTAAGGGTATTGTATTTCTTTTGTCAGAAGCGCAACTATCCCCCTAGTTTCTAGAAAACTTGGCTTTTATTTGGGGGATGCAATTAACGTTTGTCGGGACGTAAAAAGAGAAAAAAGCAGAACTCTCTGGTAGTGCTAAAGAGTAAACAAAACAAGAAAAAGAAATCCTGCGAAGTTGATTTTAACTTCGCAGGATAATGAAGGAATGCTAGGGACAAGATGCTTGCTTGTCAACGCTTTCTTTGGAAGGAAAGCACAAAGTTGAGTTGAATAATCTTTGTTTGCTAGATGTTATCCTAAATGAAACTTTCCAGATAAACGTTTGATTTAGAAGTAAAGTCAAGCAAATATATCAGTTCAAAAGCTATCGTTGCGCTGGTATTGTGTAGTTGCGCATGGCGCAGAGTCCAATGATGAGGGAGGTGATGGGTGTGAGTAAAATATTCATGTAGAGAACTGTCTCTGCATAGGTAGCTGGAGGGATGTTCTGCATTTGACGCACGCTATCAAGGATCGTGGGGCCCGAGTGTGTTTGCGATACAAACCAAAGTTCGTTGGCTTTCAGCAATTCTTGCATGCGAGGATTAGAAACAGATGTCAGTAAGGTGTTTACGAAATGTCCGTTGTCGAAGAAACGCATGTAGAAATAAGTTGCGATGGCTGCCCAAATGGAAGCATACAACATGCTAAAAAGTGCGTGGCTAAAGCCTTTGAAAAGAGGAAAACGATCAGTGGGAGCCACTATCTTACGGAAGCCAAAGGTGAGTCTACCCACGATGATGGGATAGACCACGATTAGTATCGTTGAGATGAGGGAAGCGGTGCTGTTGGTTAGCCCTGCTATCAGCGTACCGAGCAAGATAATGAGGATCAACCCTAAGATAATCCCATGCTGCATCGCAAAGCATTGGTTTGGGTAAAGGAGCTGATTGGCGTTGTTGAGGATTTATTAGTTGCCATATAGAAAGTGTCTTGGTCGTAACTCTTATTCTTTGGTCTTGCGACCATAGTCGTTAGGAACTTTGATAATAGAAGTAACCCAGAATGTCACGGGGATGAGGCACATCACTAGAATGAAACTAGTGTAATAGCCTAGTTGGTCCGTTATCCAGCCCGCTGTGATTCCTGGTACCGTCAGACTTAATGCCATGCAACCCGTGCATATCGCATAGTGTGCCGCCTTAGATTCTCCCTGCGCAAAGTAGAGCAAAAATAGCATATAGAGGGTAAAACCAAATCCATAACCGAATTGTTCTATGGCAATAGCCACGTTCACCCACACAAAATTGCTCGGCTGATAGTAGGCAAGGAAACAATAGAGGACGTTGGGGAGAGAAATGGCTATAACCATAGGCCATTTCCAACGCTGGAAGCCATCTTTTGCAACGGCCATTCCTCCTAAAATTCCGCCCAGAGTCAGACCTATAACTCCAACGGTGCCATAAGCGAAACCAACTTGCTGCGTAGTAAGAGCTAGACCACCATTTTCTACTTTTGCACTAAGGAAGAGAGGAAAAATCTTTGTAAGAAAAGCCTCGGGTAAGCGGTAGAGCAACATAAAAACAAGTGCCGTAAAAATCATAGGCTTCTGAAAAAAGCTCAGAAATGTAGTTCCAAATTCTTTGGCAGCTTCTTTTATGCTAAGATGATGTTGGTCATCGTGGGCATTATGTTCCGTCTTTGGAAGTGTACACAAATGATAGACTGTCATTAACATGAGAAGTCCTGCAATCGTTCCAAGACCGATACTCCATGCGTCCGTGACATTTTTGGTTATGACCTCCCAACTTCCAATATACATAAGAAGTAGCCCTTCTGCAAAGATGGTTGCTAATTTGTAGAATGTACTACGAATGCCCACGTATTGCGCTTGATCATGTTCATTTAGAGCTGTCATATAGAAACCGTCGGCAGCAATGTCATGTGTTGCACTAGAGAAGGCAATGAGGAAAAAGAGCGCAAGACTTGCTTGAACGTAGTAATGCGTGGGAATAGTGAAGGCTATGAGTGCAAGAGCTATCCCCATCAGTGCTTGCATCGTAAGAATCCACCAACGTTTGGTCTTGAAAATCTCTACAATAGGACTCCACAGCGGTTTAATCACCCACGGAAGGCCTAGCCAACCACTGTAAGCAGCACACTGAGTGTCACTGAGTCCTAAACGTTTGTACATGATGAGAGAAACTACTGTTACAATGGTGTACGGCACACCTTCAACAAAATAAAGAGAGGGAATCCAAAAGAGAGAATGGCGCTTTGAACTATTCATATTTTGTCTCGATTGAAGCATTTTTGTAATAGTGGAGAAGTATTTCCTCGTAGTTGTATCCTTCAGCGCCCATCATTGCGGCACCAATTTGACAAAGACCGACCCCATGCCCCCATCCAGCCCCATAAAGGTGGAAGTTAGCTGGGAGCCCTTCGGCTGTTTTACCAGAGGTTTCAACGACAAAGGCACTAGAATAGAGGTGCGTGTGAGAAAGTGCACGGCGAATCTCGAGTTCCTTGCCAATAGTCATCGTTTTCTCTGTTCCGACAATCTTAAGACGAATGATGCGTCCGCTTTCTCCTCGTTCAATGGGTTCTAGAGCTCGGATTTTTCCTAAGTTAAGTCCTAACTTTTCTTGTACAAGATGGGAAATTTCTTCTTGGGAATAAGAGACTTCCCAACGATAAAAGTCTGCTGTTTCTTGGTCGTAGTCGTTTAGAATTTGCGCCAGAATTGTTTGATCTTGCGTATGACAGAAAGCGGCTGGTGTAGATTTAATCCAAGCTGTAGCTTGTTGCTCGTTGGTTAAGTCTACTTCTGAGGCGGTCTGTTCGTTGTAAGACTTGGGGAGCAAGTCGCGAGTTGCTACCAAATAGGGCTCATCTTGATCTTCCCAGCAGGAAGAGAAGCGTTCGGTCATACCGCCACAGCATTTAGAGAAACGAGCATCGCAGATGTCTCCTTCAGACATTAGCACAAGTCCACGCGTTTCGTTAATCGCTTGAAGCACTTCAGGACGCGAAATGGTGGGTATTCCTTGGTAGCGCTGGCAGTGGTCATCTGCGCATACATCAAAGAGAGTGTGCTCTTCACGTCCATACCAGCGGATATATTCATCGTCTTTGCGTTGGAAGGTGAAGAAGTTGCCCTCTCCCTGTGCATTGTTTCTACGTTGCATCATCATGCGGAAGAGCCAACTACGGCTAACCACAGCATGAGCCTTGAGCAGTTCGAGTGAAGCATTTGAGCTCATCTCTGAAGAAATCACACTTTCAAGGTATAGCTCAGCAGGAATATGGTTGATGGCAAGGATAGATTCTTCATGAACCTTGAAGTAGAGCGCACCATGGAAGGTTTGATTGAGCTTACGTTCCCAGTGGAAGTTGATGCCAATGGGTACACCTTGAAGGGTAAATGACGCTTCGTTGAGAGGAGTATCGGGGAGGAAGGATAATTCACTGTAAGCATTGCCATTCCATAGGATTGTACCATCTTTATAGTCTACGGTTTGAGTACCCGAGATGACGTGTCCTTTAGCAGAGAAAGGAGTGTTGAGCGTGAATTCTATGCGAGAGTGGCTCATAATAGCAACCTCTACATTGGGCTCTCGTCGACCGTTGAAGAGATTGGGCTTACGACGGGCTGCATTATTAGAGGCTGCCTTGTGCAGTTTGCGAGTGATGGCAGCGATTTCTGTTTCAGAAAGCGTTACTTCTACTAAATAGAAGCTGCTTGTTGGGACGTGAGCGCATCAAAGTCTTCATGGCGTGGAGTAATAATCAATCCAGCCATGTCTATAGCTCCAGGAGAAATAAGGCGTTGTTCGGGACCTTCGGCTGCATAGCACGCAGGACGGTGCTTTTTGCGAGGGAAGACAATCGTAACGGTGGTATCTGGATGAGCGGCATGACCTGAGGAGCGCCATGCAAGAAGGTTCACATCGGGTTCACTCATGCCCGAAGCAACGGGAAGAGCAGACAAAAGTTTGGAAAGTAATAACTGATTACCTTCTGCCTTTTCCCCAATTACCACAAAGGCTGGGCAAGCGTAGTTGCGCAATAAATAGATACCTTCGTGCTTGTGCGTGTAGCCAGCTTCTTCTACTTCGACAATTTCTTCAGTGGAAATAGGATAGATGCGTTCAAGGCTTCCTTCGTATTGTGCCCAATCGCGTTCAAGAGGAACGACCCCTCTTGCACCTGCTTGGAAGTGCATATGGTCCGGGGCAGAAGCTCCACAGCGAGCACCATTGTAAAATACTATGAAGTCGGGCAACTCCATTACCATTTTACAGAAATCTCCTAAACGTCCTTTGAGTGATTGTGGGGTGTGACGACGACTCACAATAGTGAGGTGTTGAGGAAGAATGGGGTAGGGGTTGATCAATACTTGGTATTTGCCTTCCACAGGTAGGCATGTTTGTACCTTTGGGCGATGGTTGTCACAGAGGAAACAGGGACGTTTCTTCAGAAAGTCTTGAGTAATATTGGCTTTTGTGGAGTGAATGCGTGTAGGATTGTGCTGCGCTGCGAGTGTACAGGTGGCAGTCGGGAGAGATTTTAGTTCGGTAGAATGGTGAAGTGCCTCGAAGCGTTGGCGTACTTCTTCCCAAGCAAAGAGTTGTTGTCGGATGAAATCTACTACTTCTGACTGCTGAAGATTATGATTCCAGCGAAGATTCATTTGTTGTCTTGCCTGAATTTCAATGGTACGCAACTGATCTTTATAAGCGTTATGGCGGTTCACAGCATCAATGGCAAGAGCTGCATCAGAATTCCCCTCCCATCGGCGGCAAAGATAAAGCTCGTCATAGATACGTCCAATGCGATAGTGGCGTGAAATCGCGAGCCCCAGTGCATAGTCTTCACCGTAGCTTGTGTTGGGGACACCAATGCCGCGTAGTATTGTCACGTCAAACGCACGTGGAGCTCCCAAACCATTGATACGCAACGCATTGTTTCTGCCATTGTCTGGCGTCCATTCAGCATGAGCAATGAGACCCGGAGGTAGAGTGTTGAGCGAGAAATCCACCATACGATAGGCGCCTATCACCATAGCTGCCTTTGCTCGTGAAAGGCTGCGACAATACGACTCAATACATCTGTGCCGCTATAAAGATCATCTGAGTCAAGTTGTATTGCAAAGCGACCGCAATGCTCACTGCGAATGGCCAAATCCCAGCAACCTCCAATTCCCAAGTCGGTTTGTTGCGGTGTTAGCACTTTAACTCTCGAGTCTACAGCAAGTTTCTCTAATATATCGCTTGTACCGTCGGTCGAATGGTTGTCTATGACAATGACATTAAAGGAGAAGTCTGCCACTTGTGACAAAGCTGACTGAACAGCATCGGCAATAGTACGTACACGATTCCGTACGGGAATGATGACCGATGCCATTACTGGGAAGTGTTCGGTGTTTCCTTCGAGAGGTACGGTAGGCAGTGCGGTGATCTCTGTGGAAGCCTGGGAGATGGTATTGGACTTCTCTGTAGTGTTCAGTAGAGAGGCTGGAAAAGGAGTGGGGACATCATCGAATTCTTCGGGAGATACCCATGCGCCAATTTCTTTAAGATGCAGAGTGCATGCCTTCTCCATCTCTAGTTGTACTTCGCGAGCAGAAGGGCTTACGTAGTCAAACTGCTTTTCACCACTTTTGCGTACGTCTGTTTCTATTATTGAATAGAGTGGCTCACGCAGATGCACGATGTTACCACTACGACTTAGGAAAAGGCGTAGCGAATAAGGGGCAGCATATTTATAGCGTTGTTTGTGACCGACAGCGAATTGTCGGAGTAATTCGCCACGAATAAGCCACAAACCACCAAAATCAAAGTCATCGCGAACAGAACCTATTTGGTAGTCATTGACAGGATGTAATATAGGAGGTGTGAAACTTCCATCTTCATTTTCTTGTTGTTCCCAACGATCTGCATATACCATCGAAGCATTGGTGTCTTTTGCTACTTGTAGCATACGATCAATACAACGATAATTGGGTAAGAATCCCTTGGGTTGTAAGAATAGAAGTACAAATTCAGCAGAGCTTTCGCGAGCAATGGTGCGTATGGTCTTAGAAGAAGTGGGTAAATCTATACCTATTGTCGAAAGAGCTTCTGGAAGCTGTGAAATATCGTCCTGTAAAACGTGCACACTTTCCACGGCAGGGTGAGCTGTCATGGAAAGTGCGGTGTCAATATTTTGAGAAGGACGGCAATAGATGAAGAAATCAATAGATGCAGTCATATCTTATTAAAGCTGTTTCCGCCCGAAAGCGAAGAATACCGTTGGAACACCCACTACTATCTCTGTAGATAGAGAAAAACGCAAGTGGGTATCAAAACGGGTTAAAGGGTATCGGAAGAGGTTAGTTTGAGCTTTTTGCCATGTTCATCGATATCAATGTGGAGAACTGACTTCTGTTCACCATCTAAGAAGAGGTCGCAGATTGGGTCTTCCACATATTCTTGAAGTGTGCGACGCAAAGAGCGTGCTCCATATACTGGGTCAAAAGCTTTTTTCGCAACAAATTGCTTCGCTGCAGGAGTAAGTTCCAGTTGATGTCCATTGTCTGATAGACGTTTGGAGAGAGCTTGAATCTCCAGTTCGGCAATCTGTGCAATTCCTTCTGCGTTGAGCGGGTCAAACATGATGATTTCGTCTAGGCGATTGAGAAATTCTGGAGCAAACTGGCGTTGCAGAGCTTTTTCGAACAATGCTTTCTGCCGCATCTGCTGAAATTCCGTCGGAAGAACTGCCGAAACCTACTCCAGCTCCAAATTCTTTTACCTGCCGGCTACCACTATTAGAAGTCATAATGATGACGGTGTTGCGAAAATCGACAGTTGTGCCATTGCCGTCTGTCATACGACCTTCGTCCATCACTTGGAGAAGCGTATTGAAAACATCAGGGTGTGCCTTTTTCAATTTCATCGAGTAGAATAATAGAGTAGGGATGCCTGCGCACTTGTTCCGTGAGCTGACCACCTTCTTCATAGCCTACATATCCAGGAGGTGCACCAATGAGACGCGAGGTTGAAAAACCTTTTCTCCATATTCGCTCATATCAATACGAATGAGAGAGTCTTTCGTGCCAAACATAAATTCCGCCAAGGTCTTTACCAAGTGGGTCTTACCAACGCCAGTAGGGCCAACAAACATAAAAGTACCAATGGGACGATTAGGGTCTTTAAGCCCAAGTCTGTTGCGTGTGATGGCACGTGTGAGACGATGAATGGCACGGTTTTGGGCAATAACCTTACTAGCAAGTGCTTGTTGCATGCCTTTGAGGCGAATCGTTTCTTCTTCTTGCATGCGTTCCACAGGGACACCACTCATGAGCGAAACAACACTTGCTATGTCTGCTTCATCTACAGTGATGCGATGCTCCTTTAGATTTGATTGCCATTCTGCCTTCAAACGCTCGACTTCAGCTTCTGCCTGACGGAGTTGGTCTCGTAATTCCGCGGCTTCTTCATAGCGTTGTTCTGCTGCGGCTGTCTCTTTTGATTGGCGAAGCGCCTCAACGGTCTTTTCTTGTGCAACAATGGGCTCGGGTAATTGCACTTTCAATAAGTGCATGCGGCTACCTGCCTCATCTAAAGCATCGATGGCTTTGTCGGGAAGTGAGCGATCGCACATATAGCGCTCCGTCAATGTGACACAAGCCTGTAATGCGGCATCGGTATATGTCACATTATGGTGATCTTCATAACGTGCTTTGATGTTATTTAGTATGACGAGAGTATCCTCGGATGTGGTAGGTTCAAGTTGAATCTTCTGAAAACGGCGCTCCAAAGCTCCATCTTTTTCGATGGTCTTACGATACTCATTAATGGTGGTGGCACCAATACATTGCACTTCTCCACGTGCTAGAGCTGGCTTAAGGATATTGGCAGCATCTAAAGAACCAGGGGCACTACCAGCACCAATTATGGTGTGAATCTCATCAATGAAAAGAATGATTTCACGATGGGACTTAAGTTCCTCGATGAGCTTACGTAGGCGATCTTCAAACTGCCCACGATATTGTGTCCCTGCAACGATAGAAGCCATATCTAATGTCACAATGCGCTTATTCATCAACAGATGAGGCACCTGATTTTTCACAATAAGTTGGGCCAAGCCTTCTACAAGGGCACTTTTGCCTACGCCTGGTTCACCTATCAAAATAGGGTTGTTCTTTTTGCGACGTGTAAGAATTTGTGCCACACGTTGGATTTCATCATGACGTCCTACGATAGGGTCTAACCAACCTTGTGCAGCGGCTTGTGTCAGGTCTTGCCCAAACTTATCAAGGATAGGAGTTTCGCTGTTGCTTACACCACCATTGGGAGAGTTTGAGGTTACCCCACGTTGAGCTTCTCCGTTACTACTGGGCATGTCACCAGCCATTTCAAGAGAGTTCTCGGGGCTACGTTGATTTGTTGTAGGAGTAGAATTCGTAGGATTTGATGTGATGTTTTTATATTCTACTCCATATTGATTAATGAGTTTGCAGGCTTCGTTGTGGCGGTCGCGAAGCAAAGCAAGAAGCATGTGTACATCAGTCGTTTCTTGCGATTTCTGTAGTCGAGCTTCAAGATGTGATAATCGAAGAATTCGTTCTGCGTCAACATCCAGTTGCGGTTCCTCCGCAGCAATCTCAGGGTTAGAGGCATTTGCCATTCTCTGTTCAAGAGTATCCCGGAGAAGTTCCACTGGAGCTCCCAAATTCTCAATCATTTGTCGCACTTGCCCCTCTTGATTACGGAGCATAGCCAGCAACAACGCCAAAGAGGTCACCTTCGGATGATGAAAGCGACGAGACTCCTCCTTACTCAGGGTGAGAACTTGGGCAATTATAGGCGATAAGTTGTCAGTCATTATTTCTGTATCGGATATATATTTTATGTAGAGTAATCTTTGCAAAGGTACAACTTTCTAGCTGTAATGCTTGCCCTATTCCTACAATAATAATGCCAAAATGAGGATTTTGCTTGAAATACTTGGTCGTTTTGCAAGAATGTTGTACTTTTGCATCGTCTTTTGGGGCTATTCTGCCATTTTCTCTGTGTAAATGATGTTGAAGCCCTAAGAGAATGTTCATTTATTCACTCAATACATTCACAACATGATGAATCAGTATGAGACCGTTTTCATCCTCACTCCCGTTTTGTCTGAAGCTCAGATGAAGGAAGCGGTCGAAAAGTTCAAAGGTATCCTCACCGCTAATGGTGCTGAGGTTATCAATGAAGAGAACTGGGGCCTCAAGAAGTTGGCTTATGCCATCGACAAGAAGAGCACTGGTTTCTATCAATTGGTGGAGTTCAAGGCTGAACCCTCTGTAGTAGACAAATTGGAAGTTGGTTTCCGTCGCGACGAGCGCGTAATCCGTTTCCTTACTGTTAAACTCGACAAGTTTGCTGCTGAATATGCTGCAAAGCGTCGCTCAAATAAGAAGGAGGACTAAAACATGGCACAATCTGAAATCCGTTATTTGACTCCCCCAACAGTAGACGTCAAGAAGAAGAAGTACTGCCGTTTCAAGAAGAGCGGTATCAAGTACATCGACTACAAAGATCCTGAATTCCTTAAGAAGTTCCTCAACGAACAAGGTAAGATTCTCCCTCGTCGTATCACTGGTACTTCTTTGAAGTTCCAACGTCGTGTGGCTCAGGCCGTGAAGCGTGCTCGTCATCTTGCACTCCTTCCCTTCGTAACTGACTTGATGAAATAATAAAGAGGAGGTACACACATGGAAATTATTCTCAAAGAAAACGTGCAAGGTCTCGGTTTCAAGAATGAAATCGTTACTGTGAAGGACGGCTACGGTCGTAACTTCCTCATCCCCACTGGTAAGGCTGTTGTAGCTACTGCTTCTGCAAGAAGGAACTTGCTGAAGTTCTCAAGCAACAAGCTCACAAGCTCGAGAAGATCAAGAATGATGCTCTCGCACTTGCTGCCAAAATCAACGCTGTTGAAGGTATCAAAATTGCAACTAAGGTAAGCGCTACTGGTGCTATCTATGGTTCAGTTACTAGCCTCCACATCGCTGAAGAACTCGTTAAGCTCGGTCTCGATGTAGATCGTAAGAGCATCGTTCTCAAGGATGTTAAGGAAATCGGTACTTACAAGGCTGCTGTTAAGCTCCACAAGGACGTAACTGCTGAAGTTACTTTCGAAGTAGTTGCTGAAGAAGCCTAAACTTCCCCTTGCAGCTGTAAGTAACTAGCATTTACGCTGTACTCCTATTATAGGGGTACAGCGTTTTTTCTTTACTTATGATTTTGTGCAAGCGATGACTTTGTTTGCATTAAGCTGCAATTTCGAGGAGGCTTGGTTGGTGTCATACTGATTTAAGGCTTCTTCTTTCCTATTAAGTCGCTAGTAAGTGCGGAGATTTATTGTTGTCCGAAAATAAACCTAGCATCTCTCTGCGCTGTAAACTATATTTTATGCGTTACTTTATCACCTTTTCTTACGACGGCACTAATTATCATGGTTGGCAAGTCCAACCTAATGCAGATAGTGTACAAGCCCGCCTTAATGATGCCCTAACAAAATTGTTGCCAGTGCCCACGGAATGTGTTGGAGCTGGGAGAACAGACACAGGGGTGCATGCTTCTATGATGGTGGCTCACTTTGATACAGACCAAATTTGGACGAAGAGGCCTTTGCTTTCCGATTAAATCGTATAGTCCCAGCTGATATTGCTGTTGAGAAAGTGGAAAGAGTGGCGAATGATAAGCATGCGCGTTTTGATGCAAAGCGAAGAACTTACCATTACTTTGTTTATTCAAAGAAGAATCCCTATCGACGTCATTATGCCAACCGACTAACTTATATGCCTGACTATCATTTGATGAATGAAGCTGCTAAGATTTTACTAGAAGTCGATGACTTTACCAGTTTTTCTAAAGTCAATAACGATCAAAAAACAAACTTTTGTTCAGTGACGCATGCACAGTGGGTGCAACTTGACGAAGATTATTGGAGATTTGAAATCACTGCAAATCGTTTCCTTCGTAATATGGTACGTGCAATTGTAGGAACCTTGTTAGAAGTAGGCAGAGGACGTATGTCGGTTGAAGATTTCCGAAAAGTAATCACAGTGAAAAACCGTTGTTCAGCAGGCGAGAGTGTAGCAGGTAATGCTTTATTCTTGGTCGATATTCAATATTAACTGCAAGTATCTAAGTTTTATGTGGTTTTTTCTAGCTGTGATTTCGGCTGTCTGCTTGGGGTTTTATGATGTCTTTAAGAAAATCTCATTACGAGATAATGCGGTACTTCCTGTTTTATTGCTCAATACTTTAATAGGTAGTCTTCTTTTCCTTCCCCTAATTATCTCCTCTTATGCTGGTTGGCTACCAACAGTCAGTCATTGGTTTGTACCCTCTGCTACTGTAGAAGCACACTTGTGGGTCTTTCTCAAAGCAATCATTGTGCTATCTTCATGGATATGTGGCTATTTTGCAATGAAGCATCTACCTATTACTTTGGTAGGCCCCATTAATGCAACGCGACCTGTGATGACATTATTAGGAGCGATGCTTGTATTTCATGAGCAGTTCAACTTATGGCAGTGGGCAGGAGTGGCTTTAGCTATTTTTTCTTTCTTTTTGATGAGTCGAAGTGGACGAAAAGAAGGTGTAAACTTTTTCCACAATCGCTGGATTTTGCTCCTCGTTCTAGCCGCAGTGCTCGGGGCTTGCAGCGGGCTTTACGATAAGTTCCTGCTTCGTACTCCTAGCTTAGGAGGCATAGGGTTGAGTCCAATCTTCGTACAGTCTTGGTTCAATATCTATCAATTGGGATTAATGAGTTTGATTTTTGCTTTCCTTTGGTGGCCTATTCGTAAAAGTACTACGGCGTTTCAGTGGCGATGGTCAATTGTAGGGATAAGCATCTTCCTCGCTTTAGCTGATTTAGTCTATTTTTATGCGCTTACAGACCCAGATGTTCTCATCGCGATTGTTTCAATGACACGTCGAAGTAGCGTATTAGTGAGTTTCTTCTTTGGTGCTTTCTTATGGCGAGAGAATAATATACGCGCAAAGGCTTTGACCTTCTCTTAGTCTTTGTTAGTTTGATTTTCCTTTGTATTGGAGCGTTACAAAGCTAAGAGCAGTACTCAGGGGGATAATAAAAGACCTCTCTTCTTTCCTTGTCAGTCTCAGATGAGAAGTGGTAGGAGAGAAGAGAGGTCTTCTTATGTAATTACTTCTTGCGAAACGCAGTAGGAGCTAAGTTTGTGTGGCGCTTAAAGAAAGCATTAAAACGTGTGGGTTCAGAAAAGCCCAGTGCATAGGATATTTCGGAAATAGACAAGGGTGATTGTTGGAGTAGCTTTTTGGCTTCAAGCAGAAATCTTTCTGCTATTACCTCACCGGTAGTTTTTCCTGTGACTTCTTTTACCGAACGGTTCAAGTGATTTACGTGAATGTTCAGTTGTTGAGCAAAGTCTGATGGGCTGTGCAATTGCACGCTGCGATGCAGTTCATCAATGGGGAATTGACGTTCGAGCAGTTCAAACATGATGTGCGTGATACGCTCGGCTGCATTGCCAGCAGGACGCTCCTTGGAAATGTCAGGGTGCATCTTCATTGCAAAGTGCAAAAGGTCGAAGATATATCCTCTCAACACATCGTACTTATAGAGATAGCTGGAGTGAAGCTCTTCCTTCATGCGTATGAAAATACTTTCCGCTTGGTTATACAATACTTCATTGAGCGGAAACACGTGGATTCCTCCAGCTTGATATACTGGATAATCCGACAATTGTCCAAAACGATGGAAAAATGCTTGATTAAAAATGCAATAGTGTCCGAATTCGATATGCTCCAATCCTTCCCAACTATAGGGAATCAGTGGATTGGAAAATACCAGAGCATAGCCATCAATTTCCACTGTTTTATCTGCATAGTTGAGCACCACACCTTTACCATAAAGGAGTGTGATTTTGTAAAAATCACGTCGTTTATAGGGAATTGTGGAGTGCTCCTTGTCTACCAGTGGGCTAAGATCAAACATTGAAGTGGCCGTGCTCCAATTCCAAACCTTTTGGCAACCAGCCAAACTGTTGTTCGTAGAAATTTGCGAGGCTTTCTGTATTCTTCATGCTCTATATTGTTCTGTGATGGAAAGACAAAACGAGAAACTCCCGTTTGCTTGTATAATCTTGCAACAAAGATACAACTTTGTTGGGAAATAGCATTTGCGATAATCAAACAGATTGATAGGGAAATGTCCAAATCGCCTTGAAATAGTCGCATATAATTATGAAAGCGAAGATTTTGCAAACTCAATGACATATAAACATAACAATCTTGCAAGTCTTGATGTCAGAATAACGAAACATACTGATTTAACTTATCCGACTAAAGTCAAGCCCATTGGGAGATAAGTCAATCGTTATGATTATTCCTTTCTAGTCGTAAGTTTACGCACTTATTGACCACCTACGCATAGTTTTTTGCGATTTGACTTTTAGTTCATCGGACTTGTCCTACCAATATAGGTAAGGTAAATTGCAACAATCTGTTATCCGTTGTTGAAAGTGCAATGAGTCAATCAAAACTGTAGTGAAAAACGCAAGTTAAGCTGTCGTCCTGTTAGGTAGTTAGGAACAGCATGCTGAGAATTGCTAATATCGGTTATCCAATAATATGAGCTGACATTGCGAATGCCCAATAGATTGAAACAATCAAGTCCAATCCATGCGTTGCTTAACCACCGTCCTGTGCCAACGATAGGTCGCTTCCCATCTTTTAGCTGAACATTGAATAGATGATAAGCTAGACCTATATCCACGCGTTTATAGGAAGGAGCTCGATAAGTTTGTAAACTGCGATCTGTGTGTGGAGGGGTGAAGGGAAGTCCGCCAGCCAAGGCACCGCGCAAAGTAACTGCCCAACGGGTGCTGCCAGGAAAATAGTCGGTAAAAAAAAGAGAAAAGTTATATATTTGGTCAGTTGGTCGTGGTATCCACGAACCATTTAGTCTTTCTTGGGTACGCATCAAGGAGAAAGTGAGCCATGAGTCAGTGCCTGGTACAAATTCTCCAAAGAGTTTAACATCAACACCGGCAGCAAATCCGTTGGTTGTCTTATCACCTTCATACACAATACGTACATTGTCTATGGTATAAGGGATAAGAAGAGAGAAATGCTTGTAGTATGCTTCTGTTGTCAACTTGAAAGGTCGGTTCATTAAGCGGAAAGCATAGTCACTACCTATAACGAACTGGAATGATTGCTGGCTGCGAGCTTGTGTGTTGAGAAGCACTTCCGCTACACCATCATGCATGGACGTTTGGCGCAACTCTTTGTAGAAAGGTGGTTGATAGTACCAACCAGTGGCAAGGCGAAATGTCCAATTATCGTAGCTAGAAGGAATGAAGCCTAGAGATAAACGTGGTGAAAAGAAAGACTCGTTGTTCCAGTTGCGGTGCGTAAATCTCAAGCCGTAAGTTAGATTGAACAATCCAATAGCCGAATTATGGCGATAAGTATCTTGGACATAGGCTTCTGTAGTATGCGCTGTTAGGCTGTTTTCAGAATGGAGTGCGTAGATAAGTTGTAAAGTTTCAGCAGAGTGGGGGAGGGAGTAACCAGATGAGTCACGCATCTCCCATTCTCGTGCACGTTCTGCCGCATATTCAGTGCGCCAATCTATGCCCGCAAGTAGTTGGTGTCCATGCAAGCGTGTCCCAAAACGAAGACCTAACTTGAAAATTCTTGCATTCAAGAAATTGCGAGCATGCTCCATATAAGTGCCAACGCCTAGTTGTGTGGCAGTTGTAGCTTCACTGAGCCAATACTGTCCTTGAATATCATAAGTTTCTCGTTCGTTAGTGGAAAAATTTGATACTTGCGCTGCCAGATAAGTGGATGGAGAAAAGTGTCGTGTCAGTGTTGCTGCAGTAAATAACGATTGAAAACTATCGTCTTCCTTTCCATCAAAGTAGACTTTGAAAGAACGAGCATCGAATAGCGTACCAAAACGAGTATCACGATCTTGAGGGACGAAAGAATATCTATTGTCTGCAAAGTTACCAAGGATATCGAGTGACCATTGGGAGGACGGACGCCATGAAGCAAAGAGTTGATAATCTAAGAAATTGGGATTATATTCTCCGTTTGTATCTAGCGAACCTAATAAGTAACTTGTGGTTTTATAACGTACGCTGCTCATGAGTGAGAACTTTCCCTTCTTATCTCCCCATCCAGCGTAAAGCCCAGCACCAAGAAGAGACGTATTGACTGATGCTTCAAGCCGTTCTGGACGTTTGTAGGTGATGTCTAATACCGACGACATCTTATCACCATATTTAGCTTCAAATCCTCCGGCAGAGAATCGAATGCTCTCAACCATGTCACTATTGATAATGGAGAGACCTTCCTGTTGTCCAGAACGCACCAACTGAGGACGATAGAGTTCTATACCATTGAGATAGACTACGTTTTCATCGAATGAGCCACCACGAACATTATATTGTGAGGAGAGTTCGCTGTGACTTGATACTCCAGCTTGAGAAGTCACAAGTTCTTCCACTGCATTACCTGTTGTCGAAGGGGCTTGGCGACTAGCATCGAGGGTAATACGCTGTGTAGTTCCTAGCTGTTCCCTTGTGTTTTGACGACAGCTTCGCTCACCATGATGGAGTAATCAGGAAGTACGAAGTCAATGCGTACAGAATCTTTGGGAGCTAGTAATGTACGCTTACGAGTTTCATAGCCCACCATAGCACAAACAACTATAATGCTATCAGTTGAAGTGCTATAAAGACTATATTCTCCTCGAAGATTACTCACGGTGAGTGCGGCTGTTCCTGCCACCCGCACCGTAGCTAATTCTATTGGTGAGCCATGGGTGTCCCGAACGGTGCCAAAAATTTTGACACGTTGAGCAAACACAGATACATTAAAAATGATGGTGCTGAGTAGAAAAAGGAAAATACGGGTGTGGAACATACTAAGCGTAACGAGGAGGTATTCTTATTGTTGTGCTAGGAAGGTATGGTGAATGTTTTGTTCACGATGTTCCAATATAACTGTGATGCCAAATTTACTGTGAATATGTTCTGCAAGATGTTGTGCTGAGTAAACACTTCTGTGTTGTCCACCTGTGCATCCAAAAGAGAACATCAAATTAGTGAAACCCCGCTCTATATATCGGGTGACATGTACATCAGCCAAGGCAAAAACGTGTTCTAAAAATGATAGAATTTCTCCATCTTTTTCTAGAAAATCTATGACAGGTTGGTCTAGCCCTGTAAGCTGTTTGTAAGGCTCGTAGCGTCCAGGGTTGTGAGTGCTGCGACAATCAAATACGTATCCTCCGCCATTTCCACTTTCGTCTGATGGAATGCCTTTTTTATAGGAGAAACTGAAGACGCGAACTACAAGTTTGTTGTTGCCTTCTGTTGTGTCTTTACTATGCATGATATGCTTTATCTAATTGTATATTTGTATTTTGTGATAGCTGAGATAGAATGCTCTTTAGTGTAGGATAATGTTTGGTAACTCCCTTGTCTATTAGTTGTTCAATTTGGCGCAACGCTAATGGGATAGACTGTAGGAAGTAAGTTTTTCTTTCGTATAGTCCACGTAAACCGTAGGCACCTAATACTTGTAACATTCGGAAAAGTACAAATAAGAGTAGTTCTTCTTTGAATTGGTCACGGTCAATGGCTATGAGAGTAGACAATTCATCCAGGTATTCCTCTATCAAAATAGCGCGTAGTGCATCGGGGTATTGTGCAGAAGCCTGCCAAAGGAAGGATGCTATGTCATAATGCAGAGGACCTTTGCGACCACTTTGGAAGTCAATAAGCCAAGGTTGTCCTTTGTACACCATTACATTTCGCGCTTGAAAGTCTCGATAAAGAAAGGTAGAACCGGCGTGGTCACATTGCAGCAAACGAGAAGCAAAAGCATCGAAATCATCTTCTAATGCAGTTTCGTCAAAAGGTAAACCTGCAGGTTTCAGAAAACAGTATTTGAAGTAGTTCAGATCAAACATTATGGCACGTTTGTCAAATGTCTGAGGAGAGAGCAAGTGGTTGGTGTCTAGTGATTCACCTCCTTTTATCTGTACATTTGCTATGAGTCGGATTGTGTTGCGAAGAAGTTGGTAACCCTCAAGAGCCATCTGAGGAATTGCTTCGAGCAATGGTTGTTTGTCGTGGCATTCATTCCGAAGAGTTCTGAGAACTTCAATATAATCTCCAAGAATTGCAGGATTTTCTACTACGTTTTTGGAAAAATCTCCGACATTTTTAGAGAAATCTTCGACGTTTTTTGGGGGATTTAGGAGAGATTGCTGATTGATATCTTGTTGGTTGGCTGCGACATTGGGAGTTCCAGCAGTGTCCACGCGAAGAGAATATCCAGTCTTCTTCCAAGAAGCCAGGACTTCGTGGAGAGATAAATCGCCTAGGTCGCTTTGTAGATAGCAAAGATGGTCGTCTGATATGGCATATATTTGAGGGACCGGTAGTGATTTTGTTTGAAAAAGCTGAGAAAGATAAATGAAAGCATCATTTTCCTTGGCGTTGCTGCCAAAGGCTCCCACTACGCTTTTACCATTGCTTCGAGTTAATCGGAGATATATACGATTTGAACCAGCACTGTGTAGCACTTGCGTGGAAGTTGGTTGCTCTCCAAAATGATGTTCAAAAAGAATTTCAATAGAAGCCCTTGTTTGTTGGAGGAAGTCATCCATAGGATTAGTGTGATTTTTTGAGATTCATCAACTGCACTGCAACAAGTGCCGCAGTTTCGGTGCGTAGTCTGCTTTTGCCTAGGGAGATGCTCTGGTAGCCTAAAGAAGTAGCAAGTCGCACTTCGTCAATGGAGAAATCTCCTTCTGGTCCAATTAAGACAAGTGTTGGGCAATCTTTCTGGACAACATCAAAGAGAAAGGTTTTTTCATCTGAGTTGTTGATGTCACCTTGTTCGTAGCAATGTGCGATAAATTTATCTCCTTCAAAGGGTTGAGATATGAATTCCTTGAATTTTTCCATTGCGGATACTTCTGGGAATGCACCTTTGTGACTTTGTTTTGCGGCACTAACCACGATTTTCTCGATGCGTTCCGTTTTTAATACATGACGTTCTGAGTTGCAACACTCGAGAAAATGCAAGCCATTAAGTCCTATCTCTGTGGCTTTTTCAGCAAACCATTCTATTCTATCCATATTTTTGGTCGGGGCTACGGCAAGATGAATGTTGCTTTTCCAATGTTGTTCCCAAGGATATTGAGCCTCAATAGAAACAAAGCATTGGGGATGGCGACCCGTGCCAATAGCGGTAATGGTGCAGTCATAGAAAGTGCCAGCACCATCGGTTACCCATAAAAAGTCTCCCTCTTTTCGACGCAAAACACGCACTGCGTGAGCAGCTTCTTCGTCAGGGAGTTGAAGAGATTTTGCCAAATCGGGGGCATAAAACAAATGAGATTCCTTCATGAAGTGGTCGTTTTATCTGCGAAGGTACGATTTTTCTTCAGAAAAGGGGGTAGAAATGCACGAACTTCGGTTTTTTTTCCTACTTTTGCAGATAAATTTTTATCGTTCTATGGACCTCGTTACCGTAAAAGACAAACAATTCGCCATCTCGCTCTCCGAAGAACGCATTCGCCAACGCGTTGCAGAGACGGCAGCTCAAATCAGTCAAGACTTAGAAGGGAAGAATCCTATCTTCTTGGCGGTGTTGAATGGATCTTTCGTGTTTGCTGCTGACCTCATGCGCGGAATTTCAACTCCTTGTGAAATCAATTTTGTGCGTTTCTCTAGCTATGACGGAATGTGCAGCACAGGAAGTGTGAAAGAACTCCTTGGACTTAATCAAAGTCTGAAAGGCCGTACTGTCGTGGTGGTTGAAGATATCATCGATTCGGGTTTGACAATGCAAGAATTGTTAGTGTATTTACAGAAGTTTGAGCCCGCAGAGTTGAAGGTCGCTTCGCTCTTGGTTAAGCCCGGAAACATGCAAGTTAAGCTCGATATCGACTACACTTGTTTTGAGATTCCCAATGATTTATCGTGGGGTATGGTCTTGATTATGATGGATTTGGCCGTAATCTCTCTTCCATCTATACTGTTGTAGAAGACTAACTCAAGCGAATCCTTGTGCAATCCTCATAGTGGTACCTATATCAGGTGTTGGTCATGAGGCTTTGAAGGGAAATGCCACATTCTTGCAAATTATTAGATAATATATTTCATCCTATAACAATGAAAAATCTTGTCATCTTTGGTGCACCCGGTTCTGGTAAGGGCACACAAAGCGATATTCTCGTCGAAAAATATGGTTTTGATCACATCTCTACTGGTGATGTGCTTCGTGCTGAAATCAAAGCCGGCAGTGAATTAGGCCGTACTGCAAAGGAATATATCGACAATGGTCAGCTTATTCCTGACTCTTTGATGATTGATATCTTGGCTGCAACTTATGATGCACTTCCTAAGACACAAGGGGTTATCTTTGACGGATTCCCCCGCACTATTCCTCAAGCTGAAGCCCTCAAGGCGATGTTGGCTGAGCGCGGAACTACCGTACACGCTATGCTTGAACTGAATGTTCCTGACGAGATGTTGATGGAGCGTTTGATCAATCGCGGTAAAACGAGCGGACGTGCTGACGATAACGAAGAAACGATTGCAAAGCGTCTTGGCGTTTATCACAGTCAAACGATGCCCCTTATTGAGTGGTATGAAAAAGAAGGTCTTCGCAATGCTGTGAAGGGTTATGGCTCACTCGAAGAAATCAATGCAAACTTGTGTGTTGTCATTGATGCGCTTTAAGCATCAATGACAACACCGTAAAGAATATCGATGGAATCAAATTTCATTGACTACGTAAAAATCTATTGTCGCTCCGGTAAAGGTGGCCGCGGTTCGATGCACATGCACCGTGGTAAGTATCAACCCTTGGGCGGCCCTGATGGTGGTGATGGTGGTCGTGGAGGTAATGTTTATCTTCGCGGCAATCATAACTATTGGACCTTGTTGCACCTCCGATTTGACCGACACGTTTTTGCAGGCCATGGTGGAAATGGCGGAAAATGTTGTAGTCACGGCAGTGATGGTGAAGATAAGTACATTGATGTACCACCAGGCACAGTGGCTTATGATGCCGAAACCGGTAAGTACCTCTGCGACGTCGTAGAAGACGGACAAGTGGTGATGCTGCTCAAAGGTGGACGTGGGGGATTAGGGAATTTCCAATTCCGCACTGCAACCAATCAAGCACCTCGCTATGCACAACCAGGAGAACCTATGCAGGAAATGATGGTTGTGTTGGAACTGAAACTACTTGCAGACGTAGGTTTGGTCGGTTTTCCCAATGCGGGAAAGTCAACCCTCGTAAGTGCTTTGTCAAACGCTCGTCCTAAAATTGCCAACTATCCCTTCACCACGCTTGAACCTTCTTTAGGGATTGTGCCTTACCGCGATGGACGTTCCTTTGTGATGGCAGATATACCCGGTATTATTGAAGGAGCAGCCGAAGGACGTGGACTTGGACTTCGATTTCTGCGTCATATTGAGCGCAACTCTTTATTGCTCTTTATGGTGCCAGGAGACACTGACAACATCAAGCGAGAATACGAAATTCTTCTCAAAGAAGTTAGCGAGTTTAATGAAGGGCTGCTTAACAAGCATCGCGTATTGGCTGTGACCAAAAGCGATTTGTTGGATGAAGAACTGATGGAAATGCTCAAAGAAGAGCTTCCAGAGGACTTGCCTGTAATCTTTATTAGTGCTGTGACGGGACACCACATTCAAGAACTCAAAGATTTGTTGTGGCAAGAACTGAATAGTGAAAGCAACAAGCTGCAGAGTGTGGCGGAAGGTGGTAGCATTGTGCATCGCGATCGCGAAGTAGAGCATTTTGATCGAGACTTCTCTGATTGGGCAGACGATGTTGTCGAAATTGATGACGATGATATCGAAGAACTTGAGGATTACGAAATTGAGGATGTGGAAGAGTAATGGAATCGTGATTGGTTCCTGCTAATTCCCAACTCCAAGACTTTAGCAAATGAACTTGCTTGAATATCATTTAGGTAAAGGTGTACGCGCTTTTTCAACCCTTCGTAATAGCGGGGGAGTGGGAGAAGGCGCGTATGCTTCTTTTAATATCACGCCCTATTGTGGCGATAGTCTAGAAAATGTTGCGGCAAGCCGTGTCGAGCTTGCTGAAGAATTAGGCATAATAGACGAGAGAATCATCCTTCCAACTCAGAAACATACCAACACTGTCAAAGTTTTGGATGATGCTTATTGGACGATGTCTTTACAACAGCGTGTAAGCTATCTCCAAGATGTTGATGCGCTGGTTACTAAGTGTCGAGGAGTTTGTATTGGTGTCTCGACTGCTGATTGCGTTCCAGTACTTTTGTTTGATGAAAAACGACATATTATAGGTGTCGCCCATGCCGGTTGGCGTGGTGTCTTGGGGCATATAGTTCAAAATGTTGTGCAGAAGATGAAGGATTTAGGGAGTGACGCGAAAGACATTAAGACAATTATTGCTCCAAGTATCGGACCTGCTTCTTTTGAAGTCGGAGAAGAAGTTGTCGAGGCTTTTGTGGAAGCTGGCTTTCCTGAGAATATTGTACTTAGACACTATACAAAACCTCATATAGATTTGTGGGCTTCCGTGGCTTGGGAGCTTGAAAATGCAGGCATTCTATTGCAAAATATCCAAATTGCAGGAGTTGATACTTACACGCATTCTGATAGTTTCTTCTCTGCACGACATCTTGGCATCTTGTCTGGTCGTATCTTTAGCGGGATTTTACTAGAATAACTAGGCGTATATCAGTAATTATTCGTAAATTTGCCGAGAAATATATGATTTACTTTGTTGTTACAACGAGTAAATCCAACTTTATATCGAAACACGAATGAATTGACTAGAGGATTTCGGTAAGTATTATCACGTAATTAGACACATTCAATTATATAATGGCCAAAGAACTCAAAGATCTTACCAAGCGTAGTGTTGACTATTCTCGCTGGTATAACGAATTGGTGGTAAAAGCAGATCTCGCAGAACAGTCTCCTGTGCGTGGTTGCATGGTAATTAAGCCTTACGGCTACGCCATTTGGGAAAGTATTCAACAAAGTCTTGATGCTCGCTTCAAAGCTACTGGCGTGCAAAATGCTTATTTTCCGCTTCTCATCCCCAAAAGCTACCTCTCAAAAGAGGCTGAGCACGTAGAGGGCTTTGCTAAAGAATGTGCGGTCGTAACACACTATCGACTCAAAACAAACGAAGAAGGTAACGGCGTTGTTGTAGATCCTGCAGCGAAGCTTGAGGAAGAGCTCATTATTCGTCCTACTTCAGAAACTACCATTTGGAATACTTTCCGCGGATGGATTCAATCTTGGCGCGATCTTCCCTTGCTTTGCAACCAATGGTGTAATGTGATGCGTTGGGAAATGCGTACTCGTCTTTTCCTTCGTACTTCTGAATTCCTTTGGCAAGAAGGACATACGGCTCACGCTACTCGTGAAGAAGCGGAAATCCGTGCGAAGCAAATGCTAGATGTCTATGCAGATTTTGCAAAGGATGTACTTGCAATTCCTATGGTTAAGGGAGTGAAGAGTGCGACTGAGCGTTTTGCTGGTGCGCTTGATACCTACACCATTGAAGGTATGATGCAAGATGGTAAGGCTCTTCAAAGTGGTACTTCTCACTTCTTGGGACAAAACTTCGGTAAGGCTTTTGATGTGAAGTTTGTCAACAAAGATAACCAAGAAGAATATGCGTGGGCTACTTCATGGGGTGTATCAACTCGTTTGATGGGCGCACTTATTATGAGCCATTCTGACGATAATGGTTTGGTGCTTCCTCCACATGTAGCACCTATTCAAGTGGTGATCGTTCCTATTTTCAAGAATGGGGAGCAGGAAAAATTTGATGCAGTGCTTGGTGAACTCGCTAAAAAACTTCAAACAAAGGGCATTCGTGTGAAGTATGACAATGCTGAGAATAAGCGTCCTGGATTTAAGTTTGCTGATTACGAATTGAAGGGTGTTCCCGTTCGTCTCGTAATGGGAGGACGTGATTTAGAAAACGGCACCATTGAGGTGATGCGCCGCGACACCTTGGAAAAAGAAACTCTCTCTTTTGAAGGTATTGAAGAAAAGGTCGTTGCTTTGTTGGAAGAAATCCAAGAAAACATTTATCAAAAGGCTTTGAAACTTCGCGAAGAAAAGACCTATACTTGCACCACTTACGATGATTTCAAAGAACGCATCAAAGACGGTGGATTCTTCATCTACGATTGGGATGGAACTTCCGAAACGGAAGAACAACTAAAAGCAGACACACAAGCAACAATTCGTTGTATCCCCAATGATGTGTCTCAAGAAAACTTGGGTACTGATATGATTAGCGGAAAGCCTGCCGTGGCTCGTGTCTATATCGCCCGAAGCTACTAATTATTGCAGTAATATTAACTGCAACTTTCAAGAACTATTTAGTGTAAGTCATGCTATATGAAGCGGCTACCGCATATATAGCGTGCGTGCGTAAATATGATATGACCACGCAACAACAGTTTGAAGAGGCTATTGCCTTGTGCCGAGAGATTTTCGTAAAGAAGATGTATGATTACGGCACCGCATGGAGAGTGCTTCGCATCCCTTCTATCACGGATCAAATCTATATTAAGGCAAACCGTATCCGTTCTTTACAAACAAAAGGTGTTTCTAAAGTGGGAGAGGGCATTGTACCAGAGTTCATTGCGATTGTTAATTATGCCATTATGGGACTTATCCAACTAGAAATGGGAGTTGCTGATGGTAGTAATGGTGATGACTTGCATGATGTGCGTATGGCAGAAGCCTATGATAAACAAGCTGACGCTGCACTTCAGTTGATGTTGCGCAAGAATCATGATTACGATGAGGCATGGCGCTTAATGCGCGTGTCCTCATACGTAGATTTTATACTTACAAAGGTCTTTCGAACCAAACAGATTGAGGAGCATGATGGGGAAACCCTAGTGAGCGAAGGTATTGATGCGAATTATTTAGATATGCTCAATTATTCCATTTCGCCCTCATTAAGTTGGTCATAGAGCAGTCTACAGATAATGTCGAGAAGTAAAGCCACGCAACTTTTTCTACGCATCATCACTACGCTGTCGCAGTGGTTGTTAGCAGGAACATTCCTTTTTTCTGGTTTTGTTAAAGCCATGGATCCAATGGGAATGGAGCATAAGTTAGCTGCCTATCTTGTACATTGGGGCTTCGATGTTCCTGCAGGTTCATTCTATCTCGATGTTGCTGTTTTGGTACTTGCCCTAGTTGAGTTTACACTTGGTGTGTATCTTCTGTTGGGTATGCGTAAGCGTACAGCAGCTATTGGAAGCTTTGCGTTTATGTTAGTCATGACAGCTGTCACGATTTACATTTACGCGTTTAATCCTGTGTCAGATTGTGGCTGCTTTGGTACAGCTTTGACATTGACCAATGAAGAAACGTTGGTTAAGAACATCGTTTTGTTACTATGTTCGCTTGTTGTACTCACCCAGCGTCGACATTCTTTACGTATTATTTCCATGCATACTCAATGGCTCTTGTCATTGTATGCAATGGTATATCTCATAGGAGTGACCCTCTTCTCGCTTCATTATTTGCCATTGATAGAATTTACTCCTTATGCTACCGGAGTTTCTATCAGTGATGCAATAAAAGGGAAGCAAGAAATGACCTTCATTTATGAGAAAGATGGTCAGAAGCGCTCTTTTGATATCAATCATTTGCCCGAAGATAGTGCTTGGACTTACGTAGATACAAAGACAGAGGTACTCGAAGCACCTTCAATTAAAGACTTCTCTTTGATAGATCGTGATGGTGACGAGCTGGCTGACGAGATACTTGCTGATAGTGGTTTTGTCTATATCATTGCAATGCCGAATCCATCCATGGCTGATGCTGGATGCAGCGACCAACTCAACGACATTTATGACTTTGCCAATGATCACCAACAACGTCTGCTTTGTGCTACCGCAGGTTCTTCGGAAGAAATCACAACATGGATAGACCGCACAGGTGCAGCTTATCCCTTTGTAGAGAGTTCGAGTGAAGCCCTTAACGCGATGGTGCGCTCTAATCCTGGAGTGCTACTTTTGAAAAATGGTAAGATCATTGCAAAATGGAGCAGAAATGACCTTCCTGATGAAGTAGAATTAAAAACTATAACGCTGAACCCTGAGTTACAGATTCAGCGTTTTGTGACAAGTCATGCACTATTAAAGTTGTTCCTATGGTTTATTATTCCATTTGGATTGCTCCTTCTTGCTGATCGTCTTTGGATTGGCAGCCGATATTATCGCATTTACAAACATTACAAATCCCATAATAAAAAGAAAATGAGAAAGCACATCGTAGCCGGCAACTGGAAGATGAACAAGAACCTCCAAGAAGGTCTTGCTCTTGCCGCAGAAGTAAATGAAATTCTCAAGAATGAGAAGCCAAATTGCGAAGTAATCCTTGGTACTCCCTTCATCCACTTGGCAAAGGTGAGCGAGTTGGTTGATCACAGTCTCGTGAAGGTTTCAGCTGAGAACTGCGCTAACCATGCATCAGGTGCTTACACTGGTGAAGTTTCAGCTGAAATGGTGAAGTCAACAGGTGCTGAGTATGTTATTCTTGGTCACAGCGAGCGTCGTGAATATTACAGCGAAACTCCTGAGGTTCTCAAGGAGAAGGTAGATCTTGCACTTGCAAATGGTCTTAAAGTTGTGTTCTGCATTGGTGAAAGCCTTGCACAACGTGAAGCTGGTGAGCAAGAAGCTGTTTGTAAGGCTGAGCTTGAAGGTAGCGTATTCCATCTTTCTGCAGAAGAGTGGAAGAACATTGTTATCGCTTACGAACCCATCTGGGCTATTGGTACTGGTAAGACTGCTACTTCTGACCAAGCTCAAGAAATCCATGCCTTCATCCGTAAGTGCGTAGCTGAAAGTATGGTCAAGAAGCTGCTGACAACACTTCTATCCTCTATGGTGGTTCTTGCAATGGTAAGAATGCTCCTGAACTCTTCGCTAAAGAAGATATCGATGGTGGTTTGATTGGTGGTGCTTCTCTTAAGGCTGCTGATTTCAAGCTCATCATTGACGCTTGGAAGTAATTAGAAAAGGGAATTATCCTTAGATTATACATATTTGAGGAAGGTGAGATTCAATCAGAATCTCACCATCCTCGTTCTTTTTACTAAGATATAAGTTTCTCACTATCTAAGTTTTCTCGTGAAGAAAACGATATGATGATTATTTTTGCTGTGGTTGTGTACATCCACTAACTGCAGTTGTTCATTCTTTCTCATAGATGAAACTTTTTTTCTTGATACCACTATTGAGTCTTCTTTCTGGCAATGCATTTTTATCACATGCCAAACCTGCTCAACGTCTGCAAAGAGTAGATAGCACTAGCACGACAAGGCATCGCAATGGAGCGGATCCTGTAAAGGAAAGCAACCGTCCACGTTATCGTACCCAAGGTTACCGCATACAGGTATATACCGGTGGGAATGATCGCGCCGCTAAACGTGCAGCTCAGGAGATGAAGACAAAGATTCAAAGCCATTTTCCTGAGCTATCAGTCTACATACATTTTCAATCTCCTCGGTGGGTTTGCCGTGTTGGCGACTTCTTATCACGTGAAGAAGCGCAACATTACGTGAAGCTCATCAGAAAGAAACGCCTTTCTCCCGAGGCCGCGATTGTGAAGAGCCCTATTCTAAGAGCTTACTAGTTATTTGTAAGTAAGCCATAAATACAATCTTCTATTTTTCCCCATTGTAAATTACTTACTTCTACTAGTAGATATGACGGATCAAGAACGCATCGAAAAATTGAAGTACCATTATCGAGAGACTCTCGAACTTCTTGGCGAACTTTCGTCAAGAGAAGGTCTTCTTAAAACTCCTGAGCGTGTGGCAAAAGCCATGCTTACTTTGACTCGTGGCTATGCCATGGATCCTGTTGCTGTACTAAATAGTGCAAAGTTTAAAGAAGAATATAACCAGATGGTGATAGTCAAGGACATCGAATTCTATAGTCTTTGTGAGCATCATTTGTTGCCTTTCTTTGGAAAGGCTCATGTGGCGTATATTCCTGATGGATACATTTGTGGGCTATCTAAGATTCCTCGCGTCATTGATATTTTCTCGCATCGTCTTCAAGTGCAAGAACGACTAACTTTGCAAGTTATGGAAGCTATTCGTGAAGCGCTAAACCCAAGAGGGGTGATGGTCGTGATGGAGGCTGAGCATATGTGCATGCAAATGCGAGGAGTAGAAAAACAGCATTCTTGTACCACTACTAGTTCATTTTGTGGTGCTTTTGAACAAGCAAAGACAAGAGAAGAGTTTTTGCAACTAATCAAACGAAGTTAAGCTTTATATGTGCCATCTTTGACAATGAATGCCTAAAAACGTGGAAGATTCATAGTGAAATCTCCCACGTTTTTAGGTTTATCACTAATATCGTAAAAGCGGTGCATAAGCTGTCTTCTTAATATCTCTATTGTACAAATAGGACAAATATAAAGCCAAAGGAATGATAAGCAAATACCTTCTTTAAGCGATTGTTTGAGATATAATATCTTTGCAGTAACATGGAGATGGCTGTTGATATTATCAGCAGAACTTTTCCTCTTATAAATATAAACTAGACATGCCGATATTTTTAATGAAGAAGACTTTTAAACGAATTCATTTGTGCCTTGCAGTGCCCTTTGGCTGTGTATCATCAGTTTAATATGTTTCACTGGAGCGTTGATGGTTTCTGAGCGCGAGAGTACTGAGTTGATACGCTATGACATGTATCATGTGAAGGAAGTAAAGACGAAGACCTTACCGATTTCAGTACTTATTAATAAGATCATCCCCGAATTGCAGGATAGTGTTTCTGTTACGGGCGTAACTATCTCCAATAATCCATTGCGCCCATATAAGGTTAAAATTCCAGCTCCGCGTAAAGCTGGAATTATGATCGAGCAGTATTCAGGTGAGGTCTTAGGCATGGATTAAAAAATGCCATTTTTCAAGACTACCCTGAAGCAAAGCCCAAGCAAAAGGTGAAGGGTTGGTTTTATTCTGTACATACCGGAAGATGGGGAGGCTATCTTACGAGAGTATTGCAGTTTCTAGCTGCTTAATTGGGCGCTTTTCTACCTTGTACAGGCTATTATCTTTGGATGAAACGAAGTATTAAGAAATCGCGCAAGTAAGATTGTAGTTTCTTTAGATAAGCATAAACATGATAAAGGCTTTACCCACCCATCAAGGTCGGTAAAGCCTTTATCATGTTTATGCTTTTCCTTGAATATAGTTTCCTATGGAGGGACAGAGATGGGCAAGTCCACACTTTTGACAAAGCGGCTTTCTTGCCAAACAAGTGTAGCGTCCATGAAGTAACAGCCAATAGTGACCAGCAGCAACTTTCTCTTTGGGAATGTACTTCATCAATTCAATTTCAACACTATAGGGTGTTGTGCAACGTTTAGGTACAAGCCCAAGACGATGGGAAACGCGAAAGACATGAGTATCTACTGCAAGGGCTGCTTTATGGAAGGCAACAGCCTGCACTACATTAGCTGTTTTTCTTCCTACGCCAGGAAGCGAGGTAAGTTCTTCAAGAGTAGATGGAACTTCTCCGTTAAAGTCAGCAACTAACTTCTGTGCAAGACCAACCAAATGTTTTGCCTTATTGTTAGGATAACTCACAGATTTGATGTATTCAAAAATGGTTTCTGGAGTGGCAAGTGCCATTGCTTCTGGAGTAGGGTAGTCCTCGAATAGACGTGGAGTCACTTGGTTGATGCGCTTGTCTGTGCACTGCGCTGAAAGAACCACAGCAACGATGAGTTCAAAGTTATTACGGAAATCAAGTTCTGTTTCCGTTGCATCCATTGTTTTCTCAAAGTAGTCTAGTATTTGCGCAAAGCGTTCCTTCTTTAGCATAGATTGTTGAGTCTATATTAGAAATAAATGTTGCATACTAGGCTAGTTGTTGCATTCTAGCAATATATTTTCCTATGATATCAAATTCCAAATTCACTTTTGTGCCGACTTCGATATTATGGAAGTTGGTGTTATCATAGGTGTAAGGGATGATGCACACCTGAAAACTTGAATTGCTGGGATTGCATACAGTGAGACTTACTCCATTGACAGTGACGCTGCCTTTATCAACACAGAAATATCCACGTTGAGCCATCTCTTTGCTCGTTTCGTATTGGAAGGTGAAACGATAGCTGCCTTCTTCATTTTCTTTTCCTACACACGTTGCTACTTGGTCCACATGCCCTTGTACGATATGTCCATCCAAGCGACCGTTCATCATCATGGAGCGCTCCACATTCACCTCTGTGCCGACAGTCCAATCACCAAGGTTGCTACGTTCAAGGGTTTCATTCATTGCTGTCACCACATATTGTTTGCCTGTCAATTCAACAACAGTGAGACAAACTCCATTGTGAGCTACACTTTGGTCTATCTTAAGTTCGTCGGCAAAGTTGCATTCTAGCGTGAAGTGAATGTTCTCTTGGTCTTTTCTTATGTTTACCACGCGTGCGGTGGACTCTACGATTCCTGAAAACATAGTTGTATGGGATAAATGAGGTTGAAATATAAGTACAAAGATACGACTATTTTACGAGATAAGATTGTATTTTGCCTTATACATGCAAATTGGATGTGGATATAACAGACCGTTTCTATAGCTTTCTTTGCTTTTACGTATAAAGTGTACGGAGAATTGTTTTTTTCTGCTGAAAATTTGGATACTAACAAATAAAAACGTAACTTTGCATCGCAATTAAGGAAAACCCTTAGGGCGCTTAGCTCAGCTGGTTCAGAGCGTCTGCCTTACAAGCAGAGGGTCGGCGGTTCGAATCCGTCAGCGCCCACAATTTATAGCCGCATCAAAGAATATTTGATGCGGCTATATTTTTAGGCGTATAGGTCAAATTACAGGCTGAGAATTTTGTCTTTTTGCTTGTGCAAGTCAATAGATAGCATTATATTTGTGCCCGCAGTTTGAAGCATAGCAGAGCTCTGCGGGGGAGCAACTCTGTGAGGAATAAAATGGCATATAGCGACATGCATAAAACAGGATATACATCATTGTGTATCCTGCTTTTTTATGCAAAGAGCTTTTATCAATGCCAAGAAAAGCCCACAAACGAAGCGCTTGCGGTTCTTTGTCGACAGACCGCTATGGTTGTTCAAATTCTTTTTCAAATCAGTGAATGTACCCTCAATCTTATTGTTCGTATTTGGCATACCTGCACAGTTCTGTTTTTGATAGGTAGAAAGAAGGGTTGTGGTATAACCTGAGTAAAATGGAGATGACCTTAAACCGAATAGGGGGAGAGGGTGAATGTAGGTCTTTTTCTATAAAAAGAGGATATGCATAGGCATATCCTCTTGTGAACTTGTTCAGGATCTACAAAAGAGTAGATTAGTCGAGCTGAGCGAGCTTGTTGTTAGAACCAAGAACTTCAACAATCTTGTGTTCATAAAGCTTTTTCCATATTGTCGCGAGCTGGACCGAGATACTTACGTGGGTCGAATTCAGCGGGCTTTTTCAGCAAACACCTTACGAACAGCAGCGGTCATAGCAAGACGAGAGTCAGAGTCGATGTTGATCTTGCAAACTGCAGATTCAGAAGCTTGACGGAGTTGTTCTTCAGGAATACCTACTGCGTCGGGCAACTTACCACCGTATTGGTTGATAGTGTCAACTTCCTCTTGGGGAACTGAAGAAGAACCGTGGAGTACGATGGGGAATCCTGGGAGCTTCTCTTCGATTTGCTTGAGGATGTCGAAAGCAAGGGGAGGAGGAACAAGACGACCAGTCTTAGGATCGCGAGTGCATTGTTCAGGAGTGAACTTGTAAGCACCGTGGCTAGTACCGATAGAGATAGCAAGTGAATCGCAACCAGTGCGTTGTGCGAATTCGATTACTTCTTCAGGCTTAGTGTAGTGAGAAACAGCGTGAGAAACTTCGTCTTCAACACCAGCAAGAACACCGAGTTCTGCTTCTACTGTTACATCGAATTGGTGAGCGTAGTCAACAACCTTCTTAGAAAGAGCGATGTTTTCTTCGAAAGGAAGGTGAGAAGCGTCAATCATCACAGAGCTAAAGCCCATGTCGATGCAGCTCTTGCAAGTTTCGAAGCTATCACCGTGGTCGAGGTGAAGTACGATTTCAGGATGTGCGCAACCAAGTTCCTTAGCGTAAGCTACAGCACCTTCAGCCATGTAGCGGAGAAGAGTTTGGTTAGCGTATTCACGAGCACCCTTAGAAACTTGGAGGATCACGGGGCTCTTTTGTGTAACAGCAGCCTTAATGATAGCTTGGAGCTGCTCCATGTTGTTGAAGTTGAAAGCGGGGATAGCGTAGCCACCCTTTACGGCACGAGCGAACATATCGCGAGTGTTCACGAGGCCGAGGTCTTTGTAATTAATCATAACTGTATGAGTTAAAATAGTGATTGTCAATTTTCAAAATCTACTCTTTAGAAAGAAACTATCAGAGGTTGGATTTTTCTGCCACAAAGTTACGATTATCCTTTGTTCAAACAAAATTTTAATCGCACTTTTTTGTAGACAAGTCCTCTTTGTTTCTGAATCTTGCTACGATTGATTTATCAGCAAGCGTGCAAAGAATAATGAAACAGAAAAAGTCTAATAGCAAAGCAGAAAAAGCGTGGAGAGATTATTCTTCAAAATCATCACCATAGGAAAGCTCAGCTTCTGCAAGAAGGAGTAGCTCTTCAGTGGTGAAGTCTCCCATTTTATCTTTCTTTGCTTGTTGTAAAAGATGCATAGCGATTTCTTCTAAATCGATATTTACATAGCCTTCCTCATCTGGTTCTGACTCTAATACGTCGCTTTCTGCCAGATAGTCTTCTAATACATCATGAAAGTAGTAAAGAAGCTCTTCTGAGAATTTTTCTTTCATTTCTTGAGAAAGTAGGCTTTGGGTATGAGCTATTACAGCAGCATCATGTTCTGCATCAGCCCATAATTCATTGTCTAGTACAGCCATAAGGGAAAGTCTATAGTGAGAAACAGAGAATAAATCTAAGTTCTGGAGGTTTTGATGTAGAGTATATTTCGTCAAATTGTTACAACAAAAGACAACCGCTATGTAGGAGGGATAAAACCTCCATACATGGCGGTTGAACTATTCGTTTAGAGTTGGTTGTTGATTTTTTCAACAATCTGAGCCTTGGGCACAACGCCAACGAACTTGTCTACAATTTGACCATTCTTAAAGAATAGAACAGTAGGAACAGAGCGAATGCCAAATTCTATAGCAAGATCTTCGCTTTCGTCCACGTCGATTTTTACAACATTGGCTTTGCCTGTCATTTCTGCACCAACTTCGTCTAGGATTGGTGCAAGGGCTTTGCAGGGACCGCACCAAGTGGCTGAAAAGTCAGCTACGAGAAGGGTATCTTGAGCCTTTAGTTCATTGAACTGTTGAGAGTTTACTACGTTTGCCATAATGCGAAATATTTGATTATAGTGAATAAAATGCGATGTCTTACTGATAACGTAATGACATCGGGTAAAGTCTGTTATACCACGATGAGATATAAACAAGAGTCATACAGTTAGTTTTGCTTTGACATGCCTTGCCAAGTTAGTCGCTCATCAGATTTTTTCTCATCAAGAATGAAAGATACTAACCATGATACCAATACGCTGACCATCATGCCTATTGCTCCATATAGTAGGAAAGAGGTATCAGTTAAATTCTTCGTGAGGAACACGGAAACAATCCCTGCAACAAAACCAATCGTGGCTGCCTTTGCTCCAATTCTAGGGAAGAAAATACCCATCAAGAATAAACCTCCTAAGCCAGAAGAGAGCAGACCAAGAATTTCTTGGAAAAAGTCTAACAGAGAAAGGATGTTCCAAGTTGCCATTAATAAAGCAATAAGCATGCCAAATACGCCAGATATCAGACTTGAATAGCGGGCTGTCAGCAATAAATTGCGGTCAGTTGCATTTTTCTTGAAACGTTGATAAAAATCTACGGTGAATGCTGTTGCAACTGAGTTGATGTTACTAGAGATTGTACTCATAGTGGCTGCAAAGATAGCAGCTATCAAAAGTCCTGCGACACCAGATGGAAGTTGACTCATCATAAAGAATGGGAAGACGATATCATTCTTTGCCATGGTGTAGTCCATTTCAGCTGGGTGCGTTTTGAAGAAAGTGTACAAACCTGCGCCAATTGCAAAAAAGGCAACGCTAACAAATACACTCATGACACCATTGAGTAAGATGGAATTCTTGGCTGCTTTCTCATCTTTGGTGGTGAGGTAGCGTTGAATGACTGTCTGATCAGAGGTATAAGAAATCAAGTTGTTTGCCATACCACCAATAATAACAACCCAGAAAGTGGCACTTCGATAGTCGAAAGACCAATCAAAGAGCTGAAACTTCCCATTGTCGGAGGCTATATGGAGAAAACCGCTTGCACCGCCCTCTGTGGAGAAAACTAAATAAGCAATGGCTAAAAAAACGCTCCTCCTACGAGGATTATGCCTTGTACGACATCTCCTCAAACCACTGCTTCAACACCACCCATGGTAATAAACAATTGTACGAGCGCCATTAGTACAAGCAAATATATATGTCAATGCCTGTTACTGCTGTGGAGTCAAGGAGGGTAAGTAGTACTAGCGCCATGCGAGTAAACTATAAATATACAAATAACGCAGATGCTATCAGCGTAGAGGAGCGTTGAAACGGTGCTTTTCCTAAATACTGTATGTTGAAGTTACAGCTAAGTCTACATGGAAAAGGTAGATACAATGAATGACTGGGGAACAAACAATTAGAATCGTTACAAGCATGGGGTAATATGTCCAGTTTGTCGCAAAAGCCTTAGCTGGATATGCTATATAGGTAATGGCGGAAAGTATAGTTGCATAGGATGCTAATACTCAGCCCACCAAGGAATTCCTGCCTCCTTTGAAGAAATCTTCGCCCCATTTTCGCGCTTTCTATAAAGTGTCCTAATGCGTCATCATTAGAGATAGGCTATGAGAACTGCCCACTAAGCCAACCAAAGTTTGCGTGTGTGTGTCCATTTTACCATGGTAACTTCTTTAACGTACCGGTTTACCTTTCCATTGACAATCATCCATTGATTGCCCATTGGAATAACTGACACTCCAGCACGGGCTAGAAGTAACTAGTTTCTGTTACTCAGGTATTGGTGATGGTAAGCAAATGACAAAGATGATTCAACTTATACCACTCCCACCGCGTTTCAAATAATCATCACCATATTTACCTCGAATAGCTGCTTGAAACGTTCTTATTAACGCCGCCAGCTATTACCACGAAATGGGTCACCGCGGAAATGCTACGTCTCAATCTCAGCCAATGGTTTTATCCGCCATGGGGAGTGTCGACGCCAAGTCCCTCAAGTTTTATGTCATAAATAAGACTTTCAGTTGCAACCTGATTTGTGGAGTTGGAATAACCACCAAATACTATGAATAAAGGACCATTAGCACCATTCTGTACTACTGCTGTAGCTTGAATACGAGTTGCATCAGGCATCAATGGAAGCTCTTTCCAGTGTTTTGCTCCTGGTTTAAGCGAAAAAGCCTGTTGAGAAGCAACACCATTGCTTTGACCTCCAGCAATGTATATTGTTCCGTCTGAAGCTACTGCTCCTGCAAAATTGTCCAAAGGAAGAGGTAGGGAGGGAAGTGGGGTTGTAATTACTCCTAATAGGGACTTACTTTTAGATTTGAGCAAAAAAACATTCTTGGTGCTTTGTTTTCCATCATTTCCGCCCATACAAATAATACCTTCTTTAGTCGTAACACTTACGCCATAGGCTAATGCTTGGGGTAGTTCTCCTATTTTTCTCCATTGCTGTCCACGTAATGCGTAAACAGTATTATAGAATACTTTAGTACCTCCTTCGTCTGCTGGAGTATTGGGAAAGTTACAACCACCAGCAACAATAGCTTGTCCATCTATATTACCACTAAAAGCTCCTGAAACTCCTTGATTAGGGGATATTTCAAGAGAAGGAAGAGATTGAAAGCTTACTTTATTGAATCGGTTGTCGTTGCCTTTAATAGAACTACTAAAGACTGATAATGAGCACATGATAAGTGCCCACAGCATAAAAAGCCTAGATTTCATGGAGGATTATTGCGAATTGATTTGCTGCAAAAATACGCAATTCTGCTATATAAACCAAGCATAGTGGGCATATCGTGTTTTTTTTAATACAAGAAAAAGCAGCTACTCTGTAGAAGAGTAGCCACCCAAATATGAAAAAGCAATAAAATAAAATTGTATTGTAGAGATTCGAGGTAGAGTGGTCTTGACCAAGAAGATAACCAGGCTAGTATTATCTGCGTCCACCTACAATCGTAGTGCCATTAACTTGTCTAGAACTTTCTTGGTTGGAATTTTCTGGTCGCGCTTCCATATTACTTCTACTGTCGCGTTGAGGTTGTGAGAAAGCACCTGTTCCTCTTCTACCTGAATCATAGTTGTTGCCGTAATTCACACGACTATCTTGTCTATTATATGGCTGATAGCCATTATTGTTTCTGTTAAGATTATAGTTCCCATGGTCATAGCTACGATTATCGTCGTAAATGCCACGATTGTATTCTGCATTACTGCGACGTCCTTCGTATAAATCTACACGTCTTTGCTGGACTCCATAGTTTCTAGATCCATAATCATAGCCGTAGTGGCGAGATGAAGGGGAAACGTAATAACCATTATTACTATAACCATAACGTTGATTATCGTACTCTGATCTAGAATTACCACCATAACGACTATCGAGGATGATTAAGGGCTCGCGTTGATAAGGTTGTACACTGATAGGAGTGTTGTAGTAGCGTACGTAGGAATCACGCATACCACCAAAGCGAAAATCAAAGGAGATTCCCCAATATGGTGAACGAGCACTCGTTAGTCGCAATGCCCAATTGGAACCTTCGTAACTATCATAACAGGATGGTCGACCAAAGTAATAGTTATTGCGATAGCTATAACGATTATAGATATTAAAAACCCAAGAACCGCGTCCCCAAGAAAGAGGGCGATAGAAGTAGTTAGCATTGATATAGTCCCAATACTGACGCTCTGAAAGGATATAACGTAAATCGTCGTCACGATACTCTTGGTAGCGATCTATATTATAGGGTGAATTGATTGCTAGGAAGTAGTCAAGGTTGACTTCATATACACGTTCATATTGTAGTGGCGTGAGATTCAGCTCATATGCCATCTTATCCGTCAAGAAATAGGCGTACTCACGAGCGTCACGTGCGTTCATCGCAGAAGCAGAAATTCCAGCAGCAGCGAGAAGAAGGGAGAAAAGAATTCGTTTCATATCGCTTATTTGTTAGAGGTTTGAATAATGTTATAGAGCAAATGTCGGTATTATCTTCAAAACAGCAAACCAATACACTATAAATTCGTCGATTATTTTTCTTTATTGTGGATGAATGATGCAATAAATTGATAAAATAGCAACTTGAATCTCAATGGGCGAATGTGAAATGTTTTAATTTTTGAGTTGGAAACTATCATCTGTCTATGAAATGCCTGAGAAATTGTGCTGTTGTTGCTTGATTTGTTTTAGCTCATTCCAGATTGGAGAGAATTTTTCTAGTTGCTGGGAAGGGTCTTGTTGAAGTATCCATGCAGCAGCTTCGCGAGCTTCAGACATGAGTTCTGCATCTCCAAATAAATTTGCGATCCGTAAATCAAAAGGTAAGCCGCTCTGTGCTGTTCCTTCCAAATCTCCAGGTCCACGAAATTTCATATCAGCTTCTGCTATTACAAAACCATCGTTTGTTTCAACCATGATGTCCATGCGTTGTCGAGTGGGCTCTGCCAGATTATCTTTAGTAACAAGAATGCAATAGCTTTGTTCTGCTCCTCGACCAACACGACCACGCAACTGGTGAAGCTGTGCTAGTCCAAAGCGTTCTGCGTTTTCGATAACCATCACCGAGGCATTGGGAACATTAACTCCGACTTCAATAACAGTGGTAGCAACAAGTATTTGAATCTCATTGGCAGCAAAGGCGCGCATCACCTCTTCTTTCTCAGTAGGTTTCATCCGTCCATGCATGCGTCCTACCTTCCATGGATGAAAGGCAGTAGCAACAGCTTCATAGCCTTGTTCAAGGGCTATGAGATCAAGTTTTTCATTTTCATCTATGAGAGGATATACAAAATAGGCTTGTCTGCCCTTTTGTAGTTCTTGTATTACTCCCGAAAAAAGCTGTTTTCGTTGTCCTGAACGATAATGGCGAGTTTGAATGGGTTTTCGGCCAGGGGGGGGAGTTGGTCAATAATACTTACATCTAAGTCGCCATATACGGTCATCGCTAGCGTTCGAGGAATAGGGGTAGCAGTCATGACAAGGATGTGTGGTGGCCTTTTATTTTTTTGCCCATAGTGCAGCACGCTGTTTCACACCAAATCGATGTTGTTCGTCAATCACGCATAATCCAAGATTCTGAAAAGTAACTGATGGTTCTATCAGTGCGTGAGTGCCAATTAGCAGCTGCACTTCGCCTGTTGCGACTTCTGATAAAATCTCTTTACGACGCTTTCCTTTCACATTTCCTGTCAACAATTCAACACGAATACCTAAGGGGGCAAGTTGTTTGGATATTCCCTTGTAATGCTGTTCTGCTAGTATCTCTGTGGGTGCCATTAATGCAGCTTGAAAGTCATTGTCCAGTGCCAACAAACAAATTAGAGTAGCTACCATGGTCTTACCTGAACCTACATCTCCTTGTAAAAGGCGATTCATCTGTTGACCACTGCGTAAGTCATTGTGCACCTCCTTAATGACGCGTTTTTGAGCATCAGTTAGAGCAAAAGGTATATGCTCTTTATAGAAGGTGTTGAAGTATTGACCCACTCGAGGAAACATCCAGCCTTCATTGTTTGTTTTTTGTGACTGATGGTATTGTAAAATTGAAAGCTGGAGGTAAAAGAGTTCTTCGAATTTTAGCCTATGCTTGGCAGCAGCCACGTCTTGTGCTTGCTGTGACAGGTGAATGTCTCTCACCGCCTGATCATGCGTGGTAAGTTGATGCTCTTGTAAAAAGTCACGCGGAAAGACCTCTCGCATAGGAGAGGGGCATTCGTTCTAGCGCATTAGCCACAAGTTCGCTTATCGTTTTCGAGGAAATGTGGGCGCGTGTCAATCGTTCGGTAAGGTGGTAGACTGGCTGCATGCGAAGAAGAGGACGGTTCTTCACCTTTTCCAACTCCTCAACTTCTGGATGAGCTATAGAAAAATAGGAACCAAAAGCTTTTGGCTCTCCAAATATTTGATAGTCTATTCCCACTTTATACATAGATTCCAGCGCTTTAGACACACGGAACCAAACTAATTGTATAAACCCAGTACCGTCAGAAAAGTTAGCGATTAGCCTTCGTTTTGACCCTTCATCCACTTTTTGTATCATAACGATGCGCCCTCGAAGCTGTATATTCTGCATCCCTTCTACGATATCTGCTATGCGATGGATCTTTGTGCGATCCTCATGGCGAAATGGATAGGTATGCAATAAATCTCTTACAGTTGTAATTCCCAATTGCGATTGAAACAATTGGGCACGGTGCGGGCCTACTCCTTTGAGATAGGTGATGTCTTGATCTAAATAGGAAAGCATCGTGATATTTATTGCTAAAGGGAAATAATCTGCGTTTTGCTTAGATTCTCAAGTCCAGAGTCTTATAATGCAGTCTTTTCTATATTAAATAGAAAGTAATAGGAAGGATCTAATCCATGCGGTCACGGTAATCTTCATATTGATACTGGCGCAATACTTCGATGGTTCCGTCAAGGTGTTGCATGCAAATAGCAGGGTGGTGGATACCATTAAACATATTTGTTTTCACTGTAGTGTAATGAATCATATCTTCAAAAATGATTTCATCTCCCACATTCAGTGGTTGTTTAAAGCGCCAATATCCCATATAGTCTCCACTTAAGCAACTATTGCCACCGAGTCTATAAACGCACTCTGCGGTCTCCAAGCCTTCTTCTTTTCCAACTGCTAGGGTTTCTGCACCTCTAACACGAGGATGATAGGGCATCTCTAAGCAATCAGGCATGTGACAGGTAAAAGAGGCATTGAAGAGAGCTGTCTTCACTCCTGCATTAGTTACTACATCCACAATCTTGGCCACTAATGGGCCTGTTTGCCAGGCAAATGCGCTTCCTGGTTCCATGATTACACGAAGATGAGGGTGGCGAGATTTAAATGCAGTCAAAGTTGAAATGAGATGCTCTACATCATAATCCGCGCGCGTTACGAGATGTCCGCCACCAAAGTTGATCCATTCTAATTGATCAAACCATCCTGCAAACTTTTCCTCAAGATGCTTTAAGGTGTTTTCGAAGGCATAACTACTGCTTTCGCAGTGGCAATGGATATGGAAGCCTCGGATGTCTTGAGGTAGTTGAGAAGGAAGTGCGGTATTAAGAACTCCAAAACGTGAGCCTGGAGCACAAGGATTATACAGAGCTGTTTCTATCTCTGAGTACTCTGGGTTTACGCGCAATCCGCAGTCTACATATTGAGAAGCCTCGTGAGTTGCATTCCATTTCGCAACCAAAGGTTGAAAACGTTGGTATTGATTAAGAGAATTGAAGGTAATCACAGAGGAGCATCGTAGCATTTCTTGAAAGGTTTCCTCTTCGTAGGCTGGGGGTATAGGTGTGGGCACGACTGCCAAATTCTTCAAATGCAAGACGAGCTTCGTAAGGAGACGAGGCGGTGGTGTGATGGATATATTCACGAAAGATCGGAAAAGTGCGCCAAAGAGCAAAAGGCTTTGAAGGCAAGAATAAATTCTACACCTGCGCGTTCTGCAATGCTCGTAATTAAAGAAAGATTGTTGCGCAATCGACTTTCTTCGAGGATATATGAGGGGATGGTGCACCAGGGTATTGTGACATAGTTATGGGGGAGCTGATTAGTTAAGAGTTAAATGCGAATGAAATCAATTATAGAGAAGACTCTCTAGCATATCTATGAGAGATAAGGGGGAGAAGAATCCATAAAGCAATGCGCCCTATCCAACAGAGTGGACAGGGCGCAATAATTGGATGTGAAACTTCTGAGGAAGTGTGCTATGGCTTAGTATTCGCCCATTTGTTCTGCCACTTCAGAACGAACACGCGCAGCAAAGTCCTCTATAGACATCACTTCTTGGCCGCCACCTTGACCTTGTACACGCACGGCAACAGTTCCTTCTGCTGCTTCCTTCTCACCAACTACAAGCAAGAAAGGTATGTGCTTCATTTCATTGTCACGAATCTTACGGCCAATCTTTTCACTACGATCGTCAATGAGCGTGCGCACATCGGCGGCTTCCAAACGATTGCGAACTTCACGCGCATAGTCATTGAACTTATCGGAGATAGGCAATACCACAGCTTGATCGGGCATCAACCAAAGTGGGAAGTGTCCGGCAGTGTGTTCGATGAGCACAGCAACGAAACGTTCCATAGAACCGAAAGGAGCACGGTGAATCATCACAGGACGGTGCTTCTTGTTGTCTTCGCCCGTATATTCGAGTTGGAAACGCTCTGGAAGGTTGTAGTCCACTTGAATTGTACCAAGTTGCCAACGACGTCCAAGCGCGTCCTTCACCATGAAGTCGAGTTTTGGACCGTAGAATGCGGCTTCACCATACTCAATCTTTGCGTTAAGTCCCTTTTCTTCACAAGCTTCAATGATAGCTTGTTCTGCTTTTTCCCAGTTATCTTCCGAACCAATGTACTTAGCGCGGTCTGTTTGGTGGCGAAGAGAGATTTGCGCTTCAAAGTTCTCGAATTTGAGAGCTTTGAAAATGATGAGAATGATGTCCATCACGTTGAGAAATTCCTGCTTCACCTGATCGGGACGGCAGAAAATGTGGGCATCGTCTTGGGTAAATCCGCGAACACGGGTAAGCCCATGCAATTCACCACTTTGTTCGTAGCGATAAACAGTTCCGAACTCAGCTAGACGGAGAGGAAGGTCTTTGTATGAACGAGGCTTCCACGCGAAAATAGCGCAGTGGTGAGGACAGTTCATGGGTTTGAGGAAGTATTCTTCGCCTTCTTCAGGTGTAGTGATGGGTTGAAAAGAGTCTTTTCCGTATTTAGCGTAGTGGCCCGAGGTGACATATAGATTCTTAGAACCAATATGGGGAGTCATCACCTGTTGATACCCAAAACGTTTTTGGATGCTCTTAAGGATGTCCTCAAGACGAAGACGAAGCGCTGTGCCCTTGGGCAACCACATTGGAAGCCCCTTACCTACTAATTCAGAGAACATGAAGAGCTCCATCTCCTTACCAATCTTGCGGTGGTCACGACGCTTAGCTTCTTCTAAAAGTGCAAGATACTCATCGAGCATTTTCTTTTTAGGGAAGGTGATACCGTAGACACGTGTGAGCATTGGACGCTTTTCATCTCCACGCCAATATGCTGAACTAACAGACATAATCTTTACAGCCTTAATTGGAGCCGTAGACATGAGGTGAGGGCCACGGCAAAGGTCTGTAAATGCGCCTTGGGTATAGGTCGTGATATTGCCGTCTTCAAGATCTGCAATTAGTTCATTCTTGTAGAATTGACCACGATCTCCAAAGAATTTTAGAGCGTCATCTTTTGAAATGGAACGACGCACGAGTGCTTCTTTCTTTGCAGAGAGCTCAAGCATCTTTTTCTCAATTTTCACGAAATCCTCTTCGCGGATGCTTACGCCTTCTGGTGGCATAACATCATAGTAGAAGCCATTTTCAATGGCTGGTCCTATGCCGAACTGTGTGCCAGGAAACAATTCTTGCAATGCTTCTGCCATAAGGTGAGCAGAAGTGTGCCAAAAGGTGCGCTTACCTTCTTCGTCATCCCATTTGTAAAGAGCGATAGTTGCGTCTTCAGTGATTGGGCGGTTGAGTTCTACTGTTTTACCATTGACTCCGCATGACACAACGTCTTGTGCCAAACGACTAGAAATGCTTTCTGCAATTTGCAATCCCGTAACCCCATTTTCGTATTCACGAACGCTGCCATCGGGAAAAGTAATCTTTATCATCGTAACCGGATGTTATATATGTTGCTATAGATAATTAATTGACTGAAATCTAGAGCATACCCTAGACTCTGCTGTCTTTATTACGGCAAAGTTACTTTTTATGTGCCGAACAGCCAAAAAAAACACGTGCTTTTTAATGCTTTCCCAATATCTGCATTCATTTTTCAGGTTCCTTCGATTCTACGAGTGTACAATCTATAATCTATTGGGATGAAATGTGTCAACTCTCCCATAAGTTCTTGAAAATATGGGAGAGTTGCTCAAAAAAAGATTGTGAAAGGCTTAGGAGCTCAATTAGTCGTTAATGTACTTTCTAAAGGTTGTAAAACATTGCAAAACCTGCAGCTTGAGGCTTTTCTCCGCAACTAATCTAGGTCTTAAAGAACAAGAGCCTAACATCTCTACAGCGGGTATGTCTTCATTCTTGACGTTTAGGGTTTCGTCGAGAGATGTGAGAACAAATGCGCTACAATCATCTATACACTCTATTTTGTTGGGGTCTCTGATGAAAGCATAGCAATCGTCATCTGTAGCAATGATTTTCATTAATAGCATCTGGGTATGTACGCTATCTCGTTCATAGATAAGCACATTCATCGAGCGCTTTATTTTATCTAATTCGTATGGGTACACGCAACAAACTCGCCAACGAAAATAGGCAAACCCGTGTTTCCAGATTTCTTTATGAAGTTGCCTCCAATCTTTCTTGTTGACTTGTAGTGCCATTAAGGGGGCTTCTAGTTCTTCTTGTCTAAGAATTGTCTCTTTGTTCACTACATAGATGATCATCTTAACAGCATTATGCTCTGTGGACTTTGATTTGAGTTCGCTGATTTCGGCTTTAAAAGATTCATCCCATCCCATGTCAAGCAAGGTTGCTATGGCAGCGTTAGAGGTCTTGGGGACGTATCCAAGGATAAGGTCAAAATCAAAGTGGTCTGGGTCTCCATCGTAGTCATCGGTTAAGGCAACGGCCACGGCGTTAGTATCATATTTGTTATGTTTTTCACGCACAAGTGCTAGCTTTGCTCCTACATACAGTTCATCCCAAACATCAGAGATATCATGATAAGCCAGACCAGCTATGGGGCATTCTAGTAGTACTTTATGTTCTGAAAGAGAAGAAATTGCCGTCAGACCACAAGGGGTATCATATTCTTTATCCATGAGTTGTGTTGTATCCATAGTTTGAGAATTAGAGGATATGAGTAAGATGTCTGTTTTTATTTCTGAAGTGCGTTGATTATCGACGCGTTGAAAACAACCACAAAACCACGATAGCACCGATTATAGATGAGAGAAGTTCACCTATCGTGTCGTTTATTGTGAAATGCGCAAATGAGAATAATAAATTCCCTACAACTCCTCCGATAATCCCCAAGAAAAGATTGCCTAAGCAACCACTACTTTTTCCTTTTTGAATATGACTCGCGATGTAGCCCGCGAGAATTCCTATGATTAAACTTCCAATCATGCAAAATTGATGTTTTTAAATAAATATGAGGTTTGGTGCAAAGATACGGAATATTCGAGAGATTGCGATGTTTTTCCTCTAAAAAGCAGAAAGAAATCATCTTCTTGTAAATAGAAGGTGTATGCTAGAGGAGATGTTCTTAACTTGTTGTTGTACACTGAAATATAATATACAAACTTGTAAGCTTGTGGAACCAGTCTGCATTAATGACGAATTTCTTTAATTAAGTCTGTAGACACCTAACTAAGGAATACTTTATTCTTACGTTTTTCAAATCAAAAGAAACGAGTCTAATGCGAAGTTGTGCATTTTCTGGCAGGCCCAAATAGCAATATCAAGGAAAATTACGTGAGAAACGTTTTTTTTTTAGAGAAATCGTTGTTATAAAACGAAAAAATACTACTTTTGTACCGTAAACAAAACAGAGCGTTCTGACTATCTGTGAGTATCGAACATTGTGTTTCCGGTTAAAATGTTAATGGGGCGAAAATGTACATGATGCATGTCATTGGGTATAGTACAATTTATAGGTATTCAAGGTCAGAAATAAATAATACGTACGGACTTTATAACACATTATGCAGAAAGCTGTATATATGAGATGATATCTAATGGTTATCCCAGCCTTGTGTGTTTGCAGGTTGTATATATTATCTTGCGCCACACACCTGATTTTACTCTCTAAAAACACGATAAGATCTTATAGGTCTTAATTATTACCAGAAACCATCCCTAAGAACAACTTCGGTTGCACCTAGGGGTGGTTTTAATATGTAGGGCTGATTGCCCTTAAATAGTAAGTAAGTTTGATTTGGGGAGATTTTCCCTTCGTAGCTTTAAGTTCCTTGTCTAATCATAGATAAAACTTTGGTCTGATCTATTCGTTAGGCTTTGCATTATACGTCGTAGAGAATAGAAAGATGAGGTGCGAAGTCTTCTTTTGAATTTCAATGCTTCCTCTTTACTAAAGTGTGTCATAACTGTAAGCCTTATATCGTACCATTTCTTAAATTCTTTCGAATCTTTTCCAAGTAGCTTTTCATTCCTGTAGTATTCTTTGAGTCTATAATTGCTAGAAGTTCAGAAAGTTCATTACGAATTTGTTCAACTTGACAAGATGTGTATGGATTAAACAATACTTCCTGTAGCAGATAATCGTCTTCTCCGAGTACTCCTTTCGCAATATTCATGTGTCGCTTAAAAGTCGTGCCTGGAGCATCTTGGTGCTTCATTACAGCTGCAAAGACAAATGTGCTAACAAATGGGATACTGAGCGAGTAGGCTACGGTTTGGTCATGCTCCTCAAAGGTGTACTCATAGATATTGAGACCGAGTTTCTTATACAAATCCTTGAAGAATATGCGTCCCATATAATCTCCTTCGCTGATGATAATTGCATTTTCGTGGGTCAATTGCTGAAGGTTAGCAAAGGTTGGGCCAAACATAGGATGTGTGCTTACAAACGGATGGCCAGACTTGTTGTAGAAGGCATGAAGGTCTGTCTTGACAGATGCGATGTCGCTTAGAATACACGAAGCAGGTAAATATGGAAGTACTTCTTTAAAAGCCGAAATTGTGTACTTCACTGTTACTGCATTGATGACCAATTGGGGTTGGAATTGAGTAATTTCCTCAAGGGACGTGAAACGTTCACAGTTATATGTAAACCGCATACGCTGAGGTGTTTTTTCAAAAACCGCTATTTCATGCTCAAAGCTTAGTAAATCAAGGAAGAAGCTTCCCATCTTACCAGCGCCTAAAACGATATTTTCATAGAGCTGAAGGGGATTTGTGTAGGCTGCAGTAGTTTCACTGAAAGATGTTTTCTTGTTTGAAGATGCTGCCAGTGAAAGACCAAGTTTTAGTTTGTAAGAAAGATGGTATAGTGAGTAGCCGTTTGACTATTGGTTGATAATTTCCATTTGCTGTCTCACAGACTCTTCGTGTATACTCTCGAATACAGTAGCAACAAACTCTGCAGTCATACCATATAGAGCCCCTTGCGCGCCACGTTTAGCCAAAATCTCGTTGTAGCGGTTAGCTTGAAATACCGTCATGTTGTGATCACGCTTATATCTACCAATCTGACGACACACGCGCATTCTCTTTGCCAATAGTTCCATCATTTGATGATCCAAATCGTCTATCTGTTGACGAAGATCGACTATCTCGTCTATTTGTTGGTGTTCGTCACGTATGATAAGCAATGACAATATGTAGCTTAGTACATCGGGTGTGATTTGTTGAGCCGCATCACTCCATGCTTTGTCGGGGGTGCAGTGAGATTCAATGATGAGCCCATCAAACCCTAAGTCCATAGCTTGTTGACAGAGTGGAGCAATGAGTTCGCGTTTACCTCCAATGTGACTTGGATCACATATAATAGGTAATTCAGGGATGCGGCGACGAAGCTCCAAAGGAATCTGCCAAGTTGGATTATTGCGATATAATTTATTGTCATAGCTTGAAAAACCACGGTGTATTGCCGCCAATCGTCGAATACCAGCTTGGTTTAGACGCTGCATGGCACCAATCCACAATTCAAGATCTGGGCTCACAGGGTTTTTCACCAGGATAGGCACATTTACTCCTTGTAAGCTATCGGCGAGAGATTGCATCGCAAAAGGGTTTGCGGTGGTTCGAGCACCAATCCAGAGCATGTCTAAGCCATATTTGAGGCAAAGTTCTACATGTTCGGGGGTTGCCACTTCTGTTCCTACGAGCATCCTAGTAGATTCTTTGACTTGTTGCAACCATTTTAGTGCCATTTCGCCATTGCCTTCAAAACCTCCTGGCTTTGTGCGTGGTTTCCATACTCCAGCTCGAAATAGGTGGCAACCTTTTTGTGCTAGGGATTTTGCTGTATTGAGGACTTGTTCTTCTGTTTCTGCAGAGCAAGGTCCTGCAATCACTAAAGGACGATGAGCATCTGATGCAAGATTGAGAGGGAGAATGTCTAGTTCCATAAGGATATCGTGTTTAAACGTGGTAGACGTATGTGTACGTTAATGCAAAGATACGACAAAGACGGAGAATATAATATAGAATGGAGTAGAGGGGTATGGAAAACTAATCTATCTCTTCTTATGGAGAACAATCCGTTGTAAAGCACGTTCCATAGTCTGCTCGTCAGCACATAGAGAAATGCGGATATATCGCTCCCCATTGCTACCAAAAATAAAGCCTGGTGTGATGAAAATGTCTAACTCATGAAGTACCCATTCCGTGAGTTCTTCGGCATGAGCGTAATGTTCAGGAATTTTGCCCCACAAGAACATCCCTACTTGTTGAGAATTGTAGTGACAACCTAAGGTGGTCATGATGCGTTCTGCTACTTTACGACGACAAAGGTAAACCTTTTGGTTGTACTCTTCGTGCCAAGCATCAGCATTGTCGATAGCTGTGGCAGCTGCGAGTTGGATACCACGAAAAGTACCGCTGTCGATATTGCTCTTTACGCGAAGCATCCATGCAATATATGTTGGATTACTCACACACATACCTACACGCCAGCCTGGCATGTTGAAAGTCTTGCTCATCGAATTAAATTCTATGCAGCAATCTTTGGCGCCTGGCACTTGCATCAAGGAGGTGGGCTGATTATTGAGGATAAAAGAATATGGATTGTCATTGACTATTACGATATTATGACGCTTTGCGAATTCCACCAATCGTCTGTAAGTGCTCATTTGGGCAGCTGCTCCCGTTGGCATGTGTGGATAATTAGTCCACATAACCTTTACTTTTGCCAAGTCCATCTGTTCGAGCTCTTCAAAATTAGGTTGCCATTGGTGCACCTCATCAAGATTGTAGTACACTACTTCTGCTCCCAACAGTCTACTAAGGCTTGTATAAGTGGGATAACCGGGGTTAGGAACAAGAACTTGTTCACCAGGGTTTACCAATGCTAGAGTGACATGTAGTATTCCTTCCTTACTTCCAATCAGAGGTAATACTTCTGTTGAGGAATCTAAAGTGACACCATACCAACGAGAGTAGAAATTCGCTATAGCTTCCAAGAACTCTGGTGTTCCTTTGGTCGGTTGGTATCCGTGACTTGTTGGTTCTTGTGCCACTAGACAAAGTCGTTGCACAGTTGCTTGCGACGGTGGTAAGTCAGGCGAACCAATGGCTAAGCTAATCACGTCGTGACCTGCAGCTTTTCGTGCATTTACTTCTTGCAGTTTGCGACTAAAATAGTATTCTTGTATTTGACTGATTCTAGAAGCTGGAGATATCTTAGAGGTATGAAGAAGTTCCATCGTTATATTCTCCTATAATTTTAAGTTTTTGAGTGAGTGGGATGATTGCATCTATGCTTTGATGATAGCGCTTTAAGTCGTTGAAAGTCAAATCTACATAGAATAGATATTCCCATTCGTGTCCAATGACTGGCATGGACTGTATTTTTGTGAGATTGATGCCATAAAAAGATAAAATAGTCAAGACTTTAGAGAGACTTCCTTCCTCGTGAGGGAGTGAAAAAATTAAGCTTGCTTTATTAACGATTTGCCATGATCGTAGTGAGCCAGCTTTCTGTGGATGACTAACTACCAGAAACCGTGTGAAGTTGTGTTTGTTGTCTTCGATTTGGTTTTTGAGTATTTTCATTCCATAGAGTTTAGCTGCAGAAGCATTGCAGATTGCAGCCCAGCCTCTTTGTTTCTTTTCTATTATGTTAGCTGCTGCTCCTGCGGTATCTTCTGCTTCCACAGCTTTTAGACTAGGATGTTGTGCTAAAAATTGCCGACATTGCATCAGGGCAACAGGATGAGAGTGCACTTCTTGCAATGTGTCCCAATTGTCCTCTGGTAGGCAACATATTGCATGTTCAATATGGAGTTTATATTCTCCTACAATGGTAACTCCCGAAGCGCGAAGTAATTCATAGTTATGGAGGAGTGAGCCTGCAATAGTGTTTTCTATTGCAACTAGCCCAATAATCGTGGGGTCACTATTTATGCTATCAAAAACCTCTTCAAAAGTGTTGCAATAGAGACATTGCACTTGTTCGTTGTGAAAATACTTGTAGGCTGCAATTTCGTGGAAAGCACCTGCGACACCTTGTATAGCGATTCTTTTCATAGGACTGGATATCGATTTATAGATAAAAAGAAAAATCCCACTTCAACATAAAGTGAAGCGGGATGATATGATGAAAAAATGACAACTTTCAATCATTGTAGAAATAACTACATGCGACTACCCCCCCTCACAATGGCTTGTGAAGTAAAAGTAAAATCGAAAGAATGAAGTAGTAATTGTAAGCATTTTTGCTATTTGTTTGGTTTGAATATTGCAAAAATATCACTTATTTTTGAATATTCCAAATGTTTGCTCAGATATTTACAGATAAACTCGCAAAGTCCCTCAAAGTGTTATAATCTAAATAATAGTTGGAACCTTAACCTTTAGGAAGTACTTGATTATATTCCTTGACTCCCATATTAAAAAGGAAGTATTTCCTTTCACTACAGATCAGTAGAGTAGTATGAGTTCTACTATTTTCTGTGCAAAATACATTTTAAAGTAGAGGATAAATCTACTGTAAATGTTGAGGAAAATACAAAGAACTTTCCAATAAAAACTATGAGATGACAGGCAAAGTAGGCAAAGCGTTGAAAGTTGGGATGAGTTCTCGTTGTTTTTACGTGAAATGCTTGGTAGTTTCTGCTGAAATCAGTAGTTTTACATCGCAAAGCGGTGTGTGAAGAAATCATTAGGTACATGGACTACTGGAATAGTTTTCTCTATAGCTTGTGCCTAGCTTTGCGGTTTGTCTGAGAAACGGAAGAGTTATCTCTGTTTCTAGGCAGATGACTTATGTAAATAAATTAGAATATAAGTTAGGCTGGCTTTTTCTTTTCCATGCCTCGAATGATAATTTTCGAATGAAATACTACGCTTCTCGACTTTTACCTTTTTACATAGCTATTGCTGTTGTTATTGGTGTGTTAATCGGAAATTTTTACGCCACTCAATTTGCTGGAAATCGCATTAGTTTTATCAACACTTCAGGAAATAAAATCAGTACCTTGCTCGATGTTATCAATGAACGATATGTAGACAAGGTGGATATGAATGAAGTGGCGGAGAAAGCTGTGCCACAGATCTTGAAGGAACTCGATCCGCACTCTACTTATGTTTCTGCTAAGGATGTAGAATCATCCATGCAAGAGCTGAAAGGTAGCTTTTCAGGTATTGGCGTTCAGTATATGATTTATGAAGATACTGTAAGAATCGTGCGCATCATTGAAGGTGGTCCTGCAGAAGAGGCTGGTTTGCGTGCTGGCGATCGAATTGTCACAATAAATGGTAAGCCTTTTGTTGGGAAAGCTATAGACAATGAAAAAGTGATGAAGTCTCTAAAAGGAGAAAAAGGAAGTGTTGTGCACTTAGGTATTCGCAGAAATGGCACAAAAGGTCTTGTGAAAATTTCGATTACTCGCGGAGACGTGGAAGTCAAAAGCGTTGACGCGAGCTACATGTTAGATGCGAAGACTGGTTATGTACGCATTACCTCTTGGGGAGATAATACTTATGCTGAGTTTCTTCGTGCAATGGCTACTTTATCTCCGAAGGGGATGGATAATCTTGTGATAGATTTGCGAGGAAATTTGGGTGGATACTTGCAAGCTGCTGTAGAAGTTGCTAACGAATTCCTACCTAAGAATCGCATGATTGTATATAACGAAGGTAGAAACTTCACTAAAGAAGAATACAAGAGTGATGGTAAAGGCTCGTATCAAAATATGCCTCTTGTGGTGCTTATTGATGAAACGAGTGCTTCTGCAAGCGAGATTTTTGCTGGTGCAATGCAGGATAACGATCGTGCATCTATCGTTGGACGTCGTAGTTTTGGTAAAGGATTAGTGCAGGTGCCTATAGAGTTCCGTGATGGTAGCATGGTACGTCTTACTGTTGCGCGTTATTACACTCCTTCTGGCCGCTGTGTTCAAAAACCCTTCAAGCCTGGTGATGAAGAGGACTATGAAAATGATTTAGTTCAGCGAGCTGCTACAGGGGAATACTTCAGCTCTGATAGCATCAAAACCTCAGGCGAAGTCTATAAAACACATTTGGGTCGTAATGTCTACGGAGGAGGTGGTATAATTCCTGACTACTTTATTCCTCGAGATACTCTTGGTTTCACTTCTTACTACAAAGAGGCCTATATGTCTGGTACAATTAGTCAGTTTGCTTTTTGGTATTTAGACAATCATCGCCAAGAGTTGAGCAAGTATTCAGAGGCCTTACCTTTAGCAAAGTATCTTCGTGGACAGAAAATTGTGGAACAGTTTGCGACATACGCTGATAAGCATGGTATGAAGCGCAGAAATCTCATGATAAGAACTTCGCATAAACTTTTGGAACATTCCATTATAGGCAACATTATTAGTGATCGCCTTGGTATTGGTTCTGCCGTTATTTACCTGAATAATGATGATCCATTCATTATGCGTGCATTAAGCATCTTCCGCAATAGGCAAGCCTTTCCAAAGGCTTCAGGTGGTAAGAAGACTGCCTATAACAATGCGTTGCCCAACCAATTACTTTGGATACAGAAACCTTATGATTTCCAAAAACGAGTTGCGATGCTCTATGCGCAAGATTCTGAGAAAACTAAGTCCAGAAAGGCATAATATCGCAGAAAAACTTCTATTAGATCACCTAGCTGCAGACAAACATTTTTTGTCTGCAGCTAGGGTGATGCTTTATTATGCTATGCCAAGCGAGGTTTCTACAGAATTAGTACTAGCACGATGGAGCCATGAGAAGAAATTCTACTTGCCAACTCTTGTCGATGGAAAGATTCAGGTGAGACCATTTGAAGGCAAAGAAAAAATGAGGCAAGGTCAGTTTAATATCTGGGAACCTATAACATCACCTCTTGAAGATTTGGCAAGCTTAGACTATATCCTCGTGCCTGGAGTTGCTTTTGATTATCAAGGGCATCGTTTGGGACATGGTAAAGCCTACTACGATTGTTTTCTGAGTCAGTCTAGCTTACAACAAGCCCGATACGTTGGCGTGGCTTTCTCAGAACAGGTTCTTCCTCAAATACCTACAGAAGTGCATGATGTGCCGCTTCCTGATCTAATCATTGTCTGAATGAGATTTTTCTATATATTCTGTTTTTTTACCACTTCTTTTCATTGGTTGTAAAGTAAAAAAGGAAGGAGAATCCGCTATGTCTGCTGCGTTTGCTAAGGCACCACAGACTACGAGTGGAGAATATGATTTACCAGACCTGCGCAGGGCTGGTGAAATTATAGTTGCTACACTTTCTGGACCAGAAACATATTATGACTACCATGGTTTACCCATGGGGTTGCAATATGCTTTGGCTGAAAATTTTGCCTCATCTGAGGGATTGAAAGTGCGTATGGAGATAGCTAAAGATACAACAGAGTTATTGCAAATGGTCTCAGAAGGAAAGGCTGACTTACTAGCACTTCCCGTGTCTGATAAGCTTATAGCACAAAAAGGTCTTGTTGCAGCAGGTGCTAGAAACGACAAAGCGAATATAAGCTGGGCTGTAAAGTCGAGTGCTAAAGAACTGATAGCAGCACTTAATGATTGGTACACTGATAATAAGGAAGCTGAAGTTGTGCAAGCCGAAAAGGTGCGCATGAAAGAAGTGCATCAAGTGAAAAAGCGTGTGCAAGCTGTTTATCTCTCTAAAGAGCGCGGAATTATTTCAGTATATGACCATCTGTTCAAAGCAGCTTCTGCGACAACAGGTTGGGACTGGAAGCTAATCGCTGCTCAAAGTTTCCAAGAAAGTGGTTTTGACCCTAACGCTCGTTCTTGGGCTGGTGCACAAGGTCTCATGCAGCTGATGCCTAAAACTGCAGCTGGATTGGGGCTCACTCCCGAAGAAGTTCATGATCCGCGCAGAAATGTCGAAGGTGCTGCAAAACTTATTCGACAACTTACAAGTCAACTTTCGGATATTCGTGATGGAAACGAACGTATAAAGTTTGTCCTTGCCTCTTACAATGGTGGTCTAGGGCACGTTCGTGACGCCATGGCTTTAGCACGAAAATATGGTAAAAACCCACAACAGTGGGATGAAGTTGCACCTTATATTTTAGGTCTTCAGAAGCCTCAATTTTATCGTGACCCAGTAGTGAAATGTGGCTATATGATTGGTAGTGAGACTGCAGGGTACGTGCAAGTATTTTGAGTCGTTGGCGTAGTTATGGTGGCAATGTCATGTTAACAGGTGCCCCCGTTTTACCAGAGTCAAGCACGACCAGCAACACGATGCCCAACGGCGCCTCAGCTCCAACACACAAAAATAAATTTTCTTCAGGTAAACGCATTCTTTCTCCCGATGATCCCGAGTTTAATCAAATGCATTAAAGCCATTTACTTAGGTTTTTCTTTTCCACGTCTTTCGCATATCCTTTTTGGGGGCTTTGCGTTGATGGGGATTTTTTGCCCTTTGTTGTCTCAAGCAAAAGAGGCTTCTTGGGGTACTGAAGAGATTTTGAAACGTATAGATCGCGCTATTGAGGGAAAAACAATGTTGAGAACTCGATACGAAGCAAAATTGCAGAATCTAAAATCTAAAGCCAACAAGGAGACAGGTAAAGAACGTATCCAAACTTACCAACAGATATTCCGAGCTTACGCACATTTTCAGAGTGATTCTGCCTTAGCATACTTGAATCGTATTGAAGAAAGCGCAGACTTATTAAACAAGCCTTCTAGTCTTCGCCAGTGGATTACGATTGGTCGTGCTGAAGTCTATGGTATCATGGGGCTTTACAAATCGGCTGCAACGCTGTTAGAGCAGGTACACATTCAAGCAGAAGACAAGTTTTTGAGACTTTACTACTATCAAGTTGCGCGTTCCGTTTATGGTTGGATGGCTGATTATGGTGAAGTGGGTGAGAATCGTAAGGTGCTACAGCAGCTTACTGCCAACTATCGCGATAGCATTTTGTTAGTAGAGACAAATGCCACGAATCGTGCCATAGTACAGGCTGATAAGTTACTTAACGAAGGAGCTCTACAAGCCGGTAAAGAACTCTGCTTGCGGACCCTTTCTCATGCAGACTCCTTGCAGCATGTCTATTTATTTGCCTTATTAGCAGATTTGTCAGAGGCTAGTAATAACCACGATGATTATTTGCACTATCTTTCCTTAGCAGCATTGAGTGATCTTGAACGTGGGGTAACAGAATACCGTGCATTGCAACAACTTGCTGCAGAGCTTTCTGAGCGAGGAGATGTTTCTCGCGCTTACACTTATTTGCTTTGTGCTATGGATGATGCGAATTTGTAAGGCTCGCTTACGTAGTTTTGAAGCTACCAATGTTTTTCCCATCATCAATGGTGCCCATAAGGAGCAACTCCAGACTCGTCAAACAATAACCTCAGTAATAGTTGTGTTTTCTGTTGTAATTGTTTTGCTACTCTCAGCTTTTATTGTTCTGTTGCGTAAGAAAATGCGTCAATTATCTCATGCACGACAAGAGCTCACAGAGGCCCTAGTTGCAGTGCGCGAAGTTAATGCAGCTTTGTTGGAGATGAACGAGAAGCTCTCAACAGCCGACAAAGTAAAAGAAACCTATATTGCTCGCTATCTTCAAAGATGTCGTGGGTATATTGACACCCTGGATGAGTATAGACGTGAATTGTTGAAGTTGGCAAAGGCTAAAAACTATGCGCATCTCATGGAGCGTTTGCAGAGTGCAGAGCAATTAGTGCAAGAAGAGCAGTCTTTTTACGCAGACTTTGACGAAGCGTTTGTGACATTGTTTCCCAAGTTTATTGATAACTTCAACGCTCTTCTTCCTAAACAAGCTCAAGTACACCCTAAACGTGATGAGATTCTAAACACTGAGTTGAGAATTTTTGCGCTTATTCGTTTGGGCGTCACGGATAGCAATCGCATTGCCCACTTCCTCAACTATTCAGTTCCTACAATTTATTCCTATCGTTCACGATTGCGCAACAAGAGTTTGTTAGATAAGAATGCCTTTGACGAGGCTGTGCTTTCGTGCTAAATTTCTTTGCGTACGAGTTGTCCTCTTTATATTTCATGAAAATTCTTCTACTTGGTGATTATTCTAATGTGCATGCCACACTTGCTTCTGCTTTGCGAACTTTGGGGCACGAGGTAACTTTGGCCTCAGATGGTGATTCATGGAAGAATTATCCGAGAGATGTTGATTTGAAGCGTCCGAGTTTAGGGAAGTTCTCTTCTATTGCTTACTATTTGCGTTTGCTTTTCACGTTTAGGAAATTCAAGAACTATGATGTTGTTCAACTCATCAACCCATGTTTTTTGCCTTTGAAAGCGGAGCGTATTGGTCGTTTTTATAACTTCTTGCGTCGTCATAACAAGAAAATCTTTCTTGGTGCTTTTGGAATGGACCACTATTGGGTCAAAGCGGGTTTGGATTGTAAGACTTTTCGCTATAGTGATTTCAATATCGGTAGTCAAGTCAGGGAGAGTGCAGATAATGAAATATGGATTCGTGACTGGCTTTTAGGTGAAAAAGGAAAGTTGAATCAAGTAATAGCCGAAGATTGTGATGGTATCGTTTCTGGACTTTATGAATACGACGCTGCCTATCGTCCCCATTTTGGCGAGAAAGTTCGGTTTATTCCTTTCCCCATGCGCTTAGACAATGAATTACGATCTCAGAAGTCAAGAAGCCTTCAGGGAGAAAATGGAGAAAGAACTAAGGTTCGCTTTTTTATTGGTATCCAACGTCAGCGCCATGCTTACAAAGGAACTGATGTGATGCTCGCTGCATTAGAAAGATTACAAGCTGATTTTCCTAATGAGGTAGAATATGTTACGGCTGAGAATGTGCCTTTTGATGAATATGTTCAGCTCTTGCGCTCTAGTGATGTATTGTTAGATCAGCTCTATTCCTACACACCAGCCATGAACGCTCTGCAAGCTATGGCACAAGGGCTGGTTGTTGTGACAGGCGGTGAACCTGAGAACTATGAGATTCTGGGCGAAACAGAATTGCGACCCATCATCAATGTGTTGCCTTCTGAGCAATCTGTTTACGAACAATTAAGAGCATTAGTGTTGAGACGAGATGAAATCCCCTCTACTGTCCCAGCAGAGTAGAGCATACATCATGAAACATCATGAATATCTCAAAGTTGCGCAACAATATCTAGATTTTTGGGCTGGAAAATAGCATGTAACGCCCTCACTTTTTATTTTTTCTACCCAAAAAAGTCGTATCCTTGGTTTATCCAAAGGTACGACTTTTTGTTGATTTCTCACAAGTGAAGGAACTAGACCTTGCAAATGGGAAGTAAGCACAGGTTAAGATCCTATACAGGCTATCTTGTTGTCTTGTGGAGATATCCTTTATTTTGCTAAATACTCGCTTACATTCTTCTCAATGCGGGCAGCAAGATCAGCATTTTCTTCACGATTGAACTTTTCTCCAGTGATATGCTCATAGAGTTCAATGTAGCGTTCAGAAATGCCGGCTACAATTTCGGGAGTCATTTCAGGAACTTGTTGCCCTTCTTTACCTTGGAAGCCGTTCTCCATCAGCCATTCGCGCACAAATTCTTTAGAAAGTTGCTTTTGAGGTTCTCCTTTTTCAAAACGTTCTTCATAGCCTTCAGCGTAGAAATAACGGCTAGAGTCTGGAGTGTGAATTTCATCCATGAGGTAGATTTGTCCATTGTGCTTTCCGAACTCATACTTTGTATCTACGAGAATCAAGCCACGTTCAGCAGCAATCTGCGTTCCGCGCTCAAAAAGTGCCAAAGTGTACTTCTCAAGAACTTCATATTCTTCAGGTGTTGCAAGACCTTGGGCAAGAATTTCTTCTTTAGAGATGTCTGCATCATGCTCACCAATTTCTGCTTTAGTGGTGGGAGTAACGATGGGAGTAGGGAATTTTTCGTTCTCGCGCATACCTTCAGGAAGACGAATGCCACAAATCTCACGAACACCACTCTTATAGGCGCGCCAAGCACTGCCACAGAGATAACCGCGCACAATCATTTCAATTGGAAAACCTTCGCAGAGCAAGCCTACAGTAACCATCGGATCTGGAGTTGCGAGTTTCCAGTTTGGGCAGATGTCTGTAGTGGCATCTAAGAATTTAGCTGCGATTTGATTCAACATTTGACCTTTGAAGGGAATACCTTCTGGAAGCACTACGTCAAACGCGGAGATACGGTCGGTAGCCACCATCACAAGGCGTTCGCCTAAGTTATACACATCGCGCACCTTGCCGTGGTACACACTTTTCTGTCCAGCAAAGTGGAAATCAGTTTTTGTAAGAGCACTCATATTATTGAGATATTTGAAGGATGAATTGCAAAGAAGTTGGGGATAGTGGAGATAATCGTTCTGATATTCTAAAGGATTCTCAGATTATTCCAATACCATGATAGGCTATTCAGTTATCTTGTTGAGGAGGGAAGAAGGTGGTAATAAAATAGCACCTACACAAGGGTGCTTCAAAGACTGAGAGTTCAGTCTTCTTTTGCTTCACTTTGTGTAGGTGCTTCTTTTTCTGTTGATTTAATTTTACGCGCGGCAGCATCTTTGTCATAAGCAGCCACGATTCGGCTCACCAACTTGTGGCGCACGATGTCTTCCTGTTGCATATCAATGAAGGCAATACCTTTAACGTCACGGAGAATGCGGCTTGCCTCAATAAGACCACTGCGTTGAGAGGGCGCAAGGTCTATTTGTGTAGGGTCACCAGTTACCATCATTTTAGTATTCCAGCCCATACGAGTCAGGAACATCTTGATTTGCGCTGTTGTCGTGTTCTGGGCTTCATCCAAAATAACCACAGCGTCATTGAGCGTACGGCCACGCATGAATGCCAATGGCGCAATTTGTATGACGCGATTCTCTATATATTCCTGCAATTTCATGGCAGGAAGCATCTCTTGAAGGGCATCATAAAGTGGTTGAAGGTAAGGGTCAATCTTATCTTTCATATCGCCTGGCAAGAAACCAAGTTTTTCTCCTGCTTCCACAGCTGGGCGACTCAAAATGATTTCTTTACTTCTTTGTTCTTAAGCGCACGAACAGCCAAGGCTATCGCAAGAAAAGTCTTTCCTGAGCCAGCGGGACCAGAAATAAAGAGCATATCATTCTTGTTGTAAGCCTCAACCACTTTGCGCTGATTGACACTTCTTGGAACAATAGGCTTTCCCCCCATAGAGTACACAATAGTCTCGTTGTCTCTATGGTCAGCCTGTTCAGCCGTATTCTTGAGAATCTGAATCACTTGCTCCTCATCTAGCTGATTGTGTAGCACACAGTATTGTTGAAGACGCTTAAAGCTCTCTTCAAATTCAGCCATATCTTCTTCTGCTCCCATTACTTTCAACACATTGTCTCGCCCCATAATGCGTAGTTTGGGACGCAAAGCGCGAACCAAGCGCAGGTTGGCATTGCCAGCGCCAAAGAATATGGCGGGGTCTGCATCTTCTAAGAAGAAATGCTTTTCAATCATAGGGAGAAATCGTGAGGTGGAGGAAGCGGATAGAGAGGAATATAATATATTGGGGGCTATCTCAGCTAGTACGTTGGATGATGAATGATAACCGCCACGGAGTCAGTGAACGCTCATCAAGTGATTTCATTCATTTTGCAAGAAGCATTGGGCTAAGACAAAGCAAAGTTACTATATTTTTTGCGTTCTACCAAATATCATAACTTGACATTTTAGCCACGTTGTTCGCTTCTGGCTTGTTGAGACAATTGATAGCTATTCCAAAGGTTATGAAAGATACTGTAGAACCCTCCAGCTAAGGAAGATAGAGGGTCAAAGAAGGTGAAACCTGCCCAAATAGCAAAGACGGTATTTCTGACCTATAGCTTGAGACGCTGCAACTAGACTGTGGTGCTTACGACCAATTATGCGACCAATTCCGAATTGTAATGCGCAACTCACAAGACTCACGAGACAAATGGAGAGTAGAGTGGAGAAGGGGGCTACACTATGCATTAGGGCATGGGTACTTGTTGTGATGGCAAGCGTAAGACAAATAGCCCAAATGTGGAAGGCTAAGTCTTTTACTGCAAGAATTTGTTTTAATATCTGAGGAAAGTAAGTCCTAATTCCCCATGCTACAAAAAAAGGAAAGATGAGCATCGGGAAAACTTTTGCCATGATGCTCCACAAGGAAGTTAAGAATCCAATTTGTGAGGGAATCATCAAACTTACCACTGTGGGGATCAATAGTGCTGCCAACATATTAGCTAAGATGGTGTAGGAAATCACTCCTGCAACATCACCTTTCAGTTTGTCGGTAACAACAGCTGCAGCAGTTGCTGTTGGACAAATGAAGCACAGTAGAGCGCCTTCTGCTATGGGACGATAGGTGGGGTTAGCTCCTATAATGAATATCGCTGCAATAGAAAACCCTAGCGTTTGCAGGATGAGTAAATAGCCATGCCAAGAAGTCAAGCGCAAACTGCGGGGTTCTACTTTGCAGAATGTGATCATTAGCATGACAAAAATAAGAATAGGCTGCAGCGTCTTTATCCAGTGCATTGCTATTGTCTTTGCTCCGGGATTGGGGAGATATTTGTCTCCTAGAAAATAGAGCAATACGCCTAACAATATGGCTATGGCAAGCATCCAAGTGCGCAATAGTTGCTTGAGTTTAATCATTGAGTTGGAGTGTTTATAGATGCTATCTGCAGTGGGGGAGAAAGTGTTAAATCTGAAGGCTCAAAAAAACATGAGTTTTCTTCGAACTAGCTTGAAGAAATTTCAATACAAAGGGATTTCGAAAATCAAATTCCTCGAAAATCTCAACGCGTCATTAAAAAACTCGTGTTTTCTCAGAGTTTGTCTCTCTATTTCTACTAAAATTGCATGTAAAACGTCGGAGAACTTTGAGATTTTGTCGGAGAACTTTGCAATTTCGTCGGAGAAAATTTGAAAAACGTCGGACGTTTTTGCTATTATCCCCGAGATAATCTCCGCAACCGTTCTTCTGTCCCTCAATGAACTCTTCCATGAAGTGAGAAATCATGTACAGGAGCTTCTGGACTTTAATTTCTACGTTAAATAACGGTGTTCAAATTGTAAAGTTTTCTTTTAATGCTTGCCTATTTTGCGGACTGTGATCAAAGTTACGTTGAATCTAGAGTCAGTGACTTAGCCCTTGTTAAGGGCTATGCTTATGTCTCTAAAGAAGAGAGTCCTTGACTATCTGTTGAAGGGATGTTGGGATTTGCTATTCTTGTGGAGAAAGATATGCAAATCGGCTGAGTTTCATCATAAAACCCAGCCGATTCATTTGTTTCGTACTTATTCTTGCTTATCGTTGGGATAAAGGAGTTGCTCCAATGCGATAGCAATGCCGTCTTCGTCGTTAGAAATAGTGATGAAATCGGCAATTGCTTTGACTTCATCGACAGCATTTCCCATAGCAACGCCCATACCAGCGTATTCCAGCATGGAGAGATCATTGAAACCATCTCCAAAAGCCATTAGATCTTCACGCTTCATGCCTAAATGAGCTAAGAGACGCTGAAGAGACTGCGCTTTATCGATGCCTTTTGGGGTGAGTTCTAGAAAGAAAGGAGCAGAACGGAATATCTCCATACGGTTGGAAAGCACTTCTTTCATCTTAGCTTCTAAGTCAACAAGGAGTTGAGGTTCTCCTGGAATAAGAAACTTGGTGGCACCTCCTTGAATAGCGCTTGCTTCAGCCACGAAATTTTTAGCCACAACGACTGGCATTCCGTTGATGCGTGCTTCTTCCGCTAAATATTCTCCTTCGTTGAAACTGGCTAAGATAGCGTTTGACTGATAGGTGACGATAGGTAGTTTTGTACTTTCTGCAAAGTGATGTAAAGTTGGAATGATATCAGTATCAACAGTTTGGCTATATATGGCTTTTCCTGTGCTCCAGTCTATAATTCTTCCTCCATTATAAGAAAGTACAAATCCACCAAACTTATCAAGTTGTAATTGTTGGGCTAAAGAAGAAATTCCGTAAGTGGGTCGCCCAGAGGCTAATACTATGCGAACTCCCTCGTGTTGTGCTCGCATCAGCGCTTCAAAGGTACGCGGAGTGATGACTTTTTGGCTGTTGGTTAGGTGCCATCTAAGTCTAATGATATGATGCGGTAGGAGAGGGGAGTGACTGTCTTCATTTTTGTCTGTGATGTTTATGACGGCGTTAGAGTATGATGGCGCAATAAGCTAGATTTGCAAGCAATCTATTAATGTACCATCCAAATGATAGAGCGAGATTACCCCATCTTCATAAGTGGCAAATGTGGGAGGATTACCACCTTTGGGGAATGTTGGACTACCTGTGTTGACCAACACCGAACCATTTTCCATGCGCGTGATGTGAGGAAGATGTGTGTGTCCATTAAATAGGACGTCAAATTTTGCTCGAGGCAAATGTTTTTCCCCATAAACATGACCGTGTGTAAGGAAAATGCGTGTGCCGTTGTCTACAACCCAAGCATAATCTCCCATTAAATCAAAGTCGCAAAGCATTTGGTCTACTTCACTATCACAGTTTCCGCGCACGGCAATGATACTATCAGCTATGGTGTTAAGACGTTTTACGATACCTTGGGGATCAATCCCTTCGGGAATACGATTTCGCGGACCATAGTTAAGCAAATCCCCAACAAAAAGGAACTGTTCGCACTGCATATTGTCATAGTGCTCAAGTAATTTCTCAAGCACTGGAAGTGATCCATGGATGTCCGAACAAATGAGGTACTTCATAATGGGGAATTTCTTCTGATTGTGAGAAACTGCAAAGTAAGTTTTGATTAGAGAAAAAGCATATCAGCTTTGACACGGGCAACAGTCGTGGCGTCTACAAAGCGAGCGGCAATGGCAAAGGCAAACTCTGCAGCAGCTCTTGGGCCTTTTGCTGTGATGATATGTCCATCTTCAACCACCAAATCACTAACCAGTTCTGCTCCTTCAAGCTCTTGTTCAAAACCTGGATAGCAAGTTGCACGGCGTTGTTTCAAAATGCCATGTTTACCCAATACCATAGGTGCTGCACAGATGGCTGCAATGAGATTTTTGCAATCGTGGTGGTAGAGTAGTGCCTTTCTTAAACCTTCGTGAATAAGAAGGTTGCGTGCCCCTGGCATACCACCCGGAAGAATGATACCATTGCTCTTATAGATTTCACTTTTACGGAATACGGTTTCCGCCATAATTGACATATCATGTGAGCCATGGATAAGTCTGGTGCCGGCGACGGATACAATTTGTACCTCCAGACCACATCGTCTGAGAATATCTATCGTTGTTAGTGCTTCAATTTCTTCAAAACCATCAGCCAAAAATATGTGTAACATATATCTTTAATCTTTTTTGCAAATCGTGCGCGAGCACACGAGGTTAATTCTATATCTGTGAGGCTAATATTCACATGTTAGGTTTCTTCTTACTGAGCCAAAGGGGTAAGGCACTTAAGATATGCCTTTATGGTCTGTTCTAAGCCAAGGTAGAGTGCATCGCACACGAGGGCATGACCAATGCTCACTTCATCGAGAAAGGGGATCTGCAGAGAGAAGTAGGCAAGGTTTTCCAAGCTCAAATCATGACCTGCATTGATGCCTAGTCCGATGTTGCGGCAGTGATGGGCACAATCAACATAGGGCGCAATGGCTTCTTGACGATTGACCTTATAGTTAGAAGCGTATGGCTCTGTGTAAAGTTCTATTCGGTCGGCTCCGCAACGAAGGGCATAATCAGCCATTTCCTTGTCTGGATCTATAAAAATAGAGACTCTCACATTTGCTTCGTGAAAACGGGTAATAATAGGGGTGAGAAAGTCGGCCTTCTCCTTAGTGTTCCAGCCGGCATTGGAAGTGAGTTGGTCTGGAGCATCAGGCACGAGCGTCACTTGGGCAGGTTTAACAGCACAGACGAGAGCGATGAAGTCTTCACTTGGATATCCCTCAATATTGAACTCTGTGTTGATGCATTTTTTCAGCTCAAGTACATCAGAGCGGCGAATATGTCGCTCATCAGGTCTCGGATGTACAGTGATGCCTTGTCCTCCAAATTGTTCGCAATCTCGAGCCACTTGTAGTAAATCGGGATTGTTGCCACCACGTGCATTACGTAATGTAGCAAATTTATTGATATTTACGCTCAGTTTCGTCATAAATGCTTGGTATAATGAGGAGAATACTGTAATTTTGCTCAAAGAAGCAAGGAACTCCCTTCCTCATTTATGTCGCGAAATTACGAAAATGTTTCAAATAATGCGCATCCTACGGGGTGAAATGCGGCAATTTACAAATTATTATGCACTGTTCTCCTCAAAGAATTGCCTTATTTGGCAAGAGTTATAACACAGATAAACTCAACTGTGCTCTTCAGATTATTCACAAGTTACAACATCTTGGTCTAGATGTTCTTGTGACAGAGGATTTTATGTCTTTGTTGCATGAACATGCTCCTGATGTTACTGCGCATGTGCACAGCTTTTCTTTGGGAGATTGTCAAGCAAATCTTGCTATTTCGATAGGAGGTGATGGCACCTTTCTATATACTGCAGAGCGTCTACGCAATAGTCCGATTCCCATCCTTGGTGTAAATCTTGGAAGATTAGGTTTTTTGGCTGAAGTGACTCCTGAAATTTTGAATGAGGCCTTAGAGCATATCACAGAGGGAAATTACTATATTAATGAGCGTAGTCTGATAGAAGTAAAGACGTTGGGTGAAGAGATTGAGACCTATCCCTTCGCTCTCAATGACGTTGCCCTTCTAAAGCATGATAATGCTTCTCTTATAGATGTTGAAACGCGAGTAGATGGCGAATTGCTTACTAAATATGTTGCCGATGGCCTCGTGATAAGTACCCCGACTGGTTCCACAGCCTATTCTTTGTCTGTAGGTGGTCCTGTGCTAGATCCTCAGTCAGCAGCCTTTTGTCTTTCACCAGTGGCACCACATAGTTTAACGATGCGTCCTATTGTACTTCGCGATGACGTACAAATAAAACTGAAGGTGCACAGCCGCACAGAGCGTTTTTTGTTATCGATTGATGGGCGTAGTCAAAGTATGTCTACTGAAACAGAAGTAATATTGGAAAAAGCAAGTTATAAAATATCAGTGGTGCATCTATGCCCTAACTCTTTTTTCCGCGCCTTAAGCAAGAAGATGATGTGGGGAGAAGATATACGTGGATAATTGTAACGTTAGCTTCAAATCATTTTTTACTGTAGGAACACAGCTTTATTTATAAGATTACTAGTATAACAATGAAACTAGACTTCCTGTCCTATTGGCATTTTATAGTTTGGATGAAGCGGTATTGGCTGACTTATCGTTGGTGGAATATCCTAAATCTCATCCTTGGTACAATAGGAGTGGTCTTAAGTCTGTGTTTTGTTTATCTATTCAAAACAGCCATTGACATTGCAACAGGTGCTCAAACAGGGAATCTTGTGCTTATCTTGTTTTTTTATGTAGTGGGTACTGTTCTAGAACGCACACTTAGTTTTGTGGGGAATTGGTTGAGTACATTGCTTTTCACAAAAACAGAGAAGGATATGCGTATGTCTCTCTTTAATACTTTGATGTCTAGTGATTGGCAGCAACTACAACAATATCATAGCGGAGATGTGCAAAGTAGAATCTCCAAAGATGTTGATTATTTGGTAGGAATGACTGTAAATACTTTCCCTGCTGTATTCATGATGCTGTTTCAGCTCACTGGGGCTTTCGTTTATCTTTGTTTCTTAGACTATAAACTCGCTCTTTGTTTACTCGTAATAACTCCTTTGGTCTTTTTACTCCGTCGTTTATATATTAAGAAACAGCGCGAACTAACTCGTGATGTTCGTGAACAAGATACAGACGTTTTATCTAGATATCAAGAAGCTACACAACACCTTCTTGTGATTAAGACAAATCATGCATATGAGGTGATCAGACAGAGGTTAGACTCTGCTCAAACTATTTTGGAAGAAAAGATTAAGCGTAGATTGAAATTTTCTATTCGTCCCTTTCTTCTGATGCGTTTAGGTTTTGATTTGACCTATTTAGTCGTTTTTGTTTGGGGAGTTGTTGGCTTGCAAAATCAATGGATTACTTATGGTGCACTTATGGCGTATGTGCAATTGGTGGCACGAGTGCAGTCCCCATTGAAGAACTTGTCTCAATATGTCAATGCGCTTATACAAGGCCATATAGCCTTCGAACGCGTCTCTACTTTGGAAGGTTTATCATTAGATATATATGGTAAGGAATTAAACACAGAAGAAAGCGATGAGCCAACCATTATCAAGCAACAAATAAGGAAAGGGGAGGCAGATTTCTGTTTATGTCTATCTAATGTTCATTACCAGTATGCTCCGGATGCTCGCATGGTCTTGACAGATTTCTGCTGTAAATTTCCACAAGGTAGTATAACTGCTATTTTAGGAGAGACAGGATCAGGGAAGACTACGCTCATTCGTCTGCTATTGGGACTCATTACTCCCCAAAAGGGTGCGGTTGAGTGGTGTTTGCAGGATCAAAGATGTCCTTATGGCTTCTTAGGTAGAGAAGCTATTGCCTACGTACCACAAGGCAACACCTTACTCTCAGGAACAATTCGTGAAAATCTTCTTTTGGCTAATTCTACAGCTACAGAGGAGGAAATGAATGATGCATTGTTTGTGGCTGCTGCAGATTTTGTTTTTGCTTTGCCCCAAGGCTTGGATACAGCTTGTCAGGAATTTGGAGGGGGATTGTCAGAAGGGCAGGCCCAGCGTATTTGTATAGCTCGTGCTCTACTTCGTCCTTGTCCGATATTAATTTTTGATGAAAGTACCTCGGCTCTTGATGTAGCAACTGAAAAGCTGGTTATTGAACGCTTAGTGTCGAGTTGTAAGGGAAAGACCATGATATTTGTCACGCATAGGGCTGCTGTGCTAGAGCATTGCTCACAAATAATTCAATTGTAGACTTTGAATAAACTTCTAATCAATAATAGCTATACACTATATAATTGGTAAGTAGACCTATCATCTTCAACCAAACAACAAGAAAAACAACAGATTTCTCATCATTTTGTTTGGAAGAAATATAGAAAGGCTGTACCTTTGCAATGTTTTCATGGTATTAGATTTAAGGTTAAAAGAAGATTGGTTGTCGGGAGACAATCAATTTTTATTTTATACCTACCGCATCTTATGCATTTCTTGCCGTACGAATAGAGATTGTTTCTATCATTCCCTTCTTTTTCTTACTCTTTTCATAAACAATTGTACTACAGATGAAAGTTGCTCTCTTTGATTTAGATGGTGTACTCATTGATACCGAAGGTCAATATGAATCTTTTTGGCGAAAGATAGGTCAGGACTTTTTGCCAGAACAACCAAGTTTTGCGCAAGACATCAAAGGTATGTCGTTAGTGCAGATCTACCAGACTTATTTTCCTGGCTTAGAGTCTTTGCAAAAGGAAATGACTTGTCGTCTTAATGCTTTTGAGAAAGAGATGCATTATCCGATTTTTGAAAGTGTCCTCCCCTTTCTCAAGCGATTACAAGAGATGCACGTGCGATGTGCTGTAGTGACCAGTAGTAATAAAGAAAAGATGAAACAAGTCTATGCTGAGCACCCTGAATTTTCTAGCTATTTCTCTAAGATTTTTACAGCTGAACATGTACAACGCTCCAAGCCAATGCCAGATTGTTATCTGAATGCGGCTAAAGTCTTAGAGGTTGCTCCAGAAAAATGTGTCATCTTCGAAGACAGTATTAATGGGCTTAAGGCAGGACGTGATAGCGGAGCGCAAGTTGTTGCATTAGCAACCTCTTTGTCTCGTGAAGTTTTGACAAACCATGAGAACTCCAAGTTGTATGATATGTTGGTAGATAATTTTAGGCAGATTGCGCCCGAAGCTCTTTTCGCTGATTAGAGGCTTTTTCTCAGTACTTGAAAGAGGCATATTATGGTTTTATTGGCATAATCTTTGCTCATTAACTAGGACAAAGTTTGTGTGCGAATTTACACAGCAAGGACTGAAAGATAGAAGTAAAAAATATATCCAGAACAAAATATATAGACGTATGAATATTCCTCCCATTGCCTTCCTTTTCATGCTCTTGCCTATAGTCGGACAATTATACATCTCCTATGGAGTTTGGCAGATTCTACCCGACATTTTGTGGTTGAAGATTATAACTATCACGCTGATGACTTTAGCTTTCTTGTTGTTTTTTGTCGCAATGAGTGGTTGGCTTGACAAACTTCCATTAGAATTAGCCACCATTAGCTACAATGTTGGTACCTCATGGCTTATTGTTCTGCTTTATATGTTTATACTTTTTGCAGTGATTCATGTAGGTGGATGGTTATCATGGATACCTAAGCAATATATTCAGCATAGCTATATAGGAGCGACTTTGCTTGGTGGTCTTCTCTTAGGTTTGTTTGCTTACGCACGTTATCATTATGAGGATAAAAAGCGAGTAGAACTTGTGCTTGATGGTAAGGGTAAGATTAAAGAACCAAAGAAGCTAGTATTAGTTAGTGATCTTCATTTGGGGTATCATAATCGACGTCGTGATCTTCACCGTTGGCTGGAACAAATCAAAGCTGAAAAGCCCGATGCTCTTTTAATTGCAGGTGATTTGATAGATAGAACTATCAAACCTGTTAATGAAGAAGATGCTGAAGAAGAATTCAAAAAACTAGGTTTTCCCGTCTATGCTATTTATGGCAATCATGATTATTACACAGGAGTTGCAGCGGATCGTAAGTTTTGCGAAAGAGCAGGAATTCAGCTTCTTAAAGATGAAGTGGCTTATTTCGGAAACTTTGCTATAGTTGGCAGAGACGACAGAACTAATGTTAATCGTATGACATTGGCACAACTAATGGATGGAATTGATCGATCTAAGTACATCATTGATTTAGACCACCAACCTTATAATTTAGAGGAAGCCGAAGTAAATGGAGTCGATTTAGAATTTGCAGGACATACTCATTATGGACAAGTTTGGCCTGGAAACTGGGTGACACAAGCTATGTATGAAAATGCTTATGGGCTTTCTAGACGTAATGCCACAACTTATTATGTAAGTTCTGGATTAGGCATTTGGGGGGCAAAGTTTCGCATTGGCACTCAAAGCGAATACGTTGTTGTCACTTTCAAATAGATGGCTGCTTACCGCACTACATTTTTAGTTTGTAGGAGTGTTCTTTCGATTGTATCGATAGGATGCTCCTTTCTTTTTATATATATTATTGTTGTTGTCAGGAATATTTCCCTCTCGCGTAACATCAGGCTACCGGATAGCAATTATAGGGGATGTCAATGAATAATTTGCATGTGTCTTTTCCCAAAAGGGCAATGGGGCGGGGCAGAATCAAAAGGTGAGGGGGACAGAATACTACAAATCCCGCTTCTGTTTAATCAGAAGCGGGATTTGTTTTCGTGTGAAAGTTATTACAGAAACGAAGTTTAATCTTTTATCATTACTTCCTTAATCTGAACTTGATTGCGAGTTAGCAGTTGAGAGCTACTATTGATGACACGTTGACCGTCATTGTCTTTAAGAAAAAGTAAAAAGAACGCATCGTGCTTCGTGTGCGTGGATCGGTTACAATTTCCCAGACTGTACGAACCAAGGGATATTCTCCAGTAGCGATGTAATACTGATAAGGACGTTGCCAGTCTGCTTTTGCTTTACCAACTTTACCAACTAACATAACGCGTACATCGAGACCATAGAAGGTTTGTAATGCTGTGGTATCGCCCTGGTGAACTCTCAACCAGTCTGTTGATACGACACCGATTGTATTAGGATTTTCTTTTACTGTTTGGATAACCTTCATATTGCTTCCTTGAGCGAATACGTTCCCTTGAAGATCTTTTCCTCCGTTGAGGCTGTCTTTCATGTATCGAACAGTACTTGAACCTGAGGCATCAAAGACGAGATTTAGTTCTCCCTTTTTGGTTCCCATCTCGAGTTGTTCCCATCGAGTGATTTTGCCTTGAATAATCTGACGCAGTTCATTGACATTGATTACCGTATCTGGATTTTGTTTGTTGACAATGAGAGCAAAGGCGTCATATGCAAGTTTTGATTGAAGCAGAGGAAGATTGTGTTGTTGGACGATGGTTTTCTCATTTTCATTTAATGGTCGAGTCGTCACAGCCATACGCACACTATCAGCAAGTAATAAACGAATGGCCGAATCTTCGCTACAATATACAGGCTGCATCACAGCTTCTGGTTTACGGAGTCCGTATAATTCGGATAGTTCTTCGAGGATGGGTTGAAAACTAACATCTGCTGCGAACCTTACATCATCTTCGTGTAGGTAGGCATTGGCTTTCTTTGGATTAGTGCCACAACTAACCAACAAGGCTAGTGCTAGCAGTGGAAAGAGAAGTTTTCGCATACTATGAGGGTTTTATATGTGAATTAAAAAAAACGTTACTTACTGGCGAAGATCTTCCAGATACAAAGCTTGTATATACCATTGTATTAGGAGTCTGTTATAGATTCGACTTATATTTACTTAGCTTTGGGAAAACGTCAGTAAAGGGAAAGGTTGTGCGAACTTTTCAGAAGAAGTAAGAAATACACAGATAGCACATACCCTAATAAATATTGAGAAAAAGAACAAACCTGCGCCTCACGGCCGAGGCCTAAGACGCAGGTTGTTGAAATACAGTTGTGATAACTACAACTGATGTTTAGTTCTGGATAGAGTAGCGTACGGGAAGGTTGAACCATACACGTACGGGGCGACCTTGTTGCTTACCAGGAATGAAACGAGGTAATGATTTTACCACGCGAACCGCTTCCTTATCGCAGTGTGATTCGAGAGATTTCACAACTTGAACATCACCAATAGAACCGTTTGCTTCTACTACAAAGCGAAGTTGTACAGTACCTTGGATCTCTTGTTCAACTGCGATAGCTGGGTAGTTGATGTTCTTTGCTACGTATGCAAGCAAAGCAGCTTCACCACCGGGGAATTGAGCTGGTTGTTCTACTACAGTGTGGATAGGAGCTTCTTCTTCCTTCTGTTTTGGTTGTGGTGCATCACCACCAGCTTCTTGACCTTTAAGAAGGTCGTCGATGGTACCCTTACCATTAGCGTCACCTGCGTAGTCACCTGCTGCAATGGCGAGGTTGCTTCGGTTCAGTTCTTCTTGGTTCTTCACTTTTTTGCTCTCGTCAACTTTGTCAACGATGTCAGGAACTGTGAAACCTACAGATGCACGAACTGCAACTTTTTGAAGCTGCTCTTGTTTGGGCTGCTCCTCTTGCTTTTGTACTTTAGGTTCTTCTTTCTTCAGTTCATCCTTTTTCAACTCTGACAATTCAGTTACAGCTTCTGTATCTGTTGCCAAAGATGCTTGGATGGCTTCCTTTGCTTTTGCGTAGGTGAAAATCAAACCAGCGATGACTGCAATACCCACGAGGATATCAATGATCGCATAGAGGTGACGTCTACCAGCTTTAGAACGCAAATCATAAGCACCGTAGCTCTTATTACGTCCTTCAAAGACGAGGTCGCACCATTCGCGCGAAATAATATCGACTTTTGACATAGGGATTACTGTTACTTATGAATTTACTTTTTGTTCAACTCTTCTACCATCTTCTTGTCTTGATCATTTACTTTGTCGATCACATACTTTCCGATGTAGCAGTTTTGCATTTCGTCGAGCACATCAATCAAGTTAAGATAGGTAGACTCATCCATTGGCTTAATAATAGCTGTTGGAGTGCCATCTGCATTCTTAATCTTGCGAAGTTCTTCCTTGAATTCTTCCTTGTTCTTCTTTGCTTGTTCAACGTTGCCTGTAAATTGAGCTTGCAGTTTACGTCTTAGAGCATCTACTTGAACTTTGGCTTTCTGATTTGCGAAGAAGAACTGCGCGAATACCATCTTTGCCATAAGTAGTTTCTTGAAGTTGAGCTTCAGAAGGCTTGCCCTCGAAATAATAGAGTTTATTGTCTTTGCCAATGATAATCGTGATAGCTTCATCGGTCTGTACTTGGCTCTTTTGCTCCTTTTTGATGTCATCCTTGTCGGAAGGCATCGTGATTTGCATCGTTTGGGGCTTGAGCAGGGTAGTACAGAGCATGAAGAAAGTCACGAGCAACATTATCATGTCGACCATAGGTGTGAAGTCGACACGGGCGTTCATTTTCTTTGCTTGGAATTGCTATTCCCGCCTGTATCTAATTGTGCCATAACTTTTCTATCAGATTATTTGTCCTCGCCACCTTTCAGTGTCGTGATAAGATTATATCTTGACTCATGAATGTCGCGCAAGGAGTTCATAACATTCTTGATCGTGCTGTAAGGCGTGCTCTTGTCAGCCTTAATAGCGATACCCATGTTCTCGCCATTAGCTTCGCGGGCAGCCGATACCCAGTCTTTCAGTTCATTGTTCAAACTATCACAAGGAATACCAGCTTCTGGGCTTTCTAGGAGAAGTGAGTTACGTTTGGACGCTTCTGTGTCAACCCATCCTGCGATGGTGTTGAAAGGAGTACCAAATGTAGGAACTTCAGAGAAAGCTTTGAGCTGTGCATCTGTGAGACTCAATTTCTTCTGTTCAATCAATTTCTCCGCCATCGCTTTTTGGCCATTAGGATTATCCATATTCATGAATACCTTTCCTTCTGGATTGATGAAAATGGTGAGAAGATTGTTTTCTGGAATCTTAATTTCTGAAACTGAGCCAGGAACATTTACCTTTACAGGTTCTTCCTTGGTGAAAGTTGCTGTAAGCATAAAGAAGGTAAGCAGCAGGACCATGACGTCACTCATCGGTGTCATGTCGATGAATGTGTCTTGTTTTTTTACATGAAAACGTCCCATGTTGTCTTGTTACCTTTTTATGATTACTTTTGAGTGGTCTTGAAAGTTTCTACGATAGTGAAACCAAGTTCGTCGATAGCGAAAGTGAGACGGTCGATCTTATTGGTGAAGTAGTTGTAAGCAACAACTGCAGCAGCACCAGTCGCGATACCAGATGCGGTGTTTACAAGTGCTTCAGAGATACCTACAGCAAGTGCAGAAGAGTCAGCACCACCTTCACCACCTGACATAGCAGAGAATGACTTGATCATACCCATTACCGTACCGAGAAGACCCATAGAGTACCGAGAGTTACGATAGTACCGATGATAGGAAGGTTTTCTTGCATCATAGGCATTTCCAGAGCTGTAGCTTCTTCAACTGTCTTTTGAATAGCGAGCACCTTCTTTTCAAGTTCTACGTCAGTAGTTTGTTGCTTCTTGTACTCAGTGAGAGCTGCGAGAACAACGTTAGCAACAGAACCTTGTTGCTTGTTGCAGAGTTCTTCAGCCTTAGCGAGATCACCTTGCTTAAGAGCAGACTTAACAGCTGCTGCGAACTTACCGAGGTTACCCTTACCATTAGCCGTGCCAATAGCGAAAGCACGTTCGATTGCCAAAGCAATAACTGTGATGAAGAGAGTCCAAATGATAGGTACGATGAACCCACCCTTGTACACAGTACCTACGATACCTGCAGGTTCGTAAGACTGATCTTGGAAGAAGTGGAAGGGAACACCTGTTGCACCTTCAGCGTGGAAGTTGCTCAAGTGACCTGCACCGAATACATAAAGACACTCAGCGATAAGGAAGCAGACGATAATTACTGCGAATCCGGACTTGATGCCGGTGAAACCCTGAGATTTCTTGGGGGCACTCTTAGGTGCCGTAGCATTTGTAGTTGCCATTGATGATAAAGATTAGTGGTTTGAATTAATGTTTGGTTGTTTCGAGAGAATTATTGATAACTCCAGCATTGTCTCTCGATAAAACCGCAGTATCGATGTGGTTTGTGACTGCAATTATACTCGATTTTGACAACTTCAGTTGCTGAATTACTCGACAAAAATAGCGACTTCTGAGGAAGTAGCCAAACTTTTTAGCTCTTTTCTTATACTAAACCTTGTATTTTATCGCCATTTTAAGAGAAGAAATGATGGTGAATTCGGACAAAACTCTCATTATTCGTAGTTTAAATATCCCATTTTCAGAATTCTATCCTGAGATAATCTGAAAATTCATTTAGGCCTAGGAATTAAAAAGGAACAAATGAACCATTAGGTGCTAGAGGAGGCTCAGGAGCGGCAGAGTCAAATGGGTTATTGGGGCTATAGCTGTCAACAGTCAGAGATGTGTCAGCAGTTGATGTACCATTAAAATCTTCACCAGGTAGAGGGGCTGCAGCTTCCTCGTCCGGGTTTTCGAATCGAGCATATTGCCCTTTAAATGTGAGAAGTACATCGCCAACGGCACCATTACGGTGTTTCGCGATGATGATAACGGCTTTGCCTCGAAGGTCGTTTCCATTCTCATCTTTATTTAGATTATAGTACTCCGGGCGATGGATGAAGATAACCATATCTGCGTCCTGCTCGATAGCTCCTGATTCACGAAGGTCAGAGAGTTGAGGACGTTTAGAGTCAAGTGTGTTTTCTCCGCCAGGACGGTTTTCTACGCCACGATTCAACTGAGAAAGGGCTAGAATAGGGATGTTTAACTCTTTAGCTAGTCCTTTTAATGAGCGGCTAATGGTTGATACTTCTTCTTGACGGCTTCCAAAGCTCATTCCGGATGCATTCATTAGCTGTAAGTAGTCAATCATTATGAGTTTTACTCCATGCTCTTTAACTAATCGGCGAGCTTTCGTGCGTAGTTCGAATACAGACAACGAAGGGGTATCATCTACATACATTGGTTTTCCGATAAGATCTTTAATCTTATTGTCAAGTTGTGCCCACTCATAAGCTTCTAACTGCCCACTCTTGATTTTTTCACCTTTGATTTCGCAAGTGTTTACAATCACACGATTGATTAACTGTACATTAGACATTTCAAGTGAAAACAATGCTACAGGTATGTTCTGGTCGACTGCAATGTTTTTGGCCATAGAAAGGGCAAAAGCAGTCTTACCCATTGCGGGACGTGCAGCAAGAATTACCAAATCGGAGTTTTGCCATCCAGAGGTCATGCGATCGAGTGCGTGGAATCCAGAAGCAATACCTGACATACCATCGGTGCGTTCGGCTGCTTTGTGAAGCATCTCGTATGCTTCGGTAATAACACTATCTATTTGTTGATAGTCCTTTTTGAGCTTCTTCTGAGAAAGCTTGAAGAGTGAGCCTTCAGCTTCCTGCATGAGTTCGTCGATATCCTGGGTAGGGTCAAATGCTTTGTCTTGTACGTTAGCAGAATATGAGATGAGTTCACGCGCTGTTGATTTCTGTGCAATAACTCTAGCGTGATATTCGATGTGTGAAGAAGAAACGATATTTTGAGTCAGTGAACTTAAGTAGGCAACACCTCCAACTTCGTCAAATGTTCCATCAGTACGGAGTTGTTCAACGACAGTAAGGATGTCTACAGGATGTTGAGCGACATGAAGTTTGCTGATAGCGCTATAGACCTTTGGTTTCTTGGGTCATAGAAAGATTCCGGCGTTAAGATATCGCTAATGAGTGAATAAGCATCTTTTTCTAGAAGCAACGCTCCAAGCACAGACTTCTCGAATTCTAGTTCTTGAGGTTGTATTCTTCCAAGGGAATCCTCTACCTTGGAAACTTGTGGTTTGTGGCGTGAATTTGTTTTTGGGGAACTCATCTTATATAGTGGGTTAATTGGAAAGTAAAATGAAGATGCTATTGATTATTGGGCTTTGAGGGAGGGGGAAAAGCGTAACAACCTGGTGCCGCTGAATTATCTATTATTCGGGCTCTGCCTAATCTATCGTAGGGAAAAGTTTGACGAGATAAGTTGACATCTGCTTTACCTTCTAGTGGAGAATTGGCTCGCAACGTAAATGGGAAAAGTAACTTCTGGAAATCAAAGGCTGGCCAGAAATGATTTTCATTTCGCTCTTTTTCTGGTAGTTCAGTCTCAAATACGCATGCAACAAATCGTTGGTTATCTGAAACTTGTGGAGTATTGAGTAGACAATGATCAAACTGGTAGTTTAATTCTTCTTCCGTATACCTTCTAGAAGTTTCTATATGGATATCATCTGCGTTGTAGCCAGTAATCAGACAGTTCCTAAAGATGGCTTTGAAATGGGTGAGTATATTTCTCCATGGACATTGGATATTTTTAGTGCTACTCCACGCCCTCCTACAAATGAATAAAACTGTCCAATGGTACAATGTGTGAAAGTGTTGTCGCCGCCAACGATGCTGACGCAATTTCCTCCTGCATTTGTAATTTGAGAATTGCCAATTTCTGTTTTGCATTGGTCTAGGGTCAGAGCGTCTCCGCTTATGTTATGAATGATGGAGTTTGATAGGGTGAGTTTTGTTGCGGAAATGTCAGAAGAATCACATTTGATACCAAAGTCAGAGCTATGTATATCGCAGAAGTCTAGGATATTATCAATGCTTTTATTTTTGAATACTATACCTCCCCATTGACCGGGGATACGATCGTATGGCTGTTGCGAAAACATGTATCCCATTCTATCTCCTCTAAGAATAATGTTTTTCTTAACTGTACCTTGAGCTACCAGGCGACCGTAGACGATGAGCTTTGAGGATGGATGAAAATAGAGTCTTGTTCCAGCAGTTAGGGTTAGAGTTCTTCCTTCGGGTACTACTAAACTATCTTTTACGTGGTATGGTACGTCGCTTTGAAAAACAGAGTCTTTTTCTAGAATGGGGGTTGCAATTTGAAGTACTCGCTGTCCAAATGCTTTTAGTATGACTGTGTGAGTATTTCCGTTCTCTAGTTGAAAAGACAGTTTGTCTTCAATCTCTTGAGGGGTATCAAATGAGGTTTCTGGGACTGTAAGTTCAACAAAGACCCGCAGGCTGTCTTTTCCATATATTTCCCAATTGCTATTCTTTTCTTCTCGTAAGTATGTTCCGTCAATATTAACTCTGAAAGGTGAATCCTGACCTGTTTGTAACGAGATACGTGTAATTCGTAAGTTTTCTTCTGTAGGGTTATATACTTGAAAAGTGTACGTATTAGTAGGCACTCCAGCTATAACAGTGTCAAGAGACAGTGTATCTATACTAGAAGTTAGTTTTGCACTGGGTGTAGTGGCAAATCCCTCCTCGCTAAGACAAGAAGCGAGAAGGGATATTGCACTGATGAGTGATAATATATAAGCTAATGCTTTCACTAATTACTGATTAGGTACGTTCTTTAGAATATCGAGAAGATGATCCCAAACCATTTGCACAGTGGGAATCAAAAGGCGCTCGTCTGGAGAGTGTACACCGCGAAGTGTAGGACCGAAGCTTACCATATCGAGGTTGGGGTACTTCTCTGAAAAGAGTCCGCACTCTAGACCAGCATGAATAGCACGCACTTTAGGCTCCTTGTTGAAAAGACGTTTGTAGCTTTCAACTGCAATTTTCACGATTTCACTCTTGGGGTTAACCTTCCATCCTGGATATCCTTCATTTGTGACACATTGGGCACCGCCAAGTTCGAAAGCAGCGCGAACGACTTCTGCCATATAAGTCAAATTGCTTGCTACACTAGAACGTTGAGAGGTGTTTACTATGATTTGGCTACCTTCACGCTTGATATTTGCTAAGTTGCTAGAAGTTTCAACCAAATCATCGATGTCCTGACTCATAGCAAAGATGCCATTGTGAACAACAATCAGGCTTTCAGGATACGTTCTGTTTGAGATTTAGTCAAACAGTCTGCAGGCACCGTAACCTCGGTGGCTATGAACGTTGCATCTGGTTCTGTTGAAGAGAATTCTTCTTTAACGCGCATTCCAAACTCTTGAAGTTCGTTGCTTAACGCTGTAATGCGGTCTGTAGGAACAACCACAATGGCATGAGCTTCACGAGGAATTGCATTGTGAAGACCACCTGCTTGGATGTCGCAAAGGCGCAAATCAGCTTTTACGAGTTGTTCAAGAAGGAAGCGAACTAAAAGCTTGTTCGCATTTCCGCGCTTTTTATTGATGTCGTCTCCAGAGTGCCCTCCTGTAAGTCCTTTTACAGTGACTTCTATAGCTTTGTATCCAGCGGGTACAGACTCAAGGTCGAGATTGTATTTGGCTTCTGTGCGGACACCGCCAGCACAACTTACAAAAATCTCTCCTTCATCTTCAGAGTCAAGATTAATAAGTAAATCTCCTGACATAAAGTCAGATTTCATCTCGAAAGCACCAGTTAGACCAGTTTCTTCATCGCGGGTAAATACGCATTCAATAGGACCGTGTTCAATATCTGTTGCTTGGAGAAGGGCCATTTCCATAGCGATACCAATACCGTCATCTGCACCGAGAGTTGTTCCCTTTGCCTTTAACCATTCGCCATCAATGTAGGTTTGGATTGCGTCATTATCAAAGTCGAATTCTACATCTTTGTTCTTTTCACACACCATGTCTTGGTGGCTCTGGAGAATGACAGTCTTACGATTTTCGTAACCTGGAGTAGCTGGTTTCTTGATCAATACGTTGCCAGCATGGTCTACGATGGTTTCAAGGCCAAGATCTTCACCAAATTTGCGAAGGAAGGCTGTAATTTTCTCCTCACGCTTTGATGGACGAGGTACTTGGTTGATTTGCGCGAAGCAGTCAAATACGGATTTTGGAGTAGCTCTACCATAACTTGTATATCTTTGTGAGTTAAATTGTGGACAACCCTTGTGGTATTTGTTGGGTTGTCGTATTTTTGCACTTGCAAATATAGCAATTTAATATGATTCAAATCCTCATACCCACGATAATTATTGTAGCAATTGCCTTTTTCCTTCTTTCTGTTGGTATTATTATCAAAGGAAGATTTGTCAATACTCATATTAGTGGTAACAAAGCAATGCAACGCCACAAAGTATCTTGTGCAACAACCCAAGACACAGAAGCCCGCATCGCAAAAAAACATGCTGTGGCTGAGCATGAAAACAAATAAATCCCTGTAATTTTGCATCACCCCTAACTCACTAATGTATTTTCTATGAAACTCTTTTCAGTTCTTGCCATTTTAGGTGTCGTTACTCCTTTATGTTTATCTAGTTGCGACAAGAAAGAAGCTCCCAAAGGAACAGCGGTAGTTGTTGCTAATCAAGAAGCGGCAGTAAAATCTGCAGGCAATAGTATCGCTTACGTAGAAGTTGATTCACTTCTTACGCAATATGAGTATTGCATCAAGGAAAAAGCAAGCCTTGAAGCTAAGTCTAAACAATATGAAGCTCAAATCAATGCAAAAATGGTGCAGCTTCAAAAGGCGACAGCTGAATTTCAGCAAAAAGTACAATCTGGAGCTTTTACTTCTCAGGCTCAAGGTGAAGCTGCTCAGCAACGCTTAGTGCGTCTTCAACAAGAAGGAGCGAAACTCCAGCAGGAAGCGCAGCAGAAAATGCTTAAAGCCCAAGAGAAGTTCAACAAGACGCTTCGCGATAGTGTACAGTCATTCCTTAAGGATTACAACAAAGATATGCATTTCGATATGATCATCTCTAAACAGGGTGACAATGTGCTCTATGCTAATGAAAAGCTAGACATTACCAGAGAAGTTGTTAATGGAATGAATAAACGCTACCAAAGTAAATAATAGTCAGAGCAATCATTCTTTACTCTATAATTTCCCCTTTGTAAAACGATAGCGAAGGGGAAATTATTTTATATGGAGGGGTATCTACTAAATAGCAGCGAGTCTTTAGTTTTATGATTCTATCAATTTTTTAGGCGATAAATTAAGTAAGTTCCACTCAATAAGTGCGTTGACTACTTTCCTTTGTATAGGGTACCATAGTTATAGATTTTATGTAGCTATGTTTGTACGGAAAATGCCAGGGGGAGTCAATAATGTCCACTATTTGGTGCTTAATTGTTCCTTTTATAACAAAGTACTTTTTATTATCCCTAGAAATTTGTAACTTTGCTCAGCTGTTGTACGATTAGTGAGCAGTACGTGACGTCTATAGACGTACAAGAAATTCTCTATCTTTTTCCACACAAAGTACAATTCCGATTATGGCAGAATGGTTTGAATGCAAGATTAAGTATGAACGTGCTATGGATAATGGTGTTATGAAGAAATTTAATGAGCCATATCTTGTTGACGCACTTAATTTACAGAGGCTGAGCGCAGAATCATTGAAGAAATTGCTCCCTTTATGACAGGAGAATTCCAGGTGAGTGATATTAAGCGTGCTCGTTATGCAGAAATTTTTGAAACAATTGACGAGTCAGCTGATCGCTGGTTCAAGGCGAAACTCATGTTCGTGACCTTGGATGAGAAGACCGGAAAAGAGAAAAAGTCTTCTCATAATGTGCTTGTTCAATGTTCTGATTTGCGTGATGCGGTGAAGCGTCTTGATGAAGGTATGAAGGGTTCTATGATGGATTATGTAATTTCGTCGATGGCTGAAACAATGTTGATGGGAGTCTACCATTATAAGGCTGATGTCCCTGAAAAAGCAATGTAATTCTCAAAGACGAGTATTGTTGTCCATTATTTTCTTGTGAAAAAGGGATATTAGTTTGATTCTATACTGCTTGTCTTCTTACTATTTATATATTTCATACGATATTCATGACTCCATTACAAGAACGACTACTTAGAATTAAAGAGCGGCTCCCAGAAGGTGTAAAGCTAGTTGCAGTATCAAAGTTTCATTCGAAGTCTGCGCTACAAGAAGCTTATGACGTAGGGCAACGTGTTTTTGGTGAGAGTAGGGTACAGGAGTTGGTAGGGAAACAACAATCTCTTCCCCATGATATAGCTTGGCATTTCGTTGGTCACCTTCAAGTTAACAAGGTGAAATATATAGCCCCATTCATTTCTCTAATTCATGCAGTAGATAGTCTGCGTTTGTTAGAAGAAATAGATAAGCATGGTCGTAAAAACAATCGGCATATTCCCTGTTTGATACAAGTTCACGTTGCTAAAGAAGAAGGAAAGTTTGGTTTCTATCCTAATGAGTTTCGCGCTTTTTTTAACGATGGCAAGTGGAAAGATTTCTCCTATGCACATATAGTAGGTGTAATGTGTATGGCTTCTTTTACAGAAGATATGGCGCAAGTGCAATTAGAGTTTGAAGAAGCTAAAACTCTTTTTGAGTGGGCAAAAGAAACACATTTCTCTGATAATTCTGATTTTAAAGAATGTTCTTGGGGTATGAGTGAAGATTATCTATTAGCGATAGAAACAGGTAGTACCATGATACGTGTGGGAAGTTCTATCTTTGGAGAGCGCCAATATTAGCTTACTGTTTTTAGTCGCTACTTTTGCGTTTTGTCTATGCGTTTATATCTAAATCCATATTTCGTTCTACAGATGGAGTATGGATTTTTCTTTTAGTTCAGTTCTAAAACTCTTTTTGTTTTTGGGAAAGCAAATAGACATTTAGCTTGCAAGAAGCCTGTTTAGTGATTAGTCTATGCTATCTTATAGGACTGTATGAATGCAAGTCTTGCCATATTGTAGCTTGTAAACAAAGAAAAGTCGTTTCCATAAGGAAACGACTTTTTATTGATTTAGACCTTAGAACGAAGCTTTTCATAAGGAAAGCTTCAGAGGTTAGAGTATTAACTCTTGTAGAATTAAGCCTCAGCAGTCTCTTCTGTAGCTTCAGCTGCAGGAGCTTCTTCTACTTGTTCTGCAGCAGCTTCAGCTTCAGCTTGAGCTGCTGCAGCCTTCTTCTCTGCTACTTTTTCTGCAATCTTAGCATTAGTAGCCTTTTCAGCTTCGAGACGTGCAGCAAGTGCAGACTTCTTAGCTTCAGCGAGCTTACCAACGAAAGCAGCAGACTTGTTTTCCTTCTCTTGCTTCCCAAGCTTCGAACTTGCTTTGTGCAGTAGCTTCGTCAAAAGCACCCTTCTTAACACCACCACGGAGGTGCTTCATGAGGAGTACACCTTCGTCAGAAAGGATGTTGCGTACGGTGTCTGTGGGTTGTGCACCACACTCAACCCAGTGAAGAGCACGCTCAAAGTTGAGGTCTACGGTTGCAGGGTTAGTGTTAGGGTTGTAAGTACCGATCTTTTCAGTGAACTTACCATCACGAGGTGCGCGAACGTCAGCGATTACGATGCTGTAGAATGCATAGCTCTTACGACCATGGCGTTGCAAACGAATACGAGTTGCCATTGATAGAAATGGATTTATGGGGACACGTCCCCGATGAATAATTAAATATCTTCGTGCCGTCAACACGTGACAGCACTGCAAAGTTACGATTTTCTTCCAATCTAGCAAAGCTTTTTGATGAATTCTCTTGTTGTAATCTTATATTTGTGGAATGCAATAAGAAAAACGATGGTATGGTTTTTAGTGAACCACACCATCGTTTAAAGAGTATAGACTATTAGACTTTGTCTACTTCAGTACTGTTTGAACCTTCTTCGCTAAGGCATTGTTGGGATCAATCTTAAGAATTTCATTCACGTAAACCTTGCATTTAGCGTCGTCTTCTTTCTTGAGGTAGTAAACCATCAAGTAAGTAAGAGCGACTTTCTTTTGATCTACATAATCTTCATTGTTACCAATGAGTTCAAGCGCTTTGCTGTAGTACTCACGAGGCTTTTCCTCGGCCTTTGTATTATCAGTAATCCAAAGTTGTGCACGGTAGAAAGGACCAACATAGTTGTTGGGCAGTTCATTCATGTACTGTTCAAATACCTTGTCACCTCCTTCGATGAACTTGTTACGTTCTTCATCTGTTGTTGCTTGGGCTTTTGCTGCAATGTAGGTGAGACCAAGGCTAAAAAGGTCTTTGCTGTCAGCTTTATCACCACGGAGCTTGATATATTTCTCCATGTAAGGGATAGCTTGAGCTGCTTGCTTATTTGTACGCATCAAAGAGGCAATCTCCTTGTAGCTATCAGGACGTAAGGAATCTTTTTCGGCAGCCTTAATATAGTATGCTATAGCTGCGTCTTTATCATTGAGAGCTTCGTTTGCATAACGAGCTGCATATTGGTAGTCGATATAGCGATAAAGACTGTCCTCATATTCCTTTTTTTCGATATAAGCAATGTCATCCTTTGCTTTCTGATAGTCCATTGTTTCGATATCAGAGAAGAAGAGGAGACTGCGTAGTGCAAAGTTCTTTGGATCGAGTGGGAGAAGCTTTTGTGCCAATTCCTTGATTGTAAAAGCATCTCCACCAGTAAGCATCATGGCTGTGAGATAGTTTACACCTGCTGGTACATTCTCGATAGTAAGTTCCTTGGTGCGGTCAAAGACGCTCTTGTAGGCCTTGACAGATTCTTTGAACTCTTGGTTATTATAGGCAATATCACCAAGTTCCTTATAAGCATCAATGTTCTCAGGTTCCTTTTCGAGGATTTCTTGAGGGTTTCTTGAGCTACAATTGGGTTTACGTTCTTATAAACGCGTGCAGACAATTTGAGTGCTTCAATATTATCGGGCTCATAGTTCAACACTTCGTCGAACTTTTGGCCAGCGCCCCCCCAGTCTTTACGGAGGATGCAAACACGACCGCTCAGCATCAATCCTGGAACATAGGAAGGATCAAGCTGGTATACTTGTTTTGCGCATTGGTTAGCGCAAGGATAAATCTTTTGATCCAAGAAGAACTGTCCTACAGCCGTAAGTTGCTCCTTATCCTTTTTTACTTTGGAGAGCAACTTTGCGAAAGTCTTGTTGGCAGCTTCAGGATCGCTCATTTGATTAGCGATAACCTCTTCTGCCATGGCCTGTACACTAGCTTCCATAGGGACAGGGCTATTTGCCTGATTCTGCGCATTTGCGGCACCAAAAGAGAATGATGCAAACAATAGGGCTAGGATGAGATTTTTCTTCATAGAGTCTTCTATTGATGTTTTGTTTGATTCAATTTGATTTTAAGTGCCTCAACGATATATAAGATGTCGTTCAGTAAGCATTTCAACTGCAAATATAAGTAATTCCCACCAAACGAGCACTGTTTATGGATAAAAACTTGCTCCATAAGTGTTTTTAAGACGAGATAGCATACTTAATGAAGAAAAAATAAGCTATCTCGGTAAAATCGATTATATTTGCATCTTAATTCACCCCCCCCCACTTTATGTTTCTGGGGGCTAATAAATCATAGAACAATGCGCAGAAAATTATTCTTCCTCTTCTCAAGCTTGCTCCTTACAGCCACTGGTTGTGCGTCGAAAGCAGGCAATCCTACAACAGCAAGCTCAAGCAATTACCAAGATTCTTCTACCACTATTGTAAATCCTTCCAATCCTGATGCTGTTCCTGCAACGGTTTTTCCTGTAAGCTCCGAACTTAATGGTCATGATGCTTTTGCCTATATCAAAAAAAAGTATGCAGGAAAGGTTGTTCTTGTCGATTTTTGGGCCACCTGGTGCCCCCCATGTAGAGCTGCAATGAAGGAAGTGGATTTAATCAAATCAGACCTTCAGAAGAAGGGAGCTATCTTTGTATATATTACAGGTGAAACCTCTCCAGAAGCTGAGTGGAAAAATGCCCTCCAAGTCATTAGTGGTGATCACTATCGCCTTACAGATAAACAATGGTCTGAATTAGGTGGTGAACTCAATATGCCTGGAATTCCAGCATATATGTTGCTTAATAAAGATGGAAGTGTGGCATATTCGAATGTTACCCAAGGTGGTTATCCAGGTAATAGCCTTATTCAAAATCAAATAGAAACAGCTTTAACCAAGTAGGCTCATGCTGATCACTTCATATCTCCAAGCATTTGGACAATACCTTGTTCTTATGCGAAGAGTTTTCGCAATCCCAGAGCGGTTTCGTATGTTCTGGAAGCAATATGTCAAGGAGATGGCATCTTTGGGGGTTGACTCCATTGTAATAGTCTTGTTGATTTCATTCTTTATCGGAGCTGTTATTTGTATCCAAATCAAACTAAATATTGAAAGTGCATGGATGCCCAAATGGGTTAGTGGTTATGTCACTAGAGAAATCATGCTTTTGGAGTTTTCTTCCTCCATTATGTGTTTGATTTTGGCTGGAAAAGTCGGTTCTAACATCGCTTCTGAAATAGGAACAATGCGCGTGACACAACAGATTGACGCGCTAGAAATTATGGGTGTCAACTCAGCGTCATATCTTATTTTACCTAAAATAGTGGGTATGCTGACAATGATTCCTTTATTGGTGGTGTTTTCTACAACAAGTGGTATTATTGGAGCTTATGCAACTGCGTATATTGGTCATATATTGACACCAGCGCACTTAACAGAAGGAATACAGTATGATTTTAATCAATGGTATTTCTGGATGGGAGTAGTAAAGAGCTTTTTCTTTGCCTTTATAATCTCTAGTGTTTCTGCCTATTATGGTTATCGTGTGGAAGGTGGTTCGGTAGAAGTCGGAAAAGCTTCTACAGATGCCGTTGTTAGTTCATCGATGCTCATTCTTTTCTCCGATCTTTTCCTTACACAAATACTCTCATGATCCAACTTATAGAACTTCGCAAGGCTTTTGAAGACAAAAAAAGTTCTGAAAGGCATTGATACAATCTTTGAAGCTGGCAAAACAAACTTGATAATTGGACAGTCTGGCTCGGGTAAAACAGTGTTGATGAAATGTATTGTTGGGTTGTTTTCACCAACGTCAGGACAAATTCTTTACGATGGTCGAGATATTGTAACGATGTCCAAAAAAGAACGCGTGATGCTACGCCGAGAAATGGGAATGATATTTCAAAGTGCAGCTTTGTTCGATAGTCTTACCGTTGAAGAGAATGTTATGTTTCCGCTTGATATGTTCTCTAATGAAAGCTATAAAGAACGTGTGCGCCGAGCCAGATTTTGCTTAGATCGCGTTAATCTATCAGATGCAGGACACAAATATCCTGGAGAAATTTCTGGTGGTATGCAAAAACGAGTAGCTATAGCGCGCGCTATAGCTTTAAAGCCCAAATATCTCTTTTGCGATGAGCCGAATTCAGGCTTAGACCCTAAGACGTCATTGGTAATTGATGAACTGATTCATTCGATTACGCAAGAATACGGAACAACTACTATCATAAATACCCATGATATGAATTCGGTAATGGGGATTGGAGAGCATATCCTATACATTTATGAAGGACACCGTGAGTGGGAGGGTACTAAAGATGAAGTAATGACAGCTGATAATGAGCGCTTGAATAGCTTTATTTTTGCTTCTGATCTCTTCCGTAGGATTAAAGAAAGTAATACATAAATCCTCATGCTGATTTCATCTACAATGAGCTATCTCGAATCCATCTTTTACGCAGTGCCGCTCTCCCTTTTACCTTTGCTTAATACTACTGCTCGTATGGATTTAATCGACTTCTACAAAGAGCAACAGGCTGCAGCTGTTGTTAATAGTATTGGTGGAGAAACGACATTAGAGAGCCTCGAAGAAAAGTGCATTACTTTACGGTATACTCCAGCATCCATATGGAAAATGGAGCTCTTAGCAGATTCTACAATTCGAGTTACACGAACCTTTTATGCTAGAGATACTACGCATTTAGTACGGGTTTATAACAAGAAATGGCAAGTACTTAGGAAGCAACCTTAACCTGTCTGAATTTGTTGGATTGTATAGGACTACCAGAAAAAGCCCCTAGAATCATTTGATTCTAGGGGCTTTTTATTTCCATGTTTCTTTAAAGGGGTAAATCATAGAGAAGGCATTTAGCCATTGTGACGAAGATAAAGTATCCCTTGATAGAGATGGCGTAGCATGGGGATGAAATGGCAAAGGCCTTTGCGTGTGCAGTCAACCGCAAACCAGAAACAGCGTATCCAAGCAGAAGATCCATATTTATAATAGGTTAAAGCTCCCTTAGAACGTTGTACACCAGCGTCTACATAAATCATTGAACGTTTTAGCATTGTACTTGTTTCCACTACTTTATAAGGGTAGTAACGAATTGATAAACCTGCGCGTAGTGCGTCTATAGCCATACTTCTTCTTCGCCACAAGTCAGAAATTGAGTGCCTAGTCCGAATCTTTCGTCAAACCGTACTTTCCCTTGCACACGATTACGACGGCACACCATTTCAATAGTAGAAATGGTGTAGTCTTTGGGAAGGTAGGTGATGTCCCGTTCTGCTTCTGGATATTTTTTTAGTAATTTTCCCGTGTAAGTGCTGGCGCGAAACAAAGCAACTTCAACGTTGGGATGTTGGTCAAAGATACTGAATATAGTATCTACAGCATCGTCGGTTAGACGAGCATCGTCATCGGCAAACATAACTAGATCTGCCTTGGCCAACTCAAGTGCGTGATTTCGATTAGAGGATAGGCCTTGCCCTTTGTGGGTACTAACAACCACGTCAATACGTGATGCAAGAGAAGAGGGAATAAGTTCCAAATAGCGCTCGTCTGTGTATTGATAAGAAACTATGTAGCGCACATCCTTGCGCTGGGGAAGAAGCAAATCGTCAATGCGAACAATTCCTTTATTCAAGGAGCAAATCAGAATGTCTAAAGTCATAGTTCAAAAGTATTTAGTGCGCGAATTACGCGTGTCACGTGTTCGTCTAGTAAAACTGGGCTGATGGGTAGACTCAGCTCTTCGTTAGCAATTCGTTCTGCAGTAAGAAAATCATTTTCATCTCTCCAGAAATGACGAATACACTGTTGTTTATGTATTGGAATAGGGTAGTGGATAAGTGTCTCTATGTAGCCCTCTTGTAAATGCTCTTGGAGCCTTGTGCGATGTTGGGAGAATATAGGGAAGATATGAAAGACACTCTCCAGTTTTTGAGACAAGTCTAGTGTAGGGTAGGGAAGTGAAATGAGTGGATTCCTAATTTCTGTAAGATATCGTCGAGCGATTTTTCGACGCTTTTTGTTGTCTTCTTGCAAGCTTCGGAGTTTATGCCGAAGAAATGCGGCTTGTAGTTCGTCTAAACGGCTATTGGTGCCCATATATTCATGGTGATATTTCGTGGAGGAGCCATAATTAGCTAATTGACGTACGCAATTTGCAAGAGATTCGTCATTCGTTACCATCGCACCTCCATCGCCAAGAGCACCTAGATTTTTTCCTGGGTAAAAACTATAGGCTGCAGCACCTTGCCAAAATCGATCTCCTGCTGGATGTCCTGCGTATTGAGCCCCATGTGCTTGAGCCGCATCTTCAAGAATAAACAAATTGTGTTGAGCCGCAAAGGTTGCAATGGAGTTCATGTCTGCCATTTTACCATAAAGGTGAACCGGGAGTATTGCTCTCGTTTTAGAAGAGAGTATAGGTGTTAATTGGCTGACATCAAGCAGATAATCGTCATTTGATACAGGGGCTAGTATGGGTTTCAATCCAGCTTTGACAACCGCTTGTACAGTGGCGATAAAAGTATGCTCAGGTACTATAACCTCGTCGTTCTCAGTCCATCCTTCTAATATTTTCTTTGCCATAAGTGTCAGCCAAAGAGCGTCTAACCCGTTGGCAACTCCTACGCAGTGAGTTGTGTGGCAGTATTCTGCAAACTCCTCTTCGAATTTCTGGGTCTGTTGTCCAAGTAAAGCTCGGCCACTTTGAACTACTTCCGTAATATCATTGTGGAATGCCTCTAAAAAACGCTTGTTTATAGCTGCTACATCTAAGAATTTAACCCAGTCCTTCATGACAGTTGAACTATATATTTATCGTAACAGATGGTATGACCTCCAAACTTTCTTTCTGAGCCACAAGTCCTTCGTTGATCACTGTACCTTCGCCCTCCATTGATGTTCCAAAATCAAAGAATCGTGGTCGTACGGAAGATGGAATGCCTTGTAGTTCCTCAAATAAAGTAGAAAACAACAAGTCGAGTGCTCCATATTTACGTCCAATCGGTGATGCTGCTATATATTGTGCGTGAACTACTCGAGGGGTATGAAAGAGAAGGGTGCCACCCACCAGTGTTCCCTGAGCATCTTCTACCGTTCGTAAGCTTATATTTGTCGGAAACCTAGCCATCAATAGTTCAAGCTCTTCAAAAGAATGAACAGGGCGTACATTATGGCGTTCACACAATGTTTCGGCTAGAAGATTCCAGTATGCATTAAGATTTTCCGTATGAGATTTCACAGAGAAACATTGTTGTAAAGCCTTCTTTATCTGTCGTTTCCGGTTTGTTGAGAGTTGTATTGTTCTGTCTAGTGCTACACTAGTTGAAACATAGCGCCTAAATAACTGAGCACCAATGCTGTGAAGTGCTACAAGTTGGTCTTCTGCGGCTGTTTCATGATAGATACTTGGGACAGGGTTTACGAGCATACGCTGTGCTTGGAAATTATCACGATAGAATTTTACAATCTCCAAGAGTATGTCACAAGATTCTAGGACTCCCACACTTTTATTAAGCAAAAGACCACCGTAGGTTAGTCCACCGTGGCTACGAATCTCCATTTCTTCCTGATGCCAAGTAGCAGGGAATAAGGCACATAAATGTAGCTTCTCATCGTAAACCAACAAAGATACATCACAGAATCTATCAGCGTGATAATCCATATACGCTCTTTCAAAGAGAAATGTAGCATTTCTAGAAGAACGCACAAAGGCATCCCAAATCTGTGAATCAGAGAGTCTATAGAGATGAATATAATACATGAGTAATCAATAGCTACAAATCAGCTTATTAGATGGAATCCTTGGATTGTATATGTTTAAACTCTAATACAACAACTTAATAGCAGTGTCCACAAAGTAGAGCTAAAAATAGGGCTCAAATAGAGTTATGTTTAATAAGTGTGTAGGCTTTGAGGTATTCATCAAAAGTGTGAAGGTAGCCATCTGCCTTATACGATTCAGAGGTGAAGCACAGACCTACAAATTCAGGAGAGAAATCATAAAGACGCGCCCAGACCATTGCAGGAATGTGAATGAATTGCGAACAGGAATCCAAGGTTACTACAATCTTTTGTGAGGGACTTTGCAGTTCTAACTTGCAGCTTCCATGTAATGCTCCAAGTAGTTCGTGTGTTGTGCGATGAGCATGTCCTCTCGTTGTGCCTCTGGAGGAACACTGGTAATCCAAAAGGTACGCTGTGGGACGAATGGCAATTTATTATGTTCTGCAACATTTAAAACTCCGCGTTCGTCTCGAAACTGAGGGCAAGTTATCCATTGAACTCCAAGAGGGGCTGCATCAGGTATGAGGGGGGCGTCCATTACTTTCAAATGTGTTTATTAAACATAATGACCATTCAATTTTGTTTGTAGGGATTTTTGAAGGGTTGTAGGAGTTGTCAAGTTTCATCTTGGAACTGAAAGAATAAATGTCACGTATTTCAATATGAAATGACTCTCAATTGTTCTTTTTCTACCTAACAATAATAGATGAAGACTTAAGCTCTAGAATTCGCGTGTAGAATTAACCAAGAATCAATAATAAACATAATATGTTCCTCTGCAGTTATCTCTCAAACAATAGGAGAAATTATGTCTACCTGGAGTTAGTCTTGAACCTGAAAAACCTTGGACAATGTAACTACGTATTTTAGTGTAGATGCTTTGTAGGAAATGTCTCCTCCATTATTGGGAAGGCGTTGGGAAGATGGTATTTGTGCTTTACCTATTCCTGCGACATCGTAACTGGCCACTAAGGTGACTCTGTAGCTACCTCCATTTTGGACAGTTATTGTGTCGTTTACTTGCATAGCTTTAGCGTCATAGACTTGCGAACTGGTGTATCGCTGAGTATAGTTGTCTGCTGGATAAATTGTCCAATAGTAATGAGCCTGGTAAAGGTGCCTGCCTTGTTTTGATTCAATAGCCGAAATCACGAAGGGTTCTCCTGCTTTAAGAACAGCACCTCTACTAGTATCTAAGTTTTGAGCCTGTAGACCTACAAATTCAGGAAACGTTGCGGTATACTCTTCCTTGTCCTCGGAGCAAGAAAGCGTGGTTGCTAGCAGCGAAGCAGAAAGAAAAGCTAAGTACTTTTGATTAAACATAAAGTTCTTGTTTGTTTTGAGGATGATATTTGAGGTAAAAGATTCAGAAAGAACAAAGAGTCTCATACAAACTTTGTACAGGCAACCCCATCACATTGACATAAGGCCCGTGTATACCAATAATTCCAACGGAGCCAATCCATTCTTGAATACCATAACTACCAGCTTTATCATAGGGCTTATATGTATCTACGTAAAACTCTATCATTTCACGGGTGAGCTTTGCAAATTCTACTTGAGTATGAACAGATTTGACAACAGATTTTTCTGTAGTGAAAACTCCGAATGCAGTGGTAACGATATGTTCTTTCCCACTAAGCAATTCCAGCATTTCGACTGCTTCTACCCTACTCTTGGGCTTTCCTAGTATTTGGCCATTAACTCTTACTACGGTATCTGCAACTATAAGCATTTGATTTGCAGTAAGATTAGGCAAATAGGCTTGCGCTTTTTTTCGTGTAATAAAAGCTGCAACTTTATCATCGGCTAAATCCTCCGGAAAACTCTCATCAATGCCTGGAATAACAGAAACTTTGAACGAAATCCCCAGTTGACTTAAGAGCTGTTGACGACGTGGTGAATTGCTCGCCAGGAGTATTTGATATTTTTTGAGGTGTTCTAGCATGAATGTTCAATTACTTACAGTAAAAAGCATAACAGTTGATTACCAGCCAAAAGCTTCGACGTTGTGCATCCATAGGTTTTGAGCGCGTAACACTTGTTCTACTACGTCACGCACGCATCCGTTGCCTCCGGAGTATTCTGATATATAGGTCGAAATTGCCTTAATCTCTGGAGCAGCATCCTTAGGACAGCAGGGGCAACCACAACGCTGCATCACTTCGTAATCTGGGATGTCATCTCCCATATAAAGTACTTCTTCTGGTTTTAATTCATTAGCTAGAAGATAGTCATCGAATACGTTGATTTTTATAGACACTCCCATGAATATATCTGTGATACCCAAACCCATGTAGCGTTCTTTAATTGTCTCGTTCTTACCACCCGTAATAATTGCTAGGTGAAGACCCATCTTCACTGCGTGTTGGAGGGCATATCCATCTTTTGTATTGGCAGTGCGTACAGGTTGCCCTCCAAGAAGCAAGACATTACTTTCGCTGAGAACTCCATCGACATCGAATATCAATGCACGGATTTTTGATAAGTCGTAGTTAATCATTGTTGAAAGTCTGATAAATGCTCTTGCTCAAGAGATTATAGAGCTGTAAGTGTAGGGGATGCTCTGCCAAGAGTTCACATTGCGTATTCAAAACGCGTTCGTCACCTCTAATTGCAGGGCCTGTTTGTGCGTCTCTTGCTGGAAGCGTCTTGATCTTCTCTGCAGTTTCTTCAATCAGAGGTTGGAGCCATTCAGCAGGAAGTCCTTGTTGTTCTAGTTGTTGTCCCGCAATATCATAAAGGTGATTGACAAAATTGCAGGCAAATACCGCTGATAGGTGAAGCTTCTTACGCTGTTCTGACGATAATGTGTGGACATTGTGAGATATGCTTTTTGCAAATGTGGTCAGTTTTGCTGTTACCTCTGCATTTTCTCCTTCCACAAAACAGGGGACTTTTCTGAAATCTAGGGCACGATCTTTTGAAAATGTTTGTAAGGGATACAACACGCCATGAGGCATCTGAGCAGATGACAGAACGTCCATGTCTACACTTCCTGAAGTATGGACTATAATCCCCTCACGATGATGAGAAGGCCATTTCTTAATGATTTGGGCAATGGCATCGTCTTTAGTCGCTAAAATGTAGATTTCAGCCTTGGGCAAATCTGATACTTGTGTAGTTGCTTGGCTCCCCTGCCCTAGTTTCTCCACCAAATTTTGAGCTGTTGACCCCGACTTACTACAGATACCTACTACTTGATGGCCAGCTTTAGTTAGTGCTATAGCTAGATGTGTAGCAAGATTTCCGGCTCCTATGAGGGATATCTTCATTGAACTCGTGGGAAAGTTAGTCATATACGGCAAAATTACGCAATTATCAGCATAAAACAAAGAAGTGCAGCACAAAAGTACCGCACTTCTTATCGGATATTGTGAGAGAGGGGCTTCTAATTATCCGTAGATAATGTTACCATTCTCATCTTCAAAGGCTGTTGTGTCCTTGGAGTATTGGTTCATAGCTCGCATACTCATACCCATGCTAGAGAAACCTCCATCATGATAAAGGTTTTGCATCGTTACTTTGCGAGTAAGATCAGAGAACATCACGATGGTATAGTCAGCGCATTCTTCTGCAGTAGCGTTGCCCAATGGAGACATTTTGTTTGCAAAATCCATAAGATCGCTCATTCCCTTAACACCGCTACCGGCTGTAGTGGGTGTAGGGCTCTGAGAAATGGTATTTACGCGGACATGTTTCTCACGCCCATAGATGTAACCAAATGAGCGTGCAATGCTTTCGAGCAAGCTTTAGCGTCTGCCATGTCATTATAACCAAAGAAAGTGCGTTGTGCAGCTATGTACGACAAAGCTACTACTGAAGCATAGTCATTGAGTGCATCTTGCTTCTTAGCAACTTGCAGCATTTTGTGGAAAGAGAGCGCCGAAATGTCAAGCGTTTTATTGAGATAGTTATAGTCCAAGTCGTCGTAAGTGCGTTGCTTGCGGACATTAAGGCTCATTCCGATAGAATGGAGCACGAAATCAATCTTACCTCCGAGCAAACGTTGGCTTTCAGAGAAGACTTTTTCCAAGTCTTCGACACTTGTGGCATCAGCAGGGATGATAGGAGCATTGAGTTGCTCTGAAAGTCCGTTTAGTTCGCCCATGCGCAAGGCTACAGGTGTGTTGGTAAGGGTGATGCTTGCACCTTCTTCTACTGCTTTTACAGCAACTTTCCAAGCTATGGAGTGTTCATTGAGTGCGCCGAAGATAATACCGCGCTTTCCTTTGAGGAGATTATGACTCATGTTCTATTTGTAAATAATGAACTCCCTATTATGGGAGTCAAAGTTATAATTTATACTGCGCAAAAATAGTACTTTTGTGCAAAATGAGCAACTCATAGCAGTATGTTTTGGCTGATAGTGAAGCTTTTAGTGCTTATTTTGCTATACTAGAGTTTACAAAATAGATCGTCTTAAGTCGTGTTTTCTCGCAACAATCTCGCGTTCTATACTATTTGAGTGCGTTTCAATAGAGAGATTTATGTCTATATTTGACTAATAATAGTCTTTGGGGTCGATACAAAGGGTGGCAAGCATATCAGCACTTTGCAACAATGGTACAAGTGCATGTTGGCGACAGGCCTCATAATAAGCTTTCGCATTTGAGAACCAGCTTCTCCTGCTTCAAAAGCACCGCGATGCCAACGAATTGCTAATTGTTCATCGCGCTGTAATTTGAGATAATGTGAAACTATTAGATTTGACTTCTCACCATGTCCGTATGGGAAATCATCTTCTTCGTCATATCCAGGATACGTTTCCCAGTGTCCATAAGTATTTCTCCTTCTCTTTTCGCATGGTTTATACCGATTGCACTTCCAAATGTCATGAAATAGCGCAACTATGGCCAAACTCTCTTCTGATATTGGGGCGTAGCAGGCGTCATCATCATGAAAAACGTGCGGCTGTAGCGTTGATTTGTAGATGCGTAACAGCGTTTCAAACACATTTAGCGAATGCAGACACAGCCCCCCAGGCTCATCTAGGTGATGAGCTGCGGAGGCTGGTGCAGAAAAAAAGTCGGTTTTACAATTTAAGTACTCGAGAAGTCCAAGTAGTCCTTCCCGCTTGATGTAGTTTCTACTAACATCAAGAAAAATTTTGCGGTTTTTCAGTATTTCATCTTCGGTCATAGCAGGGACATTTATTAAGAAAATGCACGTAATCGCATCTCAGAGACAAAGCAATCTCGAAAGACTTCTTCAGCTTCTGGCTGACGATTGCGGAATAATCCAAAGACACTTGAACCACTTCCTGACATGGATGCATAAACAGCTCCCATGTCATAGAGAGTTTGTTTTATTGCTGCAATCTCTGGATATCTTTGGAAAACACTTACTTCGAAGTCGTTATTTATCGTTTCTTTCCAGGTTTCAACCGGACGTGCTAAGGAGAGTAATAAGTTCTCACTAGAAGCTCGAGGAGTCACCAAAGCGTATGCCTCGCGTGTGGATACATGGATACGAGGTTTCACAAGTACAAGATTCAATCCTGCGAGATCGAAGTCTATTTGGGTGAGTTCGTCGCCAATTCCAGTGGCATAAGCTGGACGCGCGTGGTAGAAGAAAGGACAATCTGCTCCAATTCTACTGAGGCGGTACTCTACATCTTCATCGTCCATGCCTAGTTCATACTGTTCATTGAGTAAGCGCATCATAAACGCTGCGTCACTGCTACCTCCTCCTAAGCCAGCCCCTGAAGGTATTCGCTTATGAAGCCACACTTCTATAGGGGGGATTTGCGGATAGTCTTCGCGGAGCTGATGGTAAACTTTGACTACAAGGTTGTTCTCAGGCGTGCCATCTAATTGAAGTCCCGTTTCATGCAATAAACATGGCTGAGTGGCGTTGGGAGCAGACACCACCTCTAAGTTATCATGTAATGGAATTGGATAGAAAACGGTCTCTATATCGTGGTAACCATCTGTACGGCGTGCCACAATGTTTAGACCGAGATTTATTTTGGCGCAAGGAAATACGACCATAGTCCAAACTTATTTTAGAAGTTTCACGGAATTAGAATTTTACAGACAAGAGAATCGCATTGTTTGCTCTAACTTTTATCTGTGTGCATGCGTCTGGAGCAAGAGATATATTGGACTCCTCCCCAGAGATTAAGTCAACAGCAGAGTATTCTCCACTTGGTATTGACAAGAAATCAAAAGCATGAGCAGGAATGCGAATACCGCATTCTATGTATGTATCGGAGAAGTTGGCAACGCAAAAGAGAAGTTCGCCTTCTGTTTTGCGCAAGAACGCATATTGTCTATGACAATCAAAACCTTCGGCTCCATCGTAATTGACATACATCAAGTCGTAGAATAGCCCCTCACTCAAGGATTTGTTCTCATTTCTTAAGCGAAGAATACGTTGGTAGTCTTGATATAATGCTAATTCCTCGCCCGTGAGCACTTGGTTTGGGGACTTTGTGCTCTTGAGGCTAGGAGATATAGAAGACAATTTATGGAGACTTGGTACACTCCAATAGTCAAAAATAGTCGTGCGTCCGTCTTTCCTGAAAAACCTTCAGCGTCCATACCCTTTTCTCCAATTTCTTGTCCTGCATAAATCATGAGCGGATTGTTACCCATACATGCTGCAACGACTAAACCAGGAATGGCCTTTTGCGCATCTCCGCAGAAGAAGTCAGAAGCTATGCGTTGTTCGTCATGATTTTCTAAGAAATAGAGCATGTGCTTCTTTATATCATCAGTATTTTGCCAAGCATTCGTGATTGCAGCAGCGCTAGTATGTTGACAAATCACCGCACGTAGGGTGTCATAAAGTCCCACTTTGTCATAGAGATAGTCGAAACCGCCATGATGAATATAATTACGATACTCATTGGGATTGTAGACTTCTGCAATGAATTGGACGTCATATTTTGCCTTAACCTGAGCAATGGCATAATGCCAAAACGCAACTGGCACCATTTCTGCCATATCGCAGCGGAAAGCATCAACACCTTTACTTGCCCAAAACAGCAAAATATCAGTCATCTTCTGCCAAGTAGAAGGAATGGGGGCAAAGTGTTGTGCACCACCTCCATTATAATCTACTCCGTAATTTAGTTTTACTGTTTCGTACCAATCATTACGATTGGGCCAAGCGTGAAAAACATCGTTACCAGTTGCTTTGGCAGGATGTTCAAGATAAGGAATACCACCCTTCTCTGCTTCAACAAAGTTTCCGTATGCAGTGGTTCACCCCAGCAATAATAGAAGTTGTTTCGTGGAGTAAAAGCTAGTTCTTCGTCATCTCCAACTCCCAAATCTTCAAACCCTTTGGGGGCTACATCAGAATGATAGGAACGCGCTACATGATTGGGCACGAAGTCAATTACAAACTTCAAGCCAGTTTTATGGGTTCGTTCTAGTAATGCTTCAAACTCTGCCATACGATTAGACACATCTTCTGCAAGATCCGGATCAACGTCAAAGTAGTCTTTAATAGCATAAGGAGAACCTGCTCTACCTTTGACAATCCATGGGTGGTCTAGGTGAATGCCATAACGCGTATAGTCGGTTTTTGTGGCATGTTCCAAGACTCCCGTGAACCACACGTGAGTAAATCCATAATCCTTGATGCGTTGCAATGTATCTGCCGTGAATTCATTAAACTTCGCTACACCGTTATCTGCAATAGTTCCGTTGGGTAGATTCTTTGCTGGTTTGCAAGCACCATATAGTCGCGTAAATACCTGATATATATTCATGGAGATCTAAAGAGTTTGCAGCGTTTGCTTTCATAGGTTCTTTGCTTATGAAAGACGCATTACAATGTCCACTCCGATGTTTATAGCACACATCGGAAACTTATCAAAAAACAAAAAGCAGAGGCTACAATCTTTTTGCGCAACTGCAGCTTCTGCTTTTATATCCTAGGAATTAGAGGCTAGCACCTTGCACCAATACGTCTGCATTTCCTTTGCAGATTTTAGAAATCATGCCTTGCAAAGCCTTACCTGGTCCACATTCAGTGAAAACTGTTGCACCTGCAGCTACCATATTGTTTACTTCCTTTGTCCAAAGCACAGAGGAGGTAAGCTGAGCGATAAGGTTGGTCTTGATTTCTTCAGGTGAAGTGTGAGCCGCTCCATCCACATTTTGATAAACAGGACACTTGGGCTCTGCAAAAGAAGTAGCTGCAATAGCTTGTTCCAGTTCGTCTTTTGCCGCTTGCATGATGGGAGAGTGGAATGCACCACCAACAGGCAATACAAGAGCACGCTTTGCACCAGCTTCTTTTAGCTTAGTGCAAGCCAATTCAATGGCTTCTCGTTCACCAGAAATTACCAATTGTCCAGGGCAGTTATAGTTTGCAGGAACAACGACTTGTCCACTTTCTTGGCTAACTGCTGCGCAGATTTCTTCGATAGTATGATCTTCCAAACCGATAACTGCAGCCATTGTGCCAGGACGTGCTTCACAAGCGGCTTGCATTGCCAAGGCGCGTTTAGAGACAAGGCGGAGACCATCTTCAAAAGACAATGCACCAGCGGCGGTAAGAGCCGATAGTTCACCCAAAGAGTGACCTGCAACCATATCGGGACGGAATTCGTCACCCAAGCAAAGAGCTGAAATCACACTATGCAAGAAGACTGCAGGTTGTGTCACTTTGGTTTGTTTGAGCTCTTCGTCTGTACCAGCAAACATGATGTCTGTGATCTTAAAGCCCAAATCTCATTAGCTTTATCAAAGTATTCCTTAGCTACAGGATGGTTCTCGTAGAGATCCTTACCCATACCTACAAATTGTGCACCCTGTCCGGGGAAAACGTATGCTTTCATTTTATTGCTATTTGAATCTATAAAGAGTTTGTTTACGATATCTAGCACGAAAGTCTCTTGTTATGCGAGAAAAATCGCGCTTACCGAGAGCAAATATACTAATTATTTTGCGAAAATCCTTGTTTGAAATGGATATTTGCCGCTTCGAAGTCAATTTATTGTTTGTGAAATCAATACAATGCTAGCCTATCTTTCAATGATATCAGATGATGAATCGCTGCTCTCTTCTTTTTTTTATGAGAAGAAGTAAGTGCGCTCATAGTATCTAACGAAAGCGAGCTAATGTGATCTCGAACCATCAAAAACAACACCAAAGAAAAAACAGAAACGCTTATCTTTGGTGTTGTTATTTTGAGAATTCAATTTATGAAAAGAGGTAGAGCTACCTTACCACCCAAATAGAGGATAGTCTTTCATTAGTTCATTCACTTGGGATCGAACTTCTGTTATTACGCCTTCGCAACCGAAATTGTCAAGGACACGTTCAATTAGTTCTGCGATTTTTGCCACAAGATCTTCCTTAGCGCCACGAGTGGTAATAGCAGCAGTACCAAGGCGTATGCCTGAAGTCTGGAATGCGCTACGACTGTCGAAGGGAACCATATTCTTGTTTACTGTGATATCTGCAGCAACAAGGGCATTTTCTGCTTGTTTACCTGTTAGCTCTGGATATTTGCGGCGCAAGTCAATGAGCATAGAGTGATTGTCTGTACCACCAGAAACAACATCAAAGCCGCGCTTAGAAAGCTCCTCTGCTAATACTGCTGCATTCTTCTTCACTTGTTGTGCCCAAGTCTTAAATTCTGGGCGAAGGGCTTCGCCAAAGGCAACAGCTTTAGCTGCGATAACGTGCTCCAATGGTCCTCCTTGGATGCCAGGAAATACAGCGCTATTGATGAGCTGTGACATCTTTTTCACCTCTCCCTTAGGAGTTGTGAGCCCCCAAGGGTTCTCAAAGTCTTTATCTAACAAAATAACACCTCCGCGAGGACCTCTCAAGGTTTTGTGAGTTGTTGAGGTGACAATGTGGGCATATTTCACGGGATTGTCTAATACACCTGCTGCGATTAGACCTGCAGGATGCGCCATGTCCACCATTAATAAGGCACCTACTTTATCAGCAATCGCACGCATGCGCTTATAGTCCCACTCACGACTATAAGCGGAACCACCTCCGACTATGAGTTTAGGCTTATGCTCAAGTGCAAGTGCTTCCATTTCATCGTAGTCTACCAAGCCTGTCTCCCGAACAAGGTGATAAGGAATTGGGTGATATAGAATGCCTGAGGTGTTCACAGCAGAACCATGTGAGAGGTGTCCGCCATGCTCAAGACTAAGTCCTAAGAACTTGTCTCCTGGTTTCATTACTGCCAAGAAAACAGCTTGATTAGCTTGCGCACCTGAGTGAGGCTGAACATTGGCAAACTCCGCATCGAAGAGTTGACAAAGGCGATCGATAGCGATTTGTTCTACTTTGTCGACAACCTGACAACCACCATAGTAGCGATGTCCAGGATAACCTTCTGCATACTTGTTGGTTAATACACTACCCATAGCACGCATCACGTCGTCGCTTACGAAATTCTCGCTAGCAATTAGTTCTATACCATGGATTTGTCGATTCTTCTCGGCATTTATGAGGTCGAATATTTGTTGATCCATACTAGTTGTGTATTATAAATGGTTGAGAATAACGTATCACTATACGAGTTTAACTTGATTCAAGGACTGCTCCATATCACAATAATGGCAAGTCAAGGTATCTTGGCTCACCACAAATCTAGTGGGCATTGGTTCGTTGTTGCAGATACACTTGGGGTTATTGCAGCGAACGATGTTGTTTAGTTCAGTAGGAAGGACTACCGCGCGCTTTCTACGACAGAATAGTCTTTGATGATGCTTAAAGTTACGTTGGGAGCAACGACAGATAGTTGGTTGAGCTCAACTTCTGAGAAGAATCTATTAGCAATCTTAATAATGCTCTTACGTTTCATTGCGCTACTCTGAAGATTGTAACCAATAAACACCGTATCGTGGTCAAGTTCTTCGATTCCTAGGAGTCGGATTACTTCAAATAGCTTATCTGATGGGATGTGGTCGATCACCGTTCCATTCTCAATGGCGGCAACCATGAGTTGTTCTCTTTTCATTGTCGGATTATCTCTGGTGAATCATTGAATAATGGTGGTGTCATTTTTGATATCCTCTAAAGTGATACCTAATGCATTACAGAGGATGGCTTCACGAGCATAAAGACCATTCAAAGCTTGTTGGAAGTAGTAGGCGTGAGGAGTGTCGTCTACATCTTGTGGGATTTCATTCACGCGTGGTAGAGGATGAAGGATTCGCATATTATCTTTTGCCTTTCCTAGCATGTCACCACGCAGGATGTAGACATCTTTGACGCGCTCATACTCCATTAGGTCTGAAAAGCGTTCCCGTTGTACACGCGTCATATAGATGATATCTGCTTCTGCAATAGTATCTTCGTTGAAGTCTTCGTGTTCAACAAATTTAATGCCATGCTTGTTGCAGTACTGTTTGTACTCTTCAGGCATGGCTAGTTCTTTAGGGGCAATAAAATGGAACGTAGGATTAAAATGACGCATAGCCATAATCAAAGAATGCACTGTACGACCATATTTCAAGTCACCTACGAGATGGATATTCAAATTCTCGAGCTTACCTTGCGTTTGAAGCATGGTATATAAATCGAGCAAAGTTTGAGATGGGTGCTGATGCGCACCATCTCCTGCGTTTACTACAGGTGTTTGAGTCAATTCGCTGGCATAAAGAGCCGCACCTTCAAGGAAGTGGCGCATTACAATGATATCGCTATAATTAGCAACCATCATAATGGTATCCTTGAGTGTTTCACCTTTTGTAGAAGAAGTTACTTTTGGGTCGGTAAATCCGATGACACTTGCACCAAGGCGATGTGCTGCTGTCTCAAAAGAAAGTCGTGTACGTGTGGAAGGTTCAAAAAACAAAGTGGCAACAATGCGGCCATCCAGAAGTTTTCTGTTGGGATGCTGCTCAAATTCTTGAGCCATCTCCATGAGATAAAGGATTTTATCGCGAGAAAGGTCTGCGATACTTACCAAGCTGCTGTTGTTTGACATAGAAGCGTTTGGATTGTTGTGTTGAGAATTCAACTCCAAAGCTACTAATAATTTGTATAACTACCAAAGATTTGCTGAGAAACTTCCATATCTAAATTGAATGTGCCAATGTCCGTTGTAAAGAGCTTGAACAATCTATTCGTTTATGGCTCCGCATTTGTGGCATTTTCCTTTCGTCTCCAGGCCTGAACCGCATTGTCCACAGCGATAGGGCGAACGGTTGTGCTGGAAATGTCGATGAAGCGCGAAATACCAATAGGCTGCCAAAACTGGATATCCAAGATAAATATGGACACTCTGTGTGAAAAACAGATAGAGTACCATGCAAACTCCAAAGAGTGAGGCTAGATAGGCAACTGCGTCTACGACTGCAGGTTGCTTAAATACATCGTCTATAACTGCTATGAGCACAATTAGCATCGTCCAAAGGCTCAGTAGAAAGAGGCGAATGGGAAGGGCCTTGGAGGTGAGGGGATTTAGCGTTGGGTTATAATAGAATCCCTCCCATATACTGGGTGCAAACTGCTGAATTGCTCCATACAAAACAGCAGAACTACTTACTACTAAGCATAGTAAGGTGGGATAGAAACTCTTGATATCATTGATATGCACCATTTGGAATCGTGCGTGTCGCAAGTTTTGAATGCCAAAGAAGACGATGCCAAGTGCAAGGAAAGAGAGAACCAAGAGCATTCTCCAGCTAGAAAACAAGTAGATAAATCGCGAAATAAAATTGTCTGGTACAACTTTGTCGTGTAGATCTTTAGCCCTAACCCAGCCCATTGTTTGCGGATCACGGGCTAGCATAACCCACATACTGTCTAGTGTATCAGAGGGAACTGAAGTTATATTGGTTACAACCACAGCATCCCACTGATGAAGCCTTAGTTCGTTTGTGTCTTCAGATAGTCCAAAAGCGTTTGTTGGAGTATAAGCCAATCGGATGGTATCTGTCGCGATAAAGTTATAGTTGTGCCAGTAGTGATATTTCTGTTTAAAGGCTACAGAGTCAATGCTCTCTCCCACCCAAGGGTTTAATACTTGAGGGCGATCGTGCTTACATGCCACAAAAAGAGGAAGGCTAAGGCAAAAGAAGAGTAAAAATCTTCTAAAGGTGGGAGAAATAGAGACTTCCATTGCTAAAAACAATTAGAGATGATGCGTAATAGGAGGATGTGGCTGGTAGATACCACACCTTACATGCGGACAGTGAGTGATTCGATTGAGTTATTCTACTCTACTTATTTTTGAGCCTTATTGAGAAAGCTATGTCAAGCATATCAAATCACCTTACACTGTCAGGCAAAAGATTCTTCATTTTTATTGGTCAGTGTGGACACTCATCTCACATTTAGCGCAATCGAACGTGAGGGGAAATGTACGTCCATCAGACATTCGTAGAGCAAGTGGTTCTTTCCAGGTGGGCGGACGTTTAGTTTCTCGTGGGCATTGACCATTGGCATAGCGAATACAATGCTTACAAGTCATCAGCGTTGCATCGGGTACAGGAGAAATTTCGAAGGCTGGTTGGACTTCCTGAGCACCATGTTCTTTAAGAAACAGCTCAGCAAGTCTGTTAGATACATTACTCGTGTAGTCAAGAGGCACACCTTTGAGAGTAATGGTCTCAGACACAGGAAGTCTAAGATCTCGCTTATGTGCGTTTTGGCATGCTTAATGAGTTCTTCTACCAAGGTACGTCGCCATTCGTTGAGTTGTCCTGCTGGAATGAAATAATCGCACTTTGTATTTACCTCTATTTCGTTGGCAACAAAAGGAGTGCCTCCAAGTTTAGAGAGTTGACGCACTATATTCTCATACTGTGGAGAGCGTGCTTCTTGCAATTCCATTGAAAAATCTAAACTTACGCAGACACCATGTTCGGTTTTTGCGGAAAGCGTGAACCCTTCAGTACTACCGTCTTTCTGACTCAGGGCAATTCTGATTGAAAGTACGCGTTCTGAAGAGGATTTTTCCATTGTCTTCTCAAAAGCTCTGTCTTCATTGCGATATAGTTCAGTGCCAGGCTTCAATGATTCCGGCACCTTGAGAGGAAACAACTCTGTTCCTTCTGCACGATTGATACGAAACCCTTGAAGGTTTCCTTTCTCGTCGAAATAGCAAAGTCCATCCCCATTTGCAAAGGTCACAGATGTGTCTACTACAAATGAGCGTCGCCCTACCCTTTTTACAACTCCTACGGGGGCACCTATGGCTTTAGGTGTGTGTTTTGACCATACATCCGGACGGCGTCCATGAAGGAAAAACTCTGTAAAGCCACGGTTGAAAGACTTTTCCACTTGAGGTTTGAAGGCATAGCGAGACTTACCGAAAGAAGCACGTTGAAGTTCGGGATGACGCGATAGTACAGCGTCTATCTTTCGCGGTAGTGAGCTGAGATATTTCGGACGTAGCCAACGTCTTTCAAACGTCCTTCAACTTTAAAGCTACTTACACCAGCATCAAGCATTTGCTCGATACTGTTTGTTCGGTTCATGTCTCGCAGCGAAAGGTGATGCAGTGTCGAAATTATGTGACCGTCAGCATCTATCAAATCAAATTTGAGGCGACAAAACTGAGAACAAGCTCCTCTATTGGCTGAGCGACCACAAATGTGTTGTGACACATAGCAACGTCCACTGTAACTAACACACAATGCTCCATGAACAAAGGCTTCAATAGGAACTTTTACAGCTTGTGTTATGGCGTTTAGTTGGTCTATCGAGAGTTCTCTTCCCACAACAATCTGAGAATAGCCACATTGCTCCAAGAATTTTGCTTTGTCCGCTGTGATGGTGTCCATTTGTGTTGAGGCATGCAAAGCAATGGGAGGAATGTTCATCTTGAGCAAGGCCAAATCTTGTGTAATTAATGCGTCAACTCCTGCAGCATACAGGGCATGAACCATCTTTTCTACTTCTTCCAACTCATCATCATAGAGAATGACATTGAGTGTAACATAGACGCGAGCTCCAAATATATGGGCATAGTCGCATAAACGTTGTATGTCTTCGATCGAGTTGCCAGCCGCCGCGCGCGCGCCAAAAGAAGGTCCGCCAATATAAACGGCATCTGCTCCATGTCGTATGGCTTCTATGCCAATGTCTGCATTTTTAGCAGGGCACAATAGTTCGATAGTTCTCATTTAGTTTGTTGTTTCTGTGCTTGTTTGATGAGGTTGTAGGCGCGGTATAAGCCTAGTTCCCCAGCTTTGCTGAGATCGGCTATAGCTTTTATGTTGTTGTTTTGAAGAAGTGCTGCTACAGCTCTATTAAAATATGCCTCTCCCATACGATCATCTAGAGAAATGGCTTGTGAAAAAGCAGACTCTGCGTCTGAAAGTTTGCCTTGTGCAGCAAAGGCGCATCCGATGTTGTAGAAGGTCATTGCAGATTGAGGCTGCAAAGTCTCAGTACGATGTAGTAACGCTAGCGCTAGTTCAGGATTTGTCTCGACTAGTGTGGAAGCCTCCTGAGCCAGAAGAATGGCCATGTGTTCAGGATTTGTGAAGAAAGCCATTCATTTAATTGTGCTAAGGGGACAATGGTGGCAGAGTCTTCCGCACTTATCACTGCATTGTATAATTTGAGTGTAGAAGAAACAGGGAGAAAGAGGATGCTATAGTAGCCTACAGAAGATTGCGGGGCAGAAGTGACACGAAACATTGGCAGAAAAACACGCTCAACTTTCTTATTTTGAATACGTCCTGCGGTAGCTGTCAGACGAACTCTCAAACTGTCTTCTGGTTCTTCCACTAACTGTTGATATTGTTCTAACTCATGCTCTGATCTAGTTTTGACTTTTTTGATAGGAGAACGCTTTTGTTGAGAGAAGAAAAAGTCAAGTTGTGCGCGTTGCACACGAGTTTCGTCTGCAAGGGCAGCTTTAGTATTTCCTATCTTTCGATAGTTTTGGGCTCGAGCTGCATACCCTGCCCAGAAACGGGGATAAACGCGAATTAAACGGGTATAATCCTTGATAGCTTGTGAGAAATTCCCTACTCTTTCGCTGAGAAGTGCGCGATTATAAGCGGCAAGTGTGTTGTTCGGGTCTTTGTCTAAAACAAAATCAAAGTCTTTTATGGCACGATTATCGTCTCCGACAAAAGAGCGCAATAGTGCTCTGTTGTAATGGGCTACAAAGTGCTGAGGTACTAGGCGTATAACCTCATCGTAGTCTCGAAGTGCATCGTCATACCTGCGAAGAGCATGACGCACAGCAGCTCGCATCAAATAAGAGTCTGCATCGTTTGGTGCGAACGATATGGCTTTTGTAAGAAAACTATCTGCAGCTACGTGTTGTTTATGTCGTAGTGCATATTGTCCCTTGAAGTTCCACATATTGGCATCCCTAGGAGAGAGACGTAACAAGGTGTCTGCCCAAGAGAGAGCTTGAAGTGTGTCTTTTTTGCGCTAATGCGATTTCTACTTTTGCTAAGTAGATTTTGTTGTGTCTGGGCCAATGTGTTATGAAAGAGTCTGTTTCTGATGCTGCGTTGTTGTAGTCCTTTAGCTGTAATTGACTGACGATTTTGTTGAAGCGCACGTTCTGCTGCCACGGATTTTGTTTTAATATATGGTCATAGTCTGCGATTGCTTCTTGAAACTTTCGACTCTGACCATAACAAATTCCACGAAGTTCGTAAAACTCCAAACGAAAAGGATTCAATTCAATCGCTCTGTCTAGATCTTTGATGGCGCTTACATAGTCTTCTAACCGCGCTTTGGCATCCGCTCGGCAGAAATAAGCATCCGCCATGGAAGGACGCGCTTCTATGACTCGATTGAAATAGTGTATGGCAGTGATATAGTCGTCATAAGTAAGGGCTACCCGACCCATTGTCAGCACATTTTCTACATCAGTTTGCGCTCTGCTTGCCAATGCAAACAGAGCGCAAATCAATACTAGACTCGTTTTTACTACGAGTCTAGTATATAAAGAAACCATGCTTCGCAAATACCTCATTAGCTTTGAGAATACAGAATTGCATTTTAGGGAAAATCCCTTGGTCATTGCAGCAAATGTTTCCCTTATTTCAAAAGGGAGAGCTTACTTTGCCTTAGTTTTGTAGTGGCAACGAACTTTACCTTGAAGTAGATTATTGAGCTTCTTTTTGATAAGTTGTTTACGCATAGGAGAAATGTAGTCAATGAAGAGCTTTCCATCCAAATGATCAATCTCATGTTGTAGGACGCGCGCCAAGAAGCCATCTACCCATTCATCGTGCTCATTAAACTCTGCATCCATCCACTTAACACGTACACGCTTTGGGCGTTTTACAGATTCATGAATGCCAGGAATTGAAAGACAACCTTCTTCGTAGCTTCCAAGGTTTTCTTCGTCTGCTTCTACAATATGAGCATTGATAAAAGCGCGGTTGTAATCTTTATACTCAGGGAAGTCTTCTGCTAAACTATCAAGTCCTACAACAAGAAGACGAATGGGGAGACCAATCTGAGGTGCAGCCAGTCCCACCCCATCACTCTCTTCCATTGTTTCAAACATGTTGTCAATGAGTTCTGAGAGGTTAGGATATTCTGGAGTAATATCTTGCGCTACCTCGCGCAATACGGGTTGACCGTAAAGATAAATAGGTAATGTCATAGTTGTATTGAGTATATTAGGAGTACTTCGCAAAGAATATTAGAACCCATTACGTCGTTGCTCCATATAGTTTTGTAAAATAATGGTGGCAGAGATTTCGTCTACTAATCCCTTGTCGCGACGTTTCATTTCCGATGCCGCTGTCTAGTATCGCACGTTGGGCTAATACGGAAGTAAATCGCTCGTCGTAGAATTCTATTGGAATTTCTGGTAAAGCCTTTGCTAATGTACCGGTAAAACTCCTTACACGTGCTTGATTTTCTGAGGGCTGACCGTTGGGCTGCACAGGAAGTCCAATAACAATGCGCTCCACAGGTTCTCGTGATACGTATTCCTGAAGGAATTTTAGTAGTTCCTTTGTATCCACAGTGGTCAGCCCGTTGGCAATGAGTTGCAATGGGTCTGTCACAGCTATGCCAGTTCGCTTTTTTCCGTAATCAATGGAGAGTATGCGCATGAATAATGAGTAGTCAGAAGGAGAAACGATATAATCAGAGCAAAATTACTGAGAAAAGCTGAGAGGACCAAGTTTTTTTCAGCTTTTACCATAAACAAATAGAGCAAGAAGATTCCCGTTCGTAGGACTTGCAAGTACTTGGACGGAGTTGAAGTGGAAAGTGTGCTCTTTTGTATGTTAATTTCAATAGCCTCAATAACGTAGAGTTTTCTTCATTCTAGGAAATGTGATGTGGCAATTATGCGTCTTTTGCCCATGAGCTTTTGTCGTATAAGCAGGTACTTTGGGTTAAATGTAGATTTTACCCTTTAAAAGTGGCTGCTTTTTTCTGATAATCTAGATAAAACGTCAGAAAATTTACGAGGAAACTCGGTTTGTTCTTTTGAAAATGTCCGACGTTTTTCCAAAAACGATGGACTTTTTCAAAATTATCTCCTACAAACTGCGCAAGTTAAGCTATGAAGATTGCTCTAGCTGCTGAGACTAAGTTTGACTGCTCTGTTTTTGTATTAAAAACAGTCCGTAAAAGTGTATAGTTTTCTTTGTTTCTTTGCACTTGCGTTACGCCCCCAATTGGTCATTAAATTCTGAAGAGTTCTAATTAATTTGTTGGGTATTTAGTTTGCCGTTGGGTTTGGTGACGTAGCGAGCTGCGTGGAGAACGAACGACAAATAAGGTGCCAACAAGAAAATGAAAGATGACGGGACGCAATCGTTATAATATAGAGAAACACGACTACGTGATTTAGAGGGTGCATGACGAACTCGTAGCAAAAAGACCACATCAAACTAAAGGTTTAATGCGGCCTCATATTTTTGCCTTGGCTAGAAATGAGCTAGCTCTCTATGCTATACGCCAAATCTTTAAGTAGAGATGGAGTGTGTCATTGCAACAACTTACTTTGAAGTATAGCGAGTTTCTACAACATTCCAGTCGATAATCTGCCAGATTGCAGCCAAGTGATCGGGACGTCTGTTTTGATAATCAAGGTAGTAAGCGTGCTCCCAAACGTCGATACCCATGAGAGGTTTCAAACCATGGCGAACGGGGTTAGCACCATTGACTTCTTGAGAGATGACCAACTTACCTTCTTTGTCGGTAGAAAGCCATACCCAACCAGAACCAAAGAGGGTTGCACCCTTTTGTTGGAATTCTTGTTTGAAAGCATCGAAAGAACCAAATTGAGTATCAATAGCTTCAGCAAGAGAACCTACTGGTTTGCGGTCTGCTTGTGGTGCTGCAAACTGAGTGAAATAAAGATTGTGGTTGAGGAGTTGTCCTGCATTGTTGAAAATGCCACCTTCAGCCTTTTCTACAATTTCTTCTAATGTTTTTCCCTCAAAACCACTTCCAGGGAGGAGATTGTTGAGGTTGGTAACATAAGTGTTGAGGTGCTTGCCATGATGAATCTCAACAGTTTGCGTACCAATCACTGGTTCAAGGGCAGATGTAGCGTATGGAAGCGCAATAAGTTGAAACTTACCATCAACTGGTTGAGTTTGAGCCAATGCTCCTGCAGCATAAGACTGAGGGCAATATGAGTAAGTGACATAATCGTAGTAATATTTAAGTTTGTTATGTTGGATATTCTAAGACTAATTGCTTGTCTTGTCGATGGCAAAGTTAGTATTTCTTTTTGAATCGCACAAGATATAAGTGGAAAAAGTGGAGAAATCTGAGATTTATCGCGATGATTGTTAGATAGCATGGAGAAAAACGACTCTCAAAGTGTGATAAAAACACTTTGAAAGTCGTTTTAATATTATTGGAACAGTATATTGGCGTCTCGGGTTGCAGCTTGTTGCACCCAATCTTCAGGAATAAATTTCCAGTTATTGATAGAATGGGGGTTGATCTCGGACTGACGAGCGATATCGCGGCGTAAGTACTCACGCATTTCACGATCGCTGGTCCACAATACTCTGGATTTTAATTTCTCTAGTGGTATTCCAGCGCCTTTGGTTAGCAGCCCACCACCACCGTTCGCACGATAGGAATTGACAGCCACACGATATTGTTTTTGTAAATCGAAGGCAGTACCGTCAGCCATGCTGAGGATGGTCACCTTTTCTCCCTTGGGTTTACGAACATCAACAGTGTAATTGAGACCAGCGGCAGAATCAAAATTATAGGAAGAATGTTGCAAACGCTGCCAAGGTTCAAGCGCTTTTTCAAAATCGGGACGGAAAAGGAGAATATGGTCTGCTGGACTTTGCATCTGATTGGTCCAAAGGCTATAACTCTCCTCAAGATAGCGCTTTATCTCTTGACCTGAAAGTTGCAATACAAGAAGCTGGTTCTCATATTTGTAGAGATTAAACAAATCTGCCATCTTGATGGGGCCAGCAGGTATGGCAGCATCGAACGAAAGTGGGGCTGCAAAGCTAATATCAGCCCCAGTAGCTGCTAGCTGAATACTATGGATATAATCTACAAAAGGAGAGGGTCCGAAGAAAGACTCGCGAGTGTCTAGATTTGTTTTGTTATAACCGATGACTTGAGAAGTGTATTGTTTCACGGCTTCAAAGTCTTTCTGGAATTTATTGAGAAACTCTTGATCAGGAGTCTGTTCTTTGATGTCTACAACTTTACCCTTAATCTGTTTTTTTACGACTTTTCCCTTTGCATCTAATCCAAGTGTAAAGTCAGCTTGCGCCACTCTCATGGCATTAGCCCCAGGATTGAGAACGAGAACCTTTTGTTGTGTGCTATCGTTAAGAATTTCACGATTGGCAACTCTGTGATCGTGACCACAAAATACGACATCAACATCTGGAACTTGTTCTGCTATCTGATAAGCACAGTGATCGAGCATGCGAGATTGGCTGTGCTCGGGACCGACCCCACTATGAATAAGTACGACTACTACGTCTGCTTTTGCTGCTCTACGCATTATAGGGACAATCCGTTTGGCTGTTTCTGTTGCATCTTTGAAGTCCAAGTTTGCCCAAAGATACTCTGGGAGCCATTGTGGGATAGTCGGCGTAATAAGTCCTAGTACTGCGATACGTACCCCATCAACCTCTTCCTGTATATAAGAAGTGAGATATGGTCTTTGCTCTGAGCGTTTATATACGTTTGCACCTAGCACAGCGAAACCGCATTCGTCCATCCATTTGTCATAGACTGCATGACCGGTTTCAACATCGTGGTTACCTAGTGTAGCACAAAGATAGCCCATGTCGTTCAGCATACGTGCACAGAGGTGTGCCCCTGTGGTGTCAACATAGTTATAATAGTAGGCGGAGGGCTGTCCTTGAAGGATGTCCCCATTGTCTACTAAAAGAACACGATGGTTCCCTTTCTTTTGTCTCAGCTGCTTGACAAAAAGTGGAAATGCGGCTGAGACTTCCTTCACCTGGTTTGGCATTGATGAAGTCGTAAGGGAAGTAATTGCCATGTACGTCAGATGTTTCAACAATAGAAAAATTCTACGTTTTTTTGTTACTGTTTGAGCTAACATGTTTCCTGATCCTAGTAGACCGAAAAATATAACCCAAATAAGAAATCTTTTTGTGTTCATTGTGGAGATGTAATGTCTAACTTTTTCCTAGCTGCAAAGGTAAGAATAATCTATGGTCTATACAAGGCGACTATTTATTTTCGCTCTGCTTACAGTAAAAATCAGTAGCTAGAATAGCAAAGAAACCACCTAAGCTCTAAGCAAAGGTGGTTTCTTTATTATAAGTGCTTAAGAATAGACAAAGAATTAGCTACTAAAGCGTTTTGCCGCACGCAGTAGGTGGCGAGCATTAGAGATAATTTCTTGTGTCTCTTGAAGTGTGCTGAGATAAAGCAAAGCTACTGTGAGATTGCTTTCGTCTCGTTGGATGCGATCTTGGAGAGAATGGCGAATAGCAGAAACTTCATTTTTCAGAATACTACCATTTACTAATACTTCGTCACTAGTAGAAAAGTCGTTATTCTCGATTGCCGTTTGAATATCTACCAGGAATTTAGAGGTGCGTTCTACTACTGGTGCATATTCGTTGATGAAGTCATCAGGCAATGGACTGAAATTGTTATCAACGTGCTCGAGGATAGGTTCGAGCATACGCTTTAGCCCATAAAGAATCTGGGAAATGCTGTTGATGCCAAGATAGAACCAAGTATCTTTCTCGATAGCTTGTAGACGATCTATCTTGCGCATGCCGATAATCTCTTTACGGCGGTAACGTTTCCACATCTCACGCTCGTCTTTAAGGAGAGATTCTGCAGAGCGAAGCGTGCGGATATTGTCGTTCATTAAGCCTTGGGCTGCTCCTTCAAAGATTTCGCGAGAGGACTTTATTAAATGAACCTCGGTTAATTGGCAATGTAGAAGCAGGAGTGACCACGTTTCTTGTTTGTCGCGTGTACTCATCATCTGGCGGAACAAGGTGTCAACATTTCTGCTTGTTCTTGCTTCTTCTTGAAACGACGGTTGTTGGTAATCATGGTGAAAATAATCAGCCCAATCACACCAACCATAGCAAAGAAGCCCCCGACGTTATTGAGTGTTGCGATAAGGAATGCCATCATAAAGGCAGCTCCAGCGGTAATAAACCAACCACCAATTACAGTCATCACCCCTGTGATGCGATAAACTGCTGTTTCACGGCCCCAAGCTCGGTCAGCAAGTGAAGACCCCATGGCAATCATGAAAGCAACATAGGTGGTAGACAGCGGAAGCTTGAATGTTGTACCTATAATAATGAGCAAACCTGCTAATACGAGGTTTACACTGGCTCGAACGAGATCAAATGCAGCATTTTCTTCTGTAACTTCTTCCTTGCTAAAGCGTTCGTTGACCCAGTTTGCTACTGAAACAGGAACGTGTTTAGCCACATAAGAATTGAAGGTGAGTACATTTCGTACTGTTCTTCTAGCGACTTTAGAAGAAGAGAAGACCTCTTCATTTTCGCTTTGACTAGAAAGGTCAATGGTACGTTGTACTACTTGCTGTGCTTTCTTAGAGGTCCAAATGGCTACAGTCATAATTACACCAGCACCAATCAGGAACAACTGTACGTAAGGCAAACTTGAGTCTCCCAAAAGGACGTTCATTTTGTGTGTGCTTGCCGTTACCCCTGTGCCTGCGTGGCTAAAATCAAGGTAACTTTCAAGACCTGCCAAAGGAACACCAATGAAGTTTACCAAGTCATTCCCTGCAAAAGCCATAGCCAAAGAGAATGTTCCAAGCAACACAATGATGCGGAATATGTTCACTCCTAGCCAATGAAGTATTTGAACGAGGACTGTGGAGATAGCAAGGCTATAGAGCACAAGCATATCAGGCTGTTCACGCACAAATGCTCCAAATGGGCTGTTTTGTACAATAGGTGCGTTTTTGAGGCTTACAGCAACGAGGAAGTAGAATATCAGTGTTATAGAAAAACCTCCATAGAGTGCGATACTCCAGCGTTGATGTTTCTTGTAGTTGAATGTGAAAATAAGGCGCGTAAACCACATCACAATCAGACCAACCACAAATGCTATGGCAACTGATAGGAAAATACCAAAGATAACAGTGAGCGCCTTGTCTGTGTTAATCAACTCTGAATAAGAATATCCATCATTGATGATATATTTCAACGCGAGTGCGGTGGAACCTCCCAAAAGTCCGAACACCAATGATACGGTTGTCGAAGTGGGGAGTCCTAACGTATTGAATATATCTAATAGAATTACGTCCGTAGCACTGACTGCTAAAAAGACACACATGACATCGGCGAAGGAATAGTGCTGAGGTTGCAAAATTCCATGTCGAGCAATGTCCATCATTCCACTAGAAGTGGAAGCACCAATAAAGATGCCGACAGCAGCTACGGCCAATATAACCTTAAACTTTGCCGCGCGAGCTCCAGCTGCCGGGGCTAGAAAGTTCACGGCATCGTTAGCAACTCCAACACTTAAGTCAAAGATTGCCAAGATTAAGAGGAAGCCGAGTACTACTAAATACAGAGAATCCATAGAAAAAGAACTATTGATTGAGTTGAAAAGATTTCATTTCTAAGGCAAAGATACGCCATGTTCCGAAAATATGAGGTACTTTTCATTAAAAAAATGGCATTGTCCTTCAATCTTTCTGCAATAGGCTCAATGAATGTCGTTTGAATCCAAGTTTCAGAGCCATCGGCAGTTTGAACTCGTGCCCAGCCTTTGGTTCCTGCATCTTGAATACACACAATGCTTCCTGAAGAGAGGATATTCTCCTTCTTTGCACTGGGCGTTGGAGAGGTATAACCCTGCGCTTGCTCGGACATCACTACAGCTAACTTATTGTGATTGTAACGATAACGTTGGACAACTGCGCAAATACTACTGAAGCAAAATCCTAATGAAAAGACAAGTGTAAAAAACAGTGAGGCTTTTTGCAAGGTGTTGCGAGAAAATATTCGAAATAAAGTCCATCCAACAAAGGCTAAAATCAAACAAATAAAGGAAAGTGTCGTCCAATTTTTTACGCTTCCCCAATTAAGTAACAACGTAAATGGGGTTTCCCATGGCATTGTCTCGATAGTTGGAGTGCCAGGTGCAATTTTTTGTTGAGTAAGACGTAGGTTGTATTGTGCTTGCTCGTAAGAGGGATTGATGTGGAGGGCACGCAGATACGATATTACTGCCTGAGGGTACTGTTTTAGACGATAATTGGCGTTGCCAAGGTTGTAATAATTCTCGGCCGAAGGGCTTTCCTTTATCGCTTTTGAGAAGAATTCTACAGATTCAACGTAGTTTTGCTGGTTATAGGCTTTCGCCCCTTCATGCCCCGGTGACGATGCCAATGAAAATAGGCTAAAGATGCACCAAATAGTTGAGGTACAAAAGATATACTTCATATTCATGAACTAATTATCTAAGTGAATCATTGAGTGAAGTAAGGAGGTTGCTGGCACGTTGATACAATTCTTGTCGAGTATTTTCTGAAGAAGGTGCAAATCGTCCGAAATCAATGTCAGAAAGAATAGACTTTGTAGCGCCTATCAGTTCAGAAGAAACCTCGTGAGCCTCCAATTGTTCCTGTATCTTCTGTTGAGTTAGTGCTGCTTTATCAAGTTTGAACTTCTCTGCAAAATAACTTGTTATTGCTGCGGAGAGTGCATCATAAAAAGCTGAAGATTGATCAGAATTTATAAGCTGTTGAGCTTGCAGAAGACGTTTATGGGCTCTCTTGCCAGCTTTTTTGGTGATTCTTCCTTGTTTGTCAGAGTGTTGTTCCCATATTCTTTGAACAAAATGGTTGCCAAGCACACATAATGCCAGGATTACAGCTAATAATCCCCAGTAGCTCCAACTGCCAATCCACAATGCACCACTTGGGGTGAAATGACTATTAAGCTTTAGGTCAATATCCTTGATATCCTCAGCACTTCCTGCACCGATAGGTGTATAGGCCTTTGTGCCCTTGGCTATGTTGAGCCGTATGGCTTGAGTTGACGTTGTGACGTATGATTTGCGCTGTGGGTCAAAATAAACTAAAGTTACTGGTGGAATAGTGAATTTTCCGATGTTGCGCGGTACAAACGTATAGTCAAATTCCATTGTTCCTTCGATTCCAGAAGGAGTAATCCTAACCTTATCATTAGTCTTTGGTGAGTAAGTGTCGAATCCTTTGGGGAAGTTGACAATAGGAGCTTTTACAAGTTTGAGATTCCCTGTACCAGTGACAACAATGCGCAAAGTTGCGACATCATTTGTCTTTGGCAACGAAGTTACCAAGTACGATTTTATACCCAACTGCCCCACTCCACCAGAGAAATTCGCAGGTTGTGGGAGAGGGAGTGGGAGCACCTCGACTGCAACACTAGCAGCTGAGCGCTCAATAGTTAGGTGGGTGTTATTGCCTCCATTGAAGAATGCATCGATTTCATCGATGCCGGAGTTGTGTTGCACAACATCAGTGCGGAATGATAAGGCAGGAATGTTCAGTTTACCTGACTGCTGAGGAAAGATCAAATATTGGAGATTCTTACCCACGCGGTATAGCTTGCCACTATGCGAGCCGCTTCAGGACTTAGATTGCGGGGAAGTTCTACTTCTTGGGTCCAGAATCCTTTCATCTCGGGCTTTCCAGAAGGCATAATGTTGACGACTGCTACCCCCTCGCGAATGTGGTAGCGGTAAGTGAGCATGATTGGCTCTTGCTCGTAGATTTGTTGTTTAGAAACCTCTGCGGTAAAGTAGATATCATTGGCTCCAATACGGCTACCTGCTGGTTGTATGTTGGCAGATGCTTGAGAAGCTGAAGAGGATGTTGCCGCGTTAGGATTAACTTTACCTGAAACTTGAATCGTTACAGGGCGCGTATGGTAAGTCTTACCTTGTACGTTCACAGACGCACCTCCCACTTGGAGAGCACCATTTTTCTTTGGGGCAAGAATGTAAGTGTATGTCGTGGAAGAAAAAGTTTGAGTGCGACCATTGATTACAGTCACACTGTTTGAGCTTGATACGTTAGGACCTGCTAGAACATCAAAGTCCTTGAGAGATGGTGGCTGAAAATTATTCCCTTGTGTACCATTCAACTCAAACTGCACACGGATTTGAGCATTTATATCAGCTTTATTGGGAGCTTTTACGTTAAAGGTAACTTGGGCTATTCCATATAGTGCAAAACAGTAGCAAAAGAGGATACTTAATAATCTATGCATTATGCGATAATCGTTATGTTTGAGAGTTCCAGAACAGTCTTCCGTTTACCAATTCTTTATTAGTTGTTTTTGTCGAGGTTGTTCGGCGCGATGCAGTTTATCACGAGTCTGTTGTTCGGCTTGTTGCGATAGATTAAGTAGGCGTTCTGCACTTTCCTTACTCATTCCGCCTTTTTTCTCCTCCTGTTGCGACTTTTGTTGTTGATTCTTCTGTTTCTTTTGATTGTTTTGTTCTTGTTTTTGTTTCTCTTCCTTTTTATTCTGCTGCTGCTGTTGCTGCTCTTGGCTATCCTTTTTCTGCTTTTGGCACAATACTAAGTTGTATCGTGTGTCCTCATCATGTGGGTTATTTCTGAGGGCTTCCTTATAAAAGTCAATGGCCTTGTCGTATTGCTTGTTTAAATGATAGACAACTCCCACATTATGATAGGATAAAGCTTTAAGATATTTGTTTGTTTCCCCTTTGGCTGCGACCTGATATTGTTCTAATGCCGCTTGTGGATTCTTTGTGCGAGATAGACATCACCGAGATTAAAGGCTGCGCGTGCACTTCGTGGGTTGATTCTCTGCGCAGATCGATACTCTAATTCAGCTGTCTTGTAGTCTCCCTTCATGAAAGCGCGATTTCCTTGGTGCAAATGTCGCCACTCTGCAGTTTGTGCAGGGACTCTATAGGGCATGAGCATAAGGAAGAAAAGAAGGATATATTTATACATCGTAAAACCTCCTATGATAGGTAAAGTGGAAAAGTCTGATTTATCTTTGCAGAAATGATAGTTTACGCCACCAATCCTGTTGGCGTTCTGCAAATAGTAGTTCAGTTAATAATGCAAGTACGAGTAAACAAGCTATCCAAGGGAAAAGTTCATTGGGAGTGCTGTCATTCACAAATGAGGACTCAGCTTGTTGTAACTGAGAAAGTGCCTGTTGCAATTGTTCTTGTGCAGAATTAGTGCCATCTACGTGGATAAATTGTCCTTTTCCTGCTTGGGCTAGTTCGATGCAAGCCTGTTCGTTGAGTGCAGTTTTCACAACATTGCCACTATTATCTGTGAGTGGTCCATTCGTAGTAGGGATTTCTGCTCCGGAAGTACTACCAACACCCAGAACGTACACATGTTTGCCCGTACTAGCGCTAGCCTTGGCTGCCTCAATAGCTCCTCCTTCATGGTTTTCACCATCAGTGATTACTACTATGGCTTTACCAACCTTCTTGTTGTTGCTAAAACCTTTGTCTGCTAGTTCTATGGCAGCCCCTATATTTGTTCCTTGGAGAGAAACCATATCTGTAGAGACTTGGTCTAAGAAGAGGTTGGCACTTACTAAGTCATTGGTAAGAGGCAAAATAGGATAAGCCTCACCTGCAAAGATGTTAAGACCTACCTTATCGTTTTGCATCCTTTCTGTTAGTGTCGAAATCAAGAGTTTGCTTCGATCCAACCTTGAGGGTTGAACGTCGCGTGCTAACATAGACTGTGAAACATCTAATGCGAAGATAACTTCAATACCTTGTTTCTTAATAGGTTTCCCTGAAGTTAGTCCATATTGCGGCTGGGCAAGCAAAACAATAAGGAGGGCTAGTGCAGATAATTGAAGCACAAACTTAATAACTACGCGAAACGTTGATTGTCCTTGTACAAGCCTCAAAAACATGGTGCGATTGCCCCACTGCGCTTGTCGCTTATTTTTGCGCCATTGGGAGAATGCAAAGAGAACTCCTAATAGGGGAAGGAGCAACAGCGCATATAGATAATCAGGATGTGCAAATTGAAACATAATATTATGGGATGCGGCGAAGCCATGTAAGACGAAGTACTACTTCTAACAGTAAAAGTGCCAAAGCAGCCCAAGCAAACGGAGCAAAGGCCTCGTAATACTTGTTATAATGGTGCTGTTTTAGCTTTGTGCGCTCAAGTTTATCGATATCACGATAGATATTTCTGAGTTCACTTTTTGAAGCTGCAGCATAATATAAGCCACCTGTGGCTTTCGCTATATCGCGAAGTGTGTTAGGATCCATGTCACTCTTAACATTAGCATAGTAATAACTGCCGTCAGGTAAGAGACCTACAGGTTGGCGAACCATACCTTGTCGTCCTACTGCAATTGTATAGACACGAACTTTCTTTTGTTGGGCTATTTCTGCTGCTGTTAGCGGAGAAATGTCCCCTGCATTATTGGCGCCATCAGTGAGTAGAATAACTACTTTGGAGGGAGCTTTACTGTTGGCAAGACGGCTAACCGCATTTGTCAATCCCATTCCAATCGCTGTCCCTGGGGCTATGATGCCATTCGTTTGTAACTCACAACTAACCCCACGAAAAGTAGAGAGTAAAGCTGTGTGATCCGTTGTCATGGGACATTGTGTAAATGCTTCACCACCAAAAAGTGTCAAACCGATGTTGTCGTTCGGACGTCCTTGAATAAACTCGTATGCCACTTGTTTAGCAGCCTCAATTCTATTGGGGGATAGGTCTTCTGTGAGCATACTTTGCGAGATATCCAACGTAATCATGATGTCAATGCCTTCCACTTCGCGTTCACTTAGAGGGGTTTTCGTTTGCGGACGAGCTAGCACAATCACGACAAGTACGAAGACACAAAGGCGAAGCAAAAAGGGAATATGCACCAACATCGCACCAACATTCGATGATGAGCCGCGTAATGCGTCGATTGTAGCCACGCGCAGAGCAGATTCGTCGCGTCTACGGCTAAGCATGTACCACAATATCAGTGGGATGCAAGCAGTAAGAGGAAGAAAAAAGCTGGGTATAGGAATGTCATATTGAGCGATAACTACAAAATTAGGGAAGAATACACCAGATGAGATAGCAGATATAAGCGAATAGTCCTAATGCTAGAATAAGAAGTGTAAGGAGAGAACTAACATACAAACGTCTTTTTCTCAAAATAGTACGTTTTTCTATGGCTACTACCCTCTCTTCATATTCAGGATATACTTCTTGACTCTGTGTGGTTTTCACGTAATCTACGGCTTGTAGGAGAGCACGGTCACTTTCAGCCATGGAAACTTGATAACGAGCGAACTTAATGAGGTCGGCTGTCTGAAGTATCTCTCTTAACTCACGTAAAGCTGTTGCGTCATTGATTTGTGCAAGTTGATCTATAATCTCTTGACTTGTCATTTCTTTGGCATTAAAGCCAAATCGTTCATAGAGATATGTACGCAAAATATCAGTCAATTGCACAAAATAAGCCTTCTGAGCTTCTCCTTCATGGTCATTGTGCTGGCGTAATTGCTCCATTGCATCCATTGCTGTTCGGTGAGGTGGAAACGGAGCTTTGATTTTTACTGTTTTTTGGGTAGGTTGTGGGATAAAACTTTGGCGAAGTATAATTACCCATCCTATTGTAAGCAACCAAAGAAGGACGCAACATGCTAAAATTAGAAACACCCAAGTGAACACTCCTTCAATAGGGGCTTTGGCTGGTTTGATATCGTCGGGATGCTTGAGGTCTACGTCAATAGTATTGACTTTCAACGCAATTTCATGGCGACTCTTGTAGATTGCTCCATTTACGTATATCTCTTGCTGAGGAATCTTGTACACAGCGCTGTCAAATGATGTTAGTGTATACGAACGCTTTAGCTGCCACTTGCGCCCATCCTCTAAAGATATCGTATCAATGGGCAATGCTTCGAGGATTTCTACACCTGTTGTTACGTAGCCAGAAGCGTATGCAGGGAACTGCACGCGACTATTCGCTTTACAATTTACAGAAATATGTAGTTGCACTTGCTCGCCTACGCGGATGGCTGTAGAATCTAAAGAAGACTCTACAGTCACGTGCTGAGCTGCAAGAGGTAGCAGACCACAAAACAAGAAGAAAATGGATGAAATCCGCTGGAAAAAGGAAATCATAGACAATATGCAAATGGATGAAAGGGGCAATTATTGCCGTTTGGCAAACAATTGTTTCAGACCTTTGACGAAATCAGTACCAGTGGCGATGGAAGTATAGTCGACGCGCGCTTGACTAAAACGACTACGCAACTGCTCTTCGTACTTTCCCCACCAATTTTGAAACGACAGTCTCACATGTTTTGAGGAGGTGTTGACGTACTGTTGATGTCCTGTTTCGGCATCTTCCAGCTTCATCCACCCTACGTTGGGCAAATGGGTCATTCGCTCATCATAGACTTGTACTGCTACCAAGTCATGTTTTTGGTTTGCGCGTTTGAGTAAAGTCGTATAGTCTTCCTGATCCAAGAAATCGGACATTAAAAAGGCTACGCTTTTCTTACGCATCACCCGTAGAAAATATTCGAGACCGGCACCGATATTGGTACCTCTACCTTTTGGGGAAATAGTTAGTAACTCACGAATAATGCGAAGGATATGTCCTTTTCCTTTAGCAGGTGGAATATACAGCTCTACATTATCCGAGAAAAACAGCGCACCGATTTTGTCATTGTTCCGCATTGCCGAAAAGGCAAGTGTCGCAGCTATCTCAGTCAGCTGCTCTCGCTGAGACAATTCGCTTGAACCGAACTCAAGCGAAGCAGAAATGTCGATGAGAAGCATCACCGTAAGTTCGCGCTCTTCTTCATAGACCTTGACATAAGTGCGATCAAAACGGGCAGAAACATTCCAGTCGATGTCACGAACATCGTCTCCGGGCTGGTATTCTCGCACTTCAGCAAAGGACATACCGCGTCCTTTGAAGGCTGAGTGATACTCGCCAGCAAAAATGTTATTGGAAAGCGCTCGTGTTTTTATTTCTATACGTCGAACACGCTGCATTAATTGCAGAACATTCTCATTCATAGGCTACTTTATCAAGGTACTTCGACCTTTGCTAGAATTTCTCCAATTATTTTTTCTGTGGTTACATCAGCTGCTTCGGCCTCGTATGTCAAGCCAATGCGATGGCGTAGTACATCATAAGCTACACTGCGCACATCATCCGGAACCACATATCCACGTTGACGGATAAAAGCCAAACTTCTTGCGGCAAGTGCTAAACTAATAGTTGCGCGTGGAGAACCACCATAGGAGATATAGGGGCGAAGATGCTCCAGCTTGTATGTTTCAGGGAATCGCGTAGCAAAGACTAAGTCAGCAACATACTGCTCAATACGCTCGTCAATGTAAACCTCTTTGACTAGTTGACGCGCTTTTCGGATAGTTCCCAAATCCACAATTGGAACAATCTTTTCGTCCGCTAGATTGCCGCGCATGGATGCGCGTACAATACGCTTTTCTTCTTCAATGCTAGGATAATCTACAACCACTTTGAGCATAAAACGATCCACTTGCGCTTCAGGAAGAGTGTATGTTCCTTCTTGTTCTATGGGGTTTTGAGTTGCCATCACCAAAAAAGGATCTGGCAAATTCATGGTATCATCACCAATAGTAACTAAGCGTTCCTGCATGGCTTGGAGCAAAGCACTTTGTACCTTTGCAGGAGCGCGGTTAATTTCGTCTGCAAGTACAAAATTTGCAAAGACTGGACCTCGGCGTACTGAGAACTCATCATCTTTTCGACTATAAATAAGTGTGCCAATAACGTCCGCTGGTAAAAGGTCGGGAGTGAATTGAATGCGTCCAAACGACGCATCAATAAGGGAGGATAAAGTTCGAATGGCTAATGTCTTAGCCAAGCCGGGAACACCTTCAAGAAGAATGTGCCCATCAGACAACAGGCCAATCAATAGGGCTTCAGTGAGATGTGATTGCCCAACGATAACCTTTGACATGCCATCTTTGAGCAAGTGATGAAGCCCGATTGCGCTTCAATGCGCGAGTTTAGTGCGCGAATATCTACATTTTCTACCATAGGTAAGCTTGATTTCTTGATTTTATCTTGCGAAGTTAGCACTTTTCGCCCGAAGAGCGTCTATAAACTCTGTAAAATGTCGTGTACAAACTCAATGAAAAATAATTTTCAGAGCCTTTTGACGAACTTTTTCTGTAAAATGACGAGAGACATAACACCCAAGTAACTTAATACTTCCTATTCTTTGCTCGTATAATTGTTAATTACCCTAATTCGGGACGTACTTTCAAAAACGAAGTGCAACAATGCATTCGTTTTTTCATAGGTTCTAATCTTTGAAAAACACCGCGGGTTTGCCTCGCGGTCGGGGAGCGTAGCCCCGAAGAGCGATACCAGCAATACAAAAAAAAGAGTCCTCTTTTGAGGACTCTGGGAGATTAATTATCTTTGTATTGCATATGTATAAACAACTAACCTCAGAGCGAAGATCGCAAATCTTTGCCTTACTGCAAAGAAAATGCCCAAGAAAAGAGATTGCGCGGAACTAGTCAATCCACACTTCCTTGTGAATTGAAACGCAACAGCACTCAGTCGAGCAAATACATTTGGTGCAAGTGCATGGATGTGTACGACAAAAAGTATGGAACGTCGAAGCGTTCGGTTCATCAATGCGACTTTTGCACCTGAATTGGCTGTGAGAATCAAACAACTCATCATAGAAGAACAATGGTCTCCACGACAAATATCAGGCGTTTTGAAGAAAGAAGGAATCAGTGTGTCGCACCAAAGTATCTACAACATCATACATGCTGATGCTACTGGAACCTTGGTACAACATACGCGTCATAAGCTAAAATACAGACGTAGACCTAAGCACAAACATTTCCCTATAGCCGATAGAATCAGCATACACCAACGTCCAGAACAAGCTGACGGCAAAAGGTTTGGAGACTACGAGATGGACTTAATCGTGGACCGATTTGGTCATGCCATCCTCACCATCGTGGAACGTTCTACGAACATGCTCTTCATGACCAAACTTGCCCATGGGAAGAAGGCAGAACCGTTGGCTAAGGAGGTCAGACGCCTGCTTCTACCCTACAAGAAATACATCAAGACCATTACCACCGACAATGGACCTGAATTTGCAGCCCACAAACTCATCACTAAGTATCTAGGCGCAGTGGTCTACTTTGCAGACCCCTATTCTTCATGGCAAAAAGGGGCTATTGAGAATACGAACAAACTCATCAGACAATATATACCTAAGCAAGCAAACTTTGATGATTACACCGATAAAAAAAATGCAATGATACAGAAGAAAATCAATTCCAGACCCAGACAGAAACTTAATTTTGTAAGCCCCAAAAAAGAGTTCTACAAGAAAGTATTGTAATTTTGCACTTGCTGGTTGACTCTACAATGACAATAAATGACTTCTAAAAGCACAGAAATGCATTGAAATGCTTGGTAGTTTCTTGGTTTCTACTTAATTTTGCGCTAAAATTTCAATCGCATCTATGGATATTTATAAGATTAAAAGAGGACTCGACCTCCGGCTGACTGGCGAAGCCCAGCATTCAGTAGTAGAGGCTAAGCCCTCGTCGGAGTATGCGTTGCGTCCACTTGACTTTTTAGGAGTGACTCCTAAAGTTCTTGTGAAAGAAGGAGTTGCAGTGCTCGCTGGAACTCCCTTATTTGTGGACAAAGCAACGGAGAAAGTTAAGTTTGTTGCACCCGTCAGTGGTATAGTGACGAATGTGGAGCGCGGTGATCGTCGCAAGTTGCTCAGCATTCGCATACAACCCGATAGTGTACAAGCTGCAAAAACTTTTGAAATCCCAGCTTCTAACCAACGAAATGCTGAAAATATAACAGCTCTCTTGTTGGAGAGTGGACTTTTCGCATACCTTCGTCAACGTCCCTATGACGTTGTGCCTTCACCAGATGTTGCTCCCCGCGACATCTTTGTAAGTGCATTTTCGTCAATGCCCTTGGCTGCCGACTTTTCCTTTGTTGCTGCTGGTCAAGAAGAAGATTTCAAAGCAGGTATCGCGGCATTAGCTCATATTGCCAAAGTACATGTAGGTGTAAATCCTGAACAGCTTAACACGAAGCTCCTCCCTATTGAGGCAAATAACGTAGATGTAGCATGCTTCAAAGGCTTGAATCCAGCAGGTAATGTCGGTGTTCAAATCAACAAGATAGCCCCTGTAAACAAAGGTGAGGTTGTTTGGACCCTATCTCCTGAACTTGTAATTGTAATTGGTCGTTTATTGCGTACGGGACAGGTTGATTTTACTCGCACTATTGCAGTTGCAGGTAGCGAAGTGGCTACTCCACAATATATGAAAGTGAAAATTGGCGCCAAGCTCTCTGATGTTTTAGCAGATAATCTCAAGCCTTCCGATCACAATATACGCATTATCAATGGTAATCCTCTTGTAGGCGAAAAAACTTCACTTGAGGACTTCTTGGGAGCTCACGTGACAGAAGTTACTGCAATCCCTGAAGGGGACGACATCAACGAAGTTTTTGGGCTGGATTTGCCCACGTTTTTAATCAGTTCTCTGTTAATCGTAGCTACTTCTCTTGGTTGCTGAGTAAGAAGGAATACAACCTTGATAGCCGTATTAAAGGAGGTCATCGACACATGATCATGTCGGGAGAATATGAAAGTGTGTTCCCTATGGATATTTATCCTTCCTATTTGGTGAAAGCTATCATTACCGGTGACATTGACCAACAAGAAGCACTTGGTATCTACGAGGTTGCACCTGAGGACTTTGCACCAGCAGAGTTTGTTTGCTCCTCTAAACAAGAACTCCAACGCATCGTTCGCGAAGGTCTCGAGATACTTCGCAAAGAAAATGCTTAGTATATAGTATTACTTTTATGATTAAAAAGTTTTTCGACACCATTCGTCCACACTTCGAACCAGGAGGTAAACTCCAGGCACTTCGTAGTGTTTACGACGGAATGGAAACGTTTGCGTTGGTCCCTAACGCAACTTCAAAGAGCGGTGTGAGTGTTCACGACTCCATTGACTCAAAGCGCATCATGAGCTTCGTGGTAATCGCGCTGATTCCCGCACTTTTAGTGGGTATGTTCAATATTGGTTACCAGAACTACACGCATGCTGGCGTAGAGGCTTCTTGCTTTACGATGTTCCTCTATGGTCTTGCTGTGATGCTTCCAAAAATTGTAGTGAGCTATGCTGTGGGACTTGGTATCGAGTTCGTTGTTGCTCAATGGAAGAACGAGGAAATTCAAGAAGGTTATCTGGTTTCTGGTATGCTCATTCCTCTTGTTGTGCCTGTGGGAACTCCACTCTGGATGCTTGCAGTAGCCGTTGCATTCTCCGTTATCTTTGCAAAAGAAATCTTCGGAGGCACCGGTATGAACATCTTCAACCCCGCACTTGTAGCTCGTGCATTCCTCTTTTTTGCATGGCCCACAAAGATGAGTGGTGATGCTGTCTGGGTTAGCACCGAACAAGTGCTAGGTCTAGGTAATAAACTCGCAGATGGTTTCACTGCTGCTACTCCACTTGGACAAGCTGGAGCTGGACATCAGATTACTTCTACTTTCAGTGATATGCTCACTGGCTTGATGCCAGGTTCTATTGGTGAGACTTCTTTCATCGCTATCATGATTGGTGCTGCAATTCTGCTTTGGACTCGTATCGCTTCTTGGCGCATTATGCTTAGCGTCTTTGCAGGCGGTGCTATTGTGGCAGCTTTGTTTAATGCTTTCGGAGCTGCAGACAACGCCGTTGCTCATTTGGGTGTGGCTCAACACTTGTGCTTGGGTGGTTTCGCTTTCGGTGCTGTTTTCATGGCAACGGACCCTGTGACTAGTGCTCGCACAGAGACTGGTAAATATATCTATGGTTTCATCATCGGTGCTTTGGCGATTACCATCCGTGTCTTGAATCCTGGTTATCCCGAAGGTATGATGCTTGCAATTCTTTTCATGAATATGTTTGCTCCTCTCATTGACTACTTCGTGGTACAACGCAATATTAATAAGCGCCTTGCACGCGTGAAAAAGTAATCTCTCGACATCACGATTATGAAATTCAATACCAATAGCAACGTCTATACGATTGTCTATGCGTCAGTTATGGTAATCATTGCAGCTTTCTTGTTGGCTTTTGTTGCCTCTGTGCTCAAAGCTCCACAAGAAGCAAATGTTGCCAATGACAAACGCGGACAAATTCTCTCGTCGCTCAACATCCGTAATGTAGATGATGTGACTGGCGAATATAACAAAGTGATTCTTCATGATCTTATCTTGGACGCAAACGGTCAAGTGATCAAAGAAGATGGCGGTTTTGATGTAGAAAGCAAAGATATCACCGCTAAGAATCCTGCTGATAAAAAGCTTCCTCTCTATGTAGCCAAGGTTAACAACGACACTATCTACGTTGTTCCCCTCTATGGCCGTGGACTTTGGGGCGGTATTTCAGGTTATCTTGCTCTTAAGAAAGACTTTGATACAGTGTTTGGCTCATACTTCACTCACGAAAGTGAGACTGCAGGTCTCGGAGCTCGTATTGTAGAAGAAGAATTCCAAGAGAAGTTTGTTGGCAAAAAGGCTTTCTCTGATAGTACCTTCCAAAAGGTGGCTTTGGTTCTCAGCAAAAAGATTGAGAATCCCGAACATGAGGTTGATGCAATCACTGGAGCTACTTTGACAAGTAATGGAGTTAGCGAAATGTTCCAAACAAGTCTACTCCCCTATCAGAAGTTTTTAGTGCTAATCACAAATAATTTAGAGGACAAACCATTATGAGTCTTTTTTCAAAGCGCAATCAAGAGGTTCTCAAAGCTCCTCTTAATCTCGACAACCCAATCGTGTCGCAAGTACTGGGTATTTGTTCTGCGTTGGCTGTGACTTCTCAGCTAGAACCTGCCATTGTTATGGGTTTGTCGGTGACTGTTATTACGGCTTTCTCCAATGTGATTATCTCACTGATCCGTAATACTATTCCATCACGCATTCGTATCATCGTGCAACTCGTAGTAGTTGCTGCGCTTGTTACTATTGTGAGCCAAGTGCTCAAGGCTTTCGCCTATGATGTAAGTGTGCAACTCTCCGTGTATGTCGGTTTGATCATCACCAACTGCATCTTGATGGGACGTCTCGAAGCCTTTGCTATGATGAATAGTCCCTGGCCTTCTTTCCTCGATGGTATTGGTAACGGCTTGGGCTACGCATGGATCCTTGTTGTGGTAGGATTTGTTCGCGAAGTTCTTGGTTCGGCATCCATTCTAGGTCATAAGATTCCTCTGCTTGATCAGAGCGATTTCTTCCACAATGGTATGATGACGATGCCTGCAATGGCGTTGATTATCTGTGGCTGCGTCGTTTGGGCGCATCGTGCAATCAATGACCGTAAGAAGTCCAAATAAGTAATGTGTAATTCCATACAAACAAATAAACAATGGAACATCTATTGAGTCTATTTGTCCGTTCCATCTTTGTGGACAATATGATTTTCGCGTTCTTCTTGGGTATGTGCTCCTACTTGGCTGTATCGAAGAACGTAAAAACAGCGTTGGGACTTGGGGTTGCTGTTACTTTCGTGCTCCTCGTTACAGTTCCTGTTGACTACCTCTTGCAGGTTTATGTGCTAAACCCTGATGCCCTTGTTCCTGGTGTGGACTTGAGCTTCCTCTCATTTATTCTGTTTATCGCAGTTATCGCAGGTATCACTCAGTTGGTTGAAATGGCTGTAGAACGTTTCTCTCCTTCACTCTACTCTGCCCTGGGTATTTTTTTGCCACTAATCGCAGTAAACTGCGCTATCATGGGAGCTTCACTTTTCATGCAGCAAAGAATCCTTATGGATCCAGCTACTTCTACGCAGGCAATAGCAAGTGTTTGGGACGCAATCGCCTATGCACTAGGTTCTGGTATCGGTTGGTTGCTTGCAATCACTGCACTTGCTGCTATTCGTGAGAAGATGGCTTACACTGATGTCCCCAAGCCTCTCCAAGGTCTAGGTATTACCTTCATCACGGTAGGCTTGATGGCAATGGCCTTCATGTGCTTCTCTGGTCTTAAAATCTAACAGTTCATTACGAATCTCCAATGGATACGAAATTTATTCTAATCAGTATTGCCGTCTTCTTCGTGGTGATCCTCGTGTTGGTGGCGATCCTGCTCGTTGCGAAGCGTTATCTCTCCCCTTCGGGCAAGGTGAACCTCACAATCAACGGTAAGGAAACAATCGAAGTAGAGCAAGGTAGTAGCGTGCTTACCACACTTTCTGAGAATGGCATCTACCTTTCTTCTGCATGTGGCGGTAAGGGTTCATGCGGTCAATGCCGTTGTCAAATTCCCGAAGGCGGTGGCGAAATCCTCGACTCAGAGAAACCCCACTTCTCTCGCAAAGAAATCAAAGACAACTGGCGTTTGGGTTGCCAAGCTAAGGTAAAAGGCGATATGGGAGTCAAAGTTCCTGAAAGCGTAATGGGCGTCAAGGAATGGGAGTGCACCGTAATCGGTAACCGTAATGTGGCTACCTTTATCAAAGAATTCAAGGTGCAACTCCCTCCCGGTGAGCACATGGACTTTGAGCCTGGCTCGTATGCACAAATCAAAATCCCTACATTTTCTATTGACTATGACAAGGATTTTGATAAAAGTCTCATCGGAGACCTTTATCTTCCTGCATGGGAAAAGTTTGGTCTCTTAGGTCTGAAGTGCGTTAACGAGGAAGCTACCATTCGTGCCTATTCAATGGCGAACTATCCCGATGAAGGTGACATTATCACCCTTACGGTTCGTATCGCTACCCCACCCTTCAAGCCAAAAGATCAAGGGCCTGGCTTTATGGATGTACCTCCAGGTATCGCATCATCCTATATCTTCAGCTTAAAACCGGGTGATAAGGTAACAATGAGTGGTCCTTATGGTGATTTCCACCCACGTTACAATTCAAAGCGTGAGATGATTTGGGTAGGCGGTGGCGCTGGTATGGCTCCACTTCGTGCACAAATTATGCACTTGCTCAAGACAAAAAATGTGCGTGACCGCGAAATGCACTATTTCTATGGTGCACGTGCCATTGACGAAGTGTTCTTCTTGGAAGACTTCCTTCAACTTGAGCGCGATTTCCCCAACTTCCACTTCCATCTTGCCCTCGACCGTCCAGACCCCAAGGCTGATAGCCTCGGCGTGAAGTACACAGCTGGGTTCATTGCCCCTGTAATGGGTGACACTTACCTCAAGGCACACGAAGCACCCGAAGATATTGAGTACTATCTCTGCGGACCTCCTATGATGTCTAAGACCGTACTTGATCTCCTCGACAGCCTCGGTGTGGAGCGTGACATGATTTCCTTCGACGACTTCGGAGGTTAACCTCTATTTTAATCAATATTGCTCGCTCCCTCTCTGGTATTTCCTGAGAGGGAGCGTTTGTTTTAATCCAAATCACCCATGAAAAAGTTGTTTTCTTTTTTAGTTGGCTGTACCTTTTCTTTGTTAGGATTGCAGGCAGCCACTGTGAACATCCAGCACGTTCATCCACTGAATTGGTGGGTTGGCATGGCGCAACCAGAGTTGCAAATCATGATTCATGGTGACAATGTCGCCCAATTCGAACCCGAGCTTCGTGCACAAGGGGTAAAGCTTCTCAGAACAGAGCGCGTATCAAATGCAAATTATCTTTTTCTCTACGTAGATACGCGTTCTGCTCAACCACAAACATTTCAGATCCTACTTAAAGAAGGGAAGAAAGTTCGCAAGTCCCTACCCTATACGCTTGAGGCGAGGCAAAAACTAAGCCGTACAGCCTTTGATGCTTCAGATGTAGTTTACTTGCTTATGCCAGACCGTTTTGCTAACGGCAACGCCCAATTAAATAATATCCCAGGACTTAAGGAATCCAAGACAGACCTCAAGAATCCTGATGCACGACATGGTGGAGATATTGCAGGACTTCGAAGCAAACTTCCCTACTTGCAAGATTTGGGAGTGACAGCAATTTGGCCAACTCCTATGCTCATCAATGATATGCCAAGCCATACCTATCATGGATACGCCATTACTGATTACTATCAAATTGATCCACGTATGGGAACCAACAATGAGTTCAAAGCGTTGGTAGCAGATTGTCATCGTCATGGCATCAAGTTTATCATGGACTGGGTGTTTAACCACTGCGGTAGCGAGAACTTTCTCTTTCTAGACAGACCTGCCGACGATTGGTTCAACTTCAATAGCCAATATGAACAAACCAACTACAGACTAGCAACGCTTACTGACCCGTATGCTGCTAAGCGCGAGAGACTCCTTGCACAAGATGGTTGGTTTGTAAAAAAACATGCCCGACCTCAATCAGCGCAATCCAGCCGTACAAACCTACTTAATTCAAGCCTCAATCTGGTGGACAGAGTTTGCGGATATCGATGGAATACGCCAAGACACCTATCCGTATGCTGATTTCGAAGCAATGGCTACTTGGAACCAACGTATGGAGCGTGAGTATCCAGGCTTCAACATCGTAGGTGAAACGTGGATTAACAACAACGTAAGTGTAAGCTATTGGCAAAAAGATAGTAAACTTGCATCCCCCCCGCAATACTCACCTGAAGACCGTCATGGACTTCCCTCTAATGTATGCTTTGCAACAAGCTGTCAACGAGGAGACTGACGACTGGGATAACGGATTGGCTAAAATATATAATCTACTATCTCAAGACTTTATCTACGCAGACCCAATGCATCTGCTTACTTTCTTGGACAATCATGACACCAATCGTTTCTCTTCAACGCCAGAACAAGCTAAAGACTTGCGACGTTATCAGCAAGCTCTCACTTTGTTGCTTACCCTAAGAGGAATTCCTCAATTATACTATGGTGATGAAATTGGCATGGCTGCGAACCACGACAAAGGTGATGGTGCAATGCGTGCCAACTTCCCAGGTGGATTTGCAGACGGACAGCCTAATGCTTTTACTGCAGAAGGAAGAGATAGCCTACAAACAGCATACTTTGACTTTACACGTCGTTTGCTTCAGTGGCGCAAAGGCAGTACAGCATTATCAGAAGGCAAACTTACACAGTTTACAGTGCAAAACGGCGTTTACGTTTATGCTCGTACTTCCAAGGATCGTCATGTAGTTGTGATTATCAATGGTAAGAAAGAAGCGCGTACCCTTAATCTTACTCACTATTCTGAAGTGTTCCCATCAAAAACGGCTTACGATGTCTTTTCTCAACAACCAATGTCTTGGGATAAAGAGCTCACCTTAGAGCCGAGGGGTATAATGATTCTGGATTTCTCTAAATAGTTTTGTAGGTACAAACACAGAATACAAAGTAAAATTCCCCTGAATCAATTTAGATTCAGGGGAATTTTTATGTCCAAATGGAAAAATAGAGGTATATGTTTAAGTAACGAGAAAAAAGCCTTAGCCTTATTCTGTGCTGCCATCCGCATTAACTATTCTACTCCTCCATATGAGCTATTGAACAAGACGGCAATAAACGAAAGTTTGTTGCTTTAGTCTTCAAGTTTGCGGTAACGAATGCGCTTAGGTTCTTCCGTTCCGAGACGCTTCGCCTTGTGCACTTCGTAGTCAGAATAGGAACCTTCAAAGAGGAATACATTACCGTCACCTTCAAAGGCCAATATGTGGGTACAAATACGGTCGAGGAACCAGCGGTCGTGGCTAATAACTACAGCACATCCAGCAAAAGCTTCCAAACCTTCTTCCAATGCACGCAATGTATTTACGTCTATATCATTGGTTGGTTCGTCCAAGAGAAGCACGTTACCTTCTTGCTTGAGTGCAAGTGCAAGGTGCAAACGGTTGCGTTCACCACCGGATAGAACACCACATTTCTTCTCTTGGTCGGCACCTGAGAAGTTGAAGCGAGAAGGTAAGCACGTCCATTGATGTCACGGCCTCCCATGCGCATAAGCTCACTACCTTGTGAAACCACCTCGTAGACACTCTTGTTGGGATCGATGTCCTTGTGTTGTTGATCCACATAGCTCAACTTTACGGTCTCTCCCACTTCGAATGTTCCGTTATCGGCTTGTTCAAGGCCCATAATAAGGCGGAAGAGTGTCGTCTTACCTGCGCCATTGGGTCCAATAACACCGATAATGCCGTTAGGAGGAAGGGCAAAGTTCAAATCACTGAAGAGGGTCTTTTCACCGTAAGCCTTAGCAACATGCTGAGCTTCGATGACCTTGTTTCCAAGACGTGGACCATTGGGGATGTAAATCTCCAAATGTTGTTCCTTCTCTCTTTGGTCTTCATTGAGCAATTTATCGTATGAGTTCAAACGTGCCTTACCCTTGGCTTGACGTGCCTTAGGAGCCATGCGCACCCACTCAAGCTCGCGCTCAAGAGTCTTGCGACGTTTGGAAGCAACTTTCTCTTCCATTTCCATGCGCTTTGACTTTTGTTCGAGCCAAGAGGTGTAATTACCCTTCCAAGGAATTCCTTCGCCACGGTCCAATTCAAGAATCCATCCGGCAACATCGTCCAAGAAGTAACGGTCGTGTGTCACGGCTATTACCGTACCTTCATATTGATTCAAGTGTTGTTCGAGCCAGTCGATAGATTCTGCGTCCAAGTGGTTGGTCGGTTCGTCGAGAAGCAACACATCAGGCTTTTGGAGAAGTAAACGACAAAGCGCAACACGGCGGCGCTCACCTCCAGAAAGGAACTCACACTTCTGGTCTGCAGGAGGACAATGCAAGGCAGCCATTGCACGATCTAAGCGACTGTCTAGGTTCCAAGCATCGGTTGCATCAATAACATCTTGTAGTTCCCCTTGACGCGCAAAAAGTTCATTCATCTTATCTGCGTCTTCGTAGTATTCAGGAAGCGCAAACTTTTGATTGATTTCTTCGTATTCAGCCAAAGCATCTACTACGTGTTGCACTCCTTCTTGTACCACTTCTCTTACAGTCTTAGCATCATCCAAGTGTGGTTCTTGTGCCAAGTACCCAACAGAGTAACCAGGGGGAGAATACGACTTCGCCCTGATAGTCATTGTCTAATCCAGCAATGATCTTCATCAGTGTGGATTTACCAGCACCGTTCAGACCAATGATACCAATCTTTGCTCCGTAGAAGAAGCTAAGATAGATGTTTTTGAGAATAGTCTTATTCGTCTGTTTGATGGTCTTCGTGAGACCGACCATCGAGAAGATAATTTTTTTATCGTCTACTGTTGCCATTATATTGTGATTATATATGATTTTTCTTGCTTAATATAGTAGCCTTTAGGAGTAAGAGCTGTACATATTGTATGAATTTGACTACGATTACAAAGGTTATGTAAAAGGTTTAATAACCCATCTATCTATGTCGTCATCCAAATCTTGTGAAAACGAGGCTAAATCCGGACATCTTCAAATAGAACTACTATAGTGCAAATATACGAAAAAAGCACGAGTTTTCCATCCAAACTGATGACTATTGACAGAAAGTCGATAGGTCGTAAGCGTTGTTCTGATTTTTGTGCGATTTTTTACTTGAGCCTACTAGGAGGGTGCCTAATGTAAGATCCAAGATTTAGCAAAATAATTCTAGAAATCCAAGATCATAAATCGAATTATTTGAGAGCAGAAAGCTTTGCTTAGAGTATGTGAAAGAGAGATGAGGGATTGTAACGAGGATGATGGGACGAATTATGGAAAACCTCCGAGATAATTCGAGTTATGTCGGATATTTTGAAAATTATCTCGGAGGTTTTCCAAAAACTCTTGGACTTTTCTGACGCATTCTTGAGAGAGTATACCCTAAAAAAGGGGGAATTTCCGTAGACATCTGCAGATGATGTGCTGCAAACAACTATTGCACCTATTAAAGTATAGGTTGATACACTAGATAAGCCGTTACTTAACGCATGATGCGCTGTCTAGTTTACCAGCTGAGTTTATCCACTTTTTTTCGGGGTGAATGTAGTCTTATTTGTTCTACATTCGATTTTTAAGTACGCGTCATAAACAGGATTAGTAATCACCTGAGCCCATCACTCTCCTTCTCTCAACCATTGATCGATGAGTTTGCGCGCTAAACTAATTTTACCGGGCAATTCTGGCAAGTTATTCCTGCGAAACCAACCACCTCTTTCTATTTCCTCTTCTTGTAGTTGGAGTGTGCCGTCTGCGTATTCTGCACGAAAACCAATCATTTGTACAAAGGGAAAGGGCCATGACTGCGAAGCAACATATCGAATATTCTTGATACTAATACCCGTCTCTTCCAAAACTTCGCGTTTAACAGTCTCTTCCAAGGTTTCACTTGACTCTACATAGCCTGCAACTAGGCTATGAAAACTGCCGGGAAAAGTGTGGGTGCGAATCATCAACACTTCATCATGATCCTTTACTCCGTCTTCTGAAGGTTTTTCTACTAGAACAATCATAGCTGGGCTCGGGGAGGGCCAGTATTCTCTGCCGCAGTTAGGACATTGTTTGGAGATATCTGTTAGTTGCTTGAGCTTATGAGCACATTTCCCGCAAAACTGATGTTCCTCATCCCAGTGGAGCAGCTCCTTAAGTTTGCATACTACTTTATATTCATTGGCAGACAGGAGCTCGAAAGCTTGACGCAAATGTACTAACTTCCAATTCTTGGGTAAACATTCGGGTGCAAGCTGCACCCCCAGAAAACATTGTCCACCTGCATTTCCATTCTACGCACATTCTCTTGAGATGAGAGAGAGGCAAGTAGCTCGCTATCTTCAGGAAGTTTTCCTTGATCCGTGAACCAAAGCAGATCTTTTGAAAAGACAATCCAATATACTTTTGACATAAGAAACAAGCCGCATTACTCCCATCAAGAAGTAATGCGGCAAATATTTGAGAGTTTTTCTAAATCAACAGATTAGAGACCAAGACTTTCGCGTACAGCATCAACTTTCTTCATAGCTTCTGCACGTACTGCCTTGTAGCACTTAGGACATTCCATGTCACCGCGTACTTCGATGTAGAACTTAATCTTAGGTTCTGTGCCAGAAGGACGAACACTCACTTTAGTGCCGTCAGCAGTGAACCACTGTAGAACGTTGCTGATTTCAGGGAAATCAAGTGCAGTGGCGTTACCTTGAGCATCAAAAGCTTTAAGCACTTTGTAGTCCTTGGTAACAACGACTGGAGAACCGGCTAATTCCTTAGGAGGATTTGCACGGAAACCATCCATCATAGCCTTGATTTCGTCTGCGCCACTCTTGCCAGGCTTCACCACATTGATAGTATGATTAAGAGCAAAGCCATATTCCACGTAGATGTCCATGAGCACGTCGAAGAGGGTCTTACCTTGGTCTTTTGCCCAAGCGCAGATTTCTGCTAAAAGGCAGCAAGCTGAAACAGCGTCCTTGTCACGAACGATGTCTTGTCCCATGAAGCCGTAGCTTTCTTCACCGCCACCAATATAAGTTTCCTTACCTTCGAGAAGACGAATCACACGTGCAATCCACTTAAATCCAGTGTATTCATCATACATCTTCACATTGTTCTTGTCGGCAATAGCTTTGATGAGCTCGGTAGTCACAATAGTCTTCACCACATATTCGTCTCCCTTCATTTGCCCATGGCAATGCGGTTCTTAATGATGTAGTAAAGGAAAATCATGCAGGTTTGGTTACCATCGACAAGTACCCATTCTCCTTCATTGTTCTTGCATGCCATACCCACGCGGTCCGCATCTGGGTCTGAAGCCATCACAATGTCAGCATCAATCTTCTTAGCTAAGTTGAGCGCAAGGGTAAGCGCTTCGCCGTTTTCGGGGTTGGGGGATACAACCGTGGGGAAGTTTCCATCTTTCACCATTTGTTCGGCTACAGTGTTCACGTTTTCAAACCCCCAACTCTTGAGGGCTGCAGGAATCAAAGTGCGACCTGCTCCATGAAGTGGAGTGTAAACGATGCTCAAATCCTTTTGACGCTGAATAACGTCGGGATCAATGCTCAGTTCTTTCACACCCTTCAAGTAGGCTTCATCAATGTCAGCACCGATAGTTTGGATGAGTGCAGGATTTCCATCGAACTTCACATCCTCAACGCGCACTTTATTTACTTCGTCGATGATTCCTTTATCGTGGGGAGCGAGCACTTGAGCCCCGTCTTCCCAATAGGCTTTATAACCATTGTATTCTTTGGGATTGTGTGATGCGGTAAGGTTTACACCAGATTGGCAACCGAGTAACGGATGGCAAAGGACACTTCAGGAGTTGGGCGAAGATCTTCAAAGAGATAAACCTTGATGCCATTAGCAGAAAAGACATTTGCTACAGTTTGTGCAAAGAAGCGACCATTGTTGCGGCAGTCGTGACCAACAACTACAGAAATCTCTTTACGATCAGCAAAGTTCTTCAAAAGATAGTTTGCCAAACCTTGAGTAGCAGCGCCAACTACATAAACATTCATACGATTTGTGCCTGCACCCATGATACCGCGCAAACCTCCTGTACCAAACTCGAGGGTGCGATAAAAAGAGTCGATGAGAGGAGTCTTGTCTTCTGCTTCAAGCATAGCCTTAACTTCTTGCTTTGTAGCCTCATCATAGATGGGTGAGTCAAGCCATTGTTGTGCAACTTGCGCACATTGGGCAATCAGTTCTTGATTTTCCATAAGAAATATCTGTGATTTGTAGTTTGTCGTTATAAAGGATAGTTACAGCAAAGTTACATAATTTCTGGCGATAGGACAAAGTCCCATAAGACTTTCTTGTCACAATTTTCCTTATCATGGAAGTTTTGTGATGTCAATAGGTTGAAAATCAAGTGGAATATCGTCTGCAATGCCTTCATTTAAAAGGGGTTCTGCCAGATGTATCGAATGCCCAAGAACATATCCCACCATATTTTCAGGCGACCTACGTTTTTCGGCAATCGGATAGCTGTGAGTGTAATGCGTAATATGCTTCCTATCAAGCCATGCATCATATAAAGCACTGCTCCTTTGGCGTGTCGAACTTTACGATTCGTAAAAAACTGACTGCCTGTTGTAGGAGTCATGGGAATTCTACATAAGATTTGTGGGAAATATCGGATATTCACACCTTGCTTATGCGCTTGGTGCAGGAATACTTCTTCTTCACCACAACCTAAATAAGGAGCACCAAGTCCAAATCTCACGTCAAATGCCGGTACTGATGCATCTGTGCGAATTAGAATCTCGCAACTTGCAAAGTAGTTCCCTCTAGGTTGATTTGCATAATCAAAGGAGCGTGAAGCATAAGAGCGAATGAGCTCTCCATCTTCTCGGACTACCTGAAGGCAAAAGATGTCGATATCTAGGTGCTCATCAGCTAATTGTATTGCAGACTTCAAGGAGTCAAAAGAATAATGCGCATCATCATCTGCAATGACAGCTAGTTCGGTGGTACAATGCCGTAGAGCATGATTGCGATTCGCCGAGAGTCCTGCACCAAAATATGGATAAAGGTGCACGTCTGTCCGCTCATGTAGCAGGGAAGGTATTTGTGTTAAGAACAAATCATCGGTATATTGCATGGAAACAACATAGCATACTTCCTCACAGGGAGGAAGTAGCATGTCGGGAACTGCTGTGATTCGGTCGTTAATCGTACAGATGAGAATGGACAGTTTGGGCTGACTCATTGACTATGTTGGATGCTTCGTGAAAGACAATGACATTCTTCCTAAGATAACAAGAGAATCATCGTCGGTTTAATTGATTTTGTAGCTAAGAGCTGGGTGAGATTCTATGTAGTTAATGAGTTCTCGCGTGACGTTGATGCGTGACTCGCGGCTACTCAATGTTACATATTGATTGCTTTCTGGGTCTACAATGTGGAAGTTCAGCGCACTATCCCCTTCACTATTTCTTACGAGGTTGGAAAGCTCAGCAACTAGTGGAGCGTCTATCGCATGAAGATTGGCATTGATAGTGATGCTTTGCACTTTTCTGTCTTTGACATCAGCCAACCAATCAACTTTCATGAGTTGCAAGTCGGGGTCTCCGTCTCCCATCGGCGAGGAGCTATGCGTGCTGTGATGAAAACTGAGTTGCCAACGGAGAAGTACCCCTTAAATTGAGCCCACGCATCACCAAAGATAGGAAATTCACCAGCTCCACTGAAATCTTCGATACGGATTTTACCGTAAGCACTTCCGCGCTTTGAGATAAACTCATTAGCTTGTGTCACGATTCCTCCCATGGTTACCTCTTGATTGAGATATTGGTTCAAATCATCTATGGTGGCCATTTGGAGTGTGCAAAGATTCTTGAGTACAATGGTGTACTCATCTAAGGGGTGTCCACTGATATATAAGCCAAGTAGCTCACCTTCTTTGTTTAGTCGCTCCAAATCGCTCCATTTATCATAAAGCGCAGGGGACTTTGGTTTGCTTATCTCTACAGCATCACTTCCACCAAAGAGACTATTGTGAATCTCTTCTTGTTCTTGTTGGAAGCGTTGACCATAGCTGATGAGTGTTTCAATGAAGGTATAGCCCAAATCGTTCTTGGCGAAGAATTGTTCGCGAGTGAAATTTTCAAAACTGTCAAAAGCTCCTGCCAAGACTAGGCACTCCACGTTTTTGCGATTGCAAGCATTGAGGTTCACTCTCTCAAAGAAATCGTATAGATCTTTGAAGACTCCATTCTTTTCTCTCTCTTCGATAATACTTTGCACAGCGTTATCTCCCAGTCCTTTGATACCAGCAAGTCCGAAACGCACATCTCCGGTGTGACTAACAGAGAACTTCCTAAAGCTCTCGTTGACATCAGGTCCCTTGCAGACGATACCCATTGCCTTTGTTTCGGCAAGGAACTTAGAGAGGTCGGCGATATTTCCCAGAGCACGGCTCATGACTGCTGCCATATATTGCGCGGGGAAGTTTGCCTTAAGGTAAGCAGTTTGATAAGCTACCCAAGAATAGCAGGTCGCGTGGCTCTTATTGAAGGCATAAGACGCAAAAGCGGTCCAGTCTTTCCATATTTTCTCTAGTGTTTCAGAGGCATAACCATGCTTTTCACCGCCAGAAACAAACTTAGGGTACATGTGGTTTAGCTTGTCAATAAGCTTTTTACCCATTGCCTTACGCAAGTTATCACTCTCACCTCGCGTAAAGTCGGCTATTCACGCGACAAAAGCATCACCTGCTCTTGATATACCGTGATGCCGTACGTGTCCTTGAGGTATTTCTCCATGCAAGGGAGGTCGTAGGTAATGGGCTCTATCCCGTGTTTACGTTTGATAAATTGAGGGATATATTCCATCGGACCAGGACGATACAAAGCATTCATTGCAATCAGGTCCTCAAAGGTAGAGGGGTGAAGTTCGCGGAGATACTTCTGCATACCAGGAGATTCGAACTGGAAGGTTCCGATGGTCCGACCATCACAATAAAGATCGTAAGTGGCAGGATCCTCAATGGACACCATGTCTATATCAACTTCAATACCTAGAGACAGCTTGATATTTTCGAGAGCTTCACGAAGGATAGAAAGTGTCTTGAGACCAAGGAAGTCCATCTTGATGAGACCGGTTTCTTCAATCACGCTGCCTTCGTACTGAGTGCAGCGAAGTTTTTCTCCAGACTCTTTGTCCGTCGCTGTAGAAACAGGCACCCAATCGGTTATATCATCACGACAAATGATAATGCCACATGCGTGAACTCCCGTGTTGCGTACATTGCCTTCTAGCATCTTTGCGTAGCGGATGGTATTACGCATCAAAGGATCTGATGACGCCTCTGCTTCGCGAAGCTCCGGAATTGCGGCTATTGCATTAGGAAGGTTCATCTTGGGCACCTTACCATTCTCATCAGATGGTAACTTGTCTGGAATGAGTTTACACAAACGGTTAGATTCGCTTAGTGGAAGCTGCAACACACGAGCTACGTCTTTGATTGCCAATTTAGTAGCCATCGTGCCATACGTGATGATATGCGCTACTTTCTCTGCTCCATATTTGTCTGTCACCCATTGAAGTACACGACCACGACCGTCATCGTCAAAGTCAACATCGATATCAGGGAGAGAGATACGGTCGGGATTCAAGAATCTCTCAAACAGCAAGTCATATTTAATTGGGTCTATGTCTCGTGATGCGTAAGCAATAAGCCACAGCACTTCCTGCGGCACTACCACGGCCAGGACCTACCAATACTCCAAGTTCCTTACGAGCAACCTTGATATAGTCCTGCACAATGAGAAAGTAACCAGGGAAACCCATGGTCTTCATGATGTGCAACTCAAATCTGATGCGTGCTTCCGTCTCTTCATCTAGGGGATTGCCGTATCTCCAATAAGCTCCTTCATAAGCTAGTTTAGACAAGTAGTCAGCCTCCAGCTTAATACGGTAGAGTTTGTCGTAACCTCCGAGTTTTTTGATCTTGGCTTCGCCTTCTTCGCGGCTAATTACGACATTTCCGTTCTCATCTTGAGTAAACTCATCGTATAAATCAGCTTCAGAATACTTTTCTCTATAACTTTCTTCTGTGCCGAAGTCCTCTGGAATCTCAAAGTTCGGCATGATAGGTCCGTGATCGATGGAGTATTCTTCTATTTTGTCCACAATTTCTTGCGTTGTTGCCAATGCTTCTGGTAAATCGTGGAAGATTTCATTCATCTCTGCTTGCGTCTTAAACCATTCTTGCTTAGAATAGAGCATACGCGACTGATCAGAAACGAAATGGTTCGTAGAAAGACAAATCAGCAGATCGTGAGCTTCTGAGTTATCTTCGTCAACAAAGTGGGCATCGTTGGTGCAAATATACTTTACACCGCACTTCTTAGCCAAGCGCAACAAACCTTCATTCGCTTTTTGTTGTAGCGGATAGGTTTCTCTATTGGCACGCTGGGCAGGGTCTTTGACCTCGTGGCGCTGCAGTTCGAGATAATAGTCTTCCCCGAAGCGTTCTTTGAACCACATCACGGCTTCTTCTGCACCTTCTTCGTCACCAGTGAGCAATTTTCTTGGAATCTCACCACCTAAACATGCAGAAGAAATAATAAGTCCTTCTTTGAATTGCTCTAAATCAGCCTTGTCGGTGCGTGGTTTCATGTAGAAACCGTCCACCCACGCGCGACTTACCAGCTTTACTAAATTGTGATAACCAACTTCGTTTTTAGCAAGAACCACCAAGTGCCAACCGCTTCGATCTTCTTTGAGAGTTTTATCAAACTTCGTACGACGAGCACAATACATTTCGCAACCAATAATGGGCTTAAAATCCATCACACGCTTAGCTTTTTCCATGGCTTTTTCTGTTTCTGCCATGGCATCAGCTAATGTTTTACCGTCATCTAGAACAACACTGCATGGTTCTGCACCTGCTTCTTGTGCTTTTGTTTGGAATTCTTTGAGTTGTGCTTCAGCTTTTTTGAAATCTTTGCTTGCCCCACCCTTTTTCTTTTGGACATAATTGAAAAAATCCTTCACCCCCATCATATTTCCGTGGTCGGTTAACGCCATTCCGCGCATGCCATCAGCAATGGCTTTGTCCACCAATCGAGAAATTGATGCCTGTCCATCGAGAATGGAATAATAGGAATGGACGTGTAAGTGTACGAATGGAATCATAATGCAGAAAAAACAAAGAGTAGGAAAAGAATACTTGTGAAACTTGACCAGTTAGTTGGATTCAATAAAAGCCTTAGGGGTTAGTTAAAGAAGGTCCAGCAAATACCAAACTGTAGCATGCGCTGATTGGTGGGATAATGAGGCACCAAGAAGTATCGTCCTGCAGATTGGTTGACATGGTTGTAAGCAATGTAGAAGCGGACTCCCTTCAGTTTGAAGTTCAAATAGGCATTAATCCAGGGATAATTACCAATCTTTGTGCGGTGTGTGGTTGCTTGCACAGCAAACATTCCCATGGTTGGAGAATAAGCTGGAGCATAGTACTCAGTAAAGTATCGAACATCAGCCCCAAACTCTGTGTCTAGAACTTTGGCAATACGGAATCTTAAGAATAGATTGCTCCAGACATTGAGTTTGGTAAGGGAAGAACGCGATTAGAACTCTGTTGGAAAGTCCATTCATTCTCCCAGTTTAGAATGCCCCAGCGCAAAGCATGGGATAAAGTTGCAGACAGCACTTGGATGTTCTCGGAAGACTGCCCCACTTCCACACCATATTTGCGCGTGGCTAAGGTTGCGTTGTCACCATCTTCTTGTGTTTCTTGAAGATAGACGTAGTTTTGGATGCTTTCTATGCCAAACTTAAGCTTGGTTTTGTGGAAAGACAATGTTCCTTCTGCTCTAACACGGAAAATCTTGTTGAGATTTTCATCCCACCAAGCATAGCGAGAATGATAGGTCTGGTAGTAGAATGCAGGAGTCTCGTTTCTCACGAAGCCGCCTGTCTCAAGAGTTAGGGTATCCCCCCACAATTTAAAGTGCAAACCAGCTTGACCTTCTACATTAAACTCTCCCCAGTCAGAACCCGTAGTTCGCATTTCGCCTAATACATTGTAGCGGAAATGTTTTGACTGAGCGCGTAGTAATTGAGCGCCCAACGTAAAATAGTTTGTAGTGGTCGCATCATAAGTCCCTTTTGTATTGGGAAGTGTGAAGCGAGCTAATTCATGTTTGGCAAAAACTCTCATACCCGTCTTCACCCATTTGCGAAATCCCTCTCGCATTTCGAGAGCTAGCGTGTTTTGAACGGAGAGGTAGTGCGTACTGTCGTTTGCAACTTCCCCTGAAAGGAAAGGATTGCTAATGAAATACTTATCAATGTTCCTCTGTGAGGTGAATGTACGATAGTTTGTCTCCACATTAGCCGTATGAATGATGGAAGCCACAGGAACGAATCTAGTGATTAACAACGAGTCTGGGATTGTTTTTTCGTTCTTTCCTGCTACTTGAGCCAACTTTACAGCAGTAATAGAATCTGCTTTGGCTTTAAGGCTACGACTTACAACCCGACCAGTAGAATCCGTCTTTTCATAGAAACCAAAAGAATATCGATGGGTCAAGAAAGCTTTGTCCACACTTACATTATTTCTTACGCCTTCTAAGCGCATTGGCATATCAGCGGGGCGGTATGTTGTGGGAAAACTCTCCGGATTGCTAATATAGTTTTCGTCTTCTATACCACCATTCTCCAAGTTCTTTATGTAACCCGTAGTATAAAGGCTGTGTATTTGATATTGATCACCTCGGTAGCTGCCGTAAACTGTCGCACCAAAAGAAGAATGACTCTGATTGCGGTAGAATCCACGGGCATAAAGATAGTCAATGTCAAAGCCTATACCCGCTTCTTTGTTGATGTTTGTAGCAAAACGTGCCTTAAAATGGTCATCCCCGTCTGTTTTGTCACCAGAACTATAGTAGTATAGGTCTGCGATAGGGGATTTTGTGTTAGTGAATACAAACTTATCTGTGGGAAAGAGGAAGAGACTATAAGGTTTTGCAAAGATAAATTGCGAACCCATCATGAAATCCTGCTGACCATCATAGATACGATTGATGCGAGGCGAACCTAGACCACCTAAAAAGTTATAGTTTCCGTAAACTCCAGTCATTTGGTTGGAGTTTTGAAAGAGGTGTTGCACGGTATCTGGCTCTATCGGGCGCACCCCTCCGAAGCGTTTGTCTACATTCCAAACAAAAAGCCCTTTAGGTATGGTATTACCATCAATACTATCGTGTGCATGTCCGAATATGTCACGATTTTGGGATTGTCTGCCACGATTGTTTCCAAAGTCGCGCGCAGAAAGTTGTGCATGTCCTTGGATGGCAAAAAGCATCGCCACGGCGATGCTTAGCAAACTATTGGAGATTCTTGAGAATAAAGTCATAGAGAGAATGCCACAATGGCTTCTGATATTTTTGAATTTAGTATCTTTAGAAACGGGAAGCAAGGGTAAACGTAATACTTCTTGGATTTCTTCACGTATCGCAAGCATACATTTAACGCCAGCTGGATTACCTTCTACAAAAGCTAGTCGGAAAATATCGCGGAAATGGCGGTGAATATGTAGTGCTTCTGTGATGTCGTCAGCACGAAGTGCGTTCACCATGGAGGTGACTTCGGCAGGAAAGGCATTGCCTACAACAGAAATTACACCTGCCGCTCCCAATGACACCAATTCAAACGTGAGAGAGTCGTCACCACTAATAACATCGAAGCCATCGGGTTTGTCTGCCAAAATGCTTTCTACTTGTTCGATTTTACCAGATGCCTCTTTGATAGCAACGATATTGTCGAAGTCGTGCGCTAATCGAAGTGTCGTTTCTGATGTCATGTTCACTCCTGTTCTTCCAGGTACGTTGTATAAAACGACTGGAACAGGAGAAGATTGTGCAATCGCCTTATAATGCTGATACAATCCTTCTTGTGTCGGTTTGTTATAATACGGGGTAACAATCAGAACTCCGTCTATTCCGTCAAAATCTGCGTTCTCAAGGAAGGCACATACAGCGCCAGTGTTATTTCCTCCACATCCCAAGAGCAAAGGTACACGTCCTGCCACAACATCTACGAAGGTTTCAGTGATGGCTTCGCGTTCCGCTTGACTGAGTGTTGGAGTTTCAGCTGTTGTTCCTAAAGCACAGAGATAATCTACCCCACCCTCACTAATCAAACGTTCGATGAGTTCGCGCAGAGCAAAGAAATCCACTTCACCATCTTCGGTGAATGGAGTGACAACGGCAACGCCAGTTCCTTGAAAAGGATGATTTCTCATAGAGATAATTGAGAGAAAAGTGAGAGATTATGAATGTTTGAAATGCGTTAGTTATAAGAACCTGCATTATATGCTGCAAAAATAGCGATTTATTTCGATTTGTGCAATTTGCAGCCTTAGTTTTCCTCTCCAATCATTTTGAGGAATGTTATTTCATCTACCAGCGGTACTCCCAGCTTTTCGGCTTTCTCACGTTTAGACGGACCAATGCTGTCTCCAGCCAGGATGAAACTAGTCTTTTTTGATATACTCGATACATTCTTTCCACCGTGCGCTTCAATAATGCCCTTGTATTCTTCTCTAGAATGGTGACTAAATGTCCCACTAATCACAATCGATTTGTCTACCAGCGCATTTCCCACTTGTTCTTGTTCGGGCATTGACATTTGTAAGCCTAGTTGCGACAAGTCATCTACCAAAGACAAATTGTCTGAATGCTGAAAGTAACTCATAACACTCTGAGCTATGACAGTCCCCACTCCTTCAACTTGGACTATGTCTTCGAAAGAAGCAGCACGCAGCGCGTCCATGTTCTTAAAATGTCGTGCCAATGTTTGCTACTACCTTGCCCACGAAACGGATGCCCAAAGCAAACAGTAAACGATCAAAGCTAACTGTCTTAGCTTTGGCTATACCATCAAGAATCTTTTGGGTTGCTTTTCGTGAAACAGGCATCATTGCCCGCTTCTTTTCCAAGGGAGCAAAGAGAGTGGGTGCTTGAAACTCTCCAATCGTAAGATACCATTGCTTATCCCATTCATGTAGTGTTAGACGGAACAAGTCTGCCGGTGTGTGAATCAATCCATTTTCAAAATACTTGTCTACGACTTCTGGTCCGAGACTCATGATATTCATGGCATCTCTACTGATGAAATGTTCAATTCTTCCTTTAAGTTGAGGTGGACAACTATCATTGGGACAGTAATGTGCAGCTTCTCCATCATATCTAACGAGCGGCGTTCCACACTCTGGGCATTGCGTGATAAAATTCACCTTTTCGCCCAAATCCTTACTGCGTAGTTCTGTAGCAACTCCTACAATCTGGGGGATAATCTCTCCCAGCTTTCTCCACATAGACTTGGTCACCGATGTGCAAATCTAGTTGTCGGATAATATCTTCATTGTGAAGTGAGGCACGTTTTACCATGGTTCCCGCCAGAAGTACAGGAGTCATGTTAGCCACTGGGGTGATGGCACCAGTACGTCCCACTTGGAATGTCACTTCGTTCAAGCGGGTGCATGCTCTTTCAGCTTGAAATTTGTAGGCAATCGCCCAGCGTGGGGACTTCGCAGTATACCCAAGCCGTGCTTGTTGCGACAGACTGTTCACTTTTAACACAACTCCGTCTGTGGCAACGGGGAGTGTCTTTCGCGCCTCATCCCAATACTCCAAATAATCTGCTACTTCCTGCAGAGTACTACACAATTGCATAGCATCACTCACTTTGAAGCCCCAGGATTTAGCCTTTTGTAGGTTGTCGTAATGCGACAATCCAGCACCTTCTTCTGTTTCATCTACAATAAGATAGTAGAAATAGGCATCTAGTTGTCGCTGTGCTACGACACGACTATCTTTACTTTTGAGTGTTCCACTCGCTGCATTACGAGGATTAGCAAAGAGATTCTCTTCGCGTGCTGCTCGTTCTGCATTGAGACGATCAAAACTTTCCCATGGCATAAGGATTTCTCCACGAATTTCAAAGCGAGAGGGCCAATCTGCTCCCGCTTCCAGAACGAGCGGTATAGAGCGAATGGTGCGCACATTGGCGGTAACGTCATCACCTTGCACACCATCTCCACGGGTCAAAGCCCGCACTAGTCGTCCTTCTTCATAGATTAACGATATGCTTAGTCCATCAAACTTCAGTTCTGCGCAGATTTCAAAGGGTTCCCCTTGAAGCCCCTGCGACACTCTGTCATAGAAATCGCCAACTTCCTCTCTGTTATACGTATTACTGAGAGAAAGCATAGGATGCTCATGGGCTATTTGTACAAAATCATTTGACAAATCACTTCCCACTCGTTGAGAAGGACTATTAGGGTCGTATTCTTCTGGGTTATTCCGTTCTAGTTCGATAAGTTCAGCCATGAGATCATCAAACTCTTTGTCGGAGATAGATGGAGCGTTCTCGGCGTAATACTGATGATTGTAGCGATGGAGCATCGCTCTGAGTTCGGTTATTCGGGCGTTCATCTGCGAAAAAACTAATGAATTGGAATAGCAAAAATACGGCTTTTCGCAGAATAATCACTAACTTTGCAGTTGATTTTTCAATAGTTCGGTAAATAGTCCTCGTTTACCTCCACTCCTTTAGACTCAACTCTCGTAATTCTTTTTTATGCGCATTGACATTATCTCCGTGATTCCCGAAATGTTGGAGGGGTTCTTCAATCATTCCATATTGGCAAGAGCTCAGAAGAAAGGTTTGGCCGAAATCCACGTGCACAACCTTCGTGACTATAGCACCGATAAGCACAAACGTGTGGATGATTATCCTTATGGTGGTTCTGCTGGTATGGTGATGCAATGCCAACCTATTGACGACTGTATAGCTGCGCTCAAAGCTGAGAGAGATTATGACGAAATCATCTTCACCACTCCCGATGGTGAGCAGTTCGACCAGCCTATGGCGAACGAACTCTCTCTCAAAGGGAATATCATTATCCTCTGCGGTCACTACAAAGGCATTGATTTCCGTGTGCGCGATCACTTGATTACTCGTGAGATCTCTCTCGGTGATTTTGTCTTAACGGGAGGTGAGTTGGCAGCTGCAGCAATGGCAGACGCAATCGTTCGTCTTATTCCGGGTGTGATTGGCGATGTACAAAGCGCACTCAGTGATTCATTTCAAGACAATCTCTTAGCCCCACCACTCTACACGCGCCCTGCTGATTATAAAGGTTGGAAAGTGCCCGAAATTTTGTTGTCTGGTCACGATGCACGCATCCGAGAGTGGGAAATGTCTCAAGCAATAGAGCGCACACAGCGTTTACGTCCTGACTTGTTGGAGGAATAAGTCCATAACAGGGAAATAGCAACAGTGAAAAGTGAGTCCGTCTGATTAGAAGGACCCACTTTTTATTTTGCAGTATTTAAACTATAGCAAGTCTATAGGAAGGAAGCGAAAGACTGCTTGAGCTTCCGTCGTGTGCTACTGATGGGCTTAGTAGAATATGGTGGAGCACGCCCGGATACCACTAAGAAAACTTTACATAATAATGGGGCTAATTTAACGCCTTCCTCTTCTCTTCAAATCTTATTGAACTATTTACCAGGCATTATCGGAGCGTTGATTTTTGTCTTTCGGGGTTTTTAGGAAAGTATCTCCGACGTTTTAGCAGAAATCTCCTATCAAAATCAGAAAACGTCGGAGAAAATCTAAATTACCTCAGACGTTTTATTGTGATTTCTACCAGCGGAAAACGAAATAAAGCCGTCTTTTGCTCGTAGAAAACGAAGAAATGTTCCGAAAGTAGTCAGTCGAGCTGTTCAAACCCTGCTAGAATCTCTTCTTTTTGTTGTAGTTCGTAGAAAACCCGTGGAAAAAGTTGAGTTTGGTTTTAACAGAATCTAGAAGTCATAATCTTAAATATCACAGAAGAGTCTTCGTGTTTAGGGACACGAATCCCAATAAGAATAGGGGATTAATCAACTTAAAGGTCGATTATGCCTATCCTTTGTAGCAGATTAAGGTCTGTTCTTGCAAGAATATCTGTGTTTTTTTGTAACTTTGTCCTGATAAGGCGGTCCATTCTATGGATTGCTTTTTATAATTAAACAAAGACGTCACAATCTTTCCTAGAATTCATTCCACAATGGCAAATTTTCAGCTTGTTTCTCCATACAATCCGATGGGCGATCAGCCCGAAGCTATACGATTACTCACTGAAGGAGTGAGAAATGGTGAGCCTGCCCAGGTGCTCCTTGGGGTGACAGGTTCTGGAAAAACTTTCACCATTGCTAATGTCATTGCAAATATAGGGAAACCTACCTTGGTTTTGTCACACAATAAAACACTTGCAGCACAACTTTTCACAGAAATGAAAGGCTTCTTTCCCAACAATGCTGTTGAGTATTATGTGTCTTATTACGACTATTACCAACCTGAGGCTTACATCGCTTCCACTGATACATACATCGAAAGGATTTGGCCATCAATGACGATTTAGACAAGATGCGTCTTGCGGCCACTTCAGCTTTGCTCTCAGGACGAAAAGATGTCATCGTGGTGTCATCAGTCAGCTGTATTTACGGTATGGGCAACCCATCAGCCTTTTACGAGAATGTTATTCTACTGAAGATGGGACAGCGCATAGCTATGAATACCCTGCTTAAACGCTTGGTCGATTCTCTCTACACTCGTAATGACGTGGCTCCCACCCGTGGTGATTTTAGGGTTAAAGGCGACACTATAGATGTTTTTCTGGCTTATTCGGACGATGTGCTCCGCATCAACTTTTGGGGAGATGAGATAGACTCTATTGAGGAAGTGGATGGAATTACTGGTGCTCGTCAAGCGAACTTTGATGAATATAAGATATACCCAGCAAATCTTTTCTTGACCAGTAAGGAAACCCAAGAAATGGCAATCCGACAAATCCAAGATGATTTGGCGGAACAGGTAGCTTTGTTCAAAGAACAAGGCAAAGGCTTGGAGGCGCAACGACTAGAAGAACGTGTGAGTTATGACATTGAAATGATTCGCGAACTAGGTCACTGCTCTGGCATCGAGAACTATTCTCGTTACTTTGATGGCAGACAGCCAGGGACTCGCCCATATTGTCTGTTAGACTTCTTCCCAGAAGATTATCTTATCGTCATTGACGAGAGTCATGTGAGCGTTCCGCAAATCAGAGCCATGTATGGTGGAGATCGATCGCGCAAAGAAAGTTTGGTGAACTACGGTTTTCGTTTGCCCGCTGCCATGGACAACCGTCCATTGAAATTTGAAGAGTTTCAAGAGATGGCACGCCAAGTTATCTATGTGAGTGCAACTCCTGCTGATTATGAGATGGAACAAGCTGGTGGAACATACGTGGATCAGGTGATTCGTCCCACTGGTTTGCTCGATCCTCCCATAGAAGTGCGCGACACAGACTTCCCGGTCGATGACTTATTGGAAGAAATTCGCATTGCTATCAAGGATAACGAAAGAACTCTCGTCACTACCCTTTCAAAACGTATGGCAGAAGAACTCACGGAGTATTTGCTTGGTTTGGGAATCTCAACGGCTTACATCCATTCTGACGTAGATACCTTAGAGCGTGTCAAGATTATGGAGGAACTCCGTGCTGGTATTTATGATGTTTTAGTCGGGGTGAACTTGCTACGTGAGGGATTGGATTTGCCAGAAGTCGCACTTGTTGCCATTCTAGACGCAGACAAAGAAGGATTCCTCCGTGATCGTCGAAGCATGACTCAGACAGCAGGTCGTGCGGCTCGTAATGTCAATGGGCGTGTTATTATGTATGCCAAGAAAATCACGGAGAGCATGCAGCAAACCATTGATGAGACAAATCGCCGTCGTCTGAAACAAATGGCATATAACGAAGAGCATGGCATCATACCAACCCAAGTGAAGAAAAGCAACAATGTAAGTCAGTTAGGGAAAATGGGGCTGGAACGTTCTGAAGCTGCTCAGGCGGCTGGTGCTGCATTGCGTGGTCCGCAGTACTATTCTGCCGTAGAGAAAGGGCAAACTCCACGAAAAGTGGCAGAATCCACTGTAACTTATGGCATTGCTTCAGAGATCAGCTTTGAGGCTCCGCAAACTCAAACACCAGAAGACCGCAATACTCGTATAGAGCAACTACGGTCGGCAATGAAGAAGGCAGCTGCAGAACTTGATTTCGTGACAGCGGCTCAACTTCGAGATGAGTTGTTGCAATTGGAAGCTATGAAAGACCACAAGAAATAAGAACAGATTTCGTCTATCATCAAGAGATGATTCAGATGATAACACAAAATAAGGGAGAAGAATGAAAGCTCTTCTCCCTTATTTACGTTTGATTCAAGAATATTATGGATTTCTGAAAGGTTGTGCACCATATAAGTCGGTGTATATTTGAGCAATTCGTCTGTGTTACCAGAATTTTGCGGCAACTTATTGCGATTGAAATAGATGGTATCTAGTCCTGCCCCCATAGCCCCTAGGATGTCTGTAGAAAAATTATCGCCAATCATAAGCGTACTCTCTGGTGTTGCTTTTGTTTGCTCAAAAGCATAATCAAAGAACTTTTGAGAAGGCTTATTTGCTCCTGCTTGTTCGCTAAGTACGATCGTGTCAAAATACTTTGTCATCCCCACCATCTCTAACTTTCTGTGTTGCACTTCAGTAAATCCATTACTACAAATGTGAAGTCGATAGCCTCTAGACTTGAGATGTTTAAGCAAATCTTTTGCTCCGTCTACAATACCCGTCTTTGTACAATTGAACTCTAAGAAAGCATCTCCTAGTTTCAGGCAGAACTCGTCAGACAATTCAGCCCCCTTGCCTAAGGCTAGAGGGCGGCGAAACCGTTCGACAATGAGAAAGTCGCGGGTAATCTCCCCATGAGCATATTGGGACCACAGATGCTCATTGATTTCCCAATAATTCTCCGTGAAAAACGCTTTATTCTCAAATATATGACCAAGATTAAAGGCGTCATATAGTTCTTCTAAAGCTAATGTCGCATTACCATGTGTGTCGTATAGGGTATCATCAAAGTCGATGAAAAGATCTTTATAAGGAAGCATAAGAAATGAGTATGGGAAATGTGAAGTTTTATACGCGTGCAAAGTTACGACTTTATGGAGAAGAGAGCAACAAGCAAAGGAGTTTAATGAACGAGCAGGGGGCAATTTGAGTCGTATAATAATGATAGATTGTTGTATGTAGCTGAAAAGCAATTGAAATAGAGTGCTGCGGGAAGAAAAGTAGGAGGTCATTGTAAGAAAGTGCGAAAAAAAGCGTTTGAAATATGTTACAAACATTACCTTCGCGTATTAGTAATAGAAAGCCACTTAAAATGGTGGTTACATCGCATTATAACATGCCTATATCTAAGAAAAAAGTAATAGAATCAGCGTCAGATTCTTCTGCAAACAGAGGGAATGTTCTGACTGCAACCTTCCTACAAATTCGGCGAAGGTTGCAGGTGATTTCTACCAGTATCTTAGGAAATAGCACAGAAGCAGAGGATGCGTTGTCAGAAGCTTTCTTACGATTATGGAAAAGTCCTCGGCCCTTAGAGAACGCTTGCCAAGTTGAGGCGATACTTACCACAACTGTAAGAAATATAAGTATAGATGAAGTACGTAAACGACGCTCTCATCCGGCTGATACTTTAGATGCTCTTCCCGAAGGTGAAGGCGTAATGGACGATGATACAACAGAAGTAGAAGTAGAAGTGCAATTACGCAGGATAGAAAAGTTGATTTCTTGTCATCTTTCTCCTCAGCAACAGCGCATTCTTCGTATGAGAGACGTTCATGGTCTTGCTTTTTCTGTGATTTCCGAGCAATTAGATATGCAAGAGACCGCAGTTAGAATGCAACTCTCTCGAGCACGAAAATTACTTCGCGAACTTTATCGTCAGCAGTATTCAGACTAAATCTTCAAAGCCTTGCAACAATGATGAGTATAGATCAATATAAAACACTTGTAGATGCCTATTTTGAGGCTACTACAACTGAAGAAGAGGAGGAAAAGCTGAAGTTGTTTTTTTAATAACTCCACAAGCTCAAGACCCTTCTTTTGATGAAATTAAGGCTGTTATGGGCTTAACTACGATGTTAAAACGTAAAAGCCAGAACAATCAGTGCACAAAAGAACCATCAAATAGAGTACTCACAACCTCGATTCCAGCAACTTCGCATCAATTTCTCCCTAAACGCCAGCTCATGCGCTGGGCAGCAGTGATTGTTTTAAGTCTTTCTGTACTCGCACCTGCAGCTATGATGTGGGGTTTGTCAGATAGTGATGAATGTGAGGCCTATATTGATGGCAAAAAGATAACAGATCAAGCCGTGGTGCTCCAACAAATGCACACAACAATGTCGCAGACCTTACAAGGGGATTTGCAAAATGAACCCGCGAAACAGTTACGCGACCTATTTTCTACTCCACAACAATAACAACTCCTCCATAATATGAAACGGTTATGCCTACTCTTTATTGGGCTTATGGCTATGTTGTCAGCTATAGCCCAAGAAAAATTGAATGTAGCTCCTTTCTTTGAGACTAACTTTGTGAAATCACACAAGGCTACTATGGTGAAACTCTCTGGAAAGGCTTTAAAAGACTATTCTCTGCTCAAATTTTATAGCGTGACAATGAGTCTTTCTAACCAAGAAGTCATAGAGCTAGAAAGAGCCATCTCGAAAGATACGCACAATGTGACGGAACAAGAGGCTGCTTCCAAACATGGTAAGTTATATTATGGCTTTTATCAGTTGCCCAACGGTGATAAGACGAAGGTCAATAGTTTCTTGTTTTACCGAAACAATGGGCTTCAACCTCGAGGAAATCCGACCTACACACTTATCTATATGGAGGGGCAAACAACTCTCCAGGAATTAAAAAGAAAGTTCGCTCCCTAATCTCATTACATACTATTGCACAATGAAACGTTATATTCTTCTTTATTTGTAGGCTTGGGACTATCTGCAGCAGCTGCAGAACTTAATGACACGATTGTCAAAGTGAATAATCCTGACTCTGTGTTGCTCACACGCAATGACTCGACTATTATCCTCCGTGTTGATGGCTCGAGTAACGATAAATCGGCAAAATTTGTCTATACGATTCCAACACAAGGTACATCGCTGGTTGATGCTGCAGCTAGTCGATGGAAGTTCCCTGAATCACCTCTTACACTCCATAAGGAAAGTAGTGACAAAAAACATTCTATGGAGCTAACAGCTGGCCAGCTTCTCCTAGGTTTCAACCTTGCCCAAAATGGTCCTAAAGGAATTAGCTCAGATGTTTGGGGGCGCAATATTGATATTGAGCTTAATCTGATGAGATTTTCTGTTACTCGTAACAGACATCATTGTTTTTCTCTGGGATGGAGCTATGGATGGAGTAAGATTGCACTTGATGGCGGTCTAGCTTTTCGGCTTAATAATGGAGTTACCACAATTGGAACTTTCGCAGAAAGCCAAACACCTATTCGTTCGGTCTTTCGCCTTAACAGACATTCATTCCCACTGCTCTATACCTATCAAGAAAATGGAATGGGTTTAAGCGTGGGGCCAGTGTTGAATCTGAATGTTCGTCCGCGTATTTATAATACCTATCTGAATGCTGAAGGAAAGGAGCAGCAAGATGCCGACAAAAGTGGCATACATTTTACTCCTGCCACTCTATCTTTCTATGGAGAATTAAAGATTAAATGGATAGGAATCTTTGCTCGTTACACTCCACAATCCATGTTTGAGAAAGGACTCGGACCAAATGTTCAAACTCTGACAGTAGGTTTGTCCTTCTTCTGAGGTTAGGGGCAGAGATGTTCTCAAATTTCCTAAATTGAACTTCCCTTGTTTATGTTTGGTGCCTTCTATTGTGTGATTGAAATCTACGATAGGAGGTACCTTTTTGAGGGTAGAACCCCTCAATTCTGGCATAATTAAGTTGCAACTTGTAGATGTATCTGTTAAAAAAACTTTCGACTTTTCAGAGAATAGAATGGTGTATTGACCTAGAAACTCAAAATAAAGTAGTAACTTTGCCAACAAAGAAACTGAACAAAGCGTATCTGATGGAACAAATCAAGCATGAATGTGGTGTAGCAATGGTTAGATTGCTCAAGCCTCTCAGCTATTATAAAGAGAAGTACGGAACTTGGATGTACGGTCTCAATAAACTCTATCTTATGATGGAGAAACAACACAACCGCGGTCAAGAAGCTGCGGGACTTGCTGCGTTGAAGCTTCAGGCTGAGCCTGGAGAAGAGTACATGTTCCGTGAACGTGCTCAAGGCAACACTGCGATTCAAGAGATTTTCGCGTCTGTTCACTCCAAATTCTCTAACTTTTCTTCTGAAGAGCTTGCCGATGCTGATTTCGCTGGCAAGAACATTCCCTTTGCAGGGGAAATTTACATGGGCCACCTCCGGTATTCTACTACTGGCAAGCGTGGCCTTTCGTATGTCCATCCTTTTTTGCGCAGAAATAACTGGAGAGCAAAAAACCTCTGCTTGTGCGCAAACTTCAATATGACGAACGTACAGGAAATTTTTGACCACATTGCGGTGAAAGGTCAGCATCCTCGTATGCTGAGTGACACGTATCTCCTGCTCGAACAACTAGGTCACAGATTAGATCGTGAGGCAGAACGTTGCTTTGTTGCGGCAGAATCTCAGGGACTTACCGATCGCCATATCACGGAGTACATCGAGAGTAACATTAACGTGGCGAATATTCTCAAAGAATCCGCTCCTGTGTGGGATGGCGGCTATGTGGTTTGTGGCATCACGGGAAGTGGCGAGACTTTTGTTTTAAGAGATCCCTGGGGCATTCGACCTGCGTTCTATTATAAAAGCGATGATGTGTTTGCACTTGCTAGTGAACGCCCAGTTCTTCAAACTTCTTTTGGTCTTGAAGCAGAAGACGTCGTGGAACTACAGCCGGGTCAAGCGATAATGACCAATCGTAAGGGAGAAATGCGCATTGAACAAATTCTTCCTGCCCAGAAACTAGCTGCATGCTCTTTTGAACGTGTGTATTTCAGCCGTGGTTCTGATATAGATATTTACAAAGAACGCAAAGAAATGGGACGTCGACTTGTGCCTTCCATTTTGAAAGCAATCAACAATGAAGTAGATAATACAGTTTTTTCCTACATTCCCAATACAGCAGAAGCAGCTTATTATGGTCTTTACCAGGGTTTTGAAGAATATCTCAATCAACAAAAGACGCACGAGATTACTGAGCTGCTCAAAAATCCAGCATACAGCTCCGAAGCAAGCAAGGCTGCGCTAGAGAAACGTATTGCCGAAGTTCTCGCTCGCCACATTCGTGCTGAAAAAGTGGCATGGAAAGACATAAAAATGCGTACCTTTATTGCAGAAGGTAATTCGCGCAATGATCTTGCTGCCCACGTTTACGACATTACTTATGGTAGTGTTGTGCCGAATGTCGACAATCTTGTCGTAATTGACGATAGTATTGTCCGAGGAACGACCTTGCGTGAAAGTATTCTCCGCATCCTCGATCGTCTACATCCCAAACGCATCGTAATTGTCAGCAGTTCACCTCAGGTGCGCTACCCAGACTATTATGGTATTGACATGGCGAACATGAACGAGTTTATTGCATTCCGTGCTGCAATAGCCTTGCATGAAGAGCGCGGAACAATGAATTTACTCACAGATATCTATCGACGCTGTAAAGCACAGGAAGATTTGCCCAAAGAACAGGGTGAAGAACTACATCCGCGAGCTCTATGAACCCTTCACGGAACTAGAGATAAATGCGAAGATGGTAGAACTTCTTCGTCCAGCTGGCGTAGATACAGAAATCCACATGGTGTATCTTAGCATCGAGGATTTGCACAAAGCATGTCCCAATAGCCCAGGTGACTGGTATTTCAGTGGACATTTCCCCACTCCTGGTGGTAATAAGTGCGTAAACGCTGCTTTCATCCGCTATATGGAAGGCCATCAGGCTGCACTACTCTCGCAGTAGGCACCTAGAGCCACCACTTACTTAGGGTTTAGAAGTCGATATTTCTAGAACATCTACCTTATCCAACAGCCTATACAATCCAAGATTCACCCTATTTACCTTCATAAAAATGCGAAAAGTAACCCTTTTGCTCAGCGATGGTTCCCAATTCCATGGAGAAAGTTTCGGCTACGAAGCTCCCGTAGCTGGCGAAGTTGTGTTCAACACAGCCATGATGGGCTATCCTGAAAGCCTTACAGACCCCTCTTATGCAGGACAACTCATGGTGCTCACCTATCCTTTGGTCGGCAACTATGGCGTTCCTCCCTTTACCATTGAGGAGAATGGACTTGCGACTTTCATGGAAAGCGACAAAATCCATGCAAGTGCCATCATTGTGAGCGATTATAGTGAGAATTACTCTCACTGGAATGCTAAAGAAAGCCTTGCTGAATGGTTGAAACGTGAAAAAGTGCCTGGCATCACAGGCATCGACACGCGCGAACTCACCAAGGTGCTCCGTGAGCATGGGGTGATGATGGGCAAAATCCTCTTCGATGACATGCCCAATGAAGTACCCGAAGCACAATACGAAGGAGTGAACTTCGTAGAGAAAGTAAGTTGCAAAGAAGTTATTCGCTATGCACCCACTAATGGAGCTGAGGATGCTCCCAAGGTAGTCCTTGTCGACTGTGGGGTTAAGCACAATATCATCCGCAATCTTATTAACCGTGGTGTAGAAGTTGTGCGTGTGCCTTGGGATTATGACTTTAATCAACTGGAGTTTGATGGACTATTCTTGGCAAATGGTCCTGGTGACCCCGACACCTGCGCAATAACCGTAAATCACATTCGCACTTTCTTGCAAAATGCTCAAGTGCGCCCTTGCATGGGTATTTGTATGGGCAACCAACTCTTGTCTAAAGCTGCAGGTGCTACCATCTATAAACTGAAATATGGCCATCGATCGCACAATCAACCCGTACGAATGGTTGGAACAAATCGTTGTTTCATCACTTCACAAAACCATGGTTATGCAGTAAAGTCTGACACTTTGTCTGCTGAATGGGAGCCCTACTTCGTAAACATGAATGACGGTTCAAACGAAGGCGTACGTCACAAGACAAATCCTTGGTTTTCTGCCCAATTTCACCCAGAGGCTTGCAGTGGTCCTGTAGATACTGAATTCCTTTTCGATGATTTCGTAAACCTTCTCAAATAAACCATCATGATTGATCCTAGCATTAAGAAAGTTCTCCTCCTCGGTTCTGGCGCACTCAAGATTGGTGAGGCCGGAGAGTTTGACTATTCAGGTAGCCAAGCCTTGAAAGCACTCAAAGAAGAAGGTATCGAGACCATACTTATCAACCCAAATATCGCTACTGTCCAAACTTCTGAAGGTGTAGCCGACCAAATCTACTTCCTCCCAGTGACGCCCTATTTCATTGAGCGCGTCATCGAGAAGGAACGTCCTCAAGGTATCATGCTAGCCTTCGGTGGTCAGACTGCACTCAACTGTGGTGTAGAGCTGTACCAAAGCGGAGTCTTGGAAAAATACAATCTGAAAGTACTCGGCACTCCCGTTCAATCAATCATGGACACGGAAGACCGCGAACTTTTGTCAAGAAACTTGATGAAATCAACGTTAAGACAATTAAGAGTGAAGCTGTAAGCAATATTGAAGATGCTCGTAAAGCAGCTAAGAATCTCGGATATCCTGTTATCATCCGTGCCGCATACGCACTCGGTGGTTTGGGGTCTGGTTTCTGCGACAACGAAGAAGAACTCAATAAGCTTGCAGAAAAGGCCTTCGCGTTCTCACCACAAGTATTGGTAGAAAAGAGCCTAAAAGGCTGGAAAGAGGTTGAGTATGAAGTTGTCCGCGACCGCTTTGACAACTGTATCACGGTCTGCAACATGGAAAACTTCGACCCCCTCGGCATTCACACCGGAGAATCTATTGTCATTGCGCCTTCTCAGACCTTAACAAACAGTGAGTATCACAAACTTCGTGAGCTTTCTATCCGCATTGTACGCCATGTTGGTATTGTCGGAGAGTGTAATGTTCAATACGCCTTTGACCCTGAAAGTGAAGACTATCGCGTAATTGAAGTAAATGCCCGACTTAGCCGTAGCTCTGCACTCGCTTCTAAAGCCACTGGCTATCCCTTGGCTTTCGTAGCTGCTAAGTTAGTCTTGGATATGGCTTGTTTGATTTGAAGAACTCTGTGACAAAAACCACTGCAGCATTCTTCGAACCAGCATTGGACTATGTAGTTTGTAAGATACCTCGTTGGGACTTGGGTAAGTTCCGTGGCGTCGATCGTGAACTGGGTAGCTCAATGAAATCCGTTGGGGAGGTGATGGCCATCGGCAGAACCTTTGAGGAAGTCATCCAAAAAGGCTTGCGCATGATTGGACAAGGCATGCACGGTTTTGTAGAGAACAGAGAACTTGACATCGAAGACGTAGAAGCTGCTTTGAAAGCTCCTACAGACAAGCGTATCTTTGTTATCGAAAAAGCATTCCAACAAGGTTATACCATCGAACAAATCCACAATCTCACCAAGATTGACCTTTGGTTCCTCAAGAAGCTCTATAATATTTACGAAACAAGTCTTGCTCTTCATGCATGTGGCAATATCAACACTCTCGATTCAGCCCTTCTTGCAAAGGCAAAACGCCAAGGTTTCACAGACTTCCAAGTAGCTCGTGCCCTCGGTATGGAGCATGATATGGATTCTGAGCGTGCTACCCTACTCGTTCGTGAGCATCGCAAACGCGCAGGTATCGTACCTTATGTAAAACAAATTGACACCCTCGCAGCAGAGTACCCAGCGCAGACTAATTACCTATATCTCACCTATAGCGGTGTTGCGCACGACATTCGTTTTGAAAACGACAAGCGCTCAGTGGTTGTGCTTGGTTCGGGTGCCTATCGTATCGGTTCGTCAGTAGAATTCGACTGGTGCGGTGTTCAAGCTCTGAATACCATTCGTAAAGAAGGCTATCGCTCTGTGATGATCAACTATAATCCAGAGACTGTGTCTACAGACTATGATATGTGCGATCGTCTTTATTTCGATGAACTCACCTTCGAGCGAGTTTTAGATATCTTGGATTTGGAATCTCCCTATGGCGTTGTGGTCAGCACTGGTGGACAGATTCCAAACAACCTGGCACTTCGTCTCGATGAACAACGCGTGCCCATCCTCGGTACCCAAGCGAAGGATATTGACAACGCAGAAGACCGCGAAAGTTCTCTGCTATGCTCAATAGAATTGGCGTCGACCAACCTGCCTGGAGTGCATTGACTTCTATGGAGGATATCAATACTTTCATCAAAGAAGTAGGATTCCCAGTTTTGGTCCGTCCTAGCTACGTGCTTTCCGGTGCGGCAATGAATGTGTGCCACAATCAAGAAGACTTGGAACGCTTCCTCACAATGGCAGCAAATGTCAGCAAGAAGCATCCTGTGGTGGTTTCTCAATTCTTACTACATGCCAAAGAAGTCGAAATGGATGCTGTGGCAAGAATGGTGAAATCATCGCGTATGCCATCTCTGAGCACGTAGAATTCGCTGGAGTTCACTCTGGAGACGCAACAATCCAGTTCCCTCCTCAAAAACTATATGTGGAGACAGCGCGTCGCATCAAGAAGATTTCCAAACAAATTGCGCGTGAACTCAATATCTCAGGTCCTTTCAACATTCAGTTCCTGGCTCGTGAAAACGACATTAAGGTGATTGAGTGTAACCTCCGTGCTTCACGCTCCTTCCCCTTCGTTAGTAAGGTGCTCAAGATCAATCTTATCGAGCTTGCTACTCGTGTGATGCTTGGTCTTCCTGTTGAGAAACCTTCAAAGTCTCTCTTCGACCTTGACTATGTTGGTGTCAAAGCTTCTCAATTCTCCTTCAACCGTCTTCAAAAGGCTGACCCGGTTTTGGGCGTTGACATGGCTTCTACGGGTGAAGTTGGTTGCTTAGGCGAAAACGCTAACTCGGCATTGCTTAAGAGTCTGTTGTCAGTGGGCTTGCGCATTCCTAAGAAGAATGTATTGCTTTCTACTGGTAGTGGTAAGAACAAAGCAGATATGCTTGAGGCTGCACACAGATTGGCCAACCATGGCTACTGTATATATGCGACAGAAGGCACTTCGCGCTATTTGTCCGAGAACGGCATCCCCAGTGTTCGCGTACTTTGGCCAAGCGAAGTCGAAGCTCTCTCACCTGATAGCGCAGAAGCCAAGTTGCCTCGTGCATTAGACTTGCTTCGCGACAAGAAAGTTGAGATGGTTGTTAACATTCACAAGAACTTCTCTACTGGAGAATTGACGAATGGCTACAAGATTCGCCGTGCAGCTATCGACCATAATATTCCACTTCTCACGAATGCTCGTTTGGCGTCTGCCTTTATCTATGCTTTCACCACAACGCGCGTGGAAGATCTTGAGATTAAGAGCTGGCAAGAATTCTAATTTCAGTAAATTTTTTGCAGCATAGCTACGAAATATTTTATAGCCCCCTCCTAGTTCATCATGGAGGGGGCATCTTTTGTGTAAGAGGAGTCTTGTTGAATAATACTTACTATGCGATATAACCACGATAGCCGCTCAAGCATCTATTGTTTGGTTGTAAATCTACCACGAAAGACTAAGACAAATTTATGTGCTTATTTAGCAAGAAGAACTGGATAAATAGGGAGAATGAACAGCTATATTTATTGCTTTTCCCGCTATTCCTCCCGAAATGTCCGACGTTTCTGGAAATATCTCGGACATATTCTTGAAAACCTCCGAGATAATTTGATTTTCGACGGAGATGTTGACTGCAAACAAGCCTTCATTTTTTCATGTGATGCGAGTAAAATCGATAATAAGTAATGGATTATCTAACAACATGGCTGTTTTCACTGATATTTCTGCCTACAATGACAGTTTTTCTAGTAATGACTATCCCAATATAGCGTCTCACAATTGCGCCTATACTGAGAGCTGATTCACGAAAGACAGAATAAAGCATTTTACCCTTCGAAAACCTAGAAATACTTTGCTATTTTGTCCGGCAATATTTATCAACAAAAAGCGCGCCTGTGTAATGAACACAGACGCGCTTTTTCGTATTAAGCTAAAATGAAAGATTAGCGACCAAGAATCCAAGCACCAGGATACATGCCAATCAAAGTGTTGCGGCTTTGAACAGCTTCACCCTTTGTGTCGAAAGAGGAGGCAACAACACGATACCAACCAGTGTGACCGCTAATGGTTTCGTTTGTCTTCACCACGCGAGCTGCTAAACCACGACTGCGAAGTGAGTTCATTTGACCTTCGGCGTTAGTTTGATTCACGAAGCTACCTACAACTACGCTGAAAGCCTTGAGGGGTTCACCATTAACAACAGTGACACCACCTTGGATAGTGCGCACAGGTGTAGCGTCGTCATTTGACACGGGTTGAGTTGCAACGGGAGTCACTTGTTCTTGTGGCTGAGGTGCAATGGTCACCGTTTGAGTAGATTTATTTTGTTCTTGTGCTCTAGCCTTTTCGTATGCTTGGCGATAAGCACTTTCTTGAGATTTGCAAGCCGTGAACATAGCCACGGTGCACAAGCCTAATGCAAGAATTGCGTGATTCTTCATGTCTTATACCTTTTATCTTTTACGTAGATTGTTAGCAAATCATGAACTTGTAGTCACAGCGAGAATACTTCTCATAATAGATAAAAGCTCAGACCAACCCAGTTTGTTGCTAGCTCCACCTTCTGACTTACCATGATAATAGTTCATTCTTGCGCAAATATACAAGTAAAATAGGTAATAGGCTACAGAATCCACTACAAAAAACATTAAACAGCAGAATTTATCGCAAATTTGTATGGGACTTTCAAGAAAAATCGGTATTTTTGGAGCAACAAACAGATTTATAAACTCCAAAAATTCATATTATCATGAAAGGATTAAGCATTCTCGCAGCTTTTTTGGGCGGTGCAGCAGTAGGCGCAGCCTGTGGTATTCTCTTTGCTCCTGAAAAGGGTGAAGATATGCGTTCACGCATCGCTGAAGCAATTCGCAAGCGTGGTATCAAACTTAACGGCAAAGAGCTTGAAAGTTTGGTAGACGACATCGCAGAAGAACTTAGTGCAGCATCTGAATAAAGCTTGAACCACGTGTTTTCTAACGACCACAACGTAGAAATCATTGCAAGGTTAATATCCAACCTAAAGCGATATGGTGAGTTGCGACTCAAAGGGATGCAGCTTGATGTCGTGAGTAAGTTAACTTTAGTCTTAACTTTGCTTGTAGTGGCATTGGTGTTGATAGGAGTAGTTAGCATTGTTGTGCTCTTACTTTCCTTTGCACTTGTATTTGCACTCGCACCAATAGTCGGTAGCCTGGTTACGTCTTGCTGTCTCGTGGCAGGAGGTTTTGTTCTATTGAGTGTTTTACTTGTATTGTTTCGTCGAACATTACTTATTAACCCCATTGCTCGTTTCTTGTCATCTATCTTCTTAGGGGATGATAGTGAAACCGGTGATCTAACCGAAGTACCTCAAGGTAAGCAAAGTGCCCATACTTCCGAATACTACTAAAATGACAACAACCAACACTCTAGAAAGAATACGATGGGAACGGAAGCGCGTGCAAAAGGAGCTCGAACATTTGGAACAGGTCATCGCTGATGACTTTCATGAACTCACTGCTCCCCCCCCACCCTCCAACAACAAACTCGAGGCAATGATTGGTGTTGCATCTCGAGCGTGGAGTATCTTTGACGGTGCTATGATGGGCTACAAGCTCTTTCGACGATTTGGCAAAGCTTCTCGAGGTCTCTCGAAAAGTAAACGCAAATAATTTACACAAAGGCAAGACTCACGCGGTCTTGCCTTTGTGTGTCTTGCTATCAACGTCAAAAAGAAGGAACTTATTTTCTTCTGAAATTATGCAAAATACGGAGAAACGCGCTCAGAACGCTTAAAAAAGGGCTTTATCGCGTTTTTGTCTCACAAAAGAGTTCATCATTTCTTGGGTCATATCGCCTTAAATGCGTAAATTTGCAACAAATACAATAGATATGATTCAAGAAACAGACAGAATTAAAGAAGTGAATATTGAGGAGGAAATGAAGTCCTCCTATATCGACTACTCCATGTCGGTAATTGTAAGCCGTGCGCTTCCTGATGTTCGCGATGGTTTCAAGCCTGTGCACCGCCGTATCCTGTATGGTATGATGGACATGGGTATCACACACGATAAAGCAACCAAGAAATCTGCAGCTATTGTTGGTGAGGTATTGGGTAAATACCACCCTCACGGAGATAGTTCTGTATATGGTGCTTTGGTGCGTATGGCTCAGCCTTGGGCGATGCGTTATCCGCTAGTCATTGGTCAAGGTAACTTTGGCTCAATGGATGGTGATGGTGCTGCAGCGATGCGTTACACCGAGGCAAAGATGAGCCTTGTCGGTGAAGCTATGATGCAAGACATCGAGAAGGAAACGGTGGATATGAACCGCAACTACGACAATTCACGTGATGAACCGTCTGTTTTGCCCACTCGCATTCCTTCATTCTTGGTGAATGGTGCCACAGGTATCGCTGTTGGTATGGCCACAAATGTGCCTACTCACAACTTAGGTGAGGTTATCGATGGTTGTGTTGCCTATATTGACAACCCAGAAATTGATGTTGACGGCTTAATGGAACATATCAAGGGCCCAGACTTCCCCACAGGAGCATACATTCTTGGTAATGCAGGTATCCGCAGTGCTTATGACACAGGTCGTGGTCGTGTGATTATCCGTGCTAAGGCTGAGATTGAAACAGGTATGCAGCATGATAAGATTGTGATTCGTGCTGTGCCTTATGGTACCAATACTTCTGATTTGGTGAAATCTATCGCACAATTGTCAAAAGAGAATCGTGTGGAAGGTATTACCAACGTGAACGACGAATCGGATCGTGAGGGTATGCGTATTGTTGTTGACGTGAAGCGTGGACAAAACGCCAACGTAGTACTCAATAAGCTCTATAAGATGACTGGGTTGCAAACGAGCTTTGCTGTCAATTGTATTGCTCTTGTACCCATTCCTGGTACTTCTCCCGCTAAGATGCGCCCCAAACTGCTTACATTGAAAGAATGTATCAAGCAATTTGTAGATCATCGTCACGATGTTGTTGTTCGTCGCACACGTTTTGATTTGAGAAAGGCTCAAGAAAGACAACACATTCTTCGTGCTCTCATCATAGCGTCTGATAATATCGATGAAGTAGTTGCAATCATTCGTTCTAGCAGAAACACCCAAGAAGCACAAGAACGCTTGATGTCGCGATTTGAATTGGACGATATTCAAGCAAAAGCTATCGTAGAAATGCGATTGGCTCAACTCACTGGACTCCAACAAGAGAAGTTGCATGCGGAGTTTGATGAGTTGGAGATGAAGATTGCTTATTTCAATCAGATTCTTTCTGATCCAGAACTTTGCAAGAAAGTCATCAAAGACGAACTCATCGAAGTGAAAGAAGCTTATGGTGACGAACGTAAGACTGAGATTCTTCCCGACCTCTCCAACTTCAATGCAGAAGACTTCTACGCTGATGATGAAGTTGTGATTACTATTAGTCACTTGGGCTATATTAAGCGTACACCGCTAGCTGAATTCCGTGCTCAGGGCCGAGGAGGTGTAGGAGCTAAAGGTGGATCCACTCGCGATCAAGACTTCATAGAATACATTTATCAAGCAACAATGCATAATACCATGCTGTTCTTTACAGCTAAGGGACGCTGCTATTGGTTGCGAGTTTATGAATCGAAGAAGGTACACGCCAATCTAAGGGCCGTGCGATTCAAAACATGCTTAACATTGAGCCAGATGACCGCATCAACGCATGCTTGCATATCCGCAAGCTTAAGGATGAAGCATTCTGTGATAGTCACTATGTCGTGTTCGCAACTCAGAGAGGTGTCGTAAAGAAAACAAGATTGACAGAGTATTCTCGTCCACGTACAAATGGAGTCAACGCCATTAACATCAACTCAGACGACCGTGTGGTTAGTGTAGTTCTGACCAATGGTTCTGACGAACTTGTTATGGCAAACAAAAACGGCCGTGCTATTCGATTTAACGAAAGTGTAGTACGCACCATGGGACGTAATGCTACTGGTGTTCGTGGTATGGTTCTCGATAATGAGTCTGACGAAATTGTTGGAATGGTCTGCGTTAATGACTCAGAACGCGAAAGTATTCTCGTTGTAAGCGAACAAGGCTACGGTAAGCGCAGTGCAATCGATGACTATCGCGTTACAAATCGTGGCGGTAAGGGCGTTAGAACCTTGAATATCACCGACAAGACTGGCAATGTTGTTGCAATCAAGAGCGTGACTGAAGAAGAAGACTTGATGATCATCAATAAAAGCGGTATCACTCTTCGCTTGCGTGTCGCAGATATTCGCCTAGCTGGCCGTGCTACTCAGGGCGTTCGCCTCATTGACCTCAAGAAGCGTAACGATATCATTAGTAGTGTTTGTCAAGTTCCAACCTCTACCGAAGAGGAAGACGAGGAAATCGAACAAGTGCTCAACGAAGAAATGGACATGGTGTCAGAAGATACCAATGAAACCCAAGCGTTGTAGATGCTGATTCGCAAGAAGCTACTGATGATAGAGACAATGGAGGGGAATCTCTCTGATAATTAAAGATTAATCATTCATAAAACCCATATCACCATGAAGAAAATCTTCACATTGGTTGCTGTTGCTGCATGCTCTATGGTGAGCATGGCACAAAACAGTGTCATAAGTAAGGCTGCATTTTTGCAAGAGCAGAACAAGTCAGCCGAAGCACTCGAGGTGCTAAAGTCATCATTTGACAATCCTAAGACCACGAAGTTTGCAGAAATCTACAACCAAGCTGGTAAGCTTGTGAGCACACAATTCAATACAGAGCTCATGAAAGCAGCAAATAATCAGCCACTTGACACCGCAAAGTTCGTGTCTAGTTTGGATGAAATGGTAGACTACTTCACTAAAAGCTACGTAGCGGAGCATACTCCCAACGAAAAAGGAAAGATGCCTAAGCTTAAGTTTTCAGCAGAAGACACCAGAGTTATCCTTGGATGTCAAGACTATTTCTTCTATGCAGGAGTATTCCTTAACCAAAATCACGATAAGGCTGGAGCCTATAAGTACTTCAACAAGCATCTTCAACTTGTAAACAACCCTGCATTGGCTGAAAAGCGTGATTCTCTCCTTCAAGCGAAGGCACAAAATTACGCGCAAGCAAGCTATTACTGCAGCATGTTGGCTTATGAAATGAAACAGTGGGACGAAGTACTTCAGCAAACACAAGACTTGCTCAACAAGAAGGCATTGCTTGAAGAAGCTAAAATCCCTGTGCGTGACCTCTACTTGATGCGTTTTGAAGCTGACCTCACTGGCAAGAAGGACACATTGGCGTATATAAATGACTTGAAGCACGCTATTGCAAACCTTGAAGACAATCAAGCTTTCATGGAGAGTCTTGTCGCTGTTTACAATGAAAAGAACGACGTAAAGTCTGCTGAGCAAGCAGCTAACGACATGGTAGCGCAAAATCCTCAAGCAAGTCTGCTTGGTTCATCAAGGGGTATGTAGAAATGAACTTGAAGCACAATTATGCAGAAGCGCGTGATGCCTTCAACAAAGCATTAGAGCTTGACCCCAACTATGTCGAAGCTATGGCTAACAAGGCATATTGCTACATTAATGAGGTAGTAACTAAGCGTCAAAATGGCGGTTATAAGTACGCCGGTAGCAACTTGGATCGTGTAAAGGGGCAAAAGGCTGTAGACCAATACAACAAGGAGCTTAAAGAAATTCGTGGATATTTCGAAAAGGCACTTCCTCTGATGGAAAAAGTCCGCGAATTGGCACCTGAACGTAGCCGTCTTTGGGCATCTGCCTTGGAACAAATCTACTCAAACCTAAACCAAAAGGCTAAGGCAGAGGAAATGGAGAACATTATGCGCCAAGGAGTGCGCTAATTTTCTCTCATTCATTGATGAATTTATTGCAGGGACGCAACAATCTGTTGCGTCTCTGCTTTTCCACAAATTAGACTAACTACATGGGTTCACTTTCGAAAACTCTGACACAGGCTATTGTTATGCACATATCTTCATACAGCTTATATCACCAGTTCACTAACATGAGAGTCTATCTACTAGTTTCTTTCTTAATACTTGCTACTGTAGCTCCACTTTCTACCTTCGCACTGAAAGATGAAAAGGAGATACGTGCTGCCATAAAAGCTAAGAAACCAGGAGATGTTTTGCGACTAATAGCTGAGCAGAGAAAGGATACCTTAAATTCTTGCAATGCAAGAATTTATTACATGGGGGTTGAAGCGGCACTGCTACAGAGCGAGAAAGAAAATGAACGTATTTATCTGCAACAAAAGCCAGATACTGCAGCTCTATTTCAAAGCCTAAACTCGATATTCACGTATGCGCTTCTCACTGATAGTGCAGAAGTTAGTGAACTTAAAGACAAGACAAAGCAACCCTCGCACCGTTTGAGATTAAATCGCTTACTAAATGGCCTTTATCCTAATCTAGCAAAGGGTGCGCAATACTTTGTACGTAAAGGCGATTGGGAGAGTGCACGTCTTCTTGCTCGTCAAACCTTGGAATCGCGCAATAGCACTATTTTTACTGAACAGCACCCTGCGAATCTCTCTGAGGAGCAGTTAGTAACAAACGCAGTGCAGTACTTATATGCTAGCTTCGCAGCTGGCCAATATCATGACGCAGAGCGATATGCTGCCTTGGCACTTAAGGACACTAACAAATTATCTTCTATATTAGAGACTCTTGCGCTTGTCAATGCAGCAAATAAGAATGAAACTGGCTATCGCCATTACCTACAACTAGGTGTAGAGTCATTTCCTAAGCATCTTTTCTTCTTTAAATCACTCTCGGAGAGTCTTTTTGCCCATAAGGACTACCAAACACTCGTAGCTCTGTCAAATAAACTAGCACAAAAAGACAGCAATAATGGACTATTTCCTTTGTCTGCTGCGCAAGCATACGATGTTCTCAAACATAATGAGCAAAGTATCCAAGCTGGCGAGCAAGCACTTGCTTGCGATTCTACGCTTTACCGGGCTCACCTCTACATAGGTAGAGCATATTATCGCAAAGCTCGGGCTATTCAACTTCCACTAAGCATCCGATCAGCGGGTTACAAAGAAGCACTTCTGCAACAGAAAGAGTTTTACGAGAAAGCAAGGCCGCATCTAGAAATTTATCGCACTAAAGCTCCTCAGGATGTCCAAGAATGGCAACCACTACTCTATGAAGTGTATCTTAAACTCAATCTTGGCAAAGAGTTCGAATCTATTTCTCAAATCAACACTCAGCATAAATCATAAAGTATGAACCTTTTGTTACAGCCAACCTGGCAAACTCCACACAGTACCTTCCCTTTTACAGAGATTGCTATTGCAGATATTGAAGAAGCTATCCAAGAAGGAATCAAATGCGAGGCTATTGAGGTTGATAATATCGCAAATCAGCCAAACCCTCCCTCATTTGAAAATACTATTGTAGCACTTTCTACTACAGGAAAGGTTTTGGAGAAGGCTACAACTTTGATGTACAATCAACTATCAGCTTGTACTAGCGAAGAGCTAGAGGAGCTTGCCGAACGAATGTCTCCATTGTTGAGCGAACATTCATCAAATATCATGCTGAATGAGACTTTATTTGCCAGAGTAAAAGCTGTGTACGATGAGGAAAAACTGCGCTCTCGTCTTGAAGGTGAAGATAAGATGTTGCTGGAAAAGACTTATGATGGGTTTGAACGTTCAGGAGCGACGTTAGATGCTCAGAAAAAAGAAAGATTTCGTGAAATTAAAGCTGAGTTATCACAAACCTCTTTGAAGTTTTCACAAAACAATATTAAGGAAACGAATGATTTCTTCTTACATATCACCGATTCAGCGCAATTAAAAGGCCTTCCCCAAAGCCAAATTGAGCAAGCAGAGTCGGCAGCACAAGAGAAAAACTTGAAGGATGGGTGATAACTCTTCATGCCCCTTCGTTCGTCCCCTTCATGCAATACTCAGAAGTGCGAGAACTTCGTGAACAATTGTATCGCGCATACATGACAAAATGCACAAAAGATAATGAGTACAACAACTTTGAGATTTGCCGAAAGCTCGTAAATTTACGCATGGAGTTAGCACAACTCTTGGGTTATCCAGATTATGCTACGTATGTGCTCAAGAATCGTATGGCACAAACGCCCGAGAAAGTTTATGAATTGCTGGATAACCTCAAAGCTCATTACCTAGAAGCTGGAAAAAAAGATGTTGCTGCTGTGGAAGCGCTTGCTAAAGAACTTGAAGGTGATGATTTTTGTATGAAACCTTGGGATTTTGCTCATTATGCACATTTGCTCCAATTGAGAGACTTTAACCTTGACGCTGAAATGCTTCGCCCTTATCTGGAGTTATCTCAGGTTACCTCAGGTGTTTTCGGACTAGCAACTACACTTTACGGCATAACCTTTGAAGAAAATCATGACATTCCCGTATACCATCCCGACGTAAAGGCTTATGAGGTGCGTGATGTAGATGGATCTTTCTTGGCAATCCTTTATACAGACTTCTTTCCTCGGAGTTCCAAGCAGAACGGAGCTTGGATGACCTCTTATCAAGAAGAGTATATTGATGAAGAAGGCGAACATCGCCCCCATGTTAGTGTGACCATGAATTTCACAAAGCCCACAAAGAATACTCCTTCTTTGCTGACTTTTGATGAACTTGAGACCTTCTTACATGAATTTGGGCACGCATTACATGGAATCTTCGCCAAGACGCGTTATAGCAGCCTAAGTGGTACCAATGTATACTGGGATTTTGTGGAACTTCCTTCACAGTTTATGGAGAATTACGCTTTGCGTCCGGAGTTTCTCCGTACATTTGCCAAGCATTATCAGACTGGGGAGGATATGCCACAAGCATTGATAGATCGCTTACACAAAGCGCATAATTTCAATGCGGCATACGCTTGCATGCGACAAGTAAGTTTTGGGCTTCTCGACATGGCATATTATACCCTCAAGCGTCCTTTGTCAGAAGACATTCGTGAATTTGAGCATCAAGCTTGGGCTTCTGTGCAATTACTTCCAACGATTGAAGAAGCTTGCATGACAGTACAATTTGGACATATCATGAGTGGTGGCTACGCTGCTGGCTATTATAGCTATAAATGGGCGGAAGTACTTGATGCCGATGCGTTCTCAGCTTTTGTAGAACGAGGACTCTTTAATAGAGAAGTAGCAAATGACTTCCGCAACACCATCCTTTCTAAGGGCGGCACCGTCCATCCCCAGACGCTCTACAATAAGTTTCGTGGCCAACCAGCCACTATTGATGCAATGCTAGTGCGTGATGGTCTACAGCCACAAGTAAAATAGAGTATGGTTCTCCGATATTATCTTTCCTTGCATCCTAAGAAGTAGGAGAAAGAGAATGTAAATGACATCTGTATTAAGACAACACTAAATTAAGGATAGATTATGGACAAAAAAGACACTCTGGACCACCGCTACCTCCGCATGGCATTGATTTGGGCTGAGAATTCATACTGCACTCGCAGACAAGTGGGAGCACTTATCGTTAAAGATAAGATGATCATATCCGATGGATTCAACGGCACTCCTTCAGGTTTTGAAAATGTATGCGAAGATGACGAAGGTAACACGATACCTTATGTACTCCATGCAGAGGCGAATGCCATTACAAAGATAGCGCGTTCTGGCAATAACTCTGATGGCGCTACCCTTTACGTCACAGACGAGCCCTGCATAGAGTGTTCTAAATTGATTATTCAAGCAGGAATTCGCAGAGTTGTTTACGCTCGTGAATACCGTTTGCATGAGGGGCTCGATTTGCTCAAGCGTGCAAATGTAGAGGTTGTTCATCTCCCCCTGTAGAAAAAAACATAATTCTACGTACATTCAATTGCTGTGTGTGATTGTACGCAGGAAGTTTGTTTTCTGGTCGATTCCCTATCCTTTTCTTCATAGAGAACTAATAGAACCTCAATATTCAAAAGTCCGTGTCAAAAGTATAAACACTTGACACGGACTTTATTTTTTGTATGAGCAATGGTAAATGCTCTTTGGGGGATTACTTCTTAAGCTTAAGGCCTAGAAATGCACCTTTATACTGTTTCAATACGCTAGTAATGGTAGCAGCTTGTTCTGTGACTTGCGAAGCACTTCCAATAAGCGTTTGCAACAAAGGCAGTAGCTTGTCTGCATGAACAGCTAACTGCAACTGGTTGCCTTGCAGCTTAGCGTTGACGGGTACTGTAACTACTCCTTGTGGTGCTACTAAAGTTAGTGTGGCACCATTTAATTTGTAAGTACCACTGATGGTTCTTCCTTTCAATGTTGCAGCATAATGACCATTGTCATTAAAAGTAATGCTCAATGAGCCAGCTTTAACTCCAAACTTTGATAAGTAGCCAGCAGCAGACTTTCAGCTTTCTCCGTAAAAGCTGCTGCTCCTACTTGATTAAGAAGATTATTGCTTTCAAATACTAATGCAGGTTGTTGATAGGTCCAGGTCCCGACTAGTTGTTTAACAGTAACAGTTTGTGTGCCTATGAGTGCTGCCTGCACATTGTCTTTAGCACTACTCACAGCTTGTGTGGCAGCATTCTTAGCGGTATTAACAAGAGAACCCAATGATTGTGCATGAAGCGTTTGTATTCCCACAAAGAAAAAAGCTATCAACATCGATTTTTTCAACATATACACTATGGATGATTCGTTTAAAAAGAATTAGTGAGGATAAAAAATTACTTTTTGACCTTGGTGTACATAGATGCAACCTTCCTTTGGTTGGCTTTGTTGTCTTCCTTGAAGATCATAGTAACTATCATTAGAAGAGTTCCATAATCTCTTCACATTCATGTTTACAATACCAACCAATGTTTCATCATTAAGAGCAAAACCAATGTTCAAAGTAGGCTCTTTTATGGTGATTCCGTATAAGGCTCGATTATCTGGTCCATTTTTCCAAGCGATAGCAGGGGAAGAAGTGGAAGACCACGTTGTAACATTTTTGAAGCCAGGGAAAAAGTCACCAGCAAAATCGTTTTTAGTTCCTTGATTATGCGTTTGTCTTTTACCATCTGCTGGAACTATTTCATAGCACTGTTGATTTGCTTGTACATTTACGCGGTTACTATTCCAAAGACTAGCATCGTAGTCAACATGATAGACCAACATTCCCATACCTAAACTCTTGGGAAACCATGTACTAGCTTGCCTATTCTCAAGAACATAAAACTCCCTGGGATTTAGGGGATTACGCAAAAGGAAAGCTTGAGCTTCTTTATCTGAAGTTGTACCCAATACGTTGTTGTGAAGTGGCAATAATTGATAATACCCTGCTACATCTTCCAATGTTGATATTCTCAGCCAGCCGAGACAGTTGCGTTGATAGGCAGAAAGTCCCATGGGTCTTTCACCCATCGTTGTCACATACTGACCATAATCCATAAGATCGAGGTAGTCGGGGGTATCAAGATATTTGTTTGAGTATCATAGGCATCGGGAAGTCCAAGAGCATGACATATTTCATGACACTTCACTCCAGGACCTTCCAATTCTGCATAATCTACAATAGGATTTTTCAGAGCATCGCGTAGAAGTTTGCCATTTACGGACTTATAATGATTGATGAGTTCGCCTACCACCAAAAAGCTTTGAAAACTATGACCATTTATTTTGTAAGGAGATTCCTTAAACGCCGACCAAAGATAGTCTTCACTACCCGTCTCCAATGAACTATTCTCACTTGCTCCCGCAAAATAAAGAATCACGAGAGGGATGTTTTTGTGTTGCTGTGTTTCAAAAGTATTGAAGGACACTCCTAATTGCAACGCTTGCCGCACAGCACTTTGGTAGAATTCGTCGACATTTACATGTACGTTGCTGCCAGAATTTTTGCCATAGTATGCACGTGACTTGGGTAGTTTTACCTTTCCTACAATCTGAAACTTCGGAGAAAACAGACCATAACTTTGATCTACAAAATAGTCACGAACACTTCCACCCCAGCCTTTATCAGCATTGAATCTTTTCTCATTAAAGTAACGATCGACTAAATCTGGAGTTGTTGTAGGTTGAAACTCTACATCATCAAATTCCACCATGACAACGGGTATAGACGGTTGCCCTATGCTTGGTAATACCCCAGCAGCACTAACGCCATAATGCCCCAAACCATCTGCATCAATGGTGGAAAAGGATCGAGTGGGATGTTGATGTAACGAAGAAGGAAAGCAGGTAGGAGCCGAGGGGTCTATATGTCGGGGTCCCTTGTAAGGCACAACTATAGTTCTACCCGTCGCGTCCTTTGTAAGAATGTGGCGAGCAGGACGTGCGGCAAATGTGAAAGTGGAGATTGTTCCTAGGAGAATCAAAAATAAATAACGCATATTCTATATCTTCTTACTAGCTGAAAATACCAAGCGAAAATAGACTCCAAGTAGAAGCAGAGCAAACATCCCTAGAAAAGAGAAGATTGCTTGTACAAGATAAACCCAAGTTGGCATAAAAGCATCATCTAACATCAAAGAAGAATTTGCCGTCTGAAAACCTCCTAACACAATGACTATCTGCGGAAGGAGTAATAAAGTTACAACAAGCAAGGCAATAGAGGTTGCTATTGTAAGACGCGACAAGCGTTGCTCTGGTGAAACATTGGGATAGTGACGACTTTTAAGTATTAAGATATGGACTGCCCTCAAAACTTCGCGGTGAGATTTCACTAATCCTCCTAAAAGCAGAATTATACCTACGCCCAAAACAGAAACGCCAATAAAGTCAAGGGGCATCATCTCCCACAGCAACTCATTGGGTAAACCTTGTTGTGTAAGAATCCACCAAGGCACTCCTATTTCAAAAGCTGTATGACTAAGTCCAAAAACTACAGCTGTTGCCCCCAAGCTGTGAGGGTAAAAGACAAAAGCATAGGACGCGCATTACGCTTTGGGCGTTGCAAAAGCAAGAGAAGAGCTTGTTTATATGTCATCATTGAGAAAAAGCTAGTATTTCAAGGCGAAGGTACAACATTTTTGCGTAACTTTGCCCCTATGGAACGCCAAAAAACGATTAGATGGGGCTTTATTGGTTGCGGTGAAGCCACAGAAAAGAAGATGCTCCCAGCCTTTTCCGAATTACCCAACGCAAAGGTAGTGGCTGTCATGAGCCGACGTGCAGAGCGGGCATCTGCTTTTGCTGCTCGTCACAATATTCTACATTGGTACACAGACGCACAAAATCTTGTAACTGATCCCAATGTGGATGCCATTTATATCGCTACTCCACCCTCTACTCATGCAACATTTGCCATTATGGCTTTGAATGCCCAAAAGGCGGTGTATGTAGAGAAACCCTTAGCAACGCATTATGCTGACTGCTTGCGCATCAATCGTGTGGCGGCAAGTCAGCATACCCCTTGTTTTGTGGCATATTATCGCCGTTACCTACCCTATTTTCAAAAGGTAAAAGCCTTAGTAGAGGAAGGAACTATCGGAAAAGTTCTTTCTGCTCAGATCAGATTCTCCGTTCCTCCAAGAGATTTGGACTATAACTCAAAAAATCTTCCTTGGCGACTACAGCCTGATATCGCAGGTGGCGGCTATTTTTATGATTTAGCACCTCATCAGCTCGATTTTCTTCAACAACTTTTTGGACCTATCGTAGAAGTGCAAGGCTATAAGGCCAACCTGCGGCAGCTCTACCCCACAGAAGACTCCGTAAGTGCAGCCTTTCGCTTTGCAAATGGTATTCCTGCCTCTGGTACATGGTGCTTTGTTGCCCATGAGAGTGCCAAAGAAGACCGTATCCTACTCATTGGTGATAAGGGACAACTATCATTTTCTGTGTTTACCTATCTACCTATTCATCTGCAAAACGAAGAAGGCGAACAACACATTGTTGTCGAAAACCCTGAACATGTGCAAGTGCCCCTTTTGAAAAACATCATGGCACACTTAGATGGTTCAGATATCTGCACCTGTGATTCGGTGAGTGCTACTCCAACAAACTGGGCAATTGACCGCATATTGGGGAAATTCTAATCAAAAACCATTTTTCCGGCATGGGAATACTCAGTTTCCCGCCAGTAGCCACTAGAAAATCACTGAAAAAGTACTATCTTTGCACAGATAATTGCATTCGCAAACGAAATTATATCTATATATATGGAACTTGCCACTAAATACTCTCCCGAAGCAGTGGAGGGAAAATGGTACGAATACTGGACAAACCATAAACTTTTTAGCTCGAAACCTGATGGTCGTGAGCCTTATACTGTTGTTATTCCTCCTCCCAATGTGACTGGTGTGTTGCATATGGGCCACATCCTGAACAATACAATCCAAGACATCTTGGTGCGTCGCGCAAGAATGGAGGGTAAGAACGCTTGTTGGGTCCCCGGTACTGACCATGCTTCTATTGCTACTGAAGCTAAAGTTGTAAATAAACTCGCTCAACAAGGCATCCGCAAGCTTGATCTCACTCGTGAAGAGTTCTTGAAGCATGCTTGGGACTGGACAGAAGAACATGGTGGTATCATCTTAAGCAACTTCGTAAGATTGGTGCTTCTTGTGACTGGGATCGCACAGGCTTTACTATGGACGAAACTCGCTCAGAGAGTGTCATTAAAGTCTTTGTAGATCTCTATAACAAGGGCCTTATCTATCGTGGCCTCCGCATGGTAAACTGGGATCCTAAGGCCCAAACTGCACTTTCTAACGAGGAAGTGATTTATCGTGAGGAGAAGAGCAAGCTTTACTACCTTAAGTATTATGTTGTTAACGACAATGGCAATGCAACTGGTGTTGAAGGCGAAGTTATTCACGAAGATGCCAACGGTCGCTATGCAGTCGTGGCTACTACTCGTCCTGAAACCATCATGGGTGACACAGCCATGTGCATTAACCCTAAGGACCCCAAGAACGGATGGCTCAAGGGACAACAAGTACGCGTGCCTCTCGTAGACAGAGTAATCCCTGTGATTGAAGACCGCTATGTAGATGTAGAATTTGGTACCGGTTGTTTGAAAGTTACCCCAGCCCACGATGTCAATGACTACGCTTTGGGTAAGAAGCACAATCTTGAAACGATCGACATCTTCAACGCAGACGGTACGCTTTCTGAGGCTGCAGGCATGTATATTGGTCAAGATCGCATGGCAGTTCGTGAGCAAATTGCAAAGGATCTTGCAGAAGCTGGACTTCTTGAAAAGGTAGAAGACTACGACAATAAGGTAGGTTATAGCGAACGTAATGCCGATACTGCTGTTGAACCTCGCTTGTGCATGCAGTGGTATTTGAGCATGCAGCACTTTGCTGACTTGGCTTTGTCTCCAGTTATGGACGACGAAATCAAGTTCTACCCTGCTAAATATAAGAACACCTACAATAACTGGCTGTCCAACATTCAAGATTGGTGTATTAGTCGTCAATTGTGGTGGGGGCACCGCATTCCTGCTTACTACCTAAGTGCACCAAATGCAGAGGTAGAGGAATTTGTTGTTGCCAATAGCCTTGAGGAAGCTGTACAAGTGGCTTCGCAAAAGTACGGTCGTGAAGTAAAACCAGAGGAATTACGTCAAGATGATGATGCACTCGACACTTGGTTCTCTTCATGGTTGTGGCCAATCTCACTCTTTGATGGCATTAATAATCCTAACAACGAGGAGATTAACTACTACTACCCCACTAGTGACCTCGTAACTGGTCCAGATATCATCTTCTTCTGGGTGGCACGTATGATCATGGCTGGTTATGAGTATACCGGTAAGATGCCATTTAAGAATGTGTATTTCACTGGTATCGTGCGCGACAAGCTGGGGCGCAAGATGTCAAAGTCACTCGGTAATTCTCCAGATCCCCTCGATCTAATCGAAAAGTTTGGTGCTGATGGAGTGCGCATGGGTATGATGCTTTCTGCCCCTGCTGGTAACGACATCTTGTTTGATGAATCTTTGTGCGAACAAGGTCGTAACTTCTGTAACAAGATTTGGAACGCTTTCCGCCTTGTGCAAGGTTGGGAGGTAGATAAGACTTTGGTACAACCCGAAACTTCTAAGCAAGCCACAGAATGGTTCGCTGCTCAATTGCGTAAGAGTGCAGCTGAGATTGCAGATTTGTTCTCTAAGTATCGTATCTCTGAAGCTCTGATGGAGGTATATCGTCTCTTCTGGGATGAATTCTCTTCTTGGTATCTCGAAATGATCAAGCCTGGCTACCAACAGCCCATTGACGCCGTCACCTATGAAGCTACTCTGAAGAACTTCGACGATTTGTTGCATTTGTTGCATCCATTTATGCCTTTCATCACAGAAGAGCTTGGCAACATCTCACAGAGCGCAAAGATGGCGAAAGCATTATGGTGTCTCCTCAATCTATCACAGCGCCCAAAGCCACTGATGAAAGGTTGATTGCTGATGTAGAACGTGTTAAGGGTATCATTGCTGGTGTTCGTGCTGCGCGTGCTCAAAAGAATATTTCTCCTCGTGAGCAACTTTCACTCACTATTGTGGCGGCTGCAAATGAACTTTCAACGTATGATGGACTCATAATGAAGCTTGCCGGATTGGATAAGATTGAAACAGCAGAGCAAATTGAAGGAGCGGGTTACAGCACCTTCCTTGTGGGCACCACTGAATACGCTCTTTATATGGGCGATGTGGTAGACCTAGAAGCTGAAAAGGAAGCTGCTAGTGCAGAACTTGAACATTTGCGCAAGTTCCTCAAGAGTATTCAAGGCAAGCTCTCTAACGAACGCTTTGTAAACAACGCTCCTGAAGCTGTTGTTGCACTAGAGCGTAAAAAAGAGTCAGATACACTTACCAAGATTGCTGCCTTGGAAGCTAAACTCTAAGCTCTATTTTCTTTAGAAACGTACTCATCATTTCTGAAACAATCATGTAAACGTCAAGGTGCGTATCCAGATTTCTCACCTGGATACGCACCTTTTTATATACTACTTCAGTTATTCTATACTGTGAACGTATAAAGTTTTGAGTTTAAATTTAAACCTCACAAAAAAATCTCCTAGAGTCCAACTAAAAATCTCCGACATTTTCAAAATTTTCTCGGAGACTTTTATGAAAAACTCGGAGACTTCCTGAAGGATGTCGGAGGTTTTATTTCAAACTTTAGATTTTAAGTTATCTTGCTCTCCATACTACAATTATCTACCTTGCCATGCTCTCAATTCTTATTCCCACCTACAATATGAACTGTCTGTGTCTTGTCACAGATTTACAGAAACAGTGTGAGGAGCTTCAAGCTCAATATGGAGAGTCTTTCGACTACGAAATACTTGTCGCGGATGATGCTAGCACAGATGAAATCATTGTCAACAAGAATGAGCTGATCGAATATTTGCCCAACTGCGAATACATCAGAATGGCGTCCAATGTTGGACGAGTACCTTTGAGAAACTGGCTACTAACAAATTCGCGTTTTGACTATGTTCTATTTATTGATGCTGACGCAGCAGTGATTAGCGATGACTTTGTATTGATGTATTGGGAGAATCGGCACGAGAAATCTGTAATAGTTGGGGGGGATTAAGTCTCCAGATACTGCCCAGCGTGGGCACGAGTTACGCCTAAAGTATGAGCTAGCTGCAGAGCAACAGCGCACTTTATCGTATCGTCAGGCACACCCCCATGAATTTTTTACGACCTTCAACGTGATGTTTCATCGAACAGTACTGGAGCTAGTGATGTTTGATGAGCGTATTACAGAATACGGATACGAAGATGCGTTGATGGGGGTGAAACTTGCCCAAATGAATATACCAGTAATCCATATAGACAATCCACTCTTACATACAGGAATCAACGATAATCTTTCCTTCCTGACAAATAGTGAAGCAGCTCTCCGCATGCTTCATAAACTTGGAGCACCCATGACAGACAAGGCTCGTGTAGCAATCACCTACAATAAGTTGGTAAATTTGGGGGTAAGTGGGTTATTCCGGACTTTTTTTTTCGCATCAATAAAGGGTGGATGCGAAAGAATCTTCTTTCACACCACCCTTCTTTGTTTATATTCAATTTGTATAAACTGGGTTACTTTGCTACATTATGCGTAGCAAAGCCAATAAGAAATTAGGATTTCAGTGGGAGTTCTATTCGAAAAGTTGTGCCTTTACCAACCACGGAATCAAGAATGTAAATTTTACCATGATGATATTCTTGGATGATACGCTTAGATAATGAAAGCCCTAAGCCCCATCCTCGTTGTTTTGTGGTGAAACCAGCCTTAAAGACAGAAGAAAAATGTTTGCGAGCAATTCCTTTGCCCGTATCTCTAATATCTACCACATATCTCTTGTCCATGATGTGACAAGTTAGTGCTATACTTCCTGCACCAGCCATGGCGTCTACCGCATTTTTACAGATGACTTCTATGACCCATTCAAAGAGTGGTGCAGATAGTGGAAGCAATACTTTATCCTGAAAATCCACAGAAATCTCCACCCTATTGGACACTCTGCGTTTGAGGTAATCAATTACATGGTCTATAACTGGTGCAATCTCAGTAATCTTTAGTTCTGGTTGACTACCAATTTTTGAAAATCTTTCTGTGATCCGTTCAAGACGTTGCACATCGTGTTCCATATCTTCTAGCAAGTCGTCATTAGGATAGGTCTCTTTAAGCACTGCTATCCATGCCATTAAAGAAGAAATGGGGGTGCCAAGCTGATGTGCAGTTTCTTTCGTCAGACCTACCCAGACGCGATTTTGTTCTGCACGCTTAGTAGATAGGAGAGCTAAGAGTGCTACAAGGAGAAAAAGACTCACGACTCCTACTTGCACATAGGGAAACCAAGCCAAACGATGGAGAATCAGAGACTCATCGTAATAGATATAAATAAACTTCTGATTGCTTTCTGTGTCGTTTGCAGGCGAAACTTCTAAAGCCATCCTCATTTGTTTGCCCGTCTGTTGCAGTTCTGCTACAGCTTCATGTAGGGATCGCAAGGAGTCTTTGGTATCTTTCTTTGAAAAATCCAAATTTCGATGAGAAAGCACATGGTTGTCTTCGTCTGTCACCACCACTGGTATAGAGTTGTTACCATTGATGACGGTCAGCACCAGATTTAGATCAGTGTTTTCCTCTGCTGCGGTAAGTGAGCGCATCGCTTCTGCCCAAACTTCCATTCTGGCACGCTCTTCAGCCTTCAAATCCTCTACAAGATGATGGGATACAAACAGAGAAGTTGCGACAATAATTATCGCAACTCCAATGAAGATAATCTTTAACTGGCGAACTTTATCCGTCCAAACCATTGTTTATTTCATCTATATAGTCCAACAACTCGGTGCGGCCCGTTCCTTTTTCACTGCTGGTCACAAAGTGCATAGGCAGTTCTTCCCATTCTTCTTGAAGTTTCTTGAGAAAACCTTGCACATTCTTCTTCAACTCACCTGTTTTATTCTTGTCAGCTTTAGTGAATACGATGCAGAAAGGGATACCTTCTTCGCCTAACCACTGGATAAATTCCAAATCAATCTTTGAGGTGGAAGTCGAGAATCGATAAGTACAAACAAGCAAGTGAGCTGTTGACGCTCTAAAATGTAGTACTCAATAAGGTTGCGAAACTTTTCCATCTCTTTCTTTCCCCGACGAGCAAAGCCGTATCCTGGGAGGTCAACCAAATACCATTCGTTATTGATGATAAAGTGATTGATAAGCATCGTCTTACCTGGAGTTGATGAAGTTTTCGCCAAAGCTTTACGTCCAGTCAACATGTTAATAAGAGAACTCTTACCTACATTACTTCTGCCAATAAAGGCATATTCCGGAAGTTTACTGTCTTGCGGACATTGGTCAGCACGACCTGAGGAAATGAAAAAATCAGCTGATTTTATAATCATAGGTAGATTAGTCTTGAAGTGAAGTGAATTTAGGAAATACAAGTATGCCATGCAATAAGGCTACTAGGACTCCATATTTCGTATTTTGTGCAGAACTTGCTAAAACATAGCATAATGTGCAAATCCAAAGTGAACAGACAAAAAATGCGATCTTGATAAACACATGACGTCTGCGGAGCTTTGCTCTGTCGTCACCTTTACGCTGGGCTAGATGCTTCTTGTTGATGGTTAGGTTATCCCAACTATATGAGAAGAATAAACAAACCGCAGGTACAACAACTGAGAAGAGGTTTACTGCATATAGAACATTCTTGTTGTTACCCACGATATCGTTTGTACCATCAAGTATAAAGTAAAGCAGGGCTGCTACTATTAGTGCAACCATATAAAGGAGATAAACTTGGGTTCTGAACTTCATAAAGGAACTATAGCTTTATTGTTTGAGTGAGACTCTGTCAATAATGGAACGGCCTAACGTGACTTCGTCGGCATATTCCAAATCATCTCCCACACCAATGCCACGTGCTAGAACACTCATTCTTACTGGTGAGTCTTCAAAAGGTATATTCTGTAACTTTCTTGAAATATAGAAGTTTGTTGTATCGCCTTCCATGGTAGGATTCAATGCGAAGATAACCTCTTTCACCTCACCAGATTGAACACGCTCTAAGAGAGAGTTGATGTGTAAGTCACCAGGTCCTACCCCATCCATTGGACTAATCACTCCACCTAAAACGTGATAGACGCCACGATATTGTCCAGTAGCTTCTATTGCCATTACGTTCTGTACATTTTCTACGACACAAATCGTGGAATGATCTCTATGGGGATGAGTGCAAATCTCACATTCATCCGTATCACTTATATTATGACAATGGCGGCAGTACTTAACATCATTGCGTAAGTCAAGAAGAGCTTGCGCCAAAGCATGGGTTTGTGACGCGTCCTTGCGTAACAAGTGCAATACAAGTCTCAAAGCTGTTTACGTCCCACAGCGGGAAGTTTAGACATCTCACCTACAGCCTTTTCTAGGAGCAGCGAAGGAAACTGGTCAATCATAGAAGCAAAGATACAATTTCTTGTTGTAATAGAGGATATTTCAAGAATTTAATATTGAGGAAGGAGAAATTTGAATACGCCTTTCATGACATGACGTCGTAAAGTATCATCTTTTATACATTCAAAAGGAAAACCCAGCGCTAAACTACGATACTTTCCAGAATTATTGGCGACAGCAGCACTATAACCACCTTGGCCATAAGAAAAAGCAGAGAAAGCAGATGGCTGAGTGGGCTCTACGACATCTGTATGCTGCACAAAATAATGTTGCGCATTGGGTTGATTGTAGAGAGCCATAGGTGCATTCATTCCCCACACTCCCTCAAGAGTGTCGTTTGCCACTCGTCCTGGAACGCGAACAGCGAAAGTATTTTGTAAGAATTGCTGTTCTTCGAGAGAACGCATATCACTTCCCCAGTAGCTACCGCTTAGGAACACATTTCCGCCCTGCTGAGTATAGCGTTCTAACTGCGCTCTCACATCTCGAGGCAAGGATTTATATGCAAGCAAATTATAATCGGCCTCTCGCTCTTGTCCACAAATATATGCAACAAGTTCATATCGGTTCAGTTGCTCAGCAGAAAGATTGACAAAGGCTTCACGACTTATAGAAGAAACCGAAACATTCGGAACAGCAGTTGCGAGGGCATTTGTATGGATCTGGATGCCATCAAAACGATTGCCAGCGATTACTTTACCCACTAATTCAGAAGTTCCATATCCTAAGCTCTGGATACCATCACGTCCCATTGCATTTCGGGAAAAATTCGTTTGCTTTCCTGTCAATGCCGTAGTGTAATCATAGGGAACTCCTATGTCTTCCACTAAGTCGAAGCCTAGACTATCGTCATTCTCAATTCGCGCTGGACCACTCAATCGATAAAAGCCATTGACCATCAATACCTCAGGTGTGTTTCCTTCGCGATGTCCTTTTGAACAATAGATGCTCATTAATTCAGAAGGAAAGCTCTCTCCCCCAGCATTAAGTGCAGAAACCCTGAACTCGTAGTGGCACCCTTGTTCTACGGAAAGAGTCAAGGAGGTTTTTCCATGGGTTAATTGTCCACTGTCAAAATCCTTGCCTACCTCTCGAGTGTAAACAATGTAGTCAGTAGGAACAGCTGTAATTTCTAGGCTATCCTTTGTTGGCTTCCACGATAAGCGTACTTCATTTTTCCCTTTAACCAAAGTTGCAGAGAAGGAATTCACTGGAAGTGGTTGGATAACAACGTTATTTTGTCCATGCATCTGGGCTACATATCGCAACATCGCTTTATATATAGCGCGAGAAGCTACAAACTTAAAGTTGGGATCGTGCGCATATTTCATATCCGTAAAGTTCTGATGCGCGAGTAGCTCTAGAATCATGGAGGGTACTTGTGGAAGCCGTGTTTCTCCATAATTTTTGTCGATTAAATCTCGTTGTCTCCAGTCAAGATCGAAGACTTGAGACAAATCAGAAGTAACAGAAGTCAAAACTTGTTCTGCGAGCCCTTGAGAAGCCCCTCTCGAAACACCTGAGCGAAATTCATATTCTCCTTTATCTCCTTTACTTGTATAAATACCTAGAGATCCGTAAATGCCACCATTTTTCAAAAAAACCAGCATCGGTGTGGAGTGCAAAAGAGAGTTCAAATGGTACTCGCGCACCAAGTGTATCTGGATTGTAAATAGAGCCACCATTAAGATAATTGAGCATGAGAGGACGTACACGGATATCGTCGTTATAGTCGCTTCCTTCCGGATTACTACTATAAAGGCTATCTGGTAGTCCTGACCATTGCGCATAGTATCTTGCACCTTCTAATTGGCGAGGAAGACGACTGGTTGGTCCTTTCGGATAGGTGTAAATGCGAGTACTGTCAGCAGCATACGATACTTGGGGCAGGCTACGTTCTGTCATTGCCATACCTCCACCGAATCGTACGGCATCAGCACTGATGACTCCGTGTTCCTTGCTGAAATTACTGAGGGTAACATAATTTTGCTGAGGTTTTCCGGCCTCAAAATAAAACGTTCCTAGATAAACCCATGTTCCCCCTCCCATTTGTTGATTGACACGAAAATCTGTTTTCTGACTTGCATGATATACGGTATAGTGTGCATCACTTACTGCATGCGGAAGTGATGCATAACTCACATAGACCGCATAGGAGCCGGCTGTTGAAATTTTGGGTGCCCAAGACACTCGGCTCACATTTTTCCCTTGAGTCGTAGGAATAGTTCTTACAGACCCCGTAGTAAATGGTTGAATCCCATTATTGAGTGTGGTAAGAGGCATGGAAAAACCTTTTGCATTTGCAGTTTGCCAGAATTCACCAGGGGCATTTTCTTCTATGTAGTTTCCATCGCGACTAGGTTGATCGTTGTCGATCACTGCCATATAGGTTTGAGCATCTCGTTCACGAGGGGGTAAATACAATCGCTCCTGCATTCTCCAACATCGGAATGAGATACGGAAAGACAAAGCTGGGAGTAAGCAAATCCTCCGTAGTACAAAAAAGTATGGGACGTTGCCATGCCCAACGTTCTGCATTGAAATATCTTCCATGACTAGGCCACACAAAAAGATGACGTCCATTCAAGCCTGCGGTCGGGGTATAGATGCGAGAGAGACAGGCTGCACCCAAGGTTTACCAATATACTCAATGTTCTCCCATACAAGAGGCGCTTTGCGAACCGCCAAAGAAGAAGCTACATCCTCCTTGCTAGAAACGTCCACTGGAATCTGAGCTTTAACTATTTGTGGTACACAGAAAACAAGCAAACATAATAGGGGTATTACGATGATTAGCTGTTTTTGTCTCTTTGCACAAGCAATTGGTGTAGACATCCACAAAAGAACTCTACAGATCAATGAGAGGAAAACACAGCGTTCAAATAATTTCATTCGCAATATATTGGCTAATAATCTAACTATAGGTACTAACAGATTAAAATGGTCTTATCTCTACTTAATCAAAGTTTTATGACAAGACCTCTGGTGAAATCTAGTTCTAGGCTTCGTCAAGTGCAAACTTCTCGGGATGAAAAGCGCAATCCGCATACGGGCGATAGTAATCCATAATGCGTTTCATGTCAGCATCGACATCTCCAGATGGAAAAATTTCTTCCGTGCAAACAATGCGTTTGTACTTCGCATCGATAGCAAAAAGCTGAATAGGGATATTGGCTTTCAACGCAATATAGTAGAAACCACGTTTCCATGTGGTAACTCGGGAGCGTGTTCCCTCTGGCGTTACTGCCAAATTAAAATAACTCTCGCGCTTGGCTATCTCTGCTAACTGGTCGGTGAGAGATTGATGGCGACTTCTCACCACAGGAATACCTCCCTAATGATCGGAAGACGCTACCTAGTGGCCAAAAGAACCATTCCTTTTTCATTAGGAATCCTGCCTTTCGACCAATTGCTTGACTAAAAGTCTCACCCAAAAGGAAATCCCAGTTGCTCGTGTGGGGAGCAACACAGAGAATACACTTATCGCGTGATGGAACGGTAACTTCTACCTTCCAGCCCATGCAACGAAATAAGATAAATTGAGCTATTGATTGCATCATATCAATGAAATGTTTAAGCACGACTTTGGCCGTGTGTCTTCATTTGCGCTAAAAAGCTGATGACACACGGCCAGAGTTACAAAAGCTTATCTTAGGCTTGACTAAGCAAGCCATAGATATTGCGCACCTTCTCAGAGAATTCTTCGCGCAACTTAGTATAGAACAAACGCACACTGCCTGGTTCGGTGTGGCTAATGCGCTTCACAAACTCTACATTGAGCGCAAGAATCTCTTCTACAATGCTTTCCAACTTTTCAGTTGATTGAGGTTTGTCTTGCAAAACAATGGCCAACATCAGGTCGCTGCAAATGTTGTTAATCTCCTTTTTGAGTCTTCTTCTATTTGCCATATTATATAGGTATTAAAGAGTTTCGCATCTTGCGTAGGAATGCTCCACGCTAACTAACGAAACGAATATTTGATTGTTGCGCTTTAGTGGCTAACAGTGCCACAAATTAGAGAGTCACCAACTCCATTCCTTTCAGAATGGCCTGTTCGTTGGCAGGCAAAAGATGATGGTGACGTTCTGGAAGTGTTTTGTGGAGCGCCTTCATCACACTTTCCACTTTACTATGGGGTGTACTTTCAAATAACTACCCAAGATGAACATGTTGAAGCACTTAGCCAACTTCATATCAGTTGCTGCGTTCATAGCAGCTACAGAATACACGTTGATATCTTCACGAGTAGGTGGTTGCATCACACCAAATCCGTCAAAAATCAAGGTTCCTCCGAGCTTAACCTTGGGTTGAAATTTGTCAATGGAGGGCTGATTCAAAAGGATTGCAGTGTCATAGTTTGATAGAATGGGGGATGAGATGCTTTCATCACTAATGATTACGGTGACATTAGCCGTTCCTCCACGCTGTTCAGGACCATAGGCAGGCATCCAACTAACTTCTTTACCTTCCATCAAAGCAGCGTAGGCGAGAATTTTGCCCATAGAAAGAACGCCCTGTCCACCAAATCCAGCAATAATAATTTCTTGTGTCATGGTTCTTTAGGCTTAAGCATTCTTGGTAATATCTTTAAGGTCTCCCTTAGGATAATATGTAAACATATTTTCTTTCATCCATTCATTGGCAGCTGTAGGAGCCATCTTCCATCCCATGTTGCAAGTGGATACGAACTCTACCAGGCAAGAACCTTTCTGTTGCATGGAAAGTTCAAAGGCTTTGCGAAGTGCGCGTTTGGCTTTACCAATGGAAGCCATTGACTCTACACTTTGACGGGTCACATAAGCTGTGCCTTCTAACATTGCTGCTATTTCTGCCAATTTGAGGGGATAGCCATGAAGCGCAGCCTCGCGACCATAAGGACTTGTTGAAGTCATTTGCCCCATAAGTGTTGTAGGTGCCATTTGTCCACCAGTCATACCATAAATGGCATTATTGATAAACACGATAACAATACCTTCTCCTCGGTTCAAAGAGTGAATGGTTTCATTGGTGCCTATACCAGCAGCATCACCATCACCTTGGTAAGTGAAAACCAAATGATTTGGCATCACTCTCTTGATAGCCGTAGCCACAGCAGCAGCACGTCCGTGAGCAGCTTCTTGAAAATCGATGTCTATGTATTTATAGATGAATACACCACAACCTACTGGGCTAACGCCCACAGCCTTCTCTCCCATACCCATTTCCTCAATAACCTCAGCGATGAGTTTATTGATCACCCCATGGGAGCACCCTGGGCAGTAGTGCATTGTATTGTCGTTGAGCAGTGAGGAAGTCTTATAGACTTGAGTACCCTGCTTTATAATTTCTTCTTTCGTCATGGTTATAACTTGTTGAAGATTCCTGGCATTCGAAACATCGCTTCCACCATTTTGATGAGAACAGCAACAACTGCAATGCCATAACTAATCAGTAGTCCGCGCTCTCCAGATTTGAAGTACAGCACTCCCAACGATAGATACCAAAGCTAAAGCAATGAAAATGCTGTTTAACCAGTTGCGTATGATTAAAATTCTGCGCTGACGTTTCTTCTCTCGTTGTTCGTCACTTTGCGTTTGTCGAGAAGTTGTATTCATAACATTGTTTTGAGTTTGTCCAAAATCTCACTAGGACTTGGCACAATCCCGCCGAGACGACCGTAATGTTCTACGGGAACGCGTCCTTCTACGGTGTAGCGCACATCAAAAACCATTTGTCCTGCATTGATTTCCACGGTCAAAATGCCTTTCACTTTGGAAGCCATCTCAAGTATTTGCTTCTTAGGGAATGGCCACAACGTGATGGGACGCAACAATTGCACCTCAATGCCTTCAGCCTTTGCTAAGTCTACTACTTTCTGAGAAATACGTGCTGCAGAACCAAAAGCGACAATACCTAATACAGGATTTTCACTACCAGAAAGCTCGTAACGAACTTCATTCTCTTCTATTTCGCGATACTTAGCTTGCAAGTGAAGATTGTGTTTCTCCATGATTTCTGGAACGAGCTCCACGGAGGTAATCACGTTAGGCTTTCGGTTTTTGCAACCTGTTGTAGCCCAAGGGTAGCGTTTTACAATCTCTTCATCCGACAAACGTTCTTTCTGAGGTTGCAACACTACTTTCTCCATCATTTGACCAATGACACCATCAGCTAACATTGTCACTGGTGTGCGATAACGGAAGGCCAGCTCGAAGCCTAAATCCACGAAGTCTGCCATCTCTTGCACACTATTGGGCGCCAAAACAATCATTTCGTAGTCACCATTACCACCACCTCTCGTAGCTTGATTGTAGTCACTTTGAGAAGGTTGAATAGTTCCCAAACCAGGGCCACCACGCTGAACATTAACGATGAGGCAGGGCACTTCTGCACCAGCCATATAACTAATGCCCTCTTGCATCAAAGCAATACCGACACTTGCAGATGAAGTCATCACTTTCTTTCCGCAACCACCAGCACCATAGAGCATATTGATGCTAGCCACTTCACTTTCTGCTTGAAGCACAACCATACCGGTCGTCTTCCAGGGCTGAAGTTCTGCAAAGGTTTCAAGCACCTCACTCTGTGGAGTGATTGGGTAGCCAAAATACGCATCGCAGCCACAGCGTACAGCTGCATATGCAAGGGCTTCATTGCCTTTTAGAAGTAATATCTCTTTTTCCATAAGGAGATTATCAAAGAAATTGAGGAAATAATCGAAATAATTATTTGAGACGAGGCTCACATAGGAGATCTCATTACAAATTCAGATTCCAGCAAAGGAATCTTATGAAATACTCATTGGTTAATTACTTCGACAGAAACCTTACTACAGTTTATCAAATAGAACTGTGTAGGAAGAATACAGAGATTACGACTCGCGCAATCGGTAAACGACGATGCAACCATCTGGGCAAACAGTGGCACATGCAGTGCAACCAATGCAAGCTTCTGCATTGATATCTTCGCAGTATGCGTATCCACGATGGTTCACGGCTGTTTTGCAGAGAGCCAATGTCTGCGTGGGACAAGCCACTACGCAGAGATTGCAGCCTTTACATCGTTCGGTGTCGATGACGACAGCACCTCTCATTTTGGCCATATCAGTAGAGTTTTTAAGGATTTAAATTGTCTTTGTAGTAAAAGTCGTATATGTCGGTTATCATGTTTAGCATCTCAGCCGCCTCCCCATGAGGAGCTAGTTCATCTGCTTGTAGGAAATATCCTTTAGCTTTATGCCAATCTGCTTGTTTTGCCGCCAACAAACCTTCGAGAAAGAGACGTTCACTTTGAGCCATCGAATCAGCAGGAACAGAATCAAGTGCAGCTCTTGCCGCTACCCAATCGTGCTGCTCTATCAAAGTTTTAATGTCATTGGCTTTGTTCATGATATTGCAAAGATACAACTTTATCAATAAAGCACCATTTCCATCAAGTGTTTTTTGTGGGGTATCTCGTTAATTTATGGCAAGTGTTTTCAGCTTTGTCGTTCGTACGCGATAATTATGACATTTGTACTCTCAACCTACCCTTTAAAGTTACACAGCAAATCACATATCAAGCCATCCCCCTCCAGTTTTAGTAGTAACTGTATCCCCCCTGAGAATAAAGAAACACCAAAGCGAGGATGTCTATCCTACTTTGGTGTTTGAGATTGTGACCTATATTAAAAGATATAGGTTTACTTAGTCATTGCAGCTTTTTTCACCGCTACTTGCATCACATTAAGAGCTTTCACTTTGGCTGTTGCAAATGCTTTCTGAGCTTTTGCCTTGGCATCTGCATTGGGAGCCTTGGCGATTGCATCGTAAAGATTCCACAATTTGAGCTTAGCTGTCTGCTCCTTTTGAGCAGTTGTAGCAGCAGCCGCAATAGCGTCTACTTTTTCTTCATCAGTGGTATTATAAGCATGCTTATAACCCTTTTGTTCATTCCATTGACCACGAGTAAAGTCAGGGAAAGCTACAGCTGCACAATTATTGTCCATTGACAATGTGCCGAGTTCAGCCAAGCAACTCCATTCTGCAAGGTCATAAACATCCATGTCAAGAGGCAAACCATTTTGGAGACAGTAAACCAAACGTGCATCCATCATGAAGTCCATACCACCATGGCCCATTTCTCTACCAGCTTCGCCATACTTTTTGATAATGGGGTGCTCATACTTTTCTTCAAGTTTCTTCGCTTCTGCATCGGGCAAGAAACCATGACTACTGAGATTGTCAATCTTGGGAGAAACACCACTTTCTTGTAGTTGCTTGCTGTCAAGAGCAAACTTAGGTTGTGGATACTTTGTTGCATATCCCTTAGTACCCGTCAACTTGAAGAGGCGATTGTATGGCTGAGGATTCATTACATTGTGTTGAATCTCAACAACCTTCCCATTTGCCGTACGCATCAACGTAGTTGTATGGTCACCATTACGATAATCGTTGCAAGGCTCTCCAGTGGCTTTCTCCATGTATTCCTTACCATGCACAGACTTGGTATCCATTGCTGTTAATACAGTGAAACGGTCACCACGGTGGATATCAAGACATTGAGCTACAGGACCGAGGCCATGGGTTGCATAGACATCACCACGATTCTTACTGTTGTAAGCCATACGCCAGCCAACTTTCTTTGACAAAGAATCTGATGGGTTGTGCCAATAGTGTCCCCAGAAGTCGTCAAGATTGTGGATGTAAGCACCTTCTGCACGCAACACCTCACCGAACACACCATTTGTGCCATGTTGAGGGCGTTGAGTTCGTAGTAGTCATAGCAGCAGTTTTCAAGAATCATGCAGTGTTTCTGAGTCTTCTCAGAAAGATCTACCAACTGCCAGCATTCATCAAGGTTCATAGCTGAAGGAACTTCAACAGCAGCATGTTTGCCATTTTCCATTGCACATTTAGCTACGGGGAAATGGTGATCCCAATCTGTTGCAATGTACACAAGATCTACATCAGAACGCTTGCAAAGTTCCTCATACCCCTTTTCACCAGAGTATATGTCAGCAGGAGGAAGTCCTTTGGCACGAAGGTATTTCTGACAAGCTTCAGCACGATTTGCTTCATAGTCACAGAGAGCCACTATTTGTACTCCTGGTATGTGAGTAAAACGATTTACAGCTCCTGGACCACGCATGCCAAGTCCTACAAAAGCCACACGCACAGTTTGCAAACGAGGAGTTGCAAGGTTAAGCACAGACTTTTGTCCTGCAGCACGGGCGGGAGTTTGAGTTACAATTGTACCTTTTTCCCATTTCCAGTTACTGGGGTCAGAATACTTTGAAGTAGATTGTGCAACTGCACTGCTCGCAAAAAGAACAAGCGCACATGTTGCCACCAGAAAACTTTTAATTTTCATTTTGTTGATGCTTTATTTAGGTAGAAGAGTTATTTTTCCAATGTAATAGCTGAAGAACCAATCATTTGCCCATCGCAGAAAACATGTACACTATACTTTCCAGCAGAGAGGAACTCATTTGAAGTTCCTACAACGAGAGATACATGTTGTTCCTCGCCTGTGTATTCTACAGATTTTGTAGCTGAGCTTTCCAGCGTACGGTTCTCATAAGTGAAACTACTTCCACCTCCAATGACGGATCCATTGGGGTTCATCAAACGAACATATATAGTTCTATTACCAGTAGCGGCGGTCACATTTCGATTGATGGTAAATGAGACCATGAATCGCTCAATGTCTTTAGACTTCTTGGCTTGTTTACCACTACGCTTCTGTGGGGTAATGCTAATACCAGACGCATTGAGTTGAGCAGCAATAGCCACTTTATCATTAAGTTTGGCTCGCTCTTGGTCTAGCGATGAAATCATGGTGTTTGCGTCATTCAACTGACTTCGAGCTACATCACGTTCATTCGTAAGACGACCATTTTCTCGCTGCAAAGAGTCTACCTGAATAACAAATGATCTCAATACAGCACGCACTGTTTCAAGCTCTTTTTGAGACGCTTAATCTCTGCTGCATCTGTAGACTTCACGCGTTTTAGTTCCTCAAGCAAACTCTTGGTTCGTTCTTGTTCGCGACCTAACTGACTGAGGAGAGAGTCGTCTTTAATACCTTTTTTCAGTTCATCATATTGCAAAGCAAATTGTTGATACTGATTCTCCATCTCACGACGATCCATGTCAGCAAGCTGGCGCAATTCTTCAAGCTCTTTGTCTCTTTGCTTGTCTTTTTCACTACGACAACTGCCAAGAGAGAAAGAGGAAGCGACAACAAGTCCTGCAATAAGGAGTAATTGCTTCATAAATACTTTGGATTGAACAAGTAGTTTTAATCTATAACTGTTACCCAACCATGAGTATCTGCTTCGATACCATATTGGATATTACGGAGCTTTGTGTAGAGTTGAGTCGAAACAGGTCCTGGTTCACCATTTTCTGTAAACACATAGCTCTTTCCCATTTCAGGGTCATCGATGCGAGCGATAGGGCTAATAACAGCAGCAGTACCACAAGCACCAGCCTCTTCAAACGTAGCTAGTTCTTCTTCCGGTATAGGTCTAACCTCAACTTTAAGCCTAAATCTAAAGCCAATTGTTGTAGACTCTTATTAGTAATGGAGGGAAGAATAGAAGAAGACTTTGGAGTGATGTAGGTATTTTCCTTAATACCAAAGAAATTAGCCGCACCACATTCATCTATATACTTTTTCTCTTTAGCATCTAGATAGAATTCCGCAGAGTATCCAGCATCATGAGCCCATTTGCTTGCACGCAAACTAGCTGCATAGTTTCCTCCCACTTTGAAAGTACCTGTTCCATGGGGGGCTGCTCGGTCAAACTCACGTGTAATCACGAAATTCGTAGCTGCAAATCCACCTTTGAAATAAGGCCCTACTGGAGTAACAAAAATAATGAAGAGGTACTCTTCAGCTGGTTTCACACCTACCTGGGCACCTGTACCAATAAGCAGTGGACGAATGTATAAGGCTGCCCCACTTTCATAGGGAGGGACAAAGCGTTCATTGAGCTTAACCACCTTTTTTACCATTTCCACGAACTTCTCTGTGGGCATTTCTGGCATGAGAATACCGCGAGAAGTGCTTTGCATACGAGTTGCATTGTCCTCAATGCGAAAAATACGGATTTTTCCATCTGGACAGCGAAAAGCTTTCTGACCTTCAAAAGATTCCTGACCATAGTGCAAGCAGGTCGCAGCCATATGGAGATTGATCGTTTCTGAAGAAGACACTTCAATTTCACCCCATTCGCCATTTCTGTAATAGCAACGCACATTGTAGTCCGTAGGAATATATCCGAAAGGCAAATTCGCCCAATCAATTTCTGTCATAATTGGTATTCTTTTTGGTTGTATGATTAACAATTATATTGTGCATTTTCAGGCTACAAACTCAGAAATCCTACAATGATAGTCTGTGTCAGCCCTCAAATCCTTCGCAAAGATACATATTATCCACCAATTTTGCGCAACAGACATTCGTTTTTTGCATCGTAAAGTATAATTTTTATATATAACTATGATGACTAAGGACACAAGGCTCACTCCATGTTCCTTTGTACTGATTTTGCACGCTGCTTGCTATTTTCAGAGCATCCATTAGACTATCTTTGTCTGCGACGCTCACCTCAAGGTGCTGTACCATAGTGCAGCCTGTTAAGTAGAAGACAACTTCCTCTCAACGTTCATTTTCTTGTTGGCTTCTTTTTTCTCGATTGTGCCCGACGTCGCACAATATCGCAACAACAAATGAAAACAAACTACTTAACAATCAAACGATTTCCGTTCAAGTACTAATGACCGATTGGAGCAAAAAGCAGCCGCACATGCTTCGCGCTTTCATCCATAGCGATATAGATGTTTTTACAATTCAAAGCCCCTCATTTAACGTCCAAATTCGAAGTTAGAAAAAGTTGCTAGGGATTATGCGATTCTCGGAGGGTTTGAAAATTGAGAGTTGGGGAGCCTTTTTCAGCTATTGTGCACGTTTTCTGGTAATCTGAGCTTGTTTGAGAAAAAACGACGTGTTGTTTCATAAAAAACAACACGTCGTTCGTTCTATTTCAAGGGACTTTTTTCAAATTATGTCCGACGATTTTTTTATTTCGTCCGAGAATATTGGAAAAAAGTCCGAGAAAATCGGGAAAAGTTCGAGAATTCGTGCTAGATTTGTTGGGCGAATGATTTTGAGCTCACGTAGCATACATTCTTTTCTTCCTAGTTTATTCAAAATTCTGACCAAAACTTGCCCTCCGTTTTAACACTCAAACCTGTGTATTTGGTTAATAATTCATTTTCCATAATAATAAGTGCATCACCTTCCAGTCGAAGTCTTCAAGAAAAACGTATTGTGATGAGAAGACATGGCATTTCATCTTTAGAAGAACGCGGATTTATAGTTCACAGCGGAGTCTATATGCTCTTATAAGGTTTGCTGTATGACCTGATCGACTGCATGCAGGTGTGTGCTGAGGAGGGGATGACGGTGCCAAACTTGCACCACTTCTTGACGCTGCTGCTGCCTACGGAACGTCAGGTGAGGGGGATGGTGCGGGCTACGCCTCGCGGTGTGGACTGTGGTGAGCTTCCAGAGAATCCTAATGAGTCTTTCTGTGGTCTGCATCTAGAGATTGATAGTCCGATTTCTCGCTTTGCTCGCTATCGCGGACGGAGCAAGGCTATCGATGAGATGTGTGAGGCTGGACTGCTGGATGATGATTTGGCAGATGATGACTTCGACGGGACTGAGAATGCCTGACGACTGAGATTTCTGCGCCACCTGTTTTTTGTGACTGGTGGCGCAGATTTTTGTATGAAGATTTGGCGGGGTGTGATTTTATTTTTATTTTTGTGGTGAGAAGAAAGACTCCTCTATATGATGGATCTTTCGATTTATGGACTCTCTAAAACATTGGATTATGGCTACAATATGGATTATCGCTTTCGTTCTTGGACTCATCGCTGTGTGTGTCTCTCTCTGGGTGACTTTCATCGTGGTCGTGTTTGTGGTGCAACTCTTCAGAGTAGCTCATAGAGACTTGTCTTATCGTCGTGCTGAAAAGCATCATCCTGGTATCTATGCTCGCTTCCAACGGACGCTTGCGCTTCGAGAAGCAAAGCGGAAAGAGAAAGAGGCTTATGAAAAGTGGAGCGCTGAAAGGATGAAGTCTATCTACAGAAGAGAACAAGAAGCGAGTTATCATCGCACTGCTGCTGCATGGGCTGCTTTTGGAAACTTATAGCGAAAAGTTGTCATTTTCTAATCTCCCCTAAAGTCGTATCTTTGGTGTCAAAACCATAGATACGATTTTTTTGTTATGACGGAGAAAGAAATTAAGATCATCGAGCTGCAGGTGAATGGCTCGCAGGCGGTGCAACAACTCGATGAATTGCGCAAGCATGTGGCAGCACTCGAGGAGAAAAAAGCGAAGGCTCAACGGATGCTCGCTAGCGTCTTTGTCTCGGATGAGAAGAAAAAAGAAGCCATGGCAGAACTGAAAGCCATCAATAAGGAACTGAAGGCAAAGGGGCAGGAGCTGAAAGCGAATGTGAACCGAATGGAGGCCTTGGAGATGGTGCTGCATCGTCTGGACAAGGCGACTCCGAAACAGCTGCGCGACACGATCAAGGAAATCTACAAGACGCTGAACTCTGGGACGGTGGAGCGAGGGAGTGAGGAGTGGGATGCCTATATGCATGCTATCCGTGCGGCGAAGACAGAGCTCAAAAAAAGCTGAATGACGAGCAAAAGGCCTTTGAGGAAGAGAAGGGGGCTGTCGAGGGATTTAGAAGTATGGGTGAAAAGTGGGTCGGCGCTGTGAGTGTGACGCGCACAGCAGTAGATGCGGTGGTTGGTGCTGTGTCTGGTGCGATGTCTACGATGCGGGCTTATGTGGATGAGTTTGCGGAAATGCAAGAGCACATGAGCGGCGTGGTGAAATATACTGGGTTGTCTGCGGAGGCTGTGGATGATCTGAATGAGAGTTTTAAGGGATTGGATACTCGTACGCCTCGTGCTGCGCTGAATGACCTGGCAGCGGATGCTGGGCGACTGGGCATCCAGAGTAAGGAGGAGGTGCTGGACTTCGTGGACGCTGCGAATCAAATCACGGTGGCTCTGGGTGAGGATTTGGGTGAAGATGCTGTGAAAAACATCGGGAAAATCACGCAACTCTTTGCCACAGACCCTAGCGTGGGACTGAAGGAAGGGATGCTGGCGACGGCATCGACGATCAATGATTTGGCACAGAGCAGTTCGGCATCTGAGCCTTATCTGCTGGAATTTACGGCACGGCTGTCGGGGATGGCGAACAGTGCAAAGATATCTCAGACGGACATCATGGGCTTTGCGAGTGTGCTGGATCAGTCGATGGTGGGTGTGGAAAAGGGTGCGACGGCGCTGCAAAATGTGCTTGGTGCTTTGTTTCGCAATCCTGCAGAGATGGCTAAGATCGCTGGGCTGAATAACAGAAGATAATACAAACATTCATACAAAAGAACATGGGAAGATTTGCCTAGTACACAAATATGTACTACCTTTGCAGCATACAAATAAAACAATCTCAATGTATCACACAACGAACCGAGACAACTCGGAGTCTTACTACCGAAGAAGCTGAGCTTATCAAAGCCATCCGCCACTACAAAGCGGCTTACCCGAATGGCGCAAAGTCTCTCCTCCGCTATGCGCAAGAGCTCTTTGACAATCTCATTGTTCAGCAGTAAAAACCTCCTGCTTGCCCTCTGAAAGGGGGCGAGCAACCTCTATCCCTCATCACAATGACAACGAACACTTTCGTACCCAAAGATCAACGCATACAAGATATGCGCACACGCTTTGATGATGTAGAAGATTTTATCAGCTGGCGAGAGATCGCCAATACTTATTTTCAACGTGGCTCTTCATGGTTTTATCACAAACTTAATGGACACGATGGGAATGGGAAACCGGACGGGTTTACGCCTGAAGAAGCTGAAACTCTCCGCAATGCTTTGATTGACATCGCTAATCGTCTTCGTCGTGCAGCTGACCGTATCTGATAGCTAAATCATTTAAGATTTCGACCGTGACATCATTTTATTTGTACACCGCGCGCCTTGGTCGATGCGCGCAAAAAAATCCCCTCGTGGTCTAATGGACTGCGAGGGGATTGTTGTTGTTGTGAAGAGATTGGCTTACTTGGGCGGCACTTATCATAGAGTACGAAATCTATGACGGCTCGATTTGCTTGGTCTATCTTGTTGTGGTTGAAACTGATGTATATATTTGCGGTTGTTTTACCTACACTAAATGGAGATTTTAAGTCCGTCTTTAGCAAGAGTTGTGTTAGGGAACAACTCTTGAGCCTCTTTCAAGAATACCTGTTCATCATCATAACGCGCAGAAAAATGTCCTATGACCAAACGCCCCACTCCAGCAGATGCAGCAATAGACGCAGCTTGTCGAGCCGTACTATGATAGGTTTCTTTGGCTCTCTTTGCAGCATCCTCAACAAAAGTAGCTTCATGATACAATAAATCTACACTTTTAAGTTGCTCTGCCAACTGAGGTCTATAGATTGTATCTGAACAATAGGCATAACTTCTTGCTTTATCCGATGGAATCACCAACTTTTCGTGAGGCCATTCGCGCCCTTCATCGTCTATCCATCCAGCCCCTTCCTTAATAGAATTGATAGCATATACAGGGATATGCAAATAATCAATCATGTCTTTACGTATATGGGGTAATGGTGCCTTTTCACGAAATAAGTAGCCGCAACATGGTACTCGATGCTTCAAAGGGATAGTTTCGACTGTCAATGTACGATCTTCATAAATTACTACGACCTCTTTATGCGGAACAGCATGAAACACAACTTCGTATCCCATTCCACGACAAATAGTCAATTTGTGGACGCAACAACTTTTCTAAATCTTCCCCAGGGCTATAGATATGCAACTTTGAAGTACGTCCTAGTAAATCAAAAGTACTGAGAAGCCCTATAAGACCAAAACAGTGGTCTCCATGTAAATGAGAGATAAAGATGTGATTAAGCCTTGAGAACTTAAGTTTCTGTTTACGCACTAACAGCTGTGTCCCTTCAGCACAATCTAACATAAAGAGTTTGTCTCGCAAATCAACGACCTGCGATGTCGGAAAATGTTTTTGGGTCGGAAGTGCGCTACCACAACCTAAGATATGAAGATCAAACTTTTCCATGAAGACTATATATAATAAAAACTAACTATCAAATTTCTAGCTAATAAACATCGTTTCAAAAACTTCTTCTCGATCCAAGGGGGCCTTAGCAATTTGCTCTATTTTGATTCCGAACTGAGACGCCGCCTGGTGTAATTGTGCCGAAAAGACAGCTGCAACACTACCAATAAAATGTAGACCGAGTTCAGGACGATTATAAGCTAGAATGTTACGCGAGAAAAATTGAATAAATTCTTCAATAACCAATGCTTCAACACTGGGTTCAGACAAATGTTTAAACAAAAAGTGAGTAAACTGAGACATAAACCTATTAGGATTGGGTTCACGATATACGCGTTGTATTATCTCTGGAATCGATATCGGGTATTCGTCTCTAAACAAAGCACATACATTGTCGGGAAGTTGTCGTTTTAGGACATTGGACAAAAGATGTTTCCCTAACGAAGTTCCACTACCTTCATCCCCAAGAATGTAACCCAAACTTGGAGTTGACTGTACAAATGCTTCACCGTCATAAAGGGCACTCGCAGATCCAGTACCGAGAATGCACACTATGCCTTCATTTGTTCCACACAAAGCTCTAGCAGCACCCAACAAATCAGAAGCAACATATACATTTTGAACATTAAGCGACGTGGACAATAAATGCCGCATTCGTTCACATTGCTCAGGTCGGCAACCAGAACCATAAAAGCTCAAACTATCAATCAAAGAATGTCTCGATGAAATCGAAAAATTCTCTAATTTAGATGCTAAGATTTCCGATTTCTTCAAAGAAAAATCTGCGACACTCTCTAAAAACAGCGACATTTTAGGACGCACCTCACTAACTAAGATTTCAATAATCTGAGTATCGTTCATCAGACTTGGATTTATACCGCGAGTTTGCCAGCGACACTGCTGCCCGGTATCCATGTTTTTAATCATCCAATCAGTTTTTGTAGAGCCGCTATCAGCTAAAAGTCGAATCATAGTTGTTATTTCTATCGTATTACCACAGCAAAAGTACAAAATATCCGACAAAAGCACCTTACATTTCCTAGGAAATCAGTAAATTCGCAGGAGTTTATCCTCAAATACTCTAGTCGTCATGCGTAAATTATTTTCCACTCTTTTCTTTCTCTCTGTTCTCGGGCTCAATGCTCAAACAGTAAAGAGTAATAGTAGTGATTTCTCGGATATATTCCAAGACTCAACTCTACGTGTCGACTATACATTTACTGGAACTCATAACTCTCAAGAAATAGCCTTGGATGAGCTCCACATAGGTAAAGGCTGGGCAGGTCGCCGTGTCAATTTGACGACGTTACCACTTGAAGGTAATGGACAGATTATTATGAAGGATAGCAAAAGTGGAAAAGTAATCTATAAAACCTCTTTCAGCACTTTATTCCAAGAATGGCAAACAAGCGAAGAGGCTACACAAGTGCGCAAATCGTTTGAAAATGTATTTCAACTCCCTCTTCCTCGCCAAGATGCAAATGTAGAGGTTATACTTTTTAACACGCACAGAAAACCCATTTGTAAGTTTGAACACCAAATCAAGATTGACGACATTCTTATTCGCCCTTTACCCAGTCTCCCTACCAATCCCTACAAATATGTGCACAAAGGCGGAGACTCTGCAAATTGTATTGACGTCGCGATCGTTGCTGAAGGTTATACAGCTTCAGAGCAAACAACTTTTTATGCTGATGCACAACGAGCAGCAGATGAAATACTCAAATACAAACCTTTCAGCGATTACAAAGACTACTTCAATTTTGTGGCGGTTGCTGTACCAAGCAAAGAAAGTGGCATTAGCATTCCGCACAATCATGACTGGAAGCAAACTGCTTTAGGCTCTCATTTTGATACCTTTTATAGTAAACGATACCTTACAACGCTCAAAATCAAGACACTTAACAACGTACTTGCAGGTATTCCTTACGAGCATATCCTTATCTTAGCAAACACATCTAATTATGGAGGGGGTGGCATATACAATAGCTACACTCTTTCAGCAGCTCACAACGAGCATTTCCTCCCCGTAACAGTACATGAATTTGGTCATTCTTTTGGGGGACTTGCTGACGAGTATTTTTATGACGATCAATACACCAACTACTATCACCCTGATGTAGAACCTTGGGAGCCAAATATCACCACATTAGCACAGTTTTCTGCGAAATGGCAAGACATGCTTCCTAAGAAACGCCCAATTCCCACACCACTCAACGACACCCAAGATAGTGATACACAAAAAATAGGAGTTTATGAAGGTGGAGGATATATGTCGAAAGGAGTATATCGCGGTTTCCGTAATTGCCGAATGCGCACAAACGAAGTACCTGTATTCTGCGCCGTCTGCGAGCGAGCATTGCGCAACTTAATCAAGTTTTATCTTGAGCCACAACAATAACTTTGCGGTAGTCAAGTGCAGCGAGTCGAAATCCACTTTCGACTTCGTAGTCCCCTGTGTGGGTACCATTCTTAATGGGATGGACGCTCAATTATATACCAACACTTCTTCTTGTAACGCTCCTACAAAAGAGAATTTTCAGACAATCTCATAACATTCAATGGCAAGAAACGCAGCAAGACCTAATCAAAAAAACTCCTCAAAAAAGACTCCCTCAAAGAGTAAGCAGCAGGAACTAAAAAGAGAGCTAAAAGAAATGTCGGGCATTAGCTCGCATAGTGACTATATTCGCTTTGCAGTAGGTATGTCTCTCGTCATTGTTAGTCTTTTCCTTCTACTTGCTATTATATCTAATATCTTCACTGGAGGTGTTGACCAAGCTGGGGTAATGGCAGGAAACCTACCACACCCAGCTAACTACGCAGGACGACTTGGAGCATATACAGCTTACTACATCATGGGGCAACTGTTCGGTGTCTTTAGTATTTTGTTACCCATCTTTCTTTTGGCGCTTGCTCTGAGAATCTTTATGCGCAAGGCTTGTCCCATACGTTTGTGGGTTCTTTATTTACATCTATCTATCATTATGGTGGTAGGTAGCGTAGATGCCAACTTCATTCAAGACAATCTTTTACCAGAGTCTTTCAAAAACCTCATATCCTTTGAGCTCGGAGGAATGCATGGTAAAGTTGTGTTAGGATGGCTCACTGACAACATTGGCACTATTGCCACAGGAGCCGTATTAGTCTTACTCACCATTTCCTATATTGGCTACTGGTTCACCAAGTATTTATTGCCATTTTCAAAGGTATCCATAAGCTTGGACAATGGGTACTTCCACAAAGAGATGATCAACTAGAAGAAGATTCAGATATCATCGAAGAGTGTGAAGAATCAACAGAGCCATTAGAAGTTGAAATGCCCACTAACATAGATACTATCGAATTAGAGTTAGAGGATGAATACAAGAAAGATGAAGTTCTCGTAGCCGATGATTTGCAACCAGGTCACTCACACGAATCTGATTTGCAAGACTCTGATAGTTCAAAAACGCTTGACCTTGGTACGGAACTTGCACATAATTCTGAAGATGATACTCGTCTCACGTTGCCACAGGATTTAGGCACAGATGTACTTCACTCAACTTCTACAAGCAAAGAAACTAGCGTTGCAAGTACTCGTGATGATGAAGTAGAGTTATCTGTTAATGCAACGCAAGAAGAAGAGTCCACCCTTGCTCTAACAGCAGCAGAAGTAGAGAACCTCCCTCCCATTGACCCAAGAGCTGAACTCAGTCGTTACAAATTCCCTCCACTGTCTCTCCTTGAAAAGCATGACGCAGGGAATGTTGATATTGATATGGAGGAGCAACATGCCAATAAAAATCGCATTATTCAAGTTCTCGGCACTTTCGGAGTTAAAATTACTCAGATTTCTGCAACTGTAGGTCCCACCGTTACACTTTACGAAATCACTCCCGCACCTGGTATTCGTATATCTAAGATTAAGAACCTCGAAGAAGATATTGCTTTGTCCCTTGCAGCTATTGGCATTCGCATCATTGCTCCAATGCCTGGAAAGGGAACGATTGGTATTGAAGTACCTAATAAGAAGGCACAAATCGTTTCGATGGAGAGTATTCTCAAAAGTAAGAAATTCCAGGAGAGCGACTACGCACTTCCCATTGCACTCGGCAAGACCATCACCAACGAGATTTTCATGGTTGATTTGGCAAAGATGCCTCACCTCTTGGTGGCAGGTGCAACAGGTCAAGGTAAATCCGTTGGTTTGAATGCTATCATTTCTTCTCTGCTCTACAAGAAGCATCCAGCGGAACTGAAGTTGGTGATGATTGACCCCAAAAAGGTGGAGTTCTCTATGTACAACCCCATCATCAAACACTTCCTTGCACAAGTTCCTGATAGCGAAGAACCGGTCATCACTGATGTAAAGAAGGTGGTTCAAACGCTAATGAGTCTGACAAAGGAAATGGACGACCGTTACGAACTTCTCAAGACGGCTCGTTGCAAAAACATTAAGGAATACAACGACAAATTCCTTTCTCGCCGTTTAAACCCCAATAATGGTCATCATTTCTTGCCCTATATCGTAGTTATCATTGACGAGTTCGGTGATCTGATTATGACGGCGGGTAAAGACATTGAACTTCCTATTGCGCGTATCGCACAATTGGCGCGTGCCGTCGGCATACACATGGTTATTGCAACGCAAAGTCCTCGTGCAACAATTATCACCGGTAAGATTAAAGCGAACTTCCCGGCTCGTATGGCATTCCGCGTTTCTGGACGTATTGAGAGTCAAACAATTCTTGACCGCACGGGAGCAAATAATCTCATCGGTCGTGGAGATATGCTCTTCCTCACAGGTAGTGACGTCACACGCTTGCAGTGTGCCTTTATTGATACTCCTGAGATTGAAGCACTAACAGACTTCATAGCTCAACAGCAAGGCTACCCATGTCCTTATGAACTTCCTCTAGTGGAAGAAAGCTCGGACAGTGGAAGCGAGTCTTATGGTGGGGGAGATGGCAGTACTTTTGAACAAGTAGCACGCTTCGTAGTTAGTACCCAACAAGGATCGACCTCGAAAATTCAGCGAACTTTCAGCATCGGCTTTAACCGTGCAGGACGTCTCATGGACCAACTCGAAGAAGCTGGAATAGTCGGTCCAGTGAATGGCTCAAAGCCTAGAGAAGTCTATGTTCAATCTGAAATAGAACTACAACAAATCCTTGACCAACTTAAAGCTGCAGGAAAACGATTTGACTAAATTCCATATGACACTCTAGAAACTATTCAAACTTATGAAGCTACACTCTTTTCTTCTCCTTAGCGCATTTACAGCAATTAGCGCTGTAGCGCAAACAGCTAAATCTGTACTAGACAAAACTGCGAGTCAACTCAGCCGTGGCTGTGTTGTGGCAAATTTTACAGCACGCGGAGCTATGGGTAATAGCAATGGAAACATCACAGTACAAGGTAAAAAGTTTGTATTGACCTCTCCTCAAGCTCGTATTTGGTTTGATGGTAAGACTGAATGGTCACTTGCTCAAGGTTCTGGCGAAGTAAACGTAACGACACCTACGGCAGCTGAAATTGCAGGAATCAACCCTATCAATTTCATTTATTTGTACAAACAGGGTTACAATGCAACACTCGCCGACAAAGGTGCCGCTTATGAAGTGCATCTTACGACTAATAACAACCGCAGCTCAATTAAAGAGGCATATATAAGCATCAACAAGAGCACCCACAACCCACAAAACGTACGTATTCGCACAAATGCGTCTAGTTGGAGTACAATCAACATCACATCGCTTCAGAATGTAGGCAAAAAGAACGATTCTTTTTTTCCGATTCAACTCTAAGGATTTCCCTAAAGTAGAAGTAATTGATTTGAGATAATCGCCTAATAAGGCAATTCGTTCAATCCGTAGCTTGTAGTGAGTACAGCGAAGGGTGTAAACTAAGCAAGAACTCTAGTAGACAATCTTTAATTTCTCAAAACAATATTTCAATGGAACAACTTCAAACTCTCATTCTTGGCAGTGGCCCTGCCGGTTACACAGCAGCTATTTATGCAGGTCGCTCAGGACTTAGCCCGGTAATTTACGAAGGTCTTCAGCCTGGAGGACAGCTAACACAAACAACTGAAGTAGACAATTTCCCTGGTTACCCCGAAGGAGTGGATGGTAATCAACTTATGGCGGACTTACGGAACCAAGCACTCCGCTTTGGTACGGAAATTCGCACTAAACACTGTGTAAAGGCAGACTTATCAAAACGACCTTTTACTTTGACTTTTGATGATGAAAGCCAGGTACAGACACAAACTTTAATCATTGCCACAGGAGCAAGTGCCAAATACCTCGGACTTCCCGACGAAGAGAAGTATAGAGGTCTCGGAGTATCAGCTTGCGCCACTTGCGACGGTTTCTTCTATCGTAAGAAAGTAGTTGCAGTCGTGGGCGGTGGTGACACAGCTTGCGAAGAAGCAACCTACCTCGCAGGTCTAGCTTCCAAGGTTTATCTCATTGTTCGCAAACCTTTCCTTCGCGCTTCTAAAGCAATGCAAGACCGCGTCTTTGCCAATGAGAAGATTGAAGTTCTTTTCGAAACAAACACACTAGGCCTTTACGGAGAAGATGGTGTGGAAGGTGCTCATCTTGTACATCGCAAGGGCGAAGCTGACGAACGCACTTATGATCTCCCTATTGATGGATTCTTCTTGGCTATTGGACACAATCCAAATACCGAGCTTTTCAAAGGGCAATTAGAGATGGACGAGGTTGGTTATCTTAAAACAGAGGGCCAAACACCTCGCACTAACATTGAGGGTGTCTTTGCAGCAGGCGATGTAGCTGACCCCCTCTATCGTCAAGCAATCACAGCAGCAGCAATGGGCTGCAAAGCAGCGATTGAAGTTAAGCAATTCTTGGATGAACATCCTCTCTAACTTTATTATATTAGTTCGTAAAAGGACCTAAGACTTACGTCCTCGTGTTTGCCTGAAAAGAGCAAATACGAGGACGTTCCTTTTACTATATAATATCAGTTGGTCACCTCCGTTTCATTACTTTAGATGCACCTTTTGCAAAAGAAAAAACTATTTTCTTATAGAGTGGATAATATCAATATGCAGCGCAAGAAAAGAGCAAAACGACAAGTATTTTGACAAAAAGCTTGCATACATTGCTGGTTAATACGCAGAATCAGTCCAATCGCTCGTAACTCCTCAATAACAGCTCCTATAAAAGCTACGATTATTCGGAAAATAAGCTAAAACTTTCTCGTACAGCTATGCGCTGTTCCAAAAATAGTTTGTAAATTTGCCCTATAATAAAATTCTCTATCGCAAATATGCTGACGATTAAACAAATCACTGACGATAAAGAAGCCGTGATCAGCGGCTTAGAAAAAAAGAACTTTTCTAACGCGCGTGCAGCTATTGATGCTGTCCTCGCTGCTGATAATAAGCGCAAGACTGCACAAGGTGAACTTGACGCCGCTCTTGCAGAACAAAAGACACTCGCTAAAAGCATCGGTGCCTTGATGAAGGCAGGAAATACAGAAGAAGCCGAAGCTGCAAAAGCCAGAGTTGCAGAACTCAAGCAACGTAGTGCTGAACTTGAAGACGCCAAAAAAGAGGCTGAAGAAGAACGCACCAATGTCCTCTATACAATTCCCAATCTTCCCTACGACATCGTTCCAGAAGGTCGAACTGCAGAAGAAAATGAAGTAGTGAAAACAGGAGGAAACAGCACTGAATTACCCGAAAACCCACTCCCCCACTGGGAACTCGCTAAGAAGTATGATCTTATCGACTTCGACCTTGGTGTAAAGATTACAGGTGCTGGTTTCCCCGTCTATAAAGGTTTGGGAGCTCGTCTCCAACGTGCACTCATCAACTTCTTCTTAGACGAAGCTCGAGAGGCAGGATACACTGAAATCATGCCCCCAACAGTGGTAAATGCTGCTTCAGGATATGGCACAGGTCAATTGCCTGACAAAGAAGGCCAGATGTATCACTGTACGCTTGACGACCTTTATCTTATCCCAACAGCAGAAGTACCCGTTACAAACATCTATCGTGACGTAATCATTGAGGAGCGCGAACTTCCAATCAAGAATTGCGCATACACCCAATGCTTCCGTCGTGAAGCAGGTAGCTACGGTAAGGACGTTCGTGGTTTGAACCGTTTGCATGAATTCTCAAATCGAGATTGTACGCATTGATCGTCCAGAACATTCTCAACAAAGCCATGACGAAATGCTGGCTCATGTAGAAGGTTTGCTCCAAAAGCTAGAACTCCCCTATCGTATCCTCCGTCTTTGTGGTGGAGACATGAGCTTTACAGCCGCCCTCTGCTACGACTTCGAAGTTTATTCAGAAGCGCAAGGTCGTTGGTTGGAAGTTTCTTCGGTTTCTAATTTCGATAGTTACCAAGCTAATCGCTTGAAGTGTCGTTATCGCCGAGCAGAAGATAAGAAAATTGAGCTTTGCCACACACTTAATGGTTCTGCATTAGCATTGCCACGCATTGTAGCAGCGTTGCTCGAAAACTTCCAAACAGAAGACGGCATTCGCATCCCCAAGGCTCTCCAACCTTACATGGGATGTGACATGATTCGATAATCAGCATCGACTATAACCCTAAGTCCGAGGAGTGGCGACACCCGCCACGTATCGGCAAGACTCTTAATACTTAAAGCCATGAACATTGACCTATTTATGCAGCAGCTTGAGGCTCGCCACCCTGGTGAGCAAGAATACTTGCAAGCTGTTCGCGAAGTATTGCTTAGCATTGGTGACATTTACGACCAACATCCAGAATGGGAACGTGCTTCCTTATTGGAGCGTTTGGTAGAACCCGAACGTATCATTACATTTCGTGTACCCTGGGTAGACGATCGTGGTAAGGTTCAAGTCAACATTGGCTACCGCGTACAATTTAATTCCGCCATTGGTCCCTACAAAGGTGGGTTGCGATTCCACGCATCGGTCAATCTCAGCATCCTCAAATTCTTGGGATTTGAGCAAACTTTCAAGAACGCTCTAACCACTCTTCCCATGGGTGGTGGCAAGGGAGGTTCTGACTTCTCACCACGCGGAAAGAGCGATGCAGAAATCATGCGTTTCTGCCAATCTTTCATGAACGAACTGTATCGTTACATTGGCCCTGAAGTAGACGTTCCTGCTGGTGACATTGGCGTTGGTGGTCGTGAAATCGGCTATCTCTTTGGTCAATACAAAAAGCTTACACGCGACTTCTCTGGTGTACTCACCGGTAAGAACCTTGAGTTCGGTGGAAGCCTCATTCGTCCTGAAGCTACAGGTTTCGGAGGGCTGTATTTGTAAATGAAATGCTACAACGTGCAGGATACGAGCTCAAAGGAAAGACCGTCGCCATCTCTGGATTTGGCAATGTCGCTTGGGGGGCAGCAACTAAAGCCACTCAACTCGGTGCTAAAGTCGTGACCATTAGCGGACCTGATGGATATATTTATGATCCAGAAGGAATTAGTGGAGAAAAAATCGACTATATGCTCGAACTTCGCTCATCAGGCAATGATATCGTAGAACCCTATGCAGAAGAGTTCCCCACGGCTAAGTTTATTCCTGGAAAGCGTCCATGGGAAGTCAAAGTAGATATCGCTCTACCTTGTGCAACTCAAAACGAGCTTAACGGTGAAGATGCACAACACCTTGTAGACAATGGTGTGCTCTGTGTAGGTGAAATCTCTAATATGGGATGCACTCCAGAAGCAATCGACCTCTTCATTGAGAAGAAGATGCTGTTTGCTCCTGGTAAGGCAGTTAATGCCGGTGGTGTAGCAACATCTGGTCTGGAAATGAGCCAAAACGCTATGCACCTCTCCTGGAGTGAAGCAGATGTAGATGCTCGTTTGCACCAAATTATGCACGGTATTCACCAACAATGCGTCAAATACGGTACCGATGAAAATGGTTATGTCAACTACGTCAAAGGTGCTAATGTCGCAGGCTTCATGAAAGTTGCAAAAGCTATGATGGCACAAGGTGTCGTATAATTTGAGAATAGCCATTACTGTTTCTCTATCATTATACCAATAACGCATAGTCCATAAGTTGCCTACAAACATTATTGGTTGATAGTTCAACAGTCACAGCAATAAATTCTACAATATCCTTTGCGGATGGTAGTGAAATCAACACTATCATCCGCAATTTTATGGAAATAATACGACACTTTCTATACATTTGGCTGTATTTCAATCACCACAATAACTACAAATCCAAAGAAAATTCGTAATTTTGCTGCCGTTTGAACATAGGCAGCACATAATCTTTAACATACAACATACTATTACAAGTGATGCCCAAAACATTTGATCTTATTCGCCTTGCCATTGCTGCCGGTGTTGCTATCGGCCTAGCAGGCTATGTCTATCTCACCCTCCACGATTTAGCTGGTGCAGTTCTTTTTGCCTTTGGCCTTCTCACTATTGTGAGCTATCGTCTAAAGCTCTTTACAAGCGTGGCTGGCTTTATCCATCGCAATGAGTTTCCTCAACTAGCCCTAATTCTTGTTTGTAACATCATAGGATGTGGACTTGTTGCCCTACTCTCTCGAGCTGCAGCTCACCCCCTATCTCCAACAGCAGAAGTTGTAATCGGAGAAGCGGCTTGCTAATGGAGCTTTGAATAGTGGACTGCTAGCGATAGGATGTGGCATCATCATGACTGTATCTGTAACATTTGCATATCGTGGCAAATTCCTACCACTACTCTTTGGTGTGCCTCTCTTCATCAAATGCGGATTCCCTCACTGCATGGCAGATGCTTTCTATCTAACTAGCTGTTCTCTGGATTTCTGGGGAAAGCATTGGCAAGAAATTAGCCTCTATTACCCCGCTATTGTTCTAGGTAACTTTGTTGGTTGCAATCTACCTCGCCTATTTCCTAAGCAAGATGACCTACATTGATAAAATCAGCAGGCAATAGTGACAAAGGGGTGACTTCAGATTACCCAGAACTTACAACAGACACTCATCAAAAAAAAACGATTCCTCCACTTGCAAAGCAGCAAATGGAGGAATCGTTTATATATTATTACGCTCAGTAGCTTTGAGCTACCTTTAATTGAGAAGCACTATTCAAGGCGCATTGTGCCAGCATCTGGAAGTTCCTTCCAACGGAAACCGTATGTATCGTAAGCATCTGTAACGATGACAAAACAATTAGGTGCACGAAGCTTAATTCCTTCGGTGATGGCTGGGAGTTCTTTTTGACGAACTACCAGAAGAAGAATATCTTTGTCACCACCACTATAAAGTCCTTTTGAGGGAGTCCATGTAGCAGTGCGGTCTAGTGTATGAAGAATCCACTCTCGCAGTCCCTCTCTGTCTTTACAATCACAGATGATATGCACAAGTTTTGTATCCTGTGTACCACTTACCACTGTAGCAATGGACCGAGTAATGGCAAACATTGTGATGAGCGAATAAAAAGAAAGCATCCAAGACTTGGCTTCTGCACTACCGATATTGAGCCCATATCCCATACCAATAACTAAAAGTCCCGAGAGTACGATGAGACCATCCACTGTCATCAAGGCATAAGAGAAACGCACACGAGTAAATTTGTGGATAATCATAGCAATGATGTCACTACCCCCACTCGAAGCACTCTGTTTGATAACAAGTCCTGTACCTACTCCTACCAGAACACCACCAATAAGACTGCTGATAATTAGATCATTAGTTAAATCTAAGTGTCCACCTAACAGTTTAGTGGGGTCGAGAGTTTTCAAAGCCTCTACAGGATAGCTCCACTGCGTTAGAATATTCACCATTATTGGGAGTGTCACTGCTGCTACCAAAGTGCGCAACCCTAGCTTACCTCCTAGCACAAGAAGTGAGATGATGAGCAAAGGTATCTGAATACAAAGGGCAATGGTGCCAATCGGTGCTGCGGGAAAGATGGCGTGCAACACAATACTAATACCAAACTCCACCAGGCACTATGCCATAAGGGTTAATAAAGTAAACCAATCCTAATGCGGTGACTAAACACCCGAAAAGGATAAAGGGGACTGCACGAAGTGTCTCAGGCTGAGAGGCTTCTTTCCAAAGTCCACGAAGAGAAAAAGACATAAATTCCTATTGAGTTATTAGGTTTCATCAGCGAGGGGCAACTATTCTCAAGCACTATTTTTTCAGAACGCTAAATGTTCCCCAACTATAATCGGGCACAAAAGTACGCGATTTGCAGCAAAGCACAAAATTTAGAGCATATATATTTGCTTAAAACTAAGGAAGATTTACCTTTGCACTTGGTAAGCATAATCCATATCTTTGATGAAAAGTTTTATCCTCTCTGTTCTCCTTATTACAAGCAGTGTTGCTACAGCGGTGTCGGTCCCATTACCTTCACCTTCTTCTGCACCTAACAAGCAGCACATTCCTCTCGAACAACCCGTCAGACTACGTAATTGCCCAGAGCAAATCATCGTACACACAGGCTATCGATTATCCTTCAATCGCGAAACGCTGTGCCCCAATTGGGTAGCATGGGAACTAACTGCACAAGAAACCCAAGGCACTGCTCAGCGTTCTAATGATTTCGCCCCGACCCTGCTGTTCCACTTCGTTATCAAGTCACCACTGATGATTATAAGCACAGCGGCTATGACAGAGGACACATGTGCCCCTCTGCCGATATGAAGTGGAGTCCTGCTGCCCAATCAGAATGTTTTTTCATGAGCAACATCTGTCCACAGCTACATAGTCTTAATGCTGGTGGCTGGGAAAAGCTAGAAAGCGCCTGTCGACGTTGGGCCAAACGGGAAGGTCAAATCTACATTGTCTGTGGGCCTATCTATAATACAGGAAGAAAAGTGCTACATATCGGTAAGCAACAGAAGATTCGCGTGCCCAATGCCTTCTTCAAAGTTGTGCTTTCTCTCAAAAAGGGCGAAGAAAAGGCGATTGGCTTCTATTATACCAATCGAGATGGTAAACAAAATATGTCGGACGCAGCTAAAAGTGTCGATGAAATCGAACAAATGACCGGCATGGACTTCTTCCCACAGCTCAACGATGTCTTAGAACGTCGTGTTGAAGCAAAATACTCCCTCAGCCAGTGGCACTAATGGTGGCTTTCCATCTTCTCTACAAATGGTGTATCAATGTATGCCATTAAACCATAGATCCTGAAAATGAACTTTCTTAGTTCTTCCCTGCTTCACTTGGTTTGTGTATATCCCATAGCACGAAGTATTTCAATAACCCGTTGTTTGAAATCTCCTTGTACTAGCACTTCACCATCCTTCGCGCTGCCACCAACGCCACATTTGGACTTCAGTGCTTTGCCTAACTCTTTTAGGCTGGTTTCACAACCTATAAATCCACTTACAATGGTCACGGTCTTCCCACCGCGACCATTTTTTTCTATGCGTACACGCAGCTTTTGCTCTTTTGCCTCCAAAGTTTTCACTTCTTCTTCGGCATCCGTTTGGTAATCATAGTCTGTGGCAGTGCTAAATACCACCCCTAAACGTTTTTTCCAATCATTATCTTTCATATGACTCACTATTATCTAAATTCAGATACATCGTAAACGTAATAGTAATGCACTACCTAGTACGTCCCAATGAACGCAAATTGCGAGCAAAGGTATTCATCTTTTTGTCCAAGACCTTTGATATACCTTTTGCTCCCCCTAAGATATTGTCCACTTCTGCCCAAATCTGGGGCTATGGTTCAATTCTATCAAATGCGCCAATTCATGGCATACCACATAATCTACTAGTTCTCGTGGAGATAGCAACAACCAAACATTAAAATTGACGTTTCCAAGTGATGAACAGGACCCCCATCTGCTACTAACATCTTTGTAAGTGATGCGTTTTATACTGACTCCTGCTGCAGCTGCTCGTTCATGAATAATAGGAGTAATAAGCTGTTTACACTGAGTTCTCAGTATTTCTATGATGACCTTATTGAGCCATTCTTGTTTACTTGGCTGAGAGAAATCAAAATTCTTAGGTAACAAAAGAGTCACGTCCCCCTTTTTAGATTTCACTTGCGCCACCTCTTTTTGTGGTTGTAACTCTATGGTCAGACGTAAGAGGTCTGTTTCTATCGAAAACTGTGGAGTGATATTAAAGCGCATATGAAGTGTAGTAGGTTTACGTTGACCAAAGATACAACATCTCACGAAATAGAACAACGGCAAAACTAAAGACTTCGCTAATCTTTGTGAATCCACAATTTATATTTAGCTTCTCACATTGCATTATACGCAGACAAACCTTACTATGGCCCTCAATAAATGAATCTGCGAAAGACTGTCACACCGACCGGAACGAGAGTTTCACAGATTTTCTCCGACATTTTCTCAAAAATCTCCCACGAAATTACTTTTGTCTCCCACGTTTTAACCATATCCCTCCATTCTTTTCGTCAAATAAAAGGAGATTCTTTCCCAATCCATCGCAACACTTTGCCAACTATCGCAAAAGAAAGCTTATTTCAATCTCTTTTTCCTTTACAACAATCATCAACACCCTAGTTTCTAACGCCTTTATCACAATATTCGAGGTCTAGTTTCAAAATTATTTTTGTCATTATATTTCGCCACACGCATACAATAATTAAGATTTACAAAGCTACATCCAGAGATTTATTATGAGGAATTAGGAAAGTCTATACGCTTGCTCCTAAGGACAACACGATTGTTTTTTACAACAGCAAAATAATACCCAAACATTGCATAGGTTTGCACCGCCACACATTTGCTAAATTGAAGACAAATGCTTATATTTGCAGAAATAACTAGATACTCCAATATGGCAACTATAAACATCAACACTCCCTTTGGAGATATTAAAGTGCGTCTCTATGATGAAACGCCAATTCACCGTGATAATTTTCTAAAATTGGCGCAAGAGGGCTTTTATAATGGCACTCTATTTCACCGCGTCATAGAGAACTTTATGATTCAAGGCGGAGATCCAGATAGCAGAGAAGCTACACCAAAACAAATGCTCGGCACTGGTGATCCAGGCTATACCTTACCTGCTGAGATTGTTGCTGGCTTGTATCACAAACGAGGTGCATTGGCAGCCGCGCGAATGGGAGATGAAATGAACCCTAATCGAGAATCTAGCGGAAGCCAATTTTATATTGTTTGGGGACAAAGCTATAATAAGTCGAAGCTGAAACAATTAGAGAAACAAATGCTTCAACAGATGGAACAACAAAGGTTCAATACTTTAGCGGCTTCTCACAAAGAAGAAATCATGACCATGCGACGTAACCGCGACCGCGAGGGGCTGGCAGAATTGCAGGAGCGTTTGATCCAACAAGCTCAACAAGAAGTGAAAGCAAAAGCACCGCTGTTTACCAATGAGATGTACCAAATGTATGAAGAAACCGGCGGTACCCCTTTCCTTGACGGCCAGTATACTGTATTTGGAGAAGTAACGCAAGGACTTGATGTAGTAGGAAAGATACAGAGTGTCACCACCGGTATGGCAGATCGTCCCGTACAAGATTTGAAAATTCAAGTATCCGTCGAAGACTAACCCTTCATTTCCCAACCAGTAACTATTTAGAAAATGAAGATACTCATCACAGGTGCCAATGGATTCGTTGGTTGCCGAGTTGCACGCTTCTTAGGGATGTCACACCAAGTCGTTGCTTTGAGCAGCAAGGATTTGGACATCACAGACATTGACGCTGTATATTCTGTCGTAATGGACCACCTCCCTAAAGCGATTATCCATTTGGCAGCACTTTCAGACCCTGGATACTGTCAACAAAACCCTGATGACAGTAAAATCGTCAACGTCGAAGGCACCATCAATGTGTCACGCGCAGCGGCTGCTGTAGGTGCGAAAATGATTTTTGCAAGTTCTGACCAAGTGTACACTGGACAGCTCGGAGAGGAGCCTTTTAACGAAACTATAGCACTTTCACCGGCAGGAGTTTATGGAAAACATAAATTGGAAGCAGAAACAGCGATGCTCTCCCTTCTACCCAATGCGGTGGCACTCCGCCTTACTTGGATGTATGACATTCCTGCTTCGCCTCTTCGCCAAAATCAGGGAATACTTGTTCGCCTGATGAAAGCAGCAGAAGAGCAACAGCCTCTTTATGTATCTACTCAAGAAACACGTGGAATTACTCACGTATGGGAAGTGGTACGTAGAATTGAGGGAACGATTGGTCTGCCTGGTGGCGTCTATAACTTTGGAGCCACAAACGAAGTCTCAACCTTTGACACTTATCGTGCAGCAGCGCAATTCTTAATGACCACAGGGTTCATAGAGATGGAACCACACGATTTGGTACAACCCTCAGATGCCCCACACAGAAGCCTTAGCATTTCCCTTGCTAAATTGGAGCGCTTTGGTTTAACCTTCCCCAACAGCATTGCAGGTCTACGCACTGCTTTATTACATAGTGTGTAACAGTCCCTTTATTGTTATAACTGTAGTACAATAAGCTTAAAAGCTATATCGTTTTGCTGGAATATAAGTCTTATACTTCCAATACCTTCACCCTATGATTCGAACTGTTCTTTTTGACCTCGATGGCACATTGTTAAATACATTGACCGACTTGTCTAATAGCGTAAACTTTGCGCTAAAGGCGCACGAGTTGCCGGAAAGAACCGTTCAAGAAATTCGTGCATTCTTGGGCAATGGCATCCGCAATCTAATCGAAAAGTCCGTACCATTCAACACCTCTGTAGAAGTACTTGACAAGGTTTTTCAGAGTTTCAAAACTTACTATTTGAAACATGGGTTAGATTATACTACCCCATATGCAGGAATAATGCCACTTCTTGAGAAACTCAAAATGGAATCATTTAAGATGGCGATTATCAGCAATAAAGTAGATGCAGCTGTACAACAACTAAACTCTCAATTTTTCGCTGATTACATGGATATCGCAGTTGGTGAAAAACCTAATGTGAAGAGAAAACCAGCTCCAGATAGTGTACTTTTTGCTATAGAAGCTCTCGGTGCACAACCGGATACAACATTGTATATCGGTGATAGCGAAGTAGACTATGAAACAGCACGCGCAGCAAGCGTGAAATGTGTTCTTGTCACTTGGGGATTTCGTAACGAACACGACTTGAAACTTTTAAAATCAGACTTTTATGCGAATTCTCCGGAGGAATTATACAACATCATCTCTAGTTGTTAGTCTGGGAGTTTATCGCTTTCCAACAGCAGTCTAAGTACTTCTAGAATAAAGAAAAGTGTCAGATAGGCTTTTCAACTTCACAATCTACCCAATATAACATAGTGTATTCTTTATTTTAGCACAAACGAGAAAAAAAACGCCTTTAGATTTTTTTTTTCTCAGAGAAAAGAGTAAATTCGCATCTGAAAGAATAAAAAACGCGGCAGTAGCTCAGCTGGTAGAGCATGGGCTTCCCAAGCCCAGGGTCGCGGGTTCGAGCCCCGTTTGCCGCTCAGAACAAACTTGTTTATATTATTCCCTCTATATATGGCTAAAATTAGATGCATCGGTGTGTTGACATCTGGAGGTGACGCTCCTGGTATGAATGCAGCAATTCGTGCGGTCACAAGAAGTGCTATTTGCAATGGATTCAAAGTAAAGCAATCTATCGTGGCTATGAAGGTCTGATGAAAGGTGAAGTAAAAACCTTTACGACAGAAGACGTTTCAGGTATCATTCAAACAGGTGGTACAATACTCCGCACAGCTCGCGCAGCAGAATTTCGTACTCCCGAAGGTCGTAAGCGCGCCTATGACACACTTATTAAAGAGGGCATTGACGCACTCATCGTAATTGGCGGTAATGGTTCACTTACTGGGGCTATGCTATTGGCAGAAGAATATGACTTCCCTTGCATTGGCTTGCCTGGAACTATTGACAACGACCTATATGGCACCGACAACACGATTGGTTATGACACTACGCTCAACACGATTATGGACTGCGTAGACAAGATTCGTGATACAGCAAACTCACACGAACGCATCTTCTTTGTCGAAGTTATGGGACGTGATGCAGGGTTTCTTGCTCAAAACTCTGCTATTGCAGCAGGTGCAGAAGTAGCTATTATTCCAGAAGACACAACTGGAGCAGACCAGCTCATTGAATTCATGGAACGTGGTATCCGTAAATCTAAAAGGAGTTGTATAGTTATCGTTAGTGAAAGCCCCAAATGTGGTGCACTGCACTATGCAGATCGCGTAAATAAAGAATACCCCGAATTTGACGTTCGCGTGTCTATCTTAGGACACTTGCAACGCGGTGGAAGACCCTCCGCTCTCGACCGCGTTTTAGCCTCACGCGTAGGTGTAGGTGCAATTAACGCCCTTGTGCAAGGTCAACGCAATGTAATGGTGGGTATTCGCAACCACCAAATCGTTTATGTTCCCTTCATCGAAGCGGTACAGAAGCGTAAAAACATGGATCCACAACTAATTAAAGTTCTCAACGAACTGAGCATTTAATAAAGACATTCACGGATATGAGCACTCATATTGGATATATCTCTCAAATCATCGGCCCTGTAGTCGACGTTTATTTCCCTACGGATGAAAAGAATGCAGCAGAAGTGCTGCCCAAAATCCACGATGCCTTGGAGGTTACACACCCTGATGGCCGCACACTTGTCATCGAAGTGCAACAGCACATTGGTGAAGATACAGTGCGCACAGTCGCTATGGACAATACAGACGGATTAGCACGTGGCTTGGAAGTTCGTCAAACAGGTATGCCTATCTCAATGCCTATCGGCAACCAAGTTAAAGGACGTATGCTGAATGTAATCGGCGAGACCATTGACGGTCTGAATCAAGTGAGCAAGACTCCAGAGACAGCCTACCCCATTCACCGCGAAGCGCCCAAGTTTGAAGACCTCAAGACAAGCCGTGAAGTACTCTACACAGGTATTAAAGTAATTGACTTGCTCGAACCTTACATGAAAGGTGGTAAGATTGGTCTTTTTGGTGGTGCTGGTGTGGGAAAAACCGTGCTTATCATGGAGCTGATTAACAATATCGCTAAAGGCCATGACGGTTTCTCTGTATTTGCAGGTGTAGGTGAACGTACTCGCGAAGGTAATGACTTGCTACGCGAAATGATTGAATCAGGCGTTGTCAAATACGGTGAAGCATTTACCGAAGCCATGGAACGTGGTGAGTGGGATCTTTCAAAAGTAGATTACAATGAAGTAGCCAAGAGTCAGGCGACCTTGGTGTATGGTCAGATGAATGAACCTCCTGGTGCTCGTGCCTCTGTTGCACTTTCTGGTCTTTCCATTGCAGAATCTTTTAGAGATAGTGGAGCAGAAAGCGGAAAAGCAACTGATATTCTTTTCTTTATCGACAATATTTTCCGTTTCACTCAAGCTGGTTCTGAGGTTTCGGCTCTTCTCGGACGTATGCCTTCTGCTGTAGGTTACCAGCCTACCCTTGCTTCTGAGATGGGTGCCATGCAAGAACGCATTACCTCTACCAAGAATGGATCTATTACTTCTATCCAAGCGGTGTATGTACCAGCGGACGACTTGACAGACCCTGCTCCTGCAACTACTTTCACCCACTTGGATGCTACGACCGTACTTTCTCGTAAGATTACAGAATTGGGTATTTATCCAGCTGTGGATCCTCTAGACTCTACGTCACGTATCCTTGACCCCAATGTTATTGGTCAAGCACACTATGATTGTGCACAACGTGTAAAGCAAATTCTTCAGAAGTACAAAGAACTCCAAGACATCATTGCCATCTTGGGTATGGATGAACTTTCTGATGAAGATCGCCAGACAGTTAATCGCGCTCGCCGTGTACAACGCTTCCTTTCTCAGCCGTTTACAGTTGCAGAAAAGTTTACTGGTGTGAAGGGGGTTATGGTACCCATCGATGAGGTCATCCGTGGTTTCAACATGATTCTTGATGGAGAAGTAGACCACCTACCCGAACAGGCATTCCTTAACGTGGGTACAATCGACGACGCGATTGAAAAGGGAGAACGTTTGCTCTCTCAAGCTAAATCCTAACCAATATGGCACAGTCTAACGAACTTCAAGCTGTTGTGATTTCTCCAGAACGTACGCTCTATCATGCAAACGTTGAAGCACTGATTGTGCCTGGTGAAAAGGGACAATTTGAAATACTTCGCAACCACGCTCCTCTGATTTCTTCTCTTACCGCAGGTACAATAATATGCCGTGGGAAACGAGCCTTTTGAAATTCACATTATTAGTGGATTTGTAGAGGTTAAAGATAATGAGGTTACTCTGTGCGTAGAAGTAGACAATAGTCTATGATTAGAATTCTTCGTTTCGGATGTTTATTAGCATTGGCGCAGGTTATCTTCGGGGTCATTCTATTTTTTATTGAGCTTTGGACAATGAATGTCTCAAACTTTGAGATTGCCCGTTCAATAATTCTGGCTTCTGTAGTATATTTTGCCTTCACATTGCTGGAGGTGTCCATAGCAAACGCGCTGAAAAACAAGGATTCCTCCTATTTCATTGGAGTTAATCTAGTTTTTTCCCTGCTGCGCATGATACTAACGATTGTGATTCTTTTTATATGCAAGCGGAATGATAGCTTTAACTTCGCGCTAATCTTCATCAACTTTGCAGCGTTTTATATACTGACTTTAGCTTTTTCTGCTTGGCATCGTACAAAATTGAGTACACAAATAGATTCGACTCATGACACATCGCATTAAATATAACTTATTGCTCTTCTTCGCGCTGGCATTTGGGCTATTTCTACCCAAAACAGCTTTTGCCTCTACAGAAGAACATAAAGGCGAAATCAATGTATCGGAGTTTGTCCTAGAGCACCTAGCTGACTCTTATGAGTGGCACATCACAACCTGGGGCGACAACCATGTTTCGATTCCTCTCCCTGTGATAGTAAAGGGCGAAACATCTGGTTGGCATGTCTTTAGTAGTGAACGCATAAAAGAAGCTGCAAAAGAAGGGAAAGATTATCAAGGATTTTTCTTCTCTCCTCAGCACCACAACAAGATATATGAACGCCTTCCCAATGGTGAGATTGTTAAACCATGGGATATTTCTATCACGAAAAACGTGATTGAGATTTGGCTCGTTGTTTTTATTCTTCTGGCTATTTTCTTGACGTGTGCAAGATGGTATAAGAGAAACGACGGCGTACGCCAAGAGGCACCCAAAGGTTTTGTTGGTATGATGGAGATGTTGGTGATGGCGATTCACGATGATGTGATAAAAAGCTCCATTGGAGAAAAGCATTATCGCCGATATGCTCCATATCTTCTCACCGTATTTTTCTTCATTTTTACGAACAATCTTCTAGGGCTTATCCCAATATTCCCTGGTGGAGCCAACGTAACTGGCAATATCAACATTACATTGTTCTTAGCTGTAGGCACAATGCTGATGGTAAACCTCTTTGGTAACAAAGAGTATTGGAAAGAAATCCTTTGGCCAAACGTTCCTTTGTGGCTTAAGATTCCACCAGTGATGCCGGTAATCGAGATTTTTGGTATCTTTACTAAGCCCTTTGCTCTGATGATTCGTCTTTTTGCCAACATGATGGCTGGACACGCTATCATCCTCTCTTTTACCTTCGTGATTTTCATGACATGGCAAATTAGCACTACCATGGGGTCTATCTTCACTGTGTTTAGTTCATTGCTCATGATTTTCTTGAACTGTCTTGAACTCTTGGTAGCTTTCCTCCAAGCCTACGTTTTCACACTACTCTCTTCTGTCTTTATTGGCTTATCTCTGCCAGAACACCACGAAGACTAAGAAGTAAAAGACATAATTCCTTTGTAGTTGCTGCTAATGGTATAAGCATTACACTAGATTTACAAAAAGATTTTCCTAAAGTAACAAACTCAAATAGTATAACTCACAAAAACATTTACAACTATGATGTTATCACTTCTCGAAGCAACCACAGGTTTTGCTCAACTCGGTATGGCACTTGGTGCTGGTCTCGCAACTATCGGTGCTGGTCTTGGCATTGGTAAGATTGGTAGCTCTGCCATGGAAGCAATTGCACGTCAACCAGAAGCAGCAAGCAAGATTATGACCAACATGATCATTGTTGCAGCTCTAGTAGAAGGTGTTGCTCTCTTCGCTGTTGCAGCTTGCGCATTCCTCATCAAATAAATAGAATTCTCATTTCATCCAAAGACAAATAAGTATGGAGTCATTGAACTTACCCTCCATCCTCACCCCTGATTTGGACTTCTCTTTTGGATGTTGGTAGCTTTCGTGGCTCTCTTTCTCCTCCTCGCTAAGTTTGGATTTCCTGCTATCACAAATGCTGTAGAAGCACGCAAGAACTTTATCGACGAAAGTCTGCAGAATGCTAGAGCAGCAAACGAAAAACTAGCTGGAATCCAAGCAGAAAGTGAGAAAGTGCTGCGAGAAGCACGAGAGAAGCAAGCTGAAATTCTAAAAGAAGCAGCTGAAACTCGCAATGCCATTGTCGCGGAAGCAAAGTCACAGGCTGCAGAAGAAGGAGCAAAACTCCTTGCAGAAGCCAAAAAACAGATTCAGGTTGAGAAAGCCAATGCTCTGCTCGACATTCGTGCCCAAGTAGCAGACATCTCCATGCAAGTGGCGGAGAAACTCGTGGGTCGCGAACTTGAAAAGAGCGAGGCACAGACCTCCTACATCAACGACATCCTTGATGATGTAGAGCGTAAGTAAATAGAGTGACCAGTTAAAACACTCACAACCTAGTATTAAAACGATGAATACAGGAATCGTTGCCTCACGTTATGCTAAAGCTCTGCTTCGATTTGCAGAAGATAATAAAGAGGAAGCTTGGGTATATCAAGAAATGCTTCAGTTACATAGGAGCTTTCAACAGGTAAACACCTTGACAGCTACCCTTCTTAATCCAATCTTCAGTAATGAAAAGAAAGTAAAGTTGCTTACCGCAGCTTCACTTTCTCCAGAATGCAAAGAGGCATCAACGTCAACACGTCGATTTCTACAACTAGTTGTCGAGAAGAAGCGCACAGAAATAATGCCTTTTATCGCAACGTCTTTGTACACCAATACGAACAGGCAAAACAAATCACACGCGCAGAAGTAATCGTTGCTCAGCCTATAACGGAAGCAACAGAGGAACGTCTTCGCAATATCGTTGCCAAACGTACAGCAGGAGTTGTAAATCTTGACGTTCGCATAGATCCAAGTCTCCGCGCCGGCTTCATCCTTCAATATGATGACAATCGTATGGATGCAAGTCTACGTGGAAAAATAGAACGCCTGCGACATCAACTTCGTCTGCCAAGTCGTGCCCAATAATGACATAGGCATTCTATCTTAAAAACAAAAAGAATATGCCCAACAATATCCAACCAGGTGAAGTGTCCGAGGTGCTTTTGCAGCAGCTCAAAGACCTTTCCGTAGACCAGAAATTTGAAGAAGTGGGCGTTGTCCTCACCATTGGTGATGGTGTGGCACGTATCTATGGCTTGACTAAAGCTACAGAAAATGAACTTCTCGAATTTGAGAATGGTGTAATGGCAGTTGCCATGAACTTGGAAGAAGACAATGTCGGTGCTGTGCTCCTTGGTTCCTCCGAAGGTATTAAGGAAGGTCAAAGCGTTAAGCGTACAGGTCGTGTAGCTTCCATCATGGTGAACGAAAACATGCTGGGGCGTGTCATCAATCCTCTCGGACAACCACTGGACGGAGGTGGCGACATAGAAGGCGAAAAGTACTTAATGCCACTCGACCGCAAAGCTCCTGGTGTGATTTATCGTCAACCTGTTACTGAGTCTTTGGCCACTGGTCTCAAGAGTGTAGACTCGATGATTCCCATTGGTCGCGGACAACGTGAGTTAATCATTGGCGACCGCCAGACAGGAAAGACTGCAATTGCCATTGACACAATTATTAATCAACGTGCTAATTTCGAAGCTGGTAACCCTGTCTACTGTATCTATGTAGCCATTGGCCAAAAGGCTTCAACAGTTGCGAATATCGTAAACATCCTCAAAGAAAGAGGCGCGCTTGAATATACAACAATAGTGTCCGCCACAGCTGCAGAAAGTGCTGCATTGCAATACTATGCCCCAATGGCAGGTGCTGCTATCGGTGAATTCTTCCGTGATCGTGGTAAACACGCTTTGGTAGTATACGATGACTTGTCTAAACAAGCCGTTGCTTATCGTGAAGTATCTTTGATTCTTCGTCGCCCTTCTGGTCGTGAAGCTTATCCTGGTGACGTCTTTTATCTCCACTCACGTCTTCTAGAACGTGCAGCAAAGATCAATAACCAACAAGAAGTAGCAGAGCAAATGAACGACCTTCCTGAGTCACTCAAAGGCTTAGTTAAAGGAGGAGGCTCACTAACTGCACTTCCCATTATTGAGACTCAGGCAGGTGACGTATCAGCATATATTCCTACCAACGTAATTTCTATTACGGATGGACAGATTTATCTTGATACCAACTTGTTCAACCAAGGTTTCCGTCCTGCAATCGACGTCGGTATCTCCGTATCTCGTGTTGGTGGTTCTGCCCAGATTAAATCTATGAAGAAGGTGGCAGGTACTCTGAAGATTGACCAAGCACAATATCGCGAACTTGAAGCCTTCGCTAAGTTCTCTAGTGACATGGATGCGGTTACAGCTATGACAATTGACCGTGGTCGTAAGAATAATCAGCTGCTCATTCAAGCACAATACAGTCCAATGCCCGTTGCAGAGCAAGTTGCAATTCTTTATTGTGGAACCAAGGGGCTACTGTCACAAGTACCTCTTGAGCATATCAGAGATTTCCAAGAGCAATTCCTCAATGTTCTACGCGCCTCTTACAAGGATAGCGTTCTTGCTTGCTTGGCATCAGGCCAACTTACTGACGAGATTGAAACTACCTTGAAATCGGTAGCTGCTGATGTTACAGCACAATATGCCTAAATAACGCGACCAGCACATAGATTTATGGTGAGTTTCTCACCATAAATCTTAGCTGCGTCACAACCCTACTCTATTTATGGCCTCACTAAAAGAAGTAAAAACCCGAATATCTTCTGTCAATAGCACACGAAAGATTACTAGTGCCATGAAGATGGTTGCCAGCTCCAAGTTGCACCACGCACAACAGGCCATCGAACAAATGCGACCTTACGAGGAAAAGCTCAGTGGCATCATGTCTACTTTCGTTTCCTCACTCGAAGGCAATATAAGTTCACCATACGCAGAAGCGAGAGAGGTACAACGAGTGGCTGTGGTGGTGTTTTCCTCTAACTCAAGTCTTTGTGGTGGATTCAACGGTAACACGCTTAAAAAGGTCAAGCAAACCCTTGATAGCTTCGAACAACAGGGATACAAGTAACCAAAGTTTACCCTATTGGTAAAAAGATTACAGAAGGACTACGCAAAATAGGTTACACTCCTGCGTGCGATTTGTCTTCTTGCCTAGATCATCCCCAATATGTCCCTATTGCAGCCCTTTCAGCAGAAATAATGGAAGAGTATGCCAAAGGCGAAATAGATAAGGTGGTTTTGATTTATCATCATTTCAAAAGCGCTGGAAGCCAGATCCTCACTGAAGAACAATTTCTTCCCATTGAATTTCCTCAAGATGAAGCTGAAGACCAGAATCTCAACTTCTTAGTTGAGCCTCATCCACAGCACCTTCTTGAGAAACTCATACCACAGTCACTTCACCTCAAGCTCTACTCAGCAATGCTTGATAGCCTTGCTTCAGAGCATGCAGCCCGTGTAATAGCAATGCAAGTGGCTACAGACAACGCCGATGAGCTGCTCCGTCAACTGACTCTGCAATATAACAAGTCACGCCAACAAGCAATTACTGCAGAACTACTAGACATCGTTGGTGGTTCCTTGCAATAATCCGACTTCTTATTTTAGAACAAACATATAGTGGGAGAAAGCTGTAACCACAAAACCTACAGCTTCTCCCATTTTTATACTAATACATTCAAGCTATTCGTGTGCAATTTAGCTCAAGTAGCAGACATTAGCTTGATTGTGCTTTTAGAAAAGGGATTAGCTTGTAATGAACTACAATCTTACCTACGGGAGGTTGTCGCCACACATATTGCATTATAGCGACAATGCATTTCCGACTTTAGATGCCACAGCACTCCACCCTATTGAAGAAGCGATTTATTCAACATAAAGGAAAACGCAAACACTCAGCATGGATCAAGCTATCACTCTTTATTTCAATGGCAGTCATTCACTCTATCTTGACGTCTTTGCTTGGAGTGCCACTCACATCCAGGTATGGATACCCTTTTTATTGGTGATAATATATGTCCTTTTCAAGGAACACGACTTCGCCCACTTCTTCTTTATTCTTGGAGCTGCTATTTCTGTGTGGTTATCTCCGATCAAGTAGCCTCTTCTATCTTCAAACCGCTAATAGCTCGCTGGCGCCCCACCCATAATCCTCAGATTATGCACTTAACCGATGTCGTAGGGGGGTATCGCGGTGGTTACTTTGGCTTTTTCTCCTCTCACGCAGCTAACACATTCTCCATTGCGACCTTTCTGTCTCTAGTGTTTCGCCATCGAAATGTCAGCCTTTCTCTCTTTGCATGGGCAGTTCTTAATTGCTGGACTAGAATATATCTCGGTGTTCATTACTTTGGAGACCTGCTAACTGGGGCTATTTTTGGCAGTTTGGTTGCCTATCTTGCCTTTAGAGTGTATTGTTATTACTTTAAAGATGCCACTTCTTTTCCCTATACACGCAAGCAACTAAAGCACATCCCTATGGTCTTCATACTAACCCTTTGTATTCTTGCAACTCCATGGAGACTTATCTACTAGTTTTCAGAAAGGAAAACCAAATCACAAGGATATAAGCAATCATCCTCATTGAACTCAAACATTCAACTCAACATACACAACTCAACAAACTTAACAACATGGAATACCACGCACACGAGGTTCTTGGCATGATGCTAGGACAAACCTTCACAGAAGAGTCTCTTCTTGCTGCAATGCGCAACACTTTGGCGATGACGCTACATACTATAGTTGCAGTCAAAGCGACATGACTGCCGAACAACTCCTTGCATTCTTGAAGAGTAAGGGCAAGTTTGTAGAGGTTGAAGGTGGTTTCACCCTCAACACTAGCCATGGTGGCGGTTGCGGTCATTGATTTTTGACGAATCTAAGAACATTTGTAAGAAATCTGCAATAGAAATTCTAGACAAATCCCAACTTGATTAAGGCACGAAAAGTAATCAACATTGCATTTTCTTCCATTACGCTCCGTTAATTTCTGTTTATTTACAGATTTAACCATTCACACAAATGAAAAAACGTCTCTGATTCTAGCAATCAGAGACGTTTTTTCATGTTTCAAGCAATCTTACTCCTTAGAATCGTTTGATAAATCGATCAAGTTCGCGTTTATCATCACGTTCACGGATAGAAGCACGCTTATCAAATTCTTTTTTACCACGACAAAGAGCGATATCCAATTTCGCTAATCCCTTATCATTGATAAACAAGACCAGAGGTACAATAGTATACCCTGGAGACAAGGTGTCATTTCTAAGATTGTGGATTTCTTTCTTGTTAAGCAACAACTTTCGATCTCGACGTGTTGCGTGATTATTGTAAGTGCCGTAGCTATATTCCGCTACATACATATTCTTCACCCACAACTCATCATCGTGAATAAAGCAGAAAGTATCTACCAAAGAGGCTTTACCTTCACGAATACTCTTGATTTCTGTACCCGTCAATACAATGCCGGCAGTATACTTATCTATAATTTCATAGTCAAACGTAGCGCGCTTATTCTTAATTCTTATGCGTTGCAGCTTGACCTTACCACCTTTTTGTTTACTCATAATTATCTATCTCAATAAATCAAGGAGATGCTCATCCAAATACTGTGCTACACGTGTGGTATACTCCTCTTCATGTTCCATGAACTCATCATCTAAATCGTCGAATTCAGGGAAGCGTTCATAGAGTCCCATAAATTCTTCATCAGAACATGGCTTTTTAATCTCCTTGCCATGTAGTTCGTAGAGTTCGCGTCCCTTGTAAATCAACTTAGACAACTCCTTCAAGCCCCACAATCGCATAGCCTTAGCAAAAGGATTCAAGAAGAAGAAATCACCATAACCATTATGAATAAGCTGAATGAAGCCACCATCACACAGTTCATCTCTAAGCAAAATATATGCCCATAATGTTATCTGTTCACCAGACAACTTCGTCATAGTTTCTGCTGTTAGCTCATGTCCTACCTCATCTTGAAAAGCATTTACGACAACTTGAAGAAAGTCATCCATTCCAGCCTCGGCTGCCTGACGGAGAGCTGCATCTTTTACTTTTATCTTCATGATTCCTTATTGACTAATTGAAGTTTCATCCTACTATAGTCCAATACTCAAAAAATAACTGGCATTATATAACCCTAGCTTAGGACTTTTATTCTACAAAGATACAGAAATCCCACCACACTCACCGCCTATTAACTCAAAAAATCGTATCTTTGTCAACAAGCTAACCCTTTTCTCGCTTTCTAATGAAGAAATTTGTAAAAGACCTACGCGTGGAATCTATTGATTTCTTAAGAGAAGACTATATTCTACTGCGATTATTCGATCCAGATCAAGACCTACCTCCTATGCAACCCGGACAGTTTGTTCAAGTTGCGGTAGAAAATTCTCCAACAACATTCCTTCGTCGTCCAATTTCTATCAACGATGTTCATGTTGAACGTCACAGCTTCGACTTACTCATACACATGGTAGGTGATGGAACACGAGCTCTTAGTAAACTCAGCACAGGACAAAGTCTCAATTGCATCTATCCTTTAGGAAATGGGTTTGATGTCCCTCCCATCTCAGAAGGAAAGAAAAAGTACCTTCTTGTAGGAGGTGGTGTAGGAACAGCGCCAATGTTGCTCTATGGTCGTCAGCTTCTTGAAGCCGGTCATGAGCCTGTGTTCTTGTTAGGCGGACGTTCACAACGTGATCTTCTAGAACTAGATCGTTTTGCGGCTTTTGGTCGTGTATTTACAACCACTGAGGATGCAACAATGGGAGAGAAAGGCTTTGTAACTCATCACTCCATTTGGAAGAATGAACAATTCGACTGTGTTGCAGCATGCGGTCCCAAACCCATGATGCAGGCTGTAGCCAAAATGGCACGTCAATATGATACCCCATGCTTTGTGTCACTTGAAAATCTCATGGCCTGCGGAATAGGTGCCTGTCTCTGCTGCATTGAAAGACAGTAAAGGGAAACATTTGCGTTTGCACGGAAGGACCGGTGTTCTCTACCAACCAACTCACTTGGGAATAAGGAACACTTAAATTAGATATCGAAGCTCGATTTAACATGCTTACCACCTCTGCCTCTAAAGTTCTCTCTCCACATACGTTTATACAACAAGCCCTTTAGAATCTTACGACCAACATCTCACTTCTAACGTCTTCTTCATGGCTCATCTTAATGTAAATATAGGCAACCTTGCCCTTAAAAATCCAGTTCTTACAGCATCAGGCACCTTTGGTTACGGCCTTGAGTTTGCCGACTTCATCGACCTCAATCGACTAGGTGGTTACATTGTGAAAGGAACTACCCTGCTCCCCCGACAAGGCAACGACTATCCTCGTATGGCAGAAACCCCTCAAGGAATGCTCAACTGCGTTGGCCTTCAAAATAAAGGCGTAGATTATTTTGCAGAACACATATATCCTCAAATCAAAGACTACAATTCTGCAGCGATTGTCAACGTTAGTGGCTCTTCCCCAGAAGACTATGCAGAATGCGCAGCAAGAGTAGCAGCTCTAGACAATATTCCTGCCATTGAGCTTAATATATCTTGCCCAAATGTCCACGATGGCGGAATGGCTTTTGGAGTCACTTGCTCTGGCGCAGCTTCAGTAGTAAAAGCCGTGCGCGCAGCTTACCCCAAAACTCTAATCGTTAAACTATCGCCTAATGTCACCGACATTGCAGAGATAGCACGTGCTGTAGAAGCAGAAGGAGCTGATTCTGTATCTCTCATCAATACGCTTATGGGGATGAGCGTCGATATTGAACGCCGACGCAGCAACTTAAGCATAGGTACAGGTGGTCTTTCCGGTCCATGCGTTAAACCAGTAGCGCTCCGCATGGTACATCAAGTGGCAAAGGCTGTAAAGATACCCGTAATTGGTCTTGGGGGTATCATGAATGCCACTGATGCCATAGAATTTATGATGTGCGGTGCTACTGCTATTCAGATTGGTACTGCTAATTTCATTGATCCAGCTGTCACCATCAAAGTTATTGACGGCATCAATACTTGGTGCGATAACCATGGGGTGAAAGATATTCACGAAATCATTGGTGTCATTTAGCTTTGTAAAGAAGCCTAGCGAAATATAGAAAAACTATACACTACTAACCTACCATCAAACTTTAAATTTATCCCCTGCTCAGCAAATGAGAAGGGGATTTTTCTGGGACACATTGCCGAAAAGTTGTATCTTTGTAGTTCATTACTGTTCCCTCCCTCCAAGGATAAAGCACAAATATCCCTAATGATAGATAGAAGTACCATAGACCGCATCATGGCTGCCGCCGACATCGTAGATGTTGTGGGCGAATTTGTCACGCTACGCCGTTCAGGTGCCAACTATAAAGGGCTTTGCCCCTTCCATGATGAGAAGACACCTTCGTTCATGGTATCACCTTCTAAGCAACTGTGTAAATGTTTAGTTGTGGAAATGGTGGGAACGTGGTAAAGTTCGTGATGCAACACGAACAAATGACCTACCCTGAGGCCCTTAAGTGGCTGGGAAGACGCTATGGTATTGAAGTAAAAGAGCGAGAGCAAACAGCAGAACAAAAAGCCGCTGCCACCGCTCGTGAAGCGATGTTTGTCGTCAACGAGTGGGCTAGGGACTACTTTGTTGAAACTCTCCACAATAACGTGGATGGTCTAGCCATTGGTATGAGTTACTTCCGCCGCCGTGGTCTTCGCGACGATATCATCCGCAAATTCCAACTGGGTTATTCTCTGGAACAGCGAGATGCATTAGCGCAAAAAGCACACGCAAAAGGCTTTGAAGAGAAATACATTGAAAGTACAGGCTTGTGTTATCGTACTGAAGACGGAAGACTTCTAGACAGATACCACGGACGTGTTATCTTTCCTATTCATTCTGTGTCAGGGCGTGTCGTAGCTTTTGGTGGGCGTATCCTAAATCAAGAACAAAAAAACGTAGGAAAATACGTCAATTCACCTGAGTCTGAGATATATTCTAAGAAACGCGAACTCTACGGACTCTATTTAGCCAAGCAAGCCATCGTGAAACAAGATCGTTGCTACTTGGTGGAAGGTTATCTTGACGTAATCTCCATGCACCAAAGCGGTGTTGAAAACGTAGTAGCATCTAGTGGTACTGCACTAACTCCAGAGCAAGTGCGCCTAATCCACCGATTTACGAACAATGTCACGGTGCTCTACGATGGCGACGCAGCTGGTATTCACGCCTCGCTTCGCGGTATTGACATACTGCTCTCAGAAGGCTTGAACATCAAAGTTATGCTTCTCCCCGAGGGTGAAGACCCAGACAGCTATGCACAAGCCAGAACGCCCGAAGAGTTCCGCAAAGATTTAGAAACGAACGAAGAAGACTTCATTCAGTTCAAGACAAACTTGCTACTCAAAGATGCTAGTCGCGATCCTATGAAGCGTGCAAGTGTGATTACCGATCTCACTCGTAGCATCTCAGTTATTCCAAGTGATATCGTACGACAAGTCTATATTCATGATTTAGCTGGGCGACTTAATATTGATGAATCTGCCATTGTCAATGAAGTAGCAAAAGAAATTCGTAAACGAAAGGAAGAAGCGCATTCACGTACTAACCACACTCCTCCGTCAACTTTTTCTCAAGCATCCACGCAAGGTCTAAGCCAGCAGGCGACAGCTCCCATAGGTTCTGCGTCAAATTACGATATCCCATTGGAAGCTTACGAGCAGATGATGCCTCCCCCAGAAGCTATATCAGGCTCTTACGACGCACAACAAGCAACCTCTTCATTATCACCCGCTACTTCAGATCATAAAGGAAGCGTATCAGGTTCAACTATAAATTTAGGAGAAAGTAAAGCTCAACAACATCTCATAGCTTGTGAGCTGCAGCTAATACAATTAGTTATACGCTATGGACAATTGCCTACCCTAGCTCCGCAAACAGAAGTTGAAACTCCGTGGAGTGCAGCACAAAAAGCCCAAGCAACGGAAGTTGTTGCAGATAGTCCATTAGTAGCGCCTTTCATTTAGAGGAGTTGACAACTGACGACATTCATCTTCAACTCGATAAACATCAGCAGATTTTGGAGGAGGCAGTACAACAGACCCTCGAAAATCCAGACACCTTCAATTCACGCGACTACTTTATCACACATCCTGATCAAGAAATCAATCGCTTAGCAGCAGAATTGGCAGACGATCGCTATCCGCTCTCCATAGAGCAACAAAAAGCTTATGTGCCCGAGGAGAAACGACTAGTAGATATTGTTCCGCGAGTAATAAATGATTACAAGCATGCTATTCTTGGGGTACAAAAAGAGGAAGTCCTCCTAGCTCTTCGACAACCAGAACTGCAGCAACAGCCAGAAAAATGAATGAATTGCTCAAGCAGCTCATTGAAATCAATGAACTTGAGAAACAGTTTGCCAAAGTACTCGGTGACCGTGTCCTAGTGCGTTAAGTTAACCCCGCTTGCTCGTGAAAGCAAGCGGGGATTATATTTATTACGCCCCACAACCAAAGTTGTGAAGATACGCTACCCCAACAGCTAGAAAAGGAGAAGGCAACTTGGCAACCGCAGCGCGAATTTCAGTAAAGAACGGTATTGAGATGATTCATTTGCGACGAAATCGCAAAAAGCAGCCTAATACCAGATAAACAGTCGTAAGATTTCGAAAAATCTCAGAGTTTTTTTTCGGAAAACGTGGAAGAAATTTTGAAGACGTCCGACGTTTTTCTCGAATCTACGGAGAAAATGTATGCTGTACTAGACATAGCCCAAATCCCAAGGGACAATGCTAATTGGTTATCTGTAGTCAACGTAAGACATAGCAAGAAACAGCATTCCAAAAACCAATCATTCACATAAAACAACAAACAGCTTTGCAGATTTCTGTCATCACTCATACTAACTAATCGAATTATCATACTATAAGAATCCCCAAAATCTACAAGCACCACCTGAACCGATCTATAGAAGAGAAGACAGCGCAACAACTGGTGATACCCATTTGTTGCGCTGAAAATATTGAAAATCTGAAGCACCTGACTTCTGTAAATCAAAAGATATAGAATGTATTACTCTAAATAGAAAAGAGATATAATTGATTGTTACTCTTCAACCACGCGGACAAACTTGAGTCCACATGCTCTTCCTGCTCCGCGAAAGAGTTCGTTCTTACGATCAATCGTGGCTACTCTGAACTTTTTACTAGTACCACGGCGCAATTGAGTTCCATTCTTCTTCAAAGCTTCTTTATCTGTAATCCACTCTTCTGCGAGCATCACATTGTCTTGTCCAGGAGTTGTCATAGGTTCATAAATATAACGTAAGCGAAGCAACGTTACTTTGAACTGTCCCTCGGGAAACTTCAAAGACCAAATGGTAGAAAAAACGTGCAAAGTCAGAGACAAGCGCTGTACGCTTGAACCAAATGGTTTCTTCGATTGAAGCTGCTATAACACCTTCTTGAGGAGAAAGCTCCATAATACGAGATTGTGGAAGATGATTCTCACCAGTCACAATGGATTCCGTATATTTTTTTAGTGCCTCGAAGATATCAGCCTTTGATTTTCCGGGTACAACAAATGTTTCTTCAAAAACCACTACCCCATTTTTCTCTGTAACAGCCCCATTTAGGTAGTTGTCTGTAGTTACGATAGAGGCTTTATCAGTGGATTGCGCCCAATTATTGAGAGATCCACCCAAGAATAGAGCACAAACAAGGAAAAGTATCTTTTTCATATGGCGGTTTATTTTTCTGACAAATATACGATTTCTTATTGAAACAGACGAACCTGCTTGCGATATATTTGTTTATTTAATGCTGGCTTAGCTGTTTATGGTATTATCTTACGATAGCAAGATGAAACTTGAACATGTTGCACATCAAATAAAGTGAGCTGAACACTGGCCCCTCTCCAATCACAAAGTATAAAAAAGAATCGTTGCAGATACCACATCTACAACGATTCAAAGGGAATTTCTAATACATTAGCAGCTCTTGAATGAGCAATGCTTGCAAATAAAGGCGGTGCGTACGGGACTCGAACCCGTGACCCCATGCGTGACAGGCATGTATTCTAACCAACTGAACTAACGCACCTCGGTTTTGCAACGCAAAAATACTCATTTATGCTGTAATGACCAAATGATTTCTCCAGTTTTTATCAAGTACAAATACAGATTCTGCGCAATGCAATAGTATAACACCATGCAAACTACACACATTGCTCAATATCCTGGATTCTGGTTCCACAAGTGATTCATTTGCAAAATACGAGCTGGAATAGGGAAAACTGTGGTATAACCATTAGATTCTTTTTCCAGTTGGGGGCGTTCTTCGTAAGTCAAATGAAAACGTCCGAAGCGTATAAGGTCATATCGGTGTGTTCCTTCCCACACAAGTTCCAGCATGCGCTCCTTCAACACATCCTCTAAAGTGGCATTTGAAAGTCCAGACAAACCTACACGATTTCTCACAGTGTTGAGCGCCCCGTCTCCATTGAGGCCTTGACGAATGAGCGCCTCAGATCGCATTAGTAAGGCATCAGAATATCGATAAAGCACGATGTCATTGTTCTGCAGTTTACCATCATCAAAGGCGGTACGGTCTATCTCATACTTATACATTCTCGCACCTGCTGTCTTCTCATAATCAGAACCAGTGAGTTGCATACGAATTTCTTTGGGACAATAGACTAGATTTTCACCATTAGATTGCTTTATATATTTCCCATCCACTTTCACTGTATCTGCAAAGAAATTCAATGTAAAGCGAGGGTCTTGCTCGGAAGTTCCATAGCCAAAAGCTGAAAGTGTGGTGAGAGTAGCACTACTTCCATTTTCTGCTCCTCTGCCTAAGGCACTACCATGAATATAGTGCAACGTGCGGAAGAGATTTTTGAACAAGGTGGCATAAAGCGTCTTATCCATGGGTATAGTATATATGTTCTCTTGAGAATGCTCGTTGGCAACTGCAAAGTTGTCTGAATAATTGCGCTCTAGAATATACCCAGCAACAGCAAGAGAATCACAATAAGCCACAGTCGTTTGCCAAGCATTGAGCGACTTTCCTCCCACTTGAAACTGAATAGTTGCACCATCGGGGCGTTGCTGATCAGTCCAATTATCGTCCATATACACCTCTGAATTTAGCGCTAAACGAGCTAGAAGGAAATGCACGACGGGCTTTGTGATACGTCCATAGTAGTTACCCAATAAATTGCTACGAGAAGACGACAAATTGGGTAAAGATGATAGCAACTCATCTACGACAAAGCGAAAAACTTCACTACGAGAGCGTTGCTTCATCTGATCTAATTTCGTACCAGTATCAGTCACGATAGGAACTCGTCCAAACAAGTCCATCAACTGATAATAAAAGAGCGCACGAATAGCTCTAACTTCAGAGCTATACGCTTTCTTTTGTTGGCTCGTCAGTAGATGCTCATATCTTTCTAAAATCTCAAGAGAGTGATTGCAAAGCATCACAGAGCGAAAGAGATAATTCCACATGCTATACAATTCTGGGTCAGCAGCTGTCCATTTGTGCAAATATAGATTCTGCCAAAACCCTCCATCATACCAATCCCCTCCTCGAATAGGAATCATGGCTTCGTCGGTAGTAAAGGTGTTGTAATCATACACTCCACGATAAGTACCTTGCAAGCCTTCTCCATCTTGCACACCACCAATGTTTACATATAGAGAAGCTACAGCAGTAAGATAGAGATTAGTAGCATTGTTCACAGCTCTTTTTTCATCGAGCTGCCCATTTAATTCTGTAGTTAAACAACTGCTTAGCAAGACTGCGCCAAACAGTAGGGAGAGATATCGTAACTTCATGACACTAAGACGTTAGAATTGAACGCTGAGTCCAACAGAATATGTGCGATATACAGGGATAGAACGTTTGTCATCTATACCCATTGTCGCATTCAGTACATGACTATTGATCATTGGACTCAAGCCACTATAAGAAGTAATTGTCGCAAGGTTATTTACACTCAGAGAGAAACGCAATCCATGCACGTAACGACTATGAATAGGTACGTTCCAACCCAATGTGACATAGTCTATATTCACGTAATCTCCTGATTCCAACCAATAATCAGTAGCAATTTGGTCTTCTATCTGTCCAGAAGGCGCAGATTTCATAACGTTGTAGTCCGGAAAACTAGACATGTTCATGTAAGACAAAGCAGTACCATTGAAAATCTTATGGCCAAATGCACCATTCACTTGCACAGCTATATCAAAGTTACGATAACGAAGAGAGACATTGGAGCCTACCATAAACTTTGGCATTGCTTGTCCTGCTATGTAACGGTCGCCACTATCTGAGAGATCAATGTTATCATCATTGTTCAAATCGGCAATTTCATAATGGCGCTTACCTTTAGCATCAGTTAATAAGCCTGTGCTGTGAGGTAAATAAAAGACGCCTAATGGTTGACCTACTATTTGGTATAGTACATTATTGTTACCTCCATGAAATCCAGCGCCGTTTAGTCCCCCAACACTAGTGATTTGAGGAGCAGTCAAAGGGAAACCACGATAATCACCATCGAGAGAAAGCAACTTATTTCTTGACCATGAGAGATTTAGATTGAGATTTAATTCCCAATCTCGATTTTGAAGAGGTGTGATGCCCAACCCCACTTCAAAACCTTCGTTGCGCATACTACCATTATTTGCTAAAAGTTTATTTGTTGTAAAGGGAGGTATAGGAACATCATATTGATAAAGCATATCATATATGTGAGCACGATAGTACTCAGCCGTAAACAATAAGCGATTGGTCCACCACCCCATCGAAAATCCAACATTGTAAGTACTACGCTTCTCCCAAGTCAAATCAGGATTTGCATTCTTTGCCATACTTAATGCCACAGTCGGTGTACCATTATAAGATACTATCCCTTGAGGCTCTAATCGCTGAAAAGTACTATAGGCACTGATACCTCCGAGATTACCAGATAGACCATAACCAGCGCGCACTATAAGTTGAGACAACGGAGTGTAATCACGGAAAAAAGGTTCTGCTTTGACATTCCATTCTCCTGACACCGAGGGGAACATGCCCCAAGTGTTGTTTACACCTACGAGTGAGCTGCCATCCCATCGACTACTCAATGCTATCGTATACTTATTATATAAACTATAGCGCACATTGAATAGGAAAGAAGCTAGGCGAGGGCTTTCATAATAACTCAACGTACCACCATACGGTCTTAAAGCGGCAAACGCTAAGTTATCATACCCCACAACATTATAATTGAAACCTCGAACTGTCGTTCCAAAAGAACTTAGATTTCTCTCTTGATATTCGCTAAGGAATTGAGCTTTGATGTGGTGGGAGCCAATGGTTTTATCAAAATCTAAAGAAGCGTTCAGTAACCAGTCTTTATGCTTTTCCTCTTTTCTGACTGCCATACCTTGAGCTGCAGTCCAAGTTGGATAAAACCCCGCATTTTCAACGGATGTAAAAGTATAAGCTCCAAAAAGTCTCATCGTAAGCTCTGGCCAGAGTTGAGCTCTAAGCGAAAGATGGGTATTAAAATTCTGATTAAATACCTCATCCTTAATACGAAGTCTTGCTTGTGGCGGCGCAATTTGGTTAGCAGTAGGATTTATAGCCCAACCATTACCATTCCACTCCGAAGATAATGTGGGATTCTGCGTAGCAGCCGCGTAAAACAAGGCTTGTAGATCTGCTATATTACGGTTACTTTGAGAAGAACCAAAGATGCCAAAATCTATAGTCAAAAATTTATCAAAAGCTAATTGAGTGAGATCAAGCTTTGCCACATAGTTATTGTAGCCAATATTACGAATTACCGTCTCACGGCCTGTATATGCCACAGAGGCACGATAATTCGATTCTGCCGTGCCTCCAGAAAAGGAAACATGGTGATTATTTATACTACCCACACGGGTAGGTAACGCTGTATAGTCCACAGTGTTTCCCCCATTGAGATAAGATATCCCAAGTTGCTTGGCTGTGCTGATATATTCAGACGCAGAAAGCATCTCAATATTCTTATAAACACTCTCCCATCCCCAATTTCCATCATACGTAATCTGGAACTTTCCATCGCGTCCTTTCTTCGTAGTCACAATAATCACCCCCGCTGCACCACGAGAACCAAACTGTGCTGTTTCAGATGCGTTTTTAGTACTTCAAACTTCTCGATATCAGAAGGATAAATCGTACTAAGTGTAGAAAGGTCTGAAGATATGTCATCAATAATCACCAAAGGATTATTGCCACCCATGATAGAGGAATTACCGCGAACGCGAACACTACTAAGCATTGCCAATCGCTCAGCACCTCCGCTACCAACATTCACACCTGCTATTTGACCAGAGATAGCCCCAATCGAACTATTTAAAAGACCTCTATTGAGAGGTTCATCTGAAATCTTAGTTTGTAACTGCTTTCTCCATGTATGAATCTTATCTCCAAGAGAAAGCACTTGCAAACTATCAGCAGATAACAGAGAAACACTTGAGACTTGAGACTTATTCTTCGGCTTTTTATCCAAGAGACTAGCCGCCTGGGGCAATGCACTCGCCTCGTCTTCTACATAACAATGCTTAGCCCATTCGATACTAGCAGCTACATTAGTTTTCTGGTGAGCAGCAAGAGCAAGTGGACTTACTCCTAAAATAGAAGTAAGAATAAGAGTTGTTATTGTCATCTCAAAGGGTATTATCATCGGATGTATCCATCTATCATAGAGTATATTGTACTTGTCAACAGGTTGTGGTCCTACAACCTGACAACACCTCTACGAATCAACTCGAAAAAGCATTCTTTGGTAGCAATAATATCCGCCATTGCATCGTGTGCACCATCAAATTCTTGACCGAAAAGCTTGGTGTATAGTTCCATCAATTTGGGCCATTTGGGACCAAACGTCCGGGAATATTACAATATTGAATCGTAGCTTGCATGGTACAAAGCGTAGGACGAGCAAACATGATACGAGAGTCATAACCTAAACGCACATATTCTGCTCCAACGATGTGCAAATCATAATCTAGATTGTGACCAATCACACATTCTGCTTGGTTAAGATCTGCACCGAAGGCAAAGATAACATCAAGCAATGGCTTACCATTCTCAAGGGCAAACTCAGTGGTTATGCCATGCACGTCTGAAGCGGCTTTAGGAATTTCAAAACCATCTGGACGAACAATATGGTTTCCCTCTGACAAAATGCGACCTTCTGCATCAGTCAAAAGCCATCCAAGTTGAATGAGCCGAGGCCAGTTGTCGGTATTGGTACAAGGAGCCTTGTAATCTTTGGGAATTCCCGTAGTTTCGGTGTCAAAAAAAAGATATTTTTGGAAGTTATTCATGGACTATCTATAAAAGTGATGTAGAAACAACAAATTGAGATTGTATGTACTTTGCTGCAAATATCAAAAAAAATGCTGAGAGAAGCAAGAACTCCGGTATAGAAAAGGTATTCTTTGACGAATAAACCTCCTTTATCCCAAGATTTTTTGTACTTTTGCAGTACATTATTCTCCACAATTAAGCTAAGTCTATTATGTCTCCCATCTTTCTTACAGGACCCTGCGTTATTGAAAATGCCGAACTTCTCGATGTTGTAGCACAGCGATTGGTCGAAATCCGCGAAAAACTCCAAGTAGAAGTGTTTTTCAAAGCATCTTTTGATAAAGCAAACCGCACCTCTCTCCGTTCCTTCCGAGGTCCAGGTCTAGAAAAAGGTCTGCAAATGCTGGCAGATATTAAAGCACGCTACAATCTTCCCTTGACCACAGATATTCATGAGAGTTATCAAGCTGCTGCAGCGGGAGAAGTGATTGATGTGCTTCAGATTCCCGCCTTTTTGTGTAGACAAACAGATCTCCTTGTTGCTGCATCACAAACTGGTCGTGTTGTAAACGTAAAGAAGGCACAATTTCTTTCTGGGGAAGACATGCGCTACCCTGTAGAAAAATGCCGCGAAGCTGGTGCTAAAGAGGTTTGGCTGACAGAAAGAGGAACAACATTTGGTTACAACAACCTTATTGTAGATTTCAGAAACCTCCCTATCATGTCACAATGGGCAGATAGAGTGATCATGGATTGCACACATTCTGTGCAACGTCCTGGTGGTGGTAATGGCACAACTTCTGGAGATCGTCGATTTGTCCCTGCTATGGCAAAGGCAGCAAAAGCTTTTGGCGCTCAAGGATACTTTATAGAAACGCACCCCAATCCAGAGATTGCTCTCTCGGATGGTCCTAATATGCTCTTTCTTGACGACTTAGAGACGCTAGTTTCAGAATTACTCTAAGTCAACTTTGAGTCTTCCCTACATTTCATCCCTATTCCACGCTTTACCTCTCATTGATTATGTCTCGCATCATAGATACAGCTATACAATGCTTACGCGATGAAGCACAAGCACTTATTGATTTAATTCCCACTATCGGCACAGAATTTGAACGTGCCGTGGAATTAATTTTGCAATGCCGCGGTAAAGTCATTGTTTCTGGCGTAGGTAAAAGTGGACACATCGGTGCTAAAATCGCGGCAACATTATCTTCTACTGGTACTCCTAGCTTCTTTATCAATCCCCTTGATGCTTTTCATGGGGATCTAGGTGTTATTGGTACTGAAGACTTAGTACTTGCCATTTCAAACTCTGGAGAAACAGACGAACTACTTCGTTTTTTTCCTTATCTTATCGCAAGAAAAATTCCTGTCATTGGCATGAGTGGTAATCCCAAATCCCTCTTAGCCCAATACAGTTCGGTCCACCTCAATATAAGTGTGGAACGCGAAGCATGCCCCATGGGATTAGCTCCTACCACTAGTACCACGGTTACACTAGCCATGGGAGATGCTTTAGCTTGTGCTCTCATTGTTGCTCGCGATTTCAAGGCTAGCGACTTTGCACAATTCCACCCAGGGGGTGCACTAGGCAGACGTTTACTCACTTGCGCTAAAGATGTGATGCACACGGATAACCTTCCGACCATAGCCCCTATGACACTTATGGGCGATGCTTTGATGCACATGACCAGTGGACGCTTGGGCTTGTGTGTAGCCGTGGAAAAGAATAATATCGTCGGCATCGTTACTGACGGAGATATCCGCCGAGCCATGGAAAAATTTGGAGACAATTTCTTCCAGCATACAGTAGCAGAGGTCATGACTCCACATCCCAAGAGCGTAAGCCCAGATACTAAAGTAGTAAAGATTGACGAAATGATGAAGCAACACAAGATTCACTCTGTTCTTGTTGTTAATGAACAAGGCAATCTTCTGGGCATCGTCGACTCCTTCTGCACAATGCTTTAACGACCTATCTTCACAACGAGTAAAACAAACTACTCGCCTTCCTTACACTTCTTACTGCATGCGCAATCCTTCCTTTACGATACTCAAAGCCATTGCCATTATTCTTGTGGTTATAGCACATTCTGCAGCCCCCACCTACCTGTCTAGTTTTGCCTATATGGTTGGTGTGCCTGCATTCTTTGTGCTTTCTGGCTACTTCTTTAAACAGGAAAACCTGGACAACACCTCTAACTTCGTAGCTCGCCGAACAAAGACACTGTACTTTCCCTTTATTAAATGGGGAGTATTCTTCCTGATACTACATAATTTGTTCTTTGAGGTTGGTTTTCTCTCAGAAACCGTTGGCAATGCACAAGGTGGCGTGACACATCCCTACAATTGGACACAAGCTGCTCAACATCTTTGGAGCATGGTCTTTAATATGTCTGGCTATGATCCTTTTTATAGCTGGTGCTTTTTTTGGTTTTTCCAGTGCCCTATTCTTAGCAAATATTGCATTTATCTTCCTATTCAAGGCTAGTAAATGGATGAGAAAACTAAAAACGTCAACATTACAAGTAAGTTCCGTCATAGTTCTAGCTTTTTATTCTTGCACTATGGCAAGCAGCAATGGGGCTTCATATAACAGGCGTGGCACAAGGTGGCTATCGAGAACTAATGGGCATTGTACTCATTGGAATAGGCTTCCTCTTAAATCGTGCTGATGAAGCTCCGGTTACGGCGATTTGGCGCAACCCTCTTATTATGCTAGTTGCCAGTTCTGTGGTTTTAGCGATTCTCACGTTTGTCTATCCCTGTTTCGATGGCAGCCAAGCCTGGGAGTGTGCTTTCCGTCCCTATACTCACCATCGCTGGCACAGCTGCTTTCATTTGGCTACGAAGTCTTTCGCACTATATTATACAGCTTCCTGAAAAATACACTCAATGGCTCCAACTCACAGGAGAAAACAGCCTGTATATCTTCGTTTTTCATCTCTTGGCGTTTAAGGTTGCTAGTATGATTAAGGTTAGTGTGTATCAACTAGACTGGGAGATGGTTGGAGGTCATCCAGTAGTTCAACATGAACTGGGAGATGGCTTTTTGGTTGCTCTACACTTTCATGGGTGTATTACTTCCACTTCTACCTATTTGGATTTGGAAAAAAATAACCAATCAGCACCAATTTAACGTGACCAACCCCAGAGATTGGCTCCGTCTTTTTGTTCTCTTAGGACTGCTCATCTACAAAGGTACGATTGCTTTAGGACAACTCATTGTAAACTTATTTATCAACCTGGGTAAATCAACCGTTTCCTTATTAAAAGCTATTTGGAAAGCCTCAAACCCCAAAGAAGATTAAGTAATCCTCATTAAGTTACATAGAATTCCTTTGAGTCGTCTTTGTCTTTAAATAAGAAATTGATACTTTTGCATTACCATTTACTCAGATGTAACTAAAAACGAAAAGTAGGATATAGTCCCACACAGCCCGTTGTAGTCCGTCTGTCTTCATTAATTGCAATATAACATACTCTACAATATGTATAGAACTCACAACTGTGGCGAACTACGTATCAGTGAAGTTGGCCAAACCGTAACCTTAGCTGGATGGGTGCAACGCACACGTAAAATGGGAGGTATGACGTTCGTTGACCTTCGTGATCGTTACGGCATCACTCAGCTCGTATTCAATGAAGAAACCGACGCAGATCTCTGCGCACGCGCCAACAAGCTTGGTCGTGAATTTGTGGTACAAGTCGAAGGAACTGTCAATGAGCGCTACGCTAAAAACGACAAGATGGCAACTGGAGACGTTGAAATCATTGTGTCTACTCTCAATATTCTAAACGCAAGCGAAGTACCTCCTTTCACAATAGAAGAGAATACTGACGGTGGCGACGACCTTCGAATGAAGTATCGCTATCTAGATTTGCGTCGTAGTAATGTGCGTGCCAACCTAGAACTCCGTCACAAGTTTTGTCTTGCCGTTCGCGAATATCTCGACAATCTAGATTTTCTTGAGATTGAAACTCCTATTCTTGTAGGTTCTACTCCAGAAGGTGCTAGAGACTTCATCGTACCTTCTCGCATGAACCCAGGACAATTCTATGCACTTCCCCAAAGTCCTCAGACTTTGAAGCAACTTTTGATGGTTGCTGGCATGGATCGTTATTTCCAAATTGTGAAGTGTTTCCGTGATGAAGACCTCCGCGCCGACAGACAACCTGAGTTCACTCAGATTGACTGCGAAATGTCCTACGTAGAGCAAGATGATATTATCAACACCTTCGAAGGTCTCACTAAATATCTCTTCAAGAAGGTTCGCAACTACGACCTTGGTGATACTCCTTTCCTTCGTCTCTCATGGCATGAGGCTATGCGTCGCTTCGGTAGTGATAAGCCCGATATGCGCTTTGGTATGGAATTTGTCGAACTCAAGGACGTTTTCCAAGGAAAAAGCGACTTTGCGGTCTTTAATGATGCAGCTTATATCGGAGGTATTTGTGCAGAAGGATGTGCATCCTACACGCGCAAACAGATTGACGAATTGACCAACTTCGTGAAGTCTCAACAAGTAGGTGCAAAAGGCTTAGTTTATGCTCGTGTTGCAGAAGATGGAAGTGTAAAGAGCTCTGTAGACAAGTTCTATTCACAAGATGTTCTCCAACAACTCCGAGATGCTATGGGCGCCAAACCAGGTGACCTCCTTCTTATCCTTAGTGGTGAAGATGCTAATAAGACTCGCAAGCAACTTTGCGAACTTCGCCTATTGATGGGTGAACGCTTGGGCTTGAGAGACAAAAACAAGTTTGCTCTCTTGTGGGTTGTAGACTTTCCCATGTTCGAATACAGCGAAGAGGAAGACCGCTTGATGGCAATGCACCACCCATTTACCTCACCCAAACCATCTGATATAGACAAATTGGATACCAATCCAGCAGAAGTTCTTGCTGATGCTTACGACATGGTATGTAATGGTGTCGAAGTTGGGGGTGGTTCTATCCGTATCCACGACGCAGTTCTCCAAGCTAAGATTTTCAAGGTGCTTGGTTTTACACCAGAAAAAGCTCAAGAGCAATTTGGTTTCTTGATGAACGCATTCAAATATGGTGCACCTCCTCATGGTGGTTTGGCGTATGGTCTCGACCGCTTCGTAAGTCTGTTTGCTGGCTTAGATAGTATTCGCGACTGCATCGCATTCCCCAAGAATAACTCTGGTCGTGATGTCATGCTTGATGCACCTTCTGTAGTGGATCAAAAGCAATTAGACGAACTTATGCTTGACCTTCGTCCTCTCCAAGCGTAAGTTCTGCACAATAGTCCATAATACGTATTATTATAGCACCTCGGCGCGTGCGTCGAGGTGCTTATTCTTATATATTCTCCCATGATTTACTCCATGACAGGCTACGGCAAAGCTGAAGCCACTTACAACGGAAAAAAAATCCACATAGAAGTCAAATCGCTCAACAGCAAAAACCTGGATTTGAGCACGCGCATTCCTTCCATCTATCGAGAAAAGGAAATGGATATTCGCAAATTTGCGGCAGCAGAATTGGAGCGAGGAAAGGTGGAATTAACCATTTGGTGCGAAAAAGGAACAGAACAAGCTGGATTAACCATAAATCCCTCGGCAGTGGCTTCCTATCTGCAGCAAATGCAGACAATCAGTATCGAAACTCCAGGTTTGGCTATGCCCAATCCCTCAGAGTTGTGGAATATTCTTGTACGTCTCCCAGAGCTCACGCAATCAGCACCTCTTGAAACTGTTGCTGACGAAGAATGGGAAGTAGTATCTACAGCCCTAAAACAAGCTATTTGCCGATTGAAAGACTTCCGTCGCCAAGAAGGAGAAGCCCTTGCTCAAAAGTTCCTCAACAACATTGATAGCATTGAAGCGTTGATGAAGAGCATTGAGCCTTTCGAAAAAAGTCGCGTCGAAAAGATTCGCACAAGACTCGAGGAGCGCATTGCTGAGCTTCCCAGTCTAGACATCGATAAGAGCCGTTTGGAACAAGAGCTTATTTATTACATTGAGAAGTTAGATATCAATGAAGAAAAACAACGATTGACCAATCACCTCAACTATTTCCGTGAAACTCTCTCTGGACCACATGGACAAGGCAAAAAGTTAGGCTTCATTGCTCAAGAGATGGGACGAGAAATTAACACGACTGGCTCAAAAAGCAACCAAGCAGAGATGCAAAATATAGTAGTAAAAATGAAGGATGAACTAGAACAGATCAAAGAACAAGTACTCAACGTTCTTTAATGCCTAACTGCAAGTATTCTTCTCATCCACTCACTACTCTATTACACAAACACTCATGACTAAAGTTATCGTATTTTCAGCACCCTCTGGCTCAGGCAAAAGCACGCTAGTGCAACATCTTATAGAACAAGGACTCAATCTTCATTTCTCCATTAGTGCAACTAGTCGCCCTCCACGTGGTCAAGAACAACATGGGGTCGAATACTTTTTCCTCTCTCCCGAGGAGTTTCGAGCTCATATCGAGGCAAACGACTTTTTAGAATATGAAGAAGTCTACAAAGACCGCTACTATGGAACATTAACTTCTCAAGTAGAAAGTCAACTAGCTGCTGGAGAAAATGTCATCTGCGACATCGATGTTAAAGGTGGCATCAACATCAAAAAATACTACGGAGCTCGTTGTCTCGCGGTCTTCATCCAACCTCCTTCGGTAGCAGCCCTGAAATCCCGTCTGGAAAATCGTGGTACCGAAACACCAGAAGCCATTCAAATGCGATTAGATAAAGCTGAGTATGAAATGAGCTTCGCCTCTCAGTTTGACACTATCATTGTGAACGACGACCTTGACACTGCAAAATCTGAAATTTACAAAGTAGTTAGCGAGTTCATCAACCAATAACCCTTCCACACGTTGTATTGAATTCTATCTCAGAAATTTAATTATTAGGGTGTATTCTAGGAAGTATATTTACGATATACCCCTAAAGTACACCCATCTTCTAAGTCCGAGATATGTATCGCCTCCTCTTTAAGCGTCTCATCGACATCATTGCCTCTGCCATTCTCCTTTGCTTAGCAAGTCCCCTTCTACTACTTACAGCTTTAGGGCTATACTTTTCTAACAACCGAAGAGATGTTTTTTTTCTGCAAAGGCGTCCTGGGCTGCATGGTAAGATTTTTCGCATCATTAAGTTTAAGACAATGAATGATGCCAAAGACAGAAATGGCAATCTATTGCCTGATGCAGATCGTATCACTAAGGTAGGAAAATTGGTGCGAACGACGTCATTAGATGAACTACCACAGCTCATCAACGTCTTAAAAGGCGAGATGTCGCTTATAGGCCCTCGTCCTCTTCTACCAGAGTATCTCTCACTATATAGTACCGAGCAAGCGCGTAGACACGAAGTTCGTCCTGGAATTACAGGGTGGGCACAATGTCATGGACGCAATGCAATTAGCTGGAAGCAAAAGTTGGCTTACGACGTTTGGTACGTAGACAATATTTCTTTGAAAACAGACGTAAAGGTTCTGTGGCTAACATTTAAGGCGGTTATTCATCGCTCAGGAATTTCTCAAGAAGGTCACGCAACTGCAGAGACCTTTCAATGGTGACAACTAGTAATAAAGACACTGTAGCCATACTAAGGACTTTTCTTATTCGTCTAGTAGGTTGGTGCGACATTAATAAACCTTGTTGATATCAAGAAATGAAACAAAACATACTTATAACCTCTGTTGGAAAGCGTGTTGTACTAACAGAAATCTTCAAAGAAGCCGTCAAACTTCGTCAATTAGACGCTAAAGTTTTTACCACAGACCTATCCCCTGTGCAAAGTCCTGCTGGTTATGTATCAGATTTTTGCTTCGCAGTGCCACGTTGCACAGATGAAAATTACATTTCCACGCTTCTACAACTGTGCATTGATCATAATATAAATGTGGTCATTCCAACTATAGACACTGAGCTTGCTGTTCTTGCCAGAAACCACACTCTCTTTCAAGAACATGGTGTACAAATCATTGTCTCGGACTTAGATTTCATTGAAAAATGTAGAGATAAACGTAGCACTCACCAATTGTTCAAGCATCTAAATATAGACATTCCTGCAGAGATTGACAAATACAATCCAAGATTTCCTCTTTTTGCAAAGCCATACGATGGCTCGTTAAGCTGCAATACACACTATATCGAAAGTGCAAGCCAATTGACGCAAGAACTTTTGGAAGACCCCAAATTAATCTTTATGGATTATGTGAATCCTAAAGAGTTTAATGAATATACTGTAGATTTGTATTACGGAGCAGACCACTATCTTAAATGTATTGTCCCAAGGGAACGCCTTTCTATTAGAGCAGGAGAAATCAATAAAGGAATCACGAGAAAGAACCTCATCGTCGATTATCTCAAACAGAGAATATCCTTTCTACCAGGTGTAAGAGGGGTTATCTGTTTGCAATTATTTATGAGACCAAGTGATGGACAAATCTATGGTATTGAAATTAACCCACGTTTTGGTGGAGGATACCCCCTATCCTATTACTCCAAAGCAAACTATCCTCTGCACATCATAGACGAATATCTTCTAGGGCTTCCTGTGTCCTATTACGATACTTGGGAAAACAATACACTTATGCTCAGATATGACCGCGAAATCATTGTACCCAATTGTGATAGTCTTTGACTTAGATGATACTCTTTATAAGGAAATAAATTATCTACGCTCTGCATTCCAATATATACTGACGCATTATGGGCTCTCTCAATATTTTGAGACTTTCTTGCAAACCTATCAACAAGGAAAAGACGCTTTTGAGTGGTTAATATCCAATCATTTACCACAGATATCCAAAGAAGAGCTAATAGAGTTATATCGTAACCATATACCATCCATAGCACTATCCCAAGAAGTCTATTCCGCACTTGAATCTCTTTCTTTGAATCCCAATGTTACCTTAGGGATTATCACCGATGGACGGACAAGAACTCAACTAAACAAGATAGGTGCGCTTGGGCTCTATGACTTTATTAGCGACGACTACATCATCATTTCAGAACGATTTGGTTGCGCCAAGCCCAATCCTGCCAATTATCTCTATTTTATGGAGAATATAGAAGCTCAAGAGTATTGGTATGTCGGGGATAATGTTCAAAAAGACTTCATTGCACCCAACCAGTTAAAGTGGAAAACAATCTGCTTAAATGATGATGGCCTCAACATTCACGCTCAAAATGTAGTTGTAAATGACGCTTATTTGCCCCAGATACGGATTGATAGTCTTTCTGAACTCTTAGTGTTCGCTACACAACTACCTAGCGCCTAACTCATGGTCCAACATTCTTGTATCATGCTGTAATAGGTAATTCCACAAAACTTCATTTCATTGACACTGGTTCTATCCCTATAAAATCATTTCTTGCCTCTTCTGTTTTGATAACCCTAAAACAATAAAGTGAGCAACAACAGAAAATGTCGAAGATTTCTCTTTTATAACGGAGTTTTTTTGCAAATTCTCCGAGAATTTCTGAGAAGGCTACGACATATACTGGACAAACCTGAAATAATAACCGGCACAAGCGTACAGAATTTTCATCGCATCATAGCCGAGTGGTGGAATCTATAGACAAAACCTTAAATACCCCTCGGAATTTGCCTAGGCTTTCGGAGAGAACACTTGTTTGTTTCGCAGTAAAATTGTAAATTTGCAGAAGTGTGATTACGCCATTATAGCCACCCTTATAAGTACTTCTCGCCTGCTTTGCGAAAGTCAAGTCCCTATCTCATATGTCCCCGTTAAAACTCTCCGAACTAAACCATCTTGTTCAGCAAGTGTTGAGCTTGCAATTTTCCGACACCTATTGGGTGGTAGCAGAAATTTCAGAGTGTCGAGAGGCTTCTAATGGTCATTGCTATCTTGAGCTAGTAGAAAAAGACGAAGAAAAAGCTGGAAGCTTCACGGCTAAAGCCCGTGCAAACATTTGGCGAAACACATGGCAGCAAATAAAGTTTAACTTTGCCCGTGAAACAGGCCGTGCTTTGGGGGCTGGGCTGAAGATTTAGCTGAAGTGTCCGTGCAATTTCATGAGGTATATGGATTTTCACTCACCATTCATGACATTGACTCCACTTATACGCTAGGAGAACAGCAAAAGAAGCGACAAATCATTCTCCAACAATTGGAAGAAGATGGTGTGCTGACCCTTAACAAAGAATTGGAACTTCCAGCTTTCATTCAGCGTATTGCAGTGATCAGTGCAGCCGGTGCAGCAGGCTATGGAGACTTTATGAACCAGTTGGAACAATCTGGCTTTAATTTTCTAACTCGTTTGTTTCCTGCCACTATGCAAGGTGCACTCGTTGCTGAATCAGTGATAAATGCCCTCGACCTCATTGCTGCCGACCAAGAAAAATGGGACGTAGTCGTTCTCATTCGTGGAGGTGGAGCTACAAGTGATTTAGACGGATACGAGAACTACGACCTCGCCGCCAATGTAGCACAATTTCCCCTCCCTATACTCACTGGAATCGGGCACGAACGCGACGACACTGTGGTAGACTTTGTAGCACATACACGATGCAAGACACCAACGGCTGTAGCTGCTTTCTTGATCGAACGAATGCAAAATGTGCATGCAGTGATAGAGAACTTACGCGAACGCTTGAACCGAGCTACAATGGACTATCTACAGATGCTTCAGTTGCGCTATGAACGCTTGGGACAACGCTATTCCACTGCTGCTATCAACTTTGTAAATCGACAACAACAAGTGCATCATCGCTTGACACAACGGATTTCAGCAGGGATTCACGAACAACTCTACTCCCAATCTCAGAATTTGCAAACCATAGTTTCTCGCTTGCAAACCAACACCCACCTACTAATTGAGCGTAAAGAGCATCAGTTATCACTCTTTGCACAAACACTTCGTTGGGCTGATCCACAACGCACTTTGGCAATGGGATACTCTATTACTTACACGTCTGACGGAAAACTATTGAGCGCTGCTAGTGTTCTTCCACCAGGAACGGGACTTCGCACAGTTGTTGCTGATGGAGAAGTCTGGAGTACAATAAACGAAGTCTCATAACGAAGCATTAAGCTCCCTACCCTTCATTCTAGATATGGCTAAAAAGTCTGCACTTTCCTATGAGGAAGCACTCTCCGAATTGGAGAGTATAGTCACAGCTATCGAAAGCGGTGACTTACCCATTGACCAACTCACCCCACGCTTGGCACGTGCGCAAGAACTTCTTGCCTGCTGCAAACAACAACTCGAAAAAGTAAATACAGACGTAAAGAAGATTCTCGAACATGAGTAAGAACAAATTGGCAAAATTTGCCGAGATGGCAAGCTACGATCATGTTATTGAAGCCCCATTTCAAACACCTGATACTCCTTATCATCCATTGCGTGGTAAATGGCATGCAGAGTTTTTTAAGAATGACAACCCAATCGTTCTCGAACTCGGTTGTGGACGTGGAGAATACTGTGTAGGCTTAGGGCGCATGTTCCCTAACAAAAACTTTATTGGTGTGGATATTAAGGGTGCCCGCATGTACACAGGAGCCACTGAAGCCAAGAATGAAGGATTGACGAACGTGGGATTCCTGCGTACTCACATTGAATTTATAGACAAATTCTTTACCCCAAACGAAGTCGCTGAAATATGGCTCACTTTCTCTGATCCTCAAATGAGAAAAGCCACCAAACGACTAACTTCCACCTATTTCTTGGAGCGTTATCGCCGATTGTTACAAGACAACGGTATAGTACACCTAAAGACAGATTCTAATTTTCTCTACACCTATACTTCTTGCATGGTAGAAGCCAATCATTTACCAGTGCTTTTCCAAACAGATGATTTGTACCACACACTTTCTGCTGAGGAAGACGCGGAGGTGAAAGAGATTCTAGGCATTCGCACCTATTATGAGCAACAATGGATTGACCGCGGACTCAACATTAAGTATCTAAAGTTCCGCTTGCCTCAAGATGGAAATCTTATAGAACCTGAAGTTGAAATTGAACTAGACGACTATCGTTCCTACAACCGCAGTAAACGTTCTGGATTGACAACAAGCAAGTAGTTCCTATTTCAACGAAGAATCACAACAAATATTCATATTAACTCTGAATTATATGCTCAAACATATTGTTATGTGGCGCTACAAAGATGGTGCTGAAGGTAAAAGTTCGAAAGAACACGCTCAATGGATGAAACAAAACCTCGAAGCTCTCGTTAGCGTAGTCCCTGAAATCAAAGCCTAGAGTACGGCATTGACGAAATGTCCACCCCAGCCTCATATCACGGCGTACTCACTGTGGTTGTTTCAGATGCAGAAGCATTGAAGTGCTATGCAAACCACCCAGAACACCTCAAGATTGTGGATTATGCAAGCAAAGTCACAGAGAGTCGAGTAGTCGTAGATTATACTCTCTAAACATAAAAATACAGACATAACTAACTAATCATGACGCTATATCCAAAACTCATCACCGACATTCTCGCAACTGTTCGCTACCCAGGCAATGGTAAAAACATTATTGAGGCGGAAATGCTCTATGATGACCCTCGTATCGATGGGATGAAAGTGAGTTTTTCTATCGTATTTGATAAAAATCCCGACCCTTTCATGAAGAGTCTTTTCAAATCTATAGAGGCCACTATCCATCGTGAAATAAGTCCTGACGTAGAAGTCACCATTACTCCTCAATATCGCTTAGCAGAACGTCCAGAGGCTGGTAAACTTTTACCCCAAGTAAAGAATATTATCGCAGTAAGTTCTGGTAAAGGCGGCGTAGGCAAAAGTACTGTCTCCGCTAATCTAGCAGTAGCTCTTGCTGCACAAGGTTATAAGGTAGGACTTCTCGACGCAGATGTCTTCGGACCTTCTATGCCCAAGATGTTTAGTTTAGAAAACGAAGCCATCTATGCACACATCGTTGAAGGTAGACAACTCTTGATCCCTGCGTTGAAATACGGGGTAAAACTCTTATCCGTTGGATTCTTTGTCAATCCTGAGACTGCCACTCTTTGGCGTGGTTCGATGGCTTCCAACACGTTGAAGCAGCTTATTGCTGATGCAGACTGGGGAGAACTCGACTATCTCATCCTTGATACTCCTCCTGGTACCAGTGACATTCATTTGACTCTTCTTCAAACATTGGCAATTACAGGCGCTGTCATTGTATCCACTCCGCAACAAGTGGCTTTGGCAGATGCGCGAAAGGGCATCGACATGTATCGCAATGAGAAAGTGAACGTGCCTATCTTAGGACTGGTAGAAAATATGGCATGGTTCACCCCTGCTGAGCTCCCAGAAAATAAATACTACATTTTTGGAAAAGAAGGTGCAACACGATTGGCAGAAGAACTTGATGCACCAGTTTTAGCTCAAATTCCTATTGTGCAAAGTATTTGTGATGGAGGGGACAACGGAGAACCAGTAGCACTCAATCCTAATACTATCACAGGTCAAGCATTTGCTCACCTTGCACAACGCGTAGTAGAGGAAACCGAGCGTCGCAACCGAGAACTAGCACCCACTCAAGTGGTTGAAATTGAAGTTAAACGTGCGGAAGATGTAAAATAAACAGACTCTGTTTAACCGTCCTCCTACTGCCTTACATTAGTAACAACCCAGTAAAAATTTATGCATCGCGCATATCTCTCAGAATGCGTGCGGCTAAAAACTACATTCAAATGTAGTATTAATTCCCGACAGCCTATTTCCCTAGAGAAATACCTGTCGGGATTTTTTTGCTCTTGCGCAGAAAAAAAACATCTGCGCAGAAGTTCTCACCAAAAACAACGCTACAACCACATTTTTTTCGTAAATTCGCGGTAAACTAAGCGGAGAACACAGTTTCTGTCCACCAAGAACAACTTTTATTCTTGTAAAGCACACTGCATTCCTCTCCCTCATAGTTCATAAACAATGGCAAGAGCAAATCAAAAAACTTGGATTGTTCCTGAAGGAATCACACCTACAGAGCTAGATCTAAAGGTATTAGAATATCAAGAGAAGGGCTTTATTGTACCCTCTCGCCAACTTATTAAGACGCCTGAACAAATAGAAGGTATCCGCCGTGCTGGAGTCATCAATACTGGTGCACTAGACTTGGTAGCAAAGTCCATCAAAGAGGATATGTCTACCGCTGAAATTGATAGACTTGTAGCTGAATATATTGCAGACAATGGGGCTATTGCAGCTTGTCTTGGATATGAAGGATTTCCCAAAAGCTGTTGCACTAGTATCAACGAGGTGGTTTGTCATGGCATCCCCCTCCGACGAAGAACTTTTGTGGGATGGCGACATCATCAATGTCGATGTTACCACCATCAAAGATGGCTACTATGCTGATGCGTCTCGCATGTTTATGATAGGTAATGTTGAGCCAAAGGTTAAAAAGTTGGTGGAAGACACCAAACGCTGTCTTGAAATCGGTGCAGAAGCTGCTCGTCCTTGGGGCTTTGTAGGCGATATTGGTCGTGCAATAGAAAAGTATGCTAAACCTAAAGGCTACAGCATAGTACGCGACCTAGCTGGTCATGGTGTCGGTCTAGAGTTTCATGAAGATCCAGTGGTAGATCACTATGATACGCACCATCGTGGCATGCTTCTTGTTCCAGGTATGGTCTTCACCATCGAACCGATGATTAACATGGGGGTACCCGATGTCTTCATCGATGAAGAAGACGGCTGGACAGTTGTGACAGAAGACGAATTGCCTTCAGCACAATGGGAACACACATTCCTCGTTACAGAAACAGGATTGGAGATTCTCACCCACTAATACCCACTTTTTTTACTTTCATTCTTATGCCTATCACACTTCTCGCTATAGAATCTAGTTGCGACGACACTTCTGCTGCAGTGATGCGCGATGGGATGTTGCTCAGCAACGTTACTGCTTCTCAAGCTGTGCATGAAATGTATGGTGGTGTTGTACCAGAATTAGCTAGTCGCGCTCACCAACAAAACATTGTTCCCGTGGTTGATGCTGCGCTCAAGCAAGCTGAAGTAGATAAATCAGAACTTTCTGCTATCGCAGTAACCCTTGGTCCTGGACTTATGGGTAGTTTGCTCGTAGGAGTAAGCTTTGCCAAAGGTCTTGCAGCAAGTCTTGGAATTCCGCTCATTGACGTCAACCATCTCCATGGTCATATTTTGGCGCATTTCATTCAGACACCAGATGAACAAAAGGAAGTCCCTCCCTACCCCTTCCTTTGTTTACTCGTAAGTGGTGGAAATTCACAAATTGTTAAGGTGAACGCACACAATGATTTTGAGGTGCTTGGACAAACTATTGACGACGCTGCCGGCGAAGCTATCGATAAATGTTCTAAAGTAATGGGACTTGGCTATCCTGGTGGTCCTATTATTGACAGAATGGCACGCCAAGGAAATCCTAAGGCTTTTCACTTTTGCAAAACCGAATCTCCTGGCTACGACTATAGTTTCTCAGGACTCAAAACCTCTTTCCTCTATTTCTTACGCGATAAGATTGCAGAGAACCCCAACTTCATTGAAGAAAACAAAAACGACTTAGCTGCGTCACTTGAAGCCACCATCATTGACATCTTGATGAAGAAGCTAAAACAAGCCGCCAAGGACACAGGTATCAAGCATGTGGCTCTTGCCGGTGGCGTCAGTGCAAATAGCGCACTACGCAAAGCCTTTCAAGACATGGAGGAAAAGGGAATCTGGAAGATTTATATCCCCAAATTCTCTTATACCACCGACAATGCGGCAATGATTGCCATGAGTGGACATTATCGCTACCTAGATGGTGAGTTTTGTTCACTTGACAAACCCGCATTTTCTCGTACAGTATTCTAACTTATTCATTCATCCATACCCCATCTCACATCTTATGGACTTAGATTTGAAAGTTGTCAGCAAGGAAGTAAATGAAATCCTCTGGCGTAATCACCAAACTCTCTCTGTAGCTGAAAGCTGCACCTCTGGTCGTATTGCAAGTGTCATCACTGCAGTTCCAGGTTCTTCGCAATATTTCAAAGGTGGTGTTATAGCTTACGCCAACGAAGTTAAATAAACCTCCTCGGTGTTGACGCACAGATTATCGAAGAGAAGACACCTGTGTGTGAAGAAGTCGCAGTGCAAATGGCACAAGGCGCACGCAAAACCTTTGGAACGGACTATTCTGTTTCTGTAACAGGATTTGCGGGTCCTGGTGGTCACGACTCTGGCAAAAATTCGGTTTTAGTAGGTACTATCTGGATTGCCGTGGCTTCTTCTACTAACGTAAAAACTGTCATGCTAGAAGAAGACAACGGTCGTGACAAGAATTTGGCTTCTGCTACATCAACTGCTATGCACTTGCTTCTCACTCTTTTGAGAGAAGAGCTCGGAGAAGGTGAAGAAGCCTAATAGCCCATGAATATATTTGTCGTTGTGACAAAAAAAGTAAGCGCCGCATCTTATATTAAGTATAAGATGCGGCGCTTTTTTTGCTGCTATTGTCCGCCTCCAAAAAGCCAAAGAGATAGGAGAAACTGTAGAAAAGGGAAATACTTGTAAAAGAGAGAGATTATATTGATAAAGGGTGGCACTAATAATGAAAAAGAAAATGCCACAAAGCTACAGGAGAGCGAAAACAATTATTGCTACCTAGCAGTAAATTACGAGGTAGCAATAATATGATTAAGAAACTTGCTCAATAGGATTTATACAAGATTACTCTTCTTCGGGCTTCATGTTGGTGTAAACATTCTGCACGTCATCGAAGTCTTCAAGACGTTCTACCATCTTGTCGAGAGTTTCGCGCTGCTCTGCAGTAACCTCCTTCAGGTCATTGGGAATATAAGTGAACTCAGCACTTACAATCTCAAAACCTTCGGCTTCTAGGTGCTTTGGATTTCACTAAAAGCTTTTGGATCACCATAAATAGTCACGCTACCTTCTTCTTCATCTTCATCAAACTCGTCTTCTACTCCATAATCGATGAGATCCAAGATGAGTTCTTCCATATCAAGACCTTCTTTGTGTTTGAAAGCGAAGACACACTTATGATCGAAGAGGAAAGCCAATGAGCCCATTGTGCCAAGGTTTCCGCTAAACTTGTTGAAAACAGAGCGAACGTCACCAACAGTACGAGTTGGATTATCTGTAAGAGTGTCTACGAACACAGCAATACCATGAGGACCATAGCCTTCATAGGTCATTGTCTTATAGTCACTTTGATCCTTACCCATCGCATTTTTGATGGCGCGATCAATGTTATCCTTTGGCATATTCTCGCGCTTCGCGGTAGCAATGATGGCACGGAGCGTGGGATTCGTGTCAGGATCTGGACCGCCACCCTTTACAGCAACGGCGATTTGTTTACCAATCTTTGTGAAGGTTCGAGCCATGTGTCCCCAACGCTTCATCTTTGCGGCTTTACGATATTCAAATGCTCTTCCCATAGGAATCTATTTGTTTATGTGGTTGTTTTGGTCTTATTATAGCCACTTCTCCATGTAATGCCATCAGAAGAACAAGAACTGAGGGCATAACAGGTAGAAATGAGTGGATTTTCTATAGTTGCAAGATTATCCTCGCAGTACAGCACCAAGCTGTTGTTCAAGTTGCTTTACAATCTTTGCCATGATACTTTCTGTTTGCTTGTCGTTCATGGTTTTGCTTTCATCTTGCAGCACGAAGGAAACAGCGTAGCTCTTCTTGCCAGCCTCAAGATTTTTACCTTCGTAAACATCAAAAAGCTCAACTCGCTTTAATAACTTTTTCTCACAAGCAAAAGCAATGCGTTCGATTTCACCAAAGGTAACCTTCGTATCCAACAGCAAGGCAAGGTCACGACGTACAGCAGGGAACTTTGCTATTTCTGTATAAGAAACCTCCTTCTTGGGCAACTTCTTCATAAGAAGAGTCCAGTTGAAGTCAGCATAATACACCTCAGTCTCAATATCACAAGCAGCTAAAAGTGCTTTTCTCACGAGACCAAGCTCAAGATTTACCTTTCCGTTGCGATCTACGACTGCAATACTCTTTGAGAATATATCATTCTTACCTTCTTCTACCAAGAATTGTCCAAGAGCAATGCCAAGGCGACGCAAAACATTAAGAGCATATCCTTTCAGTTCATAGACACTAGCTTCTTCATTAGCATGAGCCCAAGAATTTTCTACACGGCGACCCGTGAGCCACAAGCCAAGGTGAAGCGTTTCACTATAAGGCGCAAGCACTTTTTCAGCATTACGCTTTTCTGCATCGTAGTGATAGCAATTACCCAACTCAAAAAATCGAAGGTTTGCTTCCTTACGGTTTACATTGTGCGCTATACTTTCCAAACCACCGAAGAGGAGTGTTTGGCGCATAACATTGAGGTCGCTTGACAAAGGATTCATGAGATGCACCAAATGTTCTGGTGCATAGGTTTTCAAATCCTGATAATAGGCTTCACGAGTGAGAGAGTTGTTGAGGATTTCATGGAAACCTTCACCGACCAATTGCTCACTAATGAGATTCTGCAACTTTTGACTGATATCATTAGCCCCTTTCACTGTGAGTGAAGATTTGAGGGTAGTAGGAATCTCTACATTATTATAACCATAAATACGTAGAATATCTTCTACCACATCGCAAGGGCGCTGCACATCTACACGATAAGCAGGAATTTGCAAAGTCAGTCCCTCTTCAGTTTCGGATACAACTTCCATTTCAAGCGAAGACACAATTGACTTCACCAATGCTGGCTCAATGTGCTTACCGATAACGCCATCAATATAGGCATAATCAACTTGGACATTGAATTGCTTCACCAATGAGGGTTGCTCAACATCAACAATCTCCATGGAGATTTCACCTCCTGCCAATTCTTTAGCAAGAAGCGCTGCTGTCTTGAGGGCATAGATTTGTCCATCAGGATCAATGCCACGTTCAAATCGGAAGGAAGCATCTGTGTTAAGCCCATGACGACGTGCGCTCTTTCTTACCCATGTAGGATGGAAGTAGGCACTTTCAAACACAACATTCTGAGTAGTATCATACGTGCCACTACCCTTACCTCCCAATACGCCAGCAATGCACATAGGAGCATTAGCATTGCAGATAGCGAGATCACGATCAGAAAGTTCGTGCTCCTCACCATCAAGAGTGACAAACTTTGTACCGTTCTCTAAGGTTTTAACAACAATCTCACCTCCGTCAATCATATCTGCATCAAAGCAATGCAAAGGCTGACCGTAAGCCATCATCACATAGTTCGTGATGTCTACGATATTATTGATAGGACGCAAACCGATTGTGGTTAGTTTATCTTGCAGCCATTTAGACTCTCTTGAATCTTACACCCCTTGACAGAAACAGCAGTATATCTTGGACAAGCTTCTGCAGATTCTACAGTGACTTTGATAGGCAAGTCGTGATTGTCTACCTTGAATTCATCCACACTTGGGCGATGCAACTGAGTAGCTTTGCCATTGCGCACGAGATAAGCATAGAGATCACGTGCTACTCCCCAATGAGAACAAGCATCAGCTCGGTTGGGAGTAATGTCAACTTCAATGAGGTAATCACTTTCAAGACCAAAATATTCTGCAGCAGGTGTACCAACTACGGTATCTTCGGGGAGCACCATAATACCATCATGTCCAGTGCCAACTCCAATTTCGTCTTCGGCACAAATCATGCCTAAGCTTTCTACACCACGAAGTTTGGACTTCTTGATAACAAACTCGCTATCACCATCATACAACTTTGTGCCAAGCGTGGCAACGATGACCTTTTGACCAGCTGCAACATTGTGAGCACCACATACGATCTGCGTGGGTGCTTCACCATTTCCTAAATCTACGGTCGTAATATACATGTGGTCCGAGTTAGGATGTACTTCGCAAGTTAGCACATGTCCCACAACTAGACCTTTGAGTCCGCCACGGATTGTTTGTACTTCCTCCACAGCTCCCACTTCTAAGCCAATAGAGGTAAGAGCTACGGCAACTTCTTCGGCTGTCATGTCGAAATCAACATATTCTTTCAGCCATTTGTAAGATATATTCATATTGTAATATCGTTTGCTTGGTGGAGTGTGCAGCACATTCTCTAGCCTTTTTGATGGCCCTCTTCTTTTTTACTGGATAGCATGCTAATGCACAATAAGCGTAAAATAGAAAGCAGCGACTGACCTGCAGAGAAATGAATAAATCGTCCAATATAATCAAGAATATCTCTGGAGATTTGATAAAAAAGTCCGAGATTTTTCTGAAACTCTCCAAGAGTTTGACAAGATTACAAAGAGATTACTGCAAAAAATCTCCGCAAATTTACTCATTTCTTTTGAGAAAGGAAAGATGAAACTCACGAAAACACGATTTTCATAGAAATAAGGAGGAGTAAATGGGGATTTTTCTGTAACTTCGCAGACAATAACAATGATACTCAGGGCATACTCGAATGCTAAAAAAGATATTTTTCCTATGCTGCGGTCTATTTATTGCCGCAACCTTCCTTCATGCACAAGTTGGTGAGCAACGTAGTCAATGGGCGCTAGGTGTGAATGGAGGGGTAAGTCTCAATAAGGTACTTTTTACTCCCAATATCCGCCAATTTTATCAAGTCGGGCCAGTGGCTGGACTTACAGCGCGATATACAAGTGAAAGGTATTACGGACTTATCTGCGCCATTCAGTTAGAAGCAAACTATTGGCGTGCTGGTTGGAACGAAGAGATTCTCTCCTCAAAGGCCGTACGCTTACCGGATACCTACCAACACAACATTGACTATATCCAAGTGCCAATCATGGCAAATTTGGGATTAGGTGAGGAACAGCGAGGATTCAAAGGTTTCCTCTTAGCTGGTCCTCAATTGAGCTACGCTTTAAGCGACAAAGAGATACAATCATCGCAGTGGACTACCTACGAAATAGATGGAGTATCCATGGCAGATCGTGCCAATGGTGTTGTTGCACAATATGGTAAGTCCATAGAAAATCGTTTAGACTATGGCATTGTGGCAGGCTTGGGTGGAGAATTCACCACCAAAGTAGGACATTTCATCGTAGATGCACGGTATTACTATGGACTTTCAGACCTTTTCCACAATGCTAAAAAAGATCCCTTCTCCAAATCAGCCAATAATACATTAATGCTTAAATTCACTTATCTCATGGACTTCCCACGGCATAAGTGATATTAGAGAAAACCAGAATAAACTCTCTATTTATTAGCGGCTTCATCCTCCTCTGTATTTGACATTTTCTATCTTCGGATAACAGTAATCCTACATGCGAAAAACCCAATATTCGCCTCTTTTTTTCCAATGGTCGTTAGGCATCCTAGTGGTGTCCTACGGCCTTTTGGTCTTGCGCTCAATAATCTGGGGATGCAACAGCGTTTGGCGAACTTGATAGAACTACAATTGGAAAAAGCAACTCCAATCTGAAGTTGAAATTGGGTCTGTTGAAATTGGGCTACTCAACAGTATTCAACTTCATAATGTATTACTAAAAAGATAGATCTGGAAAAGAGCTATTAAAGAGTAAGTTAGTTTTTGGAAAAAAATAGAGGTGCTCCCTCTTATAAACGGTAAAGTATCGCTCCGCAACATAGCATTGCTTGATGCCCACATCGCACTTTACAAATCCAACAAGGGAGCTCCCACCAATTTTCAATATATTATTGAGGCTTTTAGTAGCCAAGACAAAGACTCACCCTCCAAGCTTAACCTACGCATCAACTCGCTTATTATGCGGCGATGCGATTTGTCTTACGATGAATGGTATCATCCACAAGCACCTGCTGGACAATTCACCCCACATCATCTCAATCTTAAGAACATCGATGCTATCTTGTCGCTCAAATGTCTGACAAATGATAGCATTAACCTACGTATCCGTCAATTTTCTGCCGAAGAAGGCTGCGGTTGGAAGCTCTCACGCCTGCAGCTCCGGCTAGCAGCTAATCGACACGTTGCAGAAATCAACAACTTTTCTCTCCAGACACCGCAATCTCGCATTAGCCAAGAGCGTCTTGTGGCCCATTACGATGGCTCCTCACTTGATAAGATTTTCAATTCATTGGTTGTAGAAGGTGCCATTGAGGATGCTCGTCTTGCAACCAATGATATTGCACCGATTGTACCCAAACTGCATCCACTAAATGAGACTTTCTTTATAAGCACTCGCTTTGCTTTGCGAAAAGGCGAGGTGAAACTCACTGATTTGCATTTGAGCAACGCCACAGACCGAATCAAGATAGCCACCGATGTCACTATTTTGCTGCCTAATGGTAAGTTTAGCGCTGTAAGTGCCAACTTACGCAGTTTAGCGTTGCAACAACGTTTCGCAAGAGACGTAATGCAATCACTTTCTCTTAAAGAATTACCCCAGTGGCTTACTCCCCTTGAAGAGATTCAACTACAAGGCAAACTGCGCTATGCACTCAATCATAGTAGTTTCTTTGATGGCTCCATTAGTTCAGCTCTTGGAAAAATCAACTTTAGTGCAACATATTGGAAGCGAAATGTGACAGCTCATGTATTGACACGCGATTTACGTCCATCAATACTTGCACAGATACCCAACTTACCTACTTTCCTTAGCTTGGAAGCACATGGACACGTACTTTTAAATGGTAGCAATCAACCCAATGGACGCATAGAATTAGATATACCAGAAGTGGAATGGCAACAGCACCGCTACCAAAAACTAGAAGCCACAGCGTCTTTCTTTAACGGTTTCGCAGAAATTGTTCTACAATCTCAGGACCCATCACTCTACTTAAACGTTGATGCAAAAGCTGCACTGGACAAAAATTGGCGTCCCTCTCAATTAATTGCCAATGGCCACATCAAACGCCTATCTCCTGCAGAATTAGGATTAAGCAAACAATGGGGAAATGGACATTTTGCGTTTGATTTTGACATAAAGGCTCCACAATTAGACGTAAAACATCCTAATGGCGAGTTTGAACTTCGACACTTCTCAATGCAAAATGTGGATACCCCTTACTCCCTTAATCGTCTGGCACTTAAAGTATCTCCACATCCTCGTGGAAGTCATTTGACATTACAAAGTGATTTTGCAGATGCTACTGCATTGGGCATTGCTGATGTGAAGGAACTGCAGACAGTTGCGGAAAAATGGTGGAAGACACTGCTTAAACCACAAAAGAACTCTTCCCAAGCTCCCAACCATGCCGAGGCTTCACCGACTCTCAGCAACAGTGAAGAAAAAGCTAATGTAGTATTGTCTAGTAAAACAGCCTTAGCCTTTAACCTGCATCTCAAACGTACAGATTTTCTGCAGCATATGCTCAAGCTAGACATTGCTGCTGAACAAGATATGCATGCTGAGGGACGCTTGGCTGCTGATGGTAGTATGCTTCATTTTACAGCTGACGCACCACATCTACGTTTCGGAACCACAGAAGTGCGAAATGTCACTGTGGCAGCTCGTAGTGTGTATTCAGACTTTCATATGCTTATTAAAGCACTTCGCCCAACCAAGAAAGCTGACCTACAGTTGGAACTTCAAGCGCATACAGACAGTGGTAAACTAATGACCAACTTACAATGGTCGGAACTGAGAAATCGTCATTTTTATGGAACGTTCTCAAGCGAAACCCATATTGATGCCCTCAATTTCAATAAGCTAAAAGAGAGCTGCCTACGTGTAAATATCTTACCCACAAGCTTGGCTGTCAATGATACTGTCTGGAAAATAGAACCAGGAAGCATAGCTCTCATGGAAGGGCGGTTGAATATCAACAACCTTTCGCTGTCACATGATCAACAAAGATTAGCCATCTCTGGAGAATACGCACAACATAGCGAAGGACTTACTGTGAACCTACGTCAATTTGATGTTGGTTATGCTCTTTCTATGGTCGGACTTAGCGATATTACCTTTGGAGGTCGTGCTACAGGACAAGCTACGATTCGTCCCACTGAACAGAACGAACTGCAGATTCTAGCCAATCTCGAAATCCCTCAGTTCACATTCAATAATGCGCTATTGGGATATGCTGCAGTCGAAGGTGGTTTTCGTGGAGGAGACCAGACTATTTTCCTCAAGGCAAACATAGAAGAGCCCAACATTAGTTCTACACAAGTGGCTGGATATGTAAGTCTTGGTCGAAAAGACCTAGACCTCCATATAAAAGCCAACAATACCTCCGTAGCTTTTTTAAACCACTACGTAGACGACATCTTTCACAACATACAAGGACGTACCACGGGGACTACCCGTGTCTTTGGTACTTTCAAAACGATTGATTTCGAAGGGCACCAGCATGCCACAGCTTCTGCTACCCTTCCTATTACAGGCGTCAAATACTTTGTAAAAGACGCAGACATCTCTATTGCTCCTGGAGTTTTCACTGTAAATAGTGCAGTAATTTCCGATAGTCTACAGGGAAATGGCACTATTACAGGTAGTTTGCGGCATCATAATCTCAAAGATATGCATTTCGACTTTGCGATGCAAGGAGAAAATATCTTGATGTATGATCAACCGCAGACAATAGACTTGCCATTCTATGCTACAGCTTTCGGCACAGGAGCTGTGCGCGTTTGGGGTGCTCCCCAACAACTCAACGCCAATATCCAAGTACGCACTGAGAACAATAGTGTGCTTACTTATGTTCTCGACCGACCAGACGACGCCGACCATCAACTGCTAACCTTCCGCTCTAAGCAAGACGAAGAAAATGTAGAAGTGGATGATAGTTTACAGAAGACACGTACGAGCAGGTTTGTAGAACCTACCAGTAAAACAGACATACGTCTAAACTTTCAGGTAGATGTTACCTCCAACTCTACCCTTCGCATGATAACAGATGCAAAAAGTGGCGACATTATCACAGTGCATGGCAGCGGACCTATCCAAGCTTCCTTTTATAATAAGGGAGAATTCCAAATGTTTGGAGCATATAAAATAGCAAGTGGATCGTATGATTTGAGCATACAGAATCTCATTAAGAAGACATTCATCCTCACTCCAGGGGGAACGGTGAACTTTTCTGGTAATCCACTCAACGCTGATGTGAATGTGCTTGCCTCTTATATGGTAAACTCTGCATCTCTAGCAGACTTGAACCTCGGCACTACCTTCACTAACAATACCACTCCTGTAAATTGTCTCATTAAGTTTACAGGGAAGGTCAGCAATATGAACCTATCATTGGACTTCGATCTACCCAATATTGGTGAAGACGAAAAAAATGATGGTACGTAACCTCATTGCTTCCGACGAGGAACGGACAACACAAGTATTGTACCTTCTTGGAGTTGGACGATTCTTCACCTACAATTATGCCAATGCTGCAGGCGGCACAAGTAGTAACCAGTCCGAAATCATGATGAAGTCACTACTTTCTAGTACTCTATCTTCACAACTGAACAACATCATTGCCAATGCAGTTGGTAATACGAACTGGACATTCGGTGCAAATGTTAGTACGGGTCAATTGGGATGGAGCGACATGGAAGTAGATGGACTACTCTCTGGTAGACTGCTGGACAATCGTTTACTGTTTACAGGAAAAGTAGGATATCACGAACGAGAAGCCGCAACCACGAACTTTGTTGGTGACTTTGATGTACATTATCTCCTAACTCCCACAGGCACTTTCAACCTAAAGGCGTATAGTGAGACAAACAATCGATACTTTTCAAAATCAACTCTTACAACTCAAGGGTTAGGACTACAAATCAAACGCGACTTTAACTCTTTCTTTGATTTATTCTCCAACAAGAGAAAAGACAAGATAACACCTAAAGCAAAAAAATAAGTTCGACAAAATATGAATCCTGAAATTCAACGCAGACGCACATTTGCTATCATCTCTCACCCGGATGCTGGTAAGACGACGCTCACCGAAAAACTATTGCTGTTTGGCGGACAAATCCAAGTAGCCGGAGCAGTAAAGAATAACAAGATTAAGAAGACAGCCACTTCCGACTGGATGGAAATCGAGAAACAACGTGGTATCTCTGTTACAACATCCGTTATGGAGTTTGACTACGATGGCTATAAGGTCAATATTCTTGACACACCTGGTCACCAAGACTTTGCCGAAGATACATTTCGCACTCTTACTGCGGTAGACTCTGCTATTATTGTAGTGGATAGTGCCAAAGGTGTGGAAGCACAGACAAGAAAGCTCATGACTGTATGCCGCATGCGCAAGACTCCAGTCATTGTCTTTGTGAACAAGATGGACCGCGAAGGACGAGATGCTTTTGATATCCTCGACGAATTAGAAGAAGAATTGCAAATTGGCGTTCGCCCTTTGTCATGGCCTATAAACCAAGGACAGCGATTCAAAGGCGTTTACAATATCTACGAACAGCAACTCGACCTTTTCCAATCTGATAAACAGAAAGTGACCGAAAAGATCGCTGTAGATATCAATGCTCCAGGAGAATTGGAAGCGAACGTTGGTGACACGGATGCAGCAAACTGAGAGAAGACCTAGAACTCATTGATGGTGTATACCCTGAGTTTGATGTTGAACAATATCTTTCTGCGGACATCGCTCCTGTGTTCTTCGGCTCTGCCCTCAACAATTTTGGTGTCAAAGAACTGCTTGATTGCTTTGTGAAGATTGCTCCATCACCCCGGCCAACGCAAGCTGAAGAGCGTCTTGTAGATCCTGAAGAAAAGAAATTTACAGGTTTTATCTTCAAGATAACAGCCAACATTGACCCCAACCACCGTTCATGTATCGCTTTCTGCAAAATTTGCTCTGGTAAGTTTGTGAGAAATGCACCTTACACCCATGTTCGCAATGGGAAAACGGTTCGTTTCTCCAGCCCGACTCAGTTTATGGCTCAACGTAAAGAAACGATTGACGAAGCGTACCCTGGTGACATCGTAGGTCTTCCTGATAATGGAATATTCAAAATTGGTGATACTCTAACCGAAGGTGAACTGATTCACTTCAAAGGACTCCCTTCTTTCTCCCCAGAGATGTTTAAATATATTGAGAATGCAGACCCGATGAAGACAAAACAGCTTCAAAAGGGTATCGACCAATTAATGGACGAAGGTGTGGCTCAGTTGTTTATCAATGAGTTTAATGGACGTAAGATCATTGGTACCGTAGGCCAACTTCAGTTTGAAGTTATCGAATATCGTCTTGAAAACGAATATGGTGCTAAATGTCGTTGGGAACCCGTTCACCTCTTCAAAGCTTGCTGGATAAGAAAGCGATGATCCAGCTGAACTTGAACAATTTAAGAAGCGCAAATACCAATATATGGCTAAAGACAGAGATGGCCGTGATGTCTTTCTTGCTGACTCTGGCTATGTGTTGCAAATGGCACAACAGGATTTCAAAAACATCCGATTCCATTTTACCAGTGAATTCTAGTTCGCTATCCTATCTTTACAACGTAAGCAGCGTCTATCTTCCGATAAATGAAGATAGACGCTGTCTTTTCAATAGCAAATGGGTCTAACACTCCTCTTACATATAGCAAATTCCCAAAGTCATTCTAGCAAATAACTTTGAGGATTTATGACGAGAGAATAAGAGATTCGGGGTTACATTTCCAACACAGCAAGGCTATGATTTCCCATAATACGGATGCGATCGACGTTTCCTCGAATGCCTGGTAACCGACCAGTTTGCGTATATTGCCACATCATGTAGTCAACATTGTCTGTGAGCATTGGAGCTTCATCTTTATACTTAGCCATTACCCAATGATATCCTCTGAACGTACCGACAAGATGACGGTTGTAAAAGTTCTGATAAGTGTAAAGAATGGGCTTCTTGCCATAGTATGTCGCTATGCGATCTACAAACTCTTGAAGATCCGATACAAACTTATCATCAGAAACACCACCTGTCGTTTCGATATCAATAAGTGGCACAAGATCTTGGTCAGCTTTCTGCACCACAGAAGTCATGTTTGCCACTTGTTCATCAACACTCGCCCTCGGGCGATAGAAGTGATAGCTTCCTACACTTAAACCTGCCTGACGGGCGTTGGCTATATTATAAGCATAGGTGGGGTCTACAAGGCTACTTCCCTCTGTGGCTTTGATGTAAACAAAACTCACATTAGCTTCTGTACCTACTCGTCCCCAATCTATCACACCTTGATAGCGACTCACATCAATACCCTCACGAAACTTCGTGTTCACACGACTAATTCCGCGTGATACCTGCATCATCTGTACAGAAGACTGCACATTCTTTTTGGATTGCACAGGCATCATATCTGGCATTATGCGATCACTAGGTTCCTTAGAGGGCGCACCGCGATGCTTACGCTCAGCATGAGCTGACAGCCCGATAAAGGAGAAGCAGCCTACAAGACATAGCGTTTTGAGTGAATATAAAGGAGAAAGCCACATAGGCAAAAAATTTAATACTGTTCTTGTTGATTGGGGAAGTCGCAGCTCTTCACATCTTCAACGAATTTACCGATAGCATCGGTCATGATAGTGTGAAGATCTGCATAACGACGCAAAAATTTAGGAGAGAACGACTTATTCTTACCCAACATATCGTCAATAACCAAGACTTGACCATCTGATGCTCCAGCACCAATTCCGATTACAGGGATATCGAGTAGCTTGCACACTTTGGCATTTAGTGAAGCAGGTACTTTTTCTACAACAATAGCAAAGCACCCAGCCTCTTGCAGAGCTTTAGCGTCGCTCAACAATTTTGCTGCTTCTGCTTCCTCTTTGGCGCGCACAGCATACGTGCCAAATTTGTTGATGCTCTGTGGAGTTAACCCTAAATGCCCCATCACAGGAATACCAGCTTCTAAGATTTTACGAACTGTATCTATGATTTCAACTCCACCTTCTAGCTTAAGAGCATCAGCACCAGTCTCCTGCATGATACGAATAGCATTACGCACACCGTCCGTAGCATTTACCTGATATGTACCAAAAGGCATATCACATACAACTAGAGCTCGCTGAACACCACGCACAACGGAACGAGCATGGTAAATCATTTGATCAAGCGTGATGGGCAAAGTGGTAACATTACCTGCCATTACGTTACTAGCACTATCCCCCACAAGGATACAGTCAACACCTGCTCCGTCCACAATAGTCGCAGTGGTATAATCGTAAGAAGTAAGCATAGCAATCTTCTTACCTTGTTGTTTCATTTCCAAAAGGCGATGTGTTGTCACCTTACGTGAATCGTCTACTAAATATCCAGCCATATAATAGTTGTTGTCTCTTGAAATATCTATGCATATTATGCTTATTCATAAGCACTAGCATCAACCCATACTTATAAATAATGAGAATATAAAACTTGATTACAGAGTGTGTATCAGGTTTATTTGTGATACTCTTCTGCTAATCCACCTTCAGACGTTTCACGATAGAGAGAAGGAAGGTCACGCCCTGTTTTTCCCATCACAATCACAGCCTTATCATAAGAGATGTGGTGAATGCCTTCAGCAAAAGTGGCATATATGTTAGCATCAAGCGCACGTGCTGCTGCATGAGCATTGCGCTCAATACAGGAATTTGCACAAGACCGCAGATGGGATCACAAGTCATTCCAAGATGATGTTCTAGTCCCATTTCTGCAGCATACTCAATAGACTGTAGACTACCACCAAAAATATAGTTTGCTGCTGCCGCTGCCATAGCACAAGCCACGCCTACTTCGGCTTGACAACCAGCTTCTGCCCCAGAGATAGAAGCTAAAGTTTTTGCAATATTTCCGACAAGCCCAGCAACCGCAAGTGCATGGAGAATGCGCGTTTCACTGACTTGGCGACTCTTTGCGATATGATACAAAACAGCAGGAACCACACCACAAGAACCACAAGTAGGAGCGGTAACAATTTGCCCGCCACCGGCATTTTCTTCACTTACTGCCAGTGCATAAGCAAAAACAAGTCCACGCGATTGCAAGTTTTTGCCATAACCAAGTGCTTTAATATAATAGCGTGGCGCTTTACGTTGCAGATTTAGCTCACCAGGCAACACACCTTCGTGCTCTATGCCTCTTTCCACAGCATCCTTCATGGCTTGCCATATCTCGCGGAGGAAGTCCCAGATTTCCCGTCCTTCTCTTGCTTCTACATAACTCCAATAGTCCATGCCACGTTCTTCACACCACTTCATGATGTCATTCAAACGATTAAATTCATAGACATCTGGAGTTTCTTTGGCATCATCGCCTTCTTCTGCTAAAGCACCACCGCCCACTGAGAACACCGTCCAAGCATCTTGGCCCATTCCATCAGCATCTAGCCATTCAAATTTCATGCCATTAGGATGAAAAGGGAGTACTATTTCTGGATGCCATACAATCTCTGTGCGCTCAGCACCTAAGACTTCACGAACGGCTTCATCGGTCAAGTGACCTTTTCCCGTAGCCGCAAGACTACCATATAGGGTCACTCGAAAACTGTTGACTTCAGGATGACGTTGAAGAAATTGTTCTGCAGCTGATCGTGGCCCCATTGTGTGGGAACTGCTCGGCCCATAGCCTATGCGAAAGAGTTCTCTGAGACTTTTCATTATTGTTTTTGTGCTTGTTCGCCGTTTTCGGCTGTGTCACCTTATTCACACCTTAGCAAAGCATCATTAAGTTTGGATTGGTGAAAGGTAGTTCTTCGTCTTGCACTCACTTTCTAAAACACAAGAGCTGTGTTTCGACACTTTTTGCAAAGACGAATGCAACTACAAAGGTACGGCTTTTTTGTCGTATGACAGGTGAATATACTCATTTATTTCCGCTTATATACCTCAAAATACCCAACAAACCGAGAAAAATGCACTTTCCTCAAAAAAAATCGCGAGAATATTTGGTAGATTCGGAAAAATGTATTTCCTTTGCAATCGCAAACAAGGAACAACGGACAACAAAACAACGTTGAACGGTAAACCTCAAAAGCAAAAACCCAAACGGTGCGTTAGTTCAGTTGGTTAGAATACATGCCTGTCACGCATGGGGTCACGGGTTCGAGTCCCGTACGCACCGCACATCACAAGATGTTCAAAGGGTTCCGTAGCTCAACTGAATAGAGCATCTGACTACGGATCAGAAGGTTACAGGTTTGAATCCTGTCGGAATCACTCTTTCTTGTCTGAGGAAGATTAAAATTATCAGACCAACGGCTCCGTAGCTCAACTGAATAGAGCATCTGACTACGGATCAGAAGGTTACAGGTTTGAATCCTGTCGGAGTCACAAAGGCATCTTTTCTTGTATATATACTCTCTCTGTTACCTTACACTCTCCCACTCTTTTGACATTATCTCTTCACTAACGTCTCCACAAATACCAAGCCCTTTTTTATACAGGTTCAGCTAGCAACACGACATAAAGAACCATCCAACTTTGTCGATATTTAAAATCAAACTTCTTTGGACACTACTTTTTTGCCCAAGCAAAGATAAACCGACCTTCTGTCTTACATCGATTAAGCACAAAAAATCATGCGAATATTTACTTTTTTGATGCTTTTATTTGCCTGCAACCTCTGTGCGCAAAATTATATCAAGGTTGATTTCAGCAAACCTTCCTCCACTAAGAGATTTGTGGTTTACACTCCTTATAACACCGAGCTATTTTCCTGCAAGTGTGCACATGGACAAGGCGGAAAAACCAGAAGCAAACCTGAAACCAGTAATAAAGTAGGAAGTAACTGCTCTTCTGTAGGTAAATTTCAAATTGTAGGTTTTTACGTAAAAGGAGGTATAAAATACCTCAGACTAAAAGGACTAAGCCCCACTAATAGTAATGCCCTAAGAAGAGATATCTGTATCCACAATAGTAAAATGGAAACATCGTGGAAATGGATTCCATTTTTCAACCTACCCTTATCTAATGCAAGCAACGGTTGCTTCGCAATAGACAATGAGAGTATGGACAAAGTCATAAAGTTATATCAGCAAAAGAAACTGACGTATCTTTATGCTGTTATATAATCGCATAAAAGCTCAAAGCATCTATGAGAAAACAACAAAAGAGTAGCATCCACCTTAGTCTAATCTAGTCAAAGGCTCCAATCAATGATCAGCCACACTTAATTCTTTAGTCACAGCAAAGTCTATTTTTGACCAATAGAAGCCCACCTTTCTACTTCTTGGTGCTACAGTTGTAGCACGTATATCTATATAGACAGGGATAATTTCATCCCAAGGCTGTACGTGGCGAAGATTATCATTGAAAGACCAAGGTACTTCTATCTTATCAGTCTTCAAAACCTCCACATATGAGCCTTCAAACTTAATGGTAATTCCATCTCTTTTGATTATCACATCCACGACACAGAGTTCTTCATGGGACAAACGTTGCCAGCCAACTTGCTTGAAAAAGACATCCGTTTTGAAGTCCTTCAAGCGCTTGATAACGATAGCCTCTTCATTATAACTCGTCACCTGCTCTTTACTCTCTTTGATGATATCAGCTTCATACTGCTTTATCACCCTAAGCCACAAATCGTTCGACTCGGCACGACAGAGTGTCTGAGGTAGCACAGCTTCTGTTCTCTTCCCGAAGGGGCTTTGTTCGATATGCTCCAAGCGCAAATATCGACCATCTCCATCTAGTGCAAATCTATAAGAACTAAACTTCGATTCCACTTTATCAGTAAAAGTATTACACCTCAATTCCTTGATGTAAGAAATAAAAACTGGCTGGTGTATTCTGTGAAGTTTCAAACCATATTTTTTTGATTTTTCCCTAATGATTTCAAACTCCAACCATACATACATCTGTGGAATACGTCCTAGCCCAGGAACAACCTGTGGCTCAAGTATAGCCCAGAGACGAGCATCTATATCTGCTGGTTCTGTAGCTTCGGGATACCACCACGACAAAGCGCCAAGACCTACAATTTCTCCCATCTGAAAAAACGTTGAAAAGGCATAAGGATCAACAGCACTTTTAAGCAAAAAAGCCCCAAACTCTACACACACGGCAGCAGAAAAACATGTCCGTTTGACTAAAACGTCTAACAGATCCTCGTATGCCTCAAAATAGTGAAGATGACGAAATTCCTTCATCAAATAGTCGGTCAACTCATGATAAGCCTTCTTCCATAAATTGAAATTGTGCTGAGACCGATTAAGCGTATAACAAATTTCAGAAGCATTAGTATCACCGTTCTTTGAGTGAAGCACTTTCGTTGTTTGAGTATACTTCGCTCTCCGATGTATTTCACTAGGGTTTACACTATACAACCCTTTCCGACGCAAATAAAAAGCTGCAAGCACCGCGAAGAATGCATGAGAATTATTTACATACAATTGACGAAGTTGAAGTACCCATAAAGGCCCCTGTACCTCATTCGTAAAAGGTGATTCGGATTTCAAAAAGCTAGCAATCCATCGTTCCGTTAGTTTCTCTTCTTTATGCACCTTGTGAGTCCCTGCACTTTCAAATACCATTTGGGATAATGTCACCACAAGGTGAGCATTAAGCAAATCTTGCGCCTTAATACCAAAATAACTCTTTAAATTCTCCCAAATCTTATTAGTCGTATCTTGAAGAGGCTCTAAATTTTCATCTACAAAACGCTTTAAAGTTCTCTTATCTACTCCAATACGTTTTGCAAGTACACTATCGGATGTAAAGAAATACCGATCCTTTATCACAGATCGCAGCACTTTTACCCGTTCTTCTTGAGGTACACTATCTCTCATTGGTAATGATATATGTTCTTGCTCCATGACATTTCTATTAGAAGTTATAATGTTTTGCTTTGTACCGCAAAGGTATTATATTTTTTACGACCTACCAACCTTTGCATACGATTGTTATATCTCATTTACTAAGTAGGTGCATCATACCTCCATTATACACCCATGTTGAACTTTTTGCAGGAAAATACCTACGTTAATTAGAAGAGAACCAAATAAAACGTGTACTTTTGTCATGCATAATCGGTATTAGCCTCAAAAAATGAAAGAAATTGCCATGTAAAAAGAAAGGAATATCTTTGCAACGACAACAAAAAGAGATAGATTCTTAATCTTTCTCTGTTGTTTTGTTCGCTTTCCGCGTTGTCTGATGGTACGAAATCTGCTAATTTTCAATAATCACAAAGACAGCAAACATGGCGTTCCCCTTTTGTCTATGACAAATGCGGTCGATACATTGTGCCCTCATAAGGAGTGCACAATGTTAACCGGTGTACATCGCTTCTATGTATCTCATCGTTGCACAAAAGATAAGAGTACATCACTCTTATAATTGGTTACAACTGTATTCTTTTTAAAGCCAACTTAGAGCTATTTCACATCCGCACGTTTGTTATACCTAAGCGTGAGCAGTTTGTTTCTTCTGTGATAAGGTGTTTGCCGATACCTGTACCTAGAAGTAAAGACAGACTTGCGCCATTTTTGTGTTCAAGCCTTTCCTTTCTTCTACAAGCGAAAACATTATAATCCTTATATCATGGCACTCTACACCATCACCACCAAAATGCGTAAACATGCTCCCAGCGGTCAATTACTCCTTGAGCCTGGAATGTCCGTCACCGTTCCTTGCAATGCTGGAAATCCTGTATATTTCAACAACGGCCAACTTGTTGTCGATGCTTTTCTTCGTATGTACGGAGTAGACCTCCGCGGAGCAGGCGCATTGAATGCGAGTTTCTTGGATATCAAAAAAGAATAATCGAATTCAATCATTTATCACTTAGGTCTTGCCTTATCAAGAAGAAAGTATTATCTTTGCAGTTACTACTACGGGGCTGACTGGATTTGACAGCGGTTCGAGGTGGTTAGTAAGCACGCAGTGCGGACGGAAGTGGGCACTATAATCTCGGCTTTCAACAATTTATCTGGCGAAAACAACTTTGCTCTCGCTGCTTAATCGAAGTATAGTAGATTAGCTTTATCCCTTCTCTAGGAGTTGGGACGAGACATCACCCAAGAGCATCCGCTCCTTTGCGTCTTGACATGGTGGTGCAGTAAGAAGGAGATTGGCAAGCCAAGCCTCGGTGGTTCGCTGAAATTTTAGAGGATACGGCAGCATATTAGGTTGTTTCCATCGCAGTGCTGCCCGACAATCAAAGGGAAACTAAGCGTGTAGAAAGCTAGTTGGCTCTCCGTTTGGACGAGGGTTCAATCCCCTCCAGCTCCACACACTTGTCAAGAAGCAACAGAATATTCTGTTGCTTCTTTTTTGTTTTCCAACCCTTTTCCTCAAAATTTGATGCACAAGTTTTCTACTAAAATTCCCCTCGCGCGCGTAACAGGGATTTCTATATTTTTGCTTTCACAACCTTCACACAAACAGCGTGAGTTTTCTTAATTCCTCTCTTCTATGATGGGAGGATGGATACCGCAACGCTACACACAAAATCACAAGAAAGTGACTTACGAAAAACAAGAGGAGACAACAAAAGTCGAATCCACGTGTAGAATCGTCGGAGAATCTCGAAGAAATGTGGGAGATTTCTGAAAAAACGTGGGAGATTTTCCCAAAAACGTCGGAGGTATTTCTCAAAAAGTCCGACATTTTTTGAGAAACGCACCGTGAACTTTTCCCCTATATGAGGATTATTTCTCAGTCATGTTGTGAAGGTTGTGAAAGCAAAAAATAGGAATTACCAGGGAATGCGCACGTGTGACGCGCGTGCACGAGAAAGCAGAAGGAAATTACTAACGCTAACCAGACAACACAGAAACCACAAGTTTGGCTGCCGTCAGGAGAAAAGAGTGAAGTAGGAATAGAATGAACTAGCAATAGGCAATACTAGACACTATATGAAAGCACAACCAGTATAAAAGTCCATAACAAAATCTCTATCACAACATCTTTTAATCTTATCTCTGTATGTTTTTAGGTTTTGGCAACACAGATAAAAGCATAAACAAAAGGGTGCGCTAAACAATCGTTTAGTGCACCCTCTACAAAAAATGAAAATATGGAAAATCAGAATAAACTAACTATGGAGCGTCTGCCAACATCTGCTAGCTTTATGCTTATCTTTTCACCATTATGCTTCGCAACTCTTGCAATCTACAATATTGCTAAGCAACTCCTTACTGATGCTTTGGCTACGTTGGTAGTACAATCCTTTAATTCCCAACTTCCATGCCTCAATGATAAGCGCATTCACATCGCGCACTGCAAGGGCGGATGGAATGTTGATATTCAGATTGACCTTGGTCAATAAACTTTTGACGAATAGAAGCTTGAATAATCAGTTCACGCTGAGAAATCTCCTTAAAGGTCTTGAATACATCTTTTTCCTCTTGGGTAAGGAAATCAAGATGTTGCACAGAACCCTGATTGAGCATAATATTGCGCCACACCTCATCGTTGTTCTTGCCCTTCTCTTCAAGGAGTGCTTCTAGATAACGATTCTTGCGAATGAAGTTACCCTTGGAGAGACCAGCCTTGTAGTAGTTGGACGAGTATGGTTCAATACCAGGCGACACCTGGCCGAGGATTGACGAACTAGAAGTAGTAGGAGCAATCGCCAGAACCGTTGTATTGCGGTACTTAGTTCCTTCAAAACCTGGACTTTCATTGAAGATAGGAGCTGGACCATAAGTTTGTGCCAAAGTGAGAGAAGCAGCTTTAGCCTCCTCACGAATGTGGCGGAAAACCTGATTAGTCAAAGCTTTGGCCTCCATCGATTCAAAAGAAATGCGGTTCTTCTGCAAAAGGGAGTGCCACCCAAGTACACCAAGTCCGAGAGCGCGGTGACGCTCAGCAAACTTGTTTGCCTGACGCAAGAAAGGAGAATCCTTAGTCTTTTCGATAAACTCAGACATCACAGCATCCAAGAACCAAATAGCGAGTTGCACAGCATCTGTGTCCTTCCACTCTTCCCAAAGTTCGAGATTCATAGAAGAAAGACAACATACAAAGCTCTCGTCTTCACCATCAGGAAGTTGGATCTCATTGCAAAGATTAGAGTGAGTGATTTCTAGTCCGAGATGCTTGTAAATATCGGGACGAGTAGCATTAACATTGTCAGAGAATTGGATATAAGGCAACCCTTTCTGCTGACGACTCTCTAGCACTTTTGCCCAGATTTCTCGTTTCTCATGATCACCATCAATCATTTCCTGCATCCAGTAGTCAGGCACGCACACAGCGTAAAAAAGATTTTGGATGGGGCTTCCGATATCCTTGATTTGTAGGAACTCCTTAATGTCAGGGTGGTCGATGTCTAGATAGGCTGCAAAAGAGCCACGACGAGTTGCACCTTGAGACACTGTGTCCATAACTGTATCAAAGAGACGCATGAAAGACACAGCACCAGACGACTTACCATTATTGGTAATCGCTGCACCACGACCACGCAAATTGCCAAATAGGCAGAGGTACCGCCACCATGTTTGGTTTGCATCATCACCTCACCCAACTTGATAGTAATACCTTCGATGCTGTCTGGGATGTTGCAGCCAAAACAAGAGATGGGCAAACCACGTGAAGTGCCAAGATTAGACCATACGGGAGAACTGCAACTCATCCAACCTTTATAGATGAGTTCTGCAAATCGTTCCTGAAGTTCGGGACGATATAAACGGCGCGCAGCGGCACCCGTGATTCGGTCAATAGCATCGTGAATCGTTTCGCCATGGAGCAAATAGCCACGGTTCAACACGGCTTCCGATTCGTCATTATACCACCAAGGGAGGACTTTAGTCATGAGAGAGTGAGAAAAATATTTAGATTAGGAGAGTATATAAGACCTCCTGATTAGTATAGTCACATGAAGTAAGAACCTTTAGAAAAGGCTATCAGCATCGAAAGCTTTATCGTGCTTTGTGTAAGCAGTAGGACGCTTTGCAAGAAATCATCGAGTTCATTAGCAAAGACATTCTCATCAAACCACAACATAGGCTTGTAGGCCTCATCACTGATATTGTAGATTTTGTTATAGCCAAGTTGTGCCAACGAGGTGTCTACACGATACTTCATAAAGTCGAGGAGATTTTGCTTGGTAAAGAATTCCAATTCTCCTTCTTCATAAATCCATTTGAGGAGTTCCACCTCATATTCGAGGTAATCTTTCACAGTTTGTTCTACCACTTCTTGTGAAGGACGCAATTCAGGATGTTCCTTAAAGATTTGTGTGAGAAGATAAACTCCTGCATCAGCATGCGTTTGCTCGTCAATAGAGGTCCACGCAATGATGTTAGAAGTACTTCGCATATAACCGCGGAAGTGCGTGAAAGAAAGAATATTCGCAAACTGTGAGAAAAGCGAAGAGTTCTCAATAACGATGACGAAGAAGAGTAATTTCTCCACAAAAGTCTTCTTAGAATTGAAATGGTCTTCGATAAGCCCTAGCTTATGTTGGAAGACAGGAATCTCGATGAGAGCTTCAAATTCATCATTATATCCAAGTACCTCGAGCAACTGCGAATAAGCCATTGCATGACGGTGCTCACATTCTGCAAAGGTAGCACCGAGTCCATTAAATTCTGGTTTTGGAAGATGCTTATAAAGATCGCCCCAGAAGGTTTTCACCGACACTTCCACCTGCGCAATGCTAAGCAGGCTACGCTTCACCACTTCTTTCTCTGTGGGAGTGAGATTTGAATGAAAGTTCTGAATATCGGAGGTAAACTCCACTTCACTATGCACCCAAAACGTTTTGTTCATCTTATCGACAAAGTCCATCGTCTCGGGGTATTCAAAGGGTTTGAAATTCACCCGTTTATCAAATATACCCATTGTTTTTCGTTTATTTTCTGCGCAAAGATACGATAAAAATAACGATTAAGCGCATCATTCGAGAAAGAAAAAATCTTCTATTATTCCAATTTTCAACTTCTGCAATCAGCGTCTATCAAAGGGGGCAAATCTCAGATTAATTGACTATATTTGCACTTACTCCAAGGCAAGAATTGCATATATAATTTATATTCAAACCATCATGCAATGTATCTCTTTGGAAACAATCATCATCTATCATTTTACAACAGCTATTATGCATACTATTTCGCTTATTCTCGTTGTACTTTCTGCACTACTCTTTCTCTACATCTTTATACTTGAAACTCTCCTCACCAATTCTCAGCGAACAGCCAAGACATTTAGAATGTCTGTGGATGAACTCTCTGGTAAATCATTGAACACGCTAATGAAAAATCAAGGTGTTTACAATGCACTTATTGGTGTTGGGCTTCTATACGGGGCTTTTGTTTCACACAACACTTGCGAGGTATCTATGCTCTTCTTGAGTTTCGCTGTCTTAGTTGCTGTTTATGGTGCGATTAGCTCCCAATGGATAATTCTGATAAAGCAAGGAGGACTCCCCATTTTGGCATTACTCAGTCTCATTTTTTTCGGATAATCCTATTCTTTTACTTCCTGCATCAGCGCCTATCACGACCAAAAAGAATGAGAATCTCTTGACAATTCCACCGAAAATGCTTACCTTTGCCGTCAAACTTCCAAAATATTGAAATAGCCTATCGTAACACCTCTACGCATCTATCAATACATAAACATCATTAGTCATGGACAAATACAAGATGATGACCGACCAAATGCTGGTGGGTTATTACATGATGGGGTGCAATGAGGCTTTCGACTGCTTGCTAGAACGATATAAGGATAAACTTTTTCAATATATTCTCGCTCGTGTGCACCAAGAGGATTTGGCGAACGACCTTTTCCAAGAAACGTTTATCAAAGTGATTCTCAACTTGCGACAAGGTAAATATACGGATTCGGGGAAATTCTATGCCTGGGTTACACGCATTGCTCACAACTTAATCATAGATTATTTCCGCAACGATAGCGACATCAGTCTTTCCCCAACTGAAAATAATACTGATCCGTGGGAGAATGCACCTGCAGCAGCGCAAGAAGATACGTTTGAATATGAGATGTTGCTCGGTCGGTTGGCATCTTTAGTGGATTTATTGCCAAAGGAACAACAAGAGGTGGTGCGAATGCGCTATTTCCAAGATTATTCCTTTAAAGAAATCGCTAGCAAGACCGGGGTTAGTATTAACACTTCGCTTGGACGTATGCGCTATGCCCTACTAAATCTGCGAAAAATAGCGCAAGATCAGCAAGTGACTTTAGACTAACCACTGAAGTCTACAGTTATTTTCGTGACAAAACTTTGGTGTTTTGCAAAGCCACGATGTGAGAAAGATAATTTTCTCAAAATTTCAGTCTATATGAGATACTAAAAACGGCATAGGCACGTTATAAGGGTATAATTTTATACACTCTTATTACGTGCCTATGACTGATTTTACACAAGAACGTTCACAACCGAATGCCACCTCGATTGAAAAATCAAGCAATTCGCTCGCGAATGCACAAAGTTGGCAACCATCCACTCTGATTCATCTCTTATTCTCACACAATTGGTTGCCACACAACACAACTGTTGCTAAACATAGCCTCAACAATCCCCCACAATATGAAGAAAATTCTACTCCTTGGTTCTGGAGAACTCGGTAAAGAGTTCACCATCGCTGCCCAACGCTTGGGACAACACATCATTGCCTGCGACAACTATGCAGGTGCTCCTGCTATGCAAGTGGCAGATGAATACGAAGTTTTCTCGATGCTCGATGGTGACGCCCTTGATGCCGTCGTGGCAAAGCATCAGCCTGATGTTATCATCTGTGAGATTGAGGCTATTCGCACAGAACGTCTTTACGACTACGAAAAACAAGGAGTACACGTCGTGCCTTCAGCACGTGCCGTAAACTTCACAATGAACCGCAAAGCGATTCGCGATTTGGCAGCAATCGAGTTGGGTCTTAAGACTGCCAAATACTTTATGCTACTACGCAGGAAGAACTCCAAACTGCCGCAGACAAGATTGGTTACCCTTGCATTGTCAAACCTTTGATGTCATCAAGTGGTAAGGGACAATCATTGGTAAAAAGTGCAGAGGAAGTGCCCGCAGCCTTTGAGTATGGTATGGCAGGAAGTCGCGGTGATGTCCAAGAACTCATTGTTGAAGAGTTTGTCAACTTCGACTATGAGATAACCCTTCTCACCGTCACCCAAGACAATGGCAATACACTCTTCTGCCCTCCCATAGGCCATGTGCAGAAAGGCGGTGACTACCGTGAGAGCTTCCAACCCTTGGCTGTGGAGCCACAGCATTTGGAAGAAGCCCAACGCATGGCAAAAGCGATAACCGAAGCACTTACTGGTGCTGGGTTATGGGGTGTAGAATTCTTCATTAGCCGCGAAAATGGTGTTTACTTTAGCGAACTCTCTCCTCGCCCACACGACACTGGCATGGTGACTCTTGCAGGTACTCAAAACTTCAACGAGTTTGAACTACATTGCCGCGCTGCCCTAGGGTTGCCCGTACCATGCATCAAAACTTTGCGTAAGGGCGCTAGCGCAGTTATCCTTGCAACAGAAACCTCTAACGAGCCTCCTAGTTATAAAGGTATCGAACTTACTTGTGAAGAGGACGCAGATATTCGCCTCTTTGGCAAACCTACTACCCGTCCTAATCGCCGTATGGGTGTTGTCGTTGTTAGCGGAGAACTATCTGAAGACCTTGACAACATCCGTGATAAAGCAAAGCGACTCGCTAGCTATGTCGAGCTAGTTTCACCCACAAAGTAAATACCCTGCTAGGTTGGAAAACCTACATGGGTTGCATGGGTAAGAGATATCTTCTCGCTTTATTCCACTTTGAGGAGTTTCATCTTCTCATCTAAAAAAAGTCTGCATCAGAAAGAAGTTTCTGATGCAGACTTTTTATGTTTAGAACTAAAGAGAGCATGTGCCGCTTCAATTCTCGACTATCATTTGCTGTAACAACGAATGCTTCAAGTGTTCTGCTTGTTTAAACTATAAAGCACTACTTAGCCCCTACAAAAACAGGGCGAATACTGTTACCTTTTGTACCATCATCTCCTTGATAGTCTCCATAGAGACCATCACGATCGGCTGAAATGAATGCCCCCCAACTGTCGTTGTCTTCCCATACTTTACCTACCCAATAGTAAGCACCATAACCAACATTCTTCAGCACTCCTTGCTCATAGCGCGATCCTGCACAAGGTAAGAAAATACCCTTTGCAATCTCCTCAGACGTCAAAGCCTTCGCTATACGGATGTTTCGTTCAGGCACACCATTAGTTGGGTTGGTTGCAAGAAATCCATAGATTTTCAAGCCATCAGTTTCCACATATCCATACTGCCAAGACGCATCATTGATGAGTGCAAGCGACTCTTTGCGAGAAGGCAAACGATATTCTCCCTTTGTTGCCCAAAAAGCAAGGTCGCCAAAAGCAGCTTTCTCAAAATCGGTCGTCTCATTTTGCATTTTAGCATCCGTATAGAGCTTACCTTCAAAGTAAGTATTGGCTGTACCACCGTGAGTATCGTCTATTGCCAAAGCATTTGCGCCTACGACTCCCATGTTGAAGTGGTCCACTTGATCGGCAGATTGAGGAGTTTTGCTGCGACTGCCTTCTCCTCTAACTCCAGACACAGGATTAAAATAATCCCATTGATGAGCTGCGATTTTCCAAGTACCTTTATCATATTGTAGATTACCCGTCGCCCATTTCACTCCCGCTACTTCCACAAACTTGGGAGTAGCGGGCTGTGGAGTGGGTGTTTCATTTTCATCCACTGTGATTTCTTTAATGTCTTCCATTGGGAATGCAACCACCGTACCGTCAGTTTTCAGCACTTTCACGGTGTAGGTTTGCGCTTGCATAGCCATTGCCATACAAGCAGCAACCAGAGAGAATAATATTTTCTTCATAGATTGAATGATGTAAATTAGAATATTTCCTTGTGATTATCAACTTCTACCGATAGCTATCAGCAGTCAGAGTCTATTTCAGTAATTAATATGAGGTATTCATCGTTTCTGGCACACAAATATAGAAGTCAGAACGGCCCAATTGCACCTCGTCTAAAGCCTCCACACTCTCCTGTCGCACTGCTGTAACGAGCGCAATGCGTAGCTGAGGACAATAACGCAATAATTGTTCGATGATGCCTTTGCGAAAATCTGTGTGATAGCTCCCATTGAAATGAACAAAGTGGATATTATGTTGCCAGTTTTGCGCTATATTCCAAGCCATTGTTGCATCCTTCAAAGCTTGCGCTTCAACATAATGCCCTCTATTGGAGTGACCTGCCATTGCCCCCATCACTTCAAAAGCCTTTTCTGCAGTAGAATCGCGTTCCACATAAATAGGTAACGGAGGTAGATAAGCTCGCGAAGCACGAGAAAGACTATCCAACCAAGTAAGTCCGTGCTCCTTTACGGCATTCGCATAGCGACGAGGGACATTAGTTGCAATAAAAGGTAGTTTATTATCGTAGGCAATAGAGAGCAAAGGCGCATAATCAGTAGAATGATTAGGCCACAAACGACATTCTGCTTCAAAACGATCCCCAGAAATACGACGTTGCAGGTATTCGTCAAGAATAAGCTGGTTGTCCGACTCAAACATCTCGGCTCCCACCATTACATTCTTCCCAAAACGATCCACAAAAGTCTGAAGCACATTTTGCTCCATCCAGTGTGTAATGGGGCAATTGTGCATTTCACCAAAGAAAACAACATCAGCGCGCGACAGACTATCCATCATCACATCATACGTAGTGGGTTTGCCATTATAATCAAACAAAGTGTAGGCCTGAGGTTGCTGAGCATATACTCCACAAGTAAAGAGAAAGGTAAGCAGTAAAAGCAGTTTACGCATATATTATAGAGATAAAAAGGTAATTAAACTTGAAATTTGAACTGATTATTCCGCAAGGAAAAGCCAATGTTGCTGTTGGATGAGGGTCTGGAAGCCACGTTGCACATCTTCTGGACGTATGCTATCCAAGACTTCCTCATATCGATTGAAATCCTCTAGACTTTCTTCGTTTTTAATCAAGCGTTCTATTGCCATTCTCCAGGCTGCAGCATCGTCTGGTGCCAGTTCATCATTTTTGGCTATAAGGAAAGGACGTTTTAATTGCGCCAATTCTGCTTCACTCAAAGGCACTTGTTTGAGATTCTTCTCTATTTCAGTCATAACCTCCTGAATTTTCTTCCGTTGATTGGGTGCAGCGGTTAAACTAACATCCATCAGAAAGTGCGCCCATGGGCTAGCATCATAGAAAAGCGACACATAAGGTGAGTAGACTAAGCCTTCTTTTTCTCTAACAATCTCAATGACGCGCTGTCTGAGAGCATCGCGCATTAGTTTCAGTACGAGCGAAGGTCGCAAGCCAGGCTCATATTGTCCACTCCAAAGTCGTTCGATGCGCAGCAATTCAGTTTTTTCTCCTGCATTATCTGAAAATTGCAGCCAAGTTTCAGCAGATTGGCTAGGAGTTGCCCAAGGTCTTTGAGTGGAAGGTAGAGAATGTGCCGCAGGGAGTTGGCTGAAAACAGCAGCAATGCGCTTGAGTTCTTCTTGAGCATCAAAAGTTCCCGTCACGATGATAGTAGTTTGCTCCGTTGGCGCATAAAGATTACGATAAAATTCAGCCATATCGTCCAACTTCATTCGCTTCAAATCCAAGCTGTCTGGCTCCTCTGCGGTAAAAGGCAGCACATGACCAGCCCATTTATCCACTTCTTGGTTGATCAAATGCTCTGGCGAACGGTGAAGCATACGTGACAAAGTTGTTTCTTTGCCTTGCTGCTCTAAAAGTTCTTGGCGCACATCTTCAAAATCATTGTAACGCAACTCTGGATAAAGCCACTTTTCACGCAAGAAATTGTAAAACAACCGACTATTCTTTGTGGCAGTTTGTCCCAAAAATCCGTGCCAATGGTGCTCCATTGAGGTAATCAACGTGATGCCGTGCGACATTTGAAAATCTGGCAAGGCTTCAGCCGGTAGGCTTCTCGTTCCTCCCATATCCATATATCCTGCAGTACCTTCTAAAAGATTATACTTTTCAATTGGGATACTAGCAGTACCTTGAGGAGCAATGACGCTGATGTGCATCAAGCTATCGGCAGAAGGCGTTGGCTTAAGCACAATGCGCAGTCCATTCTTCAAACGCGCATCGGTTATTTTGAGGTTGGAATAGAACTTTTGTTCCACTACCATACGCTCATCGTAGGCTGGAAATGTAGAGATTTCCTTAGGAATCTTCACTTCCTGCGAAGCTGTCTCCTCCACTTCTCGATACTCATAGTGAGGACGACGGCCTCGCGTGCCTTTTTTCCAAAACCATTCCCAAAGCTTACTGCGCTCAGCTTCTGACTCCTCGGATTGTTTAATTCGATTTGTCCTAACGGCAACCAACATACTTTTGGTCAGCGGCTTGCATCCATCGTTTGAGCATCCGCTGCAGGTCGGCACTTGTCGTTTCATTGACGCCAGTAATCAACTGTTGCCACTGGAGTGAATCCGAAAAATAGCAATCGCCAACAACTGCATAATCGATGAAATCATCGCACCACACCGCAGAACTACGAGCACGCGTGGGATTCTTCTGCTGCATTGAGGCGATAAAGTGTCGTTTGGCGCTGCGCAATTCTGGACCACACCAACCATCTGTAACCATTTGTTGGAATGCCATCGCGACTTGTCGAACACTATCGCGCAAACTTTGTACATCTGGAGCTCCTACGCTCGTTGTGAAGTGATTGATATTGCCGAGATACCACGCATCACTCAAAGAACTGTGCATTCCCAGAGCACGGAGTCTGCGTTCAGCCAGCAGCATCAGTAGTTTCCTCGCTGTATTTCAAGTGCATCTCCCATAGTGCGCTGGGGATTAACACGATGAGGCACAATGAGCTCAGCAGAAGTGCTAGAAATGAGCTCATCGTGCAACACCATCACTTGAACTCCCTTATCATATTTGAAAGGAGAGATGTCCTCAGATGAAGACTTTGCAGGAATCTTTCCAAAGACATTCTTCACCTTCTCCTGAAGTTTATCCGCATCTATCGCACCTACAACAATGAAGGTTGCACGATTAGGATTATACCATTGTTTATAAAACTGACGCAACCCCTCAGACGTAATTGCAGCTACCTCGCTTGGCGTCCCAATAGGCAATCTTGCATACGCTCCTTTTCCATGTTTTAGCGAAAAGAAATCATCATTTGTGTTGTAGGCTCTGATTTCTTCTTGAATTATTCCCTTTTCTTGTTCCACCTTTTGGGGCAAAATGCTTATTTTGTCCAACCACTCTGCCACCATCGGTAAAGATTGCTCCAATAGCTCCATGTCATTCGGAAGCGAAGGCACAGCAGTTTGATAGACCGTTCGGTCATATCCTGTCATGGCATTGATGTCTTGACCAAACTTCATACCATGTTGCTCCCAAAAACTCACCATTTCTCGCTGCGGATAAGACTGAGTTCCTCCAAAAGCAAGATGTTCGATGAAATGCGCATGCCCATGTTGGTGATTCTTCTCTGCAGCTGATCCGACATTAAGCACAAGACGTATTTCTGCACGTCCCGAAGGTTGTGCATTTGGCATCAGCATATAGCGCAAACCATTGGGAAGAGTTCCCGTAACAAGTTGCTTTGGCAAAGACACCAATGTGCGCGATTTGAAAGGTACACTCGCCCACCCCATCTGATTTCCTACCATCCATAAGGAACAACAAAGTAGGTACTTAGACAGATGGGAGGAAACAAGAAGTCGAAACACAGAGTATCGAGATAAAAACATAGAAATTCATTATAATGTAGATCACAGAACTTTAGAATAACTCAGCCCTGATCTACTCAAATGTATGAGCCACGCTCTTACTCCTATGATAATTCCAGAGGAATTTTCATTAGAAAGGCTCAGCCAAAGGGAATAGACTGCTCCCAACAAACCAACTTGGTGCTAAGGTTGTGCCACAACAAGAGTTGCTACACTGCCTTAGCCAAGGTATAGTTTGAATTTTAATCGTAGTCAATGTAGCAACGCGTGTAGCCCATGCCACCAGCGTCAAAGGAAAACTCAAAATGTAGCTTTCCAGTTTTGAAATCTACACTAGCCTTTGGAGCAACAAAGTTCTCAGCCTCATCATATTCATTCTTTTCAGACGAGGAAGTATTGAGATAATGCAAAGGATCTGGCGTTCCATCTTTACCGTCATTTGTGATTTCTGCCAATTCCTCCCAACGCTCAAGCGTTTGTTCTTTTACGATTTGCTGAGCTTTATCCCAAGTAGAGAAATAATACTGAAAAGGAATGCGACGTGTAGGGTCACCATAGGCATCTTTCTGATCGGCAATAAAGTTCACAGAAGCATTAACTCCAGCATTCACATTACTAAAAGTCAAACCATCTAGCGCTACATTGAAGTCGCCAAAGCTATTTTTATGCCAATTAAGGATTTCCATCACCTTCTTGTAGTCTTCACCTGCGTCTTCGCCATACCAAAACTCGTCGTTTCCAACGGTGAGTTGATACAACAGATAGCGCTGATAATTGGTCATTCCTAGGGGATTATATGTCATTTTCAGCACAGTTTCTCAGGAGTTGATTGTTCACTGAGGGTGATGATGGTATAATCCTCTAGGTTACGTTCATAAGGTTGGGTGAAAGCTTGCATGCTCTCATAACCTGGAAAGAATAAACGAGCATGAAGTTTCTTCACACCAAGCACCTTGGTGAGATCGATGCCGAGTTTTTCTTGATAACCTTTGACAAGCTGCTGTTGTGCTGCTGTGAGTTGTGGTGCTTCTAGAGCACGCACGACAACACTATCCACATCTGAAACAGCGTATTGAGCATCACCCACCATCAACTTACCATTATTAAGCGGTAAACTTTGGTCTTTGAGCGTTGAGAAATCCCACATCTTACTTGAGTTGGGCTGATACACACCAAGCGTCTGTGCTGACGATGCCCCAATACCACAAAGCAACATCATCGCTGCAATAAAGGTACGCTTCATCTTACAAATATTTTAGTAGATTTGTCTTTTACGCGGAGCACGTACAAGCCATTAGTTGGTACGGTGCCCACAGTCTCAAATTGGGCACTACGCTGCACATGAGTAGAAACCAACTGCCCATTGAGAGAGTAAAGCGCTGAAACTGTGCCAACAGGAGCATTAACGAGCACCTCTTGACCCTGAAGTTGCCACAAAGCTTGTTGTTGAATAGGACTCATGCCAGTGGGCACAACTGAAAGTTGGAGAGCGCCAAAAGTGGCGAGTGAAAAACTTTCTGTTTGACCATTTTGCGTGAAGTGAACCTTCCCATCTGAAAATGTAATCTTCAGGTGTTTAGCAGAGAAAGATTTAATTTCCTTGGTGCCATCAAGAAGTTTGATGGCACCTTCTTTTGTGTTTTTGTTGCTGTCTGCCATTTGTGCCAAAGCGGGCACAGTAGAAAGCAGTAGTAACAACGCTGCGTAAACTTTTTTCATATTGTGATTGTTTAAGTTGTTGCAAAGAAATGAACTGTAACTTCAGAGCTATGCTAAGAAGCTACGGGTGTTAGCTCTAAAGATATCAGAGGTTTTTGAAAAAAACTCGGAGATTCTCAGAAAAATGTCAGAGAAAAGTGGAAAAATGTCGGAGATTTTTTCGGACTTCTCCCACATTCGTACCAATCTCTCTGAGAACCATCAGAAAGCGACAAACGCTATTCTCCTAATCTCAGACGCGGCCAACCAAAATTCTGTGTAGCATGGTCATTGTAGAGATATTCGCCCTTGGGAATTGGGAGATTCCAACGATAGTCGTTGGCTGAAATGCGTTGTTTGTTCGATTGCCCCTCATTCCAATGGCTCAGTAGCGTATGGCGATAGCGCTTTATATCGAAAGCGCTCCCCTTCGCCAAGAAACTCTTGTTGTTTTTCTTGTAAAATAGCGGAAAGCAACGAATCTCCTTCCAAGTTTGTGGCCAATAAAGTGGCTTTGCGCTGACTTAGATAGTCATTCATCACGGCTATCGCTTCGGCAGCTTTGCCTTGATGTGCTAAGGCTTCTGCTAGTATGAAGTAAGCACCAGCAGTGCGGTACAAGCTCACATAGTGCGTTTCGCCAGAGGCGCCACCATTCGTGCGAGACCAATTGACGACATTGTACTTACCCAAGCAATGATTCATTTGCTTTAAGGGAGACTCTGGCAATTTCTTGTCAAATGCTGTGACATCACGTCGCAAATCAGTCTGACCGAAACGAGAAAGCACGGCTGGATTTACCGTGAAACAATCCCCTGTTTGTCGGTCATACACGATTTCCGTATAGAAATATCTGTTGATGTAGGGAGCAAAAATACGAGCACTACACAGGTTACCTTGCCACAATTGTTGATACACCTCAGGGCTGAGAGAGAGAGTACCGCCTTTTTGTTCTATCACTAAGCGAGCCCAGCGTTCTGCTGCGGCATAATCGCCTGCATATAACTCTAACTCCGCACGAAGATAGGCAGCTGCAATCGACGTGAACCAATGCTGTTCGTTGTTAGTCGAAGAAACTTTTGTATTGTTTTGGGCGCTAAAACTTGCGAAAGGGGTACTGCGTTCGAGTATATTGCGAATACTATCGATGCTCTCGCCTACCGATAAGCGAGGAGAAGCCGACATCTGCAGATGATCTTTGAAGATGATGCCCGCACTATCAGAAGCTACAGAGGGGAATAGGCGCAAAAGCTCGAAGCAACTGGAAGTAAGCATAAGCCTTTATGCGTTGACTTTCTAAAGCTATGCTCTGAAGCTCAGTAGAATTAGGCAAAGAGTCTATTCGCTCTGCCACAGCATTCGCCACGGCAATGCTAGAATAATAGCGTGCCCACAAATCATTCGCCAGGTTTGTCAGTTCATCAGCATCAAAACTGGCGAGTTTCTGAAGCGAAGGACTGCTACGCAGTTTATAAGTGGGACGAAAATCATCACTCAGTACGGACCAAGTAAAATGTTCCAAAGGCAGATTTGCATAGGCTGTTGCCAAAAGCTCACGCGCAGTCTGAGCATTCACAACGGCATTGGGGTCTGCATATCGATTTTCATAAGGAACATCGAGCGTACAGCCATGAAAACTCAAAGAAAGCCCCAATAATACTGTGCCAACGATGAGAGAGGGGGCGTTGGGACTTTGTACAACGCACACCGAACTGTTGAGAACCAAAGTAGAATTTCATCGAGACTAGTATTATAAGTTAGAACGTAAGATTGAGATTGAACGCAATGACGGGCTGCAATGTTCCCGATAGCCGTCCACTTTCTGGGTCGGATTCGGCATAACTCGTCAAGGTAAAGAGGTTGGAAGCCTGAACTCCACAATAAGCATACTGCACCACATAACCGATACGTTGTAACAAGTTGCGCGAAATGCGATAGCGCAAAGAGAGCATCGACAATCTCAAATAGTCGCTTTTGCCAACATTGGTGGAGTTTGCGTATTGAAGCAAGGTCTGTGAAGCAGAAGAGACGAAGCGAGTGTGATAAACCTTGTTGGCATCTCCTTTAGTCCACCATGTTTTGTCGGTCATTCCTGCCACTGCGTTGCGATACGCCTCATCGCTCATACGCGCATATTTGTAATTATAACGGCGCACGCCACCCGATACATAATAAAAATCTGCATCAAGCGTGAAGGATTTCCACTCAAATGTCAGTCCAAACGTGCCAGTGTAGGGAGGTGTCGTAAAGCCCAAAGCTACAAAATCGCTGCGTTTGGGATTGTCGTGCAATTTCATTGGATTTCCTTGCGCCGAAACAAAATTAGGCAATCCCGATTCTGCGTCAATCCCTGTTGAAGTAAGTCCATAAAGCACATCGTAAGGCTTTCCAACTTCAAAAACAGGCAAAGGATCACTATCGTTTAAGTAGAGACGATCTGTGAAATAGAGACTTACTACGCGATTTCTATTGTAAGAAAAAGAGACGCGAGCCGACAAGCGTACCTCTCCATGTGAGAGAATGCGATAGTTGGTGGAAATTTCATAACCCTCGTTGCGCAATACCCCAATGTTGCGCGTCATTGTTGTAAACCCATTGCTCAGGGGAATGGGGACATCGAGGAGGGCATTGCTCGTTTGTCGACGATAGAGATTGAAATTAAACGAAAGTTTGCGCCACAATTCAAACGAAAGAGACGCATCATAAGTATCGGTATGCTCGGCTTTCAGTTGGGAATTATAAAGAGCTTGGAGTTGTAAGAGACGTGTATCGGAATAGAACTCCGTGTTGTGGTAAGAGAAGGTGCCAATAGTCGCAGCAGACGACACTCCCGATAGATTTGCAGTTTGTCCAAAAGATACTCGCAGGTTGAGATTACTAAGGATGTCTTGCGACTTTAGCCAATCATATTGTATGGGTGTCCATCCTAAACCTACAGCCCATGCGGTGTTCCAACGATGGTCTGAAGGAAGTAGGGAAGACGCATCACGCTTGTAGCTTGCAAACAAGTCGTAGGTACTCTGAAAAGAATAGCCACCCACGAAGCCAACACCGAATTGTCTGTTCCGCTCTGTTCCACTACTCACAGAAGGCTTACGATTGCCCGTTAAAGACTGATTGATTAATGCTGCCGACATCTTGGTTCCTACTCCATATCCGGTTAAACTCGTATTGTCTAAATCGGACTGATAGGCATCGACATTCGCGCCAAGCGTAAGATCATGCACATTGTTCCAGTTTCGGTTGTAGGTCAGGCGAACATTAGCGCTGAGGTTTTGCTGCGTATCTTTGGATCGGCTGATGCGCCCACGTTCATTGGGGCGCGCACCACTCTCACGTTCACTCCAAGCTGTAGAGGGAGTAAAATTCGTTTCTTCGTTCAACACGAAATCCAAACCTACCACGGCGTCAAGACTTAGATATTTCCAAGGCTTCAAATTGATAGAAGCATTTAACCCTCCACGCTTGTCACCGCCCGTCTTACTGTATTGGTGCAAAAGGTCATTAAGCGTAAAGTTACTGCTTTATTGCCATACGACCATAGTTTTCCTGTTCTGCTCTCATAAGGATTGAGCAAATAGACCAAGTCAGAAGGCGAAGCATCAGTGCCATTGGGAGTTTCTATTTGACTATATCCCATATCGGCTCCTATAGATGCATATCCGATGCGTCCTATTTGCTGGTCAATCGACATCCTTGCCGTGATACGATTCGTGCTATTCCCAGGAAGACGCCCTCCTTGACTACTGAAATTGGTAGAAATGTAGTAAGACGTGACTTCATTCCTCCACGTAAACTGAGGTTGTGCGATTGATAGAGATTTGGACGAACAAGTTCTTCAAACCAATCTGTGTCGATATTTGACAAACTGTCCAATACTTGTTGGCCTGCTGCAATGCGCTGCTCTAAATCTTGTGCAGTGGGATATGCTCTTCTTATATAGTCTGCGCTATAAAGATAGCCTGGTGCGAGAGGATTTTGCAATCTACGCTCAAACTCTAGCTTCTCTTTGGTGCGCATCATCTCTACTCCACGACGACCTTGCAAAGTTACCCCCAAATTCATGCTGTAAGATGCGGTCAAACGTCCTGTAGTATTGCCACGCTTTGACGTAATTTCCACAACCCCATTGGCTGCTTTGATGCCGTAAAGTGCTGTTCCCACAGCATCTTTCAACACCTTTATTTCGCTGATGTCATTGGGATTCAGCGTCAGAAAGGCATCAGAAGAAATCACTTTACCATCTAACACATACAAAGGTTCATTAGCGGCATCCCCTCGTCGGAGTGAAGAATTGCCACGAATACGAATTTGTGGTTTTTCGCCCAACTCTCCCCGATTGATAACGACCAAACCGGGCACGCTTCCCTGAAGAGCCATGGACATATCTATCATAGGCTTGTTTAACAACAGCTTCATATTGACAGTTTGCACCACACCTGATTTGGCACGAATGTCAAGCGCATTGATGTTTGGTCGTGCAGTAATCACCGCTTCATTGAGCTTTCGTTCGGAAGGCTCCGAAGTTTGCGCATGAAGGGGCAAGATTATGCAAAAGAAACAGGGAATAGCGAGATGACGCATAAAGAAGTATTTGCTGGAAAATGGGAGCAAAACACAGTCCCTCGTGAAAATGATGAGCAATCACAAGGGACATGGTTTTAGATGGTGCAAAGTTACGGACTTCTCATTACTCTGAAAATCACTATATCTAGCGATTCTGCACCTAATTTGTAAGAGAAATCGTTAAAAATGAAAGGGCAGAAACGGCTAAAACTAGCCATTTCTGCCCAAAACATAGGAGATTTTACGATAAATAGGGGGAGAATTAGCAGAAAAAGGTTGAGAATATCACTAGATATAATGAGTAGTGTTAGAGATTTTCTGACACTTCTGCTTTCTCTACTAAGAAGAGGCTACGATGCCTCGAATTAACTACTTGTGTTTTCGCAATACAATGATGAGCACTGCAGGAATAATAAGCATAATGCCCAACACAATGGGTGGCGTCAGCGATTCCCCCATAAAAATAATGCCGAGTAGAATGGCAGTGACGGGCTCCAAAACTCCTAGAACTGCAGTGATTGTGGGGTCCCAATCATCTTAATAGCATGCACCAAAGCCAAATTGGTAATAACGGTACAAACTAAAGACAACGCAATAAGATTGAGCCATCCACGAGTCGATGGGAATACAGCGAAGTGCGTAGCCATTTCAATTTCACTACGTTCATAGATTATTGTCGCCGCAAAGATAAGTGCACCCAGCAACATCACATAAAAAGGTGAGTTTAGTTGGCGGCATATTGGAGATTTTCGAACGATTCACTCGAATAAGATAGAGCGCAAAAGCAAAAAAAGCTGAGATGATTTCCAATAACACTCCCATGAGCGCCACTTCTCCCTGCCCAGACCATGAGAGAACAAATAAACCTCCCACTGCCATCGCGATAGCTACAATCGTAGAAATCCCGACGTCGCTCATGAAAAAAACAGCATCATCGTCAGAGCCGTAAAGACGGGATACATGAAATGCAAGGTTGTCGCAACACCACTAGGGCATATAACTATAGCCAGCAATCAAAAAAAGCGCAGCACCATCGCTTAGGAATGCCAAAAAGAGCCAATCGCAAAAAAACTCAGGGAAACGTGATGCTAAAAAGAAATTCGTTGGAATAACATGATGCCTGCTATGACAAGCGAGGCCAATCCAAAGCGATAAAAACCAATATCGTAGCGGAGGAAAGTGGCAATCCCCTCGGCAGGATATTGCAGTTCTTTAGTGAATAACGGAATAAAACCGTAACAAACTGCAGCGGCTAACCCAAGGAATAAACCTTGGCTGGAAAGTTTCTTGGCGGAAGTGGTCATGATGAGTGATAGAAAGTCTATAAATGCATTGATCTAGATATCTGAGAAAGCATCGCTTACACTAGCCTTCTCGGATAAAATCGAGCGCTTCTTTGATGAGTTCATCACTAGCAGTTTCATCTAAACAGAGTTGACCAATGTCGGATAGTAGGGTAAAGTTAACCTGCTTACCGACATTTTTTTGTCATGTCGCATTCGGTCTAACAACGCCTCGTAATCCTTGCATGAAATATTGGGACGTCCGTAATGTTCTACAACAAACTGCGTGGTCAAGCGCAAAGCCTCAACAGGAAATCCCTTTTGCACAACACTAAGATAGAGTTCGCCAAGCAAACCCCAAGCTACAGCATAGCCGTGCAGCACGGGAGTTTCTTTGTGCAGTAGCACACTTTCTAGAGAATGTCCTATTGTATGTCCCAAATTGAGGGCTTTGCGGAGACCTTTCTCGTGAGGATCTTGTGCCACGACAGACTGTTTGAACGAAATGCTCTCACGAACCATCTCTTGTAATGCTACAAAATCAGGATTGTCTAAAGGGAATTGTAAATGACGTGCCCACATAGCACGATTACTTAACAAACTGTGTTTTAGCATCTCGGCGTAACCCGACACGAGATTTGGCATATCCAAAGTGCGCAACAAATCAGTACAGATAAAAACTACATCTGCCTCGTGAAATGCTCCGATTTCATTTTTCAGCCCTCCGAAGTTTACCCCTGTTTTTCCGCCAACAGCAGCATCCACCATCGCAAGAAGTGTCGTTGGCACATTGACAAAACGGATGCCACGCTTGTAGGTGGCAGCCGCAAAACCACCAAGGTCAGTGAGCATACCACCACCGACATTGACCAGCAAGCTGTGGCGAGTGGCAGCAGCACTTTGCAAACCACTCCAAACTTCCGAAAGTGCAGACAAATCTTTGTGCACATCCCCTGCACGTACTATGATTTTGGCATCATCCTGCAAAAACTCTTGCAATAGCGGGGCACATAGTTGGTAGGTATTGGCGTCGAACAACCAAACCAAAGTGTCAGGTTTCGCCATTTGCGCGAGTGTATGGCGCAAATCTTGAACCAACGATTGAGCATATACGATTGTTTGCATAGTTTTCTGGGAAGATCTAGATGAGGTGACCACGAAAGGATGTTTGCTCTGCTTCTATATGGGATATACTCTCGCTTTATTCTAGGCTTCCCTTTGCCTCGTAAGCCTCAATAGCAGCACGATAATGAGCTGGAATCTCAGTAGAACGTTGCTCTGCCAAATGGTAACAAACCATCACCGTCTCAGCTTGGCACACCACTCTACCAGTTTTTTGGTTGATGGCACGTTGACGCAGTGTAAAACTCTTATTACCAAGGTGGCTAATGCGAGTTTCCATCACAATATCGTCCTCATAGAAAATCGGTTCTATGAAATCTGCATGAATACTTGCGATAAGTGGCACCACGGGTTGGGTGCGAAAGTCGGAACAAAGCACTTCCGAAAAATAATTCTCCTTACCGAGGTCATAAAACGAAAAGTACACGTTGTTGTTGACATGCTGATACGCGTCAAGATCGTTGAAGCGAATCTGAATCGGTGTGCGATGGTGGAAAGTTTCAGTCATGAGTTAGAAAAGAAGTACAGCTGAGCCAAAAGCTCTCTGTCACTATGGGTCGAAATAGAAGTGATTTTTAGCGATTCAAACCGAAATCTCGTGCTACAGAACGACAACGTCCGGCATCGGGCACTAGACTCATGCTCTCATCATCGAGTACGCACAAATCGCGCAAAGCATAAATGCCTTGTTCTTCGTCTGTGCGATGATTGCCCACACTCCTAAAGAGATGGTTGCGCGCATCGACTATTTGAACTGCCTCTTGACAATAATCAGGGTCAACAGCCGAATTGCGTAGTGCTGCACCTACATAATCGAGTAGTGCTTGCACAAATTCTTCTTGATAAGACGTGGTAAAGTTCATACTATGGACGATAAGAGAAGGATTATCGCAAAAGAATCTTGAGAAAGTTGTCGTAACTTTGATCTAAACGCGACAGTTCATAAGGAGGCGTCTGCAGGGAGAATGTACCAGGAAGAGGACCCTAGGTCAAAAATATTGCTGAAGTATTGCCGCTAAATTGAAAGAAGCCTTGTCTCCTTTGCGTATCAATTCTACCGCAAGGCGACGTAAATACGCATTGTCCGCATCCATCTGCTTGAGATGTGCGAAGAGCAAGAAATAACCTGCTGAGGTGCCAGCCTTAAATAGGATCATCACGCGACTATGATCGGAATCCTCCGCACGGAATAGCGAAGACATCAGATGCTCTATGCACTCTGGCGTCTGCATCAAAGGGAGAAATGCCTCTAACATCTTTCGTCGGTCGATGGAAGAGGCTTCTTCTGCGAAAAGGCAAGAAAATCGACACTATCAAACGAAAGGTGCTGACGTCTACTCAAAGCGACCACGACTTTAATCAGCGTGCCGACATAGGCTTTTGCATTATCAACAGCCAAAACTCGAAAGAAACGCCAAAACTCTTCTTCTGAAAGCACGCGCCATACCTCCACCTGTCCGAGATACTGGCTTGCTGTGCGAAAATCAGCGTTGCTCAATGCCGATAACATCGCACAAAGTCCTTCTGCGTTCCGCTGTTCGATGAATGCAGAAATGCGTTGTCGCAACTGTACCGTATGAGATAGGGCAGGCATAATCAATGAGGATTTTCTTCAGAACGATGAGACACACCGCGGAAAAAGCGTCTTTTGAGGCCACCTTCCCGTGATGCTATTTTCTTTACCAGGAAGTGCGCTATCACACCACCTGAGTGAAGAGATAGATGATTAGCGAAGTTCGAGCTGCACCACATTCTCTACGTGGTGCGTTTGGGGGAACATATCGACAGGCTGTACCTTGACCACACGATATTTAGCATCAAGCAATTGGAGATCTCGCGCTTGTGTGGCAGGATTGCACGACACGTAGACAATGCGCTGGGGAGCAGCATTCAAAATCACATTGACCACATCGGCGTGCATACCAGCACGAGGGGGGGTCCGTGATGATGACATCGGGACGGCCATGCTCAGCGATGAAATCATCGGTGAGGATGTCTTTCATATCTCCAGCATAAAACAGTGTCTTATCATCTTGTCCATTGAGCGCAGCATTGACTTTTGCATCTTCAATAGCCTCAGGCACATATTCAATGCCGACTACAAAGCGCGCTTTCTTCGCAACAAAATTGGCGATTGTGCCCGTGCCCGTGTAAAGGTCGTAGACAAGTTCATTACCGGTGAGCTCGGCAAATTCACGTGTCACCTTGTAAAGTTCGTAGGCTTGCTCAGAATTGGTTTGATAAAAGCTCTTAGGACCCACCTTGAAGCGCAAACCTTCCATCTCTTCGTAGATAAAATCAGTACCACTATAGGTGATGACATCCAAATCTCCTATTGTATCGTTACACTTGGTGTTGTTGACATAAAGCAAGGAGGAGATTTCGGGGAAAGACTTGTGCAAGAATTCCATCACCATCAGTGCATCTTCGCGCTCTTTGTCGGTGGTGATACAAAACTGTACGAGCAACATGATTTCTCCAGTTGAGGCAGTGCGCAACATAATGTTGCGGAGCAAACCATGATTGTTGCGGAGATCATAAAATTCTAGATTCTTCTCGATGGCAAAGGTACGGAGTTGATTGCGAATCTCATTATTGATTCCTGTCATCAAATGACATTCGTCAATATCAAGAATTTTATCAAAGGCACCAGGGATATGAAAGCCCACGGCATTCATCTGATCAAACTTTTCTCCGCTCTTCACCTGCTCAAGTGTGAGCCATTTCTTATTGGAGAAGCCAAATTCTAGTTTATTTCTATATTCTTGTGTGCGTTTTGACCCTAAAATAGGCGTACACTCTGGGAGTTCCACCTTGCCAATACGCGTGAGATTGTCCATCACTTGCTTTTGCTTATAGCGCAATTGCTCTTCGTAGGGCAAGATTTGCCACTTGCAACCGCCACAAACGCCATAGTGAGGACAAAAGGCTGCTGTGCGTTGCTGACTATATTCGTGGATTTTCACCGCCTCAGCCTCAGCGTAGCTGTGTTTCTTGCGACGAAGCTGAAGATCTACCACATCACCGGGTACAACATAGGGAACGAAGATAGCAAGCCCATCGACTTTTGCGAGGGCTTTTCCTTCTGCTGCAACATCGGTGATGAGAACTTTTTCAAGGAGTGGGAGCGGTTTCTTTTTACGAGCCATAAATGATTTTTGATTTAGCTGCAAAGGTACACTTTTTTCTTGGTCTGACCAAAGCGAAAAGGCTTCACGAGGGGAAAACAATTGTTTTCAAAGCAAACCACTCCTAGAGGGGTGCTACCCCCTCGGATAATCCTAGAGAATCTTAGGACTATTTTGCCACTGCACGACTTGTTCAAGCGCGAAAAACTAAGACAATTCCCCAAAGCATTCTAGAACTATTTAGCTCGAACTTTCCACTATCAGCAGCAGAAAGTTCGAGCTATTTTTACATCATCCGCAACCTTTTGATACTCAAAATTAGGAGTCAAAGTCAGAAACGTAGGACTTTTTCTTCAGAAACGTCAAAGAAAAATTCAAAAACGTCGGAGATTTCTCAAAAAACGTCGGAGTTTTTTGGATTTTTCTCGGACATTTTCTCACGAACTTAGGAGAAAACAGGAATAATCATGGACTTATCTGCAATTTACCGCTAACCCCTGCCCATCTTCAGACACAATCCCTGAGACAAATCAACAAAGAGGGAAAGTTATCTCAGACAAACGCAATTAAAACGCCGTTTTTCTAGAAATATTTTGCTAAAACACTCCTCGTGCTAAAGAGAGACCCACCAATAAGAGGATGAGGTTGCGGACTATCATGATGAGCTCAACTCGATCTTTAGACCGTTATCGTGCAATTATTGATTTTTCTTCTTGGGTGGCTTGCTAAGTTTGTAAGAAATTTGGAGCATAGCATAAGAGGGCAGCGAGTTGTACCAGGTTTCTACGATGCCTTGTGCATTGATTACTTTTGTCACGTTGCTGAGCCCGCCGAAGATGTCGTAACCATCCAAAGCAACGCCTAAACGACCGCGAAGGAAGGTCTTTTCTAAACGAGCATTCGCCACAAAACGTAGGTCGTTCATACTTGCATCGCTATACCCCTCACGTTGATAGAGCTTGCAGTCTGCATTAAACGCGAAGCCTGCAGGAAGAGAAATCTGAGCATTTAGTCCGTAGGTTACATCAAAACTATTAATAGTTTGGAAGTTCTTGCGCTCCGATGTAGCATGCCAATAGCGTGCTCCGATGCTTCCATCTAGAATCACGCGTTTAATTTTGGCATTAAAACGGAGGTTTTGCTGCACCGCAAAGTTTTGTACCGTGCTTCGTTCCGTCACAAAGTCTACACTGTTGCGGAAGTCTGCCTTCGTCTCGCTGGTAAAGAGCGTCTGTCTGTCCTTGTCGAAAGGTCGTTCCCAAAACATTCTAGCGGCAGCATGCCAATTTCCGTCTACATTTCTCGGAGAAAAAGTGCGCACACCAGTGGCTGCATCGTAAGTTTGCCCGTGCGCAATGGCATTGCGTGTGACGTCCCAATCCCCACCGATGGCAAATGATTTGCCTTCTCTCCATTTCGTCCAACTTCTAGACAGAGCAACACGGTGCGTAGTGCTGCGTTGGAGATGAGGATTACCGCGATATATATTCAGGGGATCGGAGTTGTCGACATAGTTCAATAGATTTGCAGGTCGGGATAAGCATAACCTAATTCATACATTACCCGGAACGCATCACCACTCCATGCAATAGATGGTAAAAACACCACAGTGTTGCGATGAGGAGTCGCGTGCAGCGTGTTGCGGTCGTAAGAAAGACGATCGTTTGTCCATTCTAGTTTAGGATCAATTCTGATGCCATTGCTCGTCTCTTTGTTTATCCAAATAACGCTCCAAATATGAAGTGTACCTGTGAGCGTGTTTCGACTAGCCATATATGAGTTGGGCGCATCCAAGGTCTGCAACAATGCCGCAGTTGTGGAAGGCAAGTTTCCGAATGTAGGAGCATTTGCACGTAGTCTATCCAAGCGGTACAGATTACGATCGCCTTTTTGGTAAGCCTCTCTAAGGCTTATCGTTGAATTTATGCTCACCCAATCAGAGCGATAGTTATAATTGGCACTAAAACTCGCATTGGCTTTTGTAGAAGGTGCGTCTGTGTAGCGCAGTTGATGCTCGTTCGTGTGTGGCACTTGCGCTGATTGACCATAGTGCAATTGATAGGCGGAAAAAGCAGTACCAGTTTTGTGTTCAAAGTCAGCATTGAAGTCTAGCGAATAATAGTCTGGTGTGTGTGCTATCTTAGCAAAAGTGTTTGCACTCAGCCTTCCTGACCACGAATGTTCGCGACTCCTCTCTTGATTCTGCTGTCGATTCACCAGCATCTTCGCCAATCGTTCACTAGATGTCTGAAACAAACTGTCTAGTGACGCAGCGCGATAGGCATCTTTCGGGTCGGCTGAAAATTCCGCTCCTTGGTGCAAGGCGTCACTGCGGTGATGTTGATAATACAATGCTCCAAAGACTTTGAAATATCCTTCATCTCTCTTTCTTTCATAGGCTTGCTCTGTCTGCACCTTGAAGTGACTGCCCTCTGCTTCACGACGTGCGCGATTGAATGTACTATTAGGCAGCGTGGGTTGAAAGGTTTCTGAGGAAGTAATGCTTTGGTTGAAAGTGTTTTGATGGTAAATCTTAGCATGCCCCACATATTTCCATTTGTCCTTATCGCCTTTGACGAGAAATTCGAAGCCAGCAGTTTGCATCTCGGTGCGACCAGAGGCTGCACCATTGGCGTTCCAATTGCCGGAAGTGCCTGGTTCTCGCGTGTCGTTCGTGTTGTTGGCATTGCCATATAGGGCTAGGCGCGAGTGGTCGGTGAAACGAAGCCCAAAGACGCGCCCGAGATAGCGGTTGGCTGAGCCATATCCAGCTCCAACATTGCCCACCCATCCGATGGAATACTCGCGTTTCAGATTGACATCCACCACAAGAGGGAGGTCTTCTTTTCGCTCTTCCTTGCCTTTGGTGATGAAGCTCCAGGGATGTTCCTTGCGATAGACCTTCACCTTGTTCACCATATAGGCGGGTAAATTTCCAATGCCACGCGAGGGTCTCCGCGAAAGAAGTCTTCGCCATTGACCAAAAGACTGCTCACATACTGACCATTGACCGTGATTTGTCCATCGCGCAATTGAAATCCAGGGAGCAACTTGATGAGACCATCTAGCATCGAGCCCTCTGCCAACTGAAAGGCGTCGGCATTGTAAATGAGGGTATCTCCTTTCACAACCATGCGAATTTTGGAAGCACGCACTTCTGCTGCACCTAATTCGACGTCGCGACGCTTACCAATCTTCTTCAGTAGGATTTCTCCCACTGACCTGCGTTGTTCTCTGCGTCCTAAGTCGCGTTTGTAGAGATTGGCATACTGTGTGACGTAGCCTTCCTTGGAAAAACGAAAGATATAATCGGCGCGCAATACGTAGACTCCACGTTCTCCCAGCACACCGAAGTTGTATCTATAATCGCCATATCCATACACATTATCGGAGTTGTGCTGAGAAACTAGGGAACTATCAGGTCGCAAGATGTCGATTTGTACTCCTTTAAGCATTTCGTGCGTGAAGCTGTCCATCACTTTACCATAGACAGCAATACTATCACGCTGCGATTGAGCATGAACAGATAGTAAGGAAAACAGAAATAATCCGAAAAATAAACGACGGAGATTCATGATATTAAGAGAGGATTTAGACAAACGGAGTGTTATGCACTAAATGTGAGCCTTCCGATGAAGCAACTCACCCAAGCACTGGAACATAGATAGAGGAAAAGCCTTCATACTAAGCAGTGCAAATATAACATCATCGAACTAAACAAACAATAGTTTGAGCTGTATTTTTACCCCAACCATATAATCCGAGCATAAATCGTCATTTTCTCTCTATATATGCTTTGCCAAGAACTTGTTTCTTACGGAATTTCGCAAGAAATAAACTAATGCCCGACAATAATACTCAAAGAAATAACGTGAATCATCTTTGAAAAGTTTATGCCTAAGGGAATATAACCATATTATAAAGGCGACATAAGTATATTATTAAGAGGATATAACTTATAATATAATAGGAATATGCCCATATCTCTCCAAACTTAACTAACATGATTGATGACTTATGGGTATCCACTACACAGCGTGAGCTCACCTACAATACATAATGTGCATGCATCAAGGAATAAAGCCCCTAATCTTCCACCATCATCAACCACAGAACAGCAAGTACAAGCGTCAAAGACACATAGATTGGCAGCACAAACACCAGAAAATCACCACAATCAGTCAAAAAATACATTTGAAACATTTGGAAGTATGAGAAGAATGTCGTAAATTTGCAACTCGATTGGGAATAACTACTACAACAGCAACAGAAAATTACAGATAGCAATGTCTAAGATTTGTCAAATTACCGGTAAGAAAGCCATGGTGGGCAACAACGTTTCGCACTCGAAGCGTCGCACCAAGCGTACTTTCGACGCAAACTTGTTCACCAAGAAGTTCTACTATGTAGAACAAGATTGCTGGATCCAGCTCAAGATTTCCGCAGCTGGCCTCCGCTTCATCAATAAGGTTGGTCTCGACCAAGCACTCGAGAGCGCAGCTCAAAAGGGCTACCTCAACTGGAAAGATATTAAAGTAATCGGCTAATCCACATCACACTCATGGCAAAGAAAGCTAAAGGTAATCGCGTTCAGGTAATCCTCGAATGCACCGAACATAAGGAAAGCGGTCTGCCCGGAACAAGCCGCTACATCACTACCAAGAATCGTAAGAACACCCCCGAGCGTTTGGAGTTGAAGAAGTACAACCCCATCCTCAAGCGCATGACGGTTCACAAGGAAATCAAATAATCCAAGTAATCACCCTCTCTCGCACATAATCAACTATGGCAAAAAGACCGTCGCTTCGTTCCAAGCTGGTAAAACAGATGGACGTTCGTACACTAAAGTCATCAAGATGGAAAAGAGCCCTAAGACTGGCGCTTACATCTTTAATGAGCAAATGGTTCGCAACGAGGATGTAGATGCATTCTTCAAGAACTAATCTTTTGAAATACTCCCTGCTAGCTCATCAAAACTAGTAGAACACCACATAGCTCTCGCAAATTATTTGCGAGAGCTTTTTTGGTTTGCACAACATTCGCAGGCAATTATGCGCCTTTTCTACACAAGAGACCCTGAATAGCTTGTAACTTTCAAAGATTCAAGACCCTTCATTTCAAGATTTTGTCGTATTTTTGCACAAACTCTATGCTTATGGGATTTTTCAGCTTCTTCTCGAAAAAGGAAAAAAAAGAGACACTTGATAATGGTCTTCAAAACACTAAGACCAGCGTATTCTCAAAAATTGCCCACGCAGTTGCGGGGAAATCAAAAGTTGATGATGATGTGCTCGACAATCTTGAGGACATCCTCATCACTAGCGACGTAGGTGTCGACACAACTTTAGATATCATTCATCGCATTGAAGAGCGTGTAGCACGCGACAAATATGTAAGTACTAGCGAACTCAATGTTATTCTCAAAGAAGAAATCACACAACTTCTTGCTACAGATGGCAACGATGTTAGTGAAGAAAATCAAGGTTTTGAGATTCCGTCATCAGACACCCCATACGTTATCCTAGTGGTGGGTGTAAATGGTGTGGGAAAAACCACCACTATCGCCAAATTAGCTTACCAATTTAAGGAAGAAGGTAAGAAAGTTGTGCTCGGTGCAGCCGACACCTTCCGTGCAGCCGCAGTGGAACAACTGAGCATTTGGGGCGAACGAACAGGTGTGCCCGTTGTAAAACAGAAGATGGGTGCAGATCCAGCCTCAGTGGCTTACGACACCTTGGCGCATGCTAAATCCATCGGTGCAGATGTCGTTATCATCGACACCGCAGGGCGCTTGCACAACAAGATTGGGTTGATGAATGAGCTCACCAAATCAAAAAGGTGATGCAAAAGATTGACGTCAACGCTCCCCAAGAAGTACTCTTGGTTCTCGATGGAAGCACAGGTCAAAATGCTTTTGAACAAGCAAAACAGTTTGTCAAAGCTACAGAAGTGACAGCACTCGCCATCACAAAACTTGATGGTACAGCCAAAGGTGGCGTGGTCATCGGCATCTCCCATCAAATGCAAGTTCCCGTTAAATACATTGGTTTAGGTGAAAAAATGACAGATTTGCAGCCTTTCAATGCACGTGAATTTGTAGACTCTCTTTTCTCCAACGAGAAATAACATACTTTGCAGCACGATAGTGCCCTACCCTCCTCCAACACAACGACATAGACAGACATAATGAAGCATACCATTGACGTAATCACCATGGGATGTTCTAAGAATCTTGTAGACTCAGAGAACCTCCTCCGCCAATTTGCCGCCATAGGCTGCGACTTTCATCACAATCCAGAAGAACTGCATGGCGACATTGCTGTGATAAATACTTGTGGATTCATCGGTGATGCCAAGGAAGAGAGCGTAAATCAGATCTTGAACTTGGTGGAACACAAAACTGCAGGTCAACTGAAAGAAATTTACGTCATGGGCTGTCTTTCTGAGCGATACCGCGAAGAACTCAAAGCAGAAATCCCAGAAGTTGACCGATTTTATGGCAAGTTTGACTGGAAAGATATTATAAAAGATCTCACCTCTACCGACAGTCTTGCTGCTATGGCTTGCAACGCTCTGAGCGCTCGTGTGCTAACCACCCCCAAACACTACGCATACCTCAAGATTTCGGAAGGTTGTAATCGTACCTGCGCCTATTGTGCTATTCCACTTATTACCGGAAAGCACCAGAGTCGCACCATAGAAGACATCGTTAATGAGGTAGAGGACCTCGTGAAGATTGGTGTGCATGAATTTCAAATCATTGCACAAGAACTCACTTTCTACGGCATAGATCTATACGGACGTCAATGTCTTCCAGAACTCATTGAGCGCATAGCACAAACACCTGGTGTGGAATGGATTCGCCTGCATTACGCTTATCCTACTAAATTCCCCATGGAATTGCTCCGAGTAATCCGAGAAAACAAGAATGTATGCAGCTATCTCGACATTGCTCTCCAGCACATCTCCGACCACATGCTCACGCGTATGCGTCGCCACATCACCAAACAGGAAACTCTAGAACTCCTAGCTGCTTTCAGAAAGGAGGTACCTGGCATCACGATTCGTACCACACTCATGGTTGGATTCCCCGGAGAAACAGAAGAAGACTTTGAAGAGCTCATGGAGTTTGTACGTATTGCCCGCTTTGATCGCATGGGTGCCTTTGCTTATAGCGAAGAAGAAGGCACATATGCAGGCGAAAACTACGAAGATGATGTTCCAGCTGAAGTTAAACAAGACCGACTAGATCGGCTGATGCAACTACAAGAACAGATTTCTGCTGAACTTTCTGCAGAGAAGTTGGAAAAGTGTTCCGCATCATTATCGACCGAGAAGAAGAAGGCTACTACATCGGTCGTACAGAATTTGACTCTCCAGAAGTAGACTGCGAAGTTTTGGTGTCTAGCTCCGACTACCAGCTCGAAATCGGGCAGTTCTACGAAGCACGAATCACTGCTGCAGAAGAATTTGACCTTTACGCAGATATCGTGTAGCCGCACATCTTTCACCCACAATAAGTACTCTATCAATGAATAACAAAGAGTTTATCAATGCATTGGCAACGCGTCTGCAGGAAAATCCCAAGACTGTAAAGCAGCACGTCGAGGCCCTGGTAGATGCCTTGGCGAATATGCTCGACGAAGGAGCTACCCTCAACGTGCAAGGCTTTGGCACTTATGAGGTGAAGAAGAAGAAAGAGCGCATTATTGTGCACCCCATCACCAAGCAACGCCAACTAGTTCCCCCAAAACTGGTTATAGCATTCAAGCCCAGTCCCACGCTCAAAGACAAAGTAAACGCGTAATCTCCATGGAAAAGAAATTTCAACCGCAAGATCTCGCTGCTCTACTAGCTCATCAACAAGGCATCTCCACAGAAGAAGCCTTGAACTTTGTGCGTGCCTTCTTCGAACTCACCGAGGAGGCCTTGGTAAATGATAGCCTTGTCAAAGTTACGGGATTTGGCACCACAAAACTTGTTGTTGTCAATGAGAGAGAAAGCGTCAACATCCACACTGGCGAGCGTTTTCAAATCGGCAAGCATACAAAAATCACGTTTACTCCCGACAATACTCTGCGTGATTTAGTAAATAGTCCCTTTGCTTTGCTCACCACCACCACACTTTACAACGAAACACCTGAAGAAGAACTAGATTCCGTGCCCGTTGCAACAGAGGAATACGGCGAAGAGGAGGCTACAGAAGTGCCCTCCCATGAAACTGTGGTCAGTGAAGTTGCTGAGAGCTTTGTATCTCCAGAGGAAGAAATTCCGATGGAAGAAGATGAGGCTCCGACGGAAGAAGATGGTGTTCCGATGAATGACACGCAATCTACGGAGGTTGCAGAGGACATCCAAGAAACAACTACAGCTACTCTGCCTGTGACGCCAAATGATGAGCGAGGAATCCAAACTGCAGCAGAAGAACTTTCTCCGGATCAGCCAGAAATAGATCCTACTTCTAGCACAACTATGACGATTCCTGCTGATGTTGCAGAAGAAACTGCTGACACCCCAAACTCATCCTCAGCAGCTGTCTATACGAGTACAGAAGAAAGCCACACTTCTGACGAAGTACCTGAAGTATCTCTCGAGGAAGCGCCAGAAATCGTCATTGCCGAAGCGCCAATTGCAGTTGAAGAACCTGCAGAAGAAAGCGCAGAAGTTAGTACAGATTTGACAAGTCAAGAAACGCCTGCCGATCCTCCTCCCGCATCAATAGAAGGGACACTGCAGAATGTAACAAACATCCAAGGAGAGATTCACGTAAAAACAGAAGAAGTAGGAAATAAAGTGCACCACCACCGCACGCGCTTCAACATCCTTCTCTTCGCTTTTGTCCTCCTATTATTGGTTCTCACTTATTTTGCAGGCTATTATCATTGGCTCTGTCCCAACTGCCCACAGATGCACACTGTGATGTCGACTCCAGCAGTTGTTGCTAACCACAACACTGACGCGAATGCTACGCTGCAAACTTCTTCACCCAAGCTGGACACTCCAGCGACCTCTGGTGAAAATCAAGCCTCTTCTCCTACCGCATCCAAGGATTCGGCAAACATGACTGTTACACCTGCAAATATTACAGCTGAAACAACAGCAACGACCTCCGCTCCCACTCCTACCGTTGCGGAAAAGCCTCAGAAAACTCGACGCATCGTGCTGAAAGGAAACCAGTTGACCGCTCAAGAAAAGGAAGGCCTTCGCGCTAAGTCAAGAGATTTCCAACAGATGCCACATGGTAAATCCATGATTGTAGGCACCTACATGACGCATGTAGTCAAAGCAGGCGAAAATTTACCACGCTTATCAAAGCTCTATTATGGAAGTCCTAACTATGCCAACTATATAATCTTGCACAATCATATTGATCGTCCTGACCTTATCAAAATAGGCCAGCGCATCAAAATCCCACAATTAATGCAAGAATAGACAGAGTAGAAGCTTGACGCAAACAAGCACCACACTACTTTTCATCCAGTTATAGCCTAAAGCACCCCATCCAATCTCACACACAATTCGTGCGAGCTTGGATGGGGTGCTTTTGGGGGGTTGGAGTAAATCGAAATTATAGCTGTAGTTTCACATGAAAAACAGTGTGAAAATAGCGAACAAAATTACTATCTGTGAGCAACTGGTAAGCTACAATTTTCCTAGAGTGAGGTTAAAACCATGGTCAAAAAACGATTCACAAGGCAGAACTATCAAACTGAAATGGTAGAAGGTAGCCAACTTTTTCAATTTCATAGACTGCATCCTCACCATAAGCAGCACGCGAATCGACTTTTTGTAGCGCGTCTCCGCTTCGATAAGCACCTGACGGCAGATTCCACATGGGCTAATTGGGTGTTCCAAAAAGGTTTCTTCCTCAGCTCTTTTAGCAGCTATGGCGATACATACAGGCGCCACGTCTGGATATTGCGCATTAGCATAAAACATGGCAGTTCGCTCTGCACAAGAACCAGCAGGATACGCCGCATTTTCTTGGTTACTGCCACAAACCACTACCCCATTATCCAAACGCAGGGCTGCACCCACACAGAAGTGAGAATACGGTGCGTAACTAGTTTGCGTGGCATTCTTAGCTTGTTGTAGCAATTCTACATCATCCGCAGACAAACCTTCGCCTTGAGGATAAATGGTATAAGGAAGAATATGTTGAGCTTTAGACATAAGCAAATGAATAAAAGTGATACTTCTATGCAAATATAAGGATTATCTCTAAAAACTCAGCAAATTGGTGCCATAAATTTACAGACCCACTCTATTGAACGGTGGATTCTTCCCAGATACATGATAAGAAGAAATAAAGCTATCCAAAGACACTATCCAACATATTACCACTGTAATAACTTTTTCTTCGATATGAACTTCACTCAAGTGTTAAATCCAAGTATAGAAATCCATAAGGGTTTCTTAAAACTAGCCACGCCACAACCCCATAAATCGGAAGTTCTTTAAGGCTATTCAGAGAAAAAAATATACCACAAACAAACACTTCTAGCTTTTCGTGCGAGAAATCAACAATTTCGTCGGAGATTTTCAGAAAAACGTCGGAGTTTTTTTCAAATTATCTCGGACAAAATTTTCTAATTGTAGGAAGAAACCATCGCATACTACCCAGAATGTGGTATATAAACAAGGAAATAACACTTAAAACCAACGAACACACCACAAATTTCATCGAAAAACACCAAAACCTAATCAACAACAGCGCGGTTATTTGTGAAGAGCATTCCACTCACTTCATTTTGCGCGTTAAAAACAGCCATGAATTATGTATAGTTTTCCTAAAAACAAACCAAGAGGCAGTGTAGCATTCCCCTCTCTTGATCAAAGACTTCACGCGCACCTCGAGCAAAAACACCACAAAACAACTATTCCTAGTACGGGCAGTTGCTCATCTCAAAGAAATTTCGTAATTTAGCACTTTGAAATTGCCCAATTATGCTCCAAATTTTCCGACATACATTACTCCTTTGTGCGTTGATTTTCACCGCATGCCAAACATCTGGCTCTCAACAATCTCAAGCGCGTCAAAAAGATGAAGCAAATGCCCTGATTCTGTTGACCAACGCGAGAACAGCGCTTCAACAAAAACGCTACGACGAGGCGAGAAAGCAACTGCGCTCTCTGAGAAGCAACTACCCCCTAGCTCTCGATGGTAGAGAAGCTGGGATATTGCTAATGGATAGCATCGAAATAGCCTTTACTGCTGATAGACTTAGACTCGCAGACAGCCTGATGCAAGACGAGATACAACGCAACGGCAAGGCGAATGCTCAGACTCAAGCACGCTTCGATGAACTGTGTCAACAAGCAAAGTTCTATCACCGTAAACTCCAACACGACATCGACCAACGAAAAAGCCATGACTGATCCCTATTCTTCTATAGAATCTCCAGCACCTCGTCCTGATAGCTTCTGGCAATCGGAACTTAACGAGAGTCAATGGTCGGCTGTCCGCGAATGCGAACGCCCTCTGTTGGTCATTGCTGGAGCAGGTTCGGGCAAAACACGCGTGCTCACCTACAAAATAGCTTATCTTCTCGAGCGCGGCTATGCACCTTGGGAGGTGTTGGCGCTGACCTTCACCAACAAAGCAGCCAAAGAGATGAACGAACGCATCAGCAACATTGTTGGCCCAGGACGAGCACGTGGTCTTTGGAGTGGAACTTTCCACAGCATTTCGCGCGCATCTTGAGAGCTGAAAGCCAAAGCATTGGTTTTGACAGCAACTTCACCATCTATGACTCTGCCGACTCTCGCTCACTCATCAAGTCGATCATCAAAGAACTCAAACTGGATGATAAGACTTACAAACCATCGAAGGTACAAGGACGCATCTCCGATGCCAAAAACAGGTTGATGTTGCCCCAAGAATACGCGGCAGACCCTCATTTCACCAGTCGAGATGCCCGCGACAACATGCCCGATTTACATCGCGTCTACACGGAGTATTTTCGACGTTGTCGCACAGCAAGAGCCATGGATTTTGATGATTTGTTGCTCTACACCTTCCTTCTCTTTGACAAAGTGGAAGAGGTACGTAAGCGATATGCGCAGCGTTTTCGTTACATTTTGGTCGATGAGTATCAAGACACCAACTATGCCCAGCACGCTATCGTGAGTTTGCTCACGAAAGACAACCACAACATCTGCGTTGTTGGTGATGACGCACAAAGCATCTACTCTTTTCGTGGGGCAAACATCGATAATATCTTGCAGTTCCACCGCCAATACCCCGAAGCAGTGACGGTGAAATTGGAACGCAACTATCGTTCCACCCAAAATATCGTTGATGCAGCCAACAGCATCATTCGCCATAACAAAGAACAAATCGAGAAAACAGTTTTCAGTGAAAACGAAAAAGGCGAAAAGATTCTGTTGATGCCTTCCGCCTCTGACAAGGAAGAAGCTGCAAAAGTGATAGGACACATTTCCCGCCTTCGTCGCAGTGAGGATCTGCCACTCAACGAAATGGCTATTCTCTATCGCACCAATGCTCAGAGCCGTTCTTTTGAAGATGCTTTGCGTGAACGCAACATCCCCTATCGCATCTATGGTGGTTTATCTTTCTATCAACGTAAAGAGATCAAAGACATCATTGCTTATTTCCGTTTAGTCACCAACTTAAACGATGAAGAGGCATTTAAGCGCATTGTCAACTATCCAGCGCGCGGCATTGGAAACACCACGCTGCAAAAGATATTCACGGCATCGCGCGAACAAAATGTCAGTCTTTGGGCGGTGGCAGAACAACCTTCTCTCTATGGTGTCGCGCTCAACAAAGGCGTGCTCAGTAAACTCGAAGGATTTTGCAACATGATTCTCGATTTTCGCTCACGCGTGACGAACATCGGTGCCTTTGATTTTGCGACAACCCTCATAGACTACTCTGGCATCAAAGCCGATCTGCAAAAAGAAGATGGGCCAGAAGGTCAAAGCAAACGTGAGAACGTGGAAGAACTCTTAGGTGCCATTCGCTCATTTGAGCGTGATGCTTTAGAAGAAACAGGACAACCCACAGTCTTCTTAGGAGAATTTCTGCAACAAAGTGCATTGCAAACCGATGCTGATCAGCAGGACGACGGCACACCAAAGGTCACTCTAATGACCATTCACTCAGCTAAAGGCTTGGAGTTTGGAGCAGTTTTCGTGACCGGACTTGAAGAAGGCTTGTTCCCTGGTTCGCAAGCAAGATTCTTCCCAAGAGAAATGGAAGAAGAACGACGGCTTTTCTATGTAGCTGTGACACGTGCTAAGCGATTTTGCTTTTTGTCTTACGCTCAAAGCCGATTCCGCTATGGACAATTTGAGATTTCAGATCCGAGTCCGTTCATTGCAGAAATCAGTCAACGCTTTGTTCAAGAAGAAACTCTTGGTTTCGGCAGCGAAGGTCACATTCCCAGCGCGCTCAGAGAAGCTCTTTTTGGCAACGAATGGGACGAATCCCAAAGGACTTCCAGCACTTCAGCAATGACTTCCGGCAGCCGCGCTAATCCAAAACCAACGCTAAAAAAAGACAAGCCTATTTCATCTAAAAATAGCGCTAGCACATCCTCCTCACTTGGGTTTTCTAGCGGCTCCGCCCCCTCATCTTTGTCCTCTTCTCTGAAACCAATGAGAGCAGCACAGTCAAAATCTGCTTCAGCTGCAACTATGCAGCTATAAGTGCACTATCAGAAGGGAGTCACATCGAACATGATCGTTTCGGCAAAGGAACGATTCTAGCCATCGAAGGCTCTGGCGAAAATGCAAAAGCCGAGGTGGAGTTTCAAGCCGTCGGACGAAAAAAACTATTACTCAAGTTTGCTCGTTTCAAAGTGCTAGATTAGCCTTTGGTCATACCAATGAGAATGAGTAATTTTGCAACAACATTGAATACCCTACATGAGTAAAGACAATACACTTCAAGGTTCTTTCTCCGTGATTGCCGACTTTGAAGGAAACATCAACGACCTCCTCAACGTACAAGTGGATGGAACTCTCCCAGTTCTCCCACTTCGTAACATGGTTCTCTTTCCTGGCGTGGTAGCTTCTGTGGCAGTTGGCCGCGAAAGCTCTCTCGAACTGATTCGATATGCCGAGCAACGCGGAGGGGACGCCTATATTGCGGTATCCTGTCAAGTGGACGCAGCTATCGAAGTTCCCACGATGGGAGACATCTACCCTACAGGTACTTTGGCAAAAGTACTACGCGTGGTAGAAATTCCCAACCATCACCCCACAGCTATCCTCCAATCTTTCGGACGCATAAGCCTTTCTCCAGAACCTACACGCATCAATCCGTTTCTCCGCACCCACGTTAGCACACTACCAGAGGAGTTGCCCGAAGAAAACGATGCGGAATTCAAGGCTCTATTTGAGACTTTTCGTGAAGCAACGCTGCAATATATCAAACTTAATGAGAATTTGGGTATGGAAGCCTTTATGGCTGTACAAAACATCTCTAATCCCATCTTCTTCATCAACTTTGTCGCAACAAATCTTCCTTTTGACACAGAAGAAAAGGCTTTATTGCTTGAAGATGGCAACATGATGAGCCGTACCTTCTCCTTATTGCGCATTTTGCAACGCGAACTTCAGTTTGTAAAACTCAAACAAAAGATTAGCGAACGCACACGCGAAGAACTGGATCAACAACAAAAGGAGTATTATCTCCAACATCAGATCAAGAACTTCCAAAAAGAATTAGGCAACTCTGAAGGAAACGATGCTCACGAACTAAGAGAGCGCGCTAAATCGCTGAGTTTGCCCGAGAATGTGCAAAAGATTTTCGAGAAAGAAGTGACCAAACTGGAGCGCATGAACGCTTCAGTGCCCGACTATAGCGTGGTTTACAACTATCTTGACACAATTTTGTCCCTTCCTTGGGGCAAATGGACTACCGACAACTTAGATTTGCGACGCGCCCAGCGAGTGCTTGACCGCGATCACTATGGAATGGAGAAGGTGAAAGAGAGAATCCTCGAACACTTGGCTGTGATGAAAGTCAGCAAACAGCATCCCACCACGATTCTCTGTCTTTATGGCCCTCCTGGTGTAGGTAAAACTTCGCTTTGCCGCAGCATCGCCGAAAGCCTCGGACGCAAATATCAGCGCATCTCTCTCGGTGGCGTGCATGACGAAAGTGAAATTCGTGGACACCGCCGCACCTATATTGCTGCGATGTGTGGACGCATCATGAAGACTATCATTAAGGCGGAAAGCAACAATCCGTTGTTGGTTCTTGACGAGATAGACAAAGTGGGTGGACGTACGCATCATGGCGACCCACAAGCTGCCTTATTAGAACTACTGGATCCCGAACAAAACAATACGTTCCACGACAATTTCCTCGATTTCGACTACGATTTGAGCCAGGTCTTCTTTATTGCCACAGCGAATAGTTTGAGCAACATCCCTGATCCTCTGCGTGACCGCATGGAGCTCATCAATGTGGAAGGGTACCTCACCGAAGAGAAGAAAGAAATTGCCAAGAAACATCTTTTGCCTCAAGCACTTGAGAGTCTTCAGTTGCCATTTTTCATTAAAGGTGTCTCCAGCTGCGACCGAATTTCTCATCGAAAAAAATATACGCGCGAAAGTGGAGTGCGACAATTAGAAAAAAACAAATCGCTAAGTTGGTACGCAAGATTGTGCTCAACTATCAGATTTCCGATGAGGACCAACAAAAAGGCGATGGCTAAACAAGACGCTAAAACCTGCGGATGTACAAGAGATTATGGGAACTCCTCCCTATAATCGCGACGCTTATCAAGGTAATGATTTTTGCCGGTGTGGTGAATGGTCTAGCTTGGACTGCCGTAGGGGAGAAATGCTCTTCATAGAAAGTAATATCAGCCGCGCAAAGAGTGGGCGTATGACCATCACAGGTAACCTCGGAAATGTGATGAAAGAAAGCGCACTATTGGCTTTTCAATATGTAAAGTCGCACTTGGACGAGCTCGGAGTGGACCATCGCATCTTTGAGCATTGGAAACTTCACCTCCATTTCCCCGAGGGTGCAGTGCCCAAAGATGGACCTTCTGCCGGTATCACCATTGCTACTTCGATGGCATCTACACTCACACAGCGCAAAGTACGCCCTCGTCTAGCTATGACGGGCGAAATTACGCTCCGTGGCAGAGTACTTCCTGTCGGGGGAATCAAAGAAAAGATTCTGGCAGCCAAACGCGCTGGCATCACAGACATCATTCTCTCTAAAGACAATGAGAAGAACATACTCGACATCCCCGAACGCTATGTCAAAGGAGTCACATTTCACTTCGTTTCCACGGTGAGCGAAGTTTGGAAGATAGCTCTTCTCGATGAAAAAGTGTCCAATGCCATAGACCTTACTATCCCACACTCCAAGAATAAGAATACAGATAATGAGTAATATCACCCCAAGCCTTCGACAAACGTGGCGTAAAGGCGAGCCTCTATTCCAATTGCAGCATACCGACGCTGGAAGTGCTGCGCGTGCTGGTCGCATCACCACAGATCACGGCACCATCGAAACTCCTATCTTCATGCCCGTTGGTACCCTTGGCACGGTGAAAGGTTTGCACACTCATGAGATTCTCGATGAGGTGAAAGCCCAAATCATCCTCGGAAACACGTATCATCTCTATCTCCGTCCAGGACTTGATGTGCTGGAAGCTGCGGGAGGTCTGCACAAGTTCAATGGTTTTCACAAACCAATGCTCACCGATAGTGGTGGCTTTCAAGTTTTTTCTCTCACGGGTATCCGCAAATTGAGTGAGAATGGTTGCGAGTTTCGTAGTCATGTTGACGGCTCCAAACATCTCTTCACCCCAGAAAGTGTGATGGACATAGAAAGGACCATTGGCGCGGACATCATGATGGCTTTCGACGAATGCCCTCCTGGCACTGCGGATTTCGGATACGCACGCCAAAGTCTCGATCTCACGCACCGCTGGCTCGATCGTTGCATCAAGCGCTTCTCAGAAACAGAGGACAAATATGGTCATCACCAGGCACTTTTCCCCATCGTTCAAGGTTGTGTTTACCCAGAATTGCGCCGCGAAAGTGCACAGTTTATGGCAGAACGTGACGCAGAAGGTTATGCCATCGGTGGACTTGCTGTAGGCGAACCAGCCGAGAAGATGTATGAAATGATTGAGGTTGTCAATGAGATTCTCCCAACAGACCGCCCACGCTATCTCATGGGAGTCGGCACTCCGATGAACATCCTCGAAGGTATTGAACGAGGCGTAGACATGTTTGACTGTGTGATGCCAACGCGCAACGGACGTAATGGTCAAATCTTCACATGGAATGGTATCATCAACTTCAGAAACGCCAAATGGGCAAAGGACTTCTCTCCCGTAGACCCCATGGGTACCGCTCATTGTGACCATGCCTACACGAAGGCTTACTTACATCACCTCTTTAAGTGCAAAGAACTCTTGGCACTTCAAATAGCTTCGATTCATAATCTCGCATTCTACCTCGAATTGGTACGAGTAGCGCGCGAACATATCTTAGCAAACGACTTGCAGAATGGAAGAGAAGCGTCCTTCCTCAGTTGGCTCACCGACTTTAATCTCCACATCATCTCATGGATTTCAAAGATAACGATGCGGAATTGCCCGAGAACCTAACTCAGCCTTCTGAAGAAGGAGAAGAGATGACAGACATCTCCACTAAAAACTCCGACTTTCCAGAAGAGCTAATCAACTCGGGAACAATAAATTCCGAATTTTCTTTTGAAGCAACTCAAGAAGTGCTAGATACTCTCATAGATGAGGGTGATATTAGTACAACAGTCGAGGCGGCATCATCGACGGAAGAGACAGAAATGTCCCTTTCGCCAGTGGTGTCGCGCGCTGCGTCTAAAAAGAAGTGGCTCAAATGGCTGCGATGGTGCGTATTTTCACCTTGGTACCTCCTAAAAGGACTATGGTGGCTCATACGCTCCTTCTTCCGTGGCGTAGGTTGGTGCTTCCGTAGCGTATTGCGCTTAATTGGTTTTCAGAGAATTGACCGATATATCCTCAACAAATATCTCAGCACTTATTTCTTTCTATTGGTACTCATCATCACGATTGCCATTATCTTTGACTTTAACGAGAATATCGACAAGATAACCAATGGTGGTGCCAAATGGACTGAGATTCTTTTCGACTACTACGCGAACTTTGCTCCCTATTTTGCAAACATGTTCTCGCCGTTGTTCGTCTTCATTGCCGTCATATTCTTCACAACCAACCTCGCGAACCACTCGGAAATCATAGCGATGAAGTCTACGGGTATGAGCTTCCGTCGTCTACTCCGCCCCTATATGTTTGGCGCTACGTTTATTGCGGTCATCACCTTCGCATTGGGTGCTTACGTCATTCCCAAAGGTAATGTGGCGCGCGTGAACTTTTCCAACAAATATATCAAGAAACAGTTGGTGATTGACGAAGCAGACAACATACAGATGCAAGTAGACACTGGTGTTGTAGCTTATATCTCCCATTTTGACAATACACTTAAGTCGGGGTCAGGCTTCTCATTAGACAAATTCTCCGAGAAAAAACTAGTTTCGCGCCTCACTGCTCAGACGATTCAATATGATACGCTGGCAGATCACAAATATTCGTGGACGCTTCATGGATATATGATACGCACGCTCACTGGTACGCGAGAGAAAATCAAATCTGGCGACAAGCTCGATACGACTATCGTAATGGAACCCAAGGACTTTTTCTTCATCCGTGGGCAACAAGAAACAATGACAGTGCCAGAACTTGACGCATTTATCGCGCGTCAGCGTTTGCGAGGCGCAGCTGGACTGAGCACCTTTGAAGTAGAATACCACAAACGCTTTGCCTCTCCATTTGCAGCTTTTATTCTTACGCTGATTGGTGCCTCTATATCGGTGCAAAAGCGCAAAGGCGGCATGGGAACAAGCATTGGTATTGGGCTTGCTCTTACCTTTACTTACATTCTACTTCAGACAATTTCATCGTCTTTTGCCACAAATGCAGGCATGGTAGCTTGGTTAGCCGTATGGTTGCCCAACATTCTCTATACTTTCATCGCATTTTGGTTCTACAAACGAACACCGCAATAACGCAATCGCTGCGTTACATTCATCGAATCCTCCTATTAGATTATAATGAGCAACGAAAAAAATACCTCTTATGAGGAACCTACATATTCAATCTCCGCAAGTGGAGAGTCAGCACAAAGCAAAAACCCTTATCCTGCTGCCGAGGTGATTCCTCTTGGCTGTGAGGATTTCACGGACAACTCAGAGCTTTCTTCTGAAAAGTCTGAGGATTCATCTGTGGAATCCGATGTACCCTCAAAGCAATTAGAGCATACTATCGACTCAGAAGTAACCACTGCTGTAACCTCCGAACCATCTGTAGCAGAAAAGGGAGCAAGCAACCAAGATACTGCAGAACCAGCGCCAGAACCAACGGTATATTTCGAGGACTTGGCTTTGAGTGACGATGTGCTCGACGCTCTTTGGGATATGCGCTTTGAGAAATGTACCCCCGTACAAGCCCAATGTATCCCTCATATCCTAGAAGGCAAAGATATGATTGGCATTGCACAGACAGGAACAGGCAAAACTGCTGCCTTCCTCCTGCCTATGCTCACCCTACTCCACAAAGAACCGCATCCTGCAGACGCAGTAAACTGCTTGATTCTTTCACCAACACGCGAACTTGCGCAACAAATCGACCAGGCTCTCCAAGGTTTTGCCTATTACACCAAAACTAACAGCGTGGCTGTCTATGGCGGTAACGATGGCATCCGATTTGAACAAGAGCGCAAAGCCTTTTCCCAAGGTGCAGACATCATTGTTGCCACCCCAGGTCGCTTGATTTCTCACCTCCAGTTGGGCAATCTCGATCTTTCTCGCACCACCCACATCATTCTCGACGAAGCCGACCGCATGCTCGACATGGGATTCTTCGATGATATTAAGACAATCATGAAGCAACTTCCCGAGCATAAGCAGACTATTCTGTTTTCTGCGACAATGCCTCCGGAGATTGCGAAGATGGCGCGCGAAATGATGCACAACCCTGTGGAGGTAAAGATTGCCGTCTCTAAACCCGCAGAGAAAATTGACCAAAGTGTCTACGTATGTCGTGATAGTGACAAGACACCTATCTTGAAGCATATCTTCACCCAGCAGCCACCTGAGCGTGTGATAGTCTTTGTGTCTTCCAAACAACGTGTGAAGGAACTTAATGTCATTCTCAAGCGCAAGGGCTACAACTGCGCAGCCATGCACTCAGATCTCGATCAAGCTGAGCGCGATGTCGTGATGCTAGGCTTCAAACAGCGTAATATCGACATGCTTATCGCTACTGATATTGTTAGTCGAGGCATTGACATCGATGATATTCAGATGGTCATCAACTATGATGCGCCACGCGATCCCGAAGACTATGTGCACCGCATCGGTCGCACGGCACGTGCAGGACGAGAAGGACGTGCTATTACACTCATTGGTGAGAAAGATCGCTACCCGCTCTCGAAGATTGAAAGCTTCTAGAGAAGAAAATTACCAGAAATCCCTTGCCCGAAGGCTGTCTTCCTCCAGAAGAACCCACTTCTCACGAAGGGCGCGGCAAACATCGCCGAGGTGGCAACCATGGCGGTAGAGGAAACTCCGACAACCGTGGTAGAGGAAGAGGGGGAAAATCTCACGCTAGCTCCAACAATAACCGCAGTCAAAGCAAATCTTCACCAACAGAAAACAGCAAACAGGGACAATCTACCAACAGACAGCGTCGTCACCACCGTCGCCCCAATCAAGACAAGTCCAACTCGAGCAATAACTCCACTGCAAATCAAGCCTAATGGAACAAATCCTCCGATATTTCCCCGATCTCACCGATAAACAGAAAGAGCAGTTTGCGGCTCTTGATGCCCTCTATCGTGATTGGAATGCGAAAATCAATGTGATTTCTCGCATAGACATTGACAATCTCTACGAACATCACGTGTTGCACTCACTAGGCATCGCCAAAGTGATTCGTTTTCGCCCTGGTTCTTCCGTCCTCGACATTGGTACGGGCGGAGGTTTCCCTGGCATTCCCCTCGCCATCCTCTTTCCCGAAGTAAAATTCCATCTTCTCGACTCTATCGGTAAGAAGGTTAAAGTAGCCCAAGCCGTAGCGGAAGCCATCGGCTTGGAGAATGTACGCTGCTCTCACCGCAATGTCATGGAAGAGAAGGAGAAATATGACTTTGTGGTCAGTCGCGCTGTCATGCAGATGGGAGATTTGGTGAAACTTATTCGCAAGAACGTGCACCACGAACAAAAAAATTCACTCCCCAATGGCGTGATTTGCTTAAAGGGTGGCGATATCCAACTGGAAATGCGCCCATTTAAGAACTGCTGTGAGGTGTGGACCCTCTCGACTTACTTTGAAGAAGAGTTCTTCGAGACCAAGAAAGTAGCGTACGTGTCGTTATAATGAGTCACCACACTTAGACAAAACCTAAGAAACTTCTCTAACCTCCTCCCCCGCTTGTGGTACTTCCATCCCTACATCAAGTTAGGCGGAAAATAGTTAGTCCTTTTGTATCTCTAAAACCTTCCCAATATATGCTCACGGTAAAAAGTTTTTTCATGGAAATGCTGGGAGAAAACACCTATCTTCTCCACGATGAAACGAAGCAAGCCGTACTCATCGACTGCGGTGTGCTCCATCCACAAGAAAAACAAGCCATAACTGACTATGTAACTGCTCACCAACTGCAAATCACTCAAGCGTGGCAAACACATGGTCACTTTGATCATATCTTTGGTTGCCAATGGGCATACGAGACTTTCGGAGTATCTCCCCTACTCCACCCTGCCGACGAGCACAGATATCTACATGCAGGTGAAGAACTTCAGCTTTTCCTGCATCAACGTGTGGAGATTCCTGTTCCCTCCTTGGCAGCATATTTAGCAGATGGACAAATGTTGTCATTCGGCAACCATGATTTTGAAGTGATTGCCACACCGGGTCATACACCTGGTGGCGTATGCTTCTACTGCGCTACGGAGAAAGTACTGATAACTGGGGACAGCTTGTTTGAAGGTAGCATTGGGCGCTGTGATTTGCCAGAAGGAGACATGGACACTTTGGTACAATCGCTTCAAACTCGTGTGATGACTTTGCCCGATGATGTCCGCATTTATCCTGGACATGGCAGAAGCTCAACCATCGGTCGCGAACGAACCAGCAACCCCTACCTCATTCCCTAATCAATTCTTGCTTATGCGTCTTTCACGTTTCCTTCTTCTTTTCGGATTTCTCAGCCTTGCTTTGGCGATGAGCGCTCAGCAACGTAAGAACAACGCACGCACAGTGCGCAACTCTCCTATCACGACCACAAAACCCACACTAGATGTGCATCATCTGATTGAAGTTTATGATTGGGCTAAGGCGAGTGCCGCCCTTCAATCCCTAGTGCAGAGCACAAAGGAGGCTTCCGCGAAAGATTCTCTCCAATCACTCCTACGAAGTGTGCGCCGTGCCGAAGAAATGATGGCTACGACTCAGCAAATTATCTTTATAGATAGTGTGGTGGTGGATAAATCAAAATTACTTTCTGCCATTAAGATGAGTGAAGAAGCAGGAAAACTGCTCCCCTCAGCCCAGGTCTTTCCTCATCGCAACAATGCAACACTGTGGTCTAACGCAACTTTTGTCAATCCACTCGCAAGCACTGCCATCTTTGCTGCACCCTATGGTCACAACCAGAGCTTACAGTCTGTGTTTCGTACTGGAAATGGGTGGACACCTGCCGCACCCTTAGCTGGTATCGACAGTACTTTCAACGCGCCAGACTACCCTTTTCTCCTTTCAGACGGCACTACGCTCTATTTCAGCGCAAAAGGAGCGGAATCCATCGGCGGATATGACATCTTCGTGACGCGTTACAATCCCGATACGCGACAATATGTCAAACCTACGAATGTGGGCATGCCCTTCAATTCTCCTGCCAATGAATACCTCTATGCGGTAGACCCTACCATGGGCATTGGATTATTGGCAACAGATCGCCGTCAACCCGAAGGAAAAGTCTGCATTTACTCCTTCCTTGTCCCCAGCGAGCGCAAGGACTATGATAGTGAGCGACTCTCCTCTGCCGAGTTGCGCCAGTTTGCTCAGATTTCTTCCATCGCCCAAACGCAAATAGGTCAAACCGCTTCGATTAAAACGGTACAGCAACGTAAGGCGCAGCAAAAGCAACAGCTCAATGCAAGCTCGACTTCCCTTTTCCGTTTCGTGGTGAACGATAACAAAGTATATCACTCAGCAGATGATTTCACCAATAAGGAGGCGCGTGCCCTTGTTCCTCAATGGTTCAAGGCTCATCAACAACGCACCGCGCTTCAACAACAATGCGATGCTGCAGAATTTGCCTATGCTCGCCAGCGTAGTGAGAAAAATCAGCAACAACTAGCGGTGGTGAAGCAACAACTTAGCGCTATCACAGCCCATGAAAAGGCTTTGGCTCAACAAATAAGACAACTAGAATTGGCACAATAGGCGGTGTATTTGCCCAAAGTGGGCTATATCTCGTTCTTACTATCGCACTAGTCATAAGAAAACCTCGTTCTATAAACTATTTATATCATGGACAACACTTATTTCCCCGAATCTGAACTTATCATCAACCCAGATGGTTCCATCTTTCACCTACATCTCCGCCCCGAACAACTAGCCGATAAAGTAATTCTCGTAGGCGATCCTGGTCGTGTGGCTTTGGTAGCTTCTCACTTTGAAGAAAAGGAGTGTGAAGTGGAGAGCCGCGAATTCAAAACTGTGACTGGCATCTACAAAGGTAAGCGCATCACAGTGCTTTCTACGGGCATCGGCTGTGACAACATTGACATTGTGGTCAACGAACTAGACGCACTAGCCAATATCGACTTTGCAACACGCCACGAAAAGCCCAACTTCCGTCAATTAGAATTGGTGCGTATTGGCACTTGTGGGGGATTGCAACCACACACTCCCGAGGGTACTTTCATAGCTTCCCAGAAAAGCCTTGGGTTCGATGGACTCCTCAACTTTTATGCTGGACGCAATGAAGCGTGTGACTTAGATTTTGAGAAAGCCTTTCTCGCACACATGCAATGGCAAGGCAATCAATGCATAGCTCACCCATATTGCGTAGATAATGACGCAGAACTGCTCGACCGCATCGGACAAACCGACATGGTACGCGGAGTAACTATCGCTTGTGGTGGATTTTTCGGACCTCAAGGCAGAAGACTTCGTGTGCCACTCGCCGACCCCACTGCGAATGATAAGATTATGGCATTCAAACATGGTGACCTCTGCTTCACCAACTTTGAGATGGAGAGCAGCGCCCTCGCAGGTCTATCCAAACTCATGGGACATAAAGCCATGACTTGCTGCATGGTCATCGCTAATCGCGTGGCAGGCAAAGCTAATCCCAACTACAAAAACAGCATCGACACGCTGATTTCTCTCGTTCTCGACCGTATTTAATCCTCCACCTTCCTCGAGTGTTGCAAGTAGCTTCGCAGATAATCATTCACCTTGCCTAAGCATTGTTGCTAACTTCATCTATTTGAAGAATAGTCTCTTACAAATCTCTCGAGGTAGCGCAAGTTCTTAAGCCTTTCTACTCTATTTTTCGCCAATCGTAGCGCAAATAGGAGCCAAAATCTAAGATTATGGCAGAAAAAACTGCGACAAACCGCAAGATTTGTGCTCAATTCTTCGGTTTTATGCTGTACAGCATAAAAAATTATTTGGAAGTATAAGGCAAAACTCCGAACTTTGCAATCGTTATCCGTACGGTTCGTTCCTTCTAGAACGGACCACTTCTAACATTTTGTTAGAAACCAAAACGACGCGCCAGTAGGCGCGTCGTTTCTTGTTTGTATATTCATCAAATAACATCCCTTCATCGCTATCCACTCTTTGAGGTTCCACTTGGATAACCTCGTAAATTTGTTTCTGGAATTGTTAATTGTCAGCCACAAAAAAAGCAAGAGTTTCCTTCCATCTAGCACAGCACCATGAGGCTACTAATGGATGAAACTCTTGCTCATCAGGTACAGTATTCCGTTTTTGGTTAAAACCTTCGATATTCAACAAGAAATCAGAGGAATTCTTTCTATAATTTGTTCTCAAACTTGGGAGTTTGTCACATTTTCGTCGGAGATAATCTAGAAAACGTCGGAGATAATCTAGAAAACGTCGGAGATAATTTAGAAAATGTCGGAGAAAATGGTGCCAAACTATGAGAGTTACGCGAAATCTCATTCAATGGAGTGCAAGATCTTGCCTGAGAATCGCGTATATAGCCCATGAGAGAGAATGACACTCGTAGACACGTTAAAATGTCGTGCTTAGAGTGTAAAGTTTTCCCAATGAAACGGAATTGTAAGCTTTGTAATAAGGGAAACACATTTCTATTACAAGCACATTAGAACATTCGTTTTTGCCCTTGTGCGTTGATATAGATTTGTCCTGCTTGCGGTTGCTCCACACGTTGTCCTTGAACGTTGAACCAGACGTTGGAACGAACCGTTGGACGCAAGGGAGAAAGATGTGTGATTACATCCGTTTCATCACGCACCACATACTTTCCTCCGCGCTGTTCGGTGGTGATTACGAAATAGCAATCGCCTGTGATCTCAGTGACATCGACAGATTGTGGCGACCCATTTTCGGTAGAAAAGACCACATTAACGAAATAATCCTTGGAAGTAACGTCAAAGGTCTGGTAATACCAGGTATATCCTTTGACTTCTTTCGTGTCCGTGATGACTTTACCAGGCCAATTACCATTCATATTGTTGTTGCCCTTGTTGTTCCAAGCGTGGAAATTGAGCGAATTCCAGTTGTTTTCGTTGCGCACATAAATGGTTGCTGTATGCTCTACAAAAGGACGAATGGTATAGATGCGCGATACCACATTGGAAACTTCCCCCTTCTGCAGAAAGAACACCCACTTGCAACGTAGCATCTTGAGTGATGCTGATGTTTCCATCAGCGGGTACACGCAAAGATTGAGCAGTAGGAACAGTACCATCAGTGGTATAGACTAGCGTTTGTTTACTTTCTGACACACTGGTTACCCTTGCAGTAAACGCAGCTTCGTATTCTCCCGAAGGTTTATCCAACAAGAGAGCATTAGTACTGCGAGAAAGGAAATAAGCATAGTGCTGACCGCTGAGCACCTTGACATATTGTGTTGCGTCGGGTGCATAGTTTTCAGCCTCATCGCCTAGAACACAGAGCAAAGTACCTTTGGTGCCCGCCACCGAAACGACATATTGTTTGGGTTCACGCGACACGATGGTTGGAACAGATGTGTTTACCACACCGGCTGCACGACGCACCTCAATCATCGCCTTAATAGCCTGCTTATGGTCGAGCCAATGACGATAGAACACACAAGGAGTGCCTGGCATTGCCAAAAGATAAGCATTGGCAGCTAGGGTGTCTTTCTTAATAGGATCGAGTGGTTCGCTAGCACTGCGCGTTTGCGTGTCATGATTCTCCACAAAAGTCACAGCATATTGGCGGAATTGACGAGAATTGATGAGAGGGGCATTACTACCATTCTCAAGTTTACTCCAGTCTCCGCTATTAGCAGCATCACGCACGGTGTAGCGGAAGGGAAAATCAAAGACTGCAGACTGCGGTACGTTGTTGACTTTGGTACCATTGACCCAAAGTTTGGTGGCAGTACTATTGTCCCAATACTCTCCCACACTGAATTGTGGTTGAGCTGCTTGGTTATATTGAGCCACATACTCAGGAGCAAAGCCTTTGACCATATCGTAGCGGAACCCTGTATAGCCTAGTCTTCAAGAAGAAACTTGAGATAAGCATTGTAGTTGTTGCGCACATTGTCACTTTTGTGGTCTATGTCGCGACATCCAGGCCAACCTTCGCCCGTGTCTTTGTTGCTACTCAAGGTCTCACCATGGCTTGCTGCCCACGTTGCCGTCTGACCACCATCGTCGTCGCCTACGATATCGCTAGGCAACATCTGATAATTTACACCTTTGTAGGTCTCTTTAGGATAATCGGTCCACGCACCGTTCACACCGAGATTGTTGCGATGGTTGATGACAACATCGGCTATGATGCCAGTGCCTTTCGCCTTGTAGGTCTTAATCATCGAACGCAATTCAGCTTCAGTGCCGAATGAACTGTTTTGATTAAAAAGATAGACGGGAAGATAACCCATCACATTATCGTTCGTATTGCAGTTTCCACTTTGGGGCACCCAGATAAGTTGAAAGTATGGCGCAATTTCGCTGCTTTGGGCTTCGAGCTTTGTCCAACGCGAATCGTTGAACGAGTCCCAATAAAAGCCCTGTAGCATGACCCCTTCATAGGCAGTGGGCCAACCTTGTGCTTGAGATTGAAGAGAAACTCCAGCAGAAAGAGCGAGGAGAAGTAGAGATTTCTTCATACGTATGTAAAAATGATTGGGGACACAGCGGAAATGTGAGATCAAAAGTCCATTCGTCTGTCATGCCCGCCTAGTGATATTTTAGAAAATAGAGCGGATGTGCCGCAAAAGACACATCCGCTCATAGGAAATGCTGTAGGAGTCGAGCTCCTGCAGTGCTTGAGACAGGACAAAGGTTGGGATACATTCTGCTATAAAATGTAAGGCAACGATTGTCCTCTGTGCTTATTTCGCAGTGAGAGTGGCATAAATGCCACGACCATTAAGTTGTTCGAGATAGAGACGAACGACATAAGTGCCAGCATCGGCCTTGAGGTTTGCACCGCCGAAAGTAAGATTGTTCAACGAACCACCGAGATTGATGTCCCATCCTCCGTTGAAGCGGAACTTAAATTCGCCAGCTGACTGGAATTTTACTTCTGCTTTGTAGCAACCTTCGGCAGCATTGTAAGTGAGCTCACTGTCGCTAGCCCAACTATTGAAGCCACCTATCATACCCACCTTAGAGATTGCCACAGGAGCAAGAGTTTGCTTAGTGGCATCTTTGAGATCTGCACGTAGGTAATAGAGTCCTGCAGCAGGAGCTACAATGTTCTGTTGCGCATCTGCATCAAAGTCTCCATCAAGCAAAGCGAAACTATTTGCCCCAAGGTCAACAATCTCATTACGATAAGTATATGTGAGACGGAAAGGAGAGCCAATGCGAGCAAACCTTGATAGAATCCATCAAAGTCAATAGTTGAGAGGTTAGCCACTGCTACTCCCTTGACACGAACCCCCATATACTCAGAGTAGTTAGGAGCAGTAAGAGTGAAGCGAACGGCTGTTTCTCCATCAAAACGATAAGACTCATCGTTGATATTGGCTAATGCTACTACACTGGCATTAAGCTTTCTTTGGCGAGGTGCCTTACCATAATACGAACGAACTGCTGTCTGGAGTTCCTCAAGAGAAACATTACCTAAAGAGTCAGCAGTAAGGACTGTGGCCTTCTGATCGCCAGACAATCCTTCAGCTGGAGTGAGGGTGATTTGATAAGAAAAAGCAGATCGAGGCGCACCTGTCACTGTAGACTTAAGTACTGTGACCGTAGGGTTAGGTCCTTGAACATCAAGCCCATTCATATCAATCGCCTTGACACTATCAATGGTGGCCGTAATGCTCTTCGACTCACCTTGGGCGTGAGTTTGAGGAGAAGCCCAGTCTGTATAATCTTCAGTACATGCTACGACGAGGGTCGTCATCGCAAGTCCTAGGAATAGAGGTTTCAACATAAGAATTAAGTGTTAGAAAGTGAATACCTTTATGCCCTCCTAAATGCTTTCCCATAAAAGGAAAGCATTTAGACTAGGGAATATAGGGAGATTCGATAACGATTATTGGGCTGTTTGTTGGATGAAGTTGTATTGTCCTGTGAGGTCGTTGAAGTAAACCTTGTAGGTTCCCTTCTTGAGCTTCATATTTGGACCACCCTTAGTAGCTACACCATAGGGAAGCACAGTGGCAGAACCCCAACTTAGATCCCATTTCGCGTTAGCGCGGAACTTAACTTCAGAAGCATTCTCCAGCTTAAGTTCAGCAGTCCATACGTGGTTCTTAGCGTTGGCAGCAGTAGATGCAGCAGTCATGACAACGTCATTACCCCAACCATTGAACTCACCCACAATACCGATACTACCCTTCTCGCTTTCATCGATTTCAGTTGCTTCGGTCATCGTGAAGGTGTGCTTCACATTGTCAATGACAATGGTGTAATAACCAGCCTTAGGCGCTGTGACGTTGGGACCATCATCACCACCATCACGATAACGTGCAGAACCAGGAGTACCTTCAACACCAACATAAGCGTAATCCCAAGCAAAGCTGTTACCATCAGCACTGTACTTAGGAGAAAATACCTTAAACTCTGCCTTGTCAGCAAAATAACCAGTATAGCTTACACTTCCTAAGCCTGTTTTCTTGTCGTAGTTAGCATTTGCGATGGGGAAGAAAGGAAGAAGTCCCTTGCCAGCATCTGCAACATTATTGCTCCAAGAACCGGCAACATCTTGACCTACAATGTAGTTGAGCGCAACAGGAGCGTCACTCAATTCAATGTAGTAAGGAGCGACTTGCACCTTCACAACATTTGAGGCTATGCTTACAGAACCGTCTTCAACGGGGTTATTAGTTCCTGCGAAATGTGCATAGACACGGACGTGCAAATTGAGTTTCTTAGGCATCGTTGACTCATTTTCCCACGCATAGAGCGTGTTCAAAGCCTTGTCAAGCGCTTCTGCATTGACGTCTACAGCAGTGCTGTAGTACTTTTCTTCGAGTTCGATGTAGTCTGCAACCGTTTTACCGGTCTTATCAGCAGCTGCTTCTGCCACTGAAGCAGTGAATTTACCATCTTTAGAAACTTGGATAGCATAAAATCCAACACCAGCAAGGGGTGCTCCCTTGTCAGTCACATTGGGCTGAGACCAAGTGAGGCTTACATGCTTAGACGCGCGCAAGTCAAGCAGTTGGTTAGCATAAACCGGAGTGTTAAGTACGAACTCGGTGGGTTGTACCAAGGTAGGATTGGAATCCCTATCATCAGCGCAGGCGGTGAAGAGACTAGTGGCAGTGAAAAGCACGAGTCCCATAGTGAATATCTTGTTCATATCAGTGATGTGCTTGAAGGATTAATAACCATGATTCTGCTTGAGATTAGAATTCGTGTTGATTTCAGTATTAGGCAATGGGAAGAGGTTCATGTCCTTGCTGAAGTTTGCACCAGTGGCTACACCACTCTTCCAAGCCCAATTGTAATTGTTGTTACCACCGAAACGATTAAAACGAATGAGGTCTGTGCGACGACGACCCTCAAAGTAGAACTCGCGAGACCATTCATCTAGAATTTCTATGAGCGAATAGCTAGTAAGCTGACTAGCCGCTGCACGAGCACGCACCTTATTGATTGCAGCTGTACCCTCAGAAGTTGTGGTACCACCATTCAAACGTGCATCGGCTTCTCCAAAGGTGAGATAGGCTTCAGCTGCGCGCAAGAGGAAGTAGTCAGCATCGGGGAAGAGGGAGTTCTTAGTTTTTGCACCATCTGTGCGATAGTTGTTGAACTTCGTCACGCTATAGCCTTGTTTGAACTTTGTGGGTTCAGCAATCTTGAGCGTACGATCTTTTCCCCAGAAAAGAGCGCGGTTGTCACCAGCAGCTTGTTGCATGTCGGCTGTTGTCACTTCTGGTGCATTTCCTTGTGGGAAGAACTTAGCTACGAGCTCGGGACGCGCACGATGGCCTTCCCATTTACCAGTTGTGTTGTTGCCAGATATGAACTGTGCATCGTTCATGTCATCATTGAACGCACCAGCCATGAGGAAGAGTGAAGTACCATAAGACGTGGTTTTCTCACCATCTTGCAGGAGGGCAAGGACAGCTTCTTCAGAAGCACCGTTGCTACCATTGTCTGCCATGAAGAGTTGTTGGTAAGCCGTCCAACCATTCACAGTCTTTCCAGTGTGGAGTTTATATGAAGAGTCCATGACCTTCTTAGCATATTCCTTAGCCTTAGCCCATTCTGCCTTACCAGTATAAACTTCAGCATTGAGATAAAGGCGCGAGAGAAGCAACCACGCAGCGGCTTTGTCAGCTCTACCATAACCTTCTTCTGTGTCCTTTCGGGTTTTGCAGCTGCCATGTTTTGTTCAGCAGCGAGCAACTCTGATTCAATCCACTTGTAAAGATCAGCACGGCTCATCTGTGCAGGCTTATCCGAACCCACAGTGGTGCGGAAACCGATGTTGCCCCAACCATCCATGAGATAGTAATAATAGAGCGCGCGGAGGAAGCGTACTTCGGCAGTCATCGTTGCGTCATAGTTTGAAGCAACTTCCAAATAGTGGTTGCACATGGTAACACCAAAGAACAGACGATAGTAGAAGCCACGCAAGAAGGGATGCTCAGAGTTCCACTGGTTTTTATTGAGAGGTTGCACACCTTCGTCACCCCAAGCACTGATTGCTTCGTCAGCGGTAAGTTCTTGAGAATTGAAGAGTTGGCGCAAGAAACCAGAAGTACCACCATCGATACCATCAATGTCTGAATCGCCATTGGCACCTCCATTACCCGCTACAGCCATATTGGCGTAGCACTTATTGAAGAGGTTCTGAGGATTGACGGTCATATTGGTGCTAGGGTCAATGGGCTTCACGTCCAAATCACCTACGCAGGAAGTAAGTCCCAAACTGAGCGCAATTGCTGCAACAGGAAGGAGGGATTTAATATATAGTTTCATATGACTATGCTATGTGAAGAGTTAGAAATTGAGCGACACACCAGCCAAGATGCTGAAAGGACGAGGATAAACGTTGTTGTCGATTCCGCCAAACACATCGGGATCTAAGCCCTTATACTTGGTGAGTGTGAAGACGTTGCTAGCAGTAACGTAGAGACGACCATTGATTCCTTCGTAACTCGCTCCCTTGAAGAGGTTCTCAAATGAGTAACCAAGGGTGATATTCTCCATGCGGAGGAATGAACCATTCTGAACAAAGCGATCAGAGAACACGTTGTCATCAGTAGCCCAGCGAGGTTGGAGACTATAAACGGGACGGTTGCTCAAGAAACCCTTACTAAACACTGTGGAAACATTGGCAGAACGGGCCTCAAGATCGTTGTAAACGTAGTTATCAAGGGAAGCACGCAAGCTAAATCCGAAGTCCCATTGCTTATATTGTACCTTGGAGGTGAAACCTGCAGTCCAAGGAGCCATAGGATTCTTATAGAAATACTTGTCGGCATTGTTGATTTTGCCATCTCCATTGCGGTCTACATAGACACCTTCGAGGGGGTACACCATTCTTGTCATAGACCTGTTGATAAACGAAGAAGCTACTAGCAGGATGTCCGACAGCATGTGCTTGAATGTTACCACCAGTACCAGCTGAAATACCACCAGTAGGCACATAATAGCTTTCTCCTGTACCACCAACTAGCTCAGTAATTTCATTTTTGTTGTAAGTGGCATTGAAACCCAGCTCCCAGAATAAATCTTCCTTGGAGATAGCCTTCCAGTTAAGAGCAAGTTCCACACCAGTGTTTGTAAGCGAACCGATATTACTCGTCACACGGTTCTTAAAATTGGAACCAGCTGGAACGTCAACCGTGTTGATGAGGTCGGTAGTCTTACGATAGTAGTAATCGAGACTACCATACAGGCGTTGATTCCAGAATCCAAAGTCAAAACCTGCATTATAGGTGGTTGTAGTCTCCCAAGTGAGTTGTGGGTTGTAAGCGTTAGGACGGTCTATGTTGCCAGTACCTACGAGAGGATAGTAAGAGTCAGCAACTAAGTTTGTGTTGTAAGAAGCAAAGTAGTTGTAGTCACCGATGCCTTCTTGTTGACCTGTCTGACCATAACCCAAACGCAACTTCAAATCACTGAGCCATTCAGCCTTCTTAAGGAACTTTTCGTTGTTGATTTCCAGCCAAATGCAAAAGATGGGAACATTGCCCAGTGCTTTTCAAAGCGGCTTGAACCATCATAGCGGAAAGTTGCTGTGAAGAGGTAGCGGTCGAGGAGAGCATAGTTGGCACGTCCAAAGAAACTTACGAGATAATTCTCTGTCTTCCAGTTTCCTACTTTCTCTTGATAAGGGGTACCACGCAGGCCAGCATTGTTGTTGGTTTCAGGATATACACCAGAACCATAGCTCTTTCCTTTACGATAGAAGTGTTGCCACTCATAACCTGCCATGATGTCGAAGTGGTGCACCTCATCGAAGGTCTTATTATATTGTGCATAGGCATTGTAGGAGAGGTTGTATTTGTCAATCTTCTCCCAACCATTGTAGCCATAGTAAGTATTTGTGCCTGAAGCAGGGTTCACCTCTGTGTCTTGGCGACCACCAGATACGTCAGCACCCATGTTCATGTGCAAGCGCAAGTCTTCAAAGCCATGCACTTGATAGTCAAACTCCATGTTGCCGACAAAAGCGTGAGACTTTGCCACATCATTCTTCAAATCGAGCATCGAAACAGGGTTAGCTGTTGCGAGATCAATCTTTGTTTCTGGCCATTGGCTATCACCAAGCACGCTACCATTCTGCAACCATTGGAAATAACCTCCAAAGTTTTTGTAGCGAGCATCGGATGAGCGCACCGGTTTTGTGGGATCCATGCCAACTGCTGCACCTACGGCTCCGCCATCTGCGTAAGTTGTCTTCGCATACATATACTTCGCACTGAGATTCACCTTTAAGTGATCTTCAAGCAACGAGGGGTTTACGTTCAAACTAGCAGTGTAACGGTCGAAATCTGAGGTGCGGAGGATACCTTCTTGGTTGGTTGCACCTAAGCTTGCGCGGAATGGCACATTTTTGATGCTACCTGTTACAGTGACATTGTTATCAAACGACAAAGCGGTTTGATAGATCTCTTTTTGCCAATCGGTGTTGTAGAACTTTTGCTCGTTGTTCTCGGTCACACCAAGGGCTTTGTATGCATCAGAGTCCTCGCCGTAGTAACTTTTAACAAAATCTACAAATTGGTCGCCAGTCATTACTTCTTGCGTCTTGTGCTTTTGACTGATGGTAACACTACCATTATAGCTTACCTTCGCACGAGAGCCCTTGCGACCTTTCTTCGTGGTGATGATGATGACACCATTGGAACCACGGCTACCATAGATAGCAGTTGCAGAAGCATCTTTAAGTACTGTGAAACTTTCAATGTCGGCAGGGTTCACCATGGAGAGGGGGGTTGGAAAGACCTTTCACACCTTGGTTGTCCATGGCCAAACCATCAATCACAATCAGCGGATCATTGGAAGCATTCAAAGAAGAACCACCACGGATGCGAATAGTTGCACCTGCACCAGGAGTTCCGCTGCTTGTGGTCACATTGACACCCGCGATTTTACCTTGAATCATATCTTGAGCGTTGACAACAACACCCTTATTTTTCTCGTCTGGCTTGATGGCAGTCACAGAACCGGTCATGTCGTTCTTCTTTGCAACACCATAACCGATGACAACCGCTTCGTTCAGACTATTTTCTATTTGTTTCAATACGATGTCAAGAGGTTGGCCTTCCCATTTCACTTCGAAACTCTCATAGCCGATATAAGAGACACGGAGAATTTGCCCCTTCTTGACTCCTTTTACTGTGAAGTTACCTTCGGTGTCTACTGCTGCACCGTTGGCAGAACCTTTCACAATCACTGACGCACCAATGAGTGGTTCGCCGTTTGCGTCTTTCACAGTACCCTTGGCCACTGTAGACTGCTGCTGTTGCACTGCCACACTCTCGGAAGGGGTGTTAGCAGCGACCATAGCTCCTGAAGGAAGCGCCATCAACAGCGTCATAAGACTTACAGATTTAAATTGCTTATGCATATATGGTTTAGACTTTTAGTTTGAAAAACCTACTTTGTATTTTGGGCGAAGCGCACCTGCATAGCGGTGTCTGCGCCGAGATGTATCTAATTTGAGCGCGATGCGCTGATACTATTTGATAGAGATAGCAAAACCACCACCAACGCCTGCGACCAAATCTTTCAATACAGTCTTGTTGGTCACTTGTAGCTTCTTGATAGTATAGCTTTCTGGCTTTGTTCCAAGCTGTTCCTTTAGCATCTGCATAAATGGTGGCTTGATACTTCTTGCCAGGGGTGAGGAAATCTAGTGAAAGATTGGTCTTATAACCATGGTCGCCAGCTGTGCAACCCACATACCATTCATCTTTCCCTTTTGCCTTACGCGCTGTTAGCACATATTCTCCTGGTTCTGCATCTAGGTATAAACTCTTGTCCCAATCAATTGCTACGTCTTTAATAAACTGGAATGCGTCGGGACGAGCTTCATAGTGCTCAATCACATCAGCTGCCATCTGAAGTGGACTATACAATGTGACATAGAGTGCCAACTGGCGAGCGAGGGTTGAACGTACGCGACTATTGTTGCTTGGATTCATCTTGGAGATATCCATGACGAAGATACCAGGTGTATAGTCCATAGGACCACCGATGCAGCGTGTAAATGGGAGAATCGTAGTGTGATTCACTTGATTACCACCAAAGGCTTCGTATTCAGTACCTCGTGCACTTTCGTTACCTATCAAGTTGGGATATGTGCGACAAAGACCTGTAGGACGAGTTGCTTCGTGAGCATTGACCATGATTTTATAGTCGGCTGCCTTTTTTACTGCGTAGAGATAGTGATTGTTCATCCACTGTCCATAGTGATGCTCACCACGAGGAACAATATCTCCCACGTAACCACTCTTAACTGCATCGTAACCATTGTCCACCATAAATTGGTACGCCTGGTCTAAGTGTCGCTCATAATTGCGAACTGACGAAGAGGTTTCGTGATGCATTATAAGCTTCACTCCTTTTTCCTTAGCATAACGATTGAGTTCTTTGATATCAAAATCAGGATAGGGTGTAACGAAATCAAAGACATAATCTTTTTGATGTCCAAACCAATCTTCCCAACCTTCGTTCCATCCCTCCACTAGTACTGCATCCAAACCATGATTCGCCGCAAAATCAATGTAGCGCTTCACATTAGCCGTGTTGGCAGAATGCTTACCATTAGAAGGAAGTTTGGAATAATCAGTCTCACCCAGCTTAACACTCGCCACAGCATCCGTATATGCCCAACTACCACGTCCGGTAATCATATCCCACCACACTCCGACGTATTTTACAGGATGTATCCACGAAGTGTCCTCAATCTTCGAAGGTTCGTTGAGGTTAAGGGTTATTCTACTGGCGAGAATATCTGTTGCTTTTCGTCCTACGATGACAGTTCTCCAAGGAGAGGTCGTAGGTGTCTGGAGATATCCTTTGTCTCCACGAGCGTCAGGTGTGAGGTGGCTTACGAAAGTGTTGTTGTTTTCTTGGTAAGTCAAGTGCATCGTGGGATAATCCACACACGCAGCCTCATGTATATTGAGATAAAGGCCATCGTCCGTGCGCATTTGCAACGCGGTCTGCACCGTTGTGGGGCCTGCAGGTGTCGTAGAAGAGTTCTCAGTGATAGCAGACTTCATCTGCCCTCTAATACCAGACAGTTTAGTAGTTTGGTAATCAAATTCCTGAGTGTCGTAGTCACCAGCCACCCACCAAGCAGTGTGATTGCCGGTCATCGCAAATTCTGTCAATTCTTCCGCAACGACAAAATAGGTCAATTCCTTTTGGTCGGGGAATTCATAGCGAAAGCCAAGACCATCGTCGAATAAACGAAAGCGGATATTCAAATAACGATTGTTCTTGCTCTGTTTAAGTTGCACCAACAACTCGTTATAGTGATTGCGAATGCTACTCTCCTCGCCCCACACTGGCTTCCATGTTTCGTCAAAGCTGTTGTTTTCAAACTTGACAAGGCTAAAACCGCTAAAGAAGTCGGCTTTGCGATCAGCATCTTTATCAGTGGCGCGTGAAGGCTTCCAATCAAAATCTGTACTCTTGTCACCTTTCTCTTTTTTTAGTTGATATCCCAAATGAGAAGGTGCAACAATAGTCTTGCCCTCCATAGAGAGTACATACGTGGGACGGCCCTTTTCGATGCTAAATGAAAGTTCCATTTTCCCATCGGGAGAGGTTACTTTCTGAGCCATCATGGAGAGTACGGAACTCATAATGGCAGCGGAAACAAGAAATCTCTTCATGCGAATAACGTATCTGTATATTATTTGTATATTTAAATCTAAGTAGAGGAGCAATTCTAAGAAATGTAGCTCTTCATTTGCGGAAAACCTGTTACACAGCTCAAGACTGATAAACTACAATTTCGCTATGTCTACAACGCAAATTTACACATTTAACCGAAACAAATCGCATGTATCAGAAAAAATATAGGATACCCAAAAGAGTACTACGAACTATCTTTCTGATTTTCTACATCTTACAAAATATACTGCTAGAGATTAATATAGATAACAACAAGGACTTTATAGTCAATAATTAAGCGAAAAAAGGCCGTTAAGAGAGCTTTTTATCAAACCCACCTTACAAATTTGAGTGGATGATGGACTTTTTTGCATTGCGCATGGATACATAGAGAAAACACCAAATCAGAAATAGTACATACACATTTCATGCATAATAAAATTGCATAGTATATTACGCGAAATTACGAGAAAAAACTAGAAAATGAGATTGTAATTTATCTCTTTCTCCTTACCAAACACAAACATTCTCATCGAACTTGTAGTTTCCTATAAATCGAACTTGTAGTTTCCTATGAAAATAAGAAGAGAAAGCTAAGAACGAAACAGAAAAACTTTGGTTCCTTCACTGAACAACTCTGCGAAGCACGACTACCTGTACTTCATCTTCTTTGGAATGCCGGAGATTAAAAGCAAAGGCGGCATACATCCTCTTTACTGAATTCCGACTCTAGGCACTCTACTTCAGTCAATTTTACGAAGATGTCCACGAAAATAACTCCACCTTTCCCTACTCTAGTGAACGCTCACATAAGAGATGGTACAAAAGTGCCGAAAGAGAAGCATTTATAGGCAGAAAAGTTAGAGATTTCTCTGAAAATCTGCACCTTAATTTCGAACCATCACATATATCTATATGAAGTACAAAATCGCTTCCTCAGCGAGCTATCCTATTTTTTCCATAAAAAAGTAAGAAATCTCGTTGTTATGTCGAGAGAAATAGGTAAATTTGCACGCAATTTAATTTCATTCACCGCCTTATGACTGCCAATTTTATTGCCGACAAAATTGTCATGGATGGTCTCACTACGATGACGTCCTTCTCATCCCAGCTTATTCTGAAGTTCTCCCACGAACCGTGTCACTCAGCACGAAGTTTTCGCGAAACATTGAACTTCAAATCCCCTTTGTCACCGCTGCCATGGACACGGTGACCGAAGCTCCCTATGGCTATTGCCATTGCTCGCGAAGGAGGTATCGGAGTTATTCACAAGAACATGTCAATTGAGGACCAAGCTCGCCAAGTAGCCATCGTGAAACGTGCTGAAAATGGCATGATTTACGACCCCATCACCATCAAACGTGGCAAGACAGTGCGTGAAGCCCTCGATTTAATGGCTGAATATCACATTGGCGGTATTCCTGTGGTAGACGATAACATGCACCTTGTAGGCATCGTCACCAACCGCGACTTGCGCTTTGAGCACAATCTCGACAAGGCCATCGATGAAGTTATGACTTCTGAGAACCTCGTTACGACAAACACCACGACTGACTTGGTAGCTGCGAGTGAAATTCTCCAACAGAATAAGATTGAAAAACTCCCAGTTATCGATGCTAATGGCAAATTAGTAGGTCTCATCACTTACAAGGACATCACTAAAGCTAAAGACAAGCCCATGGCCTGCAAAGACGCCAAAGGTCGTCTACGTGTTGCAGCTGGCGTAGGTGTGACCGCAGACACGATGGAACGCATCGACGCGCTTGTTGCTGCAGGTGCTGATGCCATTGTCATTGACACTGCTCACGGACACTCTAAAGGTGTGGTAGACAAACTCAAAGAAGCAAAGGCTAAGTATCCAGAAGTAGACTTCGTAGTTGGTAATATCGCAACTGGTGAAGCTGCAAAGATGCTTGTAGAAGCAGGCGCAGACGCAGTGAAAGTTGGCATCGGACCTGGCTCCATTTGCACCACTCGTGTAGTAGCTGGTGTAGGAGTACCACAACTTTCAGCCGTATATGACGTTGCAAAGCATTGGAAGGCACAGGCATCCCCCTCATTGCCGACGGTGGATTGCGCTATTCAGGCGATGTTGTCAAAGCTCTTGCAGCTGGTGGTCACAGTGTAATGATTGGTTCTTTGGTAGCCGGTTGTGAAGAAAGCCCAGGTGAAACAGTAATCTTCAACGGCCGTAAATTCAAGACCTATCGCGGTATGGGTTCTTTGGAAGCTATGGAAAATGGCTCTAAGGATCGCTACTTCCAAGGCGGAGTAGACAACGTGAAAAAGCTTGTTCCCGAAGGCATCGCAGGACGTGTTCCTTACAAGGGTGGCGTACAGGAAGTAATTTACCAGCTTGTTGGTGGTCTTCGCTCCGGTATGGGCTACTGCGGTGCTGCGACAATTGAGTTGCTCCACAACGCGAAGTTTACTCGCATCACCAATGCAGGTGTACAAGAAAGCCATCCTCACGATATTACAATCACAAGCGAGGCACCCAACTATTCACGTAGCGAATAAGAGCTTATGTCGTTCTTTTAGTTTATCAGCTTATTACCTCACAATAAACACATTAAAAGCGATAAACTATCGAAATGATATAACAAAACAAAGCCGACCAGAAAGGGTCTTTGGGAGTTTCTCGCTCCTAAAGACCTTTCACGGCATAAAATGACAACTTGTTTTGCTCACACTCTAATAGACCCTTACATGGGAAATTTGTAAAAAACTTTGGACTCTCAACTCCTAAACCTTACTTATTTCCTTATAGCATACAGCTTTTTTGAGCAATTTCTTTGTGTTCTTATGAAACATCTCCTTGTCTTCTTTTGGATGCTCTGCTCCACCCTCTCTTTGGTGGCACAATCTTTGGGCAATACTGTGCTAGCCACTATCGATGGCAAGCCCATTTCGCGCGATGAATTTATGTATGCCTACCAAAAGAACAAGGCACTTAGTGGTCAAAAATCACAGACTCCTCAAGAGTATCTCAACCTCTATATTAACTACCAGCTCAAAGTGGCTGATGCTTTAGCCATGGGGTTGGATACGACAAAGACTTTTCGCCGAGAATTCCAACTCTATCGTGACCAACAACTGTCTAAAAAGTTGGTCAATCCCTCTTTTATTGACTCTACAGCTAGAGCAATCTATCAAAAAGAAGCTCAACAACTTAATGGTAAAGATCTCATTGAAGTCTCACATATTCTATTGAATGTGCCCTCCACCGCTACAGCAGCGCAACGCGACAAGGTGGCTCAACGCGCAGACAGTCTTTACCAAGCCGTATTAGCAGGTGCCGACTTCGCAGAATTAGCACGCCGCCACAGCGAAGACAAAGGAACAGCTCAAAATGGTGGCCAACTACCTACGCTTTATCCTGGCATGACAGTGCTTCCCTTTGAAGAGGCTGCCTACAGCTTACAGCCCAACCAAATGAGTCGCCCTGTGCTATCTCCGTTTGGTTACCACCTTATCCTCATGCGTAACAGACATCCTTTGCCAGCTTTTGAACAGGTTTATCCTTCTTTACTACAATATCTCAGAGAAAACAACGTTGAAGAAGCAGCGGCACAACAAGCTCTCACTGCACTACAAACCCAAACGGGACAGTCACGCACTAGCATCATGGATAGTCTCGCGCGCAACTTGACGGCTAACGACATACAACTAACCTATCTCATCCAAGAATACCACGATGGTCTGCTTGTCTATGAAGTTTCTAAACGCAATGTTTGGGATGCCGCAGAAAAAGATAGAGCAGCCCTAGAAGAAATCTTTAAGCGCAATCGCAAATCTCTGAAATGGGAGAAACCACGCTTTGTGGGTTACATCGTAGGTGCGCAAAATAAGAAACTCGCGAAGCGTGCTAGAAAGCTTTTACTCAAAGGAATTCCTGCAGATATGGACATTCGCGAATTCCTCCATGCACCTTTCAACAAAGACAGTGTGGTGGTGGCAGCCAAAGGTCGCTATATCGTGCAAAAAGGAGAGAATAGCACCATCGACCACTTAGCGTTTGGAGTTAAAACCTCCAAAGTCTATTTGCTCCACGACGACATGCCAGTTACGATGCTTGCAGGACGTATAGAGAAACGACCAAAATCTTTTGAAGATGCGCGCAGCGAGTGCTTGAAATTCGTCAAAAACAATTGGAAGAAGCGTGGTTACAGCAACTTAGAAGCTCACATCGCGTGACCATCAACCAAGAAGTACTCAAGTCCATTCCAATGGCACGATAAACCAGAGGGACTTTTACGCAACCCCTTCCCATAGCGTGACGCAATTGAAGGTGCTGTGCAGAAAATCCGTTATGATATGAATCCCTATAGACCACATTTCTGCTCTCCTATAGCCATTAGTATTTTGTTGCAATGGCATTACTTTGCAGAACATGCGGTAGTTTCCATAAATACTCCCCAACAAGATATCCAATATGAACAAACGCTTCGCTATATTTGCAGCTGGATTTCTCCTTCTCGGTGCTACCTTTGCCCAAATTCGTCAAAAGAACATTATAGACGAAGTGATTTGGGTGGTGGGAGATAATCCAATTCTCCTCTCAGACGTAGAAGACTATCGCGTCAATGCCGAAGCAGAGGGGCAGGTTTTCAAAGATCCTTACGCACAAATCCCCGAACAGATTGCTATTCAAAAGCTCTTTCTCCACCAAGCCGAACTAGATTCTGTGGAAGTAAGCGATGCAGACGTTATTGCGTACGCTGATGCTTTGCTGGCAGAAAATGTGAGAAAGCTGGTTCGAAGGAGACTCTTGAGGCTATTATGCACAAGAGCTATGCACAAATACGCCAACGCTACATACAACAGACGCGAGAACAGCAACTCATGGACGGAGTGCGCAGAAAGCTCACCAGCAACATCAAGGTGACTCCTGCCGAAGTTCGCGATTATTTCTCCAAAATCCCCAAGGATAGTTTGCCTACTGTCCCCACGGAAGTTGAGGTACAAATCATCACCCAACAACCCAAAGTGGACAGAGAAGAGGTTGAACGCATCGAAGACCTTCTCAATGGCTATGCCAAACGTGTCAACGATGGAGAGGACTTTGCACGCCTTGCCCGCATGTATTCACAAGATGGTAGTGCGCGCAATGGTGGTGAATTGGGGCTCAGCGGTCGCAATCAATGGGTAAAACCCTTTGCCGATGTGGCTTTTTCTCTCAATGACCCCAAGAAAGTGTCGAAGATTGTCAAGACTGAGTTTGGTTATCACATCATTCAACTCATTGAAACGTGGAGACAAGGTGAATGCGCGTCACATACTGCTCAAGCCCGAGATTAAGTCAGAAGAAGTGGAGCGTTGCCTCTCGCGCTTAGACTCTATCGGCACGGACATCCGCGACCAAAAGTTCACATTCGAGGATGCTGCTCGCCAACTTTCTGACGACAAAGATACGAGAAACAACCACGGTCTTATGGTGCAAATGAATCCCATGCAACGTGAGATTCAAGCTCGCTTTGAGATGAAAGACCTTCCCCAAGAGGTAGCGAAGGTGGTAGATACGCTCAAAGTAGGACAAGTGTCCAATGCTTTCACCATGATTGACCCTAAGACCGGTCAAGAAGTTTGTGCAATTATAAAACTTCGCAGTCGTATTGAAAGCCACCCTGCTAATGCTACCGAAGACTTCCAAACTTTGCGCAATGTATACCTCAATCGTCGCAAACAAGAAGTTATTCAAAAATGGATTGCCGATAAGATCAAATCCACTTACACTCGCATTAGTCCGGAATGGCGCAACCACCAATTTGAATACTCTGGCTGGATTAAGTAGATTTCAGACTGCTTTGCAAAGCCACCTATCGTAGGGCTCTTTGCAGAAATACTTATCTCTAGAAACTTCTATCCTAGATAGTTCCCCAATACGTCCTAGACTTCTTCTCTATATTTTGAAGCATTTCTTCCCCTTTCGACGATCATTTCTGTTTGCAGTAGGTTTACTTTTCGTATGCCTACTGCAAGCCTATGCGCTCACTATGATGCCCAGTCGCAAACGTGCGAAGCCTCGCGACGAACGTATCCAGATTCACCATGCCGACGTCCTATTTCGTGACGTAGCTGTCACAGGTGATGGCCAGGTGCTCAAAGGAAATGTGCTACTCTCTCACAATGGCATGCGTCTTACTTGTGACAGTGCCGTGTTTTATGAAGCGTCAAATTCTTTATGGCGTATGGTAAAGTGAAGTTCCGCCAAGGAGACACGCTTTCCCTAAAGGGAGACTCTTTGTATTATGACGGTACTTCACAATTTGCTCGCGTGTTTCGCAACGTAGAAATGCGACATCATAAAATGACGCTCTACACGGAGTTGCTCAACTACGACCGCATCAAAGGCAGTGGCTTCTACGACACTGGTGGAAAAATCATAGATGGCAAAACTGTACTCACGTCACAAAAAGGAGAATACTTCACAGATAAGCGTGACGCACAGTTTAATGAAGATGTACTTCTGATTAACAACAAGAAAGACAGCCTTCTTACCAACGATTTACACTACGACACCCGCAGCAAATGGGCACACGCCACTGGCCCCACGAACCTTTACAGCGGGGGGAAGCCACATCTACACCATAGATGGCGAATATAATACGAAGACAGAGCGTGCCCGACTCACCCAACGTCCACAACTCTTCAACAAAGGTCGCAAGTTGGTGGGTGACAGTATTAGTTACGATAAGAACCGTGGCTATTCTGAAGCATTTCGCAACATTGTTTTCATCGATTCGGTGGACGTCAACAATAAGAACATCCTCGAAGGAGATTATGGATATTACAATGAGCCCAAAGGCGAAGCAATGGTGACTCAGCGTGCACTTGGCAAGAACTTTTCACGAGGTGCTGACACCCTCTTCGTTCACGCCGACACCCTCCGTCTTTACTCCTACAACCTTAAGACCGACTCGGCTTATCGCGTGATGCACGCCTACCCTCATGTGCGCTCCTACCGCACAGACGTCCAAGCAGTCTGCGACTCTCTCGTATTCAATTCAAAGGTCAATATACTTTCTCTCTATCGCGACCCCATCGCATGGAGTGACGACCGGCAAATTTGGGAGAAGAAATCAATGTCTTCACCAACGACTCTACCATAGACTCCATCTATGTGGAGCGCCAAGCCTTGATAGTGCAATCTCTTCCAGATAGTGCACTCTTCAATCAGGTAGCAGGCAACTTGATGCAAGCATTTTTTCGCAATGGCGACATCTATCAGACACGCGTTGATGGGAATGCCATCCTCGTAAACTTTCCGATGGAGAAAGACTCTACGTTTCTCTATCAGAACTATTGCGAAGCGGCTAAGCTCCGCGTGGATGTACGCGACAAGAAGATGCAACGTTTTTGGGCCGGTCCCAATCCTATAGCCAAAACTTATCCTATTGGCATGGCACCACCCGAGCATAGTCGTCTATCAAACTTTGCATGGTTTGCTCACATTCGCCCCACAGGGCCAGACGACCTGTTTGAGTGGCGTCCGAAAAGTGCAGCAACGCGCCTGAAAGAAATGCCCAGACGCCATGCTCCACTTCAAACTTTACAATCGTCCTCTACCTCAGCTCCCGCTGATGCTACTAAATTACCTACAGACACTAGCACTAGCATAACGCAAACTTCTGATTCTACTCAAGTAGAAACAAAGGGTTCCCGAAAAGTCACAAACGATAGTGCTGCTTCTACAGAAGGTAACAGAGGTACACAAGTTGACCCCTCCAAGACAGCAGGCACTGGCACAAACAAAACTTCAAAGACTGCAACTAGCACCAAGGCTGCGCCCAGTCAAACCACCAAGTCCACAGCACGCAAAACGCGCAAATAGTTCATTCTCATCAAGAGATGACGATGAAATGTTGCGCATCGTTTATCTCCAAAGCTTTTCTCTTCACAAACGCTCTGATTTCCTATGCCAGATATCATACATCTCCTCCCCGACTCGGTTGCCAACCAGATTGCAGCTGGCGAAGTGATTCAGCGCCCGGCGTCGCTAATCAAGGAGTTAGTAGAAAACAGCATTGATGCTGGAGCAGACCGCATCCAAGTCATCGTGACCGATGCGGGCAAAACTTGTGTGCAAGTCATTGACAATGGTAAAGGGATGAGCGAGACAGACGCAAGACTCTCTTTTGAACGTCATGCCACCTCCAAAATTCGTCAAGCCGACGACCTCTTCTCACTCAAAACTATGGGCTTTCGTGGGGAAGCTCTGGCATCTATCGCTGCAGTAGCACAAGTGGAACTACGCACACGCACTGCAGAAGACGAACTTGGGGTAAGCATCCAGATTGAGGGTTCCAAGGTGATTAACCAAGAAGTTATCGCTTGCCCCGTAGGTGCCAACTTCTCCATCAAGAACCTCTTCTTCAATATTCCTGCTCGTCGCAAATTTTTGAAGAGTAACCACACCGAACTCTCCAATATCGTAGCTGAGTTTGAGCGCATAGCTCTGGCACATCCCGAATTGACCTTCCAGCTTCACACACCAGACGCCGTACTTCTTGACTTACCATCGGGCAACTTTCGTCAACGCATCGTCAACATCTTCGGGCGTAATACCGACAAACACCTGATCCCCCTTAAGGTGGAAACACCTATGGTTTCAATTGTCGGCTTTGTGGGAAGTCCAGAAAGCAGCAAGAAAAAGGGAGCACGTCAGTTCTTCTTTGTCAATGGTCGCTATATGCGTCATCCCTACTTTGCCAAAGCTGTACAGAACGCCTATGAACGTCTCATTCCCGACGGAGATCAAGTTCAGTTTTTCCTACAAATGGTGGTAGACCCTGCACGCATTGACGTGAACATTCACCCAACAAAGACCGAAATCAAGTTTGAAGATGAACAAGCCATTTGGCAAATTCTTCGAGCAGCCGTGAGAGAGTCGTTGGGGAAATTCAACGCCATTCCCACCATCGACTTTGAAGTAGGTGATCCCCTCGACCTCCCTGTCTTTCCAAGTGGAGATTTTTCAGAAATCCAAGAACCTTCTATCTCCATCGATCAAGATTTTAATCCCTTCCTAGCGGGAAATGCTGGTGACATCTCCACCTTCTCGGCAGCACAAACTGAAAAAAACTCCCCTGCTTCCGTAGTAAACAGCTTTACTTCCATGGCTGCCAGCCACAGCACTACAAGTGGACCTAGTAGCCCTGCTTCACGTACAACGTCTGCTCGCGGATGGGAAGAAGCCTTTTCCGCTTCGCAAGACAATTTCTCCACTCCTTCGTTCGGACAACCAGCAACAGCGTCCTCACAAAGCACCCCTTTTCAGTGGGAAAGTCCGACAGAAGCGGAAGTACAGCCGACGCTCTATAGCCAACTAGGAGAAAGTGCACAACAAAATTGGGAAATTGCCACACAAGACTTCTTGCAGTATAAAGGTCGCTATCTACTTTCCCCTAGCAACGAAGGACTTCTCATCATCGATCAACATCGAGCGCACATGCGCATCCTATTTGATGAATATGTCAACCAAATAACCAAGCACACTCATGCGGCACAAGGCTTACTCTTCCGCAAATCATCGAGGTCGCTCCGAATCAACTCGCCATTATTCAGACGATTGAAAAGGAACTCAACGATATCGGTTTTGACCTTTCCTATTTGGGCAACAACAGTTACTCGGTCTTGAGTGCTCCCGCTGGTATTGATGGCATTGACCCTGTGATACTTTTACAGAGTATCCTGGACGATGCACAGCAACATGACATCGCAGTTCACGAAGAAGTGGTAAATAGCATCGCCCTCTCTATGGCCCGAAAGTCAGCACTACCAATAGGCCAATTGCTTAGCACAGACGAAATGCGCGACCTTGCTACGAAGCTTTTCCAAAGTAGCGAACCTTCATTTGCTCCTGATGGAAAAACAATCTTCCAAATCGTGCCACACCGCCTACTCACTCAGAAGTTGGAATAAAACAATCCTTATGTCTGTCCACGAAACACAGACGCTTCGAGCGAGAATGCGCAAATATTAATTTCCACTTCCCTACTCTCTCAAAACAAACTCTTATGAGTGACGGAAATTTCAATCGCAGCATGCTCCCCAGCAATAATTTTCAGAGTGGAGTTCGCGCTGGTCAAGCGCGTATGCAGCAATTTGCTCTAGAAGCTCTAGCCACAACGCTGCAACAACACCCTGAATGTCTTTCTCAACCTGCTGCGGCAGAACAAATACTCTCCGCATTTCGACAACTTCTTCAGCAGAAAAGCTAAACAGTGCCAGGAGTTTTCAACTATGCTTCGACAAACCTTGAAGTTTATCAACTTCAGGCTCGTCTCCACTACGCGACCACCCCAAGTGGTAGGTCGCTTTTTTTGTGCTTTGTCCAATCAAGAATGCACAACTCAGCTATTGTAGCTGTGTGGTCTCAAGCCTTAACAGCTCTGCTTGCGAGAATGACAGCACAAACAAGAAGAAAAGAACGATACATTAAGAAAACTCTACAATTCTTCAACGGGATTTTAACACGCCAATCGAAGCGTACTGAAGTATCTTCGTCTATACACCATTCTCAAGCTGTGATTTCACACCAAAACTCCATTATAATGACGTTAGAATAGTGGTTAAAGGCTATTTTCTACTTGCATCTTGCTGTTTTGTGCCCTTGTCAGAGAAAAACTCTTGGAAAATTCAGCTAGAATCTTCCCACGTTTTTGAAAAAACGTCCGAGAAAAATTCCAAAATGTCCGACGTTCTAGAATTTTGCTAGGAGAAATCCAGCCAATCCGTACAACGTATTTCATAGAAAACTCCTAGTTTTAGAAAAACTCGTGTAGATATTGCCATTCATAATTAACACTTCCCAGCTGCATACACAATACATAAAAACATGAAAACGAATATATACGTAAAAAAGGGAAATAAACGTGCCTTTAATCAAGAACAAATGCTTAACTTTGCAGCATAGATTACCAGCAGTTTCACTGCTAATTTATAATTCGGATAGCACAACCGCCATGAAAGTACTACGCATTCTTCTCCTGGCACCCATCATCGTTTTTTTCTTTGCTGCTTGCCAGCCTAATGAAAAGCGGTATCTAGTCGGTGTTTCTCAATGTTCAAGCGACACTTGGCGAGACAAACTTAACACAGAGCTGCGAATTGGCTCTTATTATTACAACAATCTTGATGTCACAATCGTTTCTGCTCATGACAATGATCAGAAGCAGATAGAGCAAATCGACAGCCTTGTAAAAGCTGGTGTCGACCTTCTAGTAGTGTCTCCTAATCAGATAAGTACTATATCTGACGCCATAGATCGTGCTTACGGCCAAGGGATTCCCGTTATCTTATTTGATCGCAAAAGTGACTCACCCAAATATACAGCTTATATGGGTGCAGACAACTATGAAATAGGGCGTACAATGGGAAGCTACATAGCCAATAAACTTAAGGGCCGAGGCAATGTCGTGGAAATTATGGGCCTGAAAGGGTCTTCTCCAGCCATAGAACGCCACAAGGGTTTTGTAGATGCGCTTAAGAAATATCCTAATATTCAACTACTTGAAAGTAGAAGTGCAGACTGGACAACGAACTCTTCTAGAACACAGATGGACAAACTGATGGCACACTATAGCTCTATAGATGTTGTGTTTGCCCACAACGACCGTATGGCCTTGGGGGCTCGAGAAGCGTGGATGGCAAAAGGACGCACAGACAGCACACTCTTTGTGGGCATAGATGCCTTGCCCACTCCTAGAGACGGCATTGACGCCGTGCGTGAACGTCGCTTGGCAGCCTCATGCCTCTACCCCACTCGTGGTGACCGCGTCATCGAGTTGGCAATGAACATACTAGAAGGACGACCTTATGAGCGTAATAATAAGCTTCGCGCGGCCTTGGTAACACAAGAAAATGCGACTTTGCTCCATATGCAAGCCGAGGAAGTGAAGCGCCAATACACCCGACTGGAAAACATTCACGATAAAGTGGACGAATACCTCACACGTTATCAACTGCAAACTCTTTACATCATCTTACTGGTGGTAGTCATTATACTCATCCTCTCTGTTTTTGTATGGCTATTCCGGTATTTCTCCTTCAAACATCGCCTGGCGGAAGACGCAGCTAAGGCTAAGCTTCAGTTTTTCACAAATGTTAGTCATGAGTTCCGCACGCCACTCACCTTGATTTCAGATCCTATCGAACGCCTTTTGGAGGATAATAGCCTGTCTTCACAACAAAATGGCTTGCTTAAGGTGGCTCAAAAGAATACGCGTGTGTTATTACGCCTGGTCAATGAGATTCTTGACCTACGTAAAGCCCAGAGTGGAAACATGACCACCCAAGCTACTGCCTTCGACTTAAGGCTTCATTTACAACAATGGGTGGACAGTTTCCAAAACATCACTCAGCAACGTAGCGTAACCTTAACACTATCTGCGCCAGATCATTTACCATTTGTCGGTGATTTACATAAGATAGAGCTCATCTGCTACAATCTCCTCTCTAACGCAGTCAAATTTACGCCCAAGTCTGGTGAGGTGAAAGTAGAAGCTAGTTTGCAAGACAAAGGCATCAGCATCAGCGTTTCCGACACGGGAAAAGGCATTGAAAAAGGCGATATTCCACATATCTTTGAACGCTTTTTCCAAAGCAACAATAACAACCAAGGTGGCACAGGCATCGGTCTTGCCGTGGTGAAGGCTTTTGTAGAAGTGCACGGAGGCACAATTAAGGTAGAAAGCGAAGTGGGCAAAGGGACTACATTCCAAGTATATCTGCCACAACTAGCGCTTGACAAGATGGAGCAAAGCACTAAAGACGAGAAATCACAACAAACCATTGCTCCTAACGAAGAAGTATCGGACTATTTAACCGCTCCTTCACCATCATCAACCCAAACACAAGTAAAACAACAACTTACAAATCTAGAGAACGAGCAAACTCAAGCTCATGTACTCATAGTAGACGACCATGAAGCCATCCGAGATTATGTGTCACAACTGCTCACAGATGCTCACTATAAAGTCCTTACTGCCGCAGATGGCGAAGGGGGATGGCAGCAAGCGCTACGACAAGTACCCGACCTTGTGATTTGTGATGTCTCAATGCCTATTTTGGGTGGTTTAGAACTTTGTCGCCGACTCAAGGCCAATGAGATTACTTCTCACATCCCTGTCGTTTTACTCACCGCGAATGCTCAGGATGCCCAACGAGCTGAAGGCTATGAAAACGGCGCCGATGCTTACATCACTAAGCCGTTTAGTGGCAAAGTATTGCTTTCTCGCATAGAAAACCTACTGCACAATCGCCGAGTGCTTCGCGACTTGTTTTCTAACAACAGTGAGCCAACATCCGATGCGACTCCGGATGCAGACAGCTTGTTTATCGAACATTTCAAGGCAAAGGTGAAAGAGCAGCTCTCAAACACCGAACTCAATGTGGAAGACTTAAGTGCAGACTTGGGTATGAGTCGGGTGCAACTCTATCGTAAGGTCAAAGCACTGACCGGAACCTCGCCTGTAGAGCTCATCCGCATCACGCGTTTGAAACGTGCCGAAATCTTGCTCATGCAAGGCGGCAAGACAATTGCAGAGGTCGCCTACGAAGTGGGTTTCTCATCTCCCTCCTATTTCTCCAAATGTTTCAAGGATTATTTTGGTTGTCTCCCTGGTAGCAAATTCGCCCTTGAGAAATGTAGCATTCACAAGGTGGATACAAGGTGATGTAGACAAATATATCGCTTTGAAAGCTCCAAATCCAGACAAAAGACAACTTATATTTCATTGATTCGCTCCCAATCTTATAGAACAAGGTTGGGAGCGTTTTTGCCTCAAGAAGTAGGTATATCCCTGATTATCAAAAAGAAGAGCAATACAGCAAATGATACAAATCGTACATTCTATGTTAGAAATGATACATGTACGATAATTTCTATCTTTAGAAACAAGTCTTTCATGCGTAACGCGCAAGAGTTGATAATTTTGCACTGCAATCCGAATCAAACAACCTATTTTTTTAGCCCACGAAAAACTTAGCAGAAATATTTCACCTGCCGTGTGAGTTCTTTCTCTCAACGTGGCACAAAATGTTTCTGGCGCAATCTTTAAACAACTAAGGACAGCGCCCAACAAACAAAGCAATCGTTATCTAGACAACAATTGAAAGTATATTCCTTACCCAAGGAGATTTCAACGGTGTCAAACCGAAGATCTACAATTATTATCTCGACTGCGATTGCACAGTGGTTCTATTCTTTAACCCAATTTGGTGCATAGGAATAACCACTTATGAGAAACTCCTTACCAAAGCTCAAACAAAAAGACAATAAAATGTGCTAGTGAACGCTCGTTTTCTCCTGCCTTTCATGGTCGGGTTCTCAGCTTTCTTGAAATTCTAAAACTTCCTCGTCAAGCCAGTAGTCCTCGATGCTTTATTGCCCCCAACTCTTCCCAAAAACATCCCTCACAGAACACTGCATAATATAGAAAAAAAGGCATCAGTATAGGGACTTTGTCGCAAAATATGCTCTGTCCACTCATTCCCTCACAGACTATTCTCATTGGCCAACGCAATTACCAGTCCTTCCTTTGCGAAAGACTATTCATTCCCTCACAGACCTAACTAATGGCCAACACATTGTAAACTAGCACTCGGACAAGCATATTCATTCCCTCACAGAACTTATTCATTCCCTCACAGAACTTTTCCTCGCTGGAGGAAAAAACTTTAAGTACCCAGACCTATATTCCATTCCCTCACAGAACTTTTTATAGAGAGATTTCAACTTCAAATCAAAGCAGAAAAGTAATTTTCTGCTTTTGGCTTATCATTTAGATTTAACCCCATTGCCATGAACCGAAACAAAATGCTACTTTCTGCTGCATTCTTCGCTCTCACTGGTGCTACTTATAGTATGCAAGCTCAACAGATTAAGGTGGAATCACGAGGTGACACCACCCTACTTCGTATCGCTAATCCCCCCCAAATATATTCTTCTTCCCATCGAGGAGGAGAAAGACGAGGTTAAAGTGCTTCTCGATACAGGAAGTCCAGCAGATACATGGATGGATGTGCGTTTATCTCAAGGCAAGGTTGATTACTATGTGCCCTTTGCGCTTTCACAGAATCATGGAGAAGCTGTGGTTCGTATTTTGAATCTCTCTCAAAACTCCGCTGCACTACAGCAACTAAAGTTGAGTGATGAATGGAATCCCGTAAATACCGACTACTATCGTCCCATTTATCACCATACCCCCGCTTATGGCTGGATGAATGACGCCAATGGGCTTGTCTATAAAGATGGAGAATACCATCTCTATTATCAATACAATCCTTATGGTTCTAAATGGGGAAATATGCACTGGGGGCACTCAGTGAGTCGCGACCTTGTGCATTGGCAAAGACTATCTCCAGCTCTTGCGCGCGACACGATGGGGCATATCTTCTCAGGAAGCACCATTGTTGACTTCAATAACAGCGCTGGTTACGGCAAAGATGCCATCATTGCTTTCTATACTTCACATAGTGAACAATATGGGGAAATACAATGTATGGCATACAGCACAGACAACGGCCGCACCTATACGAAATATGAAGGTAATCCCATCCTTAAACCTTTTGATGGTCTCAAAGACTTCCGTGATCCCAAAGTCTTTGGTATGCCCCTTCTTCTGCTTGGTACATGATTGTTTCCGCTGACAAGGAGATGAGATTCTACCGCTCCACAGATTTGAAGAATTGGGAGTATATGAGTGCCTTCGGAAAAGATTATGGTGCGCAACCTAACCAATTTGAATGTCCGGACTTCTTTCCCCTCACGATTGACGGCAAGGAGAAGTATGTAATGCTTGTAAACATCAATCCTGGTTGCCTATTCGGCGGCAGTGCCACAGAGTATTTCATTGGCAATTTCGATGGAAAAAAGTTCACAGCAGACACTGCGCCTAACACAGTGAAGTGGCTTGATTATGGAAAAGACCACTATGCCACAGTGACATTCTCCAACATTCCAGACCGTGTGCTGGCGATGCCTTGGATAAGCAACTGGCAATATGCTAATGTTACTCCAATTCAGCAGTATCGCGGTGCCAATGGTCTTCCTCGCGAACTCTCACTTTATCGTCAAAATGGTCAACTATATGTAGCTGCCAATGTGGCAAACGAAGTGAAACTTTTGCGCAAGGACACGGTCAACGTCACGCCACTTACTGTAACAGAAAAGAGAAAGAGGATTGGCGCAAAGGCAATTGACGAGGCTCTCCACCTTTCTGAAGGAATTTCGAACTAGAAGCTGATTTGACGCCTACAAGTCAACAAGGACAAGTTGGCATTACCCTCTACAATGCTCAAAAGGAAGAAGTGCTGATTTACCTTGATTTGGACAAACAGCGCCTCGTGATGGATCGCACAAAGAGTGGTCTCACGGAGTTTGGCAAAGAAGCTAAACCTCATGACATCGAACTTAACTACGACAAGTTGCATAAGGACAAGGACGGTCGTACATTGCGCGAAAGAAACTCGATGAACTACGTCAATGACTTTGCCTTGGCCACTTGGGCTCCACTCAACCTTCTTAAGGGCAAAACGTATCATCTTGATATCTTTGTGGACAAATGTTCTGTAGAAATATTTGTGGATGGTGGACGCATAGCCATGACCAATCTGGTCTTCCCCACACAGCCTTACACTTCTGCTAGACTCTACACCACAAGAAGCAAGGCGAAACTGGACAATATCAAAGTTTACTCTCTTCAATAGTTCGTTTTCTGGTTGGTACATAGAAGAATGAATGTTTAATACGTAACTTTGTCGGCACGGCATTTGCCGTTTTGCAAGAAAAAGACAAACTACCCAGCATTTCTCTAGGATGTACCACAAGATTACTCACATAACTCCTATAAAGCCATGAAACCCTATATCGTCGGATTGGGAGAAGTTCTTTGGGATGTTCTCCCCGAAGGTAAACAACTTGGTGGTGCACCTGCCAATTTTGCCTATCACGTATCACAGTTCGGCCATGATGCTCTAGCCATTAGCGCAGTCGGCAACGATGCACTAGGCGACGAAACTCTCGAGGCCCTTAATGTTCGACATCTTCAACACCTCATGCCACGTGTAGACTACCCCACTGGCACGGTGCAAGTGACATTGGATGACGATGGCATCCCTACATACGTTATTCGTGAAGGCGTAGCATGGGACAATATTCCATTTACTGCCGAACTTGAAGATGTGGCTCAAAATACGCGCGCCGTATGTTTTGGTTCGCTTGCACAGCGTAGCCCCGTATCGAGTGCCACTATTCAAGCCTTCTTAAATGCGATGCCTAAAGATAGCTTGAAGATTTTCGACATCAACCTCCGCCAAAACTTTTATAACAAGGAGATTATCAGAGAGGCACTAACGGCTTGCAACATTCTAAAAATCAATGATGAGGAACTGGTTCTCATAGGACGCTTGTTCGGATATCCAGGACTCGACATCGAGAACAAGTGTTGGTTACTTTTAGGCAAATACAATCTCGATATGCTCGTACTAACCTGCGGAGTAAATGGTAGTTATGTCTTTACTCCTGGCTCTGTATCGTTCCAAGAAACTCCTACAGTGGAGGTGGCAGATACCATCGGTGCAGGTGATTCGTTCACAGGAACTTTCGTGTCTGGCCTTCTTGCTGGAAAATCCATTGAAAAAACTCATCGCCTAGCAGTAGACGTCAGTGCATACGTCTGCACTTGCAAAGGAGCTATGCCACAATTGCCCAAGGAACTACTTGACCGATTGTAAAGTCATCTCCAAAAGACAAAAGTCCGCGCCACACCTTTATGCTGTGACGCGGACTTTATTCTTAAAAGAAATCCCACGGTGCTCAAAGCATCGTGGGATTTTGCAAAGTCTTCGTCGATAAAACTTACTTCTTATTGGGCTTTGCCTGAAGACCGTAGTTATACTTTTTGTCGAGCAACAAAAGGAGTACTGCGAGAACTACAGAAATAGCTCCAAAGCAAGCGAAGATCATCATAGAAGTGTGGTAAGTGGGGTCAGCTTGGTTTTGACGACCAATCCACATAGGTACCAGAGAGAGACCAATATTTTGGATGTAGAAGATAATGGCAAAGGCAGAACCCAAAAGCTTCATAGGGATGATTTTGGGAACACTGGGCCACATGGCAGAAGGTACCAAAGCGAAAGCAACACCAAGAATCACCATCAAAATGACTGCAAACCAGCCATAAGGCAACACGTTGGTCATAAATGTGAGGTGGACTGCTGTAAGCATCGCAGCACCAATTATCATAAGTGTTGCACCTTTACCCAAACGGTCGTAGACTGTACCAAAGATTGGAGTCAAAATAATAGTTCCGAAAGGAAGTACACCTGGGATAAGTCCTGCGAAAGCCTCAGGCACATGATAGTTGTGCACCATCAGTTTGGTAGCAAACTTGAGGAAGGGGAACACACCACTATAGAATAAAAGGCAGAGGAAAGCAATAATCCAGAAGCCTGGGTTTGAGAAAATCGCACCAAGATCTGAGAACTTGAAGCTCTCTTCATCAGCTTCTTCTGTGGCTTGGGCACCTTCAACAGCGGCAATCGAAGCATCCAGCTTTCTGTCCATCACATTGTAAACGAGAAAACAAAGCAAACCAATGGTCAAAAGGCAGATAGCTACAAGGACGGGGATTTGCAGACCAAAAGACTTGGCCAAAGGAAGGTTGATTCCCAAAGCAGCTGCAGTACCCAAACGAGCAAGTGCCACTTGTACACCCATAGCCATGGCGAGTTCGTGACCTGTAAACCACTTGGTAATGGTCTTTGAAATGGTGATACCTGTGATTTCTGCTCCCACACCAAAGATAGCAAAGCCGAGACTTGCTACGGCTGCTGACATGGGAAGGTGGAAGTTGAAAGCATCAATGCTGAAGACAGCGCCTTCAAAATTGAGGGAAACAGCAAGATACTTGATGGCTACGCCAAGAAGCATCAAAGAGGCGCTGAGCACACCAGTGAAACGAATGCCGAGCTTGTCGAGAATGAGTCCTCCGAAAAAGAGCATCAACAAGAAACATTGATGAGACCGTAACTTCCAGAGAAGAAACCATAGTCACTCGCAGACCAACCTAAACCACCATCTTTAGTTGCAGCAGTGAGAATGCTTTCAAGAGGTGAGAGAAGGTCCGTGACATAATAGCCCATCATCATTGTGATTGACACAATCAAAAGGGCGGTCCAACGCGCTTTAGCGGAATCATTGAGTTTTTGTGTAAGGGTGTTTGTAAAAGACATATTATTGTGAGGTTTGGTTTTTACGATTAATACCAAGGTTTGTCATAGCCACTTTCTAGCGAAATAGGCAAACAGCAAAAAGAACTTTATTTTAAATACTTATCGAGCCAGCGGAAGAAGGTGCGCTGCCAAAGGATACCATTTTGAGGACGCAACACCCAGTGATTTTCGTCGGGGAATAAGAGCAATTGTGCAGGAACTCCGCGTAGTTTTGCTGCGGTGAATGCGCTTTCTGCTTGGGTATATTCGATACGGAAGTCCTTCTGCCCGTGGATGCAAAGGATTGGGGTGTCCCAACGATCCACATAGAGATGAGGAGAAGTGCGGAAAACTTTCTGTTGCTGTCCTTCAGCATTCTTGTGCCAAGGTGCAGCTCCCATATCCCAGTTGGCAAACCAGAGTTCTTCAGTCTCAGTGTATTGCTGCTGAGTGTTGTAGATTCCATCGTGCGCAATAAAGGCTTTGAATCGCTTGTTGTGATTGCCTGCCAACCAATATACGCTGAAACCACCGAATGATGCACCAACAGCACCTAGACGTTCACGATCGACATAGGGCTCGTTCGCAATATCATCAATAGCGGAAAGGTAGTCTTGCATACATTGTCCCGTGTAGTCACCACTGATTTGCTCTAACCATTCTTGTCCAAATCCTGGAAGACCACGACGATTGGGAGCAATGACAATGTAGCCTTGAGCAGCCATAATCTGGAAATTCCAACGATAGCTCCAAAATTGGCTCACTGGACTTTGAGGACCTCCCTCACAGAAGAGCAAAGTAGGATATTTCTTTGTAGGATCAAAGTGAGGAGGATAAATCACCCAACTGAGCATCTGCTTTCCATCGGTTGTTTTTGTCCATCGCTCTTTGACCTCTCCCCACGCAAGATTGTCGTAGAAGTATTTGTTCTCTTCTGTCAATTGAGAAGGGCGACCTGTTCTCGTATCTACAAGGAAGATTTCGTCAGCCGTAGCCATTGAATGGCGCTTTACAAGTAGTTGTTTGCCGCCATAGAGAGGAGCCACGAATGAATAGTCCGCTTGTTCGTTGGTGATTGCGCGCACCTTGCCTTGAAGATTGGTGACGTGGAGATTTGCTTTACCATGCCATACGCCAACAAAGAAGAGTTGTTTGCTATCTGATGCCCAAGCGAAGCCATCGACTCCACTATCAAAGCTCTCAGTGACATAAGTCTTTTTCCCTGATTTCAAATCATAGACACAGAGCCGCGCTCGGTCGCTTTCGTAACCATCTCGTTCCATGCTACTCCAAGCCACATATTTGCCATCGGGGGAGAACTGTGGATTGATATCATAGCCCACATTTGCATCTACCTTCGATTGATTTACCGCTTGTTGCTGAAGGCTGCGGGTGTAATCTGTAGAAGTGGGAGCTGTCCAGCCTTCGGGTTTGCAAAGATTGCGCGTAGTTCCCGTTGCAATATCGTAGAGGAAGATGTCACTGTCGGTAGAGGTAGCGTAGTCACGTCCTACCTTCTTGCGACAGGTGTAAGCCACTTGCTCACTATTGGGGCTCCAAGCCAACTGCTCATTCCCACCAAAGGGCATCATGGGTGATTCAAAAGGTTCGCCCTCTAGGAGATCCTTTGCAACAGTAACCTTTTCACCATCAAAATTTGCCAAGAAAGGATGTGGAGCACTGGTCACATATTGGTCCCAATGCTTGTACATAAGGTCGTTGATTACCATACCTGTAGCCTTAGGTAGGTCAGCTTCTTGAGGCGCAATAGCTGTGTGTTGAGCCACCTCCTTGACGAGGATAACGCGCTTTCCATTAGGAGCAAAAAGGAAATCAATGATATCATCACTTTCGTGGCTGATTTGCTTGCGATCTGTGCCATCGGACTTCATGCTCCACAACTGACTACTGCCTCCTTCACTAGAAAGGTAGACAATACGCTCTTCATTTCCAAAGCGCACCCACACTGCACCAGATTCACTCTTGGTAGAAGTGGTGAGTTGCAGGGACTTTGGTTTTGATATCTAAGAGATAAAGCACAGAATGTGATTTATTCTCAGGAACGCTATAATAGCTGACCGAATAAACGGCATGTGTACCTGCTGCATTAGGAGCAACAGTGCCAATGCGTCCCATTGCCCAAAGAGCTTCTGGCGTCATGCGATCAGAAGCAAGCTTTGGCATCTGTCGTCCTATGAAGTTCTCTGCAGTCGCTTCCGTAGTGGGCGATACTGTCACACCAGCAATGGCTAAAGCGGTGGCAGCAATCATGGTGGGAATAGACATAACTAATAAGAATAATTTGAGCTACCTATTGTGTTCATCAATCATCTTTTCATCATACAGGTTATCTGCCAGTTGGAAAAAAGACCGGTGACGCAATATATAGCCGGAGAGACGCACCCACCCTGGAGCGCGTCTCTACCTAAGTTCTATAATGTTTTATTTCTGTTGTGCGTTGCGCTTACGCTGTTCTTCAACCATTTTTGCTGTTCGGCTGCAAGGGCTGCAAGACGCGCGCTGAGTCCAGAAGGCTTCTTTTGAGGATTGTTCTTGTTGCGCTCATAAGTTGCTTCCAACTTAGCCAAAAGCTTGGCATCATCTGTGCTCCAACGCAAATACCACATGGTAATAGCGCTGCTAAGCAAGGAGATAAAGTAGTAGAAGTTCAAGCCAGAGCTGTACTTATTGAACATGAAGAAGAACATCACGGGCATCAAGAACATCATGTACTGCATAATTTTCATTTGCTGGGCTTGTTGTCCAGCTGCAGCCATAGAATCTCGCTGCTGGCGCATAGTCATGACGCTATAAAGTACGTTGGAAAGGCAGAACAAGATGCAGAAAAGGGAAAGGTGATTGCCAAGTCCCCAAATGTCTGTCGACCAACTGATGAGGTCATCGTAAGCTGAAAGGTCATCTGCCCAAAGGAAACTTTGCTGACGAAGCTCAATTGCGTTAGGAACGAAGTTGAACATCGCAATCCAGATAGGCATTTGGATGAGCATAGGCAAGCATCCACCCATCATGCTCACACCGTGCTGAGAATACAAGCTCTGAATCTCTTGTTGACGTTGGAGCGCGTTGTCGTTATCCTTGTATTTCTCATTGATTTTCTCCACTTTTGGACGAAGCACACGCTGTTTTGCGCTGCTCATGAAGCTTTTCTTCGTGGATGGGTACACAATCACACGCAAAATGAGCGTGATGAGCACCAAAACAAGCCACATTGGGAGATTGAACGAGGTAAGGAAGTCAAAGACGTAGATGGTGAAGAAGCGGTTTACCCAACGAACCACTGGCCAACCTAGATAAACCAACTTCTGAAGGTCGATGTCGTGGTTGGGAGTAAGGGAATGTTTGTCCATAGATTGGAGCAAACGGAAATTGTTGGGTCCAAAATACCACTGGAATTGTGCAGGAGTTTTACCAGAAGCATCGAACGCTGTCTCCATTTGTGCGGAGTATTGCTTAAGATAACCCTTGGGATTCTTTTCATCCTCACTCACACTCGTGAGTTTCACGTTAGAGAGTGGTTCTTTCGCAATGAAACAGGAGCTGAAATACTGGTTTTTAAACGCAATCCACTCCACAGCTTCTTCAAGCATCTGTTCGTCATCACCATGTTCTTTGAGATGACTACTACTTCCATCGACATCCTTATAGCTGAGTGTGGAATATTGGTTTTCAAAATAAAAGCCTTTCTCGAATTGACGCACGTGATCTGTCAGTTGTACTCCGATACTTTTGGTCTTTGGAGAGACTTCTTGTGACAATCCTTCGCTGCGAAGACTCATGTTGAGCATGTAATCTTCAGAAAGAGCATAGTCGAAGGCTATTTTTTCTCCATTCTTGCCCACAACCTCCATCGTTACGGCATTCTTTGTAGCATTTACAGGCTGGAAATAATAGTCTTCTGTTTCGAGATTCTGACGTTTTGTCTCAAGTGTGAAGTTCATCGAAGCGTCGTTCGAGTTGTACAACACCAAAGCGCTGTCAACTCCAGCCTTATAGTGTCGATATTCTTTATACTCTTTGAGAACTACGCGGCTAACTTGTCCACCTTTTGGTGCAATTGTCACCTCGATTTGTCATTGCTCAAAACAACAGGCTTAACAGAATCATTTGCAACAGTAGCTTGTGCGAAGAGCGCTGTACTATCAAGCATTGCGGCAGATGCGTGTTGCGCAGATGCAACACCTGCATTGGCTTTTTTCTGCTCTACCTGCTCAGTAGCGTCTTGTGCTTGTGCTTGTTCTGCAGTATTGTTGCGTGATGACCAATAGGAAAATCCGAAGACTACCAAAGCCATCATCACAACGGCTGTGATTGTATTTTTATCCATTGATAATAATTTGAATGCTACCCTAAGAACCTCTGGCTAGCATGCGATATTGAGTGAATAAGGGGCCGCGCTAATGAGTATTAGCGCGCCTCACTATTGAGATTCTTTTTCAGAAGGACTTGTTAGGCTTCCTCAGAAGTCTGATTGGCGATAGCCGTCTTCACAAAGTCTAGGAAGAGAGGATGTGGACTAAGCACAGTAGAAGAATACTCTGGGTGGAATTGTGTACCAATGAACCACTTAAGATTTGGTATTTCTACAATCTCTACCAAGCCACTTTCAGGGTTAGTACCTACGCACTTCATACCCTTAGCTTCGTATTGTGCAATAAAGTCACTATTGAACTCATAGCGGTGACGGTGGCGTTCACGAATCACTTCGCTGCCATAGATTTCACGTGAACGTGAACCACTCTTCACGGCACACTCGTACCCTCCAAGGCGCATCGTACCACCCATGTTGGTGATATTCTTCTGTTCCTCCATGATATCGATGACATTGTGCTGTGTCTTACCATTGAGTTCGGTAGAATTAGCATCTTTAAATCCGAGGACATTGCGAGCGAATTCGACCACCATCATTTGCATACCCAAGCAAATACCGAAGGTGGGAAGGTCGTGCTCACGGCAATAGCGAGTAGCAATGAGCTTTCCTTCAGTACCACGTTGTCCAAAGCCTGGGCAAATGATATAGCCTGCCATGCCTTCAAGCATTTCGGCTACATTATCAGTGGTGATGTTCTCTGAATTGATGAAATGGCAACGCACCTTGCGGTCATTATAGACACCCGCTTGTTGAAGGGCCTCAATAATCGACTTATAAGCATCTTGCAAATCATATTTCCGACAAGACCAATGTGGAGTTCCTCTGTTGCATTGTTACGACGATCGAGGAAAGAGCGCCAAGGTCCAAGACCAGGCTTTTCACCCACTGGCATACCTAGCTTCTCAAGAATAACACGGTCGATGCCTTGGTCTTGCATGCACACGGGTACCTCATAAATAGAGGGCATGTCAGGGCTTTGGAATACAGCGTCTGGGCTAACATTGCAGAAGTTGGCAACTTTCTTGCAGAGGCCTGAGCTGAGTTCATGCTCAGTACGGAGCACAAGAATATCAGGCTGGATACCTTCACTTTGAAGTTCCTTGACAGAGTGTTGCGTAGGCTTAGTCTTCAACTCACCAGCAGCAGCAAGGTAAGGCACATAAGTGAGGTGGATGCACACGGCATTCTTGCCCAACTCCCACTTGAGTTGTCGGATGGCTTCCACGAAAGGCAAGCTCTCGATGTCACCAATCGTTCCACCGATTTCAGTGATGACGAAATCATAACCGCCTTTTTTACCGAGATAAAGCATATCGCGCTTGATTTCGTCGGTGATGTGAGGCACCACTTGAATCGTTTTGCCTAAATAGTCGCCACGGCGTTCTTTGTCAATCACACTTTGGTAGATGCGACCCGTGGTGAAGTTGTTGTATCTCGTAGTTTTGATGCCTGTGAAACGCTCGTAGTGACCGAGGTCAAGGTCCGTTTCTTGGCCATCATCAGTGACATAGCACTCCCCATGTTCGTAGGGGTTGAGCGTACCTGGGTCGATGTTGATGTAAGGATCAAACTTCTGAATCGTGATGTTAAAGCCGCGCGCTTGGAGCAGCTTACCAATAGAACTAGCAATGATGCCTTTACCAAGAGAAGAGGCAACACCACCTGTGACAAAGATATATTTGGTTTCAGCCATAGGATGAATATGATTTTACAAATGTAGGAATGGAAAAGCGTCAAGAAAGAATAAGCCCTTCTTGTTGGAATTCTTGGAACAAACGTGCCACATCAGCCGCAACAACTTCCGCTGTTGCTCCTTCGTAATGCTGCATTAAGAAGGCCTCCACCTCGGAGAGTTGGAATTCTTTATCCGCAAATTCTTGATAGATATCAAAAGCTGTGTCGTTAAGTGTCACAAGTCGATTGAAATCTACGAGCTCCGCACTTGTTGCCAGCAATACGTGTTCGCCACAGACGTCACGCAGTTGGAAAGAACGATTGAACTTCATTGAAATATATTGTGATGTTCAGATGATTAATTGATACTAGAGCTTTAAGCACCAAAGCGATGCAACAATTCATATCCGAGCAACAAAGGACGGCGTACAAATGCTAAGCATTGCCATAAGCGAGCATAGACCTGCCAAAGACATGGTATACAGCATACTTCTTTGATTTACGCTCAAAGTACACCACCCTTCCTAGAATATCAGTGCGCAGACATTGTTCTTGTTGTCCAACATTTCCATCGCCTTGTAGGACACAACTTGTATCGTCACATTGGACAATACGATGTAAGACCCAACGTTCATCAGAAGTGTAGGCTAAAACCACATCGCCTTGACCATATGTTTGCGCAGGCTCCTGTTGCAACGTCACTAAATCGCGTTCGTGCTCCAGCATGGGTCGCATACTTCGACCACGCACTCGTAATTGCACCTGACAACCTTGAACTAGCAGGCTACGCATCTCTTCAAAGAGCTTATTCTGCTCCACTTGTCGGACAACATTAGACATGACTTTCTGCACAAAGATGACGATGACTCAACTCAGCAGCTTCACGATTGGGCAAGCATTGGAGATGGTAAGCAGGCACAAGCCCAACGACCTTTCCACTGTGGAACAAATCGCACTATAAGAGGCTTTATCCCAAAGCATCGTCGAGCAAGAAGCCAATAATGAGGCGAAAGCCTCAACAGGACGCAAGCGACGAATGCTATTTTCAGAAGATTGTTGCAAACGCAAAATCCCACCGAGGTCACAACGGACGTTACGATAACAAGGAGTTTTTCCACTCCAAGGCGTGCCCCACACAGAGATACGACCATCGGCAGCTATGCGCACTACAGGGTTGTCGTCATTCAGCAACTCCACCTGGGGAATGTGTGTACGCCACAATTGAGAGTGCGTACTTTTTCCCGTACCACTGAGTCCTTGAAAAAGGAAAGCTGTCGTTCCAATCTGAGGTACAGAAGCATGAACGAGGAGAGTTTGCTCATAAGCTCCGGCAAAGGCATAACAAAGCATGATAGCATTATTGAGCAGAACGCTTGGTTTTGTAGTGTCGTGCGAAATTACAACGCTTGCCTTGCGGAAAGAAGCATCAGCATATATGAGGGACTTAGACGTGCCTTCGGCATCTGAAACAATGATAGCATAATCCCCCTTCTCATGGCGCCAAACTTCGAACGCTAAATCCGTAGGTTGCACACTAGCGACATGCCGATAAGGAGCAGAAGGCGTAACGATGTCTCCCAACTCTGCAGACAATTCAAATAACACAGGGCTTTCGTGCTGACCGCTCTGAAGAAAAGGAGCATAACATTGCACCAAATCCTCTATCCAGCTTTCCCTTCCATCAGGAAGAGAAACAAAAAAAGTGTGTTGAGCAACAGAGTATGAGTATTTCACAACAGGTCCCTATACAGCAAACAAGGGGCGATAGCAGTTAGTTGCTACCAGCCACCTCTATTTTTTTGAATTGAAATTGGTCTTTGTAGATATCTTTGACCACCATTTTCTCGAGTCCCACCTTCTGACCTGCTATTTTGACGCGCAGCTTTTGGCGCGCCTTCTCTAGCTTTGCCGCCTTAACGTCAAAGAAAACAACAGCTGTCTGGTGAGAAGTCTCAAACTTTTGTTCCACATAACTACGGAACTGATCGGCATACAAATCACGGTCAGTGAAGAAGCCGTTTTGTAACAATTTGGGGGCAGTTATTGCGACGATATCAGTAACATAAACCACAGAATCACAAAGATTTGTGACACCCCAAATATATAGAGTGTCTGCTCCTTGGTTTCAGCGGCGGTGCTATCGGCGGCTACTGTTACAGCAGCGCGAGACATTCCCGTGAAACCAACGAGCAGCAATAAAATCCATAAAACTTTTTGCATAGATGGTCGTGAGTTTGGTCGAACAACGCATTCTGTGATGATACGAACTCTCCTTATATCTCAAGGAGGATTCCCTCCTTCCAAAGAGTCTTGCGCCGCTCGAGAATAAACTATTGTGCAAAGTTAGAGATTTCTCTCCAATCTCACAAACAGTTTGGGAGGATATTTACCGCAACAAAGCATTTGTCTACTACAATATTCGTAGATTCTCTTATTTTCACCCTTTCATCCTATACATCTGACAATCGAACTTACACTTTTGGTGACGTTTTCCCCAGTCATAGACACGAGTCTTTGTCTTGCCTCAAGCCACAACTTTCCCTAAACTCTCAGAGTCTAACTTAAACATCGAAGATGTTTCCAAAAAACGTCGGAGCTTTTCCAAAAAACATCGGACGTTTTCAAAAAAATCTCCGAAATACTTTCTATAAGAAAGGAGAATTTCCATCTTAGCTTACGATATATAGCATAAAAATGGCTTTCATCCCTCTAAGACGTCCTTTAAGGAGAGCATCGAAAAGGCAGAAATCAACGAGATTTTAGTGCAATTTTAAGTTTACCTCCTAACCTCATCAATTTCTATCGAAGGGACTTCAGCTATTAACTGAGCAAAGAGTGGCACCTGCGTGAGAATTTCAGGATTTCCTACTAGAAGCGTACGTTCTCTAGCCCGAGTAAGGGCAACATTAAGCTTTCTATCTATCAATTGCCCATGCTGATCAGTATATTGTGAATCACAAAGAAAGTTCAACTGTGAAGGTCGGCTCACCGTAAATCCGTAGATAATGGTATTCTTTCCGAACCTTGAAAGCGTTCCACCGTGTCTATCGTCACATTCGCCAAAAGAGGGTGAGGGGAAGTCTGCAACAGGCTTCGCACCATGGCAATTTGATGGCGATAAGGCACGATGATGCCGAGCTCCTTATCTATATTAAACTCAGCTTTTCGGCGCATTACATCTTGGTATGTTTCTTCTGCTAAATAGGCTATCAAGCGGGCTTCATAAAGATTGAGCTTCGCAGATGGAATTCCAGACAAGATCTTTTCATCATCTGATGATGTGAACTGGGTAACATCCAAAGAATTCTCCAATAGCAAACTGTCGTCTATGGGAGGTATGCAAGGATAAAACACAACTCTCGGCTGGGCTATCGCGAGCAACTGATGTTCCAAGCCGCAATCACGCAGTTGCCCACCATAAAATTGTTGATTAGCAAAGGCTGCAACCTCGGGGTGCATGCGCCCTTGCTTAGTAAACTCATGAACGCAGCACTTTGGCACAGCATAATAAAGACGTTCGAAGAGCGAATGGCGACAATCAAATAGACCTATTGCCTGTAGTTCCTCGTCTTGAACACAACTATCATAAGAAGTCTGTTGTACCACTGCTGGTAGCTGCTTGTGATCCCCTATAAAAACAAAGCGCTGAATCGCTAATTCGTCTGAATCCCCCGCCATCAGCAAAGGCAGCAAGTGGGGTTCTAAGAGCTGAGAAGCCTCATCAATGATAGCTAAAGAGAAACCTTTACGGATGAGCAAGGCCGTCATACCCGAAAGTGAAGCCACTGTACCCACGATGATGCGCGTACTTTTGATTAGTTCACCCACCTTACTCACATCGGGCAGTTGGCTAACTTTATTCTCTAGCAGATAAGCATGAAACTCGGGATCACAATTGTGTTTATTACCCACACGCAGGAAATCCAGCCCATCTTTGACGAGTTTACTACAAATTTCATCTACTGCACGATTGGTATAGGCAGCCAAAAGAACATTACAATCAGCATCACTAGCCAATTCTTCGCGCAAAATTGACATCAAGCCGAAAGAGGTTTTTCCCGTTCCGGGAGGACCAACTAAAAGAAAGAAGTCGCGCGCCTGCTTTGCTTTGAGCACCATAGCATTGCGCTCATCATCTTGGTGGTCAAGCACAAGTGCTTCAGTAGGATCAACCACAGATGAACTGGGGTTCAACAATACGTTTCTGCGATATTCCGAACCAGACAGGAAAGAAAACAAACCTCGAAAGAGCGACGTCGAAGCAGCCTCCATAAAATCTTTTTCGATAGCCCACGAACGTCCATGACGCACCGCAAAAACTGCAGCATTTGTTTGAGGAGCACGGAGCTGAACAGTGACATCCTCAGCAGTAAGGTTTACAATAGTAGCACGAAACACTAAATCTTTGCGCATATCTGGCACTAGATTAGCTTCATAAGCATAAAGTACCACGATATCTCCTTCACGAAAATTAGGGGCAATCATAAATTGCTCAGCCGCTTGTGGGAGTTTAGACAAAGAGATTCCACTGCCCCATCGGCATTGCACACACAGCCTCCGGACTCTGCTAATGACAAGCCAGCCATAATGTTCCCGACTTCTTGCTTTTCCTCTAGCGTTGCATTCCAAGCCGAAGCAAAACCACTACATTCGCGCTGCTGGCTACCGACCATGCCCAATCGTCTTTCGAGAGAAAGAAAACGATGAAAACGATTAAAATAAGCGCGTGCCACCGAACTGGATTTACGATAAGTCCCAATAAATTGCTCTAAGTCGGGACGTTTATACGCCCAGAGTTTGGGAGCACTGCCATCTGTAAATCTGTCAACATCAAAATGTTCGAGATAGTCAGCAATACCTTCTGTAGAAAACAGGAGTTCTCGCGCCACAATTTCATTGCGCACTTGCATTGCAGTGCGGAGATAATCCATGATGGTCTCCACGCGCATCAACCCTTCTTCCGGAGGATACTTAGAATAAAGCAGATAAGCACGCATATCATTAAAGCGTACTTTATGACTAAAGTGCAAGATGGCGCGATAAAGTTGCAACTGTATATTGTGAGCCAACTGCGCGCGTCGCGACCATTCGTCCATCTTTCCACTCTTCTGTTCTATGACCGTCGTAAAATCTCGACTCAACAAGTCCATACGTCCTTGCAACCCTAACAATTCACAGAAGAAAGCAGGCTCCAACAGGATATCGGACATCGTATTAAGATGTAGGTCGTCGCGCAACTGATGTTGCACCATTTTCCGAAGATGCTGTTGCTGGCTTTGGGCATTATAGTGAAAATCACGGCGTGCATCCACATCATTCAGCTCTGTACAAGTGTAGCACTGCACAGCATTTTGAGTAAAAAAATCTGCGAGCCGTTTCGGGATAAGTGGATGCGTAGCCATGCAGTTCCTCATCCAACATCTGCCCCGCCATATTACCAAGAAGGATTGCTTTAGAAACAGGCACAGGCTGTAGTCGATTCACCACTTCATACTCCGAGCAAACGCCAGTGGGCTGAATACAGTTGGCTATCGCCGTCACAGAAATGAGAAAGTCAGGTTCTAGCACTATTAGTGTGGGTTCTAGCACGTCATCCACCCACCGCGTATCTACCAGGTTTAGATTGGAGTTTATGTTAATAAGGGGAAGAAGCGCAGTAAAATCACTTCGTTCGTCTGTATTACTCTTCAGACGTACTTTTTGTTCTATTCCTTCGTTCACGCAATAAACAAGGAGAAAATCATCTCGCTTCTCCAATACGACCACTCGGAAATCACCTGCAAAACGTCCTTTTCTGTGTTTAAGTTCAGGAAGAAGTTGAGGCAGTCGCTCTTTTAACTGAATAGGCAACGGCACTTGCTTGCGCCAAGCCACCAAACGTGCCAAACGCAGCATATCATACGCAAAGTCTGCCTGTAACACTTCATCGCGCGTGCTCGACAAATTCCCCATACGGACACGATAATCATTGAGCCCAATATAGATTTGTTCTTCATCCACCTTGCGGTTTTGGAAGAGATAGTGCAGCTTGGCGAATGTTCCTGAAAGATACACACCAGCTTCACTTGTTTCTTGTTGAAGAAACTCTTGAAACATCAAAAACCCATTTCGGCATCGTTCCCGAATTGGCGTCTGAACTTGGAGTAGGAGACGCAGGATTTCTTGATAATAATAAGACGCAGGGACGCTTGTCATAGGCTAAGGCTAAAATCCACTCAAAAAGTGGGGCAACTAAAAGGATTTTCGACACAAAAGACCGTAATATATAGCAAGCACACCAGCGTTATAGGAGGTGATTGTGATGCACATAGGCATTTACCCCTTATGCACTAACATATATAAAAGGGAAATCTGATGGTGGTGCTAGATAAACTTAATGTCGTAAATAAGAATACTTCCCACTGCAGCATTGAGACGCTGCACGAGTTGCGCGCGCATCATCGTGAGTTGTGTGCGCAAAGCGGGAATTTCGACACGCACCCACAAACTTTGTTCGCGCACTTCCAAGGCTTGCGTGGCACGAGCAGTAGTTTCATCCACAACTGTCGACCAAGCCTGCACCAGTTTATATTGCAAATAAGGAGTTTCTAAACCACTTGCACGCAGAAATTTAGCAACAACGCCATCTGCGCGTTGAGTTTCATGTCTTTCCATACACTAATCGCATTGAGAATTTGAGTTCCTAAACATCAGAAGCAGGAAGTTCCTCATCACTACTGGCACCATGATTTTCCACCAAAGCCACTTCCCCCCCCTTCACTTCAAAGAGTTTGTATTCGCGATGGGTTGCAGCAAGAATACTATCCAAATGCTCTCGGTTGGTATCGGTGATAAATATCTGCTCAAAATCGTCACCACTCACATAATCAACGATACATGCCACGCGACCAGCGTCGAGCTTATCAAAGATATCATCTAATAAGAGTATCGGAGTGCGATGTTCTCCCATAGACTTGAGATAAATAAACTGCGCCAACTTCATAGCAATGAAGAAAGTTTTCGTCTGTCCTTGTGAAGCTTCACGACGCACATTGTGCCCATTCATGAGCAAATCCAGATTGTCTTTGTGAGGTCCATGAAGTGTGTAGCCAACAATGCGCTCCTTTGCACGATCTCGCACCAATATTGGCAGCAGATCACCACGGGATGCATGAGTGTCATAGAGGATATCCACCTCTTCAGAGGCTGCATTGCAGAAACGCGCATACATAGTCTGAAAGATAGGCACAAAGTCACGCACAAATGCTTGTCGCTCTTGATAAATCACAGCGGCATCCATTGACATCATTTCTTCCAAGACCTCAAAAAGTTGGGCATCTGGCTCTTCTTCTTGCTTCAACATCGCATTACGCTGCTGCAATGATTTATTATAACGGATTAACGCACCGAGATAATTCGGAGAGACCTGAGAAAGAACGATGTCCATAAAACGACGGCGTTCCTCACTTCCCCCAGACACTAGTTGTTCATCGGCTGGAGAAAGCATCACCAAGGGAATAACCCCTAAGTGCTCACTGAGTCTTTTATACTCTTTGTCGTTGCGGCGCATACGCTTGCGTTGACCTCGCTTAATCCCACATGAGATTTCTTCCTCTTCCATCAAAGCAGAACGATATTTACCTTGAAGCATCATGAACTCAGCATCATGCCGAACACATGCACCATCAGTAAGAGCAGTAGCACTTTTACCAAAAGAAAGGAAATAAATAGCATCAAGCACATTGGTCTTGCCTTGACCATTCGCACCTATCAGACAATTCACATTAGAGAAAGCGTAAGTTGCGCCTGTTCGATGTTTTTATAATTGAGAAGAGAAAGTTGCTCTAATATCATATCAATAGGAAGAAATGCAGAATACGAAGAAGAATCTGTGTACAAAGATACGAAGAAATCTCACTATTTTTTGAACCTGTAACCAAAAAAACTATGTTTTATTTCGCTACTCGCTTACTATTTAGTATTTTTGCAGGCAAAACGCACACTTCTTCGTCTGAAGTCGTGTGACTATTATCTAGCAAAATAAACTTATTACATACTCATGAGTCAATCAAACAAGTCACTGGATGTGAACGAAACTCTCGTTAGCACAGAAGCTTTCCTCATCAAGAACAAACAAAAACTCGTCATGGCTTTGGTAGCCGTTGCCGTTGTACTCGTTGCTTTCTTCGGCGGTCGCTACTATCTCAAGAGTCAAAATGAAGAAGGGCAAGCCGCTATTGCCCTTGGTCAAACTTACGTGCAACAAGGTGACTGGAAGAAAGCAGTAGAAGGCGATGGTGCTCAATTCAAAGGCTACAAAAAGTTGGCTGACACTTACTCTTGGACCGACGCAGGCAACGTTGCTCATATGTATGCAGGTATTGCCTACTTCAATCTTGGCGAATACAAGAAGGCTATCGAACAACTCGAAGCTTTTTCACCCCAAGGCGATGCTACCGTTTCAGCAAACGCATTGGCGGCTCTCGGCAATGCTTATGTTGCAGACAAACAATTTGACAATGGCGTAAAATACTTGGAAAAGGCAGCATCTCAAGCTGACAATGATGCACTTTCTCCCGAATACCTTATCCAAGCTGGCCTCGTTCTTGAAAATCAAGGCAAGAAGGCTGACGCTAACGCCCTTTATGTTCGCATCAAGAACGACTATCCACGTAGCCGCTACTCACAGAATGGCGTACAAAATGGTGTTTCTACTGGTGCTGAGATTGATAAATATATCGAACGCACTAAATAAGTTGCCACTTCTTTCGTAAGAAACAAAAGTTGCGCAATTCACTTTATCATATAATGAGGAGTTAGGAAATAAAGCATGGGCACATTGTAGCTCACTTACCTCCTAACTCCTCATTACGCTTTATCAAGATTACTTTCTCTTTAAGAGATTTCTTTCCTATCATTATGTCTTCTTTCGACTTTCTCCAGCACAATGCAGCCAACGTACCCGATGCTTCTATGATGCGTTTTGGTGTTGTTGTGACAGAATGGAATGCCCATATCACCGAAGCTATGCTCAAAAGTGCGATTGACACTCTCACCGAATATGGTGCTAATGAAACGAGCATCACCGTTCGTTACGTGCCAGGAGCTTTTGAATTGGTATATGGCTGTGCACAGTTGGCTGAACATGGCTATGTGGACGCCATCATCGCCCTCGGTTGTGTGATAAAAGGCGATACTCCTCACTTTGACTATATCTGCCAAGGCACTACTGCTGGACTGGTGCAACTAAATGCTACAGGGAAATTCCCATGATTAATGGGGTACTCACGGTTAACAATGAGGCACAAGCCGAAGAACGTGCTGGTGCTAACATGGATAAAGGTCGTGAATTTGCCATTACTGCCATCAAGATGGTAGACTTCATGAAGTCCTTCGAATAGAAAATCTAGCTGCGCAGACATTTGGAAGCAAGAGTCAGAAAGCTCTAAGTAAAGACTTATCACAAAGATTCAACACTGACTGTTACACTTTCAAACAGGTTTGAGTCTGCTCCTAAAAAATCTATACAATTCTCCATAGGAGCCCTCCCTAGAATACCTCTCTCTCCTTTTTCATAGGCATTGCAAGGAAAAAAGTTCACCAAAAATTTGGTGCTTTACAAAATTTGCCGTACTTTTGCACTCGGTTTTAGGAACAACCTCTAAGCAATAGATTAGATTTCCTAAGAAATTTGGGTAGTTACCAGAGTGGCCAAATGGGGCAGACTGTAAATCTGCTGGCTTACGCCTTCGGTGGTTCGAATCCATCACTACCCACAAAAAGCGAGACTCACTAGTTTTAGTGAGTCTCGCTTTTTGTTATACTTCGCACACATGAATCGAATCTTTCGATCAAATCCTCAATCCAGACTTCCAATCACGAGCCATCTCGACAAACCAACCACAGTTTTCCCTCATGCCCAACCCGAGCAATAGCCCTACATAGTATACCCAAACCCTTAATTGAGACCACAAAAACATAGCATTGCAGGATTTCAGCAAGAAATGCCCGACTGACAAGCTAACAAAAGATTATATATATATACAGGAATATCATAAAGAAGAGCAGACATATCAGCAGAAAGCCCTCAAAAACTCAACTTTTCGCACTCCCTTTTTGTCAAGTCCTTAGAAGTTCGTACTTTTGCACCAATAACGCACTTTTGTGCAATCCAAGGACCCACAATGCGTTGTGAGGACTTTCTCTCAACAAACCAGCGCACAAAGTCAGACGCTGGACTTACACCAACAACACAACAGAGAAGCCCCTTACAACGCAACCAATGAACAACTCTTCCCATACAATGGAAAAAAAGAAAGATTCAATTCTCGCTTGTCTATCGCGACATGTTTCAAAGTTCTGGTAAATTCCAACCACGCAAGGACCAACTAGAACGCATCGCTCCCGTCATCATCAAAATGGGTTGCTTCAGTCGTGTAGAAACCAATGGTGGTGCTTTCGAACAAGTAAACCTTTTGGCAGGTGAGAATCCCAACGAAGCCGTTCGCGCTTTCACCAAGCCTTTCAATGAAGTCGGCATCAAAACGCACATGCTCGACCGTGGTCTCAACGCCCTCCGCATGTTCCCCGTTCCGGCTGATGTGCGCCGATTGATGTATAAGGTGAAGCACGCACAAGGCACCGACATTACTCGCATCTTCTGCGGACTCAATGATGTGCGCAACATCATTCCGTCTATTAAATATGCCATTGAAGGTGGAATGACTCCACAGGCAACTCTCTGCATCACCACTTCTCCTATTCACACAGCAGAATACTATGCTGGTATTGCAGACCAACTTATTGAAGCTGGTGCTCCCGAAATCTGTTTGAAGGACATGGCTGGTATCGGTCAGCCTGCAATGCTCGGTCAACTCTGCCGAATGATCAAGGAAAAGCACCCCGAAGTAATCATTGAGTACCACGGTCACACAGGTCCTGGTCTCTCTATGGCTTCTATCTTGGAAGTTTGCCGCAATGGTGCTGACATCATCGATACAGCCATCGAACCTCTCGCATGGGGTAAGGTGCATCCAGATGTGATTTCAGTGCAAAGTATGCTCAAGAACGCTGGTTTTGACGTTCCTGAAATCAATATGGAAGCCTACATGGAAGCTCGTAAACTCACCCAAGAGTTCATCGACGAATGGTTGGGCTATTTCATCAACCCTGGTAATAAGTTGATGTCTTCTCTCCTCCTCGGTTGCGGACTCCCTGGCGGTATGATGGGTTCTATGATGGCAGACCTCACAGGCGTGATGGATGCTATCAATGCAAACCGTCAAAAGAAGGGTGAAGAACCACTTTCTGAAGATGCTTTGCTCGTGAAGCTCTTTGACGAAGTGGCTTATGTTTGGCCTCGCGTAGGTTATCCCCCATTGGTAACTCCCTTCAGTCAATATGTGAAGAACATCGCCTTAATGAACCTTCTCACAGAGTCAATGGACAAGCCACGTTACTCTATGATGGACAACGCCATCTGGGGTATGATTTTGGGTAAGAGCGGTAAACTCCCCGGAGAACTGGCTCCCGAAATTGTGGAATTGGCAAAAGAAAAGGGATACGAATTCAGCACGGAAGACCCACAAGTGAACTATCCCGATGATCTCGAACGTTTCATCAAGGAAATGGAAGAAAACGGTTGGGATCGCGGTCAAGACGACGAAGAATTGTTTGAGTTCGCTATGCACGAAACTCAATACCGCGACTATAAGAGCGGTGCGGCTAAGAAGCGTTTCCTCGCTGACCTCCAAGCAGCTAAAGACAAAGCTAATGCTTCTGGTATGACTCCCGAAGAAGCTGCAGCACTCAAGCACGCTAAGGCAGATGCCATCGTGGCACAAGAAAGCGGTATCGTGCTTTGGGAAATTGGCGGTGACGCAGAAAATGTCAAAGCTATTGAGCCATTCATTGGTAAGGAATATAACGAAGGTGACTTCTTCTGCTACATCGAAAATGGCTTCGGCAAGATTATCGAAATTCCAGCTGCTCTCGGTGGTCGCTTGGTAGAAATCAATGCCAAACAAGGCTCACACGTTCAAAAAGGCGACATCATTGCCTACATCGAACGCTCTAACCGCGCGTAATAGTCCACTACGCAATACAAATATTGAGGCCGCTCCTTGTCTAACAGCGAGGGGCGGTCTCAAACTTTTGTTATGGTCTCCATTACCTTCTTATTTTTATGTTACGCATCCTCTTTGACTATCGACTCACGGGCATGCTAAGCCTCATCATCCTCACTTTCTGCCTCATCACGGTGCCTAAAACCACCTTGTCTCAAGTAGACAATATAGACAAGATTGCACATTTTGTCTTTTTCTTTGGTCTAGCACTTGTAGCATGGTGGGAAAGCGCAGGGAGAAAGGTGCAACATCTCAGATTTTGGATTAGATTTTTGCTCATTGGATGCGCCACCATTGGACTTGGCGGACTTATAGAAGTGTTGCAAGCTACACTCACCACCAACAGAAGTGGCGACTGGCTCGACTTTCTTGCAGATGCAGCAGGTGTCTGTTGCGCACAAATCATCGGAGGATTTCTATTTCATCGCGTAAGCTCTTACTTAAACCCCAACGGTCATTAGAATGTAATAGTGCTACTCCTTATTGAAAAGATAGCTAATGACCGATTTGGGTTAACTCAGTAGACTCCCTCTTTCGCTCCTCCACTCTCCCTTACTGCACTCCACCACTCCCTTCTCTATGCACTATCTCCACCTTGGCGACCGACAGATTCATTACGTCATCGACCAACCTTCATCCTTGCCCACCTCAGAAGCCCCACTTCCCTTCCAACATTGGCAGTGGGACATTCATCGTGACCAACCCATTCCCTTATTACTACAGCAAGTGGCAGATTTAGTTCCTCGTTCTGCCTACACTCCGCTACACGTAGTCGTAAATGGCACCGCCACCCTCATTCCCATGGCAGACTTCGATGAAGCACATTGTGAAGCACATCTCAATACTGTCCTTCCCCAAGGTGCAGAAAGTCCAAGCCGACGTGCATTCTATGATGTTCTTCCCGCCTCCAATGCCCTGCTAGTTTTTAGTTTGTCAGAAAACATCTGTAGCACATTTGAACGTCTATGGAGTAGCGTCTATTATGTATCTGCTCAGACTGGCATCTTGCGCCGATTTGCAGCACGCCAAGAACACCCACACGAACAACGCTGTTTTGTTCACCTACGTCCACAAGCCATTGATGTCGCTTGTTTCCAAGGACAGCAACTTTTAGGTTATAATACCTTCGATGCTACACAGACAGCTGACGTCATTTATTATGCTTGTCAACTAGCCACCACCCTTGGTTGTCCCCCTGCTACAACTCCTTTCTTCCTTTGTGGGGCATCATCACTATGTGAAGCTCTAGCGCAACAGTTGAGTGAATATGTCAAACATATAGAAGTAGCTAATACTCCCGACGAATTTGCTCACCATCCCCTCACTACCCTCCCCCAACTCCCTTTTGAATTTATCACCCATCTGTTAAGTGTATGAGAGTTATAACAGGAAAATACAAAGGCAAACACTTTGAAGTGCCTCGCTCTTTAAGGCGCGTCCTACCACAGATTTCGCCAAAGAAAACCTCTTTAATGTGCTGCGTGCCTATCTTGACTTTGAAGAAACACGCGCACTCGACCTCTTTGCAGGCACAGGAAGCATCACTCTCGAACTACTCTCTCGCGATTGCCGCGAAGTGATGAGTGTGGAGCGGGATCGTCAGCACTATGCCTTCATCCAAAGTATGCTTCGCCACCTCGATGATCCTGCAGCTTCTGCCATTTGTGGTGATGCCTTACGTTTCATTTCCAAAGGTTTCAAAGAATTCGACTTCATCTTTGCCGATCCTCCTTATGCGCTTCGCGAACTTCCTGAACTTCCTGAGCGCGTGATGTCGAGTAAGCTCCTTGCTCCTGGAGGACTTTTCGTTTTGGAACACGGTAAACACAATGATTTCTCAGACCGTCCCGACTTCTTAGAGCACCGAGCTTATGGGTCTGTCAATTTCTCCTTCTTCCGTCGCCCAGAAATCAATAATTCGGAAGAAACATCAGAACCCACGGAATAAAGTCCAAGCACAGAAAGTCTTGCAATAGCTCACCGCGATTCCTGCGTTTCCATACCTTTCCCCACCTCTTCTCACGCTGCTCATCCCACCATCATGATTGAAGACCTCTTTGCCGAACATATTGCAGCCGAATTCCCTCATGCGCTCACCGAGCAGCAAAAGGAAGCAGCGCGACAAATTGGTGCGTTCCTCGCAGACCCACGTAGCGACCGCGCCTTCATCCTCCGTGGATATGCAGGAACCGGAAAGACAAGTCTGATTTCTGCTGTGGTGCGTGTATGGAAAAAGCTCAACCGTCCCGTTCTCCTACTTGCTCCCACAGGACGCGCAGCAAAAGTTTTCTCCCTGCATTCTGGACTTCCAGCTACCACCATCCACAAAGCCATCTATCGTCAACAAACTTTCAAAGGCGAAGACACGGTGTTCGATAGAGGTTGGAACAACGCCAAGGAAGCACTCTTCATTGTCGATGAGTCTTCCATGATAGCCAATCAAGGTGGTGGAAATAGTCAGTTTGGCACAGGGCAACTCCTTGACGATTTAGTACAATTTGTCTATGCAGGAGCAGGATGCCGTCTATTGCTTGTTGGTGACACCGCACAGCTTCCTCCTGTGGGCGAAACAGAAAGTCCCGCTCTTCAACCGCGCACCATGGAACGCTATGGACTCCATGTGCGAAGCTATGAACTTACGGAGGTGATTCGCCAAGCTAAAACTTCGGCAGTGCTCACCAACGCCACGCAACTTCGCAAGTTTATTAGCCATTTAGCAGCACAACAATCTAATTTGCTACTAGAGCAGCAGCACTTCTAGAGGAAGCACACAATCTTCCTGCCGAAGCACTCAACGAAAAAGGACTTCCCCTCATCAAAGTAGGAGCAAAGACAGAAGTTAAAATCATTCCAGGCGATGAACTCATAGAATCGCTTGAACAGAGCTACCGTAATTGGGGCACAGACGACACGATTATCGTCACGCGCACTAACAAGCGCGCCAACATCTTTAACAATGGGGTGCGAGCACGCATCCTTGATCGTGAAGAAGTGCTTTGTCGAGGTGACCTCGTCATGGCAGTCCGCAATAATTATCACTGGACAGCACTACTGCAATCCCAACTCCCAGAGGGACAACAACTTCCCATCTCCTTTATTGCCAATGGAGATAGCGCAGAAATCGTGCGTTACCACAATGTACATACCATGCACGGGCTCGAATTCGCAGATGTCACCCTCCGGTTTTCGGACTATGAGGAAGTAGAAATCGAATGCCGCGTCATTCTCGACACACTACAAGCCGAAGCTCCAGCACTGACAGCGGAACAACAGACTCAACTCTATGAATCAGTGCTAGCGGATTATGCCCACATTCCTAACCAACGTGAGCGAATGAAAGCTATTCGCCAAGACCCCTACTACAATGCTCTGCAAATCAAATATGCTTATGCCGTGACTTGCCATAAAGCCCAAGGCGGACAATGGCACGAAGTCTATGTAGACCAAGGTTATTTGCCTGAAGACCTCGAACCCCTCTCCTACTTTCGCTGGCTCTACACCGCCTTTACTCGAACTTCTGGAAATCTCTATCTCGTTAATTGGCCCAAAGACCAAACATACTCACAATCATGATTGCAATCTTTTTTAATGTCATCGCTGTCATCGTGGGCAGTGCCATCGGAGCTCTTGCCAAACGGGGCATTTCTGAGAAATATATCACAGTGCTCAATACCGCTATGGGACTAGCTGCCCTCGTTTTTGGGCATCAATGTGGCGATGTCCAACATGGCAAAGAGCCAACTTCCAGTGCTCTTCATCTTTTGCCTATCATTCGGCGGACTATTAGGCACTATGCTTCGTCTCGACCAGCGTATGGAACACGCCACCAAACGAGTTTCTCGCAATGGAAACTCAAGACTCACTGAGGGTATCACCACTGCGGTGCTCTTCTGCTGCGTCGGCACCCTCTCTATGATGGGACCCGTGCTGGCAGCTCTCAAAGGCGACAACACTTATCTCATGACCGCCGCAACACTCAACCTCGTCACCATGATTGTTGTAGCCTCAAGCTATGGCTTCGGAGTGAGTCTTACTGCGCTTGTTGTCTTTGCTTGGCAAGGCGGCATTTATGGTATAGCCAAACTTTCTGCAGGTTTCATTTCCGAAGCTCTGATTTCTGAGGTGTCCATTGTGGGCGGTGTACTCATCGCTGCCGCAGGATTAGGCGTGATGCACATCAAAGACTGCAAGACGATCAATCTTTTGCCCGCTCTCTTCATGCCCATGCTCTACTTTTTGGTTAAAAACCTCTTGGGCATGTAACCAAATTTCTGTATCTTCGCTAAAACATCCTACGTATGACTTTTATTTCCCATCTACATAAATGCGTGGCTGCAATTTGTTTTGCTGCCACCTCCCTCAGTGTTTTCAGCTCAGCCACAAGTGGCACTCAAAGCCCAAAACTTGAAACTGGGTGACATTGCTTGGAACATACCAGCCTTGGCTAAGTTTGAGGTGCAAAACACTGGCAATCAACCTTTGCAAATCCTTGACGTGCGCACCGACTGCGGATGCACCACCGTTAATTGGAGCAAAACCTCCATTGCCCCTGGTGCATCTGCCACTCTTACCGTGAGCTATGATGCCAACACCCTCGGCACGTTTCATAAGAGCATCATCGTCAACACCTCAGCTAGTGCCACGCCCATTCGACTCACCCTCCAAGGCAGAGTGCTCCGTGAAAGTGGTGGACTACGATAAAGACTTCCCCGTGCGCATCGGTGACGTGCGACTCTCTACCGACAACATAGAGTTTGACGACGTGAATCGTGGCGAACAGCCCCAAACGACACTCTATCTCTTCAATGCAGGAAAGAAAGATTACACCCCTGAATTGATGCATCTTCCCAAATATCTCTCAGCCTACGCCGAACCAGAAATAATTCGCCCTGGTAAAATGGGAAAACTCATCGTCACACTCAACAGCAACGAAGTGCGTAGCTTTGGACTTACGCAAACCAACATCTATCTCTCGCGCTTCTCTGGCGACCGCGTGGGAGCAGACAACGAACTCGGCACGGCAGTCACTCTCCTTCCGCACTTCACAGAAGCAGAACTAAACAATCCTGCAGCTCCCAAAGCTGAAATCCCCACCTCCATCTACTTAGGCAGTTTTGGAGATAAACAAGAATTAAAAGGAACACTCTTGCTCACCAACAGCGGAAAGTCGCCCCTCAAAGTGAATATGCTTCAAGTGTACAAACGTGGCATCAGTGTTTCTCTGTCTAAAGGCACCTTAAAACCTGGAGCCTCTGCCAAATTGAAAATTAGTGTATCGCAAAGTTCAGAAGCTCTACGTGGAAATCCTAGAATTTTGCTCATCACCAACGACCCTCATCTCCCCAAAATCACCATCGAAGTAAAAACGAAAAAGTAAGAAAACACTTTCGCCATATCACAAGAAATCACTAACTTTGCTGCTGCAATCGGAAAGTAGCGCAGTTGGTAGCGCACTACGTTCGGGACGTAGGGGTCGGGCGTTCGAGTCGCCTCTTTCCGACGTTCATATTTCAGCACTTGTTCGTTTGAACAAGTGCTTTTTCTTGCCCGCAACTCTAAGCGAAAGAATGGAGTTGCAACAAATCTTTGCACATAAGTCCCTCCGCAATCCTCCCAATCGAATGCTCAAAGATAGTGACCGATATTTGTTCACAATTACATAAAAGTTATTGCTTACCACAGAATTTATAGTTAACTTTGCGGAAAGTTACACATTTTATGCCTTATCCCCTCGGATAATCAGAAGAAAGTAGCAACGAAAAGGAAACATTTATCTTTACGTTACTACATCATATTGGCAACAGCCCTCGCTATCTTCCTATTGGTCTTTCCCTCTATGTGAACACCTGCTCACACTCTCTCCTCCTATTATCAATTAGCACATCCAATAATGAATAAAATCAAACTAACTTTAGTGGTATTGATCGTGTTAGCCACAGCGATTTCGTGCATTGACCCACTATATCCCAATGAACAAATGCTCCAACATCTAGGAACGCTTGCGCTCCTTATCCCACTTACCAGAGATTTGTTCAAAAACAAGCTCCCCTTGCCAGCCTTTATCGGAATTGCATGCTTCACGTTTCTCCACATCCTTGGCGCTCACTACATCTATTCTTATGTTCCCTATAAGGAATGGGCAGTTTCTTTGGGCATAGTCGATGCTGACTTCTTCCAATCTCCCCGCAACCACTTCGACCGTCTTGTCCACTTCTCCTTTGGCTTCTTGTTCCTACCTTCAATGTACTATTTGGCTCAAAAGTGGATCAAAGACAAAACTTGGGTGGCTCTCCTGATGGCATGGCTCTTGATTCAGACGGGAAGCATGATTTACGAATTGTTTGAATGGTCGCTCACCATAGTCATGGCATCTGAATCTGCCGATTACTACAACGGTCAGCAAGGCGACATGTGGGATGCACAAAAAGACATGGCATTGGCTCTCTTAGGCTCTACCATCACCGCAGGCATCTACGCTATAGGCGCTTTGGTTTGCAAACGCAACAACCAACAATAACCTTCAACCGCAATACCCCACAAGGTATTGCGGTTTTTCTTGCTCAACATCCAGCACAATTCTTACACCCCTTCACCACTATTGCAGAGAAAACAGGCTTTTGATTCCAATGCTGTGCATGATGCTTTCACAGCCATCGGAGCAGCTAAATACATAGAGGAGCACAAATAGCCTCTTGTTACTAGCTGATGAAAAGGCAAGCCAAAACTTAAGTAGCTTAAACAACAAAGGCGATCTGAAGTGTTAAAATCCAGAGGTAAAAAAACGCACAGTTTTCTACAATCTAGCGAGATTTCTCACCCTATCTCAAACAAAAATTGGGGAGTATTGGAATCTTGCAATGCCAACTTCGGACTTTTGAGAAAATATCTCCGACGTTTTCAAAATTTCGTCGGAGTTTTTTCAATTTTTGTCGGACATAATTTCTATTTCGTCGGAGGTAATTTCTATTTCGTCGGAGAAAAAAAAACAATGAATTCGGACAAAACACAGCACAAAAGCGGCGTCTCTTAGCTTTCTTGGGATAGAAGCCACATATTTACGGTATATTCTTGCAAAAATAACAATTCTACCTTCTCTTTCTGAGCCCCTGACATTCGTGTATTTACCAATCACTTATTTCAGACTTCTATTTGCGTGTTAAATAAGCAGGAACAAAACGTAAAGGTTTACTAAACACAAGCAAAATCATATTAGAAATAGCACATGACGAAATACAAAATGCGATATACAAAAATGGAGCACCCTTCGAAAAGTTCGAGAGATGCTCCACGTATAAGGAAAGCAGTTGGACGATAAGCCGGGTTTTGTGCCTTATCTATATAAACAAGACAAGGTGTCCGTCATTTATCTGGATGTGCTGTCACCAACACACTCTATCGTTCTACCCTCTGATGTGTACTCGAAAGCACTCGGACGAGCCGCCCTGATGACACCAGTTTACATGAACTTTCAACTTCCGAGGTGCACAGCTCGTATGTCACCACACGACTGGTGGGCTCTTACCCCACCTTCTCACCCTTACCTCTCACAACACTTGCCATTGCTGACCAACAACCTTGCGGCTGCGTGCTGAAAAGTGGCGGTTATTTTCTTCTGCACGGATTCGCTCTCACGAACGACTTCCCATTAAGAAGCGGAATGCTCTATGTTGCCCGGACTTTCCTCGTTTGCCATAAAAGCAAAGCGACGGACTGCCCAACTGCTGATGGTAAATTCCACTGCAAATGTAGTAAAAAAATAGAGAGAATAAGGTATATCCTCGTTTTTTTTGAGTATTTTTGCCCTAATAAACCCCTCATCTCACCACATGAAACACATCGTCTGGGCAGTGGTTGCTCTTCTAGCGCTTGCGCAGCCTATGAAAGCGCAGGATTATCAACCTTCACGCGAGAATCTTGAAAATCGTCGGCAATTTGCCAAAGATCGCTTCGGCATATTTCTCCACTGGGGCATATACTCCCTTTATGCACAAGGAGAATGGTATCTGCAAGACGCAAATCTCGACCGCAACGAATATGCGAAAGCCGCTAACGCCTTCTACCCCCATAATTTCAATGCAGAGGAATGGATCAAAACCTTCAAAGAGGCTGGTGCACGCTATGTGACTTTCACAACGCGACACCATGATGGTTTTTCGATGTGGGCTACCCAACAAAGCGACTATAACATCATGCACACGCCTTATGGGCGAGACATTGTGCGCCAACTTGCAGACGCTTGCCACCGCAATGCTTTTCCACTGCACCTCTACTACAGCCATATTGATTGGACACGCGATGACTACCCCATGGGGCGCACTGGATTGCGCACTGGAAAAGACCCCAAGAAGGCAAATTGGCAAAGTTATTTTGCCTTCATGAACCATCAACTCACGGAGCTTCTCACCCAATACGGACCTATTCGTGCCGTGTGGTTCGACGGATGGTGGGATCAAGAAAGAGCAAATCCAGCATTCAACTGGCAACTTCCCGAACAATATGCGCTGATTCATCGCTTGCAACCTGCTTGCCTGATTGGCAATAACCACCACCAATCGCCATACGAAGAAGAAGACATCCAACTCTTTGAACGCGATGTGCCAGGCGAGAACAAAGCCGGGCTGAGTGGTCAAGCGATAAGCGCGCTACCTCTCGAAACCTGTGAGACGATGAATGGCATGTGGGGATATAAAGTGGCAGACACCCACTATAAATCAGCCGAAGAACTCATTCGTTTATTGGTGCGCACTGCAGGAAAAGGAGCCAACTTATTGCTCAATATTGGACCTCAAGCCGATGGCAATCTCCCAGCCACCGCAGTAGCTCGATTGAGAGAAATCGGGGCATGGATGAAGATCCATGGTAGTACGATTTACGACACGGAAGCTGGCGGATTAGGAGACGGAGAAAAGGTGGTAAGCACTCGCCGAGACAAAGAACTCTATGTGCATGTGCTCGACACTACACTCCAAGATTTACAACTAGAATGTGCAGTTCCCGTGAAACGCATCACAACCTTTGGCAGTAAAACGTCGGTGGCCTTCAAGCAAAAGAAAGGCAAGTTGCAGTGCGCTTTACCCCTCACCACAGAAGTAGACCGCATCATGGTGCTGCATCTCAAATAAAGTTTTACATGAAACCTACACTTCGAAGTTTCATCTCACTTATTCTCATCACATTCTGTGCTTCTATTCAAGCAATAGTTCCACAGAACAAGATGCTACGCGATGATATTCGCACGCTCCGCACGGAGATTGCAGGAGCCTTAACCCCCATGCCCGTGCTTCAGCTTCGTGGCGGTGAGCGTGTAGAGGTGAGTTTCGACCAGATGTCACACGAGGGGCGAAGATTTTTCTATCGTGTTCAGCACTGCGACTTCAATTGGCATCCCACAGAAGGGCTATTTCCCAACGAATACGTCGAAGCCAATCAGGAAGACATTTGGATAGACAAAGGTGCTGAAAGCCAAAACACTACAACACTATACACACACTACCGATTTAACTTCCCAAATACAGAAGTTAAGCCGCTGATTTCGGGCAACTATCTGCTCACCATCTACGATGATTCATCTGATAAACCCGAAGCAGTGGCAGAAGTTCGCCTACGCATAGTGGAGACCTTGGTGGGAATATCGGGACGCGTGCTCACCAACACCGACATCGATTGGAATGCTGCACACCAACAGATTGAGATGGAAGTGAAGGCTGAAGGTTTGGCAGGAGATTTACGTTCCGGACTCCGTACGATTGTCGTGCAAAACGGACGTAGTGACAATGCCGCTGTAGACGTCCCTTCAACCGCTCAAATGGGCAACTCTCTGCTGTGGAAACATGCTCGCGGACTTATTTTTGAAGCCGGCAATGAGTATAGAAGGTTTGAAATGCTCTCTGTGCGCACACCAGGCATGCGCATCCAACAAATGCAATGGTTTCCTCCCTATTACCACGCGACAGTTGCAGAAGACGAGATGCGACGTAGCTATCTTGTGCAAGGAGATCGAAATGGCACGGCAGTGATTCGCAACACAGACAATTTTGACACCAACACGGAGAGTGATTATGTGCTCACCCATTTTACGCTCGAAGGCGAAGAAATCCCCAATGCTTCGGTATATGTGAGCGGACAATGGTGCATTGGTGGATTATCTCCCGAATACGAACTCCATTACAATACACAACGACAAGCCTACGAAGGCATTACGATGCTAAAACAAGGCTATTATAATTACATTTATCTGACTCGCCAACGTGGGGCGCAAAGTGGTAGCACGGGACCAACTGAAGGAAATTTCTACCAGACGACCAACGATTACACCATCATGGTATATGCTCGCCTAGCTGCTGATCGATACGACAGACTTGTCGGAGTGGCCACCTTGAAATCCTAAGTCTTCGTTCCCTCCCTCACTTCCTACTTTGAAGTTTGCCCCCTTTATTCTTCTCTATTATCAACATTTCTTCTCTTCATGATTACTCTTCCCGAAATCACCTTCGCCAACGTGCTTGACTATATCGGTACACTAGCTTTTGCCATCTCTGGTATTCGTCTAGCAAGTGCCAAGCGTTTCGACTTATTCGGAGCCTATGTTGTGGGATTGGCAACAGCTATTGGTGGTGGAACAATGCGAGATTTAATGCTCGATGTGCCCGTGTTTTGGATGACGAATAGCATCTATTTCATCATCAACCTACTTGCGTTGCTTTTGGTGGTGCTCTTCGGTAAGCTCGTAATTCGCCAGAAAAACACTTGGTTCATCTTCGACACCATCGGTTTGGGCATGTTTGCTGTGATTGGCATTGAGAAGTCATTGGCGGTGGGCTATCCTTTTTGGGTAGCCATCGTGATGGGTTCTATCACTGGTGCAGGTGGTGGTGTGATTCGCGACGTATTCCTCAACGAAGTTCCGCTTATCTTTCGAGCTGAAATCTACGCTGTAGCCTGCGTATTGGGAGGCTTAGCCTATTGGGTGTGCCATGCTCTTGGTATGGGTAATGTGCCTTGCGGACTTGTTTGTGGCACGGTGGTAATTTTATCTCGCGTCTTAGCCGTGCGCTACCACATAAACCTCCCCACCCTACGTGATGATGAAGCAACAGAGTAAGCAATAGTCCCACTTATCCATGGGACTATTTCCGTCGACATCGAATTGTGTCCACAGTCCCTGCTCTGTGGACAGTGATTTGGCATCGCTGAGATCTCTGTCCTCTTCTCCACCTCCCTTCCACCTATCTCCATACCTCTCTCTACTACTGCCCCCCAAAAAAACATTACACCGTAAGGCACTTCTGAAGACTCCCACACTAGTTTCCCTTTAAATACTCATAACACAGCCTATCACAACTCACTTGTTTATCTTACTCAACTTCTAGATATGAAACACTTCTTTTTCATGCGTGCTCCTATGCTGCGGTATAGGAGTGACGCCAAGCATAGCCTATGCTGCGACTTCTGCTCCTCTTCTTCCCGAAAATGACAAAGAAGAAAGAGCGTATGCTCCAAAAGACGGATTCTACCTCGTAGAAACTCCCGAGGACTGCAAACTAGGAGGAGATATATCTTCGCCAGTTCGGTGTTCTCTTTACAAGACTATATCCTCACCCAAAACATGGAGGCAGCACGATACATAGAAAAAAACATGCTTCCAATATCTTTCCCAAACCAGCTCACATCGTCAACGGTTCTGTGATTTACGACGATAATGTAGCGCTTAAATATGCTATTTGGCGCTATGAAGAAGGCAAAAACAAAGCGAACAACCTTCTCAATATCGACTCTAATGAACTAATGGCGGTTTGGCAATATTTCAAAGTGTCTACAAATGACCAGTACAACCTTTTCACAGTCCAGAAAAAGCAAAGTAAGTAAAGAGATGTCTACTTCTATGTCTTTTTAAGGCAACCAATCCTATTTCGTTCAAGGACAAAACGTGCGAAAGCCCCAAATGGTTTGGATTGTTTTTTTCTATGATAAGAAGGTATCTGACTGGATTAACTGGTCAAACACTGCAAATGCTTTCAAAGTCTACACCGAGCTCCATACAGAAGAACACATAGAAAAAAACGAGCATTTCTGATTAATCCAACACGTATCTTCCGACACTTCACAAAAGATGAACTACTGCCTACCACCTATGTAGCAACCAAGACCATCTACTTTACAAGCGCAGGCTACCGCACCTTTTATTCGCAGCACGCCTACACGATTCCAGAAGGTGTAAAAGCCTATTACGCACAGATCGACGGAAATAATCTTAATTTATATCCCATTCAAAATGCGATTCCAGCTTGCACAGCCGTACTGCTCTACAAGGAGCAGGCAGGAGAAGTCAAACTCAATTTGACATTCGACGAAGTCGCCCCCCTCAAGGACGATAATAGTCTGAAAGGAACACGACACGAACTCTCGGAACAAGAAGTAGAAGAATCGCGCTTCAACTATTATGGCTTAACTGTAGACGAAGACAAGCCCAACGATTGGTATTTTGCTCGTATCGAAAGCAGTATTCCTGTGGGAAAGGCAGTACTCGCTTTTAATAAGTCTACAACTCCCAACAAAGCCAATGCAAGAAAGTTGGATTTTGTGGTACACAATGCCCGTCCCACAGCGATAGTTCCTCCAACATCACCCACACTTGCGCCTGGTTCTTCGCAATCTACGATGACGATATGGGATTTACAAGGACGACCTTTACAACATCCCACTCATGGTCAGCCCTATATCCAAAACGGAAAAGTAAGAATAGGAGAATAAAGCAGCTATAATTAGCTCCATCAAGGGAGCAGAAGCATAAAAAAGTCCTACTTTCTCGAACATATCGTAGAAAGTAGGACTTTATTTTTGAGAAATTCATCTGCTTTTAAGTCTCGCTCATGCTTTCTTAACGGAGAAATCGCTCAACGAAAAAGGATAAAACGAGACTTTTGTGGATGAATCTCCCTGCTTTTGGATGGTTTATTTCGCTTGAGCTTCAGCGTTTTGGATCATCTGTTGTGAAGCATAGAGATAAACTTCTACGCGACGATTTTCCTTCTTACCAGCAGCAGTGCTGTTATCAGCCACAGGGAAGTTTTCACCATGACCTGTCACCTCACGAATTTGTGTGCTCTTAGCACCCATGCTTTGAAGGTAGTTGCTCACGCTTTGAGCGCGTTGGAGAGAAAGTTGTTGGTTCTTAGCTTGAGATTGCTCTGCAGTGCTGTTTTTCCAGCCAGCGTTGTCAGTGTAACCCATGATAGACACGTCCATGTCACTGTTGGGAACGAGAACTTCGTTAGCAAACTTAGCGAGTGAGCTCTTTGCAGAAGGAGAAAGTTCTGAATTACCAGTTGCAAAGAGGATACCGCTATCGAAGGTAACCTTTACATACTTCACGCCATTTTGACCTTCGAGAACTTCAGCCTTAGCGTTAGCCACCTTCTCAGCAGCAGCCTTAGCCTTGTCCATGCGGTTGCCAATGATAACACCAGCACCACCACCAACTGCAGTACCGATAGCTGCACCAATAGCAGTACCCTTGCCATCTTTGCTGATGAGGTAACCAGCCAATGCACCGAGTGCCGCACCAGCACCACCACCGAAGAGACCACCTTTGGCCTTGTTGCTCCATTCACCGCAAGAGGTGAGCATCATAGAGGCGCAAAGCGCAACTGCTGCGAATTTGATTCCTTTCATAATTGAGTTTTTTCTAATGAATACGTTGAGTTGGTGTCCCGATTAGGGAATAATAGTTTAGTAATACGTCAGCATTCTTGTGTTGAATCTCCACCTTTTTACGGCTTTTCAACAGGAAAGTAGTTTGCTACTCATCCACTCTAGGTAATAATAGGTGATGGAGAAAGAAAGAAGTCTAACCGCTACCAAATCAGAACACTAACTTAGTTATTAATTGATTTTGGGTGCAAATACTCATTACTATAGGAGAAGCCAAAGGAATAAAGAAAAAAGTTGTATCTTTGCACGCAAATCCCTAAAGTGTGCGGAATAATCCCACTAAAATTCTCACTATAACTAACAAAATAAGCATTTAGCCATGGAAGATAATCAATTTCCACCTCAAAATCAAGGTAATGCTGATGTGCCCAATCACAATGATGGTGCACAAACCCCTAACCCAAGCGGCTCTAACTCATATAACGGAGCGGCCAATGGAACGATGAATGCTGGTTTCGCACCCAATCCCAACGAAGCTGGTGCACCTTATGGCGCGCCCAACGGAATGGGAATGCCTCCCACTCCTGCAAAGAAGAAAAAGTGGCTTTATTGGTTCATCCCCCTTATGGTGATTATCGTCTTGGGCGGTGGCTTCGCTACATGGAGCTACATAAATGGCAGCCAAAACGAAGAGACTGTCTACTCTACTCTATTGGGCGGCAACGAGAATATCGAAGACTACGAAAACTACCTCAAGCAGTTCCCCGATGGTGTACATGCAGAAGAAGTGCGCGAACGTTTGGCACAGCTCAAAACGATGTATTCAGACTGGACTAGCATCGCCAATAGCGAATATGCTTCCGACTTTGAGCGATTCAAAGAGCAATATCCCAACAGCCAACTCGTCAAAAAGTGCGAACTCAAAATCGACTCTCTCGACTGGGTGAAGGCGGTTAAGCTCAACACTCCAGAAGCTATGGAAGAATATATGGAAAAGCACCCTGATGGTCGCTATATCTCAGAAGCCGGCATCGCGCAAAGCACGCTCGCCACAACCTAGTAGATGAGGCAGAGCGCAGTGGCATCGCCGAAGTTCTCACAGACTTCTATCGTGCCTTTGCTAACAGTGACGAAGCCACCCTCTGCACATACATCACTCCTACGATGTCTCAGTTCCTCTCCAAGAAGAATGCGACGAAAGCTGATGTGGTAGAACTTGTGAAGCGCACTTACTCTGAAGACATTGAAAACTGCTCATTCGTGCTCAATAACGATTACGAAATCACGAAGAGTGTGAGCAACGATGGCAAAGTAACCTTCAAGGTGAGCTTCAGTGTGGATCAGCATATCCAACGCTCTGGAGAAGGCAAAACTTTTGGTTCTTATACCGCAAACGCCACCCTCACAGGCGATCTCAAGATTTCGTCTTTGACCATGAAGGAAGTTTCTCGTCAGAATCAGTAATTCCTATCTCTAGATATCAAGACTTATATCAATCTATAAAGCAACATATCTATGCTTATTATCAACAATTACGAAGAATTTGCTTCTCATCTCGGACAAGTGCTCGGCACTTCCGAATGGCTTGAAGTGCCACAAGAGCGCATCAACCTCTTTGCCGACGCTACACTCGACCACCAATGGATTCACGTCGATGCAGAAAGGCAAAGAGTGGTCCTTTCGGTCAAACCATCGTGCATGGCTACCTCACTCTTTCTTTGCTCCCACACTTGTGGAACGAGATCATCGAAGTGCGTAACCTCAAAATGATGGTAAACTATGGCATGGACAAGATGAAGTTTGGTCAACCCGTGCTTTCAGGTCAGCAAATTCGCCTCACTGCTACGCTTGCTTCTATCGCAGACCTTCGTGGGGTGTGCAAAGCTGAAATCAAATTCACCATTGAGATTAAGGACCAAAAGAAGCCTGCACTCACAGGTGTAGCTACTTTCTTGTACCACTTCGCATAATCTCTTTTTCCCTTCTATACACCGCGTGTGGACTGTGGTTGCTGTATGACACGGAGCACAACTAGTTCTCTCTGTTGACAAGGCACACCAGTCCGCACGCGATGTCCATTCTCTCTATCCTTTAAACTCTTTCCACCCACTACCAATGGACACCTATCGCACCATTTCCACTGCTGGCGAAGCCATTTACACCGAAAAACGGAGTAAATTCATCGCCTATGCTGAACACGTTGCCGATGAGGAAGCTGTGAAAAAACGGGTGGCAGAACTGCGCAAACAATATTATGACGCGCGCCATGTATGCTATGCCTATGCACTTGGCAACGATGCTAGTGTCACACGCGCTAACGACGATGGGGAGCCTTCTGGCACTGCTGGGCGTCCTATACTCGGACAAATACGTTCTGCTGATCTCACCTTCACGCTCGTGGTAGTGATACGCTATTTTGGCGGTGTCAAATTAGGCACTGGTGGTTTGGTGGTAGCTTACAAAACTGCTGCTGCCGAAGCCATAGAAGCAGCCACACATGAAGAAAAGATTGTGATGGAACGATTCATCATTGAGGTGCCTTATACAGAAGCCGACACTGCCATGCGCTTCATTCGCGATGGAGAAGGTGAAGTGGTGGGACGCGACTATACAGCCACTCATCAGATTCTCACCATCGAGGTACGAACATCCCTTCTTGCACCGCTACAGGAACGCTTAACCAAGATTTATTCTTTGACGATTAAAGACGAGAAGGACGCATAAATCTTAGATATTTCTCAACTCCCTCAGCCTATCCTCTGCTGAAACAGAGGTCGACGCTAAGGATTACAACAAAAAGTGACCGCTAATTTGTCAACTACTATACAAATTAGCGGTCACTTTATTATAGACCTCAGGATGGAATCTTAATCCTGTTTACTTATTGATTCGTATCTTTAGAAGATGTTCCACCTTCCTACCAAGCACGTTGTCATTTACACTCGGTTATCTTTGCCTACCTAAGAAGATGACACAGCCCCTTATCCAACCCAAACAGTTCTAGTCACGCTTGCGGGCAGGGAGAGCATCAGAACTTAAATTGCCGTTGGCATCAAAAAGTCCATAAGTGGTACGAAGCACCCGAAACTCCGTGCGACGATTCAACGCATTGCAGACTTCTTGTTGTTCGGGAGTGAGCTTTAAGATAAACTCTGTGGTCAATGTGTCGTTTTCGTGCAAGAAGGGTTGTTCTTCAGCCAGGCGACGATTCACCACTTTCGGCACTGTTTTTCCATAACCTTTCGCAGTAAGACGGTCGCGAGCTATGCCTTTTGACAAAAGATATTGCACCACACTCTCAGCACGTCGTTGGGATAGATTGAGATTATACGCCTCATTACCGCGATAGTCTGTATGGGCAGCCAATTCAATGGTGATGTGCGGATTGTCGGTGAGCAATTTCGCCAAACGCTCCAAAGCAGGAGCAGACTCTGGGGAGACCTCTGCCTTGTCAAATGGATAAAACACATTGCGCACCAACACTGGAATATTCATCGAAGGAAGAGGGAATTGCAAGACATATTGATGCTCCTCGTTGAAAATCGAATCTACCTTAAGTTGATTGGGGAAATTGAGATAACCATTGCAAGATGCCAGGAAGACATACCGCACCCCAGGTTGTACCTCTTGTTCAAACGAACCATCGGGCTTCACGGGAAGTTTGAGGTTAGTGCCATCACTTCCCACCATCTGCACTTGTGCAGCAGGAAGTTCATATCCATCTTGTTCGTACACCCAACCTTTCACAGTGAGCAAGCGTTCAGGATAGGAGAATTCAAATATTTTGTCCCATCCTCTACCTCCGGTCGTGCGTGATGATGAGAAATAGCCACGATTGTGGAGTCCATCAAAGGTGATGCCAAAATCATTGCCTGCTGAATTCATGGGTGCAGGTAAATGCTCCACCTGCCACTCATGTAGCAAAGTGTCTTCTTGAGCAAAGAATAAGTCTAAGCCGCCCAAGCCCCCACGACCATCGCTTGAGAAATACAAAGTGCCATTAGGGCGAAAACTAGGAAAACTCTCATTATCTGGAGTGTTTACCGAGGCACCTAGATTTTCAATAATCCCCACACCTTTTCCCTGACGGATATCAACGCGCCAAAGATCAAGTCCTCCGTAACCACCAGGCATGTCGGAAGTAAAATATAACCACTTTCCATCGGGAGAAACTGCAGGATGTGCATAACTAGACAAGGTATCTGTACCAATTTTCAGCACTTGTGGTTTACCCCAAGTAGCTTCACTGCGCTGCGCAGTCCATATTTCAGCCATTCTTGGATATTGCGGATGCTGCTGACAAACGGTGAGATACATCGTCTTACCATCGGGTGAAAAGGCTACGGCACCTTCATCTTGCGCGGTGTTAATGGACACAACCGGTTCTGGGGTTTTCCAACGCCCTTTTTCATCCAATTGTACGAAAAACACATCCCCATTCTTTTGCGCTGTAATGCCAGAAACATCATTACCCAAAACAGCAGAACGCGTGGTGGTGAAATAGAGTTGTTGCTCTTTACCCTGCCCCAAAAGCATAGGAGCGTAATCACTCCGATTGCCATTAAATTGGGCAGCGGCTTTCACCGTATAGAGTGATGTCTCTCCGCGTTCAGCTATCGCCTTTTTCGCTTGTAACATCCCTTGCTCCGCACGTTTTTGTGCAGCAGCAAGCGTACTATTGTCTGGAGAAAGTTTAGATTGATTTTCAAAAGCGGTCAATGCTCCTTTGTAATCACCTTGGAGCATAGCCATTTGCCCTTGGCGTAGAAACGTCAAGGTGTCAGTGAGATGATAACGCTCAGCCGTGCGAAACGCGGCAAGCGCTCGTGAAGATGCTCCATAGCGACGATAGCTTTCGCCCAAGGCATAAGCCAAACGAGCACGCCTCGCCTTCTCACTAGGGGGAGTAAGGCGATAAGCTTGCTGATAATGCGAAGCAGCTTCGGCATATTCTCCAATAGCTAGGGCACGTCGGGCTCGAATTTCGCTCTTTCGGCAGAGCCGCAACTAGCGACAAATGTGAAAACTGCGAGCCCAAGGAGGGTAAACAGGATATTTCTCTGCATAGGCAACAAAGATAACAGAAAAAGTCGGATTTTAGTGCCTTAGAAATGCATTTTTGATGAAAAAAGTTGTACTTTTGCTCTTGTGAAGGGCTAACTTCGGTGGAAGTAGTCTAGGGACGCGCGAAATAACACTTCTGCGCCCCTCTTTTGTGAGGGTTGTTTCTTGCCATTTAGCGCAAATATTCGGGACTATATTAGAAGGCATTGGCACAAATGTTCTATCATCCCCCCTTGCCAAAGCTTACCCTCCACACACGAAGTACACTTAAAAATTCATTTGTTTCACCTAAACAACCATTATATCTCATGCTTAAGCAAATCACCAATGGTCGCATCCTCACGGCCGACGGTTGGCTCGAAGGCGGTAGTGTTATCGTCGATGGGGGCAAAATCCTTGAGGTATCCAACAACGCACTTCCCGTAGTGGGTGCAGAAATCATTGACGCTAAAGGATGCGACATTGTGCCTGGCGGTATTGAACTTCACATCCACGGTGGCGGTGGTCGCGACTTCATGGAAGGCACAGAAGACGCTTTCCGCACTGCGGTAGAAGCTCACATGCACTGGGGAACTACTGCGATTTTCCCCACTCTTTCTTCTAGTAAACGCGAATGGATTGACCGCGCCATCAAGACTTGCGAAAAGTTGATGGCTGAACCAGGTAGCCCCATCATGGGTCTCCACCTCGAAGGGCCTTACTTCAACTTGAAGAAAGCTGGTGCGCAGATGCCCGACATCATTCGCAATCCAGACAAGAAAGAATATGAAGAGATTTTTGCTTCTACCAACTGCATCAAGCGTTGGGACGCTGCTCCAGAACTTCCTGGTGCAGAAGATTTCTTCAAATGCTGCGTAAAGAATAATTGTGTGGCGTCTATTGCTCACACCGATGGCGGATGGGAAGATGTGAAACGCGCTTACGATGCTGGTGCACGTTTGGCTACTCACTTCACCAATGCTATGAGTATGCTCCGCAAAGACCGCGAATTTAAGAAGGTGGGTGTTGTGGAAAGTGTGTTTGCGCTCAAAGATTTCAATGTTGAAGTCATCTGCGATGGCATCCACGTTCCTCCCGTGCTTGTGCGCGAAATTTTTAATGCAAAAGGTGTGGACAACATGTGCCTCATCACGGACTCCCTCGCTGTGAGTGCTATTCCCGAAGGAAGCGACGTTGATCCAGGCATCATCGACCCACGCACCATCATCGAAGATGGCGTTTGCAAACTTTCTGACCGCAGTGCATTGGCTGGTTCTATTTCTACGATGGACCGTCTTGTGCGTACCGCCGTGCAAGAAGCGGGTATCTCTATGCTCGATGCTTGCCGCATGATTGGCGAAATGCCTGCACGCTTCATGGGCATTGACGATCGCAAAGGTTTCCTCAAGAAGGGATACGACGCGGACATCATCATGTTTGACCAAGATCAACAACTTAAGTTTGTGATGCAAAACGGCAACGTGAAGCGCTGCGAACTTTAATTTATAGCCTCTCTCACGAAGGCCTATGCTTTCGTGAGGGGGCTTTTCTTTTTTAGTCCCCTTTTCTAACCAAGGAGCCGCCATGACGCCCTTAGGAGATGGGACTTTATAACACGGCATATCCTCTATCGTAGCGCACGAAAATCTGAATTACAGCACGATTGTCAGCTTTTTGACAATGCGCCAAACGATGATTACCAAGGTGTTTAGACCGCACCTCAATGAAAACGTATTTTCTTATCTCTAAACCGCTCTTACTCCTATGAGTTTCAACATTGTTGTACTTGCAAAGCAAGTGCCCGACACACGCAACGTGGGAAAAGACGCAATGACTCCTCAAGGCACAGTGAACCGCGCTGCACTTCCAGCGATTTCAACCCTGAGGATCTCAATGCGCTTGAACAAGCGTTGCGCATCAAAGACAAATTTCCCGACACTCGCATCACCATTCTCACTATGGGTTTGCCGAAAGCTGCCGACATTTTGCGTGAAGGCCTTTTCCGTGGCACTGACGCTGGTGTCTTGGTCACAGATCGCGCTCTTGCAGGGGCAGATACATTGGCGACTTCTTATGTATTGTCACAGACCATTCGCAAGATGGGCAAGGTGGATTTGGTGATTGGTGGTCGCCAAGCCATTGACGGGGACACTGCACAAGTGGGACCGCAGGTGGCACAAAAATTGGGCATTGACCAAGTGACCTACGTGGAAGAAATCAACGAAATCACAGACAAACATCTCGTGGTGACTCGAAGAATTGACGGAGGTATCGAACAAGTGAAGGCTCCTTTGCCTTTGATGCTCACCGTGACTGGCTCGGCTGCGCCATGTCGTCCTCGAAATGCAAAGTTGGTGATGCGCTACAAACGCGCACTTGTGGAGGCGGAACGCAACACGCTTCCCGAAAAATATGCACAACAATGGGAGTCGCGTCCAGAACTCCACCTCACGCAATGGGGAGCTGCAGACATTGATGCTGATTTAAATCAATGCGGACTCACAGGCTCACCAACCAAAGTGAAGAGCGTGCAAAATGTGGTCTTTGCTACCAAAGAAAGCAAGCGACTCTCGGCTAGCGATGGCGACATCGAAGCCTTAATCACCGAACTCTTAGACAGTCACACCATCGGATAAGCCATGAACAAGAACGAAACAACAGTGTCTACGTATATTGCGAGCTGGAAGGTAAGCAAATAGAAGAAGTGAGTTTTGAACTCCTCACCAAGGGTAGAAAGTTAGCCAATGAATTAGGGGTCAAACTGGAAGCTGTAGTGGCTGGCAGTGGCATCAAAGGCGAGGTGGAAACACAAATTTTGCCTTATGGTGTGGACGTGCTTCACGTCTTTGACGCTCCTTATCTTTCTCCTTACACTACGCGCCCTCATACGGCTGTTTTAGTGAAACTTTTTGAACGCGAACAACCCCAGATTTGTTTGATGGGAGCTACTTCCATCGGACGCGATTTGGGACCAAGAGTGAGTTCTTCGCTCACCAGTGGTTTGACAGCAGATTGCACCGCTTTGGAAATTGGCAACTTCGAAGACAAGAAGAATAAAAAGACTTACGAAAATCTTCTCTACCAAATCCGTCCTGCTTTTGGCGGTAACATTGTAGCAACGATTATCAATCCCGACAATCGCCCTCAAATGGCTACCGTGCGCTCTGGCGTGATGAAAGCTGAGGTGCTGGATGCAGCCTACAAAGGCGAAGTGGTCTATGAAGATGCCGATGCTTTTGTGGCTGCTGAAGACAAACTCGTTGAGGTGATTCACCGTCAGGTGGAGAAGGCGCAAAACAACCTCAAGGGTGCGTCCATCGTTGTGGCTGGAGGTTATGGCGTGGGTTCCAAAGAGAATTTTGACTTGCTCCGCAAATTAGCTAACGAACTTCACGGAGAAGTTGGTGCAAGCCGTGCTGCGGTGGATGCAGGCTTCGCCAATCACGAAGAACAAATTGGACAAACAGGAGTTACGGTTCGTCCTAAAGTCTACATTGCTTGTGGCATCTCTGGTGCTATTCAGCACGTGGCAGGTATGAAAGAAAGTGGCATTCTGATTTCCATCAACACTGACCCCAACGCTCCCATCAACGACATCGCTGACTATGTCATCACGGGGAGCGTGGAAGAAGTAGTGCCTAAAATGATTCAGTACTACAAACAACACAGCAAATAATGTTGAGCACTTCAAGAGGAGGCGAGAAAAACGGAACCATTGTTCCTTTACTTGTTTCCTTGGCTCATTATCCTATAAAAAATTATGGCTAATCATTATACGGATCATCCCGAACTCCAATTTGAACTTCGCCATCCTGAGATGGAGCGTATTGTTGCGCTTAAAGAACGCGACTTCCGCGATGCGTCAGATTTTGACACTGCTCCCCTCGACTTTGAAGATGCGATGGATACCTATCAACGCACGCTCGATATTGTGGGAGAAATAGCTGGTACTATTATCGCTGACAACGCAGAGGGTGTGGACTTGGAAGGACCTCACCACGAAGGCAGTCGCGTGCGCTATGCGAGTGGCACTCAACGAAATCTTGATGCTATGGTGCAAGCTGGGCTCAATGGTATGACTATGCCACGTCGCTACAATGGCTTGAATTTTCCCATCACGCCTTACACGATGTGCGCAGAACTTGTTGCGGCTTCTGATGCTGGGTTTGGCAACATTTGGTCGTTGCAAGATTGCATTGAAACTTTATACGAATTTGGCAACGAAGATCAACACGCGCGCTTCATTCCTCGCGTGGCTGAAGGGGCTACTATGTCTATGGACTTGACAGAACCCGATGCGGGTAGTGACCTCCAAAGCGTGATGCTCAAAGCCACCTATTCTGAAGAAGAGGGTTGCTGGTTGCTCAACGGTGTGAAACGCTTCATCACCAATGGCGATGCAGATATTCACCTTGTTTTGGCACGCTCTGAAGAAGGTACTACCGATGGTCGTGGTTTGTCGATGTTTATCTATGACAAACGCAATGGCGGTGTGGATGTGCGCCGCATTGAAACAAATTGGGCATCCACGGCAGTCCTACTTGTGAACTGGTTTATAAAAACGCGAAGGCTGAACTCTGCGGTGCTACGCGTATGGGACTCATCAAATATGTGATGGCGCTGATGAACGGTGCACGACTGGGCATTGCTGCACAATCTGTGGGTTTGTCGCAAGCGGCTTACAACGAAGCTTTGGCGTATGCGCGCGAACGTGAACAGTTTGGTAAGGCTATCATTGAGATTCCGGCGGTATATGATATGCTGTCGACAATGAAAGCTAAACTAGATGCAGGTCGCGCTTTGCTCTATCATTGCGCACGCTGCGTGGATGTTTACAAAGCACTGGAAGACATTTCTCGCGAACGAAAGCTCACTCCCGAAGAACGCAACGAGATGAAGGCTTTCAACAAACTGGCTGACTCTCTCACGCCGTTGGCTAAGGGTATGAACTCTGAGTTCTGCAATCAAAATGCCTATGATGCGCTGCAAATTCACGGTGGTTCTGGCTTTATGATGGACTATCCTATTCAACGCATTGCGCGTGACGCTCGCATCACCAGCATCTACGAAGGAACAACGCAACTCCAAGTTGTGGCTGCCATTCGTTTTGTGATGAATGGTTCTTATTCTGCTCAGTTGCAAGAGTGGGAATCTAAAGAAGTGTCCGAAGAAATGCGTCCATTGCAGGCAGTTGCTCAGCGTCTTTCCTGCTTGTTCAACGAAGCTGTGGCGCGTGTGAAAGAAGTTGGCGAACAAGAATTTCAAGATCTCTGTGCTCGTCACTTGGTGGAAATGGCTGCGAATGCTTTGATGCTTCATCTTCTGCTCTACAACGCTTCGCAATCTCCTGAACTCTTTGCAAAATCTGCCCGTGTGTTTGCGAGATTTGCTGAATCTGAGGCTGCCAAACATCACCTCTTTGTGATGAGCCTTACCGCGGAAGAAGTGGAAGCTTATCGTCACAAATAGCATTTCTCTCTCTTTCAACTCCATCGTTGATTGGATCAACAGAGAATTTTCAGACGAATGGATACCGAGCCAGGCAAACTGATTGTCAGTAGAAGTAGGTTTGTTCGTATCGTTAAGGGGGACTGACTCCTCGACTTGCGCTATCGGATGCAAGCTGAAAATCTCTTTTTTCTCTCTCTCACTGAAGAATGGATTTCACATCCCCTAGTTAGGAGACTGAAATGTTAAATTCGGGAGGGGAAATGGTGCGAGTTTTCTTAGTACTGAAGGTTTTCTCCTCATTCTCTTTTCGACTTCCGTTTCCATCCATTGAACATTTCAAACGATCAAACAAGAAATAAGACTGAACCCAAATGCAGGTTCAGCCTTATGTATGTGTAAAGTCGCGTGAGATATTGATTTCGCGTGAAACCACGCAAACAGATTAGGGTGTTTTATAAAGGGCAAACTGCTGCGTTATTTTCGATATTCAGCTTTGGTCACGTACCTCAGTACGCTCCCTTCAGCCTCAATCTCAATGCCTTGCATTTTATCCCTTTATCAAATACCAAACGGAATTGCTGTATTATCGACTACGCTCAAATGTAATCTCGTAGAAATAAGGATGAGTGCGGTTCTGTGCCACGCTATGTCCTTCGGTGCTAGGGACAATAATGCGCACTTTTGCAATCTCATCATTAGCAGAAAGCTGACGTCCCAATTTTAGATAAGGCAGTGGAAGAAGCCAACCAGAAGGAACTTTCGTGCCATAGAATCTGCGCATGATGCCAGAAGTAAAGATACTGTGAGCGAACCACTGTTGTTTTGTAAGCTCATCACGTCGGGTGAAGCGGCATCGCTACCATAGAGGTTGCTGGAGCGAATGCTGTCGGTAGCAATGTTATACTCGATATAACGACATAACAACATGGCGTGTTCACCATTTTTGAGCGCAGAGCCTGTTCCGCGACGCACAAATTGTGCATAAACACCAGCCCCCGCAAAGAGTACATACTCATTTTTGCTCACATCGGTTGTGGTATCTTGGGCGAAGAATTGTGCTTCTGTGATTACCTTAATGTTTCCTGGCACATTCAGCAAGGTACGTTGGTATTCATTGTCCTGCACATTCGCTCCATGACTGAGGAATGAGTTAATCTGAGTATTTTCGCGCTCACGACGTTCGGCATAGGTTTCTTCCTTGTCACAAGAGAGGAAGGTGAAAGTCGCAACTAAGGCGAAGGCTATCGCAGAAAAAAAGCGTTGGATCATATTCAAAAATTAGAAAAATGGAGACAAACGTCTGTTTGAAAGAAGCAAAGTTACAAAAAACTTCTGGTACTATGCGGAATAATACGAGAAAAAGTCTGCTGCATCATCATACCTAGAAGCCTAAATCCAAACCAACAGAGAGATACTCATTGAATTGGAAGAAGCTAGAATTGTCTCTGCGCTTCACCCCATCATCAAATCTAGGAAAGAGAAACAACCTTGTAGAGAGATGCTTGTTGGCACGTAGGGCAATCGTGTTTTCCCACTCTGCTTGCACTTTCGAATAGCTTGTAAAGGCATAAAAACGAGTGCTCCATTGGAACCAACTATTGGGTGTCCAGCGCATATTGACCGTTACCGTGGAACCAAGATTCAAATGAGAATGCTTCCCTTTCTCCACACCATATCGCTCTGAAAGCGCAAGTCGATCTACGTATTTGTAGTTGGCAGCTATAGGCGACATCGTGGCAGAGACTTCAAACTTAGGAGTCTTATACTTGTAGTCCATACCGATGGAGAAGACCGTCTCAATAGGTGAAATAAAGTCTGAGAAAACGCGCGATTTGTTCGCTTGATAGCCTGGATAAAACTGCGTCCAGGTTTGAAGCATAGCCGTATAATACCAATGTTTGAAAGCTTCTAAGCCTAATTTATTGGTAAGGCGGAGCAGGTCGGCATTTGTTTTATACTTATGCAACGAATCTGACTGGGAAGTTTGGAAACCCAACTTCATCTCCAGCTTATTGGTAAACGTAAACTTCTGTTTATTGTCGTAGTTGGCTTCAAGAACAGCAGCAGTCAAGAAAGAGTTGTGATCTTCTCCACCTTTGTACCAGTTGTCAGAAACCAAGTACTGCATAAATTCCAAAGAGAAATTTCCCTTAAATGTCCAGAAATTTGGACGATGAATTTGCAGTGCTAAGGGTTCAAAGTCCTGCCATTGTGCCAACTGCTGTGCACTCACCTTAGGAGGAGTTGCAGGTTTTCCTTTATCAGTAGGCAAAGTCGAAGGTTTGCTACTACGGATTTATTTCTGTCGCCCTTATAATAGGACAAATTGTAGTGAACAAGCTCAGGATGCGTTGCATACGCGTACATCAACGCCTGCGCAATGCCACTTTGCAAAGAGGGCGAACCAGATTGCAACGAGCCCAATTCCAGTTGCACTGGAAAATGATAGAAGGTGCTGGATGCAAACAAGGGGAAATAATAAGGATTTTCAAGATTGTCTGTATCACTGGGCGCACTTGTTTCCAATGACTTATTCAGACTATCCAACGCCAAAGTATAACGTTGACCGATGGTAGTCAACGAATCCTCGAGCGCATTGGTGTGCACTTTAGTACTGCGCCGTGACGACTGCGCAAAACTTCCTAGGGTTAGGCTACAAAAGCTCAGCAAAATAGCTGTAAACTTCAAATTCATAGTCTTTGTATTGTCTGTTTAGCTCAAAATGTCCGTTTCTTTTTTCTGCTACTAGGGTGACATCCAGAGAGGGGCTGTGCACAATGCGTCTATCGCAGCATTTTATAAGAGAACCTCCAAAGAGCAATATCAAGAATGTATGCCTCGAGCATTGAGGGCAGCAGCATATTTGGCTGCATTCTTTTGGTGCTCAGCATAAGTGGTTGCAAAATTATGGCTACCTGAAAAATCCTCTTTAGCACACATATAGAGATAATCGTGAGTAGCGCGGTGCAACACAGCATTGATACTCTCTACTGATGGGATGCAAATAGGACCAGGGGGCAATCCTTTCTGTTTGTAGGTGTTGTAAGGACTATTCACTTTGAGGTGCTCATGCAAGATGCGACGCAAAGTGAAATCTCCCAGTGCAAACTTCACCGTGGGGTCGGCTTGCAAAGGCATATTTTGATTCAAACGATTCAGGTACATCCCTGCCACCATTGGTTTTTCGGGATTATACGCTGTTTCTTGTTCCACTATCGAAGCCACTGTTGTCACTTCGTCGGGAGTGAGTCCCAATGCTTTTGCCTCATTCGTGCGGCTCTTATTCCAAAAACTTTTATACTCTTGGTGCATACGCGCAAGCACCGATTGAGGACTAGAAGTCCAGAATATCTCATACGTGTTGGGCACAAAAAGACATAGGGCAGTAGCCGGAGTTTTGTGGTATTCTGCCAACAATGCACTATCATTCAAGGCAGCTTCAAAGTCTTCTGCACTCGCTTGAAAATTCTTGCCCAAGAAAATAGCCAAATCATGGTTAGTGCGTAACACAGGAATGGTGAGTCGCACAGGAGCTTGCTTGCCATTTCTCAGATTTCTATACACTTGCAAGATGGAAACAGAGTTTCCCACTTCATAGCGCCCCGCTTTGATGTGCTTAGGGTAACCTGTTACCACATTGAGCATTGCAAAAACAGGTCGTGCCAAGATGGAGCGATCGGGATTCGTCTTGACATAACAGAATCGATGGTATCGTCTTTATCTAGAAAAATGATACGCGATTCGCTCACAGAGAAATTACCAAACAAAGCTCGGCTCACAATGACAATGAATATCAATGCCAAAAAGATAATCAGATAAAGCTTCTTATTCTTTTCCATATAAAAAATAGAGAGATAGGTATGTCTTAACTACGAACGTATTCTCAAAACTACAGCAAAAACTCCGTCTATAAGAGGAATGACTCTGTCTGAAACCAGGCGAAGTTGCCAATATGCAGCGACAAAATTACACAAAAATATCGGTCTATGTGCAGTTTATTCTCGCTTTCTCCTTGCTAAGTCTCAAAAATATTGTACTTTTGCACATATCGTAGCTCTTTGCGCAAATAGATTATTTCTACTTTTTGCCATTTTTGAGCAGGAATATCCCATTTCAAATCTTGCTCCCCAAAGTTAGACATAACATCTACATTGTTTCAATGGAATACCAATATAAAGACTTTAATCGTCTAATTCAAGAAAGCCTTTGCACCCACTGGGATCGCAACGCGTTAACCGACTACAATGGTAGCACGTTACAGTATAAAGATGTAGCGCGCAAGATTGCAAAACTTCATATCCTTTTTGAGACTGCTGGCATTCACCCTGGTGATAAAATCGCGATTTGTGGCCGCAACTCCTCACAGTGGGCGGTAGCTTTCTTAGCAATCCTCACCTATCGTGCAGTGGCAGTGCCCATCCTCCACGAGTTTAAGCACGAACAAGTGCACAACATTGTCAACCACTCCGAAGCTCGTTTGCTCTTCGTTGGAGATATGGTGTACAATGACCTCAAAGGTGATAAAGAAGAATATTTGGCAGAAGAAATGCCCAATCTTGAGGGGATCATCTACATCCCCGACTTCATGCTCAAATTGAGCCGCAACGAAGAACTCACTGCTGCTCGCGAACGTCTTAATGCTCTCTATGGTGAGCGCTATCCCAAGTACTTCCGCAAAGAGCACGTTGTCTACCGCGAGGCTCCTAATGGTGAAGACTTAGCGATGATCAACTACACCTCTGGTACAACTTCTAATTCTAAAGGTGTATTGATTCCCTATCGTGCTGTATGGTCTAATTATGAGTTTGCGACTGAAGTACTTGGAGACAAGGTGAAACCAGGAGATAGCATCATCTCTATGCTCCCCATGGCTCACATGTATGGCATGGCTTTTGAATTCCTCTTTGAATTCCTCTTTGGTCTCCACGTACATTACCTTACAAGCAAACCAACTCCGACGATTATTGTTCAAGCCTTTGCAGCTGTCAAGCCTAAAGTGGTCATTAGCGTACCCCTCATCATTGAGAAAATCATCAAGAAGATGGTGATGCCCAAACTGGAGACGCCTTCAATGAAGATTCTTTTACGTTTGCCCATCATCAGCGACCGCATTTTGACGAAGGTAAAAACGGCTATCCAACAAGTATTTGGTGGAGAATTCTACGAAATCATCGTTGGGGGTGCGGCTCTCAACAAAGAAGTGGAACAATTCCTTCACCGTATTGGCTTCAACTACACCGTCGGTTATGGTGCCACAGAATGTGCACCCATCATCACCTACGAAGACTGGAGTAAGTTTGCACTTGGCTCATGTGGTAAGGCTGCGCCTCGCATGGAAGTGCGTATCGACAGTCCCGATCCCACACACGTAGTTGGTGAAATCCTCGCACGTGGTGCCAACGTAATGTTGGGATACTATAAGAATCCCGAAGCGACAGCCCAAACCATTGATGCCGATGGTTGGTATCACACGGGCGACTTGGGCGTCCTCGATGCAGAAGGCAACCTCTATATCCGTGGTCGCAGCAAAAATATGCTTCTCGGTGCAAGTGGACAAACATCTATCCCGAAGAAATCGAAGACAAGCTCAACACGCTTCCCTTTGTCATGGAGAGCATTGTGATTCAAAAAGGAGAAAAGCTCTATGCGCTGATTCATCCTGATTATGACGAAGCGCAAAAGGCAGCTCTTAGCGAAGAAGACCTCCAAAAACAAATGGAAGAAAATCGCCGCGAACTCAACGCAATGGTCAATAGCTACGAGCAAATCTCTGGTTTCCGTCTCTATGAAGAAGAATTTGAGAAAACGCCCAAGCGTTCTATCAAACGCTTCCTCTATGCTGATGCTGAAATTTAAGCTAAGCATCATTTTTCGACATATTTGTATCGCATTCCTTACAAAAGAGCTTTGTTGGCAAAACCAACAAAGCTCTTTCCGCGATACTAACCCTAGACAATTTTTCACGACACTTACATGAGTCATTCATCATCGCTATCTACTTCATTCAACAAACGCTTCTTTAGCCATTTGTGCAGTAGCGCTGGTAACATTACCACATTTTGCAGATGTCATTTCTCCTGCTACAGCCTTAGACATCGCACGTCAATATGTACAAGTCAAGGCTCAAGATAAGCAACGAATCAAGACCCTATCCGCTCATCATAACCGCAAGCCCCGCAACTCTAAGCCAGCTCCATATTACCTTTTCAACGACGCAAAAGGTCAAGGCTTTGTATTGGTGGCAGGCGACAATGCTATGGGTGAGGTATTGGCTTATAGCGACCAGCACAATCTTGACATCACCGCACTCAACCCTGGCGCTCGCTATCTCCTCGAAGCCTATCAACAGACCTTTACAGCTTTGCAGCAACATGCTCCACAGATGCAGAGAACGTATACGACTTCCGCTGCTGCCGACAAAGTGTTGCCCCTGCTCAAGACCCAATGGAACCAAGACTTTCCCTACAATCTGCAACTCGGACCAGACCTGAACAGTCCCTATCCTTATTCAGGCTGTGTCGCCACTGCAGTAGCACAAATCATGGCGTTTCACAAATGGCCCGAAAAGGGCGTGGGAAAAGCAGCCTACACCGTGACGCACTATCAAGACCGACTCTCGGCAGACTTCTCAAAATCGCAATACGATTGGCACCTCATGCGCGATGAGTATCGCTCAAAGTCTACACCAGAGCAGCAACAAGCAGTAGCCTTGTTAATGAAAGATGTGGGTATTGCCACCCAAATGCAATACACCCCTTGGTATAGTGGTACCCTCTCTTGGAATGCTAAAGAGGCGCTCCAAGAGCACTTCCAATATGATGTTGCCATTCTTTCTAAATCAGCAGAAGGAACACACTTCGCACAGATTGTGCACAAAGAAATCAGCAACGGCTATCCAGTATATTTATCTGGCTTTCAAACGGCTGGTAAAAATGGACATGCCTGGGTGGCTGATGGATACGACGAAAAGGGACTCACCCACATGAACTTCGGATGGGGAGGCTCAGCCGATGGATATTACTCCATCAATGCCATCAATGTGCAAAATTCCGGAGCAGAGTTTAACGGACAAGCCCTCAGTTTCAGTAAAGGTATGGAAGCCATTTTAATCCATCCGCTCAAGAATGGCACTAGCACCCTACCCACGGAGTTTAAAAAGTCGTCGCCCTAAGCTCACTGGAAACGAAGGCACAGAATTTCGACTCGTGAATTCTCAATCCAAAATTCAACCTCAACAACAGCCCTTGCAGGTATCTCTCAATACATCTACAATAGTGGTGCGTCCTTTGAGGGAAAAAGTCGGTTTGGTCATCTACAGCGAGCAACAGCAAATGGTGAAAGACCCTGTTTACAATGCCACAATGCTCAGTTTGCCCAACTCCGGTCTTTACCAAGCTCCCCTGACCTTTAATCTCGATGTCAACCAACTGCCCGACGGTCGCTACAGCATCGTTCCTATTTGCCAGCCTAGTGCACAAGCCAATTCGACTCAATTCTTCCCCATTCGTAAGATGCCCAATTTGGCCTTTAAAAAAATCGAAGCAGGCAAAGCCCACATCTTACGCGAATTTTACACCGGTGCAGGTTATGAATGGGATGGAAAGCCCGTCAGTGCAACCCCACTGCGTGCGGGAGAGTCTACAAAACTGTTGTGCCCGATCCACATTCTTCAAGCAGCATACAAACGTTCCACATTGAAGTTGTCGTTGCTCAATGCAGACAACGTGGTAGTGTACACCGCACAGACTCATCCTGACGAGGTGGAAATGTCAGATTTCCAAACTAGTCAAATTGCGCTTAACATCGACCTCCCTTCTGATTTCACTCCTGGAACTTACAAGGTGAAGGCGCAAATGCTTTGGGCAAAAGATGCACTGATTCAACAATATGAAGACCTCTGGTTGGACGTGCAGGAAGCGGACAATCACACGACCACGACGCTTGAGGTGAAGCCTCCATTGCAGACTTCTCAACTCTTGGTTTTGAGAACTGCATTCTTAGACGGTTCAGGTGAGGCTTATGCTCAGAACCAGATTCCAATGAATCAGAACTTCACCTTTGCTCTATCTGTAAAAAACAAGAGCAACGCCCCATTTAAGGGCAAGCTCAAATGCTATTTTGAGGAACAAGCCACAGGAGTAAGAATTCCACTCGTATCCAACTTCCTCGACAACACCTCTATCAATGGCAACCAGGTTAGACTTCTCCAGTCAGGCTGGCTGAAAAACGACAAACTTACGGTCAATAACAACAAGCCTTACACCCTTGTCGTTGTACAACAACTGGAAAATGGTGACCAAATAGAAGTTCCGTTTTCAGTAGGCATTAGTCGCACTTACTGGTTCAAAAACTCAATTTATACACCTAATTCGTCTGAGACTTACGTGCCACAACCTAAAGAGTTTTTCACTCTAAAACTCCCTACGAAATCAACCTATGTAGTAGCACCAAGCCCAGAAAATATTGAAGAGAGCAGCCTCAGCACTTCACAATTGAACGATGAAGCGACACAGCTACGTGCCATCTTCTACCGAGAAGGCGATTACATCATTTCGCTCGCCACGGGACGCATGCTCCAATGGAACGCTACAGAACAAGACTGGAACCAAGTGCTCACCTTCGCTCCCGAAGGACAAAAAGGAAGTCCTCTCCACTGGGTGCAACAAGATGCTCAAATTCGTCCGCGCGGCACGAACAATTCAGACATCACTCTTGCCACCCCAATGATCGCAGAACGAGTGAACGACCTGCCCATCACCCTGGCTCCTCACGGCATGGCTAGTTTTTACACCCCCGTGCAAGGCACCATCATAGGTGCCACAGCTTTCCGCGCCACCATCAACCAAGATGGACAACTCGAATTGCACAAGATTACTGGTGAAATCCCTGCCAATACAGCCTTCTTGGTGAAAAAAAGACTGGGCTCACCACGTGCATTTCCAAATCAGTCTTGGCAAGAGCCCCGTCCCAGCCTTTACCACAGAGGAAAATGTGCTCAGCGGCTCTGTCTTCACCCCTCAACTTGCAACCTCTGCAATAGTATATGCACTCTCTGGCGAGGAACAAGCCTTTACCGCTTAGAGGCTTTGCAACGTCCCTTCCGTGCCTACATCGTACGCTCAACAACGCTAGACTACAACCCCATTTTCAAGATTAACCCTACGGGAATCGAGGCAGTCACTCCATTGCCCATTGAGCATGCCCCTCTCTACGAACTCTCTGGACGCCGTATTGCAGATCCTAAGTCCGGACAAATTTTGATTGTAGGTGGACAAAAGGTGCTGTACTAAGCCTTTTCGTTCCATCACCCCCCCACTGGAGAAGGGATAGCACGGAGAAGGAGCCTAAAATCTCCCACGTTTCTAAAAAAAACTCCCACGAAATTTAGAAAATCTCCCACGTTTTTCAGAAAACGTGGGAGATTTTTTTGTATAACTCCGACATCTTTTCAATACCCTAGTTGCTGACACTTGACCCATTTGCATCCTTTCACAATTCTCTATTTTATCATTATCTTCCTCGCGCGCGCGTACGTAACAGGAATTTTGACCTTTTTGCTTTCACAACCTTCACAGATTTCATTGTAACGCACTATCACACAAACGCTTACAGCCTCCTTTCGGACATTTTTTAAGACTTGGCAAAAAACCAAGGTATTCAGAATGGAAATCTCTACGTTGAACTTCTCCAAGTTACAAGAGCATCTAAGAAAACTTGTCGCATGCAACGGCTCGTTTATGTGAAGGTTGTGAAAGCAAAAATGCAAAGTTGCTAGGGAATGCGGCGCGCGTCACGCGTACGCGCGAGAAACTGTACTCCTTTTGCCAGACAATACAGCAGCACCAGGTGAAAGATATAGGTGAACAAGCACTTTTTGATTTCGCTGTTCACCAGCTCTTAATAATTCGATGTTTTTTGAACCTTCACCATTGACATCTCTACACTACAAAAAGAGCGGCTTCAGTGATTTTCTCCTCAAAAAACTAGCATTTTTCATTCTTTTAAGTCAGATTTTCTCACTTTCGGTGCTTTGCTACCCATATCTATAGAGGGAGTGCAGCTCATGAAGCACGCAAATCATTGCTTGTAGCAACACCCTCCTTGCACACCTCACCCATAATCTGCTATACAAAAACACAAGTTTCCGTATCCTCCAGCAGTCAAATCGTTAAATTTTCACCTTTCACCGCATTTTTCTTGAAAAAGATTTGGTACTCTCAAAAGAAACTCAGACATTCGCAGTGTAACACAACACTATTACACCAAAACACAGGAATTACTCCTATGATTTGGACAAATCATAAAACATAGAATTTCTATGATAACGATACAAAACCTCCACTTCAACTACGGCAAGTCTGCCTACAAGGTATTTGAAGACTTCACCTTGAACATCCCCAATGGTAAAATCATGGATTACTTGGCAGAAATAGTACGGGCAAGTCTACCCTACTCTATCTCATCTCAGGACTACTCCGTCCCAACCAAGGCATGATGCTCGTAGATGGCTACGTTTCTCAAGACAGACATCCCGAAATGTTGCAAGACATCATGATTGTCCCCGAAGAAATAGACCTTCCTGCAGTTAGTTTCAAAGACTTTATCCGCACCAATCGTGTGTACTATCCCAACTTCTCAGAAGAGGTATTGCATCAAGTGCTTCGCGATTTTGATATTCCCGCAGAATTTAATCTCACTGCGCTCTCTATGGGACAGAAAAAGAAGGTGTTCATGGCTTTTGCCCTCGCCACTTGCACTAAATATCTGCTCATGGACGAACCCACCAATGGTCTGGACATCCCCTCCAAGATGCAATTCCGCCGAACCCTCGCTTCGCAGATGAATGAAAATCGCACCATCATCGTTTCTACCCACCAAGTGCACGATGTGGAACAACTCATTGACCATGTGGTGCTCATCGAAGGCACACACTTACTGGTAGATAACTCCACCACCGAATTGAGCAAACTACTACGCTTTGAACAACGCCCTTATGGAGCACCCCTCGATGACGCACTCTACGTGGAGCCCTCACTCTCAGGTTCTGCAGTCATCACACCCACTAAAGGCCGTGAAGAAACTCCCATCAATCTGGAGCTACTCTTTAATGCCATCGTACAATATCCTGACTTGCTTCACCAAGCAGAAGCAGCGAATAATGAGACTATAGCCTCATTCTAATTTTGTTTCACCTCTAAAACATACTCGATTATGGATTTCCACAAAATTAATTTCCAACGTGTTGGATGGTTATTACGCCAAAATGTGGTGGAACATTGGAAGACGCATTTGCGTTATTACCTCGGACTCCAAGTTGGCTTTCTCATTGCCCTCCTTCTTTTCATCTACAATGTCTTGCAGGTCTTCACCAATGGCTACAATGAAGAGGATACCTACGAAGCATTAGGAATAATGGCGCACAGCATGGCTAGCATAGGCTGCATAACCCTCTATGCGGCATTCATATTTAGTGCTTCAGCTGTATTTTCGCTAAAAACAGAACGCAGCAAAAGGATCGTTCAACTGATGACTCCAGCCACAACGGCAGAAAAAGTGCTTTCGCGTTTTATTCTCTATAATCTCGGAGCTATTGTGCTTTCCTTTAGTGCACTTCTCTTCACAGACTTAGTAGGTTTTTTTGTGGTGGAAGCCTTTGATTTAGATTATGTGTGGTTTACCCCCAAGATGCTAGCCAATATCTGTGACAGTTTGGTGATTCCACCATTTTCCTCAGAAGATTTCCAACCTCTGCTAGGTTCATGGAGCTTACGCAGCTTACCCATTTTCTCTATCGTCGTATTATGGAGCTTTTATCTCTGGGGTGGCGCAGTCTTTCGTAAAAAGTCATTTATTATGACTTCCTTGTTCTGCTTCATCATCTTTGTCATCTTTTCGGTTATCGCGACATCTGTGATCGTCTATTATTCCGAGATTTATAGCTGGTATGACAATGAAAGTAAATTGATTGTGAACATCGTGTTTACTACATATTACTTAATTGGCTGGGTATGGCTCGCAGCGAATATCTATTTCGGCTATCGCATCCGTAAACGTGCCTCGCTCATGCCTCGCCATTGGGTGGGACAATAATTTCTAGTTTTCTATTTTCTAACATACAACAAAATGAATTTCCGCGACGGACAACCCATCTATCTGCAAATTGCAGAACGCTTGATGGACGAAATCCTCGCAGGACAGTACTCCGCCGATGAACGTGTGCCTGGCGTGCGTGACTATAGCGCACTACTACAGGTGAATGTAAACACCACGGTTAAGGCTTTCGACGTATTGGTGCAGAAAGGTATTCTCTACAACAAACGCGGCTTAGGCTCCTTTGTTAGTCCAGATGCAATACAAATCATTAGTGATTTACGACAAGATGATTTGCTCAACCAATTACTTCCTGATTTGGCGCACCAAATGCAACACCTCGGAATTCCTATCAGTAAGGTGGTCGAACGCTTGCAACAACTGATTTCTCAACGACAAGAGGGGCAGAACAGTATGGCGCAAACAACAAGCATTGTTTAGGCATTTCGATACTATCCTCGTAAGATTTCTCCAACACAAACTAACTATTCAACACAATAACTCATCCTAATGCTTCATCCTATGAAACGAATGATATTCACTCTCACTCTCGGTCTTTTGACCGCCGTAACTTTCGCTTCGTGTCGACGTATGGCATACCATCTACAATCGATAGATTTGAAATCATCTTCCACCTCGTCTGCTCAAAGAGGAGGTACTCGCACCGTAGGTCGCTTGCCTCACTTCGATGGCGTGACCGTGAGCAATGGCATCACGCTGAAATATGTGGCAGAAGGCACACCCAGCATCACAGTAACAACAAGTAACATCTCACCTTCAGACGTGATGGTGCGCGTGGACGATGACGAATTGAAAATCAACTATTCCAACGCAATTCAGGTGGCAAACGAGAAAACCGTGGTCACTATCACGGGCTATGCTATCAAAGACTTTGAGCTCGACAATGGCGGTATGATAGACATCGCTCAACCGCTCAATGTGGGTGGCAAACTTAGTTTTGAACTCAACAATGGCGGCACAATCAAATTGGTGAGTGCTAAGGCATCGGAATTGGATGTGGAAGTGAACAACGGTGGTACATTCCAAATCGGAAATGTGGAAGTGGCCAAGTTGGAAATGGACGTGAATAATGGTGGCAACATCAACGTGAACGGTGCTACAGTGAGCGAATCTGATGCCGAAGTTTCGAATGGCGGTGATATTGCACTGGTGGGCACTGCCAATGTGAGTAAATATCAAATCAACAATGGCGGAAAGATTCAAGCAGAACGTTTGAAGAGCAAACGCGCTGCTGTGGAAATCTACAATGGCGGTACGCTCCACTTCAACGCACAAAGTGTATTCAAACAAGCAGTGATGAACGGCGGTCAGGCTCAAAATCATTTCAAATAAACCCAAAGGCTGTTGTAAAAGACAACACCAGACAACACCTTATTCTATTTCTTTTGCTCTGGACACCTCATTGCCCACCGCACGGCACTGAGGTGTCTAAGTATTAGTATACCATTCAGCTTCGTGCATTAGACAGTCACGCTTCACAACCATTCTATTAAAGTTCTACTTTATGATTCACATCGAAAATCTACACAAGACTTACTATGCTGCTCAGCCATTGCACGTGCTAAAAGGCATAAACCTCGATATAGATGAGGGTGACTTCGTGAGCATCATGGGAAGTTCTGGTTCGGGGAAATCTACCCTACTCAATATTCTCGGTATTCTCGACACCTATGATGAGGGCAACTACTACATCGGTGGAACGCTCATTAAAAACCTCTCAGAAAACAAAGCTGCCGACTATAGAAATCGTATGATTGGCTTTATCTTCCAATCATTCAATCTCATCAATTATAAGACGGCACTTGAAAACGTGGCACTTCCGCTTTACTACCAAGGGGTATCGCGCAAAAAGCGAAACCTGATTGCGATGGAACACCTCGATCGTTTGGGACTCAAAGATTGGGCACATCATTTGCCCAACGAATTGTCGGGTGGACAGAAACAGCGTGTGGCGATAGCACGTAGCATCATCACTAATCCGCAGATTCTGTTGGCAGACGAACCCACTGGAGCCTTAGACTCCACGACCTCGGGTGAGGTGATGCAATTACTCACCGATCTCAATGCTGAAGGACGCACCATCATTGTGGTGACCCATGAAAGTGGTGTGGCTTACCGCACAAAACGCATCATTCACCTCTCGGATGGCGTGATTGGGCGCATCGAAGAAAATGATCCCAATGCGCTGCAACCTTTTGGAGATTTGATGAAATAGTCTCATCTCCCAACCCTATGACTATTTCAAGAAAGTTTGCTTTTCTTGTCACTCCTATAACGTAGCGAACTATGTGGCACGACATTTTCATACGACTCCAACAAAACAAGCTCCGCACTGCGCTCACAGGCTTGAGTGTGTCGGTGGGTATCTTTCTGCTCATCGTCCTCCTCGGAGCAGGCAATGGACTGATTCATGCCTTTAATCACAACAATCAGATGTTTAGCACCGATGCTATATCCATCTACCCGGGCTATACATCTAAGCCCTTCAAAGGTTGGAAAGAAGATCGCAACATTAAATTTGACAACATAGACGTTGACAACACAGCGATAGTGGCAAAGAACAAAGTGAAGTCTACTGCTGGCAAACTAACTAGCTCAGAAAAAACAGCTTCTGCACACCAACATTATTTCAAAACAACCCTATACGGACAATCTCCTGAAGCTTACAATATAGAAAGGTTATCCCTCGCAAAAGGACGATATATCAATGAACTAGACCTCAAAGAGCAACGTAAAGTGGTGGTGATGCCTGACTATAGTGCAGAAGAAACATTCGGCAGCATTGAGGCAGCTATTGGCGATTATCTGAACATCGACTCTGTGGCCTACCAAGTGGTGGGAGTGCTGGAGTCGAATGGTAATAAAGGACAGAGCCGATGCCATATCCCTTTTACCACATATCGTACCATCTTTCACACGGGCTTTGATATTCCAGAAATTGTGGTACAAACTTATAAGCCTGAAGTAGATGAATCTTTTGAGGCTTTGAGAGCGGCATGGTGTAAGAGTTTAGGGGCTCGCCATGATTTCGCAGAAGACGACGAAAGTGCAGTATGGATATCCAGTGTAGCTCAAGGAGCAAAAGAGCAAAATTTAGCTTTGACGATGCTCCAACGTGCATTGTGGGTGATTGGGTTGCTCACGCTGATGAGTGGTGTGGTGAGTATTTCTAACATTATGCTCATCACCGTAAAAGAAAGGACTAAAGAATTTGGTATCCGCAAAGCACTGGGTGCACGTCCCTGGGCGATACTACGCAGTGTACTCGCAGAAAGCGTTATCATCACGCTATTCTTTGGCTACATCGGTCTTGTAGCTGGAGTTGCTGCCACCGAATGGATGAATGTAGTGTCAGGGCAACAAGTCACTGAATTTCTCAATTTCAGATTCTACACCTTTCTTGACCCCACGATTGACATGAGCGTTGCCTTCTCTGCTTTGTTGACACTCATCATTGCTGGACTCTTGGCAGGCTTCTTCCCTGCACGACGAGCGGTAAAAATCAAGCCCATTACAGCACTCAATGCCAAATAACTCCAAAATTCAAGACTATGACTATATTTGATCTCGACAAATGGTCTGAAATCTGGCAAACCCTGAGTCGCAACAAATCGCGCTCCTTGCTCACTGCCTTCGGAGTATTTGGGGCATCTTTATGCTCACAATCCTCATGGGTGGCAGTAATGGTTTTCGAGCAATACTAGAAGCCAACTTCAATGGTTTTGCACAAAACTCGTATTTCTTCATGCCGGGGAAAACGACAAAACCCTATAAGGGATTCCAAGTAGACCGCTCTTGGATGTTGCACTTGAGCGATGTGGATGCGCTCCCCAAACAAGTGCCAGGGGTGAAACTCGCTACGCCTATGGTGTTGGGACTCTTCACAGAAATGACCCACAAGCAACATAAGGAGAATGTATCCCTGAAAGGAGTATATCCCAACTATGATCAAATTGAAAATCCTCACATCGTGATGGGGCGCTTCATTCAGATGGCAGATGTGGTGAATCAGCGACGTGTATGTGTGCTCAGTAAAAACATTGCATCGCGACTCTTTCCCAACGACCCTAACCCTCTAGGAAAGTACGTACAATCTGGTGGTATGTATCTGCAAGTGGTGGGGGTGTCTCACATCATCAGTAACTTTGGTGTGGGTGGGAATAGCAGCTATTCGGTGTTTATCCCTTTCTCTGTAGCTCAAAACTTAACGAAATCAGGCAATGACATCGCTATTATCGGAGTGGTGGTGAAAGATAATGTGTTGATCAGCAGTATTCAACCACAAATGGAAAGATTTCTGTGAACGACACTCTGTGGATCCTACAGACACCGCAGCCTATATGAGCATCAACATGGAATCGATGTTTCAAATGGTGACAGCGCTGTTTTCGGGCATCAACATCCTTGTATGGCTCATTGGTGTCGGCACCTTGCTCTCTGGCGCCATTGGTATCTCCAACATTATGATGGTAGTCGTGAAAGAGCGCACTACAGAAATCGGTATTCGCCGCGCCATCGGTGCCAAACCACGCGACATCCTCTCTCAAATTATGACAGAGAGTGTGGTCATTACTCTACTTGCTGGCATAGGTGGCATCATTATATCGGTGTGGATTTTGAGCGGTATAGACATAGCTGCACATTCTATGACGGAATCTTACCCGAGTGGCGGATTCTTCATCAGTTTCCCAGTAGCGGTTGGAGCATTGTTTGCCCTTTCCATCATTGGTGTTTTAGCAGGCATAGCTCCTTCGCTTCGAGCACTTGCCATCAAACCGATTGACGCTATCCGAGATGAATAAGAGTCGTCTGGCACAACCTCATTCTTTCCTCATATTCCTAATAACAAGTTATATTCTTGCATCATGAAAAAAGCGATTAAAATCATTGGTCTCATCCTTCTTGGAGTGATTTTTATTGGCACCTTTGTCTTCCTCTACAATAAGACACAAAAGAAAGAAGCAACTTTTGAAGAGATTGCTCCTGCCTACAACGACCTTCAACGCACCACCGTGGCAACGGGGACGATAGAACCTCGCAACGAAGTGGACATTAAACCACAGATTTCTGGCATCGTGGCTGAACTCTACAAAGAAGCTGGACAGTCGGTGAAAAAAGGTGAGCTGATAGCTCGTGTGAAAGTGATTCCAGACATGAGCTCGCTCAACTCTGCAGAAAATCGCGTGCGATTGGCGCAACTGAACTTAGCGCAAGCTCAACGCGACTACAACCGCAACAAACAACTCCACGATCAGCAGCTCATTTCTACCGAAGAGATGGAGAAATCGCACTTGGCGCTTCGTCAAAACAAAGAAGAATTGGCGAATGCAACAGAGGCACTGCAGATTCTTAAAGAAGGTGTGAGCCGCTCTATGGCAGCACAATCCACAACGATGGTTCGCTCTACCATTGACGGCATCATCCTTAATGTCCCTGTGAAAGTGGGTAATTCAGTAATCATGAGCAACACCTTCAACGAAGGTACAACGATTGCGACGGTGGCAAACATGAAAGACTTGCTCTTCAAAGGCACCATTGACGAAACAGAAGTGGCTTTGCTCACAAACGGAATGTCCATGGACATCTCCGTCGGTGCTTTGCCCGATGCTACGTTGTCTGCAAAGTTAGAATTTATTGCCCCTAAAGTGAGCTCTGGCACTCAAAGCAATCAGTTTGAAATCAAGGGAGCTATAGCTCCCAACAGTGGTCACCAACTCCGCGCTGGCTATAGTGCCAACGCAACCATCGTATTGGGAGGCTCGCAAACACGTGCTCACCGTGCCCGAAAGTGCGATTGTTCACGAGAACAACAAGACCGTAGTTTATGTGGTGACAAGCAAGACAGGCGCTGTTCCTCAAACTTTTGAACGTCGCGAGGTGACTGTTGGCTTGTCCGATGGCGTAAACATTGAGATTATCAAAGGACTTACCACTAAAGACCGTGTACGCGGCAACCAACAAGAAGCAACGACAGACCAATAACCCTAATGGTTGGTCATATTCTTAAGGTTTTATCACTCATACACTAGCCTCGATTATGAAGAAAATCATATTTATGCTCCTCACAGCAGGCTTTCCGCTAATGGTGGGCGCGCAAACCCTCACGTTGCGCCAATGCATAGACCGCGCTGTGGCACGCAATGTCAGTGTGCGACAAGCGCAAGTGGGACAACAGCAGCAAAAGATAGCCTTGGAGTCTGCCAGACAAGCTAGACTTCCCCAAGTGGGTGCTAGTCTTAACCAAAATCTTTCACTTGGACGCGGACTCACCGCCAACAACACCTATGATACGCGCAACACCTACTCTTCTTCCTTGGGAGTGCATGCCGATATGCCACTCTTTACGGGCTTTCGTATTGGCAACGAGCGCAAACGCGCAGAACTCAATCTGAAAGCAGCCACAGCAGACATCGAACGACTGAGTGAAAGCCTGGGATTGCAAGTGACACAAGCCTATTTCCAAGTGCTCTACCAACAAGAATTGCTGCAACAAGCAAAGACTAACTTACAGCTATCTCAACTCCAAGAGAGTCGTCTTGTTGGTTTGATTCAGGCAGGCAAGGCGGCACAAGTGGAACTCAGCGAGGCACAATCGCGAGTGGCTCAAGACCAAGCCTCTATTGTGCAAGAAGAGAGTCAATATAACTTGGCATTACTCGAACTCTCCCAACTGCTTGAGTTCTCTACACCAGACAGTTTGCACATTGCTTCGCCTGCATCACTTCAACTTCCTCATCTGCCAGAAAGTGCCGATGCAGTGTTTGCACTCGCACTTCCTCAGCGTCCTGCACTGCAAGTGGCAAAACTTCGCACAGAAGCTGCACAAATGGGAGTGAAGGTGGCACGTTCGGGTTATCTTCCTTCCCTCTCCCTCTCTGCTGGTCTAGGCACTAATTACTACAACACTTCTGGATTTACCAACGAAGCATTCAATAGACAGATTCGCAACAACCTTGCTTCTTCTCTTGCACTCTCATTGAGCTTTCCCATCTTTGATCGATACAGCACGCGCAATAGTGTGAAACAGGCAAAACTCGAAGTGGTGAATCAACAACTGGAGGAAGAAAATCTCAAAAAAACGCTGTATAAAGAGATTCAAAACGCATATTATAATGCGGTGGCAGCACAACAAAAGTGGACTGCAGCAAAGACGGCAGAGCAGGCTTCGGAAACCACCCTCAATCTCGTGACGAGGAAATACGAAGCTGGGAAAGCTAATGGCACGGAATACGACGAAGCCCGTAAAAAACACACTAACGCTGCTACTCAACGGCTCACAGCTTACTACGACTATATGTTCCGTACCAAGATTCTGGATTTCTACGCTGGCGAACCGCTGCAATAATGGGCAGACACCTATCATCGCTTAGCATCATCATATAAGCGTTGCCTTGCCCACCCTGCCTTTGCCTTTCTAGATCACAGACAGCGCTCTGCAGAATTCCGAATAAATGGAAAGATGCTCCTACTAGCCATCAAAAACCTCCGAGTTTTCAAATGAAAATTCGGAGATTTTTCAACTATTCCTGCATAAGTAATGAGAATATATGGAAGAGGCATCGAAAAATATCACTAGATCGTAGAAAATAGTTGGCGGATAATCTTAATACCAAATAAAATGCGTATCTTTGTAAAGTCAAACAGACAAACGACCTAGTCGATAATATATTATATCAAAAACAACATATACACTATCTTTCCACCATGAGAGTTATCATCGAACCCGATTACGCAAAATTGTCGCAATGGGCTGCTGATTACGTTGTAAACAAGATCAACGCAGCAAAGCCAACCGCAGAAAAACCCTTCGTTTTGGGATTGCCCACTGGTTCTAGCCCCATTGGCATGTACAAAGCCATCGTGAAGGCTTACCAAGAAGGTCGCGTAAGCTTCAAGCATGTTGTTACCTTCAACATGGACGAATATGTTGGTCTTCCTGAAGAACACCCTGAAAGCTACCACTCTTTCATGGCTACTAACCTCTTCAACCACATCGACTGCCCCAAAGAGAATATTCACCTCCTCAATGGCAACGCTGAAGATTTGGCAGCTGAGTGCGCTCACTATGAACAAATGATTGCCGAATTTGGTGGCATCGACCTCTTCCTCGGTGGCATTGGACCTGACGGTCACCTTGCTTTCAACGAGCCTTACTCTTCTCTCAACAGCCGCACACGCGAAAAGACACTCACAACTGACACTCGCATCGCTAACAGCCGTTTCTTCGGTGGCGACCCTAATGCTGTTCCTGCTACCGCTCTCACTGTAGGTGTTGGCACTGTGATGTCTGCTAAAGAAGTACTCATCCTCTGCAACGGCCACAACAAGGCGCGTGCTTTGCAAGCTGCTATCGAAGGTCCTGTATGCCAAGCTTGGACCATCTCTGCTTTGCAAACTCACCCTCACGGAATTATCGTATGTGACGAGGCGGCTTGCGAAGAAATCAAAGTAGGTACTTACAAGTACTTCAAAGACATCGAAAAGGATAACTTGTAATCCCTACACTTTATCACTTCTCTCCCTTTCTTAGCGTGTCTTTGCTCCGCCTTCTCATAGGTGAGCAAAGACACGTTGCTGTTTTTAGAAGACTGTTCGTCTTGCAAGGAAGCCCAGTGACTTCGATGTTCAACCCTCGTACTTCTGAAAACAGATACGCTCACTTTGCTTCTCGGAGCAAAGATTTTTCACCTTTTTTCCATAGACATGCACCCTATTCATCTGATGCCTAAACCTGCTGGTTCGGCGTGCAATTTGGACTGCACTTATTGCTATTATCTCGAAAAACAAAAACTCTATGCAGCGTCTGGCAGACAGGAGATGAGCGATGAGTTGCTGGAGAAATACATCCATGATTATATTGCAACGCAGCCCACCGACAACGTGCTTTTCACTTGGCACGGTGGCGAACCACTTGTGCGTCCTATGAGTTTCTACGAACGTGCCCTTCGTCTGCAAGAGAAACATGCACAAGGAAAGACCATTGAGAATGCGTTGCAAACCAATGGAACTCTACTCACGCTAAACTGGTGTAACTTCCTAAAAGACAACAACTTTCTAGTCGGCATATCCATTGATGGAACGCAAGAAATGCACGACCATTATCGAATATCAAGATCGGGACGTGGCACCTGGCGACAAGTGATGCGCGGAGTGGAGCTTCTGCAACGCTGTGGTGTGGACTGGAATGCGATGGCTGTGGTGAATGACTTTAATGCACAACATCCCTTAGAGTTTTATCGCTTCTTCAAAACCATTGGTTGCGATTACCTGCAATTCACACCTATTGTGGAGCGCATCTATCGCCATCCAGACGGAAGATTGCTGGCTTCTCCTATCGAAGGATTGACAACTGCGGAAATGGCTCCTTTTAGTGTCTCACCCAAAGCGTGGGGTAACTTCTTATGCACCATTTTCGATGAATGGGTGCGCCATGATGTAGGAGAATTCTTCGTACAAATGTTTGATTCTACCTTAGCTGGATGGATGGGAGTCCCTGGAAGTCTATGCACTATGGCAGAAACCTGTGGTCATGCCACAGCGATGGAACACAATGGCGACGTTTATGCTTGTGACCACTATGTATTCCCCGAATTTAAGTTGGGAAATATCATGGAGAAATCGCTAGCATCTATGGTTTATAGCCCAGAACAACAAGAATTTGGAGAGAACAAACGTAAACTCCTCACGCAGCAATGCAAAATGTGTGAGTGGAGATTTGCTTGCCACGGAGATTGTCCACGCACCCGATTCACACAAAGTCTAGAGGGAGAATGGGGACATCCCTATCTCTGCGAAGGTTGGCAACAGTATTATCATCATGTGGCACCATACATGGACTTCATGAAACGACAACTTCAAGCAAATTTGCCTCCAGCCAACATTATGAATGTGCTAGCAAAGCACGGAAAACTATAGGGTTTCCGCCGTAGGGTTTGGCAGAATGAAGAATAAATGCTAAATTTGCAGGAAGATATAAAGGCGTTTCAGAAGAATCGCCCTAACTAATCCATTATCAACGAAACACCGAGCATTTTTTGATGCTCTCCAAGCTACAACCCTATGGGAATTTTCTCTAAATTCTTTGGTGGCTCCTCAAAAAGCGTACAAGAACAAGGCTGGCGCGTGGGAGGTACTGAGGATTTCATGACGCTTATTCGCGTATACTACCAAGCCGTTATGGCTTCTTCTTTTGGTCTTCGTGACCTTCGTGCCCTACCCGATCTCAGAGTCTTCAAACAAACACTTAAGGTGCAGACCCTCAATAACAAGATTGGTCTAGCAGAAAAAAATAAGTGCAAGAAGATGATGAATGAGATTTATGGTATCTCAGACACCTTCTTCAAAGAAATCGATGATAGCATAAAACGTCGTTGCAGAAACGTGAATGACATGCAGACTTATCTCTTTCAGTTTCAGGGATTCACCCAAGAGTTGATGATGCTAATGGGCAACTTGATGAGCTGGAAGTTCCGTCTTCCCTCATTCCTCCGTGGTGCACTGCGCAACTTGACCGAAAAGTCAGTTCGCGACATCTTCACCAAGAACTCTTGGAGTGATGCGAGTGTGCAGAAAGCCGTAACGAACGTGCGTGGCTACCAAGCTCAACTTGGATATTCACAAGCATGGATGACAGAGTTTGTCTACAACGTGCTAATGCTCGCTAAGAAAGAGCCAAAGGCTGACACAAAAGATGCGTAAACTTTGGCAAGAGTATTCATTGAAGAATTCATGACTGCCTATGACTGCCGAAGAAGAAAAGATATTACATCTATTTGAAACGCATGTTCGCCAGCTCATCATCAAGCATAAAGACACGCTTGAACACAATAAAGAGCTTAATCAGGCTTTAACAGAAGAGAAAACACGCGTTCAAGAATTGGAACAACGTATTGCAACTCTCGAACAGCAATATGCAAATCTCAAAATGGCCAAGATGATAGAAATCACAACGGCCGAAAACCAAGCAGCACAAAGCGAATCAATAAACTGATTCGCGAAATCGACAAGTGCATTGCTTTGTTAAATGTGTAAGTTTGACAGCAGATTGACATGCCCAACACAAGCGACAAGTTACAAATCAGATTGCTGATTAATAACCAGCCATACATGTACACAGTGCCTCGTGAAAAGGAGGAACTGTTTCGCAAGGCAGCTGACATGATTAACAGCAAATTTAATGTCTACCGCACAGCACAGCCTAATCACAGTGCAGACCGCTATAGTACTACGGTGCTGGTAGACTTTGCCATGCAAATTCTCCAAATGCAACAGGAGAAAAGCGTGGATCCACTAGTAACTTCTATGAAGCAGCTCAACTTAGAAGTTGAAGAAGCACTCAAGGAGGAATAAAGGATTGGAAGCATTCTGCGACACTCTTCCATCACCCCTACAACAATAACCGCAACAAGACATAATTCTATACAAAGATAATGACCTACTTTATCATAGCTTTAGTAGCGCTCTTAGTGGGCGGAAGCGGAGGATATCTCTGTTTTCGCTACGTTTTGACGTCTATCTACAAACACAAACTCGACGAAGCCACAAAAGAGGCAGACGTAATCAAGGAGAAAAAGCTTTTAGAAGTCAAGGAGAAGTTCTTGAACAAAAAGGCTGAACTTGAAAAAGAGGTTCAACAACGCAATCAACATATACTCCAAACGGAGAATAAGTTGAAACAACGCGAAATGAGTCTCAACAAGCGCCAAGAAGAAATCAATCGCTCGAAGCAAGAATTGGACACTCACCAAAATCGTGTCAAGAATCAGGAGGCGCTGCTGCAACGCAAAGAGGAAGAACTTAGCAAGATGCACCAACGTGAAATAGAAAAGCTCGAGGAACTCTCTGGCATTCAGCGGAGGAAGCTAAAAATCAGCTCATTGAGGGTCTGAAAGCAGAGGCACACAGCCACGCTCAAAGCTACATCAATGAGATTATGGATGAAGCTAAAATCAATGCAAACAAAGAGGCTAAGCGCATCGTCATTCAGACGATCCAGCGCGTTGCTACTGAAACAGCAATTGAGAATAGTGTTACCGTTTTCCACATTGACAACGATGAAGTGAAAGGTCGCATCATCGGACGTGAAGGTCGTAACATCCGAGCTCTAGAAGCGGCTACTGGTGTAGAAATCGTAGTGGATGACACTCCAGAAGCCATTGTAATCAGTGCATTTGACCCCGTGCGTCGTGAAATAGCTCGTTTGGCGCTTCACCATCTCATTTCTGATGGTCGCATCCACCCTGCTCGCATCGAAGAAGTGGTATCCAAGGTGTCTAAGCAAGTGGAAGAAGAAGTGATTGAGACCGGTAAACGTACCGCTATTGATTTGGGCATCCATGGTCTTCACCCCGAGTTGATTCGTATCGTGGGTAAGATGAAATATCGCTCCTCTTATGGACAAAACTTGTTGCAACATGCTCGTGAAACCGCAATCTCTGTGGTATCATGGCAGCAGAACTAGGGTTGAATCCTAAGAAAGCTAAGCGTGCCGGTCTGTTGCACGACATTGGTAAGGTACCCGATGAAGAAACAGAATTGCCACACGCACTGTACGGAGCAAAAATTGCCGAAAAATATAAAGAAAAGCCCGATATCTGCAACGCCATTGGTGCTCACCATGATGAGATTGAAATGACCTCTCTCATTGCGCCTATTGTACAAGTTTGCGATGCTATCTCTGGTGCACGTCCTGGTGCACGTCGAGAAATCGTAGAAGCCTATGTGAAGCGCTTGAACGATTTAGAGAACATAGCCATGAGTTATCCTGGCGTAATGAAGACCTATGCCATCCAGGCTGGCCGCGAACTGCGCGTTATTGTTGGTGCTGACAAGATTGACGACAAGGAGATTGAAAACCTCTCCAACAATATCGCTACACGCATCCAAAACGAGATGACTTACCCTGGACAGGTGAAGATTACCGTCATCCGTGAGACGAGATCAGTGAGCTACGCTAAATAATTCTGTTCCGTATTTGGAGAAGGCTATGCAAAAGTGCACGCCTTCTTCATTTCTTTGCACTTATAATGCAATAAAAACAATAGTATAGCGTTAGCCTATAAACGAACGATGAGAAAGTCCACTTCGTGTGGAGGTGCCTCTATCTTGTTAGTCATGCAACAACACCATAGCTCCAAAACCGCAGACTCTATTTGTCATGAAGATCTAGATTCGATGAAGAAGCCCCATCTTCTTCATCGAATCTCCAAACGATTGTTTGATTTATTCTTTTCCTTTGTTGGTATTGTCATTATTTCTCCAGTCTTTTTGGCTGTGTTGATACTCCAGTGGATCACAACACCAGGGACTCCCTTTTTTAGACAAGAACGCATCGGAAAAGGCGGAAAACCATTTCACATCATTAAATTTCGCACGATGGAACTTAATGCAGAAGCTGACGGTCCACAATTGGTCAACACCACCAATTCCACTCGCTTCACACGTTGCGGGCAATTTGCGAAAACATCATTTGGACGAACTCCCACAGCTATGGAACGTCCTTGTAGGCGAAATGTCTTTCGTGGGCTACCGCCCTGAACGTGCCTATTTCATCAAGCAAATCATGGAGCGCGACAATCGTTACGCTTTGCTCTATACCACACGCCCTGGTATCACTTCTGAAGCCGCAATTTACAATGGATATACAGACACTATAGACAAAATGTTGCGCCGTCTAGAAATGGACCTTGACTATCAAAATCGTCTCTCACTTTGGACTGATTTGAAAATCATCTTTGCTACCGCTGTTGTGTTCTTCACAGGCAGACAAGATGCTTCACAAAATTCCTAGCCAATACAAGCTTATGAAAGCCTTCAAATACCTCCTTCTTTCTCTCTCCTTCATCTTTTGTAGTGGACTGCTCTTTGCGCAGTCCACTATGACCGATAGTCAAATCATGGACTATATCGTCAAAGAAAATGCAAAAGGAACACCTCGCTCTCAAATTGTTACCCAACTCATGGAGAGAGGGGTGACTGTGGATCGAATCCAAAAGATTCGTCGCAACTATGAGCGTCAACAGAAGAAGGAAGTACAAGGTGCTGTCAACATCTCAGGAGTGGATAGTAAAACAGCTAAGCGATTACGACAAAACAATGGCGATATTCGTGAAGAATCCTCCAAAACAAACAAAAACTTTCCCACGAAAAACAAACAAAAAGTGGATGAAAGTAAACTAACCCCATATCAACGTCAACGCTATCGCGAACAACAAGAGTTGGATTTGGATGAAAACCTAAGCTTCATCCTTCCCGACTCTTTAGAAATGTATGAGCGAGAGATGCTCCAGATTGATCAAAACAAAAAGAAAGTCTTTGGTCGAGACATCTTCAATAACAAAAAGCTCTCTTTCGAATCAGAAATGAACATAGCCACACCCAGCGACTATCTGTTGGGACCTGGAGACGCAGTGTATGTAGACGTGTGGGGAGCATCTCAAAGCAATTTGAATCTACAGTCTCCCCCGAAGGTGTGATTAACATCGAAGGATATGGTCCAATCAATGTCAATGGACTCACCGTTGCACAAGCCAACCAACGTTTGCGCTCCACTTTGGGCTCACGTTTCGGCGGATCACAGATAAAACTCACCGTGGGTCAAACTAAGACCATCACAGTAAATGTGATGGGTGAGGTAAAGACTCCTGGCACTTATACTGTGTCAGCTTTTGCCACTGTGTTCCATGCTCTATATATGGCGGGCGGAGTCAATGATATCGGAACATTGCGTAGCATCAAAGTGTTACGTAAAGGCCGTTTGGTATCGACGGTAGATATCTATGACTACATCCTTAATGGAAAACTAACGGGCAACATTCGTCTGACCTCTGACGATGTCATTTACGTGGACACATACGATTGTTTAGTAAACATTTCGGGTAAGGTAAAACGTCCCATGTTCTACGAAATGAAAAAGACGGAGAGCGTGAACACCTTGATTAAATACGCAGGTGGATTCACTGGTGATGCTTTTAGCGACAACATCACCCTCATCCGAAAGGCAGGTGGAATAATGAGCATATATAGCCTCAACGAATTTGAAAGAGGCAAGTTTCAACTCCAAGATGCCGACTCTGTTTGGGTGGATTCTGTGCTTGATCGCTACAAAAATCTCGTAGAAATCCGAGGTGCAGTCATGCGTCCTGGTAAGTACCAAATGGATGGTAACATCTCTACCCTTCGTCAACTCATACAAACCGCAGGTGGTCTCACAGAAGATGCCATTTCCACTCGAGGTATCATTCATCGCTATCGTGCAGACCGAACATTAGAAGTGAAAAACTTCAACGTGGGCGAATTGATGCAGCACAAAGAAGCAGACGTCCCTCTCCAGAATGAGGATGCCGTCTTTATACCTTCGCGCAAAGATACCAACGAAGAATTACTCCTCACCATCAACGGCGAAGTGAGATACCCAGGTTCGTACCAGTATGCAGAGAACAGCAGTATTGAGTCACTCATTCTACAAGCTGGCGGATTGACCGATAAAGCCAGTGTAGCAAAGGTGGATATTGCGCGTCGATTCCGCGACAAAAAAGCAGTATCTTCTGGCGAACAAGTGGCACAATTCTTTAGTTTCTCGCTGAAGGACGGTTTTATCATCGATGGTACTCCTGATTTCGTACTCCAGCCTTTCGACGAAGTCTACGTTCGCACCTCACCAGGATATGTAGAACAACAGCACGTCAAGGTTGAAGGTGAAGTACAATTTCAAGGTACTTATGTGATTACGAAGAAAAAATACCGCCTCACCGACCTTATTGCTGCGGCTGGTGGACTCACAAAAGAAGCCTATGCCAAAGGAGCTCGTCTAGAACGTCAACTCACTGATGTCGAAAAACTCAAGCAACAAGAGTTAATCAAAATTGCGACGCTTAACGACAGCACCGACATTCGCAAAATTCAAATTAACGACGTGCCTTATGTAGCGATTCACCTAGAATCTGCTATGACCAATCCTGGCGACGACCGCTGGGACGTCATTCTTCGCGAAGGCGATCGCCTCATCATTCCACAGTTCACCAACACTGTGAGTGTAAGTGGTGAAGTGATGTACCCCACTACCCTAGCCTACACTCCTGGCGCCAGCCTTTCACACTACATCGATCAATGTGGTGGTTATAGTCTGAAGTCAAAGAAAAGCAGAGTGTTTGCCATCCAAATGAATGGTACCGTGAAGCGTGTGCGCTCTTCTCGAGACATTCAACCCGGTAGCAACATCGTGGTTCCTGCCAGGCCTAAGCGTCAAGGTATGAATCTAACTCAGCTCATTTCGCTGGTCATGAGTCTGACAACTCTTGCAGCGGTAGCAGTGAGTGCACTGAAAAGATAAAGCAAACTATTTCTATCTAGATAATATTATAATCTCACCACGTCTGTAAAGGCGTCACCACCCATGAGCACCAGCAGAAAGTTCTCTAAGGTCTAGGTTGGGGAGTCATCGACAACTTCTCGGGCACAGGTATCAACTTCATCGTTGGTATCCTGCTGGCTCGTGCTTTGTCGCCAGAAGCCTATTCTGTTATTGGACTTTCGCTCATATTAGTCACCATCTCCAATATCATTGCTGATGGAGGTATATCAACAGCCTTGATCCGCAAGAGCAAAGTAAGTCCCGCCGATTATAACACAGGCTTCTTTCTCAATACACTCACAGCAGTCATAGTCTATGGTATCCTCTTTCTTTGCGCTCCCCCCTTTGCTCAAAGTTTAGAGCTTCCCATTCTCACAGATACTGTCCGATGGTTAGGGCTCATCGTCATCATTGCAGCCTTCTCCATTATCCCGAAAGCCCAGCTGACCAAAGCCCTTAACTTCAAAACGCAAGCGCTTGCTTCTCTATCCTCCTCTTTGATAGCGGCAACAATAGCTGTTTTGATGCTCTATAAAGGCTATGGCATCTGGTCTTTTATTGTTCAGCAAATTGTGAGACAATCCCTATACACACTAACACTTTGGAGTTTCATTCGCCAAGTTCCACGTTGGCAATTTGTCTCGTCCTCTGCTCGTGAACTGTCCTCATTTGGATCGCGAATTCTTCTGTCAGGTCTTATAGACGCGGTGTACAATAACCTCTACTATTTCATCATAGGAAAAGTCTTTAAGCCACACACCCTTGGACTATATTCGCGCTCTGAGCACTTCTCCTCCATCCTTTCTATTAATTTTGCGATGGTGTTGCAGCGTGTCTCTTTGCCCGTCTTGACGCAATATAAGCACGATGAGCAGCAGTTTACCCAATTCATACGCACACTCCTCAGCAAGTCCTCACTCCTCTTCTCCATTCTCTTTGCGATAATAGCCGGAACCGCCGACCAGCTCATACTTGTAATCATCGGCCCTCAGTGGATTGAAGCAGCACCGATACTGCGCCTTCTCTGCATTCGGCTTTGTTTCAGCCCCTCATCGTAGTTCATCAGAATGTCTTGCAAGTTTATGGCGAAGCCAAACTTTTTCTACGCATAGAAGTTGCCAAGAAACTTATGGCTGTTTGCATTGTTGCCATTACCTTGTTCACGGGATTCACAGCGCTAATTTGGGGCATTGTCGCTATTGCTGTCTTATCATTTTTTATCAATGCCTATTTCGGCAATCGACACCTGCATAACTACTCGTGGCAACAACAGGTAAAAGACATCTTCCCTTACCACACCACTGCTCTCATCATCGGAATCTGTTTATATGCTATAGGTAGAACAACTTTACCACTTTTGGAAATAATCCTCTTACAGTGTGGTGTTGCCATGGTATTATTGGCAATCATTTTTACCCAATTCTTGAAAGCTGATTTCCATTTTCTCCAACAAAAATTTAAATCACTCACCTAGACCATGTCAGCTCATCGTCCTCTTCTCACCGTCGTCACAGTAGTGCGAAATGCATCAGACGACATTATCAAGACTTTCGAGAGCATAGCTGCGATAAAGTCACCAGATTTAGAATATATCGTCTTAGATGGAGGAAGCACAGACGGTACCATCGAGCAAATACAGCGTTTTAGTCACATTATTGACTACTGGCACAGTCGCCCCGATGGAGGTATCTATTTTGCAATGAACGAGGCACTAAAATATGCTCATGGACATTTCGTTGTGAACATGAATGCTGGTGACTGTCTTCTCTCAATCCCTACAGAAGCACTCAAAACTCTGTTAGCAACAGACCATGATATGCTCTGTTGTCCCGTAGTTACTGACGGAGGATTCAATCATTTTCCCTTATGGGATGAAAGAATCAAACGTTTCAACACAGTACCTCACCAAGGATGCTTCTACAAACTCGAGATTTTCCACCAGCATCGCTACGATATCCGCTATAAAGTTTTTGCTGATTTCGATCTCAACCAAAGACTTTTTGCAATGGGCTTCAAAGCAAAACTGAATGACCAAGTGGTTTCCTTCCATAGTCTTGATGGAGTATCCAACAATCGCAAATACAGCCGTGAGATGTTCACCATCGTACGACGCAATTTTGGACTTTGTGGCCAACTTTCTTCTTGGCTACACTTCAAAAAGGAAGGTATAAAAGCAAGACTTAATCGTTGGTTTGGCATCAAAATTAATGATGCAACAAAACAATATCACTCTCATGCGTGAATTTGATTTCTCTTCTCTCCTCAAAACTTGGAACCAACATAAGTTCCAATTTGTCATCAATGGGTTTATTACCATTATATGTGGTCTTGTCATAGCTTTCAGCATACCTAAAACCTATACTTCCAAGGTGAGCATGGCATCAGAATCTCAAAAAGACAGTAAACTCTCTGGGATGATGGGCAACCTTTCCTCTTTGGCAGGCATCAACTTGGGCAACAGCGAAGATGCTATCAGCCCAAACTTATATCCAGATGTGGTATCAACCAATAAGTTTCTTATCAAACTGTTGCAAACCCCCGTCAAAACGCATCAAAAGAAAGCCTATCCCACCTACGCTGCCTATCTAGAAACCGAAAGCCGCACACCTTGGTGGACCACTGCTATCAAAGCAACAATCAAAGGCATCAAATCTATCTTTCAAAGAGTAAGGATGAAGATCCCATCACCAACAAGAAGATTGACCCTAATCATCTCACGGTGGAACAAGAAACCATGGTAAAAGCGATGCAAGGCAGCATCATCTGCTCCGTCGACAAAGAGACAGACGTCATCACCATTGCCGTTTCTGACCAAGATCCCGAAGTAGCCAAACAAATGGTCGACGTGGCACAAGCGAATCTCCAAGAGTTTATCAAGGAATATCGCACTAATAAAGCACGCACCGACTATCACTACTATCATAGTTTGGCGCAACAACTTCAAAAGAAATACACAGCCATTCAGCACAAATATGCAGCTTTTGCAGACTCACACATAGATGCTTCTCTCAAGAGCGTGACCACAGTAGAAAGCGATCTTGAAAATGAAATGCAAAATGCCTTTACTGCCTACACTCAAATGAAGCAGCAGGCCAGCATGGCAGAAGCAAAAATTCAAGAACGCACTCCCGTGTTCACCATCATTGATGACGCAGCCGTACCCAACCGCCCTACCTCTCCCAAAAAGATTATGCTTCTCATGGCCTTTCTTTTCGTTGGAATCGTTGGAACTGCAGCTTACTACTACCTCCGTCTGCTATTTTCAAAACCCACGACTTCTCAGAGTGAGCCTTCTTTTAGTGAAAGTCTAGACAACGATAATTCAATCGAAGATTTACCATTAACCTCCAGTGAACTCCCTGAAGGGTTTAACTCTTCTCTTTAATCAGAATAGAAGAAGTCTATTGCGGACTCACAATAGAGCAATTCGTCACATACAAATCAAGTACAAAACGAAGTTTTCCCCCTAATTGTCGCCTCATCATAACCGACAGTTTGAATATGTCAGCACTATTAGCACCACATACTCCCTATCCCTTTCTAAAGAAAGTGGGCAATTTCATTTTTGCCCTCTTTCTTTTGGTGTTAATGCTCGACCCCTCCAATAGTGTTCTTCATCTCAAAGACAAACTATTCATTCTATTCTTAGGTTTTAATATCCTTTTCTATCGTCCTGATTGGCGCTTCCTGCCACATATCTTAGGGGTATTTATGGTCATCTCCATAGGATATATCCTTGCAGAAATGCAAGGAGCTTCCATAGACTACGAATATCTGAATGGCGTGTTCAAAAGTATGGCTCCCCTCACGTTGCTCCTGTGGGTGCGCCATTATGATGTTTTACGATTGTCCATCGTTCCAGCGCTCATCACCACCATCGTCATCCTCACCCTCTACGCGCTCATTAGCTCTAGCCCTATTTTTGAATTTGCGCTCTTCACCTATTCGCAAGAGCACAATGAAATGGTGATGATCACTCGACGCAATTGGTTAGGTGTGCAAGTGTTTGGTATGTACTACCGCTCCATCGTGAGTTTAATCCCTGTGCTTTATTGGGTTCTTTTCGCGAGTTTCACTCAACAGGTAAAACCCTTTTGGCGCAAACTCGGATACACCCTATTAGGCATCCTACTCACGATTGCTTTCTTCATCAGCGGCACACGTGCTATGATGCTCACTCCCTTGTTCATCATAGGAATCATCAGCTACAACTGGATCAACAAGCGTCCGAAGGCGAAGTATTTCTTTTATCCTCTATTGGCTCTGGCAGGAATAGCCTTCCTATTCTTCATTGGACTTCTTGCCACACAAAAAGGTGATGTCTCCAACGCCATCAAGTACGGACACCTATCCTCCTACTTAGACCTCTTCAATGAACATCCAGAATACCTCTTTTGGGGACAGGGCACTGGCACGCTCTTTTATTCCGAAGGATTTAGACGGCTCACAGCTCAAACAGAGTGGATTTACATCGAATTGCTCCGTAATTATGGACTGCTAGCTATAGCTATCCTTGCGGTGTATCTTTATCCGCTCAAAGTTCTCTTCCAGCACAGAAAAGATGCTTTCAATATGGGACTCTTTCTTACCTATTTTGCATTTTTGCTCGTTGCCGGTACCAACCCCTTTCTCCTCAACTCCCAAGGTATGACCGTGTTGTGGATGATTTATGCACACATCATTCACCTCCGAAAGCCCAACTCTCTCCCACTTGGCTCTGCAACATGACTTCAGCTACTCTCTCTCTTCTTCCCGTTGTGGTCATCTATCGTTGTCGATGGCAAGATGCCCGGAGCATCCAAAGTCTGCTCACGGACTATTCTGGCACCATCTATATTGGCGACAATTCACCTGCCGATTTTGAAGTTGACACCCAGTCATTGCCCGAACAGTTAGTCTATCAGCGAGCAACCGACAACCCAGGATTATCGCACCACTACAATACAGCAGCACGCTATGCAGCAACACATGGCTACACTCATCTCTTGCTACTCGACCAAGATACGCTCTTTCCGCCTCATGCATTAGAACAGTATTTGCAAATTTCAGAAAGTACCATCGTAGCTGCACCATCATTAACCACTCACACGGGAGCTTTCTCGCCTGCCACCATCGACACATGGAGCATCAAGGCTGCATATCTGACCGCTGGCGAACATTCCCTCTTCGATTACGCTCCAGTCAATAGCGGACTCTGTGTGCGAGTCGAAGACTTTCTAGCCGTTGGAGGCTACAACGAAAAAGTGGCACTCGACTTTGCCGACTTTCAGTTCATACGCCGCATACGCCAGCGCACCACACATTTTACCCTGCTGCCACTGACGGCGCAACAAGATTTTTCCAACCATCAAACGCGTACAGAAGTCTTACTTCCACGCTATCGACTCTACCTCAAGAGCGCACGACACTGCGAGTTTGACATCACAAAAGCGAAATGGCAACATCACTATCAAGTGTTGCGCCACACCCTCGCTCTCAGCCTTCGCACACGCTCTCTTAGATTCCTCACCACTCTCTTTACGCATTATCTATTTCAAACATGATATCTGTCTGCATAGCCACTTACAATGGTGCTTCAACCCTCCACGCACAACTAGCTTCCATTCTTCCCCAACTATCAGAAGACGATGAAGTCATTGTGTCGGACGATGGTTCGACAGACAACACAAAACAAGTAGTAGAATCTTTCCAAAGTCCCCAAATCCGTTGGTTTAAAGGTCCCTGCAATGGCTCACTCATCAGCAATTTTGAGCATGCATTACAAGTGGCAAAAGGAGATTACATCTTCCTTTCAGACCAAGACGATGTGTGGATGCCCAATAAGGTGGAAGAAATGATGATCCCCATTCACAACGGTTACGACTGCGTCATCAGCGACTGTCATGTCACGGACCAATCATTGAATGTGGTGCATCCCTCCTTCTTTGAACTCACAGGAATGAAGTCCGGAAAGTGGTACAATCTCTTGTTGCACAACTACTACCTAGGTTGTTGCATGTTGTTTACCCGAAGAGTCGTTGAAAAAGCACTCCCCTTCCCCAAGCAATTACCGATGCACGACATTTGGATTGGCAATGTGGCAGCTTTCTTCTTCAATACTTATTTCCTCCACCAACCCCTCATTCTCTTCCGTCGCCACGGCAACAATGCATCGTGCACAGCACAAAAAAAGTCCCTACACTCTAAAGGAAAAAATCCTTTTCCGTCTGCGCATTCTGCTTCCTCTCTTCAAACGCATCCTCTCTTCAAAACTTCTAACTCGATAATTCTGAGCTATGACCATCTCTATCATCACCGCTACCTACAACAGTGCTGCAACGATTGCTGATACCTTGCAATCTGTGCTGCAACAAACGTATCAAGACTTTGAGGTTATCGTGGTGGATGGAGTGTCTTCAGACAATACCCTTGAAATCATTCGTTCATTTGAACCTGATTTTCAAGGAAAACTGCGCATCGTGTCCGAACCTGACCAAGGGCTTTATGATGCAATGAACAAAGGGCTACACTTGGCAATAGGTCAAGTGGTGGGTATTCTCAATAGTGACGATTTCTTCAGCACTCCTCATAGTCTCGAGTACATAGCTCAAGCCTTTGCAGATCCGACTATCAATGCTTGTTATGGCAATCTCTACTTTGTTCAGCCTCATGCGTTAGATGTCCCAGTACGTCACTACACAGCAGGACACTTCCGTCCCTGGATGATGCGATTGGGCTATGCTCCTCCGCATCCTACCTTCTACTGCCGCAAGGAGGTCTACGAGCAACACCCACTCTTTGACCTCAACATGAAAATTGCTGCCGACTTCGAGTTAATGCTTCGTCTCATCTATGTGCAACGACTCACCACTGTTCACATTCCACACAATCTTGTCACCATGCGCATGGGCGGCGTCTCCACCGCTGGCTGGAGAAGTTATCTACAAGGACTCAAAGACCGCTTGCGAGCACTGAAGAAGAACAAAGTGTATTCCAACTTCTTCTTCCTTTCACTCCCCTACTGCTATAAGGCATGTCAGATGATAACGAGTCGTTTCAAACGATAAATACAGCAAATCCCCCAAAAAGACAACTGTTTGCAAGTTCTCTTTTGGGGGATTTTTCTTTTCTTCGGAAGTTCCAAACTGCATGTCCTAAGGTGGGCAACAAAATGTCGGAGAAAATCATAAAAACGTCGGAGTTTTTTTAGAAAAACTCCGACATTTTCTCATAAACTTCCCACGTTTTTTGTAATAACTCCCACATTTATCTTTTCAGCTCCGAAACAAAGAATTTCAAATGCCTAGAGACACCTTTTCTTTTATGTCTCCTTATTATTTCTCTCATCGTTTATATCGAAGCGTCTTAGTACATTCATCTGGTTACTCTCATCTATCTATCCAACCTGGATAGTCTATTAAGCACCGCTATTTCGTTAACAATCAAAAAAGAAAGAGATGTCTATGCTTCAGCCGACGAGATAAAATCGGGATGCAACAAAGTTAGCCAAGGAGCGTAGACTCTGCAAAAGGATTGTCCCAGCGAACTCCCAGTGCAGCATCGTAACCATCTGGATGTAGGAAATTAAGTTCTTGCAAAGATTCTGAATCAAGCGTAATCTTTTCTATCCAACCAGCATCGCATAAGGTCACAAACTGACGAGGACCGACTGCTATGCGAAAAGGTTGCAAACCGCGCAACAAACGACGAGAAGGATAGATTTTATGATGACGCAAACTTTCGATGAGAGACACCAAACTATCATCTTTTAGCACCACGTCTATCTTGTTTTGTTCTTCTATGATTTTGAATTCTTGTCCAGCAGTTTCAAAGTCAAAACGCCAATCTTCAGCACGATCTTTCCTCCAAAGTCGTGAAGCTATTCTGGGTTCGTCAAAAGATTTGATACGTTTGAAATAGAGCTCATAATATTTCTGGATATAGTCTAAACGACTTTCGCTATAATCAGCTCCTTCGGCAAGTAGAAGTTCTTGAGTTGCATAAACAGCCTCCCGACAATCGCCTTGAGGTTGCCCCCCATCTATGAGATCTACAACAAACACTTCCCCTTGTTTTGCACGTTTGCCCTCTCGATTGCATCTGCCACCAGCTTGGATGATGCCATCGAGTCCAGTTTTCGCACGATACACCACTGGAAAATCTAGGTCCACTCCTGCTTCTATAAGCTGAGTGCTCACTACGAGTGTTGGAACATTGCCTGCCATACGTTCACGAATAGCAGTTATCGCCGTCTTCAGATGCTCTGAACACATGTTTCTCGAGAGATGAACCAGATGCTCTGCTTTTGCCCCTTGCTGCAAAAGTTCTTGATACAGCATCGCAGCCTCTTTACGCGTATTTACAATGCATAATCCAGAATCATGCTGTAACAAACGCTCTGCAAGCTGTACATAGGTCAGCGAAATCGGTTGAAGATGATAATGCACACGCTCAAAAGGTGCCATCATATCTGCGGTAATCTCTACGATAGGAGACAATTGATGTCTCAGTGCATAAAAGTCGCTCACCTGTTTGAAAGGACTATTGTGGTCGCGGTCGAAAGAAGGTAATGTGGCAGAACAGAACAAACACTGACAATGATAGATTTCGTGAAGATTGTCGAGCCCATGCAACACGGGATTGAGTAAATCATTGGGAAATTGCTGCACTTCGTCAAATACAATCACAGAACGAGCCACATTGTGCATCTTGCGCGAAGCGGAGACTTTGTGCGAAAAAGCACTCTCAAAGAAACGCACGTTAGTGGTTACAATGATAGGGGCATCCCAATTCTCACAAATGAGCCGATAAGGACTATACGACTCGGTCTCAGTGGCAGTTCCAATAGTTGCGTGTTGTGAATCTCCTTGCACCTGACCTTTAGGCGATAATACGCTTTCTTCAAATTCAGAATGATGCTCCAAGACGTTATGCTCACCAAAGATTTGCTTGAACACCTGAGCAGTTTGCGTGATGATAGAAGTGTAAGGAATGACATAAATGATACGTCGCATCCCTTGATGCAAAGCTGTTTCCCAATGCCCATGCCATAGAAGAGAGTGTTTTTCCTCCTCCCGTGGGTAGAAACAAAGAATAGTAGCCCAATTCACATTGACTACCATGTTGGCGACATGTGGCAAGAAACTGAGCACGTGTGGCATTCACTGGACTGTCGGCTTTGAACTTTGCCGTAAATGCAGATAATCTCTGATGCAGAACATACAGACTATCATATCCTGAAGTGGTGCTTTTACGTAGCTCCTGACGCACTCCATCCATAAATTCCTCAGTATCGAGAAAATCGGCATCAATCAGACAGGAAAAACACAAACGCACCATAGCTTGTGCATTCTCACTGCTCGTCTTTTCTTGCAGATATTGTTCCACAGTTTGCCCATGTTGATGAAGAAACGTCATCAACCTGCCAAAGCCTATTTTGTAGTCTTCTACACAGTGTCTGGTTCTTTCGCCTGTTTCGGAGCTATGAAGTTTATCCTCTAATTCATCATAATCATATAACCCTCTATGATGCCCACTAATCACATAAGCAAGGACGCTGAATATGGCAGGAAAAGTTTGTGTGAGCTGCTCATAGCTTGCATACGACGCACCAACCATGCTATGAGGTGCTTTGGGAGCTAGCGTCTTTTCGATGGCAACCTTACGAAGATAGGTTTGAAACTCTGGCTGCGCCTTGCCTAAATCATGCAACCACCCCAATAATTCACCCAGAGGTGCAAAGGGTTGGATGCCCAACTTCAGTGAGAAACTGTGCACAACGTCTAGCTACGCCCTCAGCATGATCATTTAAACTCTGAATGCGTCCATCAGAAGCCACGTGAGCCATGAGAGATGGGTTGTGAAGAAGTTGGGAAGCCATAAGATTGTCAGTTAAAATGACGTTCCCCTCCTCTTGCATAGAGAGGAAGGGAACGATAAGTAAAGCATAAATCGAGACCTTATCAGTGTCAGCAGAATTTGACTGATGAAACATATTGAGAAGGTCAGTTACAATTAGTTGAAAAGATCATCGCTACTAACTTTCTTAGGCTTCTTTTCACCAGAAGTTTGAGTGCGCTCGGTCTTTTGCGTTGCAGCATTATTCTTATTAGCCCCTGTCTTTGACCCCTGTTCCTTAACGGGTTGTGGACCACTCGGGGTACTATTGACTGGTTCTTTGGCAGCTGGAGACTCGTGAGGTGGAGCCACTGGAGGAGTATTATCACCGTGTTCTTCGCGAGGTGCCTCTCCGATACCTTCTGATAAATCAACAGAACTACTGTCGTGGCTTGTCGTATCAGCACTTTGATAAACAAAGCGTCCTTCTAAGTCAGCGGGATTCACCCCTTCGGGGATGCGATAACGCGCTAAGTATTTGGGAGCAAGTGACGCATCAGACAACACTTTCTTCATGAAAAGACCAAAGATGGGGAGTGCTGTCTTAGAACCTTGTCCCAGGGCTCCAGAACGGAAGTGGATTTGGCGGTATTCTCCTCCTACCCATGCACCACCTACGAGGTTAGGGGTCACGCCCACAAACCAGGCATCGGCATGAGAATTGGAAGTACCAGTCTTTCCACCTGCATCGATGCGCTTGTTCCACACCCATTGCCCGATGTAGTTTTGACTAGCCAAGGCTTGAGACGTTCCACCAGCATCTGTCATACCTGCTCCAAGAAGCGTCTGCATGTAGAAGGCTTCTTTGTCAGAGAGCACTGTGCGCGCTTCCTTATGTGCCTCATACACAACTTTACCTTCGCGGTCTACAATGCGAGTAATCATGGTTGGCTTCACATACTCACCATAATTGGCAACACTTGCATAGGCGCCTACCAATTCCATGAGATGAACATCGCTAGCACCAAGGGGCAACGAGGGAGCATCATTGAGTTTGCTCTTGATTCCCATGTCTTGTGCCGTCTTAATCACATTGGAAATCCCCACTTCTTGACCAAGTTTTACCGCAATAGTATTGATACTCTGCGCAAAAGCTGCTCTAAGTGGAATGTTAGCTCCAGAGAATCTACCATTTGCATTGTGGGGACGCCACACACTAGCTTTCCCTTCTCATCAACTACATTCATTTGGATGTAATCATCCTTGAGACGTGCATCAGAAGGCAACCATCCTTGCTTCATTGCAGTGGCGTAAACAAAGAGCTTGAAGGTCGAACCGGGCTGGTGGGTAGCTCTTACGTTGTCGTGCTGCCAAGTGTTGAAATCGACATCACCGACATAAGCTTTCACCTCGCCTGTTTGAGGTTCCATTGCCACAAAACCCGCGTGCATGAAATGCAACATATAGCGCAAAGAGTCTACGGAAGTCATTTCGCGCTCAACCTTTAGGTTTTGCCCTGCATAACTGAAGAGCTTCACTTTGTGTGGAGTGTTGAGAATCTCCATCACCTTTTGAGGATCATCAGGATAACGAGCACTGAGCATTTTGTAAGCATCAGTTTGCTTGAGCTTTTCTTGCAAAAAACCAGGAATAGGCTGATTCTTTTCATTCACCCAAGGGTCTTGCTTGCCCCAGTGCGCATCAAAATTTCGTTGCACCACTTTCATTTGCTCGAACATAGCTTGCTCCGCATACTTCTGCATACGGCTGTCGACGGTGGTGTATATTTTCAAGCCATCCTTATAAGGGTCTAACCCCAAATCAAGGTTTTTAATTTCATCGGCTACAGCCTGACGGAAATAAAGTGCTTGACCATCATAAGCTGTTTCGACACTGAAATTGAGCTCAATGGGTTTTTCTTTCAATTCACTTAATTCTGCAGCCGACAATTTTCCATGCTTATACATATTGTCAAGCACAACATTGCGTCGAGAAAGTGAGTTTTTGGGGTTGGTCTTGGGATTATAGGCAGATGTAGCCTTGAGCAATCCCACAAGGACTGCCGACTGTTCTGTCTTCAACTCAGCAGGCGTGGTGTTGAAATAGGTCTTTGCAGCCGTCTTAATACCATACGCGTTAGAACCAAAGTCTACTGTATTGGCATACATCGTGAGAATTTCTTGCTTACTGCAGAACCATTCCAACTCTGTTGCGATAATCATCTCTTTGCTCTTCATAATGAGCATCTTGACGCCAGGAATGTAACCTAATAGTCCAGTAGAATACTCCGTACGAACGCGGAACATATTCTTTACCAACTGCTGCGTAATCGTGGAAGCACCACGTGCATGTCCAGTCGCTGCATCCTTGACGGCGGCACCAAGTCCCATAAAGTCTACGCCATGGTGACTATAGAAACGCTCGTCTTCTGTGGATATCAGTGCATCAAAGAAGTTAGGTGCAATAGAATCGTAGGCAACAGGCGTACGGTTTTCGCTGAAGAATTTCCCCAGCAACTTACCATCTGCACTGTATATTTCAGAAGCAGCCGCTGTTTTGGGATTCATAATGGTGTCGAGCGAAGGCGACTTACCAAAGAGCCAAAACAAATTGAATTGCACTGCAAAGCAATAGAAGATAATAAAGACGATGAAAGAGGAGAATCCTACTCCGATTTTTTTCCACCAAGGTGCATTCTTATAGAGCGAACGATACCAACGTCCGAACTGCGTGCACTTCTTTCCCAACCAAATGAAAGGAGAGAAGATGCGCTGAAAGATATTTCGTGGTTTTGAGTCCATGTTAATTTGTAAAAGATATTACTTAGACACAGCAAAATTACACCAAAGCTCACGACAAACAAAGGAGAAACGTTTTTTTTTGCTGCTTAAGGAAGGATTTTCCGAATAGAATGTGGAAAACAAGGCTTGAAAGTGAAAAAAGTAACACTCGCGAATTTCACACAAAGGGCGAGGCACGAGCAGTGAATAAGGTGCGTTTAATCGATATGTGTGAAACCTAAAAAGGCCACCACCAGCGTTTTGGTTTGGGAAGAGTACCTTGTGCAATAAGTTGTTGCTCCAAAGTTTTTCCATTGTTGATTAGGGCATAAATGGTGCTCCACGATGGCAATCCCCCAATGTTGCGGTCGTCTATGAAGAGATCAGCTCGAATCTTGCGCGAGAAGTCGCTATTTGTACCATCTTCTTCCTCAAAGTCACGATTGACTGCAAAAAAAGTGACCCCGCGCTTGCGACAATACTCCACTGCATCACGAAGCAACTCTCCTTCTCGCACTGTCCACAGGATGAGTTCATGTCCATCGGCTATCAGCTGTCGCAATGTTGCTGTAGCAAAGGGGATTTCCTTTCCTATTTCAGGATAACGATGCTCCACAATAGTACCATCAAAGTCTACGGCTATAACCATGTAAATAATAAGAATATTAAGGTGAAGAGTCCATGCCTAAAGGATGCCTATACTGAATTTGAGCAAAAGACACAGAGGGATTAAAAGTCTTACATCACTTGTCTACCTGAGCGCAATAAATCTTGCGTGCTTCGCTTGACTCCTTCCACTACAGGTAGTGAAAACTTTGGTGTCTTGCACTTTGCTTTGCGCTTGTCGACTAAACGCATCGTTGGGGCAAAGGAAAAGAATCCCCCAAAACCATCATCTATCACTTCATAGATGCCTAGTTCTGCTGTGAATTGCTGTTGCGGCCATACGATGCGACCAACATCATTGCGGCTCACACGATAGTGTTGCCAAACAAGGGCATAATATACTCCACGAGCTGTACGCACTTGCTGTTGCGTTCTCTCAGTTGACAAAAGAGTAACGCGTAAATCTTTGGGAAATTGTATCTTGCGTGGAGTTTGTTCTACGGATTCAAAAGGCAGATTTGAATAAAGCACAACACTCACCACACAGCTATCTCCAAGCACGAGGGAGTCACGATTTGCAGAAATCTCAGCAAAAAAGTCTGCTTTAAGCTCTGAAGACCTATTTTGTGCGTAACTTCTCATGCCACTCATAGAGCAACACAAAAGAAACATCAGAAATAGTTTCAAGGGGAGAAGAAATAATCGTTCTCCGCGCAACATTGTTTGGGGAAACTTGGGCATACGGTCCTTGTACTTAATACAAAACTTTGACGGCAGTGCAAGCCTATTACTTAAACTTCTGTCTCCGTCATGATGGGTGCGTAAGTATTGACCAACTTATCACACTCAGCCATCCAAGTCGCAGAGGAAGCATCAGATGGCATGCGCCAATCGCCACGAGGAGAGAGGGAACAACTTCCTACTTTAGGGGCATCAGGTAAGCAACTACGCTTAAACTGTTGCTGGAAGAAGCGACGGAAAAAGACTTGCAACCAGTGCGCTATGGTAGTTTCTGTGTAAGATGAAATATTGCGAGAGGCGTCAGCTTTGGCAAATGCTCCAACAGCTAGCTGGAAAATCTTGCTAGGACGGAAGCCATAACGCAAAGTATAATACATGAAGAAGTCATGAAGTTCGTACGGCCCTACAAGATCTTCAGTCTTTTGCGTGATTTCTCCTTGCTCATCTGCCGGCAGCAGTTCTGGGCTAATAGGAGTATCCACAATATCGAGCAAAACATCGTGGCAACCTTCGTCGATGATATGTTCAGCCACCCAACGTACAAGGTGCTTCACCAATGTTTAGGAATGGAAGCATTGACTGCATACATGGACATGTGATCACCATTGTACGTAGCCCATCCTAAGGCAAGTTCCGATAAGTCGCCCGTTCCAAGCACCATTCCCCCCACTTGATTGGCCACATCCATTAGGATTTGTGTGCGCTCACGCGCTTGGGCATTCTCATAGGTGACATCATGGAGGTTTTCATCGTGTTCAATATCAGCAAAATGCTGACGAACAGCTGCTGCAATAGGAATTTCGCGGATAGTGACTCCTAGTTGTTGCATAAGGAGCAAGGCATTGTTGTAGTACGATCAGTAGTGCCAAATCCTGGCATAGTGATACCAACAATGCCCTTGCGGTCGAGTCCCAATAAATCAAAGGTGTGCACAGCTATGAGCAGAGCAAGTGTAGAATCAAGTCCTCCACTAATGCCCACAACTAAATGACGCGCATGGGTATGTTTCAAGCGTTTGGCTAATCCCAAACTCTGGATATTAAGAATTTCGTGACAACGCACACTGAGTTGTTCTCCTTGTGGCACGAAAGGCAGCGGATCGTAGATGCGAGAAGAAGGTTGTTCACGCAACACCATATCGAGCTCAGCCACCACATAAGGTGCATGCGCAGGCTGCTGTGCAATGGACTGAGAGAAAGAAGTGTTAGATCTACGCTCACTACGCAATAGTTCTACATCGACTTCACCAATGAGTAATTGCGGTTCAAGAGAAAACTGTTGTGACTCTTCGAGCAAATGACCATTCTCTGCAATAAAAGCTCTTCCACCAAAAACTAAATCTTGAGAACTTTCGCCAAAGCCGCATCCGGCATAGATATAAGCACAATGGCAACGCGCACTTTGACCTGTAACTAATTGACGCACATAATCAGTCTTGCCCACAAGGTCATTGGAAGCACTGAGATTTAAAATGATTTCTGCACCTTCAATAGCTAATTTATTAGAAGGGGGGAACGGGTGCCCAAAGATCTTCACAAATTTCGATACCGAAAGTGACGTCATTGACACGGAATAACTGTTGCGTTCCCAAGCTAGTTGTTTGCCCACAAAGACGCACCTGCACATTCTCTTGCAAAGCAGAAGCAGTTGTGAACCAACGATTTTCATAGAACTCATGATAGTTTGGAAGATAGGTCTTAGGAACCAAACCATGGAGTTTACCATTTTGCAATACCGCTGCACAATTGAACAACATGCCGCGATGACTCACGGGCAAACCAACCACAACCACTAATTGCAGATTGCGACTCAGTTCGAGCAACTTCATGAGGGCTTGCTCCGCCTCATCCAACAAAATTTGTTGAGCAAAGAGGTCTTGACAGGTGTAGGCTGTGAGAGCCAATTCGGGAAAACAGAGTATTTCTACTCCTTTTCCTTCTGCCTTAACCATAAGGCTCTCAATCTCTTGCGTATTGAACGCAACATCTGCCACCTCTACGCGTGGCAGGGCTGCTGCAACCTTTATCAATCCGTCTATCATATCTGAGGGGTATAGAAATCTATCTTAATTTGGAAGAGAAACCATTCAGGGACTGTGCTTTCCATCCTCTAGGCGAAGTGGGTAGCACTAAATAATGACTTTGTCTTTTATTATTGCGCCACCACTACTGATCGAGTGGTCTCCGCTTCATGGGCATACTATCGGCTATTTTCACCAAACGACGTCCTACGACCTTCTTGACATTGTTGCCACCCAACGTGCGATAAAAATAATTTCCATCAGCAGTCTGAGTGAGTTCAACATCTTGCGAATCGGCTCCAATCTCATTGGTAAAACGAAGTATGGCTTTGCCATTCTTCACTTCTTTCTTGACCAACATCCATGAACCATAGATGCGACCATCCATGTAAGCATAGACGGGACCTAAAAAGGACATACCAGGCACGATGAGACGCTCTTTTCCTAAATCTACATGGATGCGAAGCCCAATCTCATCATTGTAAAATGTACCAGTGAGCGTATCGCTGATAGGAACATTGGGCGTTGCTGAAGTTTGGGGCGTTTGCTCCAACGTTTGTTGAGCAAGGGCACTAGAAAAAGTTCCTAGTAGCAGTGTAAAGAATAATACTAAACGGAACATAATCATAATGTTTAGTTTCTCAGGTGCAATTATTCCTCTGTTTCAGTAGGAGGAGTGTCGCGGAGAATAAGTGTGGTAGCACCGATTGTGATAATTGCGCCATCTTCAACATTGACACTTTCCTTCAATCCTACCAATTCGTTCATATGGAAAGTACCCGTTCCAGAAGGACCATCACGAAGCACAAATTTCTTCGCACCATTTTTGTTTACAGAAACGGTGATGTGGCAGTGGGTTTGGTCGACACTGGGGTCAACCGTCTTGAAAGCTGCATTAGCTTTCGTGCCTTTTACATGGCGTCCCACGCTATTCTTTCCTAAAAAGAGAGGGACTTCTTGTCGCAGATGAAACGCATTCTCCACCACGACCAAGTGACCGATAGGCATTTGGTCTTCTTCTTTTTCTTCACAATCGAGGTCATGCTCACCCTCATTAGTAGGTACTGCCTTTACCCCTACGCGAATTTTAAACTGCTTTCGGCAGGTGGGACATTCAAATACGAGTGTACGCCCCGGAGTGTAGAGGGAGTCATCAAACAAGATTGGCTCATCGCATTTCGGGCAACGAATTCGTTTCATGAGAATAAAAATAGAAAAGTGCCACTCTCGAATGCTGTTGGGTAAATTTACCGACAGCACCAAAGAGGGCAAAGTAATAATTTTTCGTTATTTATTGGCCTTCGTATAGGGAACTTCTCACTCTCACTTTTGCAAGTGTGAGATTATCACTCACTACGAGAAACGTTTTATTGGGCATTTTTTTCTTTGAGTACCCAAGACTCAGCAAACTCTGTAGATACCAGACGCATTTGCTTAAGCGCCTTTCGTGCATCGTCATAGCTAACATAGCGTCCTACTACAACTCGCACCATATTATGGTGTTGCACCACACGAGCCTCTGCGTATCCAGACTTATGCAGATGCTCGACAAGCTTTTGCGCACCACTCATTGGCACTTGGCTGGCAACAACAAGCGAATAATAGGCTTCGGCAGTCTGAATGGTAGAAGCAACCTGTCGGGATTCGTTTTCAGAAGTTTCTGGAGTTTCAGAAGCTTTGTTTCTTCACTACCACCTTGCATCAATTCTTCTGCACTAATGCTTTCTTCTGCAGGTTGTTTCAACTCAAACTGTTGCTGATACTCTGTTTTTTGTTGAGTAGAAGCTGTGACATTTCTCAAGATATGCGCTATATGCTCAAACATTTGTGCCTCTGTGGGCTGCATACTTGCATGACGATTCAAAGGAGCTGCCCAAACAAAATAGAGCACAATGGCAACTGCCGCTGCAGCAACAGAGCGCAACATAGACTTGCTGATATGCAAAGTGTAACTATCCTTACGAGGACGCAATGGCATCACCTTAGGCTCCTCTTCTTCTTTCATCAGCTTTTGCAAAGGAAGTGCTGAAAGTCCAAATAGTTGGGGATTATCCACCCCACCGCGAATAGGAGTAAACTCATAACCGCCCGATGCTCCAAGTCGGAAGGTTCCAACATAGAGCAAGGTAGCCTCTTTGCGTGTGCGAAGTGTTTCACGCAACTCATGTACACACAAACGGATATGGTGGATAGCTTCATCATAAGAGATATGATTAGTTATCATGAACGACTGCGCCAACAATCCATCATCAGCCTGAAGTAAAGGATTAAATCCAACTTGGCAACTGGGCGCAACAAAAACTCCTGCCACTTCATCGAAGTATGCAGGACTATATTGTGCGACAAACCCACCTAAGTCGGGGACTATCACACAATTATGCTCCAGAAGCAATCGGCTAATATGTAAATTGAGGTCATTCATTAGTGCAAAGTTACGCTTTCACCCCCGAATTTCAAAGTTTTTGTAGGGCTTTTTTAGGCTGAAATCATAGGTTTTTTCCTGCTTTCAACCTTTAATCTGGATAGTTTTACGCACAACTCTTTGAGGCTTTGGCAGATGCGTCCGAAATACAACATTTTAGAAACAGTAGAGTATTGCATAATCCCTTAAAAGTACAGCTATAGAACTTCCATATAACTAATTTAGCCCCACCTCGTCACCATGAACTTGTCTTTTCTATGCGCAATATCTTTCTTTGAAATATTGGGGCTTTCTCTAGGTTTGTATTAGATACTTCCCCTTCTTCATATCATATTTTTTCATGCTCTACAACAGAAATCTATTCCGATTTTCCCTGATTCGTAGCGTTGCAACAGAACTTCTGCACCACAATATGAAAAAAACTTCTTTCATTGGAAAAGTCACTCCCAAATAGTATCTTTGCAGTTGAGGAACTATGCACAATAGCCTCTAGACAGAGAGGGCAATCCAATGGGAGCACACTTTGTTACCTACTTCACAGCCACAAAAAAGGGGACACTTAGACAAGCATCCCGATAGCTAACAAAAGTACATTGTACATTTTGTCATAGATTGAAATCTGAAATTCTTTAGAATTCCGTATCAGACTCCTCCCAAAAAGAAGAAGGTTCATCTAGTTCGCGAGAAAAAATGCTACTAGATTTCTTGATAGTCTTTGTTTCATCAATACGTAAGCGAGGATTGCTTCCGGCAATTACTCCTTCAACCTGCATTGTGATAACTTCAATAGTGGGAGATATATAGTTCTTGCGTGACATGGTCGGTATTTTATTCTTAGCGCACATAAACTGCGCATAATTTTGCAATACAAAGATAAGAACAATATCAGAAATAAACAAATATGGCAAGATTTTCTCACACACTTACTAGATTTATTTACAGAAACTTCAAGTCTGCTTAACAACATGAACGCTTTAGAGAATCTGCCCACAAACATTTGAATTGAAATACTCCTCATGATGCCCCCCTATTCTCAACACGACATACTCACAACTCCAACATCATTTCCGGCCAAGTTGCAAAAAGCAATGATAACCACTCCATGGGGAAATGTTTGGTTAGCAGGACTGGAAGATAGCCTCTCAGGATGGTGGTTTGAGAACCATCGACACGCTCCAGCTTTGCAGTTGGGATGGGTAGGAGAACTCCAATCCAATCGTTTAGAAAAAAAAAGAAGACTATAAACACTCAAGTTTGGGAAACTGTGCACGACGCTCCATTCGTCATTCGCACAGTACAATGGTTACACCGATATCTAGATAGAGATTCTGCTGATTTACCTCGGCTACACATATATGGTACCCCTTTTATGTTGACAGTTTGGACTTCCTTACTAGACATTCCATGGGGCAAGACTTGGACCTATACAGAGTTGGCAAAAATCGTGCACTCTAAATTGAGCTCTAACTCAGATTTAACGTTGTCACAACCCAAGATAACCTATAATAAGACTGATTGTTCACCACTTTTCGTCCGGTCTGTGGCCTCCGCAGTGGGACACAACCCAATATCAGTGCTACTTCCCTGCCATCGTGTGGTGGGCTCATCAGGCAACCTGTGTGGATATGCAGGAGGAATCGATAGAAAAACAGCCTTATTATCCCATGAAGGCGCCATTTTGCTATGAACATTCAATTAACAACAAAAAGGTCGAGATTTTGTCTCGACCTTTTTATTCGTAGAATAATAACTGCGCTTATTCATTGGGAAAGAGCCCAAATAGCTCTGCATCGATACGATCCGTAATTTGTCGAAATGCCTCACCATCATTCTCAAATTTGAGTGTATCGCCTTCAATAACCAACAGACGACCTTTGTAATCTGCAATCCAACCTTCATAAAGCTCATTGAGCCCTTGAAGATAATCGATACGCATCGTTTTTTCAAAATCACGTCCACGCTTTTCAATTTGTGACACCAAATTAGGAATTGAAGAACGAATGTAAATCATCAAGTCAGGCAGTTCGACAAGCGACATCATAAGTTCGAAGAGATCCGTGTAATTATCAAAATCTCTATCACTCATCATTCCCATGCGATGAAGGTTAGGGGCAAAGATTTTGGCATCTTCAAAGATAGTGCGATCTTGAATAATGGCATCCTCGGTACGAGATATAGACACCACATCCTTAAAACGCTTGTTGAGGAAATAGATTTGAAGATTAAATGACCAGCGACTCATATCTTGATAGAAATCTTCAAGATAAGGATTATAGTCAACTGGTTCAAAAAGAGGTTTCCAATCGTAGTGTTTCGCCAACATCTTGGTGAGTGTGGTCTTTCCACTACCGATGTTTCCAGCTATAGCGATATGCATATTATAGACGTTATACGTTAGAAATTAAGAAGCAAGATTGTTTGTAATTTGAAGTAGATGGGGCTGCATTGGCTAACATCCACCAAGGATTCACATTTTAAGGTCTGATTTATGACTTTACAGCATTGTCGTCTTGAAAAGCCCAAAAAGTTCAGCATCTATTCGATCGATGATACCAGCAAATTCAGTGGGATTATGCAAGAAATCAATATCATCGACATCAACCACCAACACTTTTCCAGGATATTTCTCACCGACAAAATTCTCATAACGTCGATTGAGGTTTTCCAAATAGGCAATTGGAATGCTTTGTTCATACTCGCGTCCACGACGGCGGATATTTTCTACTAAGTGCGGAACTGAAGCGCGAAGATACACCAATAAATCGGGAGCATCAACAAGAGAAGTCATGATTTCAAATAGCTCCATATAGGTATCGAAATCACGCTCGTCAAGATTCCCCATATCTTTGTTGTTGGCAGAAAAGATATGAACACCTTCAAAGATGCTCCGATCTTGTACAATTGTCTTTTCAGACTGTGCTATGTCTAACACATCTTTGAAACGCTCTTTCAAAAAGAAAACTTCAAGATTGAAAGCCCATCGCTTCATGTCTTTATAGAAAAGGTCAAGATACGGATTCTCGGCCACAGTTTCGTATTTTGGCGTCCACCCATAGTGCTTAGCAAGCAAGGTGGTGAGAGTGGTTTTTCCACTACCGATGTTTCCGGAAATGGCAATGTGCATACTTATATGTTAGACGTTTGGAAGCGCAAACTTCATTTCAGAAGAAATGCGCTGATTTAATAAAAGGTAGACCTTCTCAATTAAACTTGGGAGGGAGAAGCTGTGATGGTAAAGAGGGGGTCGTCAGTCTCGTCAGAGTCACTCAAACTCGGATTTTCAAAGGGTACTGCTACATTATTGGCTGATTTTTCTGTTAATACAGTCGTTTCCTTCAACTCATGAGAAGCCACGATTTCCTCCTCTATTTCAAGCAACTCCGCTTTAGGTAAAGCCGCTTTTCGAGCATCTTGCTTCGCTCCTAATTGCACTAGGCGATTAGCAGCATTAACAATACTCTGTCCAGAAGGTGACAACAGTTTTTTAACAGAATCAAACTTCTTATGCGCCTTATTGAAATAATCTTCTACTTCATCAAATCGTTGACAAAAGAGTTGCACGCGTTGCACCATCTTATTGGCTTCTTCAACAATCCGTTGCTGATTCTCCACTTGCCGTTGATGCGTCCAAGACATCTCTAAGACCCTCAAAAGGGCATACAAGTTTTGACTACTTGTGATAAACACCCCTTGTTCGTAAGCCTCTTTCCAAAGAGTCGGTTCAGCAGCAAGTGCAAGACTAAGCGCACTCTCACTAAACATATACATCACCACAAAATCAAGGCGTTGTCGACCAGCTACGGCATTATATTGTGCATAATTCTTGCTAGAGAGTTCTTTGACATGCGCCCGCACAGAAGCTACATGACGCTGCAAAGCCGCAGCTTGTTCCGTTTCGTCGGTGGTGTTATAATAATCCTCAAAAGCCTTGAGAGAAACTTTAGAGTCAATCACGACATCGCGTTCATCAGGAAAATGAAGAATTACGTCAGGAATCATTTTCTTTCCCGTTTCGTCATGTTTGAGAGCACGGCCAGCTTCATCGCGCAAAGTGATTTGCTCTTCAAACTGCACGCCTTCTTCAAACCCCATATTTTCGAGCAAAGTGCGTAGACGAAGTTCTCCAAAGTTACCTTGTGTCTTATTTTTCTCCGGTTAAGGCGGTAGCCAAACGGTCTGCACGCTCTCCCACCAACTTAGTTTGCATGAGAGTAGCTTTAATGCTTTCGTCTAAACGGCGCATCGTGTCTTCCTGAGACTGGTTGGTCTTTTTCGACGCTATCCTTCATCTGTTGAAGACCACTACGTAAAGGTTCTAACACAGAAGACAGCTGACTCTTATTTTTCCTCCGTCAATTGTTGACTACGCTCACGAAGCAAACGCTCAGTTTGCCCAGTCAATTCATTGCGAACAGTTGCCAGCTGTTGTTGAAAAAAAGTGCCTGTTGTTGCTCTGCATTTGTTTGCGCATTCTTGCGCACTTCTTCAATCTGTTGCTGATACATCGCATGAGTTTCCCCATCGACTTGCGAGCTCCAACATAGCCTAACAGAAGTCCTATGATGAGAGCCAAGATGACAAAGATAAAAGGAAGCATAATGCGAATGAATAAGTGAATTTATAATAGGGGATATAGGTTATCAGAAAGTGGATTCTTGCATCGTAGTAGACGAATCTCCTCCGAAGCACTTGCAAATTTACGGAAAAACGCTGAAAAACATTGGCTGCTTCTGATTTTCTTTTTAATTTCGCTAATCAAACTTCGACTTTCCCTCCTGAATAGGCGGGCTTATCTCCTTTATAAAAGAGGAATTTCTCAACACCAATGCAACAAGAATTGATTCTCATCCGCATTACAGGCGAAGATCGTCCTGGACTCACTGCGGGTTTCATGGCTATTATGGCCAAATATGATGTAGATATCCTTGATATCGGTCAGGCGGACATCCACTCCACCCTATCGCTCGGCATTCTCATTCGTACTCCTGCCGCTACTTCTGGACAAGTGATGAAAGAAGTCCTTTTCAAAGCAACGGAACTCAACGTTAATGTGCGATTCTATCCCATCGAAGAAGACGAATATAATCTTTGGGTGGCAGCTCAGGGCAAACATCGCTACATTTTGACCGTGCTAGCAAGACATCTCACAGCGCGTCAAATGGAAGCTGTAAGCCTATTGGTTGCTAATCAAGGCATGAACATCGATGGCATCCATCGTCTCACAGGACGTGTGCCATTGACACAGCCTGAAGGCGAAGGGGTGCGCGCTTGTGTAGAATTTTCTCTTCGCGGCACTCCTCATAATCGCGAAGACATGCAAGCCGAACTACTGCATTTGTGCAGTGAGTTGGAAATGGACTGCTCTTTCCAACACGACAACATGTATCGCCGCATGCGCCGTCTCATCTGCTTCGACATGGACTCAACCTTAATTCAGGCAGAATGCATAGACGAATTGGCAGAACGTGCCGGGGTAGGTGCCGAGGTGCGTGCCATCACAGAAGCAGCCATGCGAGGAGAAATTGATTTCAAAGAAAGTTTCACCAGACGCGTCGCTTTATTAAAGGGATTGGACGCAAGTGTGATGGAAGAAATAGCCGAACAACTCCCTCTCACTGAAGGTGTGGAGCGTTTGATGTCGGTATTGAAGCGCTACGGCTACAAAATTGCAGTATTAAGTGGTGGTTTTACTTTCTTTGGCGAACACCTGGCACGCCGTTTTGGCATCGACTACGTTTATGCCAACGAACTAGAAGTAGACGAGAACAATCGTCTAACAGGACGTTTCGTGGGAGAGATCGTAGATGGCAGAAGAAAGGCAGAACTTCTACGTCTGATTGCCCAAGTGGAAAAGGTGGATTTAGAACAAACGATTGCTGTTGGAGACGGAGCAAAACGATCTCCCCATGCTCTCTACAGCTGGTTTGGGAATCGCTTTTCATGCCAAGCCTCGTGTGGTAGCCAATGCTCGTCAAAGCATTAATACGGTGGGACTCGATGGCGTTCTCTACTTTTTGGGATTCAAAGATTCTTATCTGCAGGAGTAAACCAGTTTATCTTACGAAAACCACCATTAGAGGTTTCTGCAAAAGGTCTATTCCACTTCTTCGCTTAAACACATCGCGTAAGAAACAAGCAAGTAAAGCAGAAGCAAACTCAAAGGGGTGGCTTCTGCTTTTGCTTTTATACAAAGAAATCTCTATGGGCAACGTCATTTTCGAAAGAAAATCAACAATAGAATCTTTTTTTCTACAAAACATTTGGTACTTTCGAGAAAACATTGTACTTTTGCACTCGCAATCGAGAAGCAAGACCACTTGCATACTCGAAGACGCACTTTAAGTTCAGCCTACCCCCTTAGAGCTGACCCAAACGAAAAGATGCGTTGCATGAATGGAGAGGTGGCGGAATTGGTAGACGCGCTACTTTGAGGGGGTAGTGTCAATTGCGACGTGGGAGTTCGAGTCTCCTCCTCTTCACATTCTGCGGAAATAGCTCAGTTGGTAGAGCACAACCTTGCCAAGGTTGGGGTCGCGAGTTCGAGTCTCGTTTTCCGCTCTATAGTTTAAGACTATCCTTTTCGGATAGTCTTTTTTTTTGTCTGTTTAATGGTCAAATGTACTCCTGAAAAGGGATATAATGCTCTCCATTTCATATCTTTGCAGGCACTCATTGTGCTATAATAAAAATTCATCACAAAAAAGCCCCGAATGCGATTCTCATTATGTAATTTGCCAAGGATTAAAGGTGTTGTCCGAATATCCAATCAGTCATTAGAACGTTATAGTGCTGCTCATTATTAGAGAAGTTTATTTCCTGTCGTTGTTATTTTCTTGCTGACATCTTGTTGCTCGTTTGTTCTCTACGTTGTCCGCTATACCAGAAACAAACGAAAACAAACTGCTCAACAATCAAATTATCTCCGTTCACGAACTAATGATCGATTAGGGCAAAAAGCAATAGTAAATTTTCCGTACTTTCCGCCATCACAATATCGATATTTTCATAATCCTTACCCCTCCATTTAACACCCAAATTCGGATTCAGAAAAAGTTGCTGGGAATTAGGCGATTCTCAGAGGGCTTGAGAACAGAGATTTGGGGAATTCTTTTCTGGTATTTTGCACGTTTTCTTGTAATCTGAGCTTCTTCATATAAACCAACGGCTTGTTTCATAAAAAACAACCCTTCGTTCGTTATATTTCAAGGGAGATTTTTCAAAAAATCTCGGACGAAATTTCTATTTCCTCCGACAAAATTTCTATTTCGTCCGAGAAAATCGGAAAAAGTTAGAGAATTCGTGCAAGATTTCTTGGGCAAATGATTTTGAACTCACGGGGAGTGCATTCTTTTCTTTCTAGTTTGCTCAAAATTCTGACCAAAATCCGCCCTGCATTTTAACACTCAACCCCACGTATTTTAGTTAATAATTCATTTTACGCGATGATGAGCGCATGATCTTCCTGTCGAGGAAGAAACTATGGATAAAAACGCACTACACAGGAACAACGACAAACCATCTGTCAGCAATCAAATAAAATCTGTTCAGAATCTAATGACCGATTTGAGATAAAGCTGCCACTGATTCACAAGCAGAAATGCCCAAACACTCTATATAACAGAGAGAAACTAAGGGGAATAAGCGATTTCCACACTAAAAGCAACCTATATACCTCCGCTTAAATTTAGGCACTTGTCAACCGTTATCTTGTAGTAGACATTGCATTTTTGCTGCAAAAAAACACGTCATTTTCGAAAGAAGTTTGTACTTTTGAGGACGAAACGTTATCATGTCAGAACATAGGCATCTTAAATAATACCGATAAAAAGACTAACGAAATATGGTTATCCACTTCCAACTTAATTACCTCACACAATGGGGAGAACACATTGCAGTTGAAATAGATGGCAATGCGAATAATCCTGTTGTTTTTATCTACAGAGGATGGCAAACAGTGGGAAACAACTGTCAAATTGCCTCATCGACACGCAGGAGAATTGGTCACCTACCGCTATAGCGTATGGCGCGGCACACAACGCGTGCGTCAAGAACGTGGAGCACAACGCCACATCATTCACGCAGAAAGCCAAGTCGAAGCCGCCTATTTTGCGACTGACAATTGGCGCGACCTTCCACAACATAATGCTCTCTTCTCACTTGCCTTTTCTGGTGACTTTGGAGCAGAACATCCTGCTAGCGCTTCACTAGCCAAATCTACTTATACTCTTCGAGTTCTTTGCCCCACCCTTCGTCAGCGTGGGCTTAAACTCGCTCTTGTCGGAGAAAGCAAGGCACTCGGTGCGTGGAATCCTGCTGAAGCTATCGTTTTTGAAGAGGTTGCAGCCAACCACTGGCAACTCACGCTTGACACCAAACAACTGGAACCGTCAAGCGACTACAAATTTGTTACTCTCAACAGCACAGGGAAGGTGGAAGAATGGGAAGGTGGAAATAATCGACAACTCCTACTTCCTCAACTAGACGAAGGAGTACATTTCTTTGCTCCAGAAATAGAAGTTTACTTCTCTAACATCCACCCACGCATTGCAGGAACTGCCGTTCCTGTTTTCTCCCTTCGCAGTGAGGGCAGTCAGGGCGTGGGCGACTTTGGAGATTTGAAACACTTGGTGGATTGGGCAGTTGCAACCAAACAGAAAGCGCTGCAAATTCTTCCCATCAACGACACCACTATCACAGGAACCTGGGTAGACTCCTATCCCTACAACTCCATCTCTATCTACGCTTTCCATCCCATGTACGTAGACTTAAGAGAGGTGCCCAAATTGAAAAATGCACAGAAGCAAGCTCAATTCGATAAAGAATTCCGCGAGCTCAATGCACTTCCACAAGTGGACTACGACCGCGTCAATAAGACGAAGCGAGACTACTTGTTGCTTGCATTTAGAGAAAGTGGTAAGCAATTGCTAGAAACTCAAGAGTTCAAGATATTCTTAGACAAGAATTCCCATTGGCTCCGTCCTTATGCCGCCTTCTCTTATTTGCGCGACAAGTTTGGTACTCCAGACTTCAGTAAGTGGCCCGAACATTCCACCTACGATAAAGTTGCGATAGAGCAACTCTGTTCCAAAGAGAGTAAGGCATGGGAAGTAGTTGCTTACTACTATTATATCCAATACCTCCTTCACGTGCAACTCCTTGCTGCAAGTGACTATGCACGAAGCAAAGTGGTCATGTTCAAAGGTGACATCCCCATCGGTATCTCTCGCAACTCTGTAGAAGCCTGGATTGAGCCATACTATTTCAACATGAACGGACAAGCAGGTGCACCACCTGATGCCTTCTCTGCCAATGGTCAAAACTGGGGCTTCCCCACCTACAATTGGGAGGTGATGAAACAAGATGGCTACCAGTGGTGGAAGCGTCGTTTCGCGAAGATGGCAGAATATTTCACAGCTTATCGCATCGACCATATCCTTGGATTCTTCCGCATTTGGGAAATTCCAAGCCATAGTGTACAAGGATTGCTCGGACAGTTCACCCCTGCTCTCCCCATGTCGCCCGAAGAAATTGGAACTTTCGGACTTTATTTCCAAAAAGACTTCATGACTTCTCCTTTCATTTGCGATGAAATCCTCCATCGCGTGTTTGGAGATCAAAGCGAATGGGTGAAACAAACCTTTTTAGTGCATAGCCACTACGATGTGTGGTCACTTCGTCCCGAATATGCGACACAGCGTGCCGTGGAGGCTTATTTCAACAAGGAAGGCAAGTCGATGACTAATGCTGAAGCCTTGAAAAATGGAGTATTCTCGCTCATCAACAATGTGCTTTTTGTAGAAGACCACAAACAGCATGGATTGTATCATCCACGCATTGCAGCGCAACAAAGTTTCATCTACGAGCGTCTGCAGCAGCACGAGAAAGATGCATTCAATCGCTTATACAACCACTACTTCTACGAGCGTCACAACCAGTTCTGGTATGACTGCGCAATGGAGAAACTTCCAGAACTTTGCGAAGCGGCTCCGATGCTTCCTTGTGGTGAAGACTTGGGAATGGTGCCCGACTGTGTGCCCTGGGTGATGAACGAACTCCAATTGCTCTCTCTCGAAATTGAGCGTATGCCGAAAGATCCGAAACACGAATTTGGTCACGTGGAATGGTATCCCGAACGCTCTGTTTGCACCATTGGCACGCACGACATGGCTACATTCCGTGGTTGGTGGCGTGAAGATTACAGTCAAACTTGTCGCTACTACTACGATGTGCTCCACCTCGGTGGTGAAGTTCCTGGAGATGCTCCTGGTTGGGTGTGCGAAGAAGTGGTGCGCCGTCATCTCAATAGTCCTTCTATGCTTGCCATCTTGGCACTCCAAGATTGGTTTGCTATGGACGAGCAACTTCGTTACTCTGACGTAGATGCAGAGCGCATCAATGTTCCCGCCAACCCACGTCACTATTGGCGCTATCGCATGCACTTGAGCATCGAAAGTTTGCTTCAACAAACAGCTTTCAATCAACGTATCACCAACATGGTAGAACAAAGCGGACGTCAATAATTCACAGGTTCCTCAATTTGCGTTCACGCATATAAAGCGACCTTCAAAACTCATCTCCATGTAGTTCCCCCATGGCTACTACATGGAGACTTGAGTAAGATTTCTTGTAAAATCGCTCCAAATTCTTCATCATGAAACATCTTCCTCGCCTTCCCTTTTCTCATCTCTTTAATTTGAGTTTTGGATTCTTCGGCGTACAAATCGCGTATGCACTGCAAAGTGCTAACATTTCTCGCATCTTCTCTACCCTCGGAGCCGATCCACACAATCTTTCCTACTTCTGGATCCTTCCTCCCCTCATGGGAATTATTGTGCAACCCATCATCGGTGTGCTCTCAGACCGCACGTGGACACGCTTCGGACGACGCATACCCTATCTCTTTGTAGGAGCACTCATTGCTGTTTTGGTGATGTGCCTTCTTCCTAATGCCGGAAGTTTTGGTATGAGCGTAGGAGTAGCAATGATTTTCGGCTTGATTTCTCTCATGTTTCTTGACACGAGTATCAACATCGCTATGCAACCCTTCAAAATGATGGTGGGCGATATGGTGAACGAAGAACAAATCAACCGCCTACTCCATCCAGTCTTTCCTCTGTAATGCAGGTAGCTTGGTGGGTTATCTATTCCCCATCTTCTTCACCTGGCTTGCTATCAGCAACACTGCAGAAAAAGGACAAGTGCCCGACACGGTAATCTACTCTTTCTATGGTGGAGCTGCCATTCTCATCCTCTGTGTGCTCTACACCACGTTAAAGGTCAAGGAATACCCTCCTCACCTCTATAATGAGTATCATAACATTACTGCTGATTCCGCTGAAAAGGCAGATGTTCCAACTAACACAAAAGAAAAGTCTGAGAAGTCACCCAGCATCATCCGCCTATTGCTAGATGCCCCCTCCACTTTCTGGACTGTAGGACTTGTTCAATTCTTCTGCTGGGCAGCCTTTATGTTCATGTGGACCTACACCGCCGGCTCTATTGCAGCCCATGTGTTTGATGCCCCCACAGTGATTAAAGGTAGCTCTGTAGTGCTCGATACCACGAGCAATGCTTACAATGAAGCAGGTAACTGGGTAGGTGTTTTGTTTGCTGTGCAAGCCGTGGGTTCGGTGTTGTGGGCAACGGTGATTCCCTTCTTCAAAAATCAAAAGTTCATCTATGCGCTGAGTCTTCTTCTCGGAGGTGTAGGTTTTGCTTCGGTTTATTTCATCCACGATCAATACCTTCTCTTCGTAAGTTTCCTCCTCATCGGTTGCGCTTGGGCAGCAATGCTCGCCCTGCCTTTCACCATCCTCACCAATTCATTGAAGGGTGGACACATGGGAACCTATCTCGGTTTGTTCAATGGCACCATCTGTCTCCCACAAATCGTGGCAGCAGTGGTAGGCGGTTTGATTTTGAGAGTCTTAACTGTACCCGGACAACTTGCTCCTGAAATTTTGATGCTCGTTGTCGCTGGTGGTTTACTAGTGGTAGGTGCCTTGTGCGTCAGCTTCATTAAGCTACGCGATTAGTGCCAATTTTTCATCTTTCATAATGCCACATCAAAACGTATCTGTTTTGATGTCGCATCTTCTTTACTCACTATTCCCCTTTTTCTATGTAAGATGAAAAAATGGTATGTGCCACTTTTGTCACATATCATTTTACAATCTCTCAACCTTACTTTTTTTGACGTCATAAAAATACAAAGTAGCACCGAAAGATTCTTTTTTTTTCTGCAAAACTACATTCTCTTTCCACCTTTTTATCGTACCTTTGCTAAGGATAAGTCCCCAATGAAGATACCTTTTCTGGGGTCTAGATTCAGTACAGCACAAAGGCTACAAAAATATTGTGCCTTTGCCGCTACACATTTCAAATCACAACAGAACTTTATCATTTTCCAATTTTCACTTCTTATTCTTTATCTCGCAAAAACCTCGTTTTTATCTCGCAGTTACAACAGCAATAATACAAATTCATCAATGAAAAAAATAGCTTATCTTCTGCTGGGCATCACGTTGGTTGCGTGCTCTAGCAATAAACAGCAAGCATCGCTCCCGTCCAGCAATGAATTCGCAGTAGAAACCATCGCTCCACAAACAGCGGACCTCAACACCACCTACCCAGCCGTTATTCGTGGTGTTCAAGATGTGGAGATTCGCTCCAAAGTATCGGGAAACATTGTAAAACAATTTGTGGACGAAGGTGACTTTGTAAAAGCCGGTCAGCCTTTGTTCCAAATAGACCCCACACAATATCGTAGTGCAGTTGAACAGGCGCGTGCTGCAGTAAACGTGGCTAAGGCTTCAATTGCAACTCAAGAACTCACCGTTCAAAACAAGCGTATGCTGCGTCAGCGCGACATCGTGTCACAATATGACCTTGACGTAGCAGAAAACCAACTTGCCACGATGCGCGCCCAGTTAGGACAAGCCAAGGCTTCTTTAGCTGCCGCAACAGACCAATTGAACTTCTGCACCATCCGCGCCACCAGCTCTGGCGTCATTGGTAGCATCCCCTACCGTCTTGGTACTCTTGTCGGCCCTTCTAGCCAAGAGGCTCTCACTGTCGTGTCCAACCTCAGCACGATGTATGCTTACTTCTCTCTCACCGAAAAACAACTACTTGAGATGACCCGCACTAGCGGTGGTAGTGCAGCAGCTATGAAGGAATTACCCGAAGTAAGCCTCATTCTTGCAGACGGCACAACCTATGATCAAAAGGGAAAAGTAAGCAGTCTTTCTGGAGTACTTGATGTGGCTACAGGAAGTGTAAAAATGCGCGCCACCTTTGCAAATCCCCAAAGCATTCTTCGCTCAGGTGCCACGGGCCAGATTTCATTCCCTGTGCACCGCATCAATGCTATTCTTGTACCTCAAAAAGCCACTTACGAAATTCAAAACAAGAAATTCGTCTATGTTGTGGGTAAAGGTAACAAGGTAAAGGCAACTGAAATTGAAGTACTTCCCCAAAATAATGGTCAATACTATGTAGTGACCCAAGGTTTGAACATCGGTGACAAAATCGTAGTGGAAGGTGTCAATAAGTTGAGCAACGATATGGAAATCAAGCCTATCACTCCTCAACAAAGCGAAGCACAACAGAAAAAATCGCAACAACACATGGCAGAGAAGAAGATGCCAGGTCAATAATTCACGACTAGGCTCAAGACTTCGCGCGTCTTATTGTGTATTCTGCATTGAACACTATATTAGTCGCAGCCACTAAGTCTTTTTCTCTTTTCTATAACAGCCTAACATTCATAGCACATTCATGAAACTCGATCTATTTATCAACAGACCGGTGCTATCGACGGTGATTTCCATCTTCATCGTCATCTTGGGTACTATGGGCTTGATGCAAATCCCCATCACTCAATACCCAGACATCGCACCACCCACAGTGCAGGTTTCGACTAGCTATATGGGTGCAAATGCCCAAACGGTGCTAAACTCTGTGATTGCTCCACTTGAAGAGCAAATCAATGGTGTAGAAACATGGACTACATGTCTTCTTCTGCCACCAACACGGGACAAGCCTCTATTCAAATCACCTTTAAGATGGGAACTGACCCAGATATGGCCGCGATTAATGTACAAAACCGCGTGGCCAAAGCTACTGGTCTACTCCCAGCGGAAGTGACGCAAGTGGGTGTTATTACCCAAAAACGCCAGAGTTCTATGCTCATGGTTTTCTCACTCGTCGACACTGAAGACCGCTACACCTCTGACTTTTTGGAAAACTATGCCAAGATTAACCTCATTCCTCAAGTGCAACGCGTATCTGGTGTAGGTGATGCTCAGGTATTTGCAGGTTCTTATGCCATGCGCATTTGGCTCGATCCCGAAAAAATGGCTTCTTATGGACTCGTCCCCCTCTGACGTATCGGGAGTTTTGGCAGAACAAAACATCGAAGCTGCGCCCGGTAATATCGGTGAACGCGAAAACCAAACTTTCCAATACACCCTCCGCTATCGAGGTCGCCTTCAGGAAGTCGCTCAATTTGAAGACATCGTCATCAAATCCAATGCCAATGGTAGCCTCATCCGCTTGAAAGACATCGCTCGTGTCGAACTCGGCAGTGAAGCCTACTCATTTGGTAGCCGCACCAACGGGCACAAAGCAGTGGCTTGTATGGTGTCGCAGATTGCAGGTTCCAACGCAACACAGATTATTCAAGACATCGAAAAGACTCTTGAAGAAAGCAAGGCCTCCATGCCCGCAGGTTTGGAAATCAGCATTGCACAAAATGTCAACGACTTCCTCTTTGCCTCCATTCATGAAGTTGTGAAGACCCTCATTGAAGCCTTCCTCCTCGTGTTTTTAGTGGTCTTTATCTTCCTCCAAGACCTTCGCTCCACACTCATCCCCACCATTGCCATTCCTGTAGCTTTGATTGGTACATTCTTGGTGCTCAACCTCATTGGCTTCTCTCTCAACCTTCTCACGCTCTCAGCTCTAGTACTCGCCATCGCAATTGTAGTCGATGATGCCATTGTGGTGGTGGAAGGTGTGCATGCCAAACTCGACATGGGTTATACCTCTGCACGCAAGGCATCTCTTGATGCCATGAGTGAACTGGGTGGCGCCATTATTTCGATTACTCTCGTCATGATGGCAGTGTTCGTTCCAGTGTCATTCATGGGAGGCACCAGTGGTGCTTTCTATCGCCAGTTCGGTATCACCATGGCTGTCGCCATCGGCTTCTCTGCTCTGAACGCTTTGACTCTCTCTCCTGCCCTTTGCGCCATCTTCCTTAAAGCTCATGGCGACGAGCGTAGCCTTGGAGAACGAGTGCAAATCGCTCAAAAGGAAGCCTTGGAGCAAATGAAACAAAAGTATGCCGTTAAAAGCAGAAAGTTTGGTCTTGCGCTTCCCCCATGGCTCACACTGCTATTGCTCATTGCCACAATTGTAATGATGGTGGTGGGTCTCTTCACTTTTGAAAATGTCATCGTAAGCATCATTGCATGGGCAGTAGCTATCGTGGCTGTGCTCGGTCTTTTCTCTGATCGCTTCATCAATGCTTTCAACAATTGGTATGAAAACATCCTAGAACGCTATAAAAAAGGCGTAGGTCACTTTGTGAAGCGTCCATGGCTCTCTATGGGCTTGGTAGTCGCTTCCATCGGTGCTTTGTTTTGGATGATGCAAGTCACCCCCACCACCCTCGTGCCAACAGAAGATACGGGTACAATCATGGGTATGGTGTCGATGCCTCCAGGCACATCTCAAGACCGCACGGACAAAGTGCTCCAAGACGTAGAAAAGATGGTTATGGCTTCTCCATTGGTGAGAAACACGATGGTCATCTCAGGTTTCTCCATGATGGGTGGTCAAGGCCCCTCTTATGGTTCTTTCTTCATTAGACTCAAACCTTGGGAAGAGAGAAACGCCGTTACAGAGAGTGCCAAAATGGTGTTCATCAACTTGTTGCTCGAATCGCAGAAATCCTTCAAAGACGCGCAAGTCTTCTTCTTCCAACCACCGATGATCATGGGATATGGTATGACCAATGGTTTCACCCTTAATCTTCAAGACCGCACGGGTGGTGAACTCTCTAAGTTTAAGGAAGTAGCTACAGACTTCATCGCAGAATTGTCTAAGCGTCCCGAAATTCAGAGTGCACAAACCACCTTTGATACGAAGTTCCCACAATACATCATCGACATCGACGCTGCACAATGTAAGCGCGCTGGTATCTCTCCACGCGACATTCTCTCCACATTACAGGGTTATTTCGGTGGTCTATATTCCTCCAACTTCAACCGCTTCGGTAAAATCTATCGTGTCATCGTTCAAGCTGAATTTAGCGCACGTACTAACATTGAGTCGCTCAATAACATCAAGGTGCGCAACTCACGTGGTGAGATGGCACCCATCACGCAGTTCATGACACTAACCCCAACAGAAGGTCCAGACAACATCAACCGCTTCAACATGTTTACCTCGATTTCGATCAATGGTAACCCTGCCAATGGCTACACCTCTGGTCAAGCCATCCAAGCCGTAGAAGAAGTAGCCAAAGAAAGTCTGCCTGTGGGTTACACCTACGAATACTCTGGTCTCACTCGCGAAGAACAATCTTCTGGTGGCAGCACCACAGCTATCGTGTTTGGACTCTGCTTCCTCTTCATCTACCTCCTCCTTGCTGCACAATATGAGAGCTACCTCTTGCCTCTCGCCGTGTTGCTCTCCGTGCCCTTCGGTTTGCTCGGTTCCTTTATTTTCATCCAAGGTATAGGAAGTCTGAGTCTTCTCCCTGGCATGGCAGGTCAGATTATGGGAGCCGTGTTTGGTGAAGCCCAAAACAACATCTATGTGCAGATTGCACTCATCATGCTCATCGGGCTTTTGGCTAAGAATGCCATCCTCATCGTTGAGTTTGCGCTCGACCGCCGCAAGATGGGCATGAGCATCACAGCCGCTTCACTCCATGGTGCCGCTGCTCGTCTCCGCCCTATCTTGATGACATCGCTCGCCATGATCATCGGTTTGCTCCCCATGATGTCGCCTTCGGCGTCGGTGCCAATGGTAATCGCTCTTTGGGTACAACCGCCATCGGTGGTATGTTGATTGGTATGATTTGCCAGATTTTCGTAGTCCCCGCCCTCTTCCGCATCTTCCAAGGATTGCAAGAGCGCATCAAGCCTATGGACTTCTCAGATCTTCACAATGAAGAAGCAGAAGCTGACATCGAACAATATGCTAAATAAGGAGACACTTCTCTGACCTCAATCCACTAAACATTCCGCGCTGGGGGGGCGCAGTGTTCTCTACTACGCTCCCCAGCAAAGTTTTCAAAAGTGGACTAAAGGTCTCCGATATGTCTCCTCACCAACACGATATTTTCATGAAATCATTTCTATATATTGCTGCCGCTGCCACGCTCCTCACGAGCTGCAGCACCTTGTTTGGCAAATACGAGCGCGACACAGCACGCACAGAAGCCTTTGTGAAGCAGCTCTATCGCGACACCGTAAATGCTGATAGAGCACTTCCTGCTGCCGACACGACTTCGTTTGGCAATCTCCCTTGGCGCGAAGTTTTCACCGATGCCCAACTCCAGAAGCTCATCGCCACAGCATTGGAGCGCAACACCGATATTCGCAAGGCTGATCTCACCATCAAACAAGCCGAAATCGGATTGCGCCTCAACAGATTGGCATATCTTCCGCAGATAGCCTTTTCTCCCTCTGGCACTGTATCTAAGGTGTTCATGGACGGTATGACCACCAACGAGACCTATGCTTTTCCCGTGCAAGCCTCATGGCAAATTGATGCTTTCGGAAAACTCTATAATGCGAAGAAGCAAGGAGAACTCACCGTGATGCAAGCAAAAGCAGCGCGCCAAGCCACGCAAACAGCCATCATTACGGGTGTTGCCAATCTCTATTTTGGTCTGCAGATGCTCGACGAACAGCTTGCAACCACTGAGGCTACCCTGAAACTCTGGCACAAGAACATCGAAGCTATGGAAGCCATGAAGGAGGCTGGCTACACCAACTCAGCAGCCATAGCAAGCGCCAAGGCTCAAGTGCTACAAATCGAAGCCACTGTACCCACGCTCAAAGACAATATCCGACAAGCTGAAAACTCCCTCTGTGTACTGCTACACGAAGCTCCGCACAGCATCCAACTTAGTGCCTTCAGCGCAGAAGACTTCCCCACTGCTTTCTCTGCAGGACTTCCCTTATCACTCTTAACGAGTCGTCCAGACGTGGCGATTGCAGAAGCTAAACTTGCAAATGCTTTCTACGGCATCCAGTCGGCACGAGGGTCTTTCTTCCCTCAACTCACCATTACAGGACAAGGTAGCTTCACAGATGCACTTGGAGCTATGGTGGTCAACCCTGGTAAGTTCATCGCGTCTGGCATAGCTTCTCTCACCCAACCTCTCTTTGCACAAGGCAAATTGAAAGGCGCACTCGAAGTAGCTAAGTTGCAACAAGAATCTGCGCAACTCGACTTTGAGAAAACCCTACTCACCGCGGGACAAGAAGTGAGCAATGCGCTTAGTAAATACCACACTGCTAGCCTTGCCACAGACATTGCGAAAATGCGTCTGACAGAACTCCAGAAGGCCAATGATGACACGGAATTTCTCTTCCGCAATGGAAATACGACAACCTATCTCGAAACGTTGACGGCGCAGATGAACCTCCTCAATGGTCGCCTTTCGCTCATCAACAATCGTTTTGAAAAGGTACAAGCAGCCATCAAGCTCTACCAAGCACTTGGTGGTGGTAGAATGTAATAACCTCTCACAAAGATAACACCATGATTAGTCCACTTGCCTACGTTGATCCGAATGCTCGTATCGGACAAAATGTAGAAATTATGCCCTTCGCCTACATTGAGGGCGATGTCGCCATCGGCGACAACTGTGTGATTATGCCGCACGTGTCTATCCTCAATGGTACTACGATTGGCAATAACAACACGATTCACCAAAACACCGTAATTTGTGCCAAGCCTCAATCATTTCACTACGAAGAGGGCGAACAACCTCACGTCGTGATTGGTGACCACAATGTGATTCGTGAAAACGTGCTCATTGCTGGTAGCAACAAATCCGAAGATGCCACACGCATCGGCAGCCACAACCACCTCATGAACAAGGTGCACATTTGTCATGACGTACAGATTGGTGACTACTGTGTCTTGGGCATTTCAGCTAGCGTTGCTGGAGCTTGCCAAATTGGTGACTACACCATCTTGTCCTCCTCCACCATTGTACAACGCAAGGTGCGTGTGGGCAAGTTTGCGCTCTTGCAAAGTGGTACTCGTGTGCCAAAAGACGTAATGCCTTATGCTATCTTTGGCGGCAACCCTCCTGCCTATCGCGGAGTAAATACCAAAGTCATCGAGTACTTCCACCCCACAGTGAGCGATCGTGTGTTGCGCCATCTTGCCAACGCCTTCCGTTTGGTCACTGCAGGCAACTTCTCCTTGGAAGACGCAGTTATCAAGATTCACGAACAAATCGAGATGAGCGATGAAATCAAAACTCTCACCGACTTCATCGACTCAGCTTCTCGCGGCCTCATCCGCTACGTGGAAGACGAACCGTAATTTTCACATGCTAGATACACCTGCTGGATGCTCCTGTATTCATTAATCTCACCTCTAGCTTACTCTCTACACACGGCACCATTCTTCACGAGTGGTGCCGTGTTTCTTCTGCAGTTATCCACGATGTTGGGTTGTAACCAGAGTAAGTTCCCATATCGCAACTTCAAAATCCAAGATATCCCAACGTAGGCGAAAGCTACGTATAGAATGTCTTCGGGAGCATTCCGACAAATCCCATAGACATCAAAAAAAAAAGCGCGACTATTCTTCAATCAAGAAGAAAAAGTCGCGCTGAACAAGACGAAAATTAGCCTCTAAGTATCAGTGAAAGAATGTAGCTACACTCACCAAAGAAAACAATCGCTACTGATGCTGCAATTCACTATTGAGGAGATCGCGCATGAAAGAAGCTACTTGAGGAGTAAAGCCAATGGGTTGCAAATACTTTATGGCATTGTCAAAGAAATCTTCGTGCACAAAATTCAGTTCTTCTTCCTCGAGATGTGCCATATACAAACGAGCTGCCATCGCATGATCCCCTAAGAGTAAGGCACAATGAGCTGCATTTTTCAAGATTTTGGCATGCTCGGGTGCTTGCTCCAGCAACATAGTGTATTGATTTTGGGCATCCGCTACACGTCCCATCAATAGATAGCATTGCGCCTTCAAAAGGATGGCTTCAAACTCTTCAGGCTTGTGATAAAGTATCTTGTGTAACTGGTCAAGTGCATCGCTATAGAGTTGCAAATCAAAGAAACGCTGCGCGAGTTGCTTTGCTATTTCAAGACTATCTGGATAGAGTTGTTCTAAGCGGATCCAAGCTACCAAGGCATCTTCACGACGTTCCAACACATCATAGCAATTGGAAAGCAAACGCAAAAGACTTTCATCATCTTCCTCTTCTACCAATTGTTCCAACAGCTGAGCAGCCTCTGCATAATGACCAGTGGCATGGTTGCACTGTGCCAAGCGCAGACGCACATCGCGGTGCTCACGAGGAAGGAGTTGGAAGAAGGTTAGGGCATGACGATAGTCCTTGATGGCAAAACTAAGTTGTCCTAATAAAACCAGAGAGGATTCCTCCTCGAATGCACCACGAAATAAGACTGATTCGCGAAGCAAAAGATTATCGCGATAGGGATTTTCCCCTTCATTGCGCGCTACGAAAAGATGGAAAAAACGATAAGTGTCGTGGATATAGCCATTATACGTCAACTTTAGCATGCGGAATTCCTGTGACTCCGTAGAAATAAGGTCAGCTACTCCGCTATTCTTACGATGATTGCGCAAAATTTGAAGCATTACTGTATCTTTTTCTGCAAGATCAAATTCTACGTCCTTTCTTTCGTCAGGGAGTTCAGCAGAGACTTCATCGATTTTGTCCTTCATTTCTTGCGGCATTTGCTCAACAAGTCTTTTACTAGCGAGATTCATCTCTGCAATGATATAGAGATCGGTGGTGCCAAACGCGCGATGTTGCAATTCGAGCGTTCTACTGTCTACCTCTTCTAAATGCCGAAGTTCTGGACGTTCTACAGAGAAAGGGGATAAACCAATTGGCTGCTTCTTGAAAAAAGGGAAAGCGACGATACATCCGCTTAAATCCTCCCAAAGCAATGTCAATCCCTGCCCAACCATCTACAAAGCGTTCTGCCACCATACTTGCCATCTCACGCATGAAAGTTTGTTTGGCTTGTATATTTGAAGGATCTGGCATCTGTGAAAATCGCTCCATCAGTTGTGAAGCATCAGTAGCCGTATCACGCGATTGCGCAGAAGCCAACATGGTAGACTGCACAATGCGCAAATCTTCTTGCCAAACTTCACGATTTGTCCACGCCTTCCATTGTTGAACCAAGGAAGGAAACAAAGCAATCTGTGCCGCTTGATGAATGCCAATATACACCAGTCCCACACAAAGACGCACGCGCAATAGAGAAGAAAGTGTTTTTTCGGTTTGACGCAACAACCACGCACATTGCGTTGGATCAAAACTTGCCAACAAACTTAACGTCACCGCAGAAAGCACTGTTGCACGAGTGTCTTCGCTTCGATTGGGATGCTGCATAAGTTCTTCAGCAGCTTCCACTACTTCGGCTGTCCAAGGCGCTGCACAATAGAGTCTATCGAAGAGAATGTGATTGTCTACTTCGTAACACAATACATTCTTGAGAGGTTGCTGCAGACGTTGATCGGCATACTTCTGCCACAATTTGGCACGCAGCTGCTGCGTATGCTCCACTGTAAAGGCGTGATGCAAGGAGAGTCCGAGGAGATAAGTGCGCTCACACAAGCGCTCATTGCGCTCTTGATAAGTGGCACTCGCCTCACCTTGTCGGAAATCACGCAACAAGTGTTCGTAATCCGTCACAATTCGCTCATGCTCTTGACGACTATGCCAGTCACCAACCCACGACAACTGCCCTTGAAGCGCGCGAAGCGCATCAAGCAACTGACGATTGTGAATGGCTTTCACAAAATCATCGCGGAGAGTGAGGTAAACGGTCGTGTCCATGGGAGAAGCGTGGAAAAAATTTTGGAGCAATCTAAAGCAAACTAGAGAAGATGCACGAAATGTGGAATACAGCATCTAACGCAGGGGAGGTATGGGCATCTCCTCTGGATGTCTCGCGCAATTTGCATCGACTACTTGTCGGTTTTCACCTCATTATAGTGAGGCAAACGCACTTGTTTCACTTGCTCAGGTGTGAGTTTATAGGTGCGGATGAGTACACTGTCTAACACAGCACCAGGCTTATGGTTGATACGCTGCACAGCTGCATTATACACTCGCTTCAACAACTGAGCTTGCTTGGATTTTTTAGCATCTTGCTGAGCTTGTGCACTGAGATAAAGCGCATGCTGATGATAAGAGGAAGGCAATGTGGCTAACACGCGTTGCCCATTTCCTTTGGCACGAAGCGCGAAAGGCTGCGGCAACACTGCTGCGTCTATTTGCTCATTGTCGAGCATTTGTTGGCGGATACGGTAATCGTTGATTTGAGGACGCAACATATCGTCAAACTTCCAACGAAGACTGTCACGCAAATGCGCCGTGTATTGATCAGAACTACTATAACGCGCAATGGCAATGGTGCGTTGCTTGAGTTGCTTCATCTCAGTGAGACGCAAACGCCCACCGACTAACAGTTGCCACTCACCTTGCAGCGGAATCCATGCCACATAACCGCGCATCTTTCCTTGTGTAGCATAATGCTGCTGGCGCACAAGGTCTGTGACACCTGCATCAGTCCGCGTGCCCAACAAAGCTGTGTCCGCATCAAACTGAGATTGGTATGTTTTGATGCGAAGAGGAAGCGACAAAGAGTCTGCTATTCCAGCTGCTTTGGCATAGTAGAAAGGAAGACTCTCGTAGGTGGGAAGACAGGCTATGATGAACGAAAGACTATCAGGCACATCATTGACACTACTCACCTCTGTATTTTCGTCTTTATTCGCTTTCTCTCCACCACAACTAGTGGCAAAACATCCCACAAAGAGAGCGATGAAAAGAAGAAGGGGAAGTTTTAGACTATTCATAAGCAAAAAAAGTTATAGAGCAGCAGTGACGGTGCACCGCTGTCCCTATAACTTTATAATTATCTATTAGGTATTTGGCGATAGATTAGCCTTTGATGGCAGCTACACCGGGGAGTTCCTTACCTTCGATGGCTTCGAGCAAAGCACCACCACCAGTTGAGATGTAAGAAACTTGGTCAGCCATACCGAACTTGTTAATGCAAGCTACAGAGTCACCACCACCGATGAGAGAGAATGCACCGTTCTTAGTCGCTACAGCGATAGCATCAGCGATAGCACGTGAACCACCAGTGAAGTTATCGAACTCAAACACACCAGCAGGACCGTTCCAGAGGATAGTCTTAGCGGGTTCGATAGCAGCAGCAAACAACTTGCGGCTTTCGGGACCTGCATCGAGACCTTCCCAACCTTCGGGGATGTCACCAACGGGAACTATTTGCGTATTGCAGTCGTTCTTGAAGTCGTCACCAGCCACGCAGTCAGTACCGAGCACGAGATTCACCCCCTTAGCCTTAGCCTTCTCGATGATAGAGAGGCGAGGTCGAGCTTGTCTTCTTCGCAGAGAGAAACACCAATGTTGCCACCGAGTGCACGAGCGAAGGTGTAAGTCATACCACCGCAGAGGATGAGGTTATCCACCTTGTCCATGAGGGTTTTCGATGATACCAATCTTGGTAGACACCTTAGAACCACCCATGATAGCAGTGAAAGGATGCTTGATGTTGTTGAGCACGTTGTCAACAGCAGTCACTTCTTTTTCCATGAGATAGCCGAGCATCTTGTGGTCTGCATCGAAATAGTCAGCGATGACAGCAGTAGAAGCGTGCTTGCGGTGAGCGGTGCCGAATGCGTCCATGATGTAGTAGTCAGCATAGCTAGCAAGCGTCTTAGCAAATTCCTTTTGGCTTTCCTTTACTGCCTTTTTTGCAGCTTCGTAAGCAGGATCTTCCTTGTCAATGCCAGCAGGCTTGCCTTCTTCTTCAGGATAGAAACGGAGGTTCTCGAGAAGAAGCACTTCGCCAGCCTTAAGAGCGGCAGCAGCTTCTTGTGCCTTTGCGCAATCAGGTGCAAAAGAAACAGGGGCATCGAGGGCAGCAGCTACAGCGTCCTTGATTTGTCCCAAAGAGAACTTGGGGTTAACCTTGCCTTTGGGCTTACCCATGTGGCTCATGATGATGAGAGCACCACCATCAGCAAGCACCTTCTTGAGGGTGGGCAACGCACCGCGGATGCGAGTGTCGTCGGTGATTTGGCCATTTTCATTGAGAGGCACGTTGAAGTCTACACGTACGATGGCCTTCTTGCCTGCAAAGTTACAAGAGTCGATAGTCATAATGATATGAGTATTGATGAATTATTTGTGATTGTCGAGGATTCCAGAATGCTCCGAGACACCCTTAAAGAGACTTTTGATAGCCCCCAACAGAGAGGTACAGAGCGTGTCAAGAATTTACAGGGCAAATTTACGAAAAACTTTGGGATGTTGACTGTTTTATAGCAATTATTTTCGCCTTCTTCTCCCAATGCGAAGAGAAAGTTGTACTTCTCTTTGTGCACTATCCTTCGGATTCGTTCTAAAATCCCCAAAAGCACAGTCAAAGCCTCCCTTCCCTTACAACGAAACGGTCTCCACGATGCCCGATGCCACATACCACAGATAGCCTTTCACGTTCTGTTTGCCCATTTGTTGAAGGAGCTGACAGTAGTGTCGCACTTGTTCGTGATAGTCCGGACGCGGTAGTCCGAATTTATAGTCCACCACGATGGCCTCATCTCCACGCATCATCACGCGGTCGGGACGAGGAGCATGCACATTGCCGTTTTCATCGCGAGTCAAAATGGTGCATTCACGATAGAGCTGCCACGTGCCATCAAACCATTCCTTGGCGATTTCATGCTCCATCGCGCGGTGCAGGAGTTTTCGCATTTCGCCCACCTCTTCGATCGGCGCAATCTTTCCTTCGCAAATCGCAGATTGCAGCACAGTTTCCACATCGGCTTCGCTTTCAATCTCTTCCATCAGATGATGCAGCAGTGTACCACGTCGCTGAGCCGCTTCGCGTTTGGCGAAGAACTCCAAATCTAGTTCGGAAGTATTCGACATATTCGCCGCATCTCCATCGGCATTGCCCGCTTGCACCGCTTCCATCAGCGCAGCATTATACAAGCGCGCACTTGCGACTGACGGAACTTCACATCGTGGTTGGACGTTTCTAGGTTCACTCTTTCGGTAATCGCATTGATTTTGAAGGGATTCTTCGTTTTTTCATTCACCACTTTCGCGGGTTTCCCTTTCTCGAGAGAAGTTGTTTGAGTAGCGACTATGCACTCTGCGGTTGAAGGTTGAGCAATCTCTAGGAGTATCTGTGTATCATCCTCTTCGAGTCGCACATCGCCATCGATCAAATCCGTCCATCCTAGTTGGGTGATTGTTTTCTGCAAAGCAGGCACGATGCTCTTATCATAATTTCTCGGCAATTTTGGTGCACAAATCACCAAGTTTTGACGCGCACGGGTGAAAGCCACATAGAGCAAGTTGAGATTTTCGATACGCTGATTTCGCAATTCCTGCAGATACTCGTCTTTATAGATACTATTTTCTGCAGCCGCACTCAATTTTACGGGCAGCAATGGAATCTCATTGAAGGGCACCTCCTGAGGACTTGTCCATATCATCGACTGCTTTTGACCACTACTCACCAGTTCCCAGTTGCAGTAAGGAATAAACACACTGTGAAAATCCAATCCCTTGGATTTGTGAATGGTCAAGATGCGCACTCCTTTCACCACTGAAGCGGGCACCGACTTTTTGCCTAAAGACTCCTCGCAAACTTGAAGGAAACGCCCAATGTCAGGCACATTATCATCCAAGAATGCCACTACCATATCTAGCAAACTATAAAGATAACTCGCCTCACCAGGTTGTTTATCTAGCTCTAAGTAGTGAATCAACTGCTGAATGAGGTCGTAGAATGGCAGCATTTGATAAGACTGTTTACTCCATTCTACCAAAAGACCATGAACTTTATCTTTCGCTTCCTCTGGACAGTGTTTTAATACATAGTTCAAAGCCACTTCGTCCGTGCGATTGTGGACATACTGTAGTGCTTTCACTATGAGCTGCACCCCTCGAGAAGCAGATAGTACATACGCCTCATCAGAGACTAACTCTATGCGAACGAAATCCTCATCATTGGCATGCTCCTTCTCATATTCGGCAAAATACTCGATGAGTTTTCCGCTATCTTTATTGTTACGCACCAAAATCCCCATCTTGTCAAAGGGCACTCCGGCACGATACAAGCGCATGATCTGTTCTCGCAAATCATCTTCTGGCGAAAATTCTGCTGTTTCTCCTTCGTTCTCTTCGCTTGCTTCTGTTGCAACTGCCTTGTTCTTAGCAGAAGAAGTTGTCTTCTCGGGCTTTTTCTCTATCAAGACACGCACAAAGCCGCCTTCGCGCACGGGGTTTTGCTTCACCAAATCTTCTGCATAAAGCGACGTGAGCACACCACCCTCTCCTGCTGCATCTTCTTCGCTAGCCTCAGCTATCACTTGCGCCATCTTCACGAAGATCGCATTATTGAAGTTCACAATCTTCTCTCCACTTCTGAAGTTGGAATCAAGGGTTTGAATATCCGTGATTGCATCATCTTTGATATTTGCCAATCCCGACCAGTCTCCTCCACGCCAACGATAGATGCCTTGTTTCACATCGCCCACCAACATGCAACTATTGCCGTGTGCAATATTCTCTACAAAGAGGTTGCGCAAATTGGTCCACTGCAGTTCGGAGGTGTCTTGGAATTCATCGATCATCACGTGGTTAAACTGGGTGCCAGCTCGCTCAAACACAAACGAAGCCTCACTCTTTCCCACCATTTCGGCAAAAAGAATCGGGGTATAAGCCAAGAGGAAAGTGTCGTTCTCCGTATTGAGCTCTTGCACTGAAGCTGAGATAGCATCGAGCAAGCGAAGTTCATTGAAGTGCTGAAGACTCAAATCGCACGAATTGATGGTAAAGTTGGCGTTATCAATCGTGGTGAGCAACTGTTCTAAGTGATTGGACAAATCACTTGCCCAACCATCATATTTCCTGTCTTCTTATCTGCGGCTTTGAGGGCTTTGCCACTATCATCCACAATCTTAAGCACTGTGTTACTCGGATCTGTCGTAGAAAACTTGTACTCCATCGCACGATGCAGATACTTTTCCACATCTCCACCGCGGCTGATTCTACCATATCCTTCAGAACCAACAATAAAATCTTCCACATCCTGCGCTGACTGCTGAATTTCTTCAATCGAGTTCTTCTTTAAACTATGCAAAACATCACGATAACGCTTTGCTAAGTCATTGTCAAGCGTGAAATTTTGAAGCAAACGTCGCTGTTTCACATAACTCTCTTTAGTCAGCTCTCGCGCCAGATTCGATAAAGAATGCTCCACACGCCAACTCTTGTCGCTATCGTCTTCCAATCGCTGTTCGATGTATTGCGACACCCATTTCAATTCTTGCGAATCGGATTCGAGACCTTGCAGCATTTTATCCACTCCTCGCTGCAACAAATCATCGTTGTTGAGGTCTACTTTGAAAGTAGCGGTCAAACCAAGTTCATGAGCCAAATTACTGAGCAACGATTGGAAGAAAGAGTCGATGGTGGTGACATGAAATCGATCGTAGCCGTGCAGAATCTGGCGCAACAAGCTCCGTGTCATGAGCGAAATTTCACGATCACTTGCTGGCACCAACAACTTCTGGCGCACCACATTCAAGAAAGCTTGTTGTTCTTCCACGCAGTGCGCAAGTTCGTAGAGATTTTCCAAGATACGCTCCTTCATCTCCGTGGTCGCCTTTCGTGTGAAGGTTATCGCCAACTGATGACGATGCGGTTCACGAGTTGTCTTGAAATCGTTCAGAAGATTGGCTATAAATTCCGCTGCCAACGTATAGGTTTTTCCAGCACCAGCCGAAGCCTTGTACACGTGTATTAGTTTGGAAGTGTTCATGGAGTTTTCTTTTGGAAGTTGTGCTTCACTATTGGTCCTTGTCGATGGTTTTCGATCTATTTCCCGCGATGTCCACCCTCGCAGAGCTACAGTGCGAGGCATATCTCACACTCACTATTTGACGACAAAGAGATGGTCACTAATCAGTCACCATCTCCCACGCAAAGGAGGTATTCCTCTGTTGTTTATTTCTAGTATTACTACTTATTTCTTGCCCAAACGATATACCTGCGTTGCACCCTTTGCAATCAAACTGTCGGCAGAAAGGGTCATGATTTGCACCGTGTCAGGACTTGTTGCCACATTGAGCAAGAGTTTGCCATTGATGATTTTGAAATCGTTGGTCAATGCCTTCACTTCCGTCACGTTGATGGCACGATCAAGCGCTTCTCCACCATCGGTGGTGGTCAAGGCAAACTCATCGCCTACACGCACATCACCATAGATTTCTGCTGCACCGCCATCTTGATGCGAACGCAACAATTCAAGTTCTTGACCAGAAGTCTGCTGCACTGCAAACGTGCTCATACCAAAAATCGTCTACAACCTTCCCATAAAGGGTGCTATCGACCTCTGCTGGAGCAACAACAGTAGTGGTGTCACCCTCTGCGTCCTTTTTCGACTTGAACCAATCGCACGAAGCAAACATAGTGAGCACGGAAGCCACCATGATATAAAGTAATTTACGCATTGCGTTATCTTTTAGGAATTAGTAGCAGCGAATTTACACAAAAAAGAGCACCAAAACAAGCAAAGGCGAGGAAAATATCTCATATATAGCTAAATATCTCACACAAAGAGCGTAAAATCCAGAAATAATTACTATATTTGCAGCGGCTTATGGCTCAATGGCTCATGAGCCACCATTGATACGTCGGTCAACGTGGGTGCAGCCCCCGTTTCTCCAATATGGGACACCCACTTTGTGCGGACTTTCGATGGCACATCATTTATTCATTTATTTATCTACAAACTTAACATTAATGGAGAATCTCAAAAACATTGCTCCTTTGGCCGATTTCGACTGGGACGCATTTGAAAACGGTAGCGTAGCTGGCGAAGCTAAGGAAACTCTCGTTGCTGCCTACGACCAAACTCTCAACAACGTTCACGAGCACGAAGTTGCTGAAGGTGAAGTTACAAACATCACCAAGCGTGAAGTTGTGGTGCGCATCGGTTCTAAGAGCGATGGTATCATCCCCGTAAGCGAATTCCGCTACAACCCCGATCTCAAGATCGGTGACACTGTAGAAGTTTACGTGGAAAGCCTCGAAGACAAGAAGGGTCAACTCGTACTCTCTCACAAGAAGGCTCGCGCTAGCAAGTCTTGGGAGCGTATCAACGAAGCCCTCGAGAACAAGGAAATCATCAAGGGTTTCATCAAGTGCCGCACCAAGGGTGGTATGATCGTAGACGTATTCGGTCTCGAAGCGTTCCTCCCCGGTTCACAAATCGACGTGAAGCCCATCCGCGACTACGATGTATTCGTTGGTAAGACTATGGAATTCCAAGTTGTCAAGATCAACCAAGAATACAAGAACGTTGTAGTTAGCCACAAGGCGCTCATCGAAGCTGAACTCGAAGCTCAAAAGCAAGAAATCATCAGCAAGCTCGAAAGGGTCAAGTGCTCGAAGGTACCGTTAAGAACATCACCAACTACGGTGTATTCATCGACCTCGGTGGCGTTGACGGTCTCGTACACATCACTGACCTCTCTTGGGGTCGCGTGAGCAATCCTCGCGAAGTGGTTCAAGACGACCAAAAGCTCAACGTGGTTATCCTCGACTTCGACGAAGAAAAGAAGCGCATCGCTCTTGGTATCAAGCAACTCACTCCTCACCCCTGGGATGCACTCGATCCTAACCTCAAGGTGGGCGACAAGGTTAAGGGCCGCGTAGTAGTGATGGCTGACTACGGTGCATTCGTAGAAATCGCACCTGGCGTTGAAGGTCTCATCCACGTTTCTGAAATGTCTTGGAGCCAACACCTCCGTTCTGCACAAGACTTCCTCAAGGTAGGTGACGAAATCGAAGCTGTGATTCTCACCCTCGATCGCACTGACCGCAAGATGTCTCTCGGCATCAAGCAACTCAAGGAAGATCCTTGGAAGGATATCGAAGTGAAGTACCCCGTTGGTTCTCAGCACACTGCTAAGGTGCGCAACTTCACTAACTTCGGTGTGTTCGTAGAGCTCGAAGAAGGTGTTGATGGTCTCATCCACATCTCTGACCTCTCTTGGACTAAGAAGGTGAAGCACCCCAGCGAGTTCACTCAAGTTGGTGCTCCTATCGAAGTTAAGGTGCTCGAAATCGACAAGGAAAACCGTCGTCTCAGCCTCGGTCACAAGCAACTCGAAGAAAATCCTTGGGATGTATTCGAAACTGTATTCACCGAAGGTAGCACTCACGAAGGTACTATCATCGAACTTCACGACAAGGGTGCTGTTGTTCAGCTCCAATATGGCGTTGAAGGCTTCGTAACTCCTAAGCACCTCGTGAAGGAAGATGGCAGCAAGGCTCAACTTAACGACAAGCTCAACTTCGTTGTGCTCGAGTTCAACAAGGACAGCAAGCGCATCCTCCTCTCTCACACTCGCACTTTGACCAAAGCGTATCTGCAGAACGCAGCGAAAAGAAGACTCGCCGTGCTGCTGCTCCACGCAAGGAAGAAAACACTGCTAACATCCAAAACCAAGCTGCTTCTACTAGCCTTGGCGACATCGATGCTCTTGCAGCTCTTAAGGCTAAGATGGAAAAGGGTCAATAATCTCCCCTTTTTCTCTTCTCACCTAGCACCTACTCCACCTCGGAGTAGGTGCTTTTTTTGTATCCCCCAATCGCCAAAAGGTCATTAAATCCTGACCAGATTTTATTTGATTGTGGAGGAAATTCTTTACCGTTTGCCTTTGGTGTAGTAGACCAAGACTAGAACCAACGAGAGATAAGATGCCAATAAGAAAATGAAAAAGGAGAGGTCCTAATCTTTTCCGTTACCAGTAACGCTTTTACGGTCTAATGACCAATTTGGGTTAAAAGCAAAGTGCTACATTATTTTCGAGCTTCAGCACGTACTTCAGTACGCTCCCTTTAGACTCAATGCCTTACATTTTATCCCTATATACCCCCCCAAGAAACACCGAAGCACCTCATATCAACATATAGAACTCCAAAAGACATCTCAACATATAAAATCGCCTCACAAGGAAACGCTGCAGAATTGAGGTTAAAAACAAATAGGTGCTTAATTGAAGTCTTAGTCAGGCTTCAATTAAGCACCTATTGGAGATCAAGTAAGGCTTAGTTGCGATGCAAGTAAGCACCTGTAAGGATTGGAATAAGGAAAAAACAGGACATTATGCCCCTCCCTTTTAGGAGGAGGAGGGGAAGTCCTCCTTTTAATTTTCAGTATAATCTGCGATGAGCTGCTGGAGTCCTTCTTTTGTGCGGGTGTCATACTTGGCAGCATCCATGCTCGGCTTATTCAGATATTCCGTAGTCAGCTTAATTCTTTTCTTCTCGCTTCGTGTACCTAATAATGCTTTGTCGCCAAGATAGATAGCTTCCTTTCTGTCCTTCAGCTTCAGATAAAGTTCATTTTTATCTAATGGATGTTCCAGGATGTAATTGTCCTTTCCGTCGGTAAAGAGTACCTCGAAGAACTGTGGGTGGCGTGTTCCGATATTAAGAGAACCATTGCCGCCGGCGTTTCTTAACACACCGTCTTTTGAACCCTTTGCACCGATATAGGTTTTGCCACCTGCATAGACGGTTACGTTGTCTGCAGCCTTGAACTTCTGTTCGGTCTTGCCGTTCGCACCGTTGTGCGTCAGTGTTACGGTTGATCCCATTGCCGGTGCGTCAAGGTCGAGGATTCCACTGGTTCCTTTACCCATCTTCTTTTCAATAGATTCATATACGATAGTGATGTTGCCTTCATGTGTTGTGCCGTCAGCAAGTACCACCTTGCCGGGCACATTATAGATGTTCACGGAAGCATCTCTGACCTCTTTCACCAACTGTCGTTCCTCTTCGGCAGCCTGTTGCTCATCTGCTTTTGCCTTGTTTGCCAGTCGCAGCTTGATATTCTCCGTCATATCTCCCAGTGCATAGCCGTTTGCAAGCAGTTTTGATACCATACGGCGCAACATCTCGTCCTCGGAGAGTTTGGATGCAGTATTGTATTGCAGGAAGGGAAGTTTTCTATTATCACAGGTTGTTATGTTGCTGAAATTCTCGCTCCTGGTCCAAGATTCGAGCTTAATCTCCGCTACTTGGTTGCCCACACGGTCCTTGACATAATAGTCTCTTTTGCCTAATGAATGTTCATTGACAAAAACCTTTCCCACCATCTCTTTGTTGATGATAATGTCACCATTGTTGTTGATGGAGAAGGGATGCTGTGCGGTAAACTCCTCATCGGTTTTCTCCATATTTTTGACTATGGTATAGAGGCTGTCCCATTTTGCAGAGAAAGGACGCGAGCCCTGCTTGAAGAGGTCGTCAATGGTGGATGTCTTGATACCGTCCACTGCGATGATCTGGGGTTTGCTGTCTAACAGTTTGTAGACAAGGTACTTCGTGGTGGACAGTACAATCCTGTCTTTCGGGTTTTGCAGTTCAAAGACTGCGCCCTCAGGTGATGTGAACTGGAGCCAGTCTTCTGGTGTGATGATGCCTTGTTTTGTCTTGTTCGTAATGAAGAATGTGAACACCTTTTTCCCATCTGGCGTAGAAAGGTCGCAGACTCTTTTCGCTTCTTTTACAAGTGCTACTGGTGTTCCGCCAAGTAATACCTCCCCTTTCTTTATTTTCAGGTCTTGGGCATGTGCGGAAAGCAACATGAAGCTGGCGATGAAGCCTAATACTGTTTTTCTCATCTTACTTATTTGAGTTTTAGATTGATATGAATTGGCTGCAAAGGTAGTGATTTTACATATCACCTTAATTCCGCAGCATAAGTTCTTGTGAGAACTCCAAGTGCCTGAGAAACATAGTTCTCAAAACTCTTGTATATGTCAGAAATTTCACCTATCTCGGTGCTGTAAACATAACAAGTAAGCAAAAATTTGACATGACAAAGGTAGCAATTAAATCGAGAATATCACTTCTTTCGGTGTAAGTTATCACATTATGGACGTTTTCTCAAAGTTGGGCTTTGACAAACTTACCGAATCTGTATTGGGTAAACGTAGAAGTAGTAGCAAAGCATTCAGTCATGGAAGTACTTTCGGCTCTATCTTCTTAAGTTACCTTCCCCATTGGTTTGGGTGGGGGATTTCATGACTATGCAAGAACCAAGAACCCCAGAAGATCCCCATATCAATGGATAAACCCCAAAAGACATCTCAACGTATAAGATTTTATCACAAGAAAAATACTGCGGAATTAAGGTATATTATTATAGCTACATTTTAATTCCGCCAACGGGTAAAAAAACAACCTCTTCCAAGCTTATTTTCTACCTATAGGCCTTGTGTTTTACTCTTTCAATAGGCGTTCTTCTTCTAAGTCGATGCGATGAATAAAGTGTCTCACAAGTTCCTCGTCCACTCTTTCGTTTTCGTTGTTAAGCTTGTTCAACCACAATCGTTGCTCTTCAAGTATCTCGCGATAGGTGTTTCGCACCACCGCATCATAGAGTGTGGCGCTCCCTTCGCTCTCCAACAGCTCGTTCCAGTGGTTCACCAGGTTGTTTAACACCGCCGAATGGGTTATGTTTTCTGACATATTGTTGCGTTCCAGAAAGTCAAGACTGGCCTGTGCCATACCTATTCGGATGATGCGTTGGGCTTCTGCGTGGGACATATGGTCGTCGTAATTGGGCAGCTTCACCATCTTGAGTAGCACGGGAAGCGTCAATCCTTGGAATATTAGCGTGAGGGTTATCACCATAAACGTGATGTAGAGCACCAAACTTCGTTCGGGGAAAGCTATTTGCGTGCCTGGAATATACAGCGGAATAGACAAAGCTGCAGCCAGCGAAACCACTCCGCGCATGCCTGTCCAGCCCAAAACCAAGGGTCCGGCATAGCCTTGTTTGCGCGAATCGGCCACCGTTATAAACTTACTCATAAAGCGTGTGATATGCACTGCACCGAAAGCCGCACCCATACGGATAACCACTAATGCCATGGTGATGAGCAAACCGTAGGCTGTAGCCATCCAAAGACTCACGTTATCTTCTTTCAAACTGGTCATTATCTCGGGCAAATCCAGTCCGATAAGCAAAAATGCCATACCATTGAGCAAGAAAATAAGGAAGTTCCACACATGCTCGGCACGCAATCTCGACGACGAACCAACGATTAGTATGCGGCGATAACTGAAGTAAAGCCCACCACTCACCACGGCCAACACACCTGATGCCCCAACGGTTTCGGCAGAAATATACATCACATATGGGCTAAGAATGGTGAGCATCGTGTCGATATTCTCGTCCATGGGCAGCCACTTGCGCAACTTAATAAGCATATACGACTGTATAATCACATACGACAGCAGCACGCCCACTCCAGCGACTCCAATCACCATCCATATAAAGGATGCGGTGGCCTGATACCACACAAATTGCCCTGTCCCTATGGCTATAAGGGCAAACTTAACGATGATGAGCGAACTGGCATCGTTGAACAAACTCTCGCCTTCCAGAATGGCCGATATACGCCTTGGCACCTTTACAAATTTCATAATGGTGGCTGCCGACACGGCATCGGGGGGCGAAACAATGCCACCCAACAAAAACCTAAGGCCACCGAGAAACCCGGAATAAAGGTGTTGGCTATAAATCCCACAACAAGGGCCGTGATAAACACCACAATAAAGGCAAACGAACCTATTATCCTGCGCCATCGCCACAGTTCTTTCCACGAGTTGTAATACGCCGCATCGTACAGTATAGGCGGCAAAAACACAAGGAATATCAAGTCGGGATTGATATTGAAACGGGGCATTCCGGGAATGAAGCTCATTGCCACACCACCCAATACAAGCATAATGGGATAGGCCACTTTACGCGCTGACTCACCATAATCAATAAACAAGTGGCAAAAATGAGCGCAATGATCAAGACTAATTGATGTTCTATCATCGTGAAGAAGGGTAGAATTAGTTGATGTTTACTGTGATTTGAGGGGTTAATGTGATAAACTTTCTACTCAAAGTAAGCTGGCTTTGCTGGCTTAATCGCCGCTTTTGTTTATCTAAAACGGGGCAAGCACGGTGCTGTGTATCGCCCTTAACCCACACTTTTGTATCTTTAAGACAGCTTTTAGCCAACCAGCCGTCTACCGAGAAGCGTCCTGAACCTGCAAAGAACAGCAGAACAAACACCAACAAGGCGGCTGTACTGCGATTTTGCTGCACGTTGGGTAGCAACATGTTTAACATTTTCTTCATGTTTCTTTTTTGTTATCTATTAATTCCGCAACACTATTACAAATTAAACTTTTTAAGTACCTGAGCAACAAAAAGCTCTTGCTTTGGCAAGCGGCAGAGCCGAGCGGCTCAAGATTTTGCAATGTCAGAATTTTCACTTATCTTATTGTTGCAAAAAAAAACAAGAGAATCCGACGATAGACATGGCGAAGATACTTATTAAATCTGAGAGACTCACTCCTTTCGGGGGAATATTTTCAATCATGGAGCAATTTGACTCCACATTATCATCTGTAATCGACTCAACTCCTGGTCTAAGGTGTAGATCGTTCCATTAACTGGATGTCTACCGAGAAAGACATCATTACATTTTATAATGAGCGTGGAGTAAGCGAAAAGAACTTTGACATACAGAACAATGACTTCGGCTGGTCGCATCTGCCCTTTTCCTTTATGGCTGAGTACATGGTTTTCATGATGGTTACCGCCATGCTGAAGAACTTCAATCTTTATCTCGTCCGTCATACCAGCGATAAGGTCAAGCCATTGAAAAAGACAAGCAGGCTGAAAGCCTTTATCCTGCATTTTGTCAGCGTGCCAGCAAAATGGATGCGCACTGGAAGGCAGAACGTTCTGAACCTATATACCCCAATTCGGTTTAAGGGCACCTCTTTTTTACTCAGGTTATAGCACACAACGATTCTTTCGACCTAGTTTAAGATCGAAATTCCATTGTTTCACGCAAGTATATTTTAGAAAAGTGTGAGCTGCTTCACCTCTGCTTCTCCCTCCATCTCAAACTCCATATTGATAGAAGTTTTGTATCGTAGAAAGCATAAGCAGCCATTCCAGCCAAAAGGTTGACAATAAAGTTTGAGACACTTCTGTGTCGAGTATGAACGATCTGCGCCACGTTCTTGAGCATATCGTTGATGGTCTCGAGAATCCCAATCGGTCATTAAATTCTGACCAGATTTTATTGGATTATTGTGTAGATAGCATACTGTTTGCTCGAAGGCGTAGTGAACTACGTCTAGAACCTACGAGAGAGAAGATGACAATAAGAAAATGAAAGATGACAAGACCCTATCTTTTATATAACGAGTAGCAAAGTAACATTCTAGTGAACTAGTGAACTATTGAGCTTTAAGAGTTATCCAGGGTGTTAAATAAAGGGCAAAATGCTGTGAAAACGAGTATTGCAAACCTCCGCTTAAAAACGTACGAGCTATTGAAGAAAATCTCCCACGTTTTTGGAAAAACGTGGGAGATTTTCCAAAAAACGTGGGAGTTTTTTTAGCAGACATCGCACGATTTTTTCAGCCCTTACTAGATGATGCAATGATGAGACTCACGAAATTAGTACTTTTCATTAAGCAACACTAGCACACAAGGTAATTCTAAAGCTAAGCTCACTAAAAAACGCTCTCGAAAATCAAGGAGGAAAAAAGACGGTGTTCTTCGCACATCGTGGAAGCAAAGAAAGAGCTCCCTCGCGCGCGCATACGCGCGCACCTACAGTAATTTTCTACTTTTTGCTTTCACAACCTTCACAAAATTCGCTGTAGGACAATCATATTCAGATGATTACAGCCCTATTAGGAACGGAGTTCGCCAAACAAGTGGAAAACATCACTAAAAGGTGCTCCACCAATGCTCAAAAGTTAGGAAACTCTTCCATCCATGAACCTGATACGAAACATGGTATCTTAACGGAAAAATCCACCCTTCTGTGAAGGTTGTGAAAGCAAAAAATCAAAAATCCCAGGGAAGGCGCGCATGACGCGCACGCGTGAGAAAACTCACTACTCATTTGCATTTCATCAAGACATGAGCAGGCTAGTTTAGAATCTCGCCTTATCTGGCAATCATTTCACCACAAATCAGAAAAATAATACTCTAAAAACTCTCTGGCAGCGACACAAAACTTAAAAGATTCAGCAATAGTTTCTGCTTAAAACATCTTTTAAGGTTGGACAGACCTGTTTTTGACTTTTACTCACACAGGTAGATTCGAAGGTAGCGTAGCCCAAACGTAACGCTTTCCCCAAAACCCTCTTTCATTTTACCTCAATATATACCGATCTTACCCAGAAAATCGCCCTAAAACCAAGAAAATGCTATCTAGAGATTGAAATTTTCAAGGAAAAAGTTGGTCAATTCAGAGCTTCTTTGTAATTTTCGGTCGAAAACAGAGCCATCCCCCTCCATTACCATGAAATTTGGGGTTGGTTCGCTCCTTATTTGACCTCCGATTCTCACAATCGGGCAATCTTTACCCACCCCGATGTGCCTTTCCTCAAGTCTGTGCACACCGCCTAAATCTTTACCTCGTATGAAAGTTTATAACTCTCACGACATCAAAAACATTGCCCTACTTGGCAACGACCGTTCTGGTAAAACCACGCTCACAGAATGCATGCTTTATCATGCTGGTGCTCTCCCACGTCGCGGTCGTATCACTCAGAAGAATACCGTTTCCGACTACTTCCCAGTCGAACAAGAATATGGATACTCCGTTTTTGCTACTGCTTTCCACGTAGAATGGAATGAGAAGAAGCTCAATATCATCGACTGCCCAGGTTCTGATGACTTTGTGGGCGCAGCGATGACCGCTCTCAATGTGACCGACACGGCTATCCTCCCTAATCAATGGTGCTTTCGGTCCTGAAGTAGGTACACAAAACCACTTCCGCTACACGGAAAAACTCAACAAGCCCGTCATTTTCCTCGTCAATCAACTTGACCACGAAAATTGCGACTACGATGCTATCCTTGACGATTTGCAAACCATCTACGGTGAAAAGGCTGTTCCCGTGCAATATCCTCTTGCTACTGGTCCTGGTTTCAATAGTCTCATCGACGTGATTTTGATGAAGAAACTCACGTGGAAGGAAGAAGGCGGTGCTCCCGTGATCGAAGACATCCCAGCAGAAGAAATGGAACGCGCTACGATGCTCCACAAGGCACTCGTAGAAGCTGCTGCTGAAAATGACGAGCAGTTGATGGAGAAATTCTTTGAAACGGAACAACTCACCGAAGATGAGATGCGTGAAGGTATCCGCAAGGGTATGGTAACTCGCAGCATCTTCCCCGTGTTCTGTGTTTGCGCAGCCAAAGATATGGGCGTGGGTCGCTTGATGGAATTCTTGGGCAACGTGGTGCCTTACGTTAATGAAATGCCCGCGGTGTACAACTCTCGCGGTGAGGCAGTGCCTCCAGTGGAAGACGCACCCACCAGCATCTATTTCTTCAAAACAGGTGTAGAACCTCACATTGGCGAAGTTCAATACTTCAAGGTGATGAGCGGTGTGGTGAAAGAAGGCGACGATTTGCAAAATGCCGACCGCGGTTCTAAGGAACGTATGGCACAACTCTTCGTTTGCTCTGGTGCTAATCGTGAAAAGGTGAGCCAACTTTCTGCTGGTGACATCGGTGCACGGTGAAACTCAAGGACGTACGTACCGGTAATACCCTCAACGGCAAGGGGTCTGAGCATCGCTTCAACTTCATCAAGTATCCTAATCCTAAGTTTACTCGCGCCATCCGTGCGGTAAATGAAGCTGAAACGGAAAAGATGATGGCTGCGCTCACTCGTTTGCGCCAGGAAGATCCCACTTGGGTGGTGGAACAGAGCAAGGAGTTGCGCCAAGTGCTCGTGCACGGTCAAGGTGAATTCCATCTGCGCACACTCAAATGGTGCTTGGAAAACATCGACAAGATTCAAATTGAGTTTTACCAACAGCGCATCCCTTATCGCGAAACCATCACTAAGGCTGCACGTGCCGACTATCGCCACAAGAAACAATCGGGCGGTGCTGGACAGTTTGGTGAAGTGCACCTCATCGTAGAACCCTACTTTGAAGGTATGCCTGATCCTACCAGCTTCACCTTCAACGGTCAGGAAATTCGCATCACTCCTCGTAGCAAAGAAGAGATTTCTCTCGAATGGGGCGGCAAACTCGTCTTCATCAACAGTGTTGTGGGCGGTGCCATCGATGCTCGCTTCATGCCTGCTATCCTCAAGGGTGTGATGAGCCGCATGGAACAAGGTCCACTCACTGGCTCTTATGCTCGCGACGTGCGCGTCATCGTTTATGATGGTAAGATGCACCCCGTAGACAGCAACGAAATTTCGTTCATGCTTGCTGGTCGCCATGCCTTTGCCGAAGCCTTCCGCAATGCAGGACCTAAGATTCTCGAACCCATCTATGATGTGGAAGTGTTCGTTCCCTCTGACAAGATGGGCGATGTGATGAGCGACTTGCAAGGTCGTCGCGGTATGATTGTGGGCATGAGTTCCGAAAACGGCTACGAAAAGTTGCAAGCCAAAGTGCCTCTCAAGGAAATGAGCAACTACTCCACTGCCCTCTCTAGCCTCACTGGTGGACGCGCTTCCTTCATCATGAAGTTTGCTAGCTACGAACTTGTTTCGAGCGATATCCAGCAGGCACTTATCGCTGAGCATGCTCAAAGGAAGAAGAATAGGCTCTTTGCCACTTCCACCTAGGCGCAAGCAACTACAATGTTTTGACGACATAGACCTCTCTATACAGACATCCCCCTCAGCACCGAAAGGTGTTGAGGGGGATGAATTATGTACTATAATGGTCTGATGACCGATTTGGGATTATTGAGGGCTGTGCTGTGACAGAGGCTAACACAGCAACACAAAACCAAGTTGCCGTAGCATCTCCACAAAGAAAAGGGTCGATGCTAGCGTTACACGAAGTTAGAAATTCACGATTCTCGCTTCTCCTGCGTGGGCATAGCGTTGGAGCAAGTCTTGTGCTAGGTCAATACTCTCTTGCAGCAGTTGCTCATCACCATCATAACCGTTGATGATGAAAAGCAGACGGCTCGTAGTAGGTGAAAGCATGGTGCGCGTGCTATCGGAAGTGGGCGAAGCAATGGCACCCACTGCATCGCGATAAACAGGAAGTCCTTCGATGTTGAGTGTGCCACGTCCGATACCTTCATAGGGTTCGTCAGCGCGACCGATGCCCAACTCCACAGATTCTCCCACGATTTTGTCAGCATCAAGCAGTCCAGTGGGATAACCACTAAAAATGGACACCAAATTGCCGAGATCCACCAAAGTATCTACACTATACAAGCCTTTGCCTTGCAAGACACGTCGGGAAAGTTGCTCACTGGCAGGACGATAGCGCGAAGGGTCTTTGCCACAAGCCTTATAAGCTGCGCGCGTGGCAGCAATGCTCGAGCGTGATTTGATGGTTTCTGTGGTGAAATCGGCTTGTAATTTTTCGCAACTTGCTTCGATTTCAGCCCAAAGTTCGGGAGAAGTGGCAGAATTTTGCACTGTCACCTCTAGAAATGCCCCTCTAAATTGGGGCACACGCTCAGAAAATTCGGAAGAAACGGATATAGAAAGCATAATAGAGCTTTGTTATTGATAACACAAAGAATAGTAGGGGCAAGTATTGCACATCTGCACTTCTTTGGTGTTGGGTTCAAAGGGTAAATTTGGATTTAGGATTTCTGCCACTAATACTCCTAATTGTTCACGAAATTCAGGGAATCTAGCTTGAAAATCTAAGACCTCCTTTTTATCCACTTGCAAATAAGGCGAATAGTCCTTTTTGCGGAGTCTGTGGACAAAGAACAACGACGGAGCTATGGGGAGCTGAGATAGCTCAGCAGATAAATGGGGCACACTCTGTCCCTTTTGCAGACGTTCAAACTCATCTTCTAGCATCGCTGCATAGATGAAAGTTTGCAGCATATAGTGCTTTTGCTTGGAACCTCGAATGGAGAATAGTTCGTCCAATACTTTGGCATCCTCAATTTGTCCTCCTGTTTTATAGTCGACAACACGGAGTAGCTCCTGTCCTTGATGGATAATGGTGTCTAATCGGTCGATGATACCTCCGATGGCAACTTGAGAGATGGGTGCTGACGAGGGAAGATTGAGCCACATCGTGTGATAGCTTTCCAAGGCTTTAATGCGAAATCAGGATATTTCGCATCATGCTCAAGAAGTGACTGGAGGAAAATCTCGATAATGTTGAGCAGCAAAGGGGTATATTTCACCTTCTCTTTGTCGATAGCCTCCCTAATATAACCTTGTAATAACGCTGGATGAGCCACCAAGTGCTTAAAGTAGTTGCTGTCTCCTTTTCCACCTCGCTCTTTGAGGAGATTTTTATAAATCAACTCCGCAGCAGTGTGGAATATCGTACCCAGTGTGTTGGGCTGCACTTCTTCTGCATCAGGTTTAGGCTGCTGTATGCCAAGCACACGCTCATAATAAAAGCGAAGTTGGCAGCGCAGATAGGTGTTGATGTCGGAAGGCGAAAGAGATACATGCTCCTTCTTCTCTATCTTATCATCTTTTCTTTTGATTTTAAGCCGTTCTATCAGATCAGCAGGCTTCTCCACTGGTTGTGGGGTGTCGTGCGATGAAACGGGATCACTGGACAATGCAATATGCTGGATGGGCAACTGAGATTCTACCATGAGTTGGGTTAAGAATCTGGACTTTTCACCATCCACAATGCCTTCTGACGAAGAATTATAAAGGAGGCGCAAGCGTTTGGCACGCTGTATCAGACGATAGAAATAGTAGGCATAGACAGCGGTCTTGCGCTCGGGGGTGGTGAGTCCAAAGGCTTTGCGCAAGAGATAGGGGATGAACGAATTGTCACTAGATTTTTGTGGCAACACGCCTTCGTTGACAGACAACATGATGATATGCTCGAAATCTAGACAACGCGTTTCGAGTACACCCATCACTTGCAATCCCACTGCGGGCTCTCCAGCAAAAGGAATGACCGACTGACGCACAATCTGGCGCACAATGCGTCGCAACGTGGTGGGATTGACCATCAAACGTCCACTCTCGGCGATGAGCAACAGACGATTGAGCAAGGCATTCATCTGCGCATAGGCTTCGGACTGCAAGATGTGTTCAAAGCGTTCGCTGTCGAATTCGGATGTTACCACCAAAGTTTGAGCAGCTTCTTCCACAGCCTTCACCAAATGGGTAAGCGATTCGACCGTGGTTGGTGCTTGGGCTTGGCGTTCTAACTTTCCTAGTTCGCGCTCCACGAGGGTGGCTACTGCGGTGTGATTGAGCGGAAAACCTTTGGTGACATTCACCTCTTCCACATTGGAAGGCAGCGCATGGAGCAAGGGCTGCAACAAAGATTCGTTGCAAAGCACTACTGCTGTGCGCTTCGCATCAGAAGTGAGATTTTCCTTGAGCCAGGGCAATACACTCTGCACCTGCATGGTTTCGGTGGAAGCTGCCACCATCTCCACCTTTTCAATATGGCGGAGGTTATCGAAATGCTCCGCCGGGAGTTCGTTGGGAAACTGTTGGAGATTTTGTCGCAAGAACAAACCTGCTTCAGCATCTTCCCACAACAACTGACTGAAACGTCGCTCTTCGGGGCTGAGTTGTCGGTCATCTTCAGACAAAAAACGCTCTTTCTCGCTGGGCAAATAATATTTATCGTAATCCCAATAGAAAAGCGCTTTCTCCATCTGCTGAAGTTGTGAGAAAAGTTGCCATTCTACTCGATCGAGCACATTGAATCCCACAAAAACGTACTTCTCAACGTGGGCAGGTGGTTCGACTTTTCCAGCTTTGAGTCGCTCTACCGTGCGGCGGAAAGCTGCTCCTTCATAGGCTAATCCTTCGGAAGCGAGTTCTGTATTGAGTTGCTCATAAATGGGCAGGAGGGCATTCCACAATCTGCTAAATCGCTCGCGAATCTCACTTTGATGCTCGGGATCAAACTCCTTAAAAAATCGCTGCAACACCTCTGTTTGCTCCTCCGTCAAATAGTCGGTACGCTCTAATTCTCGTAAATCACGGATATTCTGAAAGAGGGCACTTGCATCTGCCATGTTTTTGTCTACATCATCAAAATCAGAAAGCAGTCGTTCGGCCCATCCATAGAAATTGTCGAGCGAAACCATATCTCCAGTGGCTTTTACATAATGCTGGTGCACACGGCAGATGGTGTCAATGGGATCATTGATGTTTCGATCGCCAAAAGCTCGAAAAAGTTCATTGATGGTGATGTATCGAGGTGCCCAAATAGGTTGAGAAGCTTGTGCTGAAAGATAATCGTTCAAAAACAGCGATGCACGCTTATTAGGGAACACCACCACCACCTTACTTAGGTCGTGCCCGAATTTATGGAGAAGGTCTGTGGCAACAAGTTGAAGGAACGCTAGCATAAAGTGTTATATCTGTATCGATGATGTATTCTAAAAAAATAAGTAACAGCAAAGTTAAGAAATCCAAGCAGAATAGGCAAACCTTCGAGCGTTCATTTTATAGAAGCGAGAGACATCCACAGAAAAAGTGAATATTTCTGTAGTCGGCAGCAGAAAAAACTGAATTCTTCGGCATATAGAATGAAATAAAATCGTAACTTTGCTGCATAAATGAAGGGGCATGAAGCAGAATCTTCGACCAATAAACAAAAGGTATTCACAGCTTCATGGCTTATAGCTTTCACGTGAGTGTCTGCCCTCGCTAAATAGTCAATCAACGACACATATCAATATGAAAAAGACCATCCTTGTCACTGGTGGTACGGGCTTTATTGGTTCGCACACCACCGTTGAACTTCAAGCCGCAGGCTATGATGTGGTAATCATTGACAACTTGAGCAATTCTAAGGCTGAAGTTGTGGAAGGCATCGAAAAAATTAGCGGCGTGCGTCCTGCTTTTGAAAAAGTGGACTGCTGCGACCTTCCAGCTCTCGAAGGTGTATTCCAAAAGTATCCTGGCATCGAGGGTATTATCCACTTTGCAGCTTCTAAGGCTGTAGGTGAATCCGTGGAGCAACCTCTCAAGTATTACGAGAACAACCTCGTGAGCCTCATCAACTTGCTCAAGTTGATGCCTAAATACAATGTGAAGGGCATTATCTTCTCTTCTTCTTGCACCGTATATGGTCAACCAGACGCTAAGGACCTTCCTGTGAGCGAACAAGCTCCTATCAAGAAGGCTGAATCTCCTTATGGCAACACGAAGCAAGTGAACGAAGAAATCATTCAAGACTTCATTCACAGTGGTGCTCCCATCTCTGCAATCATTCTTCGCTACTTCAACCCTATCGGTGCGCACCCCACTGCACTCATTGGTGAAGTGCCCAATGGTACACCTGCCAACCTCATTCCTTACCTCACTCAAACAGCAATCGGCATCCGCGAACAACTCGCTGTCTTCGGTGACGACTACAACACTCCTGACGGTTCTTGCATCCGCGACTTCATCTATGTGGTGGACCTCGCCAAAGCGCACGTGGCAGCTATGGCGCGCATCGTGGAAGGTAAGAACGATGAACCTGTGGAAATCTTCAATGTGGGAACGGGTAACGGCGTGAGTGTATTTGAGCTCATCAACACCTTCGAGAAGTGCACTGGCGTGAAACTCAACTACAAGGTGGTTCCTCGTCGTGCTGGTGATATTGAACAAGTTTGGGGTAATGTGGACAAAGCCAACAAAGTTTTGGGCTGGAAGGCTGTTCATACCCTCGAAGAAGCACTTTCTTCTGCATGGAAGTGGCAAGAAAAACTTCGCGCTGACGGTGTGATGTAATTCTACCTCTGTTCCTGCAACAGCAACAAATAAAGGAAATGATAAGGCTATATCAGTATTGCTGAACATAATTGGCTTTGGCTTTTCCTTGATAAAACAAAAAGTCCGTGTCAAACTCTCGTTTGACACGGACTTTTTTTCGACTGCTATCACTTTATTATTTCCAGAACTTCAGACGCAGGAATGCGCGTTTCAACAAATTTGGGGGGCTTGCTAGGAACTCTGTGGGTGACCAAGAGAAGAAACGAAAGGCATTGACGAAGAATTCGACATAGTAGTGTGCGATGCTTGACAATCCTTTGCCACTCTTACGAACACTGCCATGTTTGCCTGTGCGAATGATCCATTGTAGCAACTGCTGAGCACGCCATCCATCAACCGGATGATAGACGTGTTTGTCTGTATGTAGCAGCGTCTTGGCATTTGCACCTAAATACTCCACAGAGATAGCCGCTAACATACGATAGAATCGCCCAAGATGCAGGTATTTCAACCCATTATGGAGCAACGCTTCGTCGATTTGCTCGTGACTTTGTTGTTGCACCATCATCCAATCCACCACTTCGCGCAACCCTACTCCACCATGACTGGCATGTACCAACGTGTGTGCCGTAAGAAGAATGACATTGAGATGCGGAGGAAGCACAGCTACTTGATAGCCGTCTATCTCAACGTAATTGTGCCACTCTTCCACTTGATCAACCTCCTTCGCTACCATCTTACGCAATCTGCGCGCAGTAGCAGGCCATTGCATGGGTTGCAGTTCCCGATGCACTTCCACCTCTATATCACCTTTTCTGAACGTATCGTGTAACGCAGTCTGATGATCTGGCGCGTAGCCACGCTGAAGGAGAAGCGCGATGGAAGACTGGAAGTGCTGAGGAGCAACATATATGTCGATATCTCCAGGACGACGCAAGAGTGGCTGCGGATAGGCAGTGGCGGATGCTTGTCCTTTCAACACGACATAGCGAATGCCAGCAGCATCGAAGGATTTGGCAAGTTCCACTACTTCTGCATTGAAGTTGCGACTCACCTGCTCCAACATGGGCCATCCACCAAGCCATTGCATCAGCTGGAGGCGTTGCTCGGGAGCTACGTCGATTTTAGGCAATCCATAGAGCAAACCATCCACAGTTTGACGACGTGCCTCACGAATGACCGCAGAAAGATCCACAACTTTGGGAGATTCCTCCTGTCCGTGGAGCGCACAACGCAATAATGCAAGGAGTGTTTCGTAAGTTTGATTCAGAGTAAGGTTAGACATCGGCTTTGTGAAATTAGGATTTACGTTCCAATTCTTGGAGATTTTCCAAACGCTTAGTTTCCAAGAAGTCGTAAATACCTCCGAGGTGTTCTTTCACTTTTCCTCCACCAAACTCATAGACTTTCGTCACCAAGCCATCGAGGAAGTCACGATCGTGACTCACCACAATGAGTGTGCCATCAAAGTCTTGCAATGCTTGTTTGAGCACATCTTTTGTGCGCAAATCGAGGTGGTTAGTCGGTTCGTCGAGAATGAGCAAATTGAAAGGCTCGAGCAAGAGTTTGAGAATAGCCAAACGCGTGCGCTCACCACCCGAAAGCACCTTCACCTTCTTTGTTCCTTCTTCTCCGCCAAACATGAAAGCTCCGAGTAGATCACGAATTTTTAATCTGATTTCTCCCTTTGCCACACTGTCGATGGTGTCATAAACGGTGATTTCTCCATCCAACAATGTGGCTTGATTTTGTGCAAAATAACCTATTTGCACATTGTGTCCAAGGGTGAGTGTGCCTTCGTGTTCGAGTTGTCCCATGATACATTTGACAAGCGTGGATTTACCTTCACCGTTTCGTCCCACAAAAGCCACTTTGTCGCCACGCTCCACCATGAGCGATGCATTTCTGAACACCACGTGGTCACCATAAGTCTTACCTACAGCATCCATGGTCACAGGATAACTGCCAGAACGTGGAGAAGGTGGGAACTTCAAACGCAAGCGTGAAGTATCTTCTTCATCCACTTCCACTAGTTCAAGCTTTTCGAGCATGCGCACACGGCTCTGCACCTGGTTCGTTTTGGAATAAGTGCCTTTGAATCGCTCAATATACAACTTGGTTTCAGCAATCATCTTTTGCTGATCGTCATATTGTTTCTGTTGTTGCTCGCGGCGCTCCTTGCGCAACTCTAAGTATTGCGAATACCCCGCCTTGTAGTCGTAGATGCGGCCGAGTGTTATCTCGATGGTGCGGGTCGTGATGTTGTCTACAAACTTACGGTCGTGACTGATCACCACCACAGCTTTGCCAGAGGTCATGATGAAATTCTCCAACCATCCGATACTTTCTATATCCAAGTGGTTAGTGGGCTCGTCGAGCAGTAGTACGTCTGGATTTCTGCAAAGAGCAATTTAGCCAACTCGATGCGCATGCGCCATACCACCAGAGAAGTCACTAGTAGGGCGTTGGAAGTCGGTGCGTTCAAATCCTAATCCGAGAAGCATTTTCTCCACATCTTCCTCAAAGTGAGTAAGATCAATCGCATAAAACTTCTCACTCATCGCAGCCACCTTCTCTATGAGTGCCATGTATTCTTCACTCTCGTAGTCGGTGCGCGTCATGAGTGCTTGATTCAGTTTCTCGATTTCACCTTCCATCTCCTTGAGATGCTCAAAGGGCAAACAAGCCTCTTCAAATACGGTGCGACCATCTTCAGTGAGCAAGTGCTGTGGAAGATAGGCAATCACTGTATCTTTAGGTGCGCTTACACGTCCGCGGGTGGGTTGTCGTGCACCTGCAAGAATTTTCAAGAGCGTGCTTTTGCCCGCTCCGTTCTTCCCCATCAAAGCGATGCGGTCTTTCTCGTTAATCTGAAATGAAATGTCTTTGAAGAGGGTTGTTCCTCCAAATTCTACGGTTAAACCGTCAACTGATATCATAAATGTCTATATTATACTGCGATAGTCTATATGTAATGCGGCTGCAAAGTTACTCATTCTTCCTCGCTTTGCCAAATGCGACACGTTGATTTGCCCCAGAGCAAGGGAAATCCTCCTAGCACATAGAGCTCTCCCAAAATGAGTCACCAACCCAATTGCGGTAGAACAACAAGGCCGTTTGTTGCCAAGAGAAGTCAATGCCTTTTTCAGGATTATCCTCTACATAATAATGAAGAGGAGGAGCAATCGGCAACCCCTTTGCCTGATCACGGCGGTATTCTCCGTCGAGGGTGTCGGCTTTGTACTCCAAATGCCCTGTCACAAAGGTTTGGTGTCTTGAGGCATCGGAAAAGATGCTTTGCCCCACCTCGCTATCAGCAAGCACCTCCAACTCTTCTGGAAGAAATTGCGTATCACCACCCTGCAAAGTGGATTCAGTGTCAGTATCTCCTAGATAAACTTCGGTGTGTCTACTATGCGGCATGGGAAAAGTCTCACCCAAACCACAGAGTAAGGGATGTTGCGGAGCTAGATTACGTTGTGCAAAGATACCGAAGCACTTGTGAGAAAGTGGACGCTTGTCAATGCCATAAAAATGATAGAGTGCGGCTTGCGCTGCCCAGCAGATATTGAGCGTGGGAATGTTCATCTTCACTGTCCAATCCCAGATATGTTGCAATACACTCCAATAGCGCACTTCCTCAAAAGGTATTTGTTCCAAAGGAGCTCCCGTGATGATGAGTGCATCAATGTGAGGAGATTTGAAAGTGTCAGAGGAATAGGAAGAATACGCAACACTTTCGTCAGTATTCTTGGAAGTTTCAGATTCCAATCTCAAAGCATTCTCACAATATGTGGGAGCAAAATCTACATAGTGCGTATCTACATATTCCTGTGGCGTAGTTTTATACTGCTGTCCTGGGATTTTCAGTAGCACGAGATTGAGAGGAATGCCAGAAGCTGCAAGCATGCGACAGAAATCATGCTCAGTCTCAGCTTTCTTTGGCATGAGATTGAGCAAACCCACAGTGGGCAAAGTGCGCTCGTGCCCCTACTCTGAGGGAATATCCTAAACGTGCCAAAGGATTTCAATGGCTGGGAATCAAACTATTTGACGTAGAGCATCGCAACAAATATAGGAAGAAAGAAAAAGAAAAGGTGGTCAGCTGCAAAGGAGTGTGCTGACCACCTTACTGATGTATGAACTTTATTGGGATATGTAAACTTAGCTAAATAGACTAACCTAACGACTACGCTACAAACTACTGCTAAGCCTTACCACACATCCACTCGTTTTGACTTGGGGACAAAGAGTTTGTCGCCCTTCTTGATGTTGAACGCCTTATACCACGCATCAATTTGAGGTAAAGCAGCATTCACACGCCAGCGACCAGGAGAGTGAGGGTCAGTGCGTACGCGGTTGCGTAAAGCTTCAGGACGCGCATTACCAGCCCACACCAAAGAGTAAGCCAAGAAGAAGCGTTGTTCGGGAGTGAAACCATCGTTCACAGTCGAAGGATTCTGTGCCTGCGCTTTCTGGAATGCTTGATAAGCAATCTTCAAACCACCATGATCAGCAATATTCTCTCCACAAGTAAGTGCGCCATTCACGTGCAAACCTGGTAAAACCTCTACAGCATCGAAAGTCTTCACCATGCGTTGTGTGCGTTGCTCAAAGTTCTTCTTATCTTGCTCCGTCCACCAGTTGCGGAGGTTACCATTCTTATCAAATTGTGCACCTTGATCGTCAAAACCGTGTGTCATCTCGTGACCAATCACCACGCCGATAGCACCATAGTTTAGAGCATCGTCTCCATCAGCCATGAAGAACGGAGGTTGAAGAATGCCTGCAGGGAGCAAATTTCATTGGTGGTAGGATCATAATACGCATTGATGGTTTGAGGAGTCATGCCCCATTCATCACGATCCACAGGCTTGTTCACCTTGCGCTGAATCATATCATCATTGGCAAAGGCAGCTGCTCGTTGGAGGTTCTCATAGAAAGAGAGCGACTCATCGATGTTCAAGCCATCATAACTGCGCCATTTTTCGGGATAACCGATTTTGACGTAGAAACTATTGAGTTTTTCGTGAGCTTGTGCCTTTGTGGCTGCGCTCATCCACGTTTGTTGATCGATGCGCTCACCGAGAGCCACTTGAAGGTTCTTCACAAGTTGAAGCATACGTTGCTTGGAAGATTCAGGGAAATAGCGTTCTACATACATCTTACCCACAGCCATGCCCAAAACGTTTTCCACTGTGCCAACGGCACGCTTCCAACGTGGACGATCTTGCTGAGACCCCGACATCACTTTACCATAGAAATCGAAGTTAGCACGACGAAAATCATCGCTCAAAGCACTAGCTGCATCATCAAGCACCTGGAACTCAAGATAATTCTTCAAAGATTCCAGAGAACTCTCGCTCCAAACCTTCTCCACTTCGTGGATGGGTTCAAGCTGATTGACAGAAACTTCAGTGACAGCGGGGAAGTTTTGTTGCAAGAAATAAGCATTCCAGTCGAACCCAGGGAAATCACGGAGCAACTCATCGTAGCTCATCTTGTGATAATTCCCTTCAACGTCACGTAACTCTGTGCTAGAGAAAGACGCCTTTGCAATGCGTGTCTCGATTGCCAGCACATCTTGCATCTTCTTAGCTGCATCTGCAGAAGAATAGCCTACCAGTTGAAACAACTGTTGGATATATTTCTTATAACCTTCGCGGATTTTCACCGTTGCTTCATCATCATTGACATAGTAGTCACGGTCGCCGAGTGTGATACCGCCTTGGTTGATTTGCACCAAATTTAGTTTGGCATTCTTAATATCGGCATATACGCCGATTTCGAGGAAGGGAGAAAGTCCCAAACGTGACAAACGTGACATCGTCATGAAGAGTTCGCGCTTGTCTTTTGCCCCATTGATGGTAGCCAACACAGGACGAACTGGAGCAGCACCTTCTTTGTTCAAACGTACACTATCCATCGCCAAGCGATAGAGTCCACCAATTTTCTGTGGCAAAGAGCCCTGTTCCGCCTTTTGCTTTGCAAGATCTTCGATAAGCGTGAGAATGCGTTTACGATTCGCCTCATCAAGAGCATGAAACTGTCCAAATTCAGCATGTTCAGCAGTGAGCGGATGAGCTTTCATCCATCCACCACCAGCATATTCATAGAAGTCTTGCCCAGGACGAGCCGACAAATCCATATTGCTCTTATCATAGCCCTTCAGTGCGGTCTGTGCGAAAGCACTTGTCGCCACCAAAGCAGCAGAGAGCAAAGCGTGTTTTAGTTGCATAATATATGAGGATTATGAGTAGTTACTTTTATAGTCAGAATATATTTTATAGAAAGGAGCATCGACAACGAAGTGAGAATAAGAAAGCCATGCAAACTCGCTTCGTTCTCTTTTCTCCATCCGTGGTTCGCAGAGAGCATCAGCTTCCCACGACTATTTTGTGAGTTAATCTCCAAGAGCTTCGACAGCTTCGCTCCAAATTTCTTCAGCCGCTGCGAGCTGTTTGCGCAGTTCACCATGTTGCGTGAAAAGTTCCACGTTAGCTGCACCTTCAGGAGTGGAAAGTTGCGATTCGAGTGCTTCGATTTTCTGTTCGAGTTGTTCGATATTCTTCTCCGCCTCTTTCACGGCTTGTTCCAGTTTGCGACGCTGTTTCGCAGCCTCTTTCTGTTCGGCATAACTCAAAGCCCCTTCCGAAGGCGCATTATTGTTGACAGTCGACGTAGCAGAGGCAGAAGGTGAAGTACCATTGTTGGAGAGTTGCGTGCCTATTTCATCAAGACTTGCAATTTCTTTCTGACGAAGGAAATCGTATATACCTCCTAAGTGCTCGCGCACTCGACCACCAGCAAATTCATACACTTTGGTCACCAGGCCGTCAAGGAATTCACGGTCGTGGCTCACCACAATCACCGTGCCATCAAACGCCAAAATAGCCTCTTTCAGCACATCTTTGGTGCGCATATCGAGGTGGTTCGTCGGTTCGTCAAGAATCAGAAGATTCACAGGTTCGAGGAGGAGCTTGATCATCGCCAAACGACTGCGCTCACCGCCCGAAAGCACCTTCACCTTCTTCTCCGAGGCCTCACCACCAAACATAAAGGCTCCGAGAATGTCACGGATTTTCAGGCGAATATCTCCCTTTGCCACATGGTCAATGGTGTCAAACACCGTGAGTTCGTCGTCGAGAAGTTGTGCCTGATTCTGCGCATAATAACCGAGTTGTACATTATGTCCAATCTTCAACACTCCTCCATGGGGAATTTCCTCCATGATGCACTTCACAAGTGTCGACTTACCTTCACCATTCTTACCGACAAATGCCACTTTTTCTCCACGCTTGATGGTAAGATTCACCTGATCAAACACCACGTGTTCGCCATAGTGCTTCTCCACATCATCACAAATCACGGGATAGTCACCGCTTCTAGCACATGGAGGGAACTTGAGATGAAGGCGCGAAGTATCAATTTCGTCAATTTCGATGGGAACTATTTTCTCCAACTGTTTGATGCGGCTCTGCACCTGCACGGCTTTGGTAGGCTTATAACGGAATCTTTCGATGAAATCTTTCAAATCCGCTATTTCTTTCTGCTGATTTTCATAAGCACGGAGCTGGCTCTCTCTGCGCTCTGCACGGAGTTGCACATACTCATCGTACGACACGCGATAGTCCACCACCTTGCCGCAAGAAATCTCCAACGTGCGATTCGTCACGTTGTTGATAAAGGCGCGGTCGTGGCTCACCAAGATTACCGCACAACCACTGTGTGCCAAAAACTGCTCCAACCAGCGAATACTCTCAATGTCGAGGTGGTTGGTAGGCTCGTCGAGCAATAAAACATCATGTCGTGCTAGGAGCAGCTTTGCCAGTTCAATACGCATGCGCCATCCACCCGAAAACTCTTGTGTGGGACGTTCAAAATCACTACGCAAAAATCCCAATCCCGAGAGGGTGCGTTCGATTTCTGCATGATAATTTTGCGCACCCATCATCTGCAAACGGTCATTTTCACGACTAAAAGCCTCCACAAGTTCCATATACTCAGGCGACTCGTAGTCTGTACGCTCCATCAATTCACTATTGAGTTGCGCCACATGGTCGCGCAGTTCATGGAGATGTGCAAAGGCTTTCTCCACCTCTGCCACCACAGTGGTGTCATCACTGAGCACCATCACCTGCGGCAAATAACCCACACTCACTTCACGCTGCACCGCCACTCGCCCATCGGTGGGTTGCTGCAATCCAGCGATAATCTTGAGCATCGTGCTCTTGCCTGCGCCATTCTTACCCACGAGGGCTATGCGGTCTCGCTTGTTCACCACGAAACTCACATCTTCGAAGAGAGCCTTGGCGGAAAATTCTACTTTGAGGTGTTCAACTGAAATCATTCCTATCATTCATTGAAGCCATTCGACCGTCTTTATCGAAGTCGAAAAGCCACATTTTAATCGCAAAATTACGAAATTCTTTACTATTGGACAATTTTCTAAGCCTTAGTCCGTTATTACATTGTTAATTTACGACTCTCCTTCGTAAGGAATTTCTCATCACCCGTTTTTTTTAGGACAACAGCAACACTGTTGACGCACACTACTGTCAGCACCTTCACACAGCACTCACCTTCCTAGTCCACTATTCGAATGGCGATGATTACGAAAGTCAGCAAAATCAACCACATGCTGTCGACACCATACTTTAGAAGATGCTACGCACAAACATCCACGCCATTTGGTGCAAGGATTCTCCTTAAACGGCACAAGTATCTGACTCCAAAAGAAGTAGTCCATTTCCCCCCAGACTGCACGCTAAGAGATAGCACTTCAGCACTAGTCTACATATTTTAAGGTGTAAAAATAGAACATCTATTTGGCAGAATGCAAGGAATTCAATACATTTGCAGAATTGAAACTTATTATTCGTTCCAATGAAACCTACTTTCTCTAGATATTATCTCCTATTACTCCTCATAATTAGTAGCTTTTTCTCGGCGGCAGCACAAGATCTCATTGCCCGTCAAGCCCCTATCGACCGCCGTATCAAAGCCGCAGATTCACTCACCATCAATCGTGTGATTCACAAGGCGAGTTTTTCCAACTACGAAAGCAATGATCTCTACAATTCGTGGAACACTTCCAAAGTGCATTGTTACACCAACGTTGAGCTCCCCGAAACGCACCGCATTGATTTGCGTGGTTTTCACATGCCCACCCCAAGCCGTATGGTCACCTCTCGTTTCGGATATCGCCCCACTTTCCGCCGTTTCCATAAAGGACTCGACATCAAAGTCTACACTGGCGACACCATCGTTGCTGCCTTTGAAGGTAAAGTCCGCATCGTGGGCTATGAAGCCTCTGGATACGGCAACTACGTAGTGATTCGCCACAAGAATGGCCTCGAAACCATCTACGGCCACCTTTCCAAGAGCATTGCTCAAAGGGAGAAGTGGTAAAAGCTGGACAACTCATTGGTCTTGGTGGTAACACCGGACAATCCTTTGGTTCACACCTCCACTTTGAAACCCGTTTTCTCGGTGTAGCCATCGATCCCACACTGCTCTTCGACTTCCCCAACCAAGATGTCACTGCCGACTATTTTGTCTTCAATCGCAGCGACTGCCAAGGCGGTCTTCTCACCAAAGCAGCTGTTTCAGGAAGCCACCAAGATTTGGCACAGGTGGATCATCCTAATCGTAAGGACTTCCCCAGCCAACCTGCACAATCTAAATCACAACCACAAGTAACGGGCAACTTCTACCAAGTGAAAAACGGAGACAACCTCTACAGTATCTCTCGCAAGATTGGGGTTTCTGTAGAAGACATAAGTCGTCTCAATAGTTTAGGTAGCAAACCGGTGCTCCACACTGGACAAATCCTTCGCTACTAAATTTAAGTCCTTTCACACAAACATTAATATCAAGGCTTTAGGAAGATATACACAAAAGATTCCTCCAATAGTGCAAAGCTAGAAATAGAAATTGCAAACACCACTTGACAACTCTTTGTCATGTGGTGTTTTTCGTATTTACTAGCTGCAAAATGCAGTTTACACATTAGCCCAAAACACTGCGCAAAATGCTAGAAAATAGCACCTTTACGGCAAATTGAAGCTAAAATAGTTGTTAAGTACAAGTGGAATGAGTATATTTGCAGCAGACAATGTAAATCCCATCATGAATCAAACAACAACACTTCCCGACGTAGTCTTCGAAACGAGCTGGGAAGTCTGCAACAAAGTCGGTGGCATCTACACCGTACTCTCAACTCGCGCCAAGACGCTCCAACAGCAACTTAAGGATAACCTCATTTTCATCGGACCAGATCTCGGTCAAGGTGGAAAAGACAACCCTCTCTTTATCGAAGACAAAAAAATCCACAAAGATTGGAAGAAAAGTCTTCAAGAAATTGGGCTCCCCATCCGCATCGGACGTTGGGACATCCCTGGACAACCTCTCACTGTCCTCGTAGATTTCCAACCTTCTCTTCGCGCAAAAAGACGAGATTTATGGTCGTGCTTGGGAACTGTTCCAAGTGGATTCTCTCCACGCCTATGGTGACTATGACGAAGCTTCTATGTTCTCCTATGCAGCAGGTAAAGTGGCTGAAGTCATCACTCAACAGTCTTATTCTGGAAAACGCGTCATTTACCAAGCACACGAGTGGATGTCGGGTCTTGGCATGCTCTTCCTCCAGCACAACTGCCCAGAGGTACGCACCATCTTCACCACACACGCCACGAGCATTGGTCGCTCCATCGCTGGCAACAACAAGTTGCTCTATGCTTATTTCAACGGATACAACGGCGACCAAATGGCAAGTGAGCTCTCTATGGAAGCCAAGCACAGCATAGAAAAGCAAAGTGCCCACCGCACTCACTGCTTCACCACTGTGTCTGACTTCACCGACCGCGAGTGCGCACAACTTCTCGACAAACCAGCCGACGTTGTGCTCCCTAATGGTTTTGAACTTGATTTCGTGCCCAAGGGTCCTGCCTTCACCAGCAAGCGTCGCCAAGCCCGTCAACGCATCTTCCAGGTGGCACAAGCCCTCACCGGACAAGCATTTGACAACGACACCCTCATCATCTCCACTTCAGGCCGCAACGACTTCCGTTGCAAAGGCTTTGATGTTTACATGGAAGCGATGAAGCAACTCAACGAGCAGTTGCGGGGTACAACCCAACAAGTGCTCTCACTCATCGAAGTCCCCTGTTGGTTGCTCGGTCCACGCGCTGATGTGCAAGAACGTCTCCAACTTAAGGGTAAAAAAGCGGCAGCCATTGACACTCCGCTCCACACCCCCATCATCAGTCACGACTTATACAACCTCAACGAAGACCGCATCGTCAATCTCATCAAGAGCATGGGCTTTGAAGACTGCACGAACAACAACGTGAAAGTCATTCTCGTGCCTTGCTATCTCGACGGCAACGATGGTATCTTCGATTTGCACTACTACGACCTTCTCACTGCCAACGACCTCACCATCTATCCCTCCTACTACGAACCTTGGGGATATACTCCCCTCGAGAGCGTAGCGTTCAAAACTCCTTGCATCACCACTGATCTCAGCGGTTTCGGACAATGGGTAAACAGCGAACTCGGTCGCACAGGCACCATCGAAGATGGTGTGAGCGTATTACATCGCGACGACAACAACTATTTTGAATGCGCTGCTGAGATTAGCCAAGTCATTCAGCAATATCTTGCAGCTCCCAAGACAGCTCGTGACAAAATGCGCCGCAATGCCGCAAAATTTGCCAATAAGGCACAATGGGAACACTTCATCGCCTACTATTATAAGGCATACGAATTTGCTCTCAACAAGTAAGTAAGAAATAACAACACATACACAACATGAACGTAAAAATCACAAACGCCAACCAACCTAGTTGGAAGAATGTGACCGTAAAAAGCCACATCCCCGCTGCGTTCCAACCCCTCGATGAGATTGCGCACAACCTTTGGTTCTGCTGGAACCAAGAAGCCCTCGACCTCTTCCGTAGCTTGGACGCAAAGGTTTGGGAAGAAGTGGATCAAAACCCTGTTGAACTTCTCAACCGCATTTCCTATAAGCGTCTCACTGAGCTGAGCGAAGACAAGGAAGTTTTGGCACGCATCAAGAAGGTGTACAAACTATTCCGCGACTACATGGACGAGAAGCCTAACGCCCAACGTGCGTCTGTGGCTTATCTCTGCATGGAGTATGGTATGAACCACAACGTGAAGATTTATTCTGGTGGTCTCGGTGTCCTCGCTGGTGACTACGTGAAAGAAGCTTCAGACTCCAACGTTGACATGTGCGCTGTTGGTTTCCTCTATCGTTATGGCTATTTCACTCAGACCCTCTCTATGGATGGTCAACAAATTGCCAACTACGAAGCACAGGATTTCGACCGTATGCCCATCGAACGTGTGCTCGATGCTAACGGCAACCAAGTTGTTGTAGACGTGCCCTTCTCCACCTTTCACTGTTCATGCCCTCATCTGGCGTGTCAACGTAGGGTCGTGTGCCCCTTTATCTTCTCGACACTGACAACGAGATGAACTCTGAGTTCGACCGTCAAATCACTCACGCTCTCTACGGTGGTGACTGGGAAAACCGCATGAAGCAAGAGTACCTCCTCGGTATCGGCGGTATCCTCGCCCTCAAGAAGCTCGGCATCGAAAAAAAGACGTATATCACTGCAACGAAGGTCACGCTGCACTCGCTAACCTCCAACGTCTCACCGACTTCGTGGAAAGTGGTCTCAACTTCGACGAAGCGCTCGAACTCGTACGTGCTAGCTCACTCTACACCGTGCACACTCCTGTGCCTGCTGGTCACGACTACTTCGACGAATCTCTCTGTGGCAAATATCTCGGACAATTCCCTGGTCGCCTCGGCATCAGCTGGGATGACTTCATGGGTCTCGGTCGCCAAAATCCCAACGACAAAAGCGAACGTTTCTGCATGTCTACCTTCCTCTGCAAGACTTGTCAAGAGGTCAACGGCGTAAGCTGGTTGCACGGTAAGGTTTCTCAGCTCATGTTCCAAGAAATCTGGCCTGGCTACCTCCCTGCTGAGTCTCACCGCGACCACAAGATTCTCTCTCACGATGAGTATGCAGAAGTTTACAATGTGAATCCCGAGGAAAGCCACGTGGGCTATGTCACTAATGGTGTGCACTATCCCTCTTGGTGTGCTAGCGAGTGGAAAAACCTCCACAAGAAGTATTTCGGCGAGGCCTTCATCAAGGATCAGAGCAACCAATCTCTTTGGGAAAACATCTACAAGGTGTCTGACAAGGAAGTTTGGGAAACTCGTGTGGCTTTGAAGAAGAAGCTCATCGACTACATCCGTGAACGCTTCCGCGACAACTGGCTCAAGAACCAAGGTGATCCTGCACGTGTGATGTCACTCCTCGACAAGATCAACCCCAACGCTCTCATCATCGGTTTTGCTCGCCGTTTCGCCACCTACAAGCGTGCGCACCTCCTCTTCTCCGACCTCGATCGTTTGGCTAAGATTGTCAACAACCCTGACTATCCCGTACAATTCCTCTTCGCAGGTAAGGCTCACCCCGCTGACGGTGCTGGTCAAGGCCTCATCAAGCACATCCACGACATCTCTCAACGTCCTGAGTTCATCGGTAAGATCATCTTCCTCGACAACTACGACATGGAGTTAGCTCGTCGCCTCGTGAGCGGTGTGGATATCTGGATGAACACCCCCACACGTCCTCTCGAAGCTTCTGGTACTTCTGGCGAAAAGGCACTCATGAATGGTGTTGTCAACCTCTCTGTACTCGACGGTTGGTGGTACGAAGGCTACCGCGAAGGTGCAGGTTGGGCACTCACCGATGTGCGCACCTACCAAGACCAAGGTCAGCAAGACAAAGCTCGACGCTGCTACCATCTACAGCTTGCTCGAAAACGAAATCATTCCTCTCTACTACAGCCGCAGCGCCTCTAAGGGATACAGCGAAGGTTGGGTGAAGACCGTGAAGAACTCTATCGCGCAAATTGCTCCTCACTACACGATGAAGCGTCAGCTCGACGACTACTACGATCGTTTCTACAATCCTCTCCGTGACCGCTACACTATCATCTCTGCTGAGAACAACCGCCTCGCTCGCGAAATCGCTGCTTGGAAGGAAGCGGTTACCCAACGTTGGGACAACATCCGCGTGGTAGAATCACAACTTTGCGACAACCTTTACGGTGGCAACTTGGTGAGCGACACCGAATTCACCGTGCGCCACGTTGTAGACGAACAAGGCTTGGATGATGCCATCGGCATTGATCTCGTAGTGATGCGTCAAGACCCCGAAACTGGCAACGACGTAATCTACAAGACCTATCCCATGCAAGTGGTGAAAAACGAAGGCAACCTCTACACCTTCGAACTCAAGACCGCTATCGACGTGGCTGGTTCGTTCCGCACTGCCTTCCGCATGTATCCCAAGAACAAGCACTTGTCTTCTCGTCAAGACCTCTGCTACGTTCGTTGGTTCAACTAATCTACTTTTCCGTGCGACAGCAACCCCGCTTCTCTCGCACTGGAAATTCCCCTTTTTGCTCCTCACTGCCACGCAGTGGGGAGCTTTATTTTTGTGCTACCCTATACTACCTGTATTAACAAAATACAAAAACAGAGAATTGCGGCATAAACTTTCTTTCAGTTCGAGAGATCTTAAAATTCTTTAGCTTTTCTCGCCTTATTGGCTACCAACTAGTCAGCCCATTTTGATACTATGACTATTTTCTTCCCACTGGCGCATCATGATAGTTTGGGACACGAAGCAAGTACCCAGATGCAATGTCCATTAGAAAAGATTTCTCAGATCACGATTTCGCTCTTTCCATGCTAAAACCACTACTTACTGCCGTTCCTCGCGTGCGCGGGCACAACGCGTGTACGTACAGAAATTTCGCACTTTTTGCTTTCACAACCTTCACAAAAAGTCTTATAGACCTCTGTGCATCAACTAAATAAGCACAACTTTTGAACGATTCTCAATGCGATGTACTGAAAGAATCCACCTCGAGTCCCAAATAACGAAGGTTCACCTCATAGCCTTCTGAGGTCATTTACAAAACTCTCCTTTTCTCCCCACCCCAAAATTGGGCATTTTCCAGCCATTTTCCAGAGAGACATACAGGAAGCGTTAACACCTACTAAAACAGCCCTTATATCTCCCTCACTTTCATAGGTTTGCAGATAAAAGTGTGAAGGTTGTGAAAGCAAAAAGTGCAAAACTCCTGTGATGCGCGCGCGAGGGAGAGGGGTAAACGCTAGATTGTTAAAGAAAACCACACGCCATTTTCAGCTTATCACAGCAGCATTCACCAATTGTCCGAGAAGCAATCAAAAAACTGCGACTTTCCCGAAAAAACGTCCGACATTTTAGAAAAAAACTCCCACGTTTTCTGGAAATTCTCCGACGTTTTAGTCAATAACCTCGGAAATATTTTCTCCATTAATGGCAAGGAACTTTTAGCAACCTCGAAAACATCACTGCGACGACACGCTGCCCTCCTTTATAAAAACCAACTTACCGTTTGAAAAGCGCAAAAGTTAGTGCTAAAAAGATATAAACCAATAAAAATAATTGGCATAAAGGAACTACGTTTTATCAAATAAATGGCTAACTTTGCATCAACTAAAAAGACTCCAATTTCACTATGAAACTCTTCCTGCAAAGCATTTTGCATCGTTTATGTTCATCACGACTTCTTTTTGCTGTGATGGCATTCTTTTGTCTACTCGTTTCCCCTGTTAAAGCCCAAAATGTCAGTTGCTCCTTAGCCAATAAGGTCTACACTGCACCAGGACAGATGGTAAGGCTTATGCGATATTAAACAACTGGGAACGTAACACTTTGGTACACAAGGTGGGCTACACCTTAAACCTAAATGGAAAGACCACCGAAGAACGCACTATTACGCTAGACGCTCCATTGGATTACAATGGCAGTTCAACTATCGCCATCGACATACCCGCTGGCACTCAACCAGGGCTTGACAATTTCTCCGTTACGATTGTATCGGTCAATGGAGCACCCAATCGAAATTTCTCTCCCACAAGCGGAAGCGAGCGCTACACCCTCACTCGTCCAGTATGGCGCAAAGCTGTGGTGGAGGACCTCACAGGAATGTGGTGTCCCAACTGCCCCACTGGCATAGCTTCTCTGGAGCACCTCAACAAAGTTGCTTCTGACCGCGTCATCGGACTAGCAGCGCACGATGGTGACGCATTGAATGCAGGCGATTATAATCATGTCTTCAGAAAATTCCCAGGACGTCCGAAAATTGTACTCAATGGCGCACATGTTGTGGCACCCTATTACGGCAACAGCGGTACAGACGAACAACCCTTCGGTTTGCTTGCCGATGTAGAAAAGGCTTCTGGAGCACAAAGTGCGGTGGAGGTGAAAGTACAAGCTGCATGGACCGCCGACCACAAAGGCATTGAAGTACGTAGTTCCACGACCTTCCGCTGTCCGGTTTCAGAAAACAAGTATCGTTTGGCTTATGTGCTGACTGCAGATAATTTGAGAAATCCTAGTTTTTATCAAAACAACAACGCAACGGGTGACTCAAGATGGGCGAATAGCGTACCAGAGATGAAGTTCTTCTATAATGCGCCAGGCACTGTAAAAGACTTGCCTTTTAACGATGTAGTTTTCGCAGCAACGGGTATCTATCAAGGTATCGAAGGTAGTCTTCCTAAGCAAATGCCACTCGATGCTCCCTTCATTCACACTCAAAAATATGGAAGCTTTTCCAACTTAACATCTAGAGCATTCAACTTCATCAAGAAAGACACGAAGGTTCACGCTGTGGTGTTAGTCATTGATCCCGAAAATCGAGAGATTATCAATGCAGAACGTTGCGTTGTAGGGGATTCCTTTTCTCCTTTCCCACAAGACCCTGTGGCACCTCCCAATGTGGCACGCATCGAAATGCCAGCAAATTTAACGCAACCACTCAACAGCGAATTTACGCTACAAGCAAAAACTTTCCCACAAGAAGCCACCAGTGACATCGTGTGGGAAGTGGCTGATTCAAAGGTTATAGAGTCACTCGGTGGCGGTAAATTCCGCGCCCTCAAAGTGGGAGAAACCACCATCACCGCGCGTGCACAAGATGCAGGTGGTGTGACCGCAAAATGCGTAGTGCGCGTGCCTGCTCCAAATGTGGCACGCATTGAAATGCCTGCGAATTTAACGCAACCACTCAACAGCGAATTTACGCTACAAGCAAAAACTCTCCCCCAAGAAGCCACCAGTGCCATCATGTGGGAAGTGGCAGATTCAAAGGTTATAGAGTCACTCGGTGGTGGCAAATTCCGCGCACTCAAAGTGGGAGAAACGACTATTATCGCTCGTGCAAAAGACGCTGGCGGAGTGACTGCAAAATGCGTGGTGCGCGTGCCTGCGCCAAATGTGGTACGCATCGAAATACCTGCAAATTTAACGCAACCACTCAACAGCGAATTTGCCTTGCAAGCGAAGACCTTCCCCCAAGAAGCCACCAGTGCCATCATGTGGGAAGTGGCAGATTCAAAGGTTATAGAGTCACTCGGTGGTGGCAAATTCCGCGCCCTCAAAGTAGGAGAAACCACCATCACCGCACGTGCAAAAGACGCTGGCGGAGTGACTGCAAAATGCGTAGTGCGCGTGCCTGCTCCCAATGTGGCACGCATCGAAATGCCTGCAAATTTAACGCAACCACTCAACAGCGAATTTACGCTACAAGCAAAAACTTTCCCCCAAGAAGCCACCAGTGCCATCGTATGGGAAGTGGCTGATTCAAAGGTTATAGAGTCACTCGGTGGCGGTAAATTCCGCGCACTCAAAGTAGGAGAAACCATCATCACCGCACGTGCAAAAGACGCTGGCGGAGTGACCGCTCAATGCGTGGTGCGTGTGCCTGCGCCCAATGTGGCACGCATCGAAATGCCAGCAAATTTAACGCAACCACTCAACAGCGAATTTACGCTACAAGCAAAAACTTTCCCTCAAGAAGCCACCAGTACCATCGTGTGGGAAGTGGCAGATTCAAAGGTTATAGAGTCACTCGGTGGCGGTAAATTCCGCGCCCTCAAAGTAGGAGAAACTACTATTACTGCACGTGCACAAGATGCAGGTGGTGTGACTGCAAAATGCGTAGTGCGCGTGCCTGCTCCCAATGTGGCACGCATCGAAATGCCTGCAAATTTAACGCAACCACTCAACAGCGAATTTACGCTACAAGCAAAAACTTTCCCCCAAGAAGCCACCAGTGTCATCGTGTGGGAAGTGACAGATTCAAAGGTTATAGAGTCACTCGGTGGCGGTAAATTCCGCGCCCTCAAAGTAGGAGAAACGACTATTACCGCACGTGCACAAGATGCAGGTGGTGTGACCGCTAAATGCGTGGTGCGCGTGCCTGCTCCAAATGTGGCACGCATCGAAATGCCTGAGACAGTGACGCAACCACTCAACAGCGAATTTACGCTACAAGCAAAAACTTTCCCCCAAGAAGCCACCAGTGCCATCGTGTGGGAAGTGGCAGATTCAAAGGTTATAGAGTCACTCGGTGGTGGCAAATTCCGCGCCCTCAAAGTAGGAGAAACCATCATCACCGCACGTGCACAAGATGCAGGTGGTGTGACCGCAAAATGCGTAGTGCGCGTGCCTGCTCCCAATGTGGCACGCATCGAAATGCCTGCAAATTTAACGCAACCACTCAACAGCGAATTTACGCTACAAGCAAAAACTTTCCCCCAAGAAGCCACCAGTGTCGTCGTGTGGGAAGTGGCTGATTCAAAGGTTATACAATCACTCGGTGGTGGCAAATTCCGCGCCCTCAAAGTGGGAGAAACTACTATTACTGCACGTGCACAAGATGCAGGGGGTGTGACCGCAAAATGCGTAGTTACTGTTATTGTCCCCACGGCAATAGTGTCTCATACTATCCCTCTCGTAGTTTATCGCAACAACACGACGCTTCTGATTGAAGAGGCACCAGCAGGACTTCCGGTTGTGGTCTACGACTTATTGGGACGAAAATTAGCTAGCGGACGTACGAATGCCTCAACAACCCGTCTTCATGTGGGAGATTCTCCGCTGTGGATTGTGGTTGTTGGGAACAAAACATATCGCTTAAAACAGTAGTTTCCAATAATATCCGATTCTTACGCATCAAACTAATCAACTCATGATAAATAACAAACTTATTCTATCATTTGCGGTCAGTGTGCTCAGCATGTTTGGGTACACGGCTCAAGCAAATCCTGTGGATATCAGGAAAGCAACAGACATTGCGCGTCAATATATGAGACAGCCAGTGGCAGTGCCTACTCCTGGTTCTTCTACTATTAGCACAAGATCTGTAGCTGAAGCCCCTGCTTACCACCTTTTTGTTAGTAAAGAGGAGCAACGATTTGTCATTGTTTCAGGGGAAAGCCAAATGAATGAAGTGGTGGGTTATGGAAAATTATCCACAGGCGATGTCAATGCTTTGCCACCACAAGTTCACGCTTTGTTGCAACAATACACGGAAACTGTGCGTCAAGTGCGTAGTGGGCAACAGCCTGCAGCTTCACTACCTAAATCGCTGAAGCGCTATGTGACTCCTCTTGTCACAGCTCAGTGGGGACAGAGTTATCCTTACAATAGCAAAACCCCTATTATCAATGGGAAACCCACCTACACGGGCTGCGTAGCCACCGCTGCTGCACAATTTTTTTGTATTTCTACAAATGGCCTAAACAACGTCCAGCACTCTATGTCCGCAAAGCTGGTGACGGAGACGAAAGCCGACACATCGCCCACCTATCTTTGGGAGGCAATGAAGGACACACGCGAGCAAATGAAAGACTTCCGTTCTGTGAATGCTGTTGGTCGTCTGCTGGTAGACGTGGGTAAAAGCCATTCGCATCACATTCGGCACCCAAGCCAGTCCCTCCAACATCGAATACACCCTCGATGCTTTGCAAAATGACTTTGGCTATACTACTCGTTTGTTGCACCGCGATCGCATGCAAGCAGACGAATTTCGTGAAGCGATCATGCAAGAGCTTTCCGATGGCTACCCTGTGATGGTTTGCGGTGGTATCCATGCCTTTATTTATGATGGCTATGACCGACGCGGCTTCATTCATGCCAACTTTGGTTGGGATGGTCAAGGCGATGGCTATTATGATATTAACACCATCACTACTCCTCTTCCTGGTCCGTTTATGGGCAATGGGCAGTTTTGGGAAAACCAAGTGGTACTGATGGCGCACCCCAAGAACGGAGAATATCCCGACTTCCCCACTCCACAACGCACATTGGGTGCGCGCAAGAATGCAGCTTTTGAATTTAGTCCCCGAACTGGAGACGCCAACACTCGTTTTAATGCAACGATTTCCTCAGGCTCTTACCATTCAATGAATGGAGAGTTCTATCGTTTCACTGGACAAGTGGGCATCGCGGTGATGGATCAAAAAGGGAATACTGTAAAACTAATTAACTCTAACAATAGGAACTTTGAGTGGACAACCATTTTCATGACACAAAATATTCCTATTGGAGATATTCATTTTGCAGACATCCCTCAAGGCGACTATCTCTTGGTGCCCGTTTCACGTGAGCTAGTAGCGAAGAATCCAGATAAATACGAGGCGTGGTATCCTATAGAATATGCCAATCGCATGAAATTGGCAGTGACCAGTAGCGGAATCACCGTGACGGATGAGATCCAAGGGGGTGCCTTGACCGTGTGCCGAGCCCCCGAAATGCTCTTCCCCGCTTATGCAAACGTAGGAGAACCTGCCATGATCACCTTCGGCGTGCGTAATCCCAATGTGGATGAAGTGCATGGCAATTTGAGAATGACGTTTGAACCCGTGAATGGTGGTGCAAACTATGTGGCTCCTTTCACCAACAATAGCATTGTGTCATTCCGCCGTTTGGCAGATACACAAGTGGCTGTGAACTTTCCCACAAATTACTCCGACAACACGGGTCCTCATGCGATGGCTCCAGGACGTTACAATGTGAAACTAGTGTTGGAAACAACCAATACTAAGACCAAACAATTCATACCTCTTGGTGCAGATCAAAATTTCCAAATCGATGTTTTGCCTTATCCTGATATGAAGATTTTTGTGCGCAATGTAGATTTCTTGGTGAAAGGCAATGAAGTCAACCAACAAGTTTTTGACATCGACAAACAAAAAGAAATCACCATGAGGATTCACACTGAAGTGAAAGGATGGCGCGCATCTTATCGTGGAAAAATCTATTATCGACTAGTTTGTCCCGAAACTAATGAATCCATCGAAGCTGGAACATCAAACTACGTTACACTTAATTCATCTCAACACAATGAACCTCAATTGACGGCTGCCAAAATAGATTTGACTAGATTGACGCCAAAACGACATTACGAGATACACATTGAGATTGACGAAAACGGCAAACGCCGTGAAATTTGGACCAATGACTCTCCTCGTGCGCAAATAATGGTGGTGAATGGGAAAAGCAATTCAACACCAGACAATCCCACCAAGCCTGTTGTTCCCCCGACTCCCGAACAACCTTCTCAACCCGAAACACCGAAGGCTACACAGGTGGTACTGGATGCAACCCAACGAGAGGTGAAGGTAGACGATCTCTTTACCCTTGTTGCTAATGTCTTGCCCAAGGAAGCTGACCAAAAGGTGACGTGGCACTTGAGCCAACCTGGTATTCTAGACATGGTCGGAAATGGTCAATTCAAAGCCTTGAAAGCTGGAGAAGTCACCATCACTGCTACTGCACAAGATGGCAGCGGAATGAAGGCTACTTGCCGCGTGGTGGTTAAGAATCCGATGGCTACACAAGTGGTGCTGAACAAAACTCAACACAACGCGATTGTTGACGATGTCTTCACCCTTACCGCTCAAGTAATGCCCGAAAAGGCAGCACAAAACGTGGTTTGGACGATGGATAAAACCAACATCCTCCAAGATTTGGGTGAAGGTAAGTTCAAAGCCTTGAAAGCTGGAGAAGTGACCATCACTGTTACTGCACAAGATGGCAGTGGAATGAAGGCTACATGCCGCGTGGTGGTTAAGAATCCGATAGCTACACAAGTGGTGCTGAATGAAACGCAACACCACGCGACTGTAGATGATGTATTCACCCTTACCGCTCAAGTAATGCCCGAAAAGGCTGTGCAAAACGTGGTTTGGACGATGGATAAAACTGACATCCTCCAAGATTTGGGCGAGGGAAAGTTCAAAGCCTTGAAAGCTGGAGAAGTCACCATCACTGCTACTGCACAAGATGGCAGCGGAATGAAGGCTACATGCCGCGTGGTGGTTAAGAATCCGATGGCTACACAAGTGGTGTTGAATAAAACTCAGCATAATGCGATTGTAGATGATGTCTTCACCCTTACCGCTCAAGTAATGCCCGAAAAGGCTGTGCAAAACGTGGTTTGGACAATGGATAAAACCAACACTCTCCAAGATTTAGGCAATGGCAAGTTCAAAGCCTTGAAAGCTGGAGAAGTAATTATTACTGCTACTGCACAAGATGGTAGCGGAATGAAGGCTAGATGCCGCGTGGTGGTTAAGAATCCGATGGCTACACAAGTGATGCTGAATAAAACGCAACACCACGCGACTGTAGATGATGTATTCACCCTTACCGCTAAAGTAATGCCCGAAAAGGCAGCACAAAACGTGGTTTGGACGATGGATAAAACTGACATCCTCCAAGATTTAGGCAATGGCAAGTTCAAAGCCTTGAAAGCTGGAGAAGTGACCATCACTGCTACTGCACAAGATGGCAGCGAAATGAAGGCTACATGCCGCGTGGTGGTTAAGAATCCGATAGCTACACAAGTGGTGTTGAATGCTTCCAATAAGTTTGTTTATGTGGAAGATATCTTTACACTCAACGCCAACATATTGCCCGAAAAGGCAGTACAGAAGGTAAGCTGGGAACTGAGTAATGCTACGATAGTCGAATCTTTAGGTGACGGTCGCTTCCTTGCCTTGAGAGAAGGTAGAACCACTATTACCGCTGTGGCTACTGATGGCAGTGGGGTACGTGCAGTGTGCCACGTGGTGGTACAAGCAAAGAAACCTGTGGTGCCAGAAATACCCAAAGCAACAGAAGTTGTGCTTGATTCTTTACAACGCACAGTGCACGCTGAGGAAGAATTTACGCTGATTGCTCAAGTAATGCCCGAGCAGGCAGTACAAAAAGTGGTTTGGACGATGGATAAAACAGACATTCTCCAAGACTTGGGCGAAGGTAAATTCAAAGCTCTGAAAACTGGTGAAGTGATGATTACAGCCACTGCACAAGATGGTAGCGGAGTGAAGGCAACATGCCATGTAACGGTGATACCTCCAACGACATTAGACCTCAAAAAAACTGATGTACGCCATAGCCTGCACTGGGAAGGCGCAACCTTAGTTTTGCGCGGCGCAAAACCAGGTTCTATTGTTCGAGTTTATTCGATGAAGGGTAAGAAGTTACACCAATTAGTGACAACAGATTCAGAAGTCCGCATTGACTTTGGACTGTGGCATGGAGTGTATCTCCTAGAAACCAATGATGGCTTCCGCCGAAAGGTAGTACGCTAATAAAGGGATTGCCCTAGAGCCACAGAGTTTCTTTGTACTAACAAAACTATTTTTATCATGACCGCACCAAGCATCGCGTCTTGGTGCGGTCATTTGCGCATAAAACCATCAGTGAGAAAGGGACATTCTGCTCATTTAGATTTATTGCTGTCCGGTAAACTTCCAAACGGCACAAGAAAGCTTCCCGAAGCCCTTTGGAATAGGACTTCGGGCTTTCTTTTCCAAAAAGCAAGCCCCCTAATCGAATAATGACGGTTCCGAGGGTGGAGATTTAGCTCTTTCAGCCCAAATTGCACACTCATCCTTTTGAGGATCTTCCATGAAAGCGATGAAATTAGTGTAATACATGAGCGTCAATCTAAGCATGGTTACGATTTGAGAAAAAGAAACGTGTCTTTTTATCATTCTAGAGAGCACTGTGCACAAGAGATTGGCAATGAGTACTACCCAGGTTTGTATCTGGATGGCATTCACACTCTCACCATAGAAAAAGTGCAAAGGAAAATTCTGTTTCAGTTGTTTGTAGAGCGTTTCTATAGCCCACCTGCGCTTGTAGATTTCTGCAAGTTCCTGAACCGATAGTTCAAAAATTGTTGGTCAGCAACGTCACCGACTTACGAGAGTTATTGCTCCATAGCTCTACACATCGGGCTTCGTGCCTTACCTTCTCTTTCTCAAAAAGAATGTGTTTGTCGATATGAGTGACTAGACCATCACGAGAAACATAGGCTATAGAAGAGAGCTCCTTGTAGCTGAGATTCTTCTTCATCTTAGTCACATAGCAGACACCTTCTTCGGTAAGCCTTTTGAAACTGTGCATAGTCTATGTAGGCTCTATCCATTGCCAAGGTGGCATCTTGGGGCAGGTGCACCTTTTTGAGAAGATAATGATCGTGTTTGGCAGCAGAGGTCAGTTCTACCACCATCGGTACACCCTACTTGATACTTCATAATGGTGTGTACCTTCATGCCGCCTTTCTTCTTTCCGCTTTTTAGGATGTCTACCTACTCCCTTAAGAATGTTATCAAAGAGCGTGATTGTGGTAGAATCCATCATATACAGCTGCTTCTCCCAGGCTTTTTGACAGCTCACAGAACAGCTGTCCGCTAAAAAGGAGTGTAGCGTTCCAACAGGGAGGCATAAACCTTGGCAAAGAACTCTTGTGGTCGCCGCTGGTTGGCTTCTGCAAGTGTGCTGCGACGGACAACGTAGTCAAGCCCCCAAGTGGGAGAGTTTCATGGTCTCGGCTTTCATGCCAATCTCCAATTCACGCAGAGAATCAAAGTGTTTGAGCACCCCAAAGAGCATAATGATGAGGTGTTTCCAACCTGTCAAACACTTAACATAACGCTCGCTCCCTAGTGTTTCGAGACTAATTTGTTGAATTTTGGCTTTATCCAGCAATTTAATGACCTGACTATAGACTGGCTGTCCGGTAAAATGTGTACTTTTGCTCATGTTACTAGTGTTTTTTTCCAACAAGCAAAGTAACAAAAGAGGCTGAAATCCTGCAAGAGGGTTTCAGCCTTATTTTTATCATCAGAAAAACTTTTACCGGACAGCAATAATTTAGATTTTTCAAATCTTCCTCTAAAAGTAGAGATTACAGAAGAAAATACAGACAAACTGCGATACTTCCCCTTTTTTTTCGTAACTTTGCAGTTGATTATAATGGGATTAGTCTACACTGTTGCAGACAAAACCCCAAACAAAACCATTCGTAATGAGCGCAAAGAAGATATTGTACATCACCCAAGAGATTTTCCCCTATGTACCTGAGTCGCAAATGGCAACAGCAGGACGCGAATTGCCACAGGCTATCCAAGAAAAGGGCTACGAAATTCGTACCTTTATGCCTAGATGGGGAAACATCAACGAACGTCGCAACCAGTTGCACGAAGTGATTCGCCTCTCGGGCATGAACATTATCATCGATGATACAGATCACCCTCTTATCATCAAGGTGGCTTCTATTCAAGCTGCTCGCATGCAGGTGTATTTCATCGACAACGATGATTTCTTCCACAAGCGTGAAATGCGCACTGACAATGAGGGTAATGAATATGAAGACAACGCTGAACGTGCCATTTTCTATGCACGCGGTGTACTCGAAACTGTGAAGAAGCTCCGCTGGGTGCCCGATGTAATCCACTGCCAAGGCTGGATTTCGTCTATCGTGCCACTCTACATCAAGCAAGCCTTCAATGATTCTCCCTCGTTCGCGAACACAAAGTGGTGTATTCTTCATACGAAGATACCACCACACTTGCACCAACCAACAACTTTGCAGAATGTGTGAACTTGCGCGAAGCAACTCCAGAATTGATAGCACAAACTGGCATCGATTTCACCAAGCCTCATGCACTTGAGCAACTCGCAGTTCATTTCAGTGACGGCTTCATCCAAGAAGGAAAAGTAGATGCACTCACAGAACACGCCGAAAAAAGCGGTATCCCCGTGCTTGCTACTAATGGTGGAACCCCCTCATTGGAGGAATATGAAGCCTTCTACCAACAAGTGTTTGGCGAAGGCGAACAATAACCCGCCCATCCTGCCGTTATAGAAAGGTGCAACGAATGGTTGTGCATCCAATGGTTATGCACAATTTCTAGTTCTCCTGATTCTGAAACTCCCACACCACTCAATAGTTTATGAAGGCTTATCTCTCTCTTTGTGCCTTACTCTTTGGCGCAGCAGCCCTCACCACTGCTTGTAATGAAGACACCACTAGTTTGGGTGCCGACATCATGCCCGAAGCGGACAAGGTGTTCACCGAACAACTGACGGTGAAAGTTCCTACGCAGACCGTGAAAACGGGAGCTATCGCAGCACGCACCAATAATAGTTATCTAGGTAGCGTGATTGATCCTATCACCAACATCCGCACCACCAACGGATTTGTGTCGCAATTCTTCATTCCTGAAGTGACACTTTTTCCAGCACGCGAAAAGATGATGACGGACCAGAGTGGAAATATCGTGGCAGACTCATGCTCCATGACGTTTTGGCATGTCAACTACTTTGGCGATTCCCTTGCTACCATGAAGGTGACCGCGCAAGAGATTGACACCGAAAAGACACCCAACGGCAACACGACCTACTACACCAACCTCAACCCAGAGGAATGGTTGAAACAAGGAGGAGAACAACAAACTGCTTCTTACTCCATCTTTGACCAAACGCAACCTAAAGCGCAGGTGGAAAACAAAGCGAACTATCGTTATTTCAACATCCGCCTTTCTAAGGAGTTTGCACAGCGCATCTTGAATGCCTACTACGAGCATCCAGAGTACTTCAAAGATAGCTATGCCTTTACTCACCACGTGCTTGGTGGTTTCTATCTCAAACACGCAGGTGGTTTGGGAGCTATGGTGCAAGCAGATCATTTAGCCCTCAATTTGTTCTATCGTTTCCGCCCAGATGTGGCAAATCGTCCCGATAGTATCATCTCTGATGTGCAAGTACTCACCTCTACTGAGGAAGTGATTCAAACGTCTCGCATCGAAAATGAGATTCCATCAAGTTTGCTTGACAACACAAAGGATTTCACCTACGTCAAATCGCCCACTGCATTGCACACGGAAGCAGTGCTTCCCATTGACGACATCGTAGCGAACGGACACTACAGTGACTCTATCAACAGTGCTCGACTTTATCTGCGCACTATAGCTGAAGAGAACACCACGCAGAAGTTGCAAGAAGCACCACCCTATCTCGTGATGATGCGTGTTGCTGATTTGAAACCTTCTTCGAAAAGAACCAGCTTCCCAACGGACGCACCTCTTTTTATGCCGCTTTGGACAGCAAAGGTAGCAGCAAACAAAAAGCTACCAAAAGTTATCCTTTCACTAACATCGCACCACTGCTCACCATTATGCGCAATGAGCGTGATGCAGGCGCAGGAGTGCTGGCAACAGACTCTGAAGCTACTCGCAAGGCTAAATGGGCTGCTTGGGAACAAAAGAATCCCAACTGGAATCGCGTAGCTATCGTTCCCGCTACCCCTGTGTACGTCACGACAACAGATCCTTTGACAGGCAAGCCCATCAAAACCTTGGCTCGCTTGAACTATGCTTTCGGACTCTATGGAGTGCGCCTAGCTGGTGGACAAACTAAGGGCGTAGACTTGTCAGTAATCTACAGCCGCTTCAACAACTAATCTCTTCCAAAGGGACGCAAGTAATTGTGTCCCTTTACTTTTGTTCAAACCTAGGAAAAGAATAGACAGCAACAAGAAGCTCATACACTTGCGTATCAAGATGGAAATATAGAAAACAAAGCACAAAGGGCACACCCCACTTCTATTTAGTTTTATGATTCTCCATAACCACCACCCTTCCGCATAATTAGAGAATCTTGATGATGCAACACGAAGTGCAACCCTATGTAGCTTTTTGACGCTCCACAACCACCAAAATCCATCCTTGATGCTTCGGTTACCTCTAATACTAGGTTCCATCGTTTCTGCTCCATCTCCTCCTTTTAACACTCACCCTTTTCATCATTTTATCATGCGCGCGCTCGTTTTTGCTGCAGGTCTTGGCACTCGCCTTCGTCCTCTCACCGACACCATGCCTAAAGCCATGGTTCCCGTTTGTGGAAAACCTCTATTGCACCACACCATCTCTCGACTCGTTGCGGCGGGTGCAACTGAAATCGTGGTGAATGTGCACCATTTTGCAGAACAAATCATCGACTATGTGGCGCATCATGATTGGGATGTCCCCATTCGCATCTCCGATGAGCGCAAACTTCTCCTCAACACCGGTGGAGGTCTGCGCCAAGCTCTCGCGCTATTTTCCCCTTCCGACGAACCGATTCTCATTCATAATGTAGATATTTTGAGCAATGCAGATCTCAGAGCATTGTACCACGAAGTACTGCAATCACAAGCCGACGCCCTCTTGTTGGTGAGTGAGCGTAAGACACAGCGTTATCTTCTATTTGACGACAACCACCGCTTAATGGGATGGGAAAACATCGCCACCCACGAAGTGCGTTCACCCTACCCAGAGCTCATCCCAAGCAACTATCACCACTTCGCGTTCTCAGGCATCCACTTTGTCTCCCCACGTTTGGCAACAGCCCTCTCTTCCTATCCAGAGGCATTCCCCATCATGGATTTTTACCTCAACGAATGCCAACAATTTCACTTTCAAGCGAAGGTAGTAGAAGATTTACATCTCCTCGATGTAGGCAAACTCGACACACTCAGTGCTGCCGAAGCATTCTTGCAAGCAGAAGACAATGTATAAGTCATGCAACTTTGGTAAAACGCTTCTCTCGTTTTGCGATAAGAAAACTCCGCTTACAAGCCGAATTCTGCCAAGTAAAATTATCACAATGCACCAAAAAGCAACCTTTCTGGGAGAAAAACTAAAAAAAAAGGCTCCATCATTTGGTTGTTTCAGAAAAAGCTCTTACCTTTGCACTGCGTTTGAGAGATAACGCCACTGCAATACCTTCTACGTAAGGCGAAAGTACTTGAGAAGGCAGTGAAACGCGGAAATAGCTCAGTTGGTAGAGCACAACCTTGCCAAGGTTGGGGTCGCGAGTTCGAGTCTCGTTTTCCGCTCACATTTGGACAAGTTGAATCAATTCCAAGCCCAGGTGGCGGAATGGTAGACGCGCTCGTTTCAGGTGCGAGTGTTTCACGACGTGCAGGTTCGAGTCCTGTTCTGGGCACAAGAATCGCATAAGGTTCAACACGACAAACTTGTGGTTGAGTTCCCCCTTACTCAACAATGTAAACACAAGAAAAGAAAGAATGGAGAGGTGGCGGAATTGGTAGACGCGCTACTTTGAGGGGGTAGTGTCAATTGCGACGTGGGAGTTCGAGTCTCCTCCTCTTCACATTCTGCGGAAATAGCTCAGTTGGTAGAGCACAACCTTGCCAAGGTTGGGGTCGCGAGTTCGAGTCTCGTTTTCCGCTCTCAGCGAATTGCCCAAAGCAGTTCGCTTTTTCGTTTTTCATCACAATAGAGGCTTTTTTCTCCATTTTCTGTACTATCCAAATCGCACCACAGCTGAGAAACTAATCAATGTAATAGAGAAAGAATAACCTACCCTAAGCAACTACTACGCCTATTATGAACATTTACGCTCGCTATTTGACAACGAAATTGTAGTTCACAGCCCTGACGAACTGTTTAATTTCTTAGCTTCGCTGCAAGATATCAATGTAGACGACCGACTTGTTGAGGAACTTACCGCATATATCAACAGCGATATCACCTACCCCAAGCGATACAAAGTGCGTCCTCGCGTTTACTTTATCCTCATCAAGACTACTGCCGATAGTTTGGAAGAGTTTAAAGCCAACAACAAGAATGCCAACGCACAGTCTCACGAAGGATATCCTGCACCACCCTTGCGCAAAGACCCACGACTTAACGCCTTGGAAGAAGAAAACGAAGGTTGGTATTTTGGAAGAGTCAATTTCAAGCGCGTAATTCTCATTCCTGGAACGCAAAAGTTCCAATACCGCGACACTTCATTTGCTGCTTACGTTCGTGCCACTTCTGCCAAAGATTGCTATGCTCGCATGATTGAACACCTCAAGAATCGACAAGACGTAGATCCACGCAGCCAATTTCCTTCTGCGAGAGGTGCAAACTTCACCTATGAATTTGTTGGAGATAGCGTTCCCGTTCGTCAAGAACAAAGCAACTAATACTGTTGCATTCGCTCTAAAGTACACATATTTCTCCGTTAAGAAACGACATTCCTAGCATCGAACAAGACTAACAAAAAGGCTCCTCCTTATTCCATCGAACAAGGAGGAGCCTTATTTATAGACAAGCCATTAGTTACTTGCCATACGTATAATCGAGTAGGGGCACAACACAGCAGCAGATTTCGCAGGAATCACAAAGCGTTGAGGTACAGCTTCGCCATTATCAGAACGCTGAATTTCATTAGAATCCACCGCATTGCAGCGAGCATCAACGCCAAGTCCCATCATTAGTAGATAGTCACTGCTAGGGAGCAACACAGTTTCGGGTTGGTCACCCAAATTGACGGCAACAACGTAATCTAGCTCGTGACGTTCATACAAACTCTTGCCATTGATGCGGAAAACAACAGACGTTTCTGAAGAAGGCAAGAAACTCACATACTCACGCACCTTTTGAGCATCCCCCAGACTAAAAGCTAAGTCTGCACTGCGCAGTTCCATCAATTCACGATAGTATGCATAGACCTCTTTGTGCGAATCACGACGACTCCAATCAATGGTGTTGATAGAATCTGGCGACTTGTAAGAATTGTGCACCATCTTCTTGTCGCGGAAGAGTTCTTCCCCGGCCTGAATGAAAGGCACACCTTGAGAAGTGAACACTAAAGTCTGTGCCAAAAGGTTCAAACGCACCAATTCTTCTTCACAAAGGTTGGGAATCGAATTCTTTATACGGTCGTTCAAACACATATCATCGTGGCAAGACACATAAGCAATCAATTGGTGAGGTTGCTCAGCCCAAGGAGACTTGCTGTAGTTCACCTTGCTATAATCCACTTGAGGGTGAGGAATACCGCCCACGATGCCCATTTTCACACTCTCTTTGTTGCTAGCAAGCCAGCGAGCATAGCCGGCTGTTTGTCATTACTGAAAGGACCACGCAGCGCATCACGCAATTCGTCACTAAAAGCTGCAATTCCAGGCAAGCGATGCACTTCTGCTTTCATCGCCGCATCCCCTTCAGGCAATGCAGGAGCACCAGCCGCCCAACCTTCACCATAGATCAGCACCCTAGGATTTATTTTCTCAGCCGCTTTGCGAATCTGGCGCATCGTTTCAATGTCATGAATCCCCATAAGGTCAAAGCGGAAGCCATCGATGTGATACTCTCTCATCCAATACTCCACACTCTCCACCATAAACTTGCGCATCATCGCACGTTCAGAAGCCGTTTCGTTACCGCATCCCGAAGCATCACTCAAACTTCCGTCAGCCTTGTGGCGGAAGAAATAGCCTGGAACCGTACGCTCAAAGTTAGAGCCTTCTGTGTTAAAGGTATGGTTGTACACCACATCTAGCACCACCTTCAGTCCAGCTTCGTGCAGTGCTTGCACCATTTGTTTGAACTCGCGGATGCGCACTTCAGGTTGATAAGGATCTGTGGAATAAGAACCTTCCGGCACATTATAGTTCAAGGGATCGTATCCCCAGTTATATTGCGGAACATCCAATTTCGTTTCATCCACAGAAGCATAGTCGAACGAAGGCAAGATATGCACATAAGAAATGCCCAAACGCTTCAAATGATCCAACCCAGCAGGACTTCCTTGCAGAGTTTTCACTCCTTTTTCGGTCAGTGCTAAAAACTTACCGCGATGCTGAAAGTTCGCATGCTCACTCATACTGAAATCGCGATGGTGCATCTCATAGATAGCCCCACTTTCAAAAAGGCGATACTGTGGTTTGTCGTTCTCCCATCCTGCAGGATTCGTGTCTTTCAGGTCGATCACAGCCGCGCGCTGTCCGTTCACGCCCACCGCGCGAGCATTGATACCTGGAGTTTCTCCGCGCCACTTACCATCTACTTTCACTTCAAAGGTGTAAAACTTTCCTTTGAGATCACCCTTCACAGGCTTCGACCACGTGCCATCAGCACCTTTATCTAGTTTTAGCGTCTTCCACGCCTTTCCTTCGTGCCCTGTCTTATACAGTCTTAGGCGCACTTGTTCAGCAGTAGGAGCCCAAAGTTGAAATGTCGTAGCCGCAGGAGCATAGACCATCTCCACCCAAGGTGCACTGGGCACAGGCAAACTCTCCCACGCAGTATTGGGTTGTTGTGCAAAAGTCATAAGTGAAGAAAAAGCTAGCGCACTAGCCATGATGAGTTTTTTCGCAATCATATTATTGGATTATGGGCTTTTCAGCAAGCATGGTGCCGAAACACCACCTCAGCTTTTGCCCTGTTCTACATCTTTATTATTACATCCAAAGATAGCAATTTCCACCCTTACCACCAAATTATCCTGACCTAAATGCATAGAAACTGCATTATATTGTAGATTTGTTTCAGAACAAGCGCCCTAAAAGGACAGAAAACTGCTACAATAGAAGTAAATTTACCTGACATTTCCACTAAAAAGACTTGATTTTCTCATCATAATGCCAAATTTCGCAGAATATTTTGGTTATATCGACCATATCCTTTACCTTTGCCTTCGTACAACATGGTGTTTTACCGCAAAACATCAACTAATCTTCTCACGCATATGAAAAAGATTTTTCTCTATGCAGCTTTCCTCGGTGCAGTGATTTCCATGGGTAGCTGCGTTAGCAAAAAGGAATTCCAACAACTCAAAGGCGATTACACCAACCTCCAAGGACTCTATAACCAATCACAGGTAGACCTCGCCACAGCGCGCACACATGGCAAGAGTCTCGAAGACCGCCTTGCCGATGCACAGCGCGAAAACTCCGAACTCAAACGTCAGCTCTCTGCCCTCCAAGGCTCTCTCGACAAGAGTTTGCTCCAAAACAACCAAGGTAGTATCAACATCTCTAAGCTCGTCGACGAAATCAACGCTTCCAATAAATACATCAAGCAACTTGTGGAAGCCAAGACGAAGAGCGACTCGCTCAATCTTGTGCTCACCAATAACCTCACTCGTTCTCTCTCGCGCGACGAACTCCAAGAGGTGGATGTCAAAGTGCTCAAGGGCGTAGTTTATGTATCGCTTGCCGACAACATGCTCTATCGTTCTGGTTCGTATGAAGTCAACGAGCGCGCCAAGACCACCCTCTCCAAGATTGCTAAAATCCTTGGTGACTACAAAGACTTTGAAGTTTTGGTGGAAGGCAACACAGACGATGTACCCATCACTCGCCCCAACATCCGCAACAACTGGGACCTCTCTGCCCTTCGTGCATCTAGCGTGGTTCAAGTGTTGCAAAACGACTACGGCATCGCGCCCAACCGTCTCTCTGCAGCCGGTCGTGGTCAATACAATCCTGTGGCTACCAACGACACCGAACTTGGTCGTCAACGCAACCGCCGCACGCAAATCATCATCACGCCAAAGCTCGATCAATTCCTCGACTTGATCGACAAGGCTCCTGCCACAGAAAAGTAATCAACTTTCCTGTTCCTAAAAAAATCCCCACTTGCCATAGCAGCAAGTGGGGATTTTTAGTTTTTCTTTCAGCATCATTGGCTATTCTGCAAGAAGTTTCTCGATGAGAGCAACTATCTCTTTGTCTTGTTCATGGCTAAAGCCTGTCCAATGTCCACGAACAACACCTTGTTTGTCAATTAACACATAAGCAGGAATAGCTTGAACAAAATAATCGTAGGCGATTTCATTCTCCACTGGTGAAAATCGATTCTTTGCAGCCTGTACGTGAATAAAATCATGAATGCCTTCTTTCTGGATAGCAGCTTTCCATTCGTCAACGTCAAAGTTGGGATGGTCTGCATTCACAGCCAATATTTCAAGACCAGATTTGTGTAGTCTAGGATAAATCAATTTCAGCTCGCGCAAACCTTCCCGACATGGACGACACCAATGTGCCCAAAAATCCATTAGAATCACCTTTCCTCGCAGTTTAGTTAGTTGAAACAATTCTTCTTTAACCACTTTCCCGCAAGCATCAAATATCCATCTTTTTCGTTGTAAAATCCCGAGCCTTTGCACCCACTTCAATATTACGCATACGGCGCACCATATCACGTAAATACAACCCTTCTCGAGATTTTTGCAAAGAAATGTCCAAAGAATTCAACAATAATTCCACCGTGTCCACAGGCATCTGCTCATTAGCACTCTGCATCACCAAATCCTCAAAAACTTCCCAACCTTTAGGATGCTCTCTGATGTAGCTTTCTAATCTTCTTCCCACGTCTACATGTGAATTCAGACTCCAATAGCGTAAGAATGCCTGGTGCGCTATTTCATGTTTTGACGTACTGCGTGCCTTAACACTCCCTTTCTCTTTTGTCACCACAATACTATCACCATCAAAAGCAAAAAACCGACCTAAAGTGTCTACGACTATGGCTTGAGGATAATCTAAATGTAAGTGATAAATACTACCCAACTTAAAGCTTTGCTTCTGCCAATGTGATTTGTCGTCAAAGTATCTCACCGTTAGAGATTCTCCTTCTGAAGCTACCTTGCTCAAATCCAGTATGCATTGCGACCAAGAGCACGTAAAGCAAGACAAAACGAGAATCGTTGCTAACATACGTTTGCTAAATCCACTCATACTTATCGTATTATATTAAGATTTTGTCTGAGTTCCTCTTCACTCATCTGTCCTACTTTTATTTTCACCAGTTGATGAGATTTGTCATAGAACATCAAAGTGGGGAAACCCTCTGCTTGTTGCTGCTTCATGATGCGCTCTAATTCTGCATCTTTCAGCATGTAGTGCCAACCTCCTTGCTTTCCTTTCATATATTTCCAATCTTCTATCCTCGTCAGACTCGGACTTGTCATGTCTAGGAGTTCCACATTCTCAAACCCTTCTTCTGCAAGCACTTTATAGAGAAGTTTGCTCATCACGGCACAAGGTCCGCAAGCACCATACCAGAAATCAACAATCACAGGCTTTCCCTTGTGCTGTGCCAATATCTCTTCCAGAGTTTGAGGTTGTCCTTTGTCTGCACAGTTCACGAAGTGTCCACTACGTGCTTGCGTTTTTACCTCTTGTTCGTGATACAACAACAAGAGTTTATCCCATTCTCCACTCGAAAATCCAGTATGGATATTCTGTAGTTGTTGTGCAGTTAATGGTTTACCATTCTCCAATTGAAAATAGTAACTGCTAAATGCCATCAAGTCACAAACAATTCGTTCGGCTTGTAGGGAATTTTAGCCAATCGACGACGCAACTTTTCTTTCCATTCCGGAATCGGAGTATCGCCTATACTTGGAATTTTCAGTGATTTATCAGATAAAAGAAAATAGAATAGATAATCAGTGCCAGGTGAGGCATAGAGGATTTTGTCGTCAAAAACAATATCGCTGAGAAAAGCATAAGCACTAATAGGTAGTATAACCTTGCGAATTTGCATTTCATTCAACATAGAAGCATAATAGTGAATCTTCAACTTGTTCACGAGAATCTTCCTATCTTCAGCAGTAGTTGCAGAAGGATAACCACTTATCTTTTTAACAGGGAACTTGGCAATCACTCTTGACTCCTTTCTGGGAAGGTATCTTCTACCACCATCCACAAAGTACAACCAATCGTCACCCTTAAAAACAGAAGAACATTTTGCCCCTTCTACCTTCAAGTTCTTTTGATTATCTACCCAAACTTTTAAAGTATCATTTTGCGAAAGCAAAACCACCTCTGTTTGTCTGTTCTCCTCTAAATCAAGCCACACACCAGCATGCGCATAAAGCGAATGTAGAGGAATCTCTCCACTTACATTGCCTTCAGCGTCAATACTTAAATCATACGTGTCAGCATCAGAGACAAAGAAAGCGTTACACACCACGGTTAAACTTAACTTCATGGCGAGCATTGCAGGCACTTTACCTCGTACCACACATTTTCCTATCTTAATCGCATTGGTAGGTAAGGAAGTTTGCGCATTGCAAATGCAACAGTAGCAGCATAAAATCAGCCACAAAGGGAAAAAAAGAAAGCGTTTCATGGGCTTACGTTGGTTAAATAATTAAGGACAACGCAAATATAACAATAAATTTCGACGTAGAATCAACCGGCAAGGACAAAATTAAACTATTCTTTTGAAGAACTCTGATTTCAGTTTTTCAAAGCTGAGTTTCTGTCTCGATCTGTTATATAGGAGTTTAAGGGGCAATGATACTTCTATATTTCATTATCAACACCATATCCTGCTCTTTTCTATCTATAAAGTTCTTCTACTTTCTGGAAAACAAGCCAATTACACCTCTTTGAATCCATACACAATACGCTTACTTTGGCAATTCCTTAAGAAGAAGCTCACTGAAATAGATGAATATTCTACCAAGCTCATACACCCAAGACTTCACATAAGCCATTTTGTATTCATTACTTCCTTCTATTATTCTATCAGACAATATCATTGTTTTAATATATTGAATTCTCGACATTTGCATTCAAACAACTCATCGATCGATTTGTAAGTTTGAGATTTTTCTTGATGAGATGTAATATCGACCAAGCACCTTATACCTAATGCCGACGAATATGTTGTAACATAATAACGAACAGAACCATCTTCACGCTTCCAATATGTTACGTCTCCAAGACGATCTTCCAAATGATTACGCCAGTCCATTACATTATTCATTGGATCAAAAACAGGAGAGTACTCTTTTCCTTCCTCAAATTTTTGATTAAGAAACTCTGTCTCTCTGTAAAATAAAACATCTCTAATTTTATACATTCTAACCTCTTTAAGCGAAGTGCTTGACCAAAACAGATATTCCACTAACTTGCTTATGTTCCCTTGAAAGTATGGTGCATCTCGCACAAGGCGTACCTCTGATTTGATACTATCACCATCAATGATGTCTAAGTATGAATTCAAAATATATGCATCGCCATTAGAGAGAACAATATCATTCTTAAAATGGATTATGCTTAGAGATAAAAGAACTAATACCAGAACCGCGGGTAGCTTATTTTTTAATATCATCGAAACCTCCTTCTATCTTTATTTCTTTTCTCATCATTGTGATAAATGGTCGTACTATCAAAATCGGAGTGCAAAGATTCATTCGTTTCTTCATAGTTAGAACCTATGTAAAACAGATAGACGTTTTGCACTTAGATTTTGAAAGTACAAAGATAAACCATGCACAGGCACTTCAAGAAAAATCTGTCCTTTGAGTTTTTCACCGAAACCTTACCATTTCTATAGCGAAGTATGGTTATGATAATACTCTCGTTGAAAATCTCGCCAGTCTCGCATCAGTTCATAAACCTCTTCAATAGGGATAACAGCTTCTACCCGGTCGTCTTCGTAGACATTCTTAACTACCGCTTTTTCTCTATCACACTCTATCATATACATCTCAAAGCCAAACCCTTCATAAAAGTCGACTTCGCCTCTCAGTAGCATTTCTATTGAGGAAACTATTTCCTCTGCATACTCAAGGTCTATGTGATTCACTTCAGACCAGAAAAATGTTCCATACTTTGAAGCATTCTTTAAATGAACGATAGAGGGAATGGTTTTCTTTAACCCATCCGATCCGTAGTAATCTATTATGTCAAATCGATATTGCATAGGCATCATTGCTTTAAAGGAAAGAATGTACGTATTTCTCCTTCAACATAGTTCTGTCCCACTACTACTAAATCCCCAATACTCTTCATGAGAACCACCTTTAAACTTTCCTAGATTATGTATAACTGCGTATTGCACTTCCTGAAGTATTCTTTCCTTCTTTCTTCCCCCCTGATATTTGTCGTGAAGACCATTGCTGTTCAATGATAAGTTGCTTGATTTTCCAAACTAGTTCAGGGGCAAGTGCAGCATTGTGAACGGAACGCTTGCGACGTTCCATAGCCTTTGCATGCGCCTTGCACCAAATGTATTTGCCCGAAGGGGTGCTGTTGCGTTTCAATTCACGAGAAAGTACACCCAAGACTTCACATATGCCATTTTGTATGCATCACTTCCTTCTATGATTATATCAGACAATATTATTGTTTTTAATATGTTGAATTCTCGACGTTTGCATTCAAACAACTCATCGATCGATTTGTAAGTTTGAGCTTTCTCTTGATCAGATGTAATATCAACTAAGCACCTCATACCTAATCCCGACGAATATGTTGTAACATAATAATCAACAACACCATCTTCACGCTTCCAATATGTTACGTCTCCAAGACGATCTTCCAAATGATTACGCCAGTCCATTACATTATTCATTGGATCAAAAAAACAGGAGAGTACTCTTTTTCCTTCCTCAAATTTTTTTGATTGAGGAACTCTGTCTCTCTATAAAACGATATAGTTCTGTATGTATATCTTCTTGCATCTTTAAGCGAAAGACTTGACCAAAAGGTATATTCCACTAGCTTGCTTATGTTCCCTTGAAAGTATGGTGCATCTCGCACAAGGCGTATCTCATATTCTGTACTCTCACCATTATTGATGACAGTATCTGAACTCAAAACATAAGAATCGCCATTAGAGAGAACAATATCATTCTTAAAATGGATTATGCTTAGAGATAAAAGAACTAATACCAGAACTGCTGGTAGCTTATTTTTTAATATCATCGAAACCTCCTTCTATCATTATTTCTTTTCTCATCGTTGTGAATGGTCGTAGTATCAAAATCGGAGTGCAACGATTCATTCGTTTCTTCATAGTTAGAACCTATGTAAAACAGATAGACGTTTTGCACTTAGATTTTGAAAGTACGCTTGCTAAAGAGATTTATTACTCAGAAGCCTTTTTCAATAGGCTTTGTATCCTCTCAATCTTGCAAAGGAGATATTCACAGGTTTCTTCTGAAACACCCCGTAAATATCCCGCATCATAGAACATTCTTACCAATTCAAATAGCCAGCGATCAACTAAATGAAACTGCCTTTTGTTTTTATATTCGACTACTTGAATGCTCTTTCTTAGTTCTTCTAATGGATGCAATCTTAGTTTTGTATATAGCGTCTCTTGTACTTCTAATAGAAGACATAAGGCCTCTTGAATAAGCTTATTCGATGTTTTTGAATCCATATTCTTCCGTGCATTATTATTGTTATTCGCATATACTCTTCTAAAGTATATACTTTTCATTTTCCCTCTCTGATTAACTCTTCGATGTCTTCTGGAAATAGAATTTGGAGTTTTATCAACAGTCCTAAGAACAATCTGTATGCATTGATTTTAGTGCATAGATTCATCATACCATTTTGTATTTGTATTCTGCTTGCATGGCGTTTGATGCTTTCGAGATAAAAGTGACGCTCTCTTCAGTTTCACTTGTTATCACTGTATTGCATCAGATGAACCATTTACCATCTTTCTTTAGGTGAATAATCGGAACTTCTTCAAAGATAAACCCTTTTACAGCACTCCATTCTTCCCATATATCAGTTATATCCTCTTCGTTTGCTTTATACATCGGGTCATAACCATGTTTCGGGTAATCGTTTAGACATCTCATAGCCTCTTCTGTGGGAAATAAAAGATACTGGTCTCCATCAATTATACCATCAGCAAAGAAGCAAAGCCCTCTATACTTTGCTAGGGTTCGAATGTGATAGGCTCTGATTGTAGCTTCTGCTTGTATTGGTTGTCTATAAGATACATGTTGAGTATAAAGGCTTCTCTTCTCTATGAAGTGATATTCCTCTATAAGATCTCAATTATGGGTTGAGAATTCATAGCCTCCCGTGACACTTACTATTTTCAATAGATAATCCTCGAGATACCCATATATACCATTTCTTATTGCTCTATTACTCATTGATTTTGACTGCTCTGAATTTTCGATAGTGTCCCCAATTTGTGTGTAAGCTCCAAAGTCTTTATTTTGTGGTGAACTAAGAAACAATCAATAACAATGGAGCTTACGAAGTCACAAATATCGGAATTATTCTCAACATTTCTATCCTCTGGAGATTGTTTTAATACATTAGTTGACTCCTTATTGGATGTCGTAGAGGCAACCAGCAAGTGCAAAATTACAATACTCTTCTGTAGAACTCTTTCTTTGGTGCTTCTAAATAAACCTCATTGAAAGAATAGAACTTGGCGCGCTCCTTGTTGAAGACTGGCACCTCCACTCGAATTCATTGCTTAGGTTCTTGATAGCGTTCGAAGTCTCGCTGGAGATACTGTCTAAACGCAGGAAACTCCTTGTCAGTATATTCGAGGATACGTTCCCGAGCTTGCAAAGGAATGCGATCCAAGCGTATGAGTTGGTCGTATTCCCCAAACTTCGGATGGTCCACCCAGAGTAGCTCCAGCTCTTCGGCTGAGATGGGAGGATGTTCTGTTGTAATCATCTCAAATGTCCCATCATAAGCTTCCCCCCTGATAGATAACAGACGAGCATCCACCTTCGTGGGTATATGTGTAATCTATTCGACGCATCCTTTTATCTGTGCCTGGGTAGCATTCATATAAGAAAATTGCTGTCAGAAATAGCTTGCCATTCTGGTTGCGTTGCTCTCGATACTGAAAAGTCAAGTAATGAGTGTAATTGCTCTGTAGAAACTGGAGCCCAAAGTATCCCACATTGGACTCAATGGCGCAGTAGGGGCTGTCATCCTCATTGAGAATCGTTGCAAAGTAAACATTTTGTTGCTCATGCGCTTCGCGAGAGGCCAGTTCTAAAAGACCTTCCTTATTCTTTCGACGAGAGTAGCGAGTCTTGTTGTAGCCATCTAAAACCTTAAGTGCTTCTTCATCCGTCAATGGACGAAGCCATATCGTGTTCCAACGATTTAGTAGAGTCTTCATTTGTTGTATATATGGTTGTTAGTATCTCGAATCTTTATTCCTTTGAGATTTGCATAATTTATCACCTCCTTAGATACGGCTTTGTGCTGCTCGGGCACTTCAAGAAACATCTGTCCTTTGAGTTTTTCACCGAAACCCTACTATTTCTATAGCGAAGTATGGTTATGATAATACTCTCGTTGAAAATCTCGCCAATCTCGCATCAGTTCATAAACCTCTTCGATAGGGATAACAGCTTCTACCCGGTCGTCTTCGTAGACATTCTTAACTACCGCTTTCTCTCTGTCACACTCTATCATATACACCTCAAAGCCAAACCCTTCATAAAAGTCGACTTCGCCATTTAGAACCGCTTCAATCTCTCTGACAATCTCTTCAACGTAATCTAAAGATAGATGAACGATTTCATCCTGAAAGAAGCTTCCATACTTTTCTGGATTCTCTATAACAACTGATGGATAGCTATTTTTCTACCATCATCATCCATATAGACTGTTTTCTTGAAAGAATAATGCATAATCACTCTGTTAACATCGGATAATACGAACTTATCTTACCTTCCTCTTAAAGAAAATGATTGTAACATTCCATCCTTGGACTTCCCTGTATAGGTATTTCTTGTATCAGGTTTCTTCCCATAGTTGTTTGTTATTGCATGCTCTACCATACCATGACACTCGATTAAGTATGTCATCTGGTGTAAAGCGTTTAGATCATTGATATTGCGTTGAAGACGAATGTATAGCGATTGAAACAATTCCTCTATCCAGGTCATCTCCTCTTCTTTTGATACATTATAACTCAAATATCGTTCTATCACTCCTTCTCTCATCATTTGGTATTTACTCCCCAAAAAGGAAAAGAACAGTTCTTTAGCATTTGACTTCATCTCTCTAAAATTCTACTTTCCATAAATTTTCCATAGCAGGAGGGTATATACTGCGGTAGGTGAGGAAGCACGAAATCTACACATACTCATTCGCACTGTAGCTCTCAGTTTTCAATTGGATAGTTACAGGAAATGTTTTATCTTACGAAGCCTCTATAGTAAATGCAGACTCGATAGGAATAGCGGTCTCTTTAAGGCAAGACGATAGCAAAACAGTAAAAAGCAATATTGCTATTGAGCAATATCGAATACTACCGTTATTCATTTTCCTTATTTGATATTTTGTTATGCCATGCTCCATGCAGATTCTCTTCAATATATGAATCGTCTTTGAACAGATAGACCAGCGGTTCTACATCAAAAACAAAATCAGAGATAGGCTCTCGCTCTTCCCAAATAATTGGGGAAGAAGCGATGAATTCCTCATAAGGAACTTCTATTCGACTATCATCACGATCATTTAACTTTAAGTATCTTCTCGTCTTACGTTCGTTTGGATATAGTATGAATAATCCATGCCATATATTCTCAACATCATACTTGTACCCCAAGTAAATGCAATACATGCGAGCTTCATAGGCGGGATAAGGATATTTCCTTTTTTGAGGAAACGATAGGGTGTATAAACCTCCTTGCTCTTTAAAGCCCCTTTCTATTAGAAAAGGATTCTCTCCTATTATTTTCCAAAACCAGATATCGTTATCATCACAATATTCTGTTAAGAACATATCTTTTTCTTCAAAAAGAATACGACTTCCACTTGGTGCCTTTATTTCCATCACTCAACTATTTTGAAAGTTATATTTTCGAATACTGCGTATAAAGTCTGCCTACCATCACGTGTGATTTTCCAAATTTCTGCTCCATCTTCAACAGGAACTCCAAGACCTCTTGGTATTGTAAATTCTGGCACCACAATTCTTCCTTTTATTTCAGATACTAACTATGTGAAATAAAAGGATGACCCCAATCATCAGAAGTACCACCTTCAGGGATAACAATATCTTCAGGAATATCTTTTGATTTGAATCTTATGCCCCCACAACTATTTTTTGAAAGATGAAACTAGATGTCCTTGTTTTACTCCTCCACCAACCATACGCCATCTTTTTTTAGATAGACAATAGGCTCTACATCAAATTTGAAGCCCTCTATTGGTTTGCGCTCTTCCCAAATGTCAGAAACTTCCTCTTCAGTCGCCTCATATATAGGGTCATACCCCTGCCTTGGAAAATCTTTTAAATATACCGCCGCTTCTTCTAATGGACGAAGTATAAATCTGCCTTCTGAAGAATTTTCCACAAAGAAACTAAATCCCATATATCTAACAAGGGTTGTTACACTATAGGCGCTTGAAACCTCTTTTTTCAAGATATATTTATAGCTTATCATTTTATCGTATTGCAAAAACCCCACCTTCCTCAACCTTTCATACTGACACCTTCTATCAATCAATTCAAACATTTCAGGACTATCCGTTTCATAAAAACAATACTCTTGTGATAGATAGATAGCAAAATTTCCTCGTCTGTACATTCTCATAAAGTCACTTTACTGGTAAGAATTTATTTTCTTTATTACTAAATATTGCCTTTTGCACCTCTCTGCCATCACTAAAAACTTCATACAACTCTGCTCCATCATTTAGTTCGGCATAGAATTGATTTCTAAATTTGAATTCAGGTACTCCAATTCGTCCTTGTTTTCCTGATGTAAATCCATGTGAAATAAAAGGATAATCACAATCATCAAAAGTACCCCCTTAGGGGATAACATTATCTTCAGGAATATCTTTCGATTTGAATCTTATGCCCCCACAACTATTTTTTGAAAGATAAAACTAGATGTCCTTGTTTTACTCCTCCACCAACCATACGCCATCTTTTTTTAGATAGACAATAGGCTCTACATCAAATTTGAAGCCCTCTATTGGAGTACGTTTTTCCCACATATCCGTTACTTCACTTATAAATTTATCATAAGGAATTTCGATATAATGCTCTCCTTTATCTCGAAAACCTAAGATGTGTATTTGAGTATCTATATCAGGGAATAAAAGAATCTTGCCGTTTTTCACAACTTGATTAGGAGTATACTTTCCTCCACAAAATATGCAATAAACATATTTGCGAATAGCTGTGAACTCGTAAACAGATTCACGTGAGAGATACAATTTATAATAATCACCTGATTTTTCAAAGCCTAGACTAAAAAAAATGGATCTTTAGTATAAGCTATCCTATACTCATCATCATAGCTAAGTTTCAGCCATCTATCACATATATAGATATAACTACCACTCTTCAAATATTCTATCTCCTTTATTGTCATTTTATTAACTCATTTTACCCTGTTGAACTTATCTCCATCAGATATTGCTCTTTGTTTCTCTGTTCCATCGTTAAATACTTCCCAAAGTTCTGCCACCGTAGAGTCAACCAGCAAATGCAAAATTACACTTTTATTTGATAGAACTCTGATTTCAGTTTTGCAAAACTGAGTTTCTGTCTCGATCTGTTATATAGGAGTTTAAGGGGGCTATTATACTTCTATATTTCATAATCAATGACTTAGTCCAAGCTCTCTCATCTTTAATCTATAAAGACTTTTCGCATTCTTACATTCTTCACTATACATTTCAGATTTTGAAGCGTCTACAAACATACGAATGCCCCAACCAGAATCATAGATAAAGACAATATAGCAGACGCTTCCATCTGTACGTCTGTAGTAGCTTACTTCGCCTAATTCATCTTCATAGTGATTTCCCCAATCCATTGTATTATCCCAATGACTATATACAGGATTATATTGATTCCCCTCTTTAAAATCCAAAGTCAAATACTTGGTTTTTCTATAAAAACGGATCTGATACTCTTCATATCGCTCCAAAGAATCCAGACACATATTCTTCCAAAAATACGTCTCTAAGCATTGCCTTATATTTTGTTCCAGATACGGAGCATTATCCACCAATACTGTGTGGTATACTGATTTCGTTCCTGAATCCGAGAAAGTAGTATCAGCCTCCAAAACATCACACCTTATTGGTGCAACAACAATATCTCTTCTAAAGTGAAAGATTACGCCCATCACTATGAAAAAGAGAAATGCCAGTCCAATAAGACTCTTCTTGTGTCGCATTATATGTCACTTTAATTGTCCTTGTAATATAATTTCTTTCGACATCATTGTCACAAAGGGTTTACAGGACTCTAAATTGTGGGTAAGCTCCAATATTTTTATGGAAATGACCAAAAGCCAACAAGAATAATGGAGCTTATAGAGTCACAAATATCCGAATTATTCTCGAAATTCCCTCCTCAGGAAGTTGTTTTAACACTTGCGCCGAAGCAATGTCTAGACCTGTAGAGTCAACCATCAAGCACATCAATGAACTCTATTAAAAGCAACGGAGCGATACAACAAAACAACCAACGTAACCCCAACACATTCTTATTCTGACCGTCTTCCGAGATAAACAGAAAATCGCGAAAACATTAAGAACCCAATGTCGGCTTATAGATAACTATATTAACTTCTAGAATTCTATTCTAAAAAACAAAATACAGACTGAAATATTGCACTAGCCAGTTGATTCTACGAATTATCTGAAATCGAGTTCTTATCTTTTTAGAAATACATCCTATTATTTCGTTTCACACAAGAAAACAATTATCTTTGCAGCTGAAAAGACCTATCTAAAAAATACATCTTTTACACACGAAGGTTAAACAAAAATCACAAGTTACCAACAACGCTACAACATATCCATCATGAAAGAACAATGCTTCAAATCATTCTTTCTCTCCCTGCTTTTCTGTTTCATGGGAATACTCCTACCACTTCAAGCCTTTGCACAAACCAAAGAGGCCTATGGCGTGCTGAGTGAAGATGAAAAAACATACACCTTTCGCTATGACGAGCATAAACCAGACAGTGTCAGAATCTTTGAAAAGGGAGTTCCCAAGAGAGTTCAGAAAGTAATCTTTGAGGCGAGCTTTAAAGATTACCGTCCCACAAGTACTTTCTATCTATTCGGTGAGTGCAAGGCTCTTAAAGAGATTGACGGTATAGCGTATCTAAATACAGAACAAGTGACAGACATGAGATTCATGTTCTCAGGATGCCGTTCTTTGACCTCACTCGATTTGGCCAATTTCAATACAAAACAAGTGACAGACATGAGCTGCATGTTTGAGGATTGCTCTTCGTTGAAATCGCTCAACTTGTCTCAGTTCAATACAGAGCAAGTGACAAACATGCGTAGCATGTTCGCTAGCTGTTCGTCCTTGACAACGCTCAACTTGTCCAAGTTCAACACAGAACAAGTAACAGACATGAGTGGCATGTTCGCTAGCTGCTCTTCACTGAAATCACTCAACCTGTCTAATTTCAACACAAGACAAGTGACCAACATGTACAACATGTTCTCTCACTGCTCTTCGTTGAAATCGCTCAACTTGTCTCATTTCAATACGGAAAGTAACAGACATGAGTTTTATGTTCTCTGGATGCTCCTCTTTGACATCGCTCAACTTGGCCAATTTCAATACAGAGCAAGTCACAAACATGAATTGCATGTTCTCTGCATGCGATTCATTGACATCACTCAACTTGGCTCATTTCAACACCAAACAAGTGACAGACATGCGCGGCATGTTCGCTCTCTGCTCTTCGTTGAAATCGCTCAACTTGTCTCATTTCAATACAGAGCAAGTGACAGACATGAACGAAATGTTCCGAGACTGCTCTTCGTTGAAATCGCTCAACTTGTCTAATTTCAATACAAGTCAAGTGACAAACATGTACAAAATGTTCAGTAGTTGTTCTTCGTTGAAATCGCTCAACTTGTCTAATTTCAATACAGAACAAGTAATAGACATGTGTTCGATGTTCAATGAATGCTCTTCCTTGACCTCGCTCGATTTGTCTAATTTCAATGCAGGGCAAAGAACAGGCACACTCGGTATGTTCTGGGGTTGCGCTAACCTACGAACGATTTTTTGTCGCAATTCATGGGAAAACACCAACAATCTCTTCGACAACAACCCCAAACTAAAAGGAGCTGCTGCCTATATCCCCGAAAAGGGAGGAGGAGATATGGCAAATCCACACACTGGCTACTTCACCATGCCGGGTAAGTAAGGGTGAGCAGGGCTACAATCCTGTGCAGTTTGGTTATCTGCGGCGCACGGCTGCTTTGGGGATCGATTCTAGCCGAAAGAGCTAAATCACCACCGATAGAACCCTCATTTTTCAATTAAAGAACTTGCTTTTTGAAACTAAGAGTCTGAAGTCCAATAATAAAGGGGATCGGGCGAAGATTCTATGCGGTTTGGAAAAATCTCAAATTAGCACAAATGAGGGAAATAGAGAATGTATTTAGGGGATCAGCTCATGATTTCCTCAATTTAAAGTTAAACATAATTGAGCCGACAACCTCAGCCCCCAAATCTATTTCCCACCCAGCGGCTAACATCAACTATTGGGCAGCAGGTACACTAATTGTAGCAAGTACAGCTATGGTGGCCCTTATGCTGACATTACCATAGTACGTCGTACATTGTTCCGAAAATCTCCAACGTTTTCGGAAAAATCTCCAACGTTTTCGGAAAAATCTCCAACGTTTTCGGAAAAACCTCCCACGTTTTTGGAGAAACGTCGGAGATAATTTCTTTTTTATCGGACCCTTTGTCGTAGCTATAAAGAGGGAAAAATAGTAGACGAAAGACGAAATGTTGTCGTTTGTAAAAAATGTGCGTTGGTGTGCCTCTCGCGCGCACGCGCGCACGCACACTACAGGAGTTTTGCACTTTTTGCTTTCACAACCTTCACAGAAAACCCTGTAATAAATTGATATACAATGAATAAGACGATATTTCGGACAAAAATTAACAATCGAGTGATGAAATGCCTTTGACAGACCCGAAAAGCGGAAAAAGAGAGCACGCAGAGGGACAAAAGAGAGAGGCAAGAAAAAGTCCCAAAATAGTACGAAATTGGGGCTATCGGTGAAGGTTGTGAAAGCAAAAAGTCAAAAGTGCTAGGGATGCGCGCGTGTCACACGCGTGGGCGAGAAACGCCCCATAAGAAAATCTCGAAATATCGCAGGATTTACAAGGCAGCTAGATTAGTTTGCATCTTTTACACCTGCAAACCTGCGTTTTTTAAGTTCGTTAATACAGATATCTACAGACTGCGCAACCTGCAAAAGAAACAATACCCTTCTCTCACTTTTAGGCGCAGGAGAGTGAGCGAAAACTTAAATCACTCAACATGAAAAACTTATCTTCCACCATTCACCTCATCTTTGCCCTCAACATTTGGCTCATCATGGGCAGTTGCACCACCACTCGCGAGATTCACCACCAAATCACGCTACACGACACCCTGCGCCTCAGCCAACACGATACTGTGCGACAATGGCACATTCAGCACGATAGTATTTTTCTTCACGACAGTGTTTACTGGCAAGGCAACCAAATGGTGAAAGAGCGAACACACGAACATTGGCACTTCGTGCATGACACCCTGCATTGGGTTCATCTCGATACCTTGTTTCGGGCTAGAGATCGGCAAGAACAACAACGCACTGCCACTTCGACGACTCCGCGTGACTCACTCACCTCTGCCCTACTCTTTGCCCTCATCGGCATTGCAGTGGGGGGAATGTTGCGAGGATACCTCCGAAAATAAGGACTATAACGGTCTAATGACCGATTTGGGATAATCAAAATCGGCTGTGGTAAAACAGATTTTACCACAGCCAAGTTGGATTATTTTTGGGGAAGGTGACATTTACAAAAAACTCTAGAGCGCAAGCGTGTGCCATGCCTCCCAGGCGGCTTCTGCCTGAAGGTGCAACATTTCGAGTCCATTTTTCACGACAGCCCCTTGCGCTTTGCCCAACTGCATGAAGCGCGTTTCGAGGGGATTATAGACTAAGTCGTACAGCACATGCGCTGACGTGAGCCAAGCATAAGGGATGGCTGGCGCTTCTTCTACTTTGGGGTGCATGCCTAGCGGAGTGGTATTGACCACGAGAGGATGCGTTTTCATCATTTCGGGCGTGAGAGCATCGTAAGTGATCACCGGTACCACTGCTCCACCCACTTCCACACCTTGGGGCAAGGGATAACGACTCACATAGGTGGGATGAATGCCTAACTTTCGGAGCGCAACAATGACCGCTCGTGATGCTCCACTGTGCCCAACACAAGGGCACGCTGGATGTCGGGACGAAGCAAGGGGCGCAGACTCTCTATGAATCCTACCCAATCGGAATTATCGCCCAATAGTCGCACTTCTCCGTCATCACTGCGCACAATACGCACCACATTGACAGCTCCAATCTCTGAAGCTGCTGGCGACAAATCATCAAGTTGTGCAATGATGGTTTGCTTGTGAGGGATAGTTACATTGAACCCACGCAAATGGGGTTGTGCCATTGCCCACTGGTGCAAATCGGGCAGTTGCTCCATTTGAAAGTTTTCGTAAGTGGCAGCAATGCTTTCGCGTGAGAACTTTTCCGCAAAGTATTTTGCAGAAAAACTATGCCCAAGCGGAAAGCCGATGAGCCCATATACATCGACAAAGGCAGTACCTTGGGAAGAAGGAGAAATCGAGTGAGCCATAACTCTTTGCTACAAAGCTATTTCTCCGCCGTGTAGAGCGTGGAGAGTCCGAAAGTGAAACGGCGGAATTTCACCGATTGAAAACCCGCTTTTTCGATGATTCCTTGCATAACTTCGCCTTGTGGGAAGGCTTCCATCGTAGCAGGCAGATAAGAATAGGCTCGGCTGTCGCGTGAAACGAGTTTTCCCACCATGGGCATCCACACATGGGCATAGAGCCAGAAGAGCTGTTTCATGGGGAAGCGAACTGGACTGGTGAGTTCGATGATGACGAGTCGTCCACCTGGTTTGAGCACACGGAGCATCTCGCGAAGTCCTCGGTCGAGGTCTTCAAAGTTGCGCACACCATAAGCCACGGTGACGGCATCGAAAGTGTTATCCTCGAAAGAAAGTGCCATGCAGTCTTCCTTTTGTAGCGTGATGATGTCGGATTTTCCTGCGCGCTCCACCTTCTCACGACCTACACTGAGCATCCCTTCTGAGAGGTCAGCTCCGATGAGTGATTGCGGCTGCAGACGGTCCACTGCCATAAGGGCGAAATCGCCTGTGCCAGTGGCTACATCGAGGATGCGCTGCGGAGCGTAGGGCTTCAAAGAGTCGATCGCAGCCTTGCGCCATGAGTGGTCGATGCCCAGTGAGAGGGTGTGATTGAGAAAATCGTAGGAATGTGCGATTTGGTCGAACATACGTTCCACCTGTTCGCCTTTTGCTCCTTCGTTGGAGTAAGGCTTTATGCTTTCTTGCTGATATTTCATTGCAAAGTTTGTGCGTTATGGCTTATTCTTCGGAGAAATCTTTCATGATTTCACGATAAGCACTGTAAAGTTCTGAGCGGCTCACATAGCCCACAAAGCGGTTTTCGGTGTTGACCACAGGGAGTGTGCCTGCATCATCGACTTGGAATTTGTCCATAATGGCAAGCATACCATCATCGGTGCGCAGGATGGCTGAAGGTTGCGACATGAGACCGCGCACAGTGAAGGTGTTGTAGAGTTCGCTACGGAAGATGATATGGCGGATGTTGTTGAGATTGATTTGCCCCAATAAAGCTCCATCAGGACTGCACACAGCGAAATGGAGACGCTTGCTGGAAGAAACGATTTGTAACATATCACCGAGTGAGGTTTCAGGATCCAGCACCGGACGAGTCTTGTCGATGACGTCATCGAGATTCATCAAGGCAATGACCGCCTGGTCTTTGTGGTGCGAAAGGAGTTGTCCACGACGTGCTAAACGCATGGCATAGATGCTGTGGGGTTCGATGCTGCGCACGAGGCTATAGCTCACTGAAGAGACTATCATCAGCGGCACGAGGAGTTGATAACCGCCAGTGAGTTCGGCAATGAGAAAGATGCCAGTGAGAGGGGCATGGAACACAGCACTCATCACTGCAGCCATGCCATAAAGAGTGGCGTTGGTGGTGGGAAGCACGATGCCAAAGGGCTGTACGAGATTCCACACTCCAGCAAAGACGAAGCCTGTAACTCCCCCCAGGAAGATGGAGGGCGCAAACGTACCACCGCAACCACCTCCCCCGTGGTGGCTGTGGAAGCAAAGACTTTCACCAAAGCCACGAGCGCGAGGAAGACGAGCAAATACTGGTCGTGTCCATAGAAGAGCGAATTGTTCATCACAGACGAGGCATCGCTCACCCCGTGACTATTGAGCAAGGTAGAAATCGTGGAATAGCCTTCCCCATAGAGCGGTGGGAAGAGGAAGATGAGGGCTGCCAATACCGATGCTCCGAGGACAAAAACGCACCATCATGTTTTTGCACTTGGCAAAGACTTGCTCAAAAAGCATTCATGGAGCGGGTGAAATAGAGAGAAACGAAACCGCAAACCAGTCCTAACAAGATGGTGCTGGGCACGCGTTCCACGACAAAGGGATCGTTGAGATCGAAGTGGAACATGGTGGCATTGCCCGAAAGAAAATAGCTGATGCAAGCGGCTGTGGTGCAGGAGATGAGCAAGGGGACGAGCGACCACATGGTGAGGTCGATCATCAACACTTCGATGGTGAACACGAGTCCTGTGATGGGGGCTTTGTAGATGCCGGCGATGGCTCCCGCTGCTCCACACCCTACGAGAAGCATGATGGTGCGGTGGTCTTGGTGAAACCAGCAACCGATGCGGCTGCCAATAGCTGAACCCGTGAGCACAACGGGGGATTCGGCTCCGACCGATCCACCAAAACCGATGGTGATGCCGGAAGCGACAATGGACGACCACATGTTGTGCGAACGAATGTGCCCTTGGTTGCGCGAGATGGCGTAAAGGATTTTGGTGATACCATGCCCGATGTTGTCACGCACTATAAACTTGATGAAGAGTGCGGAAAGGAAGATGCCGACTACAGGATAGATGAGGTAGAGGGCATTGGAACTACCAACGTCAAAGTTTTGGGTGAGCAAATGTTCTACAAAATGGACAAACCATTTGAGAAGATTTGCCGCTATGCCAGAAGCTACCCCAACCAAAAAACTAAGGATGAGGATGAACTGCTTGTGGGTGATGCTACCGTTGGTGAGCTTCTTGAGCCAATGGGGCATGCGAAGATGCGCCGGCGTGGGAAGCACAGCGATGCTCTCTTTGGTGTTTTCAAAAAATTCTTTGGGAGAAAGAGGCATTTTAGACGTTAGACTTTAGACGTTAGACGTTAGAGATTAGAAGTTAGAGGGCTAGTGATTCTAGTTCTTTAGAGCTTCTAGAGTATCAAGGACGAATCACGGTGACTTCTGAAGATGCCGTGAGTTTGATGATAGACGACGCCGTACCATTGTCGGGTTCATCACGACGGGAGGTGCAGACATAGTCGACTGCAGCAAGGATTTCTGGAGAGATGTCGGCAAAGCAACGGGGGGGCAGCTTCTCCACTGATGTTGGCAGAAGTGCTGACCACTGCTCGCTTCATGCGCATGCAAAGTTCTTTGCTAAATTCTTCTTGCGTGATGCGCAAAGCTGCACTGCCGTCTTCCGCGAGCAGATTGGGAGCAAGATGGCGCACATTGTCGTAGATGATGGTGAGGGGACGAGTGGCGCATTCCAGTAGTTGCCAAGCCACTTCGGGCACATCGGGCACATAGAAGTCTACTTTGGCTTCGCTATCTACTAAACTGATAAGGGCTTTTGCATCTTCACGGTGCTTGATGGCATAGACTTTTGCCACGGCTTCTGGATTAGTGGCATCACAACCCAAGCCCCAAATGGTGTCGGTGGGATAAAGAATGATGCCACCTTGGTGCATCACGTCGATGGCTTGCTTGATATCTTGTCGTTGTTCGTGAGTGAGCATAATGCAGAGTTTGAAAATGTTGGTGATTGCGTTGAAATCCTTATTAGGATTGCTTTTGACAGCTTCCTAGGAAGGAGTATGAGGGAGGCTGGATCGAGATTGTTGCCACAGTTTCCACCAACGGCGAACATTTCGATCGGCACGCGCTAGGATATAAGCCAATGTGAGGAAGAGAACGATGCTCCAACCGAGGTGGCAACATCATTACGCGCTGCGGCTTGCGTGGCATGAGGTAAAATCTCAGCACGAATGATGGGATGGTACACAAAAAGTGCAGACGAATAGAAGCCCCAATGCTCCCATCCAAGTCGCAGTGCAGGACGCTGTAACAACGTAGTCCACGGCACTACCGCCATGATGGCAAAGAGGGGAGAAAAGAGCCAGAAGGTGAAATGGAAGGCAGAGCAATAAAGCAACACCAACCCGAGAAGGCTCGTCAACAGAGCTAGACCGCGCTGCAAGATGGGGGAAAGATTATTTTTCCATTTCGTCATTGTGGCTGCTCCACCCCATCGCACTGCGCTGATACCCAAAGCAAAGGGAAGGAGATGACCGAGGGCAGAAACGCGGAGATAACGCAGCAACGAACTGTCGCTAATCTCTAGGTGAATGTTGGATTCGTTGGCTAACCACATGGCAAGGATGCTCAAGCCTACGATGCTCCATAAAGGGAGAGCCGTTCTCCATCGATAGAAAATGCAACGATAGATGAGATAGAACTGTAACATTAAGGAGAAGAACCACCAAGGACCATAGAGCAACGTGTCGAACTCGAAAAAGTTGCCCAAGAAACCGAGGGTGAGCCAGGGATTGCTCTTTCCGAAACTAAGAGTGAACGTATGCCAATCTGTCAAGAAAAAGAGGGCAACCACGAAACCCGGAATCATGAGTCCCCACAATTTCTTCATGTGTTGCCACAGAAAAAGAAGTGTCGAGGGGGCTTGCGTTAGACTCTTCTCATACTTCATCACCAGACCATAACCACTGAGAAAGAGGAAGATGGGCACTCCGTAATGTCCGAAATGGGAAAAGACCGAAGCGATCATGCGCCACACCTCTTGACTGTGGTGAAACTCAAAGAGCACACGCTGGATGTTGCGAGCGGAAAACGTGAACTCGTTTTCTGCTACGGCACCTGGCAAGAGATGCAACAGATTGTGCAACATGATGCTCAAGATGGCGATGCCCTTTAGCAAATGATTATCGGATTTGGTGAGCATATTGAAATAAGAAGATTCGTCACAACAGAAAGAGATAGACCGCAAAAGCTGATGTCTTAGGGGCGAGAGCTACGCATCACTTCGTCATAATTGATTTTTCCTCGCAACAATCTGCGTTGGGGACGAAATTGGGGAGAGAGTGGATCGCGATGGGCTTTATAATGAGAGGTTTTGATACCTGAAAGCCCTAAGAGGAGATGGGGCAAATCATCGTGAGAGAAGGGATGATGTTGGGCAGACTGAATGCGCTCGAAAAGTTCGGGGTGAAAACGACGAAACTTTCGACTTCCCCAAATCATGAAAGGGACTTCGTATTCGTGACGAATCACCTCTGGGCTGGGCTGTTCGTCGTGGATGCGACCATAAAGCGGAATGCTTCCATCATAAACTTCTTCTCCATGATCTGAAAAATAGACTACCACGGCATCTTCATTCGCAAAATTCCGAAAGATCCGGTCTACCACTTGATCATTCCAACGCGTGGCATTGTCGTAATGTGCCACAGTTTCTCGTTGAGATTTTGACAAATCAGGTCGAGGAATATCGTGATGGGTGAAGGTGGTTTGATCGGAGGGATAGCGATGATCGTATTCCATGTGCTGTCCCCAAAGGTGAAACAGATAGAGATTGCGCTCGCCAGGTGTGAAGCCTTTCAACAAACTAAGGATGGTGCCATCGTTCTTGCTGCGAAACGCGTTGCGATGATCAAAACAGAGCTTCTCCATCTGTGGATCATTCAAGAAGAAAGAACCGTTGAAATCGATGCTTCCTTGCGAAACGGTGTGGAAGAACTGATTGGAGAGAAATGCAACCTTGAATTCTGCGCGCTTGAACAAGGCTGGAAAGAGGACGCCTTCCGTCCATCTGCCTCCTTCATCGGCACTTTGAGTGGAGAGAAAGGCTCGAAAAGCATTGCTTGTGATGTTCCATGGAGAAATGACATCATCAAAGACAACCAACTCCCCTCGCTTTGCACGTTCACAGAGTCGTGGTGTCGTGGGCAAGCCATATCCGTAGAGCGCAGCATGATGTTTGTTGTAGCTTTCGCCGATGATGACCACGATGTTTGGACAACTCTTGTCTGCCACCTTCAAAACAGGCAGGTGTTGCATGCGTGCTTTCAGAGCCTCTGTTTCATGTGCTGCCATGTGCACGAGATGGATGGCTTGAACGCTGCGATAATAGGGGGTAAAGAATTCAGATTCGGCAACGGTCTCAGCATGGTCGCTCTGGCTATTGGAGAAGAATTGCAGCATCTTGAACTGGTGGTTGCACCAAGCTCCCAATGCTCCAATAAACACTCCTAAAACAAGTGCTCCAAACACAGATTTTCCCCAAAACAAGAAAGGATGTCTACATTGTAGAACGTGATTATCCTCTTTTGCAATGATTTTCTCACCTTGAATTAAGTAATCTTCATCTTGTGTCAAGATACCTGCTTCTGTGGGCTTCTGATGTTTCTTGCGACAAAGAGGAAACTTTCGCAAGATTCTTCTCCCTCTTCGACAATATCTCGTAGCATCTTTGCGACATAAGCCTCGAAAGGAAAGCTGGTGCCAACATTCTAGCAGAAAACTGGTAAAGGCGAGCGAGAGCGTTGCACCAAAGACTTGCCAAAATATGTCGTTGGAGAGCAAACCTTCCAAAAATTCTCCAGATTCTGCAGGAGTTGTTTCTAGCAAAAGATGGATAACGGTGGGAGAAATGCAAAGATGAAAGCGCTCAAACAAAAAGATTTCGACACTCCATAGCATATATGCGGTGATATATACCATGATTTTCACGAATTGGTGCAGAAATTTCCACTTTCCGTTCGCGGTAATTTGCCCAGACAGCTCCACGAAAGCTGCCGCGAGATAAACATCCATCCACGCCACAAGGGCATAATAGACATAGTCGTGACTGGGACGCTCAGTAATCCACGCATTGCTCAACGCCAATCCCAAAAGCGTAATCACCAAGGCTCGTTGCCGCAGCACGGGACGGACGAGCCACAGAACGCAAGAGGGAAAGAAAGAGAATATCTGAGTCATGAGTGAAAATTTAGTGAAGAGTTTGGGAGAAGAATTCCCAAACTCTCACTATCGACGTGTGTGCTTGACGTAGGTTTGCCAAAAGTAAAATGCGAAATAGCACCGCAAAATTACCTTTTTTTGAGAGGTTATGCAAGCCTTCTTTCTGTTTTATGCAGAGCAGAACAGGAAGAAGGGAAACCCCACCAGCACATGGAGCAAAGATGCTTGCTTATTATCGCTGGCTAACCGTAACTTGTGGGAAGGGGAAGGAGATGCCCGCTTCATTGAAAGCATGAAACACGGTGAGATTGAAACCATGCGTCACTGCAAGGACATCGGAAATGTTCACCCAAGCGCGGACAAGAATGTCTACACTGCTGGCATTGAGTGCGGACACTCCGATATAAATGTCCTCTGTTTTCATCACACGGTCATCGGCTTCCAAGAGCTGACGAAGAATCACAAGGGCTTTATCCACATCGCTATCGTAGTCGATGCCGAAGGTCCATTGCAAACGACGGGTGTCTTGGGCTGTGGGATTGATGATGACACCACTGCTCAACGCTCCATTGGGGATGAAGATGACCTTGTTCTCAATAGTGGTGATGACGGTGTGGAAAGATTTACACTCTTCACGGTTCCTTCTACATTTTGTGCTTGAATGAAGTCACCAATGCCGAAGGGTTTTGTGACGACAATGATGACACCGCCTGCAAGGTTCTGCAACTGACCGCTCAAAGCCATACCCACTGCCAAACCCATGGAGGCAAGAACGGCGGCAAGGCTTACACTCTTCACGCCTAAGATGCTGACAACGCCAATGCCCACCGCGATATAAAGCAGGGCTATGACGATGGAATTGATGAGCGAAACGGCAACCCCTGTCAGATTACGACGATTCATGATGCCTTTCAACAATCGGACGAAAGCATTGATCACCCAACGAGCAACGAAGAAGAAGACAATGGCGAGGAGCACGCGGATGCCGAAATTGATAAGCCCTTCTTTCCAACCGTCAAACATGGTCAAGAATTTATGCTCATTGATATCAATAGGCTTGGTCATTTCAGCCACGACTTTCGTCGGTGGAGCTGTTTGGAGGAAGAAAGAAAAAAGAGGTTTCAAAAGAATTGTTTGAAGCTGCATAAACAGGAAAACACTAGAAAACAATACGCAAAATCACCCATCTATGCACAAGGCATAGATAGGCGATAAGCAAGAATAGGAGAATTACTTTTGCAAAGAGATGTCCACTCTTCGGGCTACTTGTGCAGCTACGTCAGAGTGATTCACACCACAATCGGAAAGAATGATACGACTTTGGTCTACACCATGCTGCAAAAGATAGTTTTGCACCGCTTGTTGGCGTTGTTGAGCAAGTCGAAGATTAAACTTTCGGTTGCCATCGGGCGAAGCATAACCACGCAAAACGATGTTTTCTTGAGGAAAGTCCATAAGGAACTGCAACGTTTCCGCAAGTTTTTGCTTTGCATCAGCGCCCAAACGAGTACTACTCAAATCGAAGAAAACGGAACGTTCGAAGTCGAAAGGTACAACTGCAATGGTAGGGGCTTCCCCTATCCAATTTCCTTTCAGAGAGTCGCTCGTTGTCAAGAGACTAGGATTAGTCTGCATGGAAAGCACTGGTGTGATCCGTTGCATCGCAGGAGTATTCACCTGCACTACTGCATTGGGGCTGGTTTGCAGCTCCTTCAGCTGTGCTTGCAACACTTTGATTTGATGTGCCAAACTATCATCACGCGTTGCATTGACGGGCAGTGGAATAGGCACAACAGTGGTCTGTTTGGTCTTTGCTTCTGGACGCTTTTTCTCCAGGAGTTGCAACATATAGGCTTGGTCATCGAGCAATTGTTGCAATTCTGGTGAAGTGCTTTGGGGAACATTCATGGACTGATTAGCCGCTTGCTGAGTCAACAATTTCCGTGTTTGCAACTGTTGACTAATCATTTGTTGAACCAGCTGTTCCAATTGAGCAACGCGAGCCGAGAGTCGAGAGAGAGAATTTGCCTGAACATCTCCATTCGTGGGAGGTGTCAGAGCTTCCACCAACAATTTGTGTGTGCAACCAATCTGCCATTTGGCGATTGTGTTGCGCCTTCAATTGTTGTTGCTGGTGCACCATGTTGATGAGGGCAGTGACTAATTGTTCTTCATCAACAGCCAACAAGCTGTCGGATGTAGATAGCGTCACTGTATTTACCGATGTCTCTGGAGAGACATTGGCAGCATGCCCCATCGATGGTAGCCACAACAGGAGGCTACAAAGGCAAAGATGAGAAAATCTTTTCATAAACAGAGGTTTATATGAAACAACACCTTGACGCCTTATTGCGCAACAGCACCGGAGGTGGAAGTGCTATCTGCTTTTGGTGTTTGATCTTGAGTTGCAGTTGCAGAAGTGGCATCTGCAGAAGACGTGGCACGAGTGGTGGTCTTCTTATTAGTCTTTTGTGCAGCCTTATTCTGGAGCAACTGTTGTTGCAATTTTTGAATTTGCTGTTGCAAGAGAAGGATTTGCTGCTGGTTGCTGTTGTCTTGTCCACTCTTTGCTGCAGCATTCATTTGAGGCATGCTGAAGTATTGAGGCAATACTTGTTGAGGAACAGCGTTATTGCGCAATGCCATGATGAGCAAAATCTTGTCGAAATCAGACATTGAGCTGTAAGAACTAGCAGGTTGCACCTGAGTAGGTTGTGTAGCTTGAAGCACGCGTTGTACAATGCGCGCGAGTTGTTCCTCGTTGAGCAAAATCACATTGCCAGTGGTTTGCAAAGGCAAAGTAGACTTCACTTTCGCAGGTACAAGAGGAGTAGCCTCAATCACAACACCAGCGGTGTCAGCTACAACAGCAGTGCGAGTTTTTACTTCGTCATGAACAACAGCAGTATCTACACGAACACGTTCAGCAGAATCTACTGCCACTTGTTGCATTTTCTCCTTCACCAACATACGATCGCGCTCAGCTTGTACCAACTTTTGGTAAGTAGCAGTGCCATTCTTCGCTTTGAGTCCTAAGTTGAAACGAAGCCCCATGCGATACATCCAGTTGACCTTGATGGAAGAAGGATTAGCAGCCTCCGTAAGTTTAGGATTTTCTTGCTCCATGAGCATAGCTTCAGCAGAACCGAAGGCGCTTACCATGCGGTGCAAGGGCACTTCTAATCCACCACCACCAAGTGCAAACCAGCCACTCTTAGCGTTGGCAAAGCGTGCATCGTGTTGAGAATACTTGTCATCAACATTCAAATAACCAGCACCCAAAGAGAGATAAGGCGTTACACCGCGAGGTACATTGAGACGAGTCAAAAGGTTAGCTCCATAGATGGAAAGACCTCCATCAAGTTTGGTGCTGAGACCATCGGGTTTATCTGTAGCACGATAGTAGAAACCGCGAACACCTACGAGTGTAGAGAAGTCAACTCCAGCAGAGAGACCGAGCATCCAAGTATCTCCAAAGTTAGAATTGTCGCGGAAGTTGAGGTAAGCTGCAGAAGGTTCGGCAACAAAGCGCAAACCACGGAAACCACCACTAAAAGTTTGGCGATAAGCTCGGCTCACTTCGTCCTTCGCAGCAGGTGCGCCACCAAGGTAGAAATCGAGAGAAGCGAGTCCACTCCAGTTTTGAAGCGTGTTGTTAGTACCAGCCACTACATATTGGCTGCTAGGAGCTGCATTGAAGAAGACGTTGCGGGCTTCGAGCGTGAAAGCAACTCGAGGAACGATGTTGATTTTCAAACCAGCACCAACATTTCCATAGAGCTGTTCTTCGTGTACACGATGACCAGCGTTAACGACATCATCATAGTGGAATTTGAGCACACCAGCACCACCAATCACATAGGGAGTGAAGCGAGCATTGTTCCAGAGATTGAGCTTGAGATCACCACCAATACGTTCGTATGTGATTTTTGAGTTTTCGAGTTTACCTGCAAACTCATTGGCTACATTCCAGCCGGTGCCTTGCAATTTACCTTTGAGATCGAAACTGCGCTCATAGTTACCACGGAGTTCCAAAATGGGTCCGAAGCCAAAGCCAACACGCGCGCCATAGAATGCGGAATTACCTACATTGAGTTGCTTATTCCAGAAGGTGTAACCCGCAGTGGGGCTAACGATGACACTGACATCACTCACTTGAGCTTGCATACGCTGAGGAGCAAGCAAAGCGAGGACTGCGAGAGTACTGAGTATAGTTTTTTTCATGTCTAAAAAAAATTAGTTTTGAATGATAAGCTAAAAAGCTAAATAATTAAAGTTCGCTATCTTTTAATCGTTCTGCATTTTCTGCCACGATGAGGTGATCTATGCAATCTTGCACGTCCCCATCCATAAATGCAGAGAGATTATAAATGGTATAGTTGATACGGTGGTCGGTGATGCGGCCTTGTGGGTAGTTGTAGGTGCGAATCTTTGCCGAACGGTCACCGGTAGACACCAAAGTTTTACGACGAGAAGCAATATCGTCTACATACTTCTGATGCTCTTTGTCGTAGATAAAAGTACGCAAACGAGCGAGTGCGCGTTCCTTATTCTTAGGCTGGTCACGAGTCTCAGTACATTCGATGAGAATTTCTTCGACTACACCAGTATTGGGGTTCTTCCAATTGTAACGCAAGCGCACACCCGACTCCACCTTGTTAACATTCTGTCCACCAGCACCGGAAGAGCGGAAGGTATCCCACTTAATTTCACCTTCATTGATAACAACATCGAAGGCTTCTGCTTCGGGAAGTACAGCTACCGTGGCAGCAGAAGTGTGCACACGACCTTGAGTTTCTGTAGCTGGTACACGTTGCACTCGGTGCACACCACTTTCATATTTGAGCGTGCCATAGACATCGGCGCCAGTAACAGAGCAAACAATTTCCTTATAACCTCCTGCAGCTCCTTCGGAGAAGCTAGAAACTTCGAGTTTCCAGCCCTTTGTCTCACAATATTTGCTATACATGCGGAAGAGGTCACCAGCAAAAAGCGCAGCTTCATCACCACCTGTGCCACCACGTATTTCTAGAATAGCATTCTTGGCATCTCAGGATCCTTGGGGACAAGCATGAGCTTGATTTCTTCTTCCAAAGTGGGAATGCGCTCTTCACAAGCTGCCACTTCTTCACGAGCCATTTCCTTCATTTCAGCATCGTCTTCTGTCATGAGAATGCTCTTGCTTTCTGCAAGATTGCCAAGAAGATTGGCATACTCTTGGCGTGCACTCATGAGTTCTTCGAGATCCTTATACTCTTTGGTGAGACGAACATAGCGCTGTTGGTCGGCTATGACTGCTGGGTCAGTGATTAGCGTGGAAACTTCATCGAAACGTGCCACAAGCCCATCGAGCTTTTCGAGAAGTGTTGTTGTTTCAGCCATATATAATGGTAGATTTTTCTATGTTTATGAGTAAATTTGATTGGGCACCAGCATAACAGCTCTTCTAAATGCCCTAATTTGACGAGAGACCACGGAGGTCTTCGAAAATATCTCGGAGATTTTCAATTGTATCTCAGAGATTATCTAAATATACTCGGAGATTTTCCGAAAGATGTCGAAGTTTTTGAAAATAATCTCGGAGATTTTCCAAGCCCGTTCAGCAACTCTCTTGATGAAGTTATAATGAGCTCAACTACTATCGTGTTAAGCCATTGAAGCCTTCTTCATATCCGGTAGAATAACCTTCTTCGTATTGTTCTGCGGCTTTACCGGTATATTTATTATCTTCGTCAAAACTGGTGCCGTGCTCACTTCTGGTGCCCGCATCAGCAGAGCCATCATCATATCCTTGGGAATGACCAGCTTCGTAAGCCTCATCTTCCGGCGAAAGTCTATCTTGTATGATTCCAGCACCACCTCCGTCATACTCAGAACTCATGCGACCAGAGGAAGAAGCCTCCATATCCTCTGCAGAATGACGGCTTCCTTGCATTTCATCGGAAACGTCGTAAGCAGAGTCTGCGATTTCTGTATCATTGTCGGAACCATTGTTCCGTCCACTGCAACTACAGAGCATCATCACAGCCATACAGCAGTAGAAACCGCCATAAAAAAGATATTTCATAAGGGATTTGGTTCGTTGATACTAAGGGTTCGCATTGCACTTCTAGACGAGTGCTCTACGATTACCTAATAGTTGAACTCGCCAAACTCACTGCGGATGGTAAGTGATTTGGTGCCTTCTTCCACACGTCCCACGATTCGGGCGTCGATGTTGAAAGATTTTGAGATTTCAATGACACGTTCTGTATGTTCAGGAGAAAGATACACTTCCAAACGATGACCCATGTTGAAAACTTTGTACATTTCGTTCCAGTCAGCACCACTCTCTTCTGCGATGGCACGGAACAAAGGAGGAACGGGGAACATGTTGTCTTTGATTACACGGCAATTGTCAGACACGAAATGCAACACTTTGGTCTGAGCACCACCAGTGCAATGCACCATGCCATGGATTTCGTGACGAAGTTCGTCGAGCATCTTTTTCACCACGGGCGCATAAGTGCGAGTGGGAGACAATACAAGTTTACCAGCGTTCACTGGACTTCCTTCCACAGCATCGGTGAGTTGATAGTGACCACTATACACCAACTCCTCAGGCACAGCCTTGTCAAAGCTCTCTGGATACTTCTCTGCCAGATATTTTGCGAAGACATCATGACGTGCAGAGGTCAATCCGTTACTTCCCATTCCACCATTGTATTCTGTTTCGTAGGTGGCTTGACCGCTGGATGAGAGACCGACAATCACGTCACCAGGACGAATATTGGCATTGTCGATGACCTCACTACGCTTCATGCGGCAAGTCACTGTGCTATCCACGATGATAGTGCGCACCAAATCGCCCACATCAGCCGTTTCGCCACCAGTAGCATAGATACCAACGCCCATGTTGCGGAGGTTTTCAAGGAGTTCGTCAGTGCCGTTGATGATTGCACTGATTACTTCACCAGGAATCAACATCTTGTTTCTACCGATGGTAGATGACACCAGAATGTTGTCCACAGCACCGACACAGAGCAAATCATCAGTATTCATGATGAGAGCATCTTGAGCAATGCCTTTCCACACAGAGAGATCGCCCGTTTCTTTCCAATACATGTAAGCCAAGCTCGACTTGTGCCAGCACCATCAGCGTGCATGATGTTGCAATATTCGGGATCTCCTCCCAAAATATCGGGAATGATTTTGCAGAAGGCTTGGGGGAAAATACCTTTGTCGATGTTCTTGATGGCAGCATGCACATCTTCTTTCATTGCGCTGACACCACGCATCATGTAACGTTGGTTTTTGTCCATAGTAAAGGAGCTGAAATAGAGTTGGAGGAAGTGAGAGATGGATTAGGAGATTTGAAAATCTCTAAACGATATGCTTGAAGCAATGCACCTACTTTAGTAAGAAACTATAGAACATGATGCTATGCAAAAGTTTATTTGAAGAAAATAGATTAGAAATTGACGCTAGGTGCATTTTGAGCATCAGCTGTCGCCTCGAAAGTGGCACGTTTCTCAAAACCAAACATACCTGCGAGGATGTTGATGGGGAAACGACGCACGCTCACGTTGTAGTCACGCACAGATTCGTTATACTTCTTGCGAGCTTCGTTGATACGATTTTCCGTGCCTTCGAGTTGTGCCTGGAGCATAGAAAACTGCTCATTGGCTTTCAAGTCAGGATATTGTTCTTGCAACATCATGAGCTTACCAAGCGCTTGTGAGAGTTGTCCTTGTGCATTCTGATAAGCCGCAAGTTGTTCGGGAGTAGCATTGGACGGATCGAGGGTGATTTGCGAAGCCTTCGCACGAGCTGCAATTACATTTTCAAGCGTGCTGCTTTCATGCTTTGCATAACCTTTGACTGTGCTTACAAGATTAGGAATGAGATCGGCACGGCGTTGATAACTACTTTGCAAGTCGCCCCACACTTGATTCACCGCCTCGTCTTTCGTCATGAGGCTATTGTACTGACAACCGCCGAAACCAACGAGGACAACAACGACTGCAAGGATAATCCAAAGGATTTTGTTAGAACTTTTCATACGCTATGTATTTGAAGTGATATTGACACTGCTAAGATTGGAATTAAAACATTGTAACGATAGATGTTGCAATAATTGCGTTTTAAGAGAAGTAGAGCAAACTAGAAACGTCCACCCGAGCCACCGCCACCAAAGGAGCCACCGCCAAACGAGCCGCCGCCTCCAAAACCTCTAGAACCACCACGGCCACCACGTAGGAGCCCACCGATAAGCATACCTGCTAGAAGGCTTGAACCAGAAGAGTCATCGTTATCATCGTCTTGCACCTGCTCTCGAGTGAAGACTTGTCCACATTGCTTGCATCGATAGGTGCTGACAATGACACGCACGGAACGACCATCACGAAGCATTCGTTGTTCCTGCTGACGGAGTTTATAAACTTTTCGTTGACGACACTGCGGACATCGTGGGTTTGCAACATTGAGAAGATATAAACAATAGATCAAAAAGACCCCAAATAAAACAATGACCAAGAACACTCCTCCAACAATATTACCGGCATCTTCTGGTACTGCGAGTTCTGTGTCACCTTGTACCACTTGGTTAATCGCCTTTATAGCTACGAGCATTGCTCCATCCCAATCTTGCTTTTTAAGCAGTGGCACAAAATATCGGTCTTCAATCAATTGTATTTGTCCATCGGGCAAGGTGCCCTCTAAGCCTTCCCCTGTGAGAAAGTGGTAGCTTCTATCACCTACTGCCAAAACAATCACCAAGCCTGTGTTTGCTTTGTTGCCTACACCGTGTTTGCGAGCAAGCGCCATGGCAAATTCATACGGATCATCGCCCTCGATCTTGTCGAGCACTGCCACCAGAGTTTGCACACCTTTTGTTTCCTCCATATTTGAAGGATGACATTAAGGCTATCTACGGTAGCTTGAGAGAGGATGTGTTCTGGATTGCTCACATATTGCGTGCGGTCTTGATAACGAAGCACAGGTACCTCCTCAGGTGTCCAAACTTTTGCCGTAGTTCCAACGAAAAAACCAAGCAAAACTCCGATGACAACTAGCCATCGACGAAAAGGGCAAAGAGACTTTCGTTGTTGCATATACTTGAAATAGGATTCAAATAGAAAATTTCTTGCGAGATGTAATCCGCAGTTTTGCAAATTTAGAGGAGACACTCCTACTGCAAAGATACTAACTATCGAGAAACAAGCCAAAATTCGCGCTTTATTTCAAACTCAACAGCTTGCAATACGTTAAAAACGCACACATCACAGCACGCTATAGCCTAGCGTGCTGTGATGTGAAAACAAGATTGGTGCACTTCATATTTGACATAGCAAGTGCCACGTTTGCGCTGATCATGCAACACTTCTGCCAAAACGCTCTTGAGCGTCACTGCCCAAGTTTCTACCTGGGGAGGAAGTGTGGGATCCTGCACACGAAAATAGTGATTGTAGGAGATATCAAACGTCGTACCGAAACGGTGACAACTATTCTCTGAGGCATTGCCATTGTGCTGGCGTAGACGCTGCACGTCTTCTTCCGTGCGAAGCACAGAAGTGACAACCAATTTATGAAAGGGGATACCTTTAGTCGTTAGACTATCCAAAAAGGAACGACTTATCTCTTCTAGCAATGTCGCTGCTCTCGGCACCAAATAGGGTATACTATGCGCCAATGGTTTGACGATATAGTATGGACTATCCCCGATATATACGAGTTTACTGCCATGTCGCGTGGCTTCTTCTCGATTTTGACACGATTGAATCCCAACCTTTGAAGCAGTAGCCAATTGCACATCATTCAAATCGGGGAAAGCATCATCGAAAGTGGGGACGGAGGTGACGCGATTTTTCACGGGCTTACCCTCTTGCGTCAGCCAAATCGGATTGTGGCGCGGTGCCAACAACATACTGTCCACTTTACGGCTCTGCAGAGTTACAGAATCTCGACTATGAGCTAAAACATTCAGGGAAGGATGCACCCATCGCTCTATTTGTTTCGACGTCCACTCAGGAAAAATCATTTTGACCCCAAAGAGTACAATCACAATGCCCCAAAACACTAACAAAAAATGATAGCGTGTAAAGCCTTGTTTGTTACGATGATTTTTTCTTGAATTTGTCATAATTCCCTAGAAGTATGATGTGCATGACGCACTAATCTATCTTTTCATTGCCTTAATTGGCAGTGTCCATCTTTCCTTCGCGATTGGCTTTCCAATAGTCGGAAAGTTGTCCTAGGAAGGTGGAGACATCTTTAGCAGCTGCCAAAGTTTCTGTGCTCACTTCCTTCTTTTGCAAGCGCAGTAACATCACTCCATAAAGTAACTCAAAGCAAAGTTCCAGCTCTTGTGCCACTCCGATTGTTTCCGACTTATTGTCTGCTGTTTGCTTGGCTCGAAGTTCTACAATATAGGGCAACACCTTGTAATACATCTGACGATAGTAGGGGTATTTGGCATTGTCCACAAGCAACTCATGCACTTCTGCCAAACCTTCTATGACGTTTGTTAATCTGTAAGTGCCCTTGTTGGGTCACCCCTTCTTCTCGCATCATGGTGCAGAGATGCTCATACCACTCTTCCAAAGCCGCTCGCTGTTCGTCTGAAACATCGAAACGAGCTAAATAGTTGGTGCGAAGTTCATCAATGCTACAATGATGGGCACGCAGAATATCTTCCACCTGCCACATATAGAGAAGATATTCCGAACGATTGGTATATTGAAGACGTTGAGCTATCAGCATAACAAACTATGTGGTAATGGGGATTCTTACTTGGATGTGAAAAAGGGTGAGGAAGGCATAGATTACACTCACCGTGAGGACAATGACTCCAATCGTACGGTTGAGAACAATCATGCCACGATAACCAAAAGAACTCTTCATGCGGGTGATGAGATAGGTCAATCCACCCCACCACAGCATCGCTCCACCAAAAATGGACATATAACCCCAGAATGCTCCGAATGGGTTCTGTGGGACAGTAAAGGTGAGCTGCGCGAAAAGCGCTATAAAGAGAAAAATAATGAGCGGATTGGAGAGCGTGAGGAAGAAGGAGGTGACAAAATTATGTACCAAATTTCCACGTTTATGCTTCGAGCGGCGTATGGCTTTGAGCGGATTGCTCAACAGCGTGTGTAAGCCAAATGCAAAAAGGATGGCGCTACCGCCAATTTCATCCAATAGATATTCTGTTCCTGTTCAACAAACGACATGACCAAGGTCATACCTGCGCCAGTGATGACAGCATAAATGAGATCGGAGAGTGAAGCTCCAAGACCAGTGACCAAGCCCACCTTACGCCCACGATGCATGGTGCGTTGGATACAAAGCACTCCCACTGGTCCCATCGGTGCAGACACGATGATACCAATGAGCAATCCTTTGACGATGAGTTGAATGGTGCTACTAAATATCGCCCAATCTATAAGGGGAACTTCAAGAATAGACATAGTATCTGCAAATATCGCTATTTTTCATGAGAAAAAAAAGCACCGAGCGAGGAAATCGCTCGGTGCTTTTTATTAAATAGGGCTTTTGCGAAGCCTTTGGTGCAAAAATAGAGGGCTTGATTAGCAAAGTTTGCGTGCGCCATCACCAATCACGACATCGATGATAATAGGCTCTTTGCCAAACTTAGCAGCGAACTTTTCTTTCACCACTTTGCAGAAGTTGTCATAGAGTTCGTCAGCAACGAGGTTGATGGTGCAGCCACCGAAGCCACCGCCCATGATGCGTGAACCCGTCACACCTTCTTCACGAGCAATGTCGTTGAGATAGTCAAGTTCTACGCAAGACACTTCATACTCTTTAGAGAGACCTTCGTGAGTTTCATACATCATCTTACCCACAGTTTCGTAGTCACCCTTTTCGAGTGCATCGCAAACGGTAAGCACACGTTCGCGCTCACCAATCACATAGTGTGCGCGGAGTGCATCTTCTTCGCTCACTTGACCACGAACCTCATCTAGTTGTTCGTAGCTTGCATCGCGCAAACTTTCCACTTCGGGGTGGAGTTTGTTGATCGCTTCAGCCACGCGTTCGCAACTGCGACGACGATCGTTGTAAGGAGAGCCCACGAGTTCGTGTTTCACTTGAGAGTTCACCAACACGAGTTTGTAACCTTGTGGGTTGAAGGGGAAGTATTCGAACTCACCACTACGGCAGTCCAAACGCATCAAAGAACCAGCCTTACCATGTACGGAAGCAAATTGGTCCATGATACCGCAGTTGCAACCCACATATTTGTGTTCGGTGCGTTGACCCACGCGAGCGAGTTCCATCTTCTCAACCTTGTTGCCACCCAAATATCGTTGAGTGCAAAAGCATAAACAGATTCGAGTGCTGCAGAAGAACTCATACCAGCACCGAGGGGAACGTCACCAGCAAACGCAGTGTTGAATCCTTCAACGGGAACACCGAGTTCCATCATTTCACGGCAAACACCGAAGATGTAGCGTGCCCAGGTAGCAGATGGACCAGCAGCGTCATCCAAAGAGAACTCAGTGTAGTCCTTCAAGTCGATAGAGTAAGCGCGAACCGTACGAGTGCCGTTGGGTTTGATTTCAGCGATCATGCCTTGTTGCACTGCGCCAGGGAAAACAAAACCATTGTTGTAGTCAGTGTGTTCACCAATCAAGTTGATGCGACCAGGTGAAGCATATACAGAACCAGTTGTGCCGTCGAAGTGTTTTTGAAAACGGCTACGAACGTCATCGATAGTAAGTTTCATTGAGAGAAAGATTTTAAGGGGTTATAAGGAATACCTTATGGACAATGCACTCCCTCTGTGGGAGGCATTGCCACTAGGCTATGAGAGTTCAAAAGAATTAAGCTTCGTCGCGACGGCTAACGCGGCTTCCAACGAGAGCGTAGAAGAGGATGTAAGCTGCGCAGAAGACTACTACCCAGAAGCTAGCATTGTAACCAAAGAGGTCCGCCACATAACCTTGAACAGCCATCATCACAGCACAACCAAATACCATGGTCATGAAGATACCACTAGCGATAGCAGTGAAGCGTCCAAGACCTTCTACAGCGAGGTTGAAGATAGCTCCCCACATCACGGAGGTGCAAAGACCTACAAGGAGGAGAGAGAAAGTGCCGAGGGGGATAGGTTGCCAGATGAGTTCAAGAGTGCTCCAGTTTACACCGGGGAAGTTCACCAAAACATCACTTGGAGCAAACATACCGAAGAGTACGAGCACGAGAGTTGCGGTAGAAACTGTAGTAATCATCGCACGGCTACTTACCTTGCTACCGATACTAGCACCTACAAAACGGCCGACAAGCATCATAAACCAATACACTGCAACGAGCAAACCTACAGTAGCAACGGGGATACCTTGTGCAACCAAGTCTTGTTGTACGAAGTTAGGCACACCAACTTCAATACCCATATAAAGGAAAATAGCCAAAGCGCCGAGAGCAAAGTGGCGGAAACCAAGTGCACCAGCAATCAGTTGACCAGTGGTAAGTGCGCTACTTTCTTTTTCTTCTTTTACAGGCTCATCAATCTTGGTGAAAAGAATCACAACGAATGCGATAGCGAAGATAGCGAAAGCAATGAGCAACGCAGGAGAGGCGTCAGAGATGCGAGCCTTACTTACATCTGCAATGAGTGCACCCATGAGGATGTAGCAAGCCACAGCAGCAGAAGAGTTAAACACACCACCAAGTTGGATGAGTTGGTTACCAGAGTTACCACCACCACCAAGGACATTGAGCATAGGGTTCACCACACTGTTGAGGATAGCCATACAGAGACCTGCGATGAAAGCACCAGCAAGATATACAGCAAACACCAAACCGAGGTTTTCTTGTGCGTTGAGCTGACCGCTAAACCATTGGATAGCGATACCCACCATACCGACAACGAGACCACCAAGGGCTGTTTTCTTGTAACCATACTTAGAAATAAGCAAACCTGCGGGGATACCCATAACAAGATAAGCCACGAAGTTACCATAGTTACCAATCTGAGCCAACACATTGGAGATAGGTCCTTGGTTTTTAATGATTGTTGCCATGGGTGTGCACAAGTTAGTCACAAAGGCAATCATAGCGAAGAGGGCAATCATCACAATAATCGCGCCCCATTGTTTGGTTTTTTGAGCCATTGAATGTATTTGATTAGATTTTTTTATTTAATATATTTCATAGAAAAGGCTCGCGCTGAGACATCACTCAGCGCGAGCTGATGTTTTCATTAGGATTCTACACCAAATTTGTAGACCGTCTTTTGGGTATAAACCTCACCTGGATTCAACACAACGCTGGGGAAATGAGGTTTATTCGGGCTGTCGGGGAAGTGTTGCGCTTCAAAGCAGAGTGCAGAGCGACGACCGAAGGTAGCACCATGATAACCAGGGAAACCATTTGCCCAGTTGTCAGAGTAGAATTGCATACCCGGTTCGGTGGTATATACTTCCATTGTACGACCGCTCACGGGTTCTTTAATCTTTGCTGCGAAGGAGAGTTCACCAACTTCCTTCTTGTTCAGCACAAAGCAATGGTCATAACCAGCACCGTTCTTGATTTGTTCATCAGTAGAATCGTCAATGCGCTCTCCGACTACGTGAGGAGTACGGAAATCGAAGGGGAGTACCTTCAACCTTACGCACTTCGCCAGTAGGGATGCACGTTTCATCAATAGGAATATAGAAGTCAGCGTTGATTTCACACACGGTATCCATTGCCGTAGGAGTAGGATTACCCAAACCTTGAAGTGAGAAGAAACCATGGCTGGTCATGTTCACCACAGTCTTCTTGTTAGTGGTGCCGCGATAATCAATCACGAGTTCATTATCATCTGTCCAAGTGTAACGCACTGTCATAGAGAGTTCACCTGGGAATCCTTCTTCATAATAAGCAGAAACATAGCGTAACACCAATGTGTGTGCACCAATTTGCTCTGCATCCCACACACGAGCATGGAATCCTGTGGGACCTCCATGAAGGTGATTAGGACCATTGTTTACAGAGAGTTGATATTCTTTACCACTCAGTTGGAAACGTCCACGAGCAATACGATTGCCGTAGCGGCCAACGAGGGTAGAAAGGAAGGGCTCTGGCGAATTGATGCAGGAATCGATATTATCGTGTGCTTGAATCACATTGGCATGCTTACCATTGCGATCTGGCACCATAATAGCGACAATGGTACCACCATAGTTGGTGATAGCCACTTCATTACCTTGGATGTTGCGCAAGAAGAAGATATCTGTCTTCTTTCCATCAATTTCCTTTGAAAATCGGCGGGTTTAAGACCGCTAAGTGCTTGAGTTTCCATTGTTGTATAGACTAAACTAATGGGATTGTATTGCTAAAATATCATTCAAAGCAAAAGCCCTTTTGGGCTCAAATTGCTTTCTTTGTGTTGCAAATCTACGAATTTATTTCCTTCGTACAAAGCAAATCCACAAAAAAAACAGAAAAAAAAACGGAGCAAGAAATGAGCATCACGGAGCGACCTCTGTAAACGTCTGATAATTACGAACTGATACTGAACTACTAGCAGAGAATCGCTCTATTATTGCCGAACTAGAGGGGAGAGATGAAGGCAACAAACAACACCTATTCAGCCACTCTCCCACTCTATTCCATAGTTCTACCCACGCTATTCCTGCGTTCTACCTGAATAATAAAGAACCAACTGCCGACACTAAAGCAGATATGCTATTTTCAACACCGCTTTTTGTCACGTTACGAATCCTAGTGCCCTAAAAGCCAACAACTCCCTGTACTTTTGCGAGTACAGGGAGTTCTTTTTTGTATTGAAAGACTTTCTCGGGCAATCTTTATGATTAGTTTATAGCACAAGACATGGATAAATGCGGAAACATTCTCATTTTACGTGGATATCAAGTCGTTGCATGTTTCATATCAACAGCCATAATGAGTGCGATATTGCCTAGTCTTGACGATAACCAAAGGCTTCGAGGCGACGATCGTTTTGACGCCAGTCCTTGTCAACCTTGACATATACTTCGAGATAAATGCTCTTTTGGAAAAATCGCTCGAGAGTTTTGCGAGCTTCTGTCGAAACTTTCTTAAGCGCCACACCTTTATGACCAATGATAATTCCCTTTTGACTATCTCGCTCCACATAAATAATGGCACGGATGTGGATATTCTTCTCTGACTCTTTGAATTCTTCCACAGTCACTTCCACTGAATAGGGAATTTCCTTGTCGTAGTAGAGTAAGATCTTCTCACGAATGATTTCATTGACAAAGAAGCGGGCAGGTTTATCCGTCCATTGATCCTTATCGAAATAAGGAGGAGACTCGGGCAACAATTCCTTGATGCGTGCCAACACAGCATCAACATTGAATTTGGCTTGTGCTGAGATGGGGAAAATCTCTGCCGTGGGCAACACTTCATGCCAAGCCTCAATGAGTTTCATCACTCCTTCTTGGTTAGAGAGATCAATCTTATTAATGAGCACAAAAATAGGAATCTTCATGCGCTGCACCTTAGTGATAAAATCAGCATTCTTGTCTGGTTTCTCCACCACGTCCGTCACATAAAGCAAAATATCTGCATCTTGCAAAGCTCCTTCGGAAAATGCCAGCATGGACTCTTGCAACTTATAGTTGGGTTTGAGCACACCGGGAGTGTCGGAAAAGACTATTTGTGCGTCGTCCGAATTGATAATTCCCATGATGCGATGGCGCGTGGTCTGAGCTTTGAAAGTAGCAATAGAGATGCGTTCGCCCATAAGGAGATTCATGAGAGTGGATTTTCCCACATTGGGGTTACCCACAATGTTTACAAAACCTGCTTTATGCATAGAGGGAAAGAGTAGTTGAAGGAGAAGAAAAGACTTTAGATTATAAAGAGAAATGGCGCTATTTTGTAGCAGTATAGCTTCAAGCTGTCTGCAACATCAAAGCGCGCCATTCTATATGTGCTAAAAAACTGAAGCGACTTTCGGCCACTGCCCAAAGCAAGACCAAAAGTCGCTTAATTATAGGGTTACAACTCTGGGATTACCAAGTGCAACATGTAGCTAAAATATGATTAGTCAACAAAGATTATTGACCATCATATCCCCATTTCATGTAAGCAGCACCCCAAGTGAAGCCAGCACCAAAGGCTGTGAGGACAATGTTATCGCCCTTCTTGAGATCTTTCTCATAATCCCAAAGCGCTAAGGGAAGTGTTGCTGCAGAGGTATTACCGTAGCGTTGGATGTTGAGCATCACCTTGTCCATAGAAAGTTCCAAACGATTCGCCACAGCCTCGATGATGCGCACGTTGGCTTGGTGAGGAAGCACCCAAGTGATGCTATCACCGTCAAGGCCATTGCGCTCAGCAATAGTGGCACAAGCATCGCTCATGTTCGTCACAGCGAAACGATAAACGGTGCGTCCTTCTTGGTGAAGCTTGTGCATCTTGTGGTCGAGTGTGAAATAAGAAGGAGGACAAGCCGAACCACCAGCACGCATGCAAAGGAAAGGAAGTCCCTTACCATCTGCACGGAGATAGCTATCTTTCCATCCAAGGTCCTCGGTCGTAGGTTCTACGAGCACCGCTGCGGCTCCATCACCAAAGATTGGACTTGTGGCGCGGTCACTATAGTCTACAATAGACGACATCTTGTCAGCACCTACCACAACGACCTTCTTGTAGCGTCCGCACTGCACCATAGAGGCAGCCATATCCATTGCAAAGAGGAATCCGCAGCAAGCGGCTTGTAGGTCTACACAGAACGCATTTCATACCGACGCGTCCCACGACTATGCTCGATGTTGTTGGGAAAGGATAATCGGGCGTAGTGGTGGCAACGATAACGCAATCGATTTCTTGAGGATCCGTGTTGGTTTTTTCGAGCAATTGCTTCACCGCTTTACGCGCCATGTAGCTAGTACCGAGACCTTCTTCATTAAGAATACGACGTTCTTTGATGCCAATTCTGGTCATGATCCACTCATCGTTGGTATCCACCATACGAGAGAGTTCCTCATTGTTAAGGACGTATTCGGGGACATATCCGCCTACGCCTGTGATAACGGCATTAAGTTTTTCCATTGTAGGGAAAGAAATAAGAGTTGTTAGCCCAAACTTTGTCGTTGTGCTGAGGGAGAGCTAATGAAAATAGTCGCCGTAAGTTGCAAGCGGCGGTGCGACATTGGTCAATCTTCCTGTGATGCACGATGCGGGGGTTGGACTTTGCCCAGAGAAAAAAACAAAAATGCGGTTTTCGGTAAACTGTTCTAGCTACCGAAAACCGCAAAGTGCGTGTAGATTACTCAGCTACCTCAGCCTTTACGATAGCAATCTTACCACGATAGTAGCCACAAGATGGGCAAACAGTGTGGTAAAGGTGGAAAGCACCGCAGTTGCTGCACTTAGCGAGCGTAGGAGCTACAGCTCCATCATGGGTGCGACGCTTGAGGGTACGAGTCTTCGATTGTCTTCTTTTAGGATGTGCCATTGTTGTATTGTATTTTGTATTATTATTCTTGGAATGTTGCGCACCATTTATAAGATGATTGCACCTACACTTCCGATACTGGAAAACGGGGAGCCACAAAAATGATGCAAAGCTGCAAAGGCAAAAACGACGAGCTTGCCAACTTCTCCGAATTAGCTACGGAGTTTGCCGAGATTGTCTTATGCTATGATATTAAAATGAGATTTCTGTGCTATTGTCAGCGGAATCCTCCTCAGCGGAGAAGCGACTCATCATATCAGCATTGCACTTTCCTTCGGGATGCACTCGTTGGAGCGGCAAGTTTAGGGCAATAGATTCATAGATATCCCATGCTGTGTCGTAGTGAGTCTGCGAGAAGGGAATGACAATCAAATCTGCATCTGGGTTGTCATCATCATAGCCCACACGGAGTTCTTCTTCAAAAACGATGGGAAGTGTGGTTGAATCAAGACAACGATCACATGCCACGACCACCGTACCTTCACCTTTATAGGTAAAGAGATAGGTATCTCCAGCACCAAAACGTACGCGCATTTCAACTTTCACATCGCCGCCAAGGATTTCTTGCTGATCTAAATCTGCAAAATACTCATTGTCGAGGTGAAACGTACGTGCGACAGCTTCACGCTGGACGCTGCGCAGTGGGACTATGTATGCGTCTTTACTAGACATATCGAGTGCAAAGTTACGTCTTTTTTATGAAACGACTAAGTTTTTCCTTGCAAAAATGAGATGACAACGCCAAAAAAGCGTTGTCATCACGTTGTTTATTGTCGTTTTAGCAATAAAACTCACCTTACGACACGAATTATTTGTTCATTTTCATCAAGAACTCTTCGTTGGAACGAGAGTCTTCCAGACGCTTCTTCACGAAGTCCATGGCCTCAACGCTGCTCATATCGCCAATAAACTTACGGATGATATACATGCGGTTAAGCGTACCTTCGTCGAGCAACAAGTCGTCGCGACGTGTAGAACTTTGGATGAGATTGACAGCTGGAAAAATGCGCTTGTTGGCAAGTGTACGATCAAGCTGCAATTCCATGTTGCCCGTTCCCTTGAACTCTTCGAAAATCACCTCATCCATCTTAGAACCGGTGTCGGTCAACGCCGTTGCAATGATGGTGAGCGAACCTCCATTTTCGATGTTACGCGCAGCACCAAAGAAGCGTTTGGGCTTTTGGAGAGCATTTGCATCGACACCACCCGTAAGGATTTTACCAGAAGTGGGCGCAACAGTGTTGAAAGCACGTGCTAGACGTGTGATAGAATCGAGGAAAATCACAACATCGTGCCCGCATTCCACCATGCGTTTTGCCTTTTCAAGCACCATTTGTGCAATGCGCACATGATGTGTCGCTGGTTCATCGAAGGTAGAAGCAATCACCTCTGCATTTACGGTGCGTGCCATATCGGTCACTTCTTCAGGACGCTCGTCGATGAGCAACATCATGAGATAAGTATCTGGATAATTGGCAGCAATGGCATTGGCAATTTGCTTCATCAAGATGGTCTTACCCGTCTTGGGCTGTGCCACGATAAGGGCGCGTTGTCCCTTACCGATGGGAGAGAACAAATCGACAGTACGACAAGCAAGCGGTGCATTGGGCTGAGTGGAGAGCTTAAATTGCTCATCGGGGAAAAGCGGAGTGAGATGTTCAAACGCTATGCGGTCGCGCACTTGATGGGGTTGCAAACCATTGATGCGCTCTATGCTAGTGAGTGCGAAATACTTTTCGCCTTCTCTGGGCACCTTCACCTTACCTTCGATCACATCGCCCATCTTCAGCGCATAGTTACGCACCTGATTTTGATTGACAAAGATGTCATCGGGCGAAGGCATGTAGTTGTAATCCGAAGAGCGGAGAAAACCTGTACCTTGAGGGGTAAGTTCCAAAACTCCACTACCGTCGATTATCACCTCTTGCACCACTGGAGGTTGGACCACAGCCACAGTTTCCGTGCGATTCAACAATTGAGGA